>Ga0207829_100074_pt1 | contig 189785 bp, 198 predicted proteins | sample TtaePargueraPR_4_FD_187738 | JGI IMG/M metagenome (GOLD analysis project Ga0207829, IMG submission 187738) | Aerobic enrichment media microbial communities from Bioluminiscent Bay, La Parguera, Puerto Rico - Tt and P1 (SPAdes) | ecosystem: Environmental > Aquatic > Marine > Unclassified ... | reverse complement strand
GCGCTCGCTCTGTTCGTCCAGTCGGACTACGCCAAGGTCGGCATCCCGATGATGCCGGTGGTGAAGGGCGCCGCCTCGACGCGCCGCCAGATCCTGCTCTACGCCGTGCTACTGCTGCCGCTCGCCGCCGCGCCGTGGCTGATCGGCGAGACCGGCGCGATCTACGGCGTCGCCGCACTGGCGCTGTCGGCGCTGTTCGTCGCGCTGTGCCTGCCGGTCGCGTTTCGCACCGCTGCCGAGGGCGACCGCATGCTCCCCGAGAAGCGGTTGTTCGGCTACAGCGTGTTCTACCTCTTCGCCCTGTTCGCGGCGCTCGTCGCGGACGCCGTGGCGCGCAACCATGGATGGATCGCATGACCCCCGAAGAAGAAGCCGAATTCCGCCGCCGCCAGAAATCGCGCAACTGGGTACTCGCCGGAGTGCTCGTGTTCTTCGTCCTGCTGTTCTACGCGATCACCATCGTGCGGATGTGACGATGCGAGCGGCGACACTCGAAAGCAGGAACCTGCGGGTCGGCCTGATCGCGCTGCTCGGCGCGGTGGCGATGCTCGGGCTCGGCTATGCTGCGGTGCCGCTCTACGACCTGTTCTGCCGCGTCACCGGCTTCGGCGGCACGACCCAGCGCGCGACCGAGGCCGACGCGAATCTCGCCGAACGGATGGCGCAGAGCGCGGGCGGCACCACCATTTCGATCCGCTTCGACGCCAGCACCGCTGCGAACATGCCGTGGACGTTCCAACCAGAGCGCAGCACCGAGACGGTAACCATCGGCGTGCGCGACCTCGCCTTCTACACCGCGCGCAACGACAGCGACGTGCCGATCACCGGCACCGCCACCTTCAATGTCGAGCCCGAGCAGACCGGCGCCTATTTCAACAAGATCCAGTGTTTCTGCTTCACCGAGCAGACGCTGCAACCGGGGCAAGAAGTGCGCATGCCGGTGCTGTTCTACGTCGATCCGGCTATTCTCGAGGACGAGAACGCCAGGGACGTCGAGCAGATCACGCTGAGCTACACCTTTCACAAGGCGAAAGGCGATGGCGGCTGAGTCCTCTCATCCAACTCCGCCTAGGCTCGCTAACGCTCGCCAAGGCTCAGTATCCTTCTCCCGATGGGAGAAGGATAGCGCAGCTTGATGCCGCAGGCATCTAGCGGAGCTTGGATGAGGGAATACGCCCGCGCATCGCCATTTTCCTCCAATCCGCCACTTTACCCCCGCGCGCAGGACCTTTAAGGGCACCGCAACACGCATTCGAAAGCGAGCGACATGGCCGGCCACGCTAACCACGACTATCACATCCTTCCGCCCGACATCTGGCCGTTGATCGGCTCGATCTCGGCGCTGACCTTCACCAGCGGCATGGTGCTGTACATGCACGAGCTGGCGAGTTGGCAGATCGTGCTCGGCCTCGGCATCGCCGGCCTGATCGCGACCTTCTTCAGCTGGTTTTCCAATATCGTGCGCGAGGCCGAAGCCGGCGACCATACACCGGTCGTGCAGCTGCACCTGCGCTACGGCATGATCCTGTTCATCGCGTCCGAAGTGATGTTCTTCGTCGGCTGGTTCTGGAGCTGGTTCGATTTCTCGCTGTTCCCGTCCGCGCTGTCGGATGTCGTCGGCGGGCAGTTCCCGCCGGTGGCGATCGAGGCGGTGCTCGACCCGTTCGCGCTGCCGCTGCTCAACACGCTGATCCTGCTGTGTTCGGGTACCACCGTCACCTGGGCGCATCATTCGCTGATCCATGGCGACCGCGAGGGGCTCAAGAAGGGCTTGTGGCTCACGATCTTGCTCGGCGCGCTGTTCACCTGCATCCAGGCTTACGAATACGCCCACGCGCCGTTCGGCTTCGGCGGCAACACCTACAGTTCGGCCTTCTACATGGCGACCGGGTTCCACGGCTTCCACGTGCTGGTCGGCACGATCTTCCTGATCGTGTGCCTGTTCCGCGTCTACAAGGGCCACTTCACCCCGCGCCAGCATTTCGGCTTCGAGGCGGCGGCGTGGTACTGGCACTTCGTCGACGTCGTGTGGCTGTTCCTGTTCGTCGTCGTCTATGTCTGGGGCGGCTGGGGGGCTGCGATCCACTGATGCCCTCGGGCACCAAGCGAGACACCGAGGAAGGGCAGCCCGGCATCCGCCAGGCTGCCCTTTTCGGTCTCTGCCCCCGATGCGGCGCGCGGACGCTGTTCGAGGGCGTCGCACAATTCGCTCCGCGCTGCCGCGCCTGCGGATTGGACTTCACGAAATTCAATGTCGGCGACGGGCCGGCGGCGTTCCTGACGCTGATCATCGGTGCGGTGACCGTCGGGCTGGCGATCTGGCTCGACAGCGCGGTCGGACCGCCGTTCTGGGTCCATGCGCTGATCTGGATACCGTTTACCGCGCTCGCGGTGGTGTTCGGCCTGCGCGTGGCCAAGGCGGCGCTGCTCGCGTCGGAATACCGCAACCGCGCGGGCGAGGGCAGGCAGCGCGAGGAATGACGCGCAAGGTTCCCATTATCCCGACGATCGTCGTGGCAGGTGCGTGCGCGACGATGGTCGGGCTCGGTGTCTGGCAACTGGACCGCAAGGGCGAGAAGGAGGAATTGCTCGCCCGCTACGCCATGGCGGAGAGGATGTCGTCCGAAGTCGGATTCCCTCGCAACGAGGAGGAGACCGACGCGCGCCTGTTCCGCCGCACGACCGTGGATTGCAGCGATGTCGTATCGATCACCGGCCGCGCCGGACGCAGCGCCGAAGGGCGATCGGGCTGGGCGCATGTGGCGAAATGCCGGACCGCAGGCGGGGTGGTCGATGTCGCCTTGGGCTTCTCGACGAACCCGCGATCGCCCGATTGGGATGGCGGCACGGTGCGCGGCTGGGTGGCACCGGGGCCGCGGGTGGTGGCGGCGGAGCCGGTCGCCGGGCTCGCCTTGCTGGCGCGGCCCGATCCGGCGGATATTCCCAACAACCACCTCGCCTATGCCGGGCAGTGGTTCTTCTTCGCGCTGACGGCGCTGGTGATCTACGTGCTCGCGCTTCGGAAGAGGTGGCGCGGCGCGCGCGACGGCTGAGCTATTTGTACATTTCCTCGCGCAGGTTGATGCCGTGCTCGATCCAGACCTTGAGTGCGGCGAGCATCTGGCTCCAGCCCATGCAATTGCCGTAGCTGCCCTTGAGCCCGGCCTCGGTCTCGTGCCAGCCTTCCTCGGCGATCTCGACCAGCGTGCGGCCCGACTCACCGTCGACCGGCTTGAACTGCATCGTCACCGTGGTGTCGTAGGCGGGGCCGTCGCCATCGGGCTCGTGCGCTTCCCATTCGAGCACGATGCGCTCGTCGGGCACCACTTCGATCACGCGGACCGGGAACGCGCCGGGGAAATCGTGGAAGTCCCAGCTCACCGTCGCGCCCTCCTCGAGCCGACCCTTCGCCCCGCCGGTGGTGAAATAGCACGACAGCTTATCCGGATCGGCCACCGCCTCGAACACCTCGTGCACCGGCTTGGAGATATGGGCGAAGACGCGGAATTTGAGGTCCATCGGGCAGCTCCTCTTGAGTCGCGGGCAAATATGTTATAAAAACATAACATGTCAAGCGTTCCGCATTCCGAAGGCGACCTCGATGCCGTGTTCAAGGCGCTCGCCAATCCGGTCCGGCGCGCGATCTGCGATGCGTTGAAACCGCGCCCGCTTACTACCAAGCAGCTCTGCGCCGCTTTCGATGAGCTCGACCGCACCACGGTGATGATGCATCTGCGCGTGCTCGAGGAAGCGGGGCTGGTGGTGCCGGTGCGCAAGGGGCGCGAGCGGTTCAACCATCTCGACGCGATGCCGATCCAGGCGATCCACGAGCGCTGGATCGGCCCGCATGCGGCCGGCGCCGCGGCGGGGCTGCACCGGCTCAAGACCGAACTCGAAAAGGAAAAGCAGCCCGCGCGCTAGCGCCGATTGCTTGCCGCACCGCGCACCCGCCGCTAACCGCGCCTGACTATGGAATACATCTCCACTCGCGGTGCGGCCCCGAGGCTCGATTTCGAAGGGGTGACGCTGGCCGGGCTCGCTTCGGACGGCGGGCTCTATTCGCCGCGCGAATGGCCGCACTTCTCCGAAGACGAGATCGCTGCGCTCCGCGGCCTGCCTTATCCGGAGCTCGCCGCGCGGGTGATGCAGCCCTTCGTCGGCGACAGCCTGACGCCCGCGCGGCTCCGCGAATTGTGCGAGACCGCTTACGGCCGCTTCGCGCACAAGGCGGTGACCCCGCTGGTCCAGCTCGACGAGCGGCACTGGGTGCTCGAACTGTTCCACGGGCCCACCCTCGCCTTCAAGGATGTGGCGCTGCAACTGCTCGGCCTGCTGTTCGAGGATTTCCTCGCGCGGCGCGAGGAGAACCTGACCATCGTCGGTGCGACCAGCGGCGATACGGGCAGTGCGGCGATCGACGCAGTGGCGGGCCGCGAGCGCGTCGATGTCTTCATGCTCCACCCCAGGGGCCGGGTGAGCGATGTCCAGCGCCGCCAGATGACCACCGTGCTGGCGCCCAACGTCCACAATATCGCGATCGACGGCAGCTTCGACGACGCGCAGGCGATGGTGAAGCGGATGTTCGCCGACCAGGCTCTGACGTCGCGCTTCCGCATCGGCGCGGTCAATTCGATCAACTGGGCGCGGCTGATGGCGCAGGTGGTGTACTATTTCGCCGCCGCGCTGCAATTGGGCGCGCCCGGACGCAAGGTGGCTTTCAGCGTGCCGACGGGCAATTTCGGCGACGTCTTCGCGGGCCATGTCGCGGCGCGGATGGGCCTGCCGATCGAGCGGCTGATCGTCGCCACCAATGTCAACGATATCCTCCACCGCGCGCTGACCGACGGCGACTATTCGACCGGTACTGTCACGCCGACCGCGGCGCCGAGCATGGACATCCAGGTCAGCTCCAATTTCGAGCGGCTGCTGTTCGATGTGGGCGGGCGCGACGGCGCGGCGCTGGCGGAGCAGATGCGCGGCTTCGAGACGACCAGGGCGATGCGGCTCACCAACGCGCAGAGGGACGGGGTGGCCGACCTGTTCGCCAGCGCGCGCGCCGATGCGAGCGAGACCGCGAAGGCGATGCGCTGGGCGTACGAGAACTGCGGCGAAGTGCTCGATCCGCACACCGCGATCGGGCTGCACGCCGCGCGGCAGGCGGAACTCGACCCGGCCATCCCGCTGGTGACGCTCGCCACGGCGCATCCGGCCAAGTTTCCCGACGCGGTCGAGCGCGCGACCGGGATTCGCCCGGCACTGCCCGCGCGCGTCGGCGACCTGTTCGAACGGCAGGAACGCTACGCCGAACTGCCCGGCGAATACGATGCCGTCGCCGCCTATGTCGCCGAACGTGCGACCCCCGCCGCCTGATGGCCGATCTCGTCACCGATCCGCTGCTGATGGTGGGCGAGGGGTGGGATGCCTACCGACTGCTCGACAGCGGCCACGGGCGCAAATGGGAGCAGTACGGCGGCTACCGCTTCGTCCGCCCCGAACCGCAGGCGATGTGGGCTCCGCGCGAAGCCGACTGGCCCGCCGACGGCGAGTTCGTCCCCGGCTCGGACGAGGACGGCGGCGGCCGCTGGGAGCTGTCAGGCGACGTGCCGCAGGAAGGGTGGGAGCTCGGCTGGCGCGGAGCGCGCTTTACAGCGCAATGTACCCCGTTCCGCCATCTCGCCTTCTTCCCCGACATGGCCCCGGTGTGGGACTGGATGGGCGGCCGGCTCGAGGGGTGCACCGATGCGGAAACGCTCAACCTGTTCGGATACACCGGCGTCGGCAGCCTCGCGCTGAGCGAATACGGCCCGGTGGTCCATGTCGACGCATCGAAGAAATCGGTTGCGCAGGCGCGCGAAAACGCCGCGCTTTCGGGGTTCGAGGATCGCCCGATCCGCTGGCTGGTCGACGACGCGATGAAATTCGCCGCGCGGGAGGTGCGGCGCGAGCGGCGCTACGACGGCATCATCCTCGACCCGCCCAAATTCGGTCGCGGCCCCAAGAACGAGACCTGGCGGATCGAGGACGGGCTCGCCGAGCTGGTCGGCAATTGCGCGCAGCTGCTCGACGCCGACAGCCGCTTCCTGTTTCTCACCGTCTACGCGATGCGGATGAGCAGCCTCGCGCTTGCCGGGCTGCTCCAGGAGAAGCTCGCACACCTGCCCGGCACGGTCGAACACGGCGATCTCGCGGTCCGCGAGGCCGGCCCCGATGCGCGCCTGCTCCCGACCGCGATCTTCGCGCGCTGGTCCAATCCGCGCTAAGGCCCGTGCAATGCCCGATTCGCTGATCCTCGAATTCGCCGACCTCGAACACGATGTCCTGACCGGCATCTATTCGGAGGAAACGGGCAAGCCGCAGCCGCTGCGGATGAGCATCCGTTGCAAGCTCGAAGCGCGCGACCGGTACGAGCCCGATACGCCGCTCGATGCGAGCAAGAACTATATGGATCTCAAATTCGCCGCGACCAAGGCGCTGCCAGAGGGGGTCCATTTCAAGCTGATCGAATCGGTCGCCGAGCATATCTGCGAGACGCTGTTCCTGCAGGATGCGCGGGTCGAGCAGGTGACGATCAAGATCGTCAAGCTCGCCATCGCCGAGGGCAACGAGAAGATCGGCATCGAACTGACCCGCGAACGGCGCTGACCGGCGTGCAGGCGGTCCTGACCATCGACGACCTGCCCGATGGCGCACTCGACGCCGCGGCCCGATTCCATGCTCGCTGGCTGCCGGAAATCCGCACGGTGCTCGAAGACCGGGAGGTCGCATCGCTAGTGCTGGTGCTGCCCTCGGCCGGCTACGACCATGCCGATTGGCGCCGCGCAGCCGCGCGCGACCTCGCCCGCGCCTCGGCGCCGGTGCGGGTCAACATCGTCGGCGGGGGCAGCGAGGCCGATGTCGAGGCGACGCTGGCCTATTTGGGGGATGCGCCCGGCGTCACGGGACAGTATTGTCCGCTCCATGAGGATTGATCCGGCCCCCGGCGTCCGTGCGGCAAGCGGCACCGCGCCGCTGCGCGACGGGTTCGGTCGCCGGGTCACCTATCTGCGCTTGTCGGTCACCGACCGCTGCGACCTGCGCTGCACCTATTGCATGCCCGAACGGATGCAGTTTCTGCCCAAACGCGAGGTGCTGAGCCTCGAGGAACTCTACCGGCTATCGCTCGGCTTCATCGCGCGCGGGATGACGAAGATCCGCCTGACCGGGGGCGAGCCGCTGGTGCGGCGCGATGTTGTCGACCTGGTTCGCGCACTGGGGCGCACGCTTGGGGACGGGCTCGAAGAACTGACTCTGACGACCAACGCGACGCAGCTTGCCGGGCATGCCGGAGCGATCGCCGACGCCGGCGTGCGGCGGATCAACGTGTCGCTCGACACGCTCGACCGCGACCGCTTCGTGCGGCTGACCGGGCGCGACCGGCTGGACGACGTGCTCGCGGGCATCGAGGCTGCGAAGAGGGCTGGGCTGTCGGTCAAGATCAACACGGTCGCGCTCAAGGGCATCAACGAAAGCGAGATATCCGAACTGATCCGGTGGGCGCACGGGCAGGGTCACGCGCTGACGCTGATCGAAGTCATGCCGCTGGGCGAGGTCGAGCACGACCGGATCGATCATTTCCTCCCGCTGACGGCGATGCGGGAGCGGCTCGAAGGCGAATTCACCCTGCGCGACAGCGACCACGCGACCGGCGGTCCGGCGCGCTATGCCGACATCGCCGAGACCGGCGGGCGGCTCGGCTTCATTTCGCCGCTGACGAACAATTTTTGCGCCGGGTGCAACCGCATCCGCGTGACCGCGACCGGGCAGCTCTATCCCTGTCTCGGCGGCGGCGAGCGCGTCGACCTGCGCGCCGCGTTGCGATCCGACGATCCCGACGGCAATCTGGCGCGGGCCCTCGACGAGGCGATGCGGATCAAGCCCGAAGGGCACGATTTCCGCATCGACCGGCGCGGCGCGGCGCCCGCGCAGCAACGGCATATGTCGGTGACGGGAGGCTGATAGTGAGCGTGCAGATCCTTTTTCTCGGACCGTTGCAGGACATCTCCGGATGCATCGAGCAGGAGGCCCCCGCACCGCTCGACTGGCCGCGCCTGCTCGATGCGGTCGGGCCGTCGGTTGCCGAACAGTTGGAGGCCGACGAGCGGATCCAGGTGGCCTGCTCGGGTGTGGTCCTGGCCGACCGGACCAAGCTGCGCGCGCGCGACGGCGACAAGGTCGGGCTGCTGCCCCCCGTCAGCGGCGGCTGACCGGCTCGCGATGCGCGATATCCGTCTCCTTACCGAACCGTTCAACCCCGGTATGCTGATCGGCCCCTTCACCAATGCCCATCCCGAACTCGGGGCGGTGTGCAGTTTCGTCGGGGAGGTCAGGGGTGAGAACGACGTGGAGGCGCTCGAACTGACGCATTACGAACCGCTGACGCTGCCCGGCATGCACGAGTTGGCCGACCGCGCCTTCGCGCGCTTCGATCTGATGGGGCTGCTGATGGCGCACCGGATCGGCGTGCTGCGCCCGCGCGAGCCGATCGTCTGCGTCTCCGCAGCGGCAGCACACCGCCGCGACGCTATCGACACGGTCGATTTCTGCATGGACCACCTCAAGAGCGCGGCATGGTTCTGGAAGCGCGAGAAGCGCGGCTCGAGTCCGGATGGCGGCTGGCACTGGATCGAACCGCGCGCCGAGGATCACGCCGATCTCGCCCGGTGGAAATAATTTCGCCCGTTTGATCTGGATCAAGGCGTGCGCCTGCCAGCCATGACATCTCCCGGTTCATCGGAAGGGAGTTATCGTCATGTCCAAGCTTCTCACTCGTGATGTCATCGTCGAACGGGCCCGGATCGTCGAAGCACCGGCAAGCCGCGAGCACGTGCCGACCACGGTCGATCGCAGCTTCGAACTGCCCAGGGCGCTCTACGGTGCGACCGTCGCCTGCTATCTCGGCTTTCTCGCGGTGATGGCGACCGGCCTCTCCAGCCCCGGCCTCGTCATCCCGATGGCTATTTTCACGATCTTCATCGTCGCCGGCTTCGGAGTGCCTGCACTGTGGGTACGGATGAAGCCGGACAATCGCTCGCAACAGCTGAGCTGGAGCCGCTTCCGGCACGAGGGTATCGCGACCTATACGGGGCGCCTGGGCGGTGGAGAGGCCGCGGTCCAGGTGCTCATCCTGCCGGTGCTCATCCTGCTGTGGGGCTGCGCGGTGGTGACGATAGCCGCGCTGGTCTAGCCAGCAGTTCTTCCGGCAAGCACCGTCAGGCGCGCGGGGTCGAGCAATTCGATCCCGCGCGTTCCGCGTTTGCGGACGAGGCCGTCCTTCTCCAGCCGGGTGAGCTGGCGGCTCACCGTCTCGATCGTCAGCCCGAGCATGTTGGCCATCTCGCCGCGCGTCAGCGGCAGGTCGAAATGCTCCGCCGGGTGGCATGGCGAATCGCTCGCCGCGCGGGCGAGGGCGAGCACCAGCGAGGCGACTTTCTCGCCTGCGGTGCCGTGTCCGGCCAGCGCCAGCAATTCGCGCGCCGCGTGCAAATCCTCCTGCGAGCGGCGGAACAGCGCCTGGGTCAGCGCCGGATAGTCGCCCAGCGCGCGTTCCATGTCGGCGCGCGAGAAGGTGCACAGGCGGCTGTCGGTGAGCGCGGTGACGTCGAAATCGGCGAAGGGTCGGAACATCTCGCCGACGAAGCCGGCCGGGTGGATCAGCGCGAGGATCTGCTCCTCGCCGTCGCGGTCGACCGAGCTCACCTTGAGCGCCCCGCTGACGAGCGTGGCGCAGGCGGTGTCCTCGTCGCCCGCCGCGAACAGCATTTCGCCGCGGGTCAGCGTGCGGGTGCGGCCCGCGCGGGCGAGGGCATCGCGTTCGGCTTCGTCGAGCACTGCGCAGGCGGCGCGTTCGCGCACCGGGCAGGTCTCGCAGGCGAGGCTCATTGCGCGATGCCGCCGCGCAGTTCGGCGAGAATCCTGTCCTCTTCCGAGACGAGCGCGACCACGTCGGAGCGCGCGGCGGAAATCTGCTCGCGATCGGTGAAGGCGAGCGTGGCGTCGGCATAGAGCAGGTCGAGATCGCCGAGCGCGATCGCCGCCTGGCTGCGTGCCGAATCGAGGTCGGCCAGCGCCACCTGCGCGGCGGCCCAGCGATTTTCGGTCACCTCGGCTCCGCGCGCGGCAGAAACTGCGCTGCGGGCGCCGGGGACGGCGGCCATGAAGGTGCGGTGGGCGCTGCCGGCTTCCTCGCGCAGCTGAGCGAGCCGTTCCAGCGTGTTGGCGGCAACGGGAGCGGGGGCGACAGTCTCGGTTTCGCTCGCAGCGACTTCGAACGTCCCCGCGACCCGCTCTGCATCGCGGATCGCGAGCGACGGATAATCGCCGCCCGCGCTCGCGCAGGCCGCCAGTGCGAAGCAGGCAAGCGAAGCGGCGAGGAAACGGGTCGACCTGTGCATCCGATGCCCTCTAGCACGGCGTGCGCCGCTTGCCAGTCGCTATCGAAAAACCGCCATGCACGGCGTTGACTTGCGCGCATGTTTCCCTTAACGGCACCCATCTTTCCGGGGCCCGCCCTGCGGCGGAGGTTCGGACGCGCCGTTTTTCGCAAGGAAGCGGCACAGCAGCAAGATACGAGAGATACCAACCATGTTCGCAATCGTGCGCACGGGCGGCAAGCAATACCGGGTTGCCGCCGGAGACAAGATAGCCGTCGAAAAGCTCGCGGGTGACGCGGGCGACACCGTCACGCTGGGCGACGTCCTGCTGGCGGGCGAGGGCGACAAGCTGGCCGACGCGGCCAAGGTCACCGTCTCGGCGGAGATCATCGCGCAGGCCAAGGGCGAGAAGGTCACCGTCTTCAAGAAGCGCCGCCGCCACAACTATCGCCGCAAGGCGGGCCACCGCCAGCAGCTGACGTTGCTGCGCATCACCGCGGTGGGCGATTCGAAGGCCGAGAAGAAGCCTGCTTCGAGCAAAGCCGAGAAGGCCGCGCCGAAGAAGGCCGAAGCCAAGAAGGACGAGGCTCCGAAGAAGGAAGCCGCCAAGAAGGCCCCCACAAAGAAAGCGGCGCCGAAGAAGGCCGAGACCAAGAAGCCTGCGGCCAAGAAGGCGGATGACAAGAAGCCCGCCGCCAAGAAGGCCGCCCCGAAGAAGACCGCTGCGGCCAAGAAGCCCGCTGCGAAGAAGGCTCCCGCCAAGAAGGCCCCCGCCAAGAAGGCCCCGGCCAAGAAGGCGGCTGCCAAGAAGACCGACAAGAAGTAAGGAACACGGACGATGGCACACAAGAAAGCAGGCGGTTCGTCCCGCAACGGCCGCGACTCCGCCGGTCGTCGCCTCGGCGTGAAGAAGTTCGGCAGCCAGGAAGTGGTCGCCGGCAACATCATCGTGCGCCAGCGCGGCACCAAGTTCTACCCGGGCAGCAATGTCGGCATGGGCAAGGACCACACGCTGTTCGCGCTGACCGACGGGATCGTGCGATTCCACACCGGCAAGCTCAGCCGCAAATATGTCTCGGTAGACATGCTCGCGGAAGCAGCCGAATAACCGGACGGTTCGAAGAAGGGATCGTCCAGACGGGACGGTCCCAGCTGGGGTAACCACCGGCAGACGTAGAGGGAGATGGGGCCTTCCTGTTAATCAGGGGGCCCGTCTCCCTCTTGTCGTTTCTCCCTCGCGCTTCGTCGGAATGCCGTTCCGGCGCAACCACAATGTCATGCATGGCCTCTAGCGGGCATGCGGGGCGACGAGGAGAGCTACCGATGTTCCATCGCAGCGAAAGATTGTTGCTGAGACCCCCTTGGCCCGAGGACTGGCAGCAGGTCCTCGGCGGGATTGCCGACGAAGGGGTGGTCCGCAATCTCGCCCGGGCGCCGTGGCCCTACGAGCCGCGCCATGCGCGCGATTTCGTGCGCAAGCCGATCGATCCGCGCCACCCGCGCTTCCTCGTCGCGCGCGCCGACACGGGGCAGGTCATCGGCTGCACCGGGATCGACCAATACGAGGACGAGGTCGAGCTGGGCTACTGGATCGCCCGCGCGCATTGGGGGCGGGGCTACGCCACCGAAGCGGCGCGCGCGGTGCTCGATATCGCGCGGATGCTCGGCCACCGGCGGATCGTCGCAAGTCATTTCCTCGACAACCCGGCCTCCGGTCGCGTGCTGCGCAAGCTCGGCTTCGTGCCGACCGGCGCGGTGCGCGAACGGCACAGCTGCGGCCGCGGCGAAGCGGCTCCGGCGGCGGAATATGCGCTCGACCTGGAGGCCGACGAAGACGTGGGAATGCGTGCGGCCTAGGATCCTCCCCGGAACGGGGAGGGGGACCACCGAAGGTGGTGGAGGGGCACCGTCAATTGGCTCCGGACAGCCGATGTTCGGACTATCGGACGGTGCCCCTCCACCATGCTTCGCATGGTCCCCCTCCCCCTGTGGCGGAGGATTACTCCGCCGGCATCAGCGCGTCGGCGAAGTCGCCTTCGTAGAGCTCGATCAACTCGCGGTCGTCGTGGTCCCACGGGTGGAAGCCGGGCTTGAAATAGGCGAGCCAGGCGGGGAAGATGCGGCGCACCACGCCGGGGCTGACGGTGAGGTATCTGAACAGACCCCAGCGCGCCTTCCACCCCGTGATCCCGTCCTGCGCGAGCAGGTTCATCGAATCCTCCCACCGGTTGCGGAAGAAGCGGCCGGTGACGATCAGCATCATCAGGCTGCGAACCTTCCAGCGTTTCCAGTTCGACCAGTCGCGGGTCGCGTGGTTCCAGGTGTCGTAGGCGACGCCCTTGTGCTCGACTTCCTCGATCGCGTGCCAGCGCCACATGTCTCGCACTTCCGGATCGGCATTCTCGAAATGCTTCGGGTTGGCGAGGAATTCGTGCGCCATCATCGCAGTGTAGTGCTCGAGCGCCATGGTCGCGGCGAGATTGAGGAATTGCGGACGCCCCTTGAGCATTTCGAGCATCTCGCGCACGCGCTCGTCGATCGCCTTGACGTCGTAGCCGGCGTCCTCGGCGAGGCGGTTGAAGGCGACATGCTCGCGCGTGTGGTTGATTTCCTGCTTCACGAAGGCGCGGATTTCGGCGGCGAGCCGGGGATCGGCACCATCGCGGAAGGCCTTGACCGATTCGATGAAGAACGCCTCGCCGCGCGGGAAGGTGGCTGACAGCGCGTTGTGCCACGCGGTGCCGAAGGGTTCGCCCGCCCACCAGCGGTTGGGGGTCGAGCCGCGGTTGAACCGCTCGTCGCGCACGGTGATGGCGAGATCGGCGGGAGTGGGGGCGGCCTGGCGGGTGTCGCGTTCGATCGTGGTGGGGGCGTTCATGGCGAATCCGTTTGCGTTACTGACATCAATGTAAATAGCGGTTACTTACACCTGTGTCAATAACGAGAAATCCTCCCCGTTCCGCAGGAATGGCGAGGGGAACCACCCGCAGGGTGGTGGAGGGGCATTGGTGCCTCGCCGATTGCCCCGCCGTCAGTCGCTGACGCGACTGCCACCTCCCCATTTGTCCCATCCGGGAAAACGGGGAGGAATGTCGGATTCACTCCGCCGGCATCACCGCGTCGGCATACGGGCTTTCGTATTTCGCGATCAGCGCGCGGTCGTCCTGCTTCCACGGGTGGAAGCCGGGGGTCAGGATCGCCGCCCATTCGAAGAACATCCGCCGCATCATGCCGGGCTTCCACCACAGGAACTTGTACAGCTCGCGCTTCGCCTTCCTGCGCGAGAAGCCGTCCTGCTCGAGCAGCCCGATCGCATCGCGGATGCGGTTACCGAAATATTTCTTCGTGATCAGCGCCGCGATCAGCGCGCGCGTCTTGTACCGCTTCCAGCTCGACCAGTCGCGCGTCACGTGCAGCCACACGTCGTAGACCAGCCCCTTGTGCTCGATCTCTTCGGTCGCGTGCCAGCGCCACACGTCTGCCGCGACCGGGTCCGCGCCGTCGAGATAGCGCGGATCGCTCAGCAGGTGCCGGCTGATGATCGCGGCGAAATGTTCGAGCGCGATGGTGATCGCGAGGTTGAATTCCTTCGGCCGCCCCTCGGTCAGGTCGAGCATCGCCTGGATCCCCTCGGCGATACTTTCGACGTTGTAGCCGTGGTCGGCGATCAGGCGGTTGAACGCGACGTGTTCGCGCGTGTGGTTGATTTCCTGCTTGCTGAACGCCTTGACCTCGGCGCGCAGCTTGGGCGGCAGATCGTCGCGGAACGGCTTCAATGTATCGATGAAGAACGCCTCGCCGCGGGGCAGGCTGGCGCTGACCGAATTATACCACGCGGTCGCGACCGGATCGTTCGAATGCCACCAGCGCGGGACCATGTGTTCGCGGTCGAAGCGCTGGTCGCGCACGATCAACTCGTGCTCCGCGGGAGTGGCGGTGGTGCGCGCGACACCCGTCTTGCCGAGCGGTTCCGCGCGTTCTAGGTCGAGCCTGGTTTGGTCGTTCATAGCGTTAACATTCTATTAGGCATGTGAATCCATGGCAAGTCGCAAGCGTTTGAGCCCCGAAGAGTCGCGCACCGCTGCCCTGGGTGCGGCGCGCGAATTGCTGATAGAAACCGGCCCGCAATCGGTGACGCTCAAGGCGGTGGCGGGGCGGATCGGGCGCACCCATGCGAACCTGTTGCACCATTTCGGGTCAGCCGCAGGATTGCAGAAGGAACTCGCCCGTCACCTCGCCGAAACCGTGTGCGAGACGATCAAGGACGCGGTGCGCGCGAGTCGCGCCGGGCTGGGGTCACCGCGCGAAGTGGTCGATCTCGCCTTCGACGCGTTCGACAAGGAAGGGGCGGGGGCGCTCGCCAGCTGGATGATCCTGACCGGCAACGAAGACGCGCTGTCGCCGATCGTCGAGACGATTCACCAACTGGTCGACGAGATCGCGCCCGAAGAGGCGGCCGATCACGGCGACGTGATGCGCGTGCACGAGGAAACGCTCGCGCTGGTGCTGATGGCGATGGGCGATGCGCTGATCGGCTCGGCGTTGGCGCGTTCGCTCGGGCTGCCCGAAACCGCGGCGCGCGACCGGGCGCAGAGGATGCTCGAGCGGTCGCTGGAGGTGGTGGGGCAATCTCACTGACCCGTTCAGGATAGATACGACCCCCCAAACCCGTTCGGGCTGAGCTTGTCGAAGCCCTGCATTTTTTTCCAGCGTAGCGCTCGAAGTGAAGGACAGCCCTTCGACAGGCTCAGGGCGAACGGGTTTCTATGTTGCGAGGTTTAGCCAGTCGGGAGCAATATCCGGATCAATATCGCTCACCCGCAGGTGATCCACCGCCAATCCCAGCTCCGGATACCCTGCCTTGCGCCGCTTCTCGTTGGAGCTTTCGAGTGGCACCACCACCAACCGCCGGTTGACCTTCTGGCGCCAGTTCATCCGCGCGGTGTTTTCCTGTCCGACATAGCAGCCCTTGCCGAAGCTGACGCCGTTCAGTTCGACCGCATTGGTCTCGAGCCACAATATGTCGCCCAGCTCCGCGCGCCCCTCGGGCACGCCGAGCGCGAGGCGATGCGCGCGCCATTCGGCATCGGCGGCTTCTTCGGCCTCGCTCGCCGGAGCGAGCCAGCGTTCGCCCAGTTCGGCCAGCCGCGGATCGGGCGCGGCGCCGTCACCCAGATGCTTGCGCCAATGCACCGCGACGCCGGGGTCGACCGCGATGTCGATCTTGCGCCGCAAGCGGTAGAGCGACAGCCGCTTGACCAGTTCGTCGGCCGCATCGGCCTCGCAATCGATCAGCAGTTCATTCGCGCCCGCGGGCCAGACGATAAAGTCGAACATCGCCTTGCCCTGCGCGCTCAGCAGCCCGGCATAGCAGGGCAGGGGACCCTTGACGTCGTTGGTGACCAGGCCCTGGAGGAAATCGGCGAGGCTCTCGCTCTCGTCGGTTGCGCTGAGCCGGATCACGGCGCGGTCGGTTAGGCGGGTCGCGGGCATCTCTGCCAAGGTGGCACCGCAGACTGGTGAATCAAGTGCTGTCCTACATGCGCCGCATATGCCATGGCGCCGCCATGCCCGCTTCCCCGCTCCCCTTTCTTCCCCGCACCGAACGGCCCTTGGCGCGGTCAGATTTTTTTCCCTCAGGACCGTGTAACAAGCGGTCCATGTCTCCCGCCGGATCGCCGTCCCGATGACCGAATCGCTCACCATCCGTCGCCCCGACGATTGGCATCTACACTTCCGCGACGGCGCCATCATGCGCGGTGTGGTGCCTTACACGGCCCGTCAGTTTGCTCGCGCGATCGTGATGCCCAACCTGTCGCCCCCGGTGACGACGGCTGCGATGGGTTCGGCCTATCGCGAGCGGATCCTCGCGGCGGTGCCCGAAGGCGCGGATTTCACCCCGCTGATGACCTGCTACCTCACCGACGATACCGATGCCGACGATCTCGCGCAGGGTTTCGCCGACGGGGTGTTCACTGCGGCCAAGCTCTATCCCGCCGGCGCGACGACCAATTCGGCCAGCGGCGTCACCGATATCGCCTATATCGGGCAGGTGCTCGAACGGATGGCCGAAATCGGCATGCCGCTCTGTGTCCACGGCGAGGTGGTCGATCCCGAGATCGACATCTTCGACCGCGAGGCGGTGTTCATCGAACGCATCCTCGCACCGCTGGTCGAGCGGCTGCCGCAGTTGAAGGTGATCTTCGAGCATATCACCACCGAGGACGCGGTGGCCTTCGTCGAGAGTGCCGGGCCGCAGGTCGGTGCGACGATCACGCCGCAGCACCTTCATATCAACCGTAACGCGATGCTGGTCGGCGGGATCAGGCCGCACGCCTATTGCCTGCCGGTCGCCAAGCGCGAGCGGCACCGGCTCGCGCTGCGCAAGGCGGCGGTTTCGGGCTCGCCCAAGTACTTCCTCGGCACCGACAGCGCGCCGCATCCGCGCGGCGACAAGGAAAGCGCATGCGGCTGCGCGGGCATCTTCAACGCGCCCTTCGCGCTCGAAAGCTACCTCGCGGTGTTCGACGAGGAGGGCGCGCTCGACCGGTTCGAGGGCTTCGCCAGCGAGCACGGCCCGCGCTTTTACGGCCTGCCGCTCAACGGGGATACGATCACGCTCGAACGCGGCAAGGCGAGAGTGCCCGACGCGATCGAAGCCGGGGGGACCGAGATCGTCCCCTTCCATGCGGGCGAAACGCTCGGCTGGACGCTACGCGGCTGACTGCCTGCGCCGGGCGAGAATATCCCACACGAACAACCCGCACGCGGTCCAGATCAGCACGAAGCAGGCGAGTTGGGCGGGCTGCAACTCTTCGCCGAACACGGTCAGCCCGAGGATGAAGACGAGGGTCGGAGCGAGAAACTGGACGAAGCCGAGCGTCGAATAGGGCAATTTGCGCGCGGCGATCGCGAACAGCAGCAGCGGCACCGCGGTCAGCACTCCGCCGAGCACGATCAGCAGGCTGAGGCCGAGCTCGTGGCCGAAGGAGGATCCCGCAGGCGATTGCGCGAAGTACCACGCGATCCCCGCCGCGGGCAGCAGCAGGATCGCCGACTCGATCGTCAGCCCGGGCAGCGAGCCGACCGCGACCTGCTTGCGCAGCAGCCCGTAGGTGCCGAAGCTGAACGCGAGAGTAAGGCTGATCCAGAGCGTGGTCAGAGCCCCGCCAAGCAGCAGCGCGACTCCGATCCCCGCCAATGCGACCGCGATCCATTGCCGTCTGCTCAATCGTTCGCCGAGCAGCAGCGTGCCGAGCAGCACGTTGACCAGCGGGTTGATGTAATAGCCGAGGCTCGCCGCGTAGACATGCCCGCGCTGGATCGCCCAGATATAGACCAGCCAGTTGACCCCGATCAGCAGCGCGCTTCCCGTCAGCACCAGCATGCTGCGCCGGTCGCTCAGCGCACGGCGCAATTCGGGGCCCTGGCGGCGGAACGCGACGATCGCCAGGCACAGCGGCAGCGTCCAGATAATTCGCCAGCCGACGAACTCGAACGGCGGCACTTCGCGCACGAGAATCAAGTAGAGCGGCAGCACGCCCCAGATCAGATAGGCTGCAACGGCCGCGGGCAGGCCCGATTGCATGCGATCCGGAAAGCTGCCGTTCATCGTGGCGGCCCGTAAGCGGCCCTTCGGCCCCCTGCAACCTGCAACCTGCAATTCGCCGGCCGGATTCGCTCGCTTCATCGCAAAAGCGGAATCTGCACGCGCGGTTGCATTCCGTTCAGGAAAGTATCGCTAAGTATGAACGTATCGGACGGGTGACCGCTCGGCCCAACGCAGAACTCCGGCCGAGCGCCCTGGTGAAAGGAACGACCGATGACGAAGATCAATTTCAGGACCGCCGCGCTGGTGTTCGCAGCACCCGTGCTCGCCATGGCCGCCCCCGCGGCTGCCGCTCCGGCTTACGGGGCGGCCCAGACGGCACAACCGGCACAGGCCGAGCTGCCGGTCGGCAAGACCGTCTACGATCAGCGGCGCGACCGGCGCGGGCGCTACGACCGCTCCGATTATGGCCGCTATGACAATCTTTACGACCGGCGCGACCGCTATGACGACCGGTACGAGCAGCGCGTCCACCGCAACACCCGCGTCTGGCGCGGGCGCGACGGGCGCTATTACTGCCAGAAGGACAACGGCACCACCGGCCTGCTGATCGGCGCCGGAGTCGGCGCGCTGATCGGGCACGAAGTCGCCGGGCGCGGCGATCGCACGCTCGGCGCCATCCTCGGTGCAGCGGGCGGGGCTCTGCTCGGCCGCGCGATCGACAAGGGCAACACGCGCTGCCGTTGATCCGAAACTGACACACAAGCTTCGGCCCGCACCCACCTGCGGGCCGCAAGCGCGGCACCCACCGGGCCGCGGAGGGCGTCCTGTTGCCATGTGCGACAGGGCGCCCTCATGCATCGCCTCCTAGCCGGACGTTAACCATGCCGCGCTATGGGAACGGGCATGTCCGTCGGCTTTCCTTCCGCTCCGGCTGCGCGGCTGCTCGCCGTCGTCCTGCTTGCAGGCGTGACGTCCGGCTGCGCGGATGAAGCCGGGGAACCGGCCTATGGCGAAGAGCCCGATCCGATGGTGGTGCAGGCGCTCAACGACCAGCTGATGGTCGACCCCGACCTGGTCGGGCAGAACGAGGCCAATACCGCACTGACCGGCAGCAGCGATGCCTCGATCCCGCTTGAGATCGCCACTCCCGAGGCAATCCGCGAAGCGCGGCAGCGCGCCGAGGAACTGCTTGCCGGGGCTGGCGGCACGCCCGTCATGCCCGAGCCGGAGATGCTCGAACGCGTCGGCGAGGTATCGCCGCTGGAAACGCTCGGCCGGCAAGTCGCGCTGCTGCCCGACGGAGCGCAATGCCTCGCAACAGCAAATTATTCGGCGATCTGGGCGGCGCGGTTGCCGCAGGACCTCCCGGTCTATCCGCGCGGCGCTACGATGGAGGCGCTCGGATCGGACGAAGGCGCCTGCCGCCTGCGCGCCGTGCGTTTCCACAGTCCGGTGCCGGCCGAGGAACTCGTATCGTTCTATTTCGGGTTGGCCGAATCGGCAGGTTATTCGGTACGATACCTGGCTGCGGACGGCCAGTTTCGCCTCGAGGGCGAGAAGGGCGACCGGCGCTTCGCCGTGCAATTGCGCCCGAGCCTCGAAGGACTGAGCGAAGTCGATCTGGTCGTTGCCGGGAGCTAGCACTGCCCAAGTGGCGATGAACCGCCTGGTTCGCCTGGCCGGAGTCTTTAGGTTGCGTGCGGGCCGGACCTCCGTCCGGCCCTTGCGGCACCGGCCCACGCCCCCACCCGGCCACCCCGACCATAGTATCCTATGGGTGGCCGGGTGGGGGCGTGGGCCGGTGCCGCCCCGGCTTTCAGACATTGGCCAAGCAGGCGACAGGTTTCGTCGCCGCCGGAAACCGAATCGGGCCTCAGCTCTCGCGGAAACCCACACCGATGCTGGCGCGCGGCTGGTCCATCTCGGTGCTCGCGACCGGATAGGCGCAGTAATCCGCCGCGTAGAAAGCGGCGGGGCGGTGATTGCCCGACAGGCCGAGCCCGCCGAACGGTGCCTTGGACGAAGCGCCGTTGGTCGGGCGGTTCCAGTTTACAATGCCCGCGCGGACATTGGCCCAGAAGCGGCTGTAGTCCTGCGGGCTGCCCCCGATCAGCGAGGCCGAGAGGCCGAATCGAGTCCGATTCGCCTCGGCGATGCCCTCGTCGAGATCCTTGACCCTGATCACCTGCAGCAGCGGGCCGAACAGCTCGACATCGGGCCGGTCGGCGAGCGCGGTGGTGTCGATGATCGCGGGCGAGAGGAACGGCAGGTCGTCGTCGGGCCGGGTCATGTGCCGGATCGCCTTGCCGCCGTTCGACAGGAAATAGAGGAAGCTCTCGACCAGCTGGTCGGCGGTGTCGTTGTCGATCACCGGACCCATGAAGGGGGCGGGATCGGCAAAGGGCTCGCCGAAGATGATCCGCCCGGTCAGCGTCTTCACCTCGTCGACGATCGCGTCGTACATGCTCTCGACCACGATCAGCCGCCGCGCCGCGGTGCAGCGTTGCCCCGCGCTGGTGAAGGCGGACTGCACGATAAGCGTCGCCGCATCGGAAATCTTTGGAGTATCAGTGACTACGAGCGGATTGTTGCCACCCATTTCAAGTGCGACGATCTTGCCGGGATTGGTCGCCAGCTTCTTGTTGATCGCGATTCCCGCCCGCGCCGAGCCGGTGAACAGCACCCCGTCGACCCCCGGATGCGCGACCAGTTCCTGACCCTCCTGCGGGCCGCCGACCAGCAGCTGCACGATCGCCGCCGAGATGCCCGCGCGGTTGAAGCAGTTGACCAGCAGTTCGGCGGTGGCGGGGGTCTTCTCGCTCGGCTTGAAGATCACCGCATTGCCCGCGATCAGCGCGGGGACGATATGGCCGTTGGGCAGGTGTGCGGGGAAATTGTAGGGGCCCAGTACCGCCATGACGCCATGCGGCTTGTGGCGCACCGCGGCGGTGCCCTGCAGCGCGCTGTCGAGCTTCTTCTGCCCGGTGCGCTCGGCATAGGCCGTGACCGAGATTTCGACCTTGGCGATCACCGATTCGACCTCGGTGCGGGCTTCCCACAACGGCTTGCCGGTCTCGCGCGCGATCGTTTCGGCGAGCTTGTCGAAATCCTTGCGCACCTCGTTGGCGAAGCGCCGGACCAGCTCGATCCGGTTGGCGAGCGGCTGCGCCGCCCAGGCGGGCCAGGCGCGGCGGGCGCGGTCCACCGTCTCGGAAACATTGCCGATTTTGCCGCGCCAGAGCTCTTCGCCGGTGGCGGGCTGGTAGGAGACGATCTCGGATTGGGACACGTATGCCGGCCTCTCTGGGTAATTTATTGTGTCTTTGTCACAAAGGCGTATAGTTAAGTTGCGTTAACGGCTCCGGGCTTCTAGCCTGAGTCGCGTTTCGGTCAATGTGTGCATCCATGCACAGCAGGCCGAACCTGCCGCGTGAGGCGGCGAGAGATACGCCGGCGGGCCGAATCGACGGGCTGCCGACAGGGGGTGAAAATCGGGGGGCGCCGCAGCATGCGGATCGACAATCTCCCAACCCCGAAGTTGCTGGGTCGCAACCGCAATGCCGTGCGCGCATGCGCGCGGTACCTTAGTAGCTCCGGCAGTCGTGCCGATGGGAGAATAAGTTGATGCGTAGGAAATCCACAATCTGGGCCGGTCTGAGCCTGTCCGGCTCGACTCTGGCGGCGGCGGTCTTCGCCACCACCGCGTTCACGGCGACGCCCGCAGCGGCGGACGAATGTCTGCTCGACAGCAACGACAACGGCATTCCCGATATTCTCGACACGGACGGAGGGGCGATTTCCACCGGCACCGACGATTCGCTCGCCTGCGGCGTCGATGCCGAGGCAACGGCGAACTCGTCGGTAGCGATTGGCAATGCAGCGATTGCGGATGCGCAGTTCAGCGTGGCTATCGGCCGGAATTCCGGCGCGCGCGCTGTCGGCAGCACCGCTATCGGCACGACCGCGCGTGCCACCGGTGCCGAATCGAGTGCGATCGGCAGGGCGGCGGACGCTTCGGGTGCGCGCAGCACGGCCGTGGGCTCCACTTCTCAGGCTTCGGGCGACTTCAGCACGGCGTTGGGCGCAACCGCCCGCGCTACCGCGGAAGGCGCGACGGCGCTGGGTGCGAACGCGGCGGCCTCGGGCATCCAGTCGAACGCGATCGGCACCGAATCGGTCGCCAGCGGCGACGGCTCGAACGCGCAGGGTTTCCGCGCGGAAGCCTCGGGCAACACGTCGACCGCCATCGGCCAGATGGCTGTCGCTTCGGGCGATGACGGCGTCGCGATCGGTGAAAGCGCGCTTTCCTCGGGCCTGAACTCGACCGCAGTCGGCTCCGAAAGCGTCGCCACCATGCCCGGCACCTCGGCGTTCGGCTGGCAGTCGGCGGCAACCGGCGTGCGTTCGACCGCACTCGGCCATCTCGCCACGGCGCAAGGTGAGCGGTCGCTGGCGGTCGGCGAGAACGCCGACGCGCAAAGCGACTTCTCGACTGCGATCGGCAACGAATCGATCGCCAACGGCATCGATGCCCTGGCAATCGGCGACTCCGCCTCCGCCACGGGTAATTCGACCACGGCAGTCGGCGGCGAAAGCATCGCCGATGGCGCCGGTGCCACCGCGGTCGGCTGGCAGTCCGCTGCCACGGCCGAACGCGCGACCGCGCTGGGTCACTTGGCGGTCGCAAGCGGAGTCCGCTCCACCGCGGTCGGCGAAGACGCCGATGCGACCGGCGACAACTCCACGGCGGTCGGCAACCTCGCCGAAGCCACCGATGTAGACGCCGTGGCGCTCGGCGGGCGTTCGTCCGCGACCGGAACCAACTCGACCGCGCTGGGTGTCGATTCCGACGCATCGGACACTTACGCGACCGCTCTCGGCAACGAAACGATCGCCTCCGCCAGCGGCGCCACCGCCGTCGGCGGCGGTGCGGAAGCATCGGGCGCGCAGTCGATCGCGATCGGCTCCGACACCACGACCTTCACCCGCACGACCGCCTCGGGCGCGCGTTCGATCGCGATGGGCCCGTCGACCAGTGCGGCGGGCGACAATTCGGTAGCCATCGGCGACAGCGCGGATGCGAGCGACGAAGACGCAGTCGCGATCGGTGACCAGGCGACTGCCGGGTTCCACGCGACAGCGGTCGGCGGCGAATCGATTGCGAGCCTTGCGGGCGACACCGCCTTCGGCTGGCAGGCTGCCGCGACCGGTGGCCAGGCGACCGCCGCGGGCCGCCAGGCTCAGGCGAGCGGCTTCCAGTCAGCCGCCTACGGCCAGAGCGCCGACGCCTCGGGCGAGAACAGCACCGCGATCGGCGCCTTCGCCGATGCCGACGGGCTGCAGTCCTTCGCCGGCGGTACCGTCGCGGCGGCCACGGCGCAGGGTTCGACCGCGGTCGGCAGCTTCTCGCTTGCCACGGGCGATTTCAGCGCCGCTTACGGCTATCAGGCCAGCGCGACCGGCTTCAATTCGTTCGCCGCGGGCCTGAACTCCACCGCCAGCGGGCTCGACGCGGTTGCCATCGGCAACGGTGCGACGGGTGGTGACGAAGACGCCGTGGCGGTCGGCCAGGGTGCGCAGTCGACCGGTTTCCACTCGACTGCGGTCGGTGCGGAATCCGAAGCGACCGCCGCGGGCGATACCGCGCTCGGCTGGCAGGCTTCGGCCACCGGTGGGCAGGCGACCGCGACGGGCCGCCAAGCGTCGGCGAGCGGCTTCCAGTCGAGCGCCTACGGCCAGAGTTCGGATGCCAGCGGCGATCAATCCTTTGCCGGTGGTTTCCAGTCGGAAGCTTCCGGCCTCGACTCGGTGGCAATCGGCCGTGATTCGGAGGCCAGCGACGAGGATGCCGTGGCTCTCGGCCAGACGGCCGTTGCGAGCGGCTTCCACTCGACCGCGATCGGTGCGGAATCGATCGCGACCATGGCCGGCGACTCCGCATTCGGCTGGCAGGCTTCGGCCACCGGTGGCCAGGCGACTGCCACCGGCCGCCAGGCTTCGGCGAGCGGCTTCCAGGCGAGCGCCTACGGCCAGAGCTCGAGCGCGTCGGGCGATCAGTCGGTCGCGCTGGGTTACGCGGCGGATGCCAGCGGCGACAATTCGGTCGCCATCGGCAACGGCGTAGGCGCGATGGAGAACCAGGTCTCGATCGGTAATTCGAGCAACTACTACACGCTGGCGGGCCTCGCGACGGGCGGCGACGACGAAATCGTTACCGTCGACGCCACCGGCCGGCTCGGCTCGATGTCGCTCGCCATGCTCGCCATGGGCGGCGGCGCCGACAGCGTCGAGATCGGCGACGGGGCCAACGCCTCGGCGGACGGCTCGGTCGCGATCGGCGACAACGCCATGGCGACCTCGGAGAACTCGGTTGCGATCGGCATCAACGCCGTCGCGAGCGGATCGACTGCGGTCGGCGGCAACTCGGCCGCGACCGGGGCCAATTCCGCCGCCTTCGGCGAGAACGCCACGGCGACCGGGACCGACAGCACCGCGCTCGGTGAGAACAGCGTCGCAAGCGCCGCTTTCGCCACCGCCGTCGGCGAGGAAGCGGAAGCCACCGCCAATTCGAGCACGGCGGTCGGTGAATCGGCCTTCGCGACCGGTCAGTTCGGCGTTGCGGTCGGCCGCCTCGCGGGTGCGACCGACGACGGAGCGACCGCGATCGGTACCGCCGCTCGCGCCACCGGCGTCGAATCGAGTGCGCTGGGCCGTGCCGCCGATGCTTCGGGCACCCGCTCCACCGCGACGGGCTCGACCTCGGAGGCGTCGGGCGACTTCAGCTCGGCCTACGGTGCCACCGCACGTGCCCAGGGCGACGGTTCGACCGCCATCGGTACCAACTCGCTCGCCACGGGCGTGAATTCGGGTGCCTTCGGCAACGACTCGAGCGCAACCGGGGACGGTGCCAACGCTCTCGGCTTCCAGGCCAGTGCGTCGGGTGCGGATTCGACCGCTCTCGGCGACCAGGCTTCGGCCACTGCCGACAATTCGGTCGCGCTCGGTGCCGGATCGGTTGCCGACCAGGCCGACACCGTATCGGTCGGTGCGGTTGGCAGCGAACGCCGGATCGTCAATGTCGCCGACGGTGTCGACGACAGCGACGCGGCCACGGTCGGCCAGGTGAACGCAGTGGGTGCGACAGCGGCGGCCAATACGGCGGCCATCGCGGTCAACACCGCGGCGATCGCGGCCAACACTGCCGAACTGCAATACTTCGACGTCAACTCGACGGCGGCTCCGGCTGCCGCGACCGGCACCGAAGCCGTTGCCATCGGCGGCAATGCGCAGGCGACCAGCGAGAATTCGGTTGCGATCGGCTTTAACGCCCTCGCAAGCGGATCGACCGCGGTCGGCGGCGGTGCTCAGGCCACCGGCGACGACTCGGCCGCGTTCGGCGAGAACGCGTTGGCCACCGGCGACGACAGTTCGGCGATCGGCGAGAACTCGACCGCTTCGGGCGACGACTCGACTGCAGTCGGCGAAGGTTCGTCGGCTACCGAACTATACGCCACCGCCGTCGGTTCGGGTGCGATAGCGTCGGCGGAATCCGCCACCGCCGTCGGCGCGGATGCGACTGCCAGCGGCTTCAACTCGACCGCTGTCGGCGACCTCGCCGAAGCATCGGGCGACGACTCGACCGCACTGGGCGGCGATGCGTTCGCATCGGGCGAAGGAGCCACGGCGGTCGGCCAGGGCACTGACGCCAGCGGTGACAACGCGTTCGCCGGTGCCATCGGATCGAGCGCTTCCGGGCTCGACTCGGTCGCTCTCGGACGCGGTGCCGATGCCAGCGACGAAGACGCGGTTGCCGTCGGCCAGTCGGCCTCGGCGAGCGGTTTCCACTCGACCTCGGTCGGTGCCGAATCGCAGGCGACCATGTCGGGTTCGTCGGCCTTCGGCTGGCAGGCCATGGCCACCGGCGCGCAGGCGACGGCTACCGGTCGCCAGGCTTCGGCCAGCGGCTTCCAGTCGAGCGCCTACGGCCAGAGCGCCTCGGCGAGCGGCGACCAGTCGATCGCGGTGGGCTTCGGCGCCCAGGCGACCGACGAGGATGCCGTCGCAGTCGGCGAATCGTCCTCCGCGGCGTTCCACTCGACCGCTCTCGGCGGCGAGGCGGTCGCGATGGGCGAGGGGGCCACGGCACTGGGTTGGCAGTCCTCGGCTGCCGGCAACCAGTCAACCGCGGTCGGTCGTCAGGCCAGCGCCTCGGCGCTGCAGTCGACCGCACTCGGCCAGAGCGCATCGGCAGGTTTCGAAGGGTCGACCGCAGTCGGCTACGCCGCGACCACCGATCGCAACGGCCAGGTGAAGCTCGGCGGTTCGGGTAGCTCGGTGACGGTCGGCGATCTCGCCGCCAGCACCGCGGCGCAGACCGGTACGCTCTACGTCGCGACCACCGATGCCAGCGGCACGCTGGGTCAGGGCGCAACCGTGGCTTCGTTCGCCACGGCGGCCAACTTGGCTGTGACCAACGCCAATGTCGCCACCAATACGGCGAACATCGCGACCAACACCAACAGCATCGCTGCCCTGCAGGCTCTGACGACGACCCAGCAGGGTCAGATCAACACCCTGTTCGGCGAGACGGCTCTCAACCGCGAGGCGATCGACCGTGCGAACGAGGGTGTCGCGATGGCGCTGGCGATGGAAAGCCCGATGCTTCCGGCAGGCACGAGCTTCGCTCTGTCGGGCGGTGTCGGCTACTTCGAGGACCAAGGTGCCGGCACGCTCGCCATCTCGGCGCGGATCGGCGAAAACGCCGCGTTCTCGGCCGGTGTCGGTGTCGGCTTCGACAGCGGCGAAGTCGGTGCACGCGGTGGCTTCCAAGTCGCCTGGTAAGCCGCTACACATGCGATCATGATTAGGATCGCACCCAACACGAAGATGCCGGGGCTGCGCGCCCCGGCATTTTTGTTTGCCTCGCTCGCTTTCGCCTTCTCGCCTGCCGCGCTGTCGGCCCAGCCGGTCGTTCAGGGCCAGCCGCTGCCGCAGCCGCAGGTGCAGCCACCGCCCTCCGTGCGCCCGACGCCGAGCCAGCTCGAACTGTCGAAGATGATCTGGTCGACCATGGCTGCGGTCGATCATGCCAACCGCTCGGGCAATTACTCGGTCCTGCGCGATATCGGTTCGCAGGGATTCCAGATCAACAACAACGCGGCGCGCCTGTCGGAAGTGTTTGCGGGCATCCGTAACTCGCGTATCGATCTCGGCGACACGCTGCTGGTGCCGCCGACCTACGCGGTAGCTCCGCAAGTGATCCAGCCGGACGTGTTCCGCGTCCAGGGCCTGTTCCAGCTGCGCCCGATCTCGATCGGGTTCGATCTGTATTACCAGTGGGAGCAGGGCCGGTGGAAGCTGTTCGGGATCGACATCCAGCCGGTACAGATGGTCCAGCAGGGGCCGAACTCTCGCTAGAGTCGTTTTCAGCTACGCTGAATCGGCACCGGCCTGCTCCCCCACCCGGCCACCCATAGGATACTATGGTCGGGGTGGCCGGGTGGGGGAGCGGGCCGGTGCCGCAACCGTTTCAGCTTTGCTGAAACAAACTCTAGACTAGCCTTGATGGCCCTGCGGCTCGGGTGGCGGGCCGTACGCGTCGCCCATCCTGCGAATCGCCGCGATCTTCTCATCCAGCGGCTGCCAGTCGTCGCGCTCGTCGATCGCCGACCATAGCGTTTCGACCTCGTCGATCAGCATGGATTGCGGCGCACCGTCCTGCCAGTACGGGTGGCTGTCCTCGACCGCGTCGTAGTCTGCGAACGCATCGCCGAGCACGCCGTCGGCATCGCGTCCGCCGCGGTGGCGGTAGAAGAAGGCGTCGGGCTGGACCTTGTCTTCGCGCATGGCCCGTTCGCAAGCGGCCACCAACTGCCCGTCGCGTTCTTCGCCCTGCGGTTCGACCCCCAGCCGCCAGCACCAGCGCCGCGCGATCGCAGCCATGTAAAGCGGCCCGAACCGCTCCATCGCGGCCAGCAGCGGCGGCGCGTCCGCCAGCAACCGCAATGCGACCGCGAACTGGCCGCAATTCCAGTGCAGCGCCTCGGGCTGCCGGCCGAACGCGTAGAGCCCGTTATGGTCGAAATAGGCCGCGGTGAAGCCGTGGTCCCAGGCCGGAAGCCAGCGCCACGGCCCGTAATCGAAGCTTTCGCCGGTAATGTTCATGTTGTCGGTGTTGAGCACGCCGTGGACGAAACCCGCGACCATCCAGCTCGCTGCGAGGTCGGCGAGACGCTCGACCACCTGGTGCATCAGGATCACGGCAGGCTCCTCGCGGCCGGGCGCGTCCTCGGGCGGCATCGGGCCGGGGAACTGTTCGAGACAATAGGACACCAGCGCTTCCATGTGTTCGCGCTCCTCCAGCGCGAGCAGCCGCTGGAAGGTGCCGATGCGGATATGTCCGTGGTTCAGCCGCACCATCACCGCAGAGCGTGTGGGCGAGGGCTCGTCGCCGCGCCACAATTCCTCGCCGGTCTCGATGACGGAGAAGGTCTTCGAGGTATTGACACCCAGCGCCTCGAGCATCTCGGTTGCGAGAATCTCGCGCACCGCGCCCTTGAGCGTCAGACGCCCATCGGCGGTGCGGCTGTAGGGGGTGGTGCCGGAGCCCTTCGTTCCAAGGTCGACCATGCGGCCATCCCCGTCGCGCAGTTGGGCGAAGAGAAAACCGCGTCCGTCGCCGATCTCGGGATTGTACACACGAAACTGGTGCCCGTGATAGCGCAGCGCGAGCGGCTGCGGCAGGTTGTCGGGCAGCGGTGCGAAGCGGGCCAAATGCCCGATCCACTCTTCGTCCGGGAGATAGGCCAGTCCCACCGCCTTCGCCCGGCGATTGTTGCGGAATCGCAGCGTTGCTTGCGGAAAGTCGGCCGGGGAGACGGGATCGCCGAGCCAGTCGGCCAGTTCGAGGATGGGCGTGTCGGGCCGATAGGGAGCCGCTTGCGGTTCGGAGCGCATCGGGCGATAGTGGGCGCGCCCGCCCGCACTGGCAAGCCGGGCGTCGACCACGAACAGGAATATTCCGCCCGACCATGGACAAAGCCTATCAAGACCGTTTCTGGGACAGCCCCGACGGCCTCAAGCTCCATTTCCGCGACTATCCCGGCGGCGACGGCCCGCCGGTGCTGTGCATGCACGGCCTGACCCGGAATGCGCGCGATTTCGCCGGTCTCGCCGGCCATCTGGCGCAGCAGCGGCGGGTGCTGGTGCCCGAAATGCGCGGCCGCGGGGAAAGCGAATATGCCAGGGACAGCGCGAGCTACATGCCCGCGACCTATGTCGGCGACGTGCTCGGCCTGCTCGCGCAGGAGGGGATCGAGCGATTCGTCGCGATCGGCACCTCGCTCGGCGGGCTGATGACGATGATGCTGGCAGCCGCCGATCCGCAGCGCATTGCGGGCGCCGTGCTCAACGATATCGGCCCGGTGGTCGACGCGGCGGGAATCGGGCGGATCCGCGACTATGTCGGCCAGGCGCGGAGCTTTCCGACCTGGATGCACGCAGCGCGCGCGCTGCAGGAAGTGCACGGATCGGCACATCCCGGATTCGCAACCGAAGACTGGCTCGACATGGCCAAGCGCAGCATGGTGGTGCAGCAGAACGGCCGGATCGGCTACGATTACGACATGGCGATCGCCGAACCGTTCGGACAGGACGACGGCGCCGCGCCGCCGGATTTGTGGCCCGCCTTCGATGCACTGGCGGGCGCGCCGCTGCTGATCGTCCGTGGCGAGAGCTCCGATATTCTCACCGCCCAGACGCTGGCCGAAATGCAGCGCCGCAATCCGGAGGCGGAGACGGTCACGATCGCACATGCCGGCCATGCGCCGACGCTCGACGAACCCGAAGCGGTCACGGCGATCGACCGGCTGGTGGCCCGCACCGCATGAGCGCCCCCAGCGGCGATGCACCGCGCATCCTGCATCTGCATTCGACCTTTTCCGCCGGCGGAAAGGAACTGCGTTGCGTCCGGCTGATCAATGCATTCGGCCCTGCCGTTCGCCATACCGTCGTCTCCGGCGAACTGGAAAAAATGGAAGCAGCGCAACATATTTCTACCGAAATTCCTGTTACTTACCCGCGTAACTTTCCATCGCTTCAAGGTCGACCGACGCCGGGCCGGTTGCAGAAGCTGGCGCAGGCGATGGCGGGATACGATCTGGTGCTGACCTACAATTGGGGCGCGATGGATGCCGCGATGGCGCATACGCTGTTCGGCGAAAAGCTGGCGCTGCCGCCGCTGATCCATCACGAAGACGGCTTCAACGAGGACGAGCATCGCAAGCTCAAGGCCAGCCGCAACTGGTATCGCCGCATCGCACTGGGCCGGGCGAGCGCGCTGGTGGTGCCGTCCGAAACGCTCGAGCGGATCGCGCTCGAGACGTGGCACCAGCCGATCGGGCGGGTCAGGCACATTCCCAACGGCATCGATACCGGCAAGTTTGCGGGCAAATGCCGCCGCGATGCGCTGCGCGGCGTGATCAAGCACCAGGGTGAGCGCTGGGTCGGGACCGTGGCGGGGTTGCGGCCGATAAAGAATCTGCCGCTTCTGGTGCGCGCCTTCTCCGGCATGTCGGAGGGGTGGCAGCTGGTGATCGTCGGCGAAGGTCCCGAGCGCGACGCAATTCGCGACGAGGCCGCTCAGCTCGATATCGGCCACCGTGTGCACCTGCCCGGCTTCGCGCCCGATCCGTCGCGGTTCGTCGGCCTGTTCGATATCTTTGCGCTGTCCTCGAACAGCGAGCAGGCACCGATTTCGCTGATCGAGGCGATGGCCGCTGGCAAGCCGGTCGCAGCGAGAGATGTCGGCGACATTGCGCAGATGGTGGCCGAGCCGAACCGTCCGTTCATCGCCGCCGACGAGAAGGACCTGGGCTCCGCGCTGCTCCACCTCGCGCACGATCCTGCGCAGCGGAGCGAGTTGGGTCAGGCCAACCGCGCGAAAGCCCGTACCGAGTTCGACGAGAGGGCGATGATCTCGGCGTATGGTCGCCTTTATGCCTCCGCCATCGGCCGCAAAACGCTGTCCTGACGTGTCTGCGGATGCTTCACCCGCCGTTCACCCGGTGGGGGACAGGCAAGGTGCATTCCGCTTTGTAAGTTGAATTGGCGCGCCCATCCGCTAAACAGCCCGCCGATACCCGAGACAGCAGACCGAAAGAGCCCCTGTGGCCCTCAGCCCCACTTCGAACCAGACTCCCGAACAGAAAAAGGCCGCGCAGGACGATGTCCTGATGCGCGAAATCGACGATGCGGTCCGCCAGGACCAGTATTCGGAATTCCTTGCGCGCTACGGCAAACCGCTGCTCGCCGCTTTGATCGTCTTCATCGTCGGCCTCGGCCTCTACCTGCTGTGGTGGCAGCCGCGCCAGCAGGGGGCGATGGAACAGCGCTCCGAAACGATCGTCAGCGCGCTCGACCAGTTGCAGGCGGGCAATCTCGATACCGCGTCCAGCACGCTGGCGGAGTTGGCCGACGGCGACAGCGATTCCGCGGCCATCGCGGCCCTGTTGCAGGCCGGCATCGCGCTCCAACGGGACAGGCCCGATGAAGCCGTCGAAATCTATGCGCGTCTCGCCGCGGACGAAGGCATTTCGTCCGAGATCCGCGATCTGGCGACGATCCGGGAAGTCGCGGCGACCTTCGACACGCGCGAGCCCGCCGAGGTGATCGCCCGGCTCCAGCCGCTGGCGGTGCCCGGCAACCCCTATTTCGGCAGTGCCGGCGAACTGGTCGCGCTGGCCTATCTCGAGCAGGGCAAGCGCACCGAAGCAGGGACGCTGTTCGGCGAGATCGCCAAGAACGAGGAGGTGCCCGAAAGCCTGCGCTTCCGCGCGCGGCAGATGGCCGGGCTGCTCGGGGTCGATGCGATCGAGGATGTCGACGAGGTGCTCGAGGATATCGTCGTCGACGAGGATGCTGCTGCGCCCGCGCGGTAGGTTGCAAGGAATGATGTTTGCGATGACTGGCTCTTTCATACCCAATCCGGCCCGTGCGGCCGTCATGGCTCTGCTCGCGGCGGTCCTGGCGGGCTGCAGCGGCGGCCTGTTCGGCGGCGACGGCAAGAAGGATACGCCGACGCTCGGCGACCGCGTTCCGATCCTGTCGCGAATCGAAAGCGGCGCGCAGGTCGACCCCGAATTGGCCGGAGTGTCGGTGGTAGTCCCTCCGGCGGTCACCAACCCGTCCTGGCCGCAGGCGGGCGGTACGGCAAGCAAGGCCAACGGCGCTCTCACCCTGGCCGACAATCCGGCGCAGGCCTGGACCGCACAGATCGCCGGATCGGGCGAGCGTCGGCGGCTGGCTGCGGCGCCGGTGATCGGCGACGGCAGGCTGTTCGCGGTCGACACCGACGGCATCGTCCACGCCTTCGACGCGCAGAGCGGCGCGCGGCAGTGGACCTACCGGATGCGTATCGACGGCAATTTGCAGAAGTCGGCCTTCGGCGGCGGAGCGAGCTTCGACGGCGGCCGCGTCTATGCCACCAACGGTATCGGCGAAGTCGTGGCGCTCGATGCCGGGAGCGGTAGCGAGGTGTGGAAGGCGCAACCCGCCGGGCCGCTGCGCGGTTCGCCGACGATCGCCTTCAACACGGTCTTCGTGATGACGCAGGACAACCAGATCCACGCGCTCGAAGCCACTACCGGCGAGCCGGTGTGGAACGAATCGGGCTCGATCGCGCAGACCGGCGTGTTCGGCGTCGCCGCGCCCGCCGCAGGGCAGGGGACCGTGCTCGCGGGTTACAGCTCGGGCGAGCTGGTCGCCTATCGCTACGAAAATGGCCGCGTGCTGTGGTCCGATGCGCTGTCTCGCACCACGATTTCGACCGCGGTCGGCTCGCTGACCGATATCGACGCCGATCCGATCATCTACGAAGGCCGGGTCTATGCGCTCGGCCAGGGCGGGCGCATGGCCGCTTACGAACTGGTTACCGGGCAGCGCATCTGGGAGCTCAACGTCGCCGGGATTTCGACCCCGGCGATAGCGGGCGAGTGGATTTTCGCGCTGACCGACGACGCGCGCCTGCTCGCCATCGCGCGCGCCACCGGCAAGGTGCGCTGGATCGCGCAGATGCAGCGCTGGCGCGACGAGGAAGACAAGGAAGGCCCGATCTTCTGGACCGGCCCGGTGCTCGCCGGGGGCAATCTGTGGGTCGCGAGCACGCGCGGCGCGGTCTACAAGATCAGCGTCGGCGAGGGCTCTGCGAGCCTCTATCGCGATCTCGACACCCCCGTCAGCCTCGCGCCGGTGGTGGCCAACAACACGCTCTATATCCTCGACGACGCGGGGCGCATCCACGCGTTTCGCTGACCGATGATGCGCGTGCTGCCGGCCTTGTTCGCATTCGTCCTGCTCGGCGGATGCGACATGCTGGACTTCGCTTCGAACGCGCTGCCCAAGGAAGAGACGTTCGGATGCTACGATCACCCGCGCTTCGGGCGAATCGAAGTGACGCAAGATCGGGTCGCCTATAACGGTGAGCCGTGGTTCGAGCGCTACGGCCACAGCAAGGGCGACGGCGAGTTGCGCAGCTGGCTGATCGGCAACCCGCACTATGCCTTTCGCGCCGAGGGCGACCGCCTGACCAGGCGGATCGTCAAGTCGGGCGATTCGGCGCAGCATTTCATCGCTTTCGATCGCACCGGCGAGCGCGCGACGCTGACCGTCGAACTGTCCGACGCCGCACGCACAGAACTCGCCTTCGAACAGGCCGATTGCGGCGTGGCTCCGGCCTCTTAACGCTTCGCCCCGCTCGCGTCCCGCGGCGGGACCGCGGCCATCCTCTTACCGGCTGTTTAACCCTTTTGCGCTAGCCGCACAGGCGCAATGAGTGCGCGCGAATCCGCCATCGGCTCCCCGCCGCAAAGCGACGTTTCGGCAGGCGTGGGCCTGGCCGGACTGTTCGGCCTGCTCGCGTGGATCGTATTCTGCCGCAACTACGCGCCGATTGCCGACATGCTCGGCCTGCCGGGACCGCGCGGACCGCTGTCCGGCCCCTATGCAGCGCTTGCGGCGATGCTGTTCTCGGCCGGGCCGATGGTGGCGTGGTCGATCTTCGTCGACCGCGTCCACCGGCGTGCCTCGACCGGGATCGACTGGGATCGCAAGCGCCCGCTCGCCGAGGTGATCGACATCTCGGTGGTCAAGATCGCCGGGCTGTGGGCGACCTGGGCGCTGCTCGCCTTCGCCTACTGCCTCGCGCGCTGGTACTGGCAGGGGCAATACCTGTTCGCGATGGAGGTGCTCGCCTTCGCCGCGGTGCCGCTGGTGGTGCTGTCGGTTCCCTATGTGCTGTGGCTCGACCGGGTGATGGTGGAGCCGCGCGACCACGCATGGCATTTCGGGGCGATGCTGATCGGGCGCGAGCCCTACGATCCGGAGGAAGTGAAGAAGCACTGGCGCGCCTGGATCATCAAGGCGTTCTTCGGCGCCTTCATGATCTCGATCCTGCCGGGCGGCTTCGCCGCGGTCGTCGAGACCGATCTGGCCGCCATCGCGGCGGAACCGGTGCGGCTCGGCATGTTCCTGATCGGCCTGCTGTTCGTGATCGACGTCCAGATCGGCACGGTCGGCTATCTCGTCACCATGCGCCCGCTCGACGCGCATATCCGCAGCGGCAACCCGCTGCTGTCGGGCTGGCTCGCGGCGCTGATCTGCTACCCGCCGCTGGTGTTCGCCTTCATGGGCACCGAGGGCATGTTCGCCTACGAGATCAATACGCCCGGTTGGACCTACTGGTTTTCGGACTATCCCGCGCTGCTGTGGATCTGGTCCGCGCTGCTGATCGTCCTGACGGGAATCTACGCCTGGGCGACGGTGGCCTTCGGGATCCGCTTCTCCAACCTGACCTATCGCGGCGTGCTCACCAACGGGCCGTATCGCTTCACCCGGCATCCGGCCTATCTGTCGAAGAACCTGTTCTGGTGGTGCGCTACGCTGCCCTTCCTCGTCGACAGCGGCTCGCCGGTCGATATGGTGCGCAACACCGTGTTCCTCGGCTGCGTCAGCGCGATCTACTACTGGCGCGCGCGGACCGAGGAGGCGCACCTGCTCGCCGAGGACGCCAAATATCGCGAATACCACGCGTGGATGGAGCGCCACGGCCCGCTGACCGCGCCGCTCGCCGCGCTCAAGCGCCGCATCCGGCCGCACGGGCCGGTGCTGCAGGAACACCCGGCGGAGTAATCAGCCGAGCGGCTGGCCGTCGTCGGTTTCGTATATCCGCAGGTCGCGGCTGGCCGGCGGGTTGGCCGCCATGAAAGTCCGCCACTCCGCCATATGCGACGAGCCGGCATGCGCATCCAGCGCCGCACGGTCGCGCCAGCGCTCGAATATCACCATCACGTTGGGATCGGCCAAGTCGCGCGCAAAGGTGTAGTCGAGGCAGCCGTCCTCGGCGCGGCTGGCGCGGACCATCGTCACCATCGCCTTCTGCGTCGCGGCGTCGATCTCGCGCCCCAGCTTTATCGTACCGTTGATCTGGATCATCGCCGCTCTCCCCTCAGAAGCTGTATTTGTAGACGCGTTCGATATCGCCGTCCCATTCGCCGTGATATTTGTCGAGCAGGCGCTGCGCGGGGACCTTGCCGCTGGCGACGATCTCGTCGAGCGTTTCGAGGAAGCCCGTCTCGTTGTCGCCGCTGCTGTTGAGCCGCGCCCGGGCGTTGAGGCCCTGCCGCGCGATCGCGAGCACGTCCTTCGCCAGATCCTGCAATCGTCCGCCGCCCGGAATCGGCGCGTCGAGCGCCTGGCCCGGCACCGCGTTGCGCAATTCCTCGCGCTCCTCGACGCTCCAGTGGCTGACCAGCTCCCACGCGGCATCGAGCGCGGCGTCGTCGTAGAGGAGGCCGACCCAGAAGGCGGGGAGGGCGCAGATGCGGCTCCACGGACCGCCATCGGCGCCGCGCATTTCGAGGAAGCTCTTGAGCCGCACTTCGGGAAAGGCGGTCGAGAGGTGGTCCCACCAATCGCTCTGCGTCGGCTTTTCGCCGGGCAGCGCCGACAGCTTGCCGTCGAGGAAATCGCGGAAGCTGAGCCCCGCCGCGTCTATATATCTCCCCTCGCGGAAGACGAAATACATCGGCACGTCGAGCATGTAATCGACCCAGCGTTCGTAGCCGAAACCGTCCTCGAACACGAAGGGCAGCATGCCGGTGCGGTGCGGGTCGGTGTCGGACCAGATGTGGCTGCGGTAGGAGAGGTAGCCGTTGGGCTTGCCCTCGGTGAAGGGCGAGTTGGCGAACAGCGCGGTCGCGAGCGGCTGGAGCGCGAGGCCGGTGCGGAACTTCTTCGCCATGTCGGCTTCGGAGGAATAGTCGAGATTGACCTGGATGGTGCAGGTCCGCAGCATCATGTCGAGCCCGAGATTGCCGACCCGCGGCATGTGCCGCATCATGATTTCGTAGCGCCCCTTGGGCATCACCGGCAGTTCTTCGCGGGTCTTGTCGGGCCACATGCCGAGGCCGAGGAAGCCGACCCCGCAATTCTCGCCGATCGCCTTGACCTGTTCGAGATGGCGGCCGGTTTCGGCGCAGGTCTCGTGCAGGTTTTCGAGCGGCGCGCCCGACAGTTCGAGCTGGCCGGCGGGCTCCAGGCTAACCGTTCCGTCGGCGCCCTTCATGGCGATAACCTTGCCGCCTTCCTCGACCGGCTCCCAGCCGAATTCCTGCAAATTCAGCAGGATATCGCGGATACCGCAGGCTTCGTCGTAGGACGGGGCGTGAAAGTCGTCGCGTTTGTAGACGAGCTTTTCGTGCTCGGTGCCGATCCGCCAGGCCGATCTGGGCTTCTCGCCCGCCTGCATCGGGGCGACCAGCTGATCGCGGGATTCGATGATGGGATCGTCCGCCCCCGATGTCTCCCGCGTGCTCATGCGCGTTGCGTTAGGCAACCGAAATTGGCGTGACCAGCGATTTTTTCCGCGTCGCTGAAAGCGAAACTATTCGCCTTCCCGCCAGTCGCCCATTGCGCCCATCCACAGCGCGGTCCCGGCGATCGCGGCGGTCTCGCCGCGCAGGATACGCGGCCCGAGCGAAATGGAGATGGCTTGCTGAAGGCTGCGGATAGCGGCGCGTTCCTCATCGTCGAAACCGCCTTCGGGGCCGGTCAGCAGGGCGGCCGGAGGAAGGTGCCGGGCGAATCGCTCCGCCGCCGGACCGCCGCCAAGCTCGTCGGCGAAGAACAGCGCGCGGTCCTCCGGCCAGTCGCGCAGCAATGCGGCCAGCTTCACCGGTTCGGCCAGTTCGGGCAGCGCGGTGCGCGCGCATTGCTCCGCCGCCTCGGTCACGATCGCGCGGGCGCGCTCCATATTGAGCTTGTCGGCGACGCAGCGGCGGGTCACCACCGGCTGGATGCGCGCGGCGCCCAGCTCGGTCGCCTTTTCGAGCACGAGATCGAAGCGATCCTTCTTGAGCAGCGCCGGGCACAGCCAGAAATCTGGCACCTCCTCGCGCGGGCGCAGCCGCTCGACCGGTTCGAGTTCGACGCTCCGCTTGCCCGCGGCAACGACCCGTGCCGCCCATTCGCCGGTGACGTCGTCGCACACAATCACCGCATCGCCCGCGGCGACGCGCATGACTCTGGCTAGATAGTGCGCGTGGTTCCCCTCCACGATGACGGGCACGCCTTCGCTCAGCAACTCGGCGACGAACAGGCGCGGGGCGCTCTTGGGCGGCCAAGCGGGCGTGGCGGGCATGTCAGCCTCTTAGGCGCACGGCTGCATCGTGTCATCCCCGTGCAGACGGCCGCGCGCGGTGACGCCGATCAATAAGGCATTTCCTACATCCGATTAATTTGCCACAGTATGGCGAGCGCTCTGGCTCGCATCGCCCGACATCCCGGAAAACCGCGATGTGTCGCCCTTTACCGCAGTCGTGCAAGATAAGGTATTGATCGGAATTGATAAAACCGACCGATCCCGCGGGTGACACCAGGGTGACACCTGTCACCCCCGACAACATCGTCCCCGATACCGAGCACAACAGCGTTTCGGGCGGCCTCGTCGCACGTCTGCCGCAACTGCCGCGCGATCTCGCACAGCTGGCGCGGTTCGACCGGCCGATCGGCTGGTGGCTGCTGTTCTGGCCGTGCGTGTTCGGCGTATGGCTGGCAGGAGCGGGGTGGCAGCTCGCGCTGCTCGGCTGGCTGCTGCTCGGCAGCGTCGCGATGCGCGGCGCCGGCTGCGTCTACAACGATATCGTCGATGCCGATCTGGACCGCAAGGTCGCGCGCACCGCGGCTCGCCCGGTGGCGAGCGGGCGCGTGTCGAAAAAGCTGGCCTGGGCCTGGCTGCTGGCGCTGTGCCTGGTCGGCCTGGCCGTGTTGCTGCAATTGCGCTTCGGGGCCCGGCTGGTGGCGCTGGCGAGCCTCGCCATGGTTGCGGCTTACCCGTTCATGAAGCGTATCACCTGGTGGCCGCAGGCGTGGCTCGGGCTGGTGTTCGGCTGGGGCGCGCTGGTCGGCTGGAGCCAGCTGTGCGGCGACCATTGGGATGCGCTCGGCGCGCTTTATGGCGGATGCGTGCTGTGGGTGATCGGCTACGACACGATCTACGCGCTGCAGGACCGCGAGGACGACGCGCTGGTCGGCATCCGGTCGAGCGCGCTGCGGCTGGGCAAGCGGGTACACGCCGGGGTGGCGGCGTTCTATGCCGGGGCCGTCGCGCTGTGGGCCCTCGCCTTCTGGCTTTACCGGGCGGACTGGGTCGCGCTGCTCGCCCTGCTCCCGGCGGCGCTGCACCTCTCGTGGCAGGTCGCCACGCTCGATGCCGACGACCCGGCCAACCCGCTCGAACGATTCCGCTCCAATCGATGGACCGGAGCGCTGGTCGCCGCGGCCTGCTATGTCGTCGGCAATGCGTGAGTCTTTGTCTGGATAGCGGCACCGGCCCACACTGTGTTGTATTCCGGCGGTGACGAGACCTGTCGCTGCTTGGCAAGTGTCGGACCGCCGGGGCTGTTCCATCCCACTCCCCCACCCGGCCACCCATAGGCTACTATCGTCGGGGTGGCCGGGTGGGGGAGTGGGATGGAACAGCAAGGGCCGGACGGAGGTCCGGTCCGCACGCAACCAAGACTCTCCACGACGCTTGCAACCTGTGCAGATTTCGCTATAGCGCGCGCCTTCCCGCCATGGACGGGCCACTTTCGCGCACGACCTTGTGCGCCCGGTGACCTTGCCCTAGAGCGGCTCACGAAACACCGGATTTAATTGAGGAACAGGTGCCGCAATGGCTGTCCCCAAGAGAAAAGTATCGCCTCACCGCCGCGGCAATCGCCGTGCGCACGATTCGCTGAAGGTCGAAGCGCATCACGAATGCGACAATTGCGGCGAGCTCAAGCGCCCGCACAATCTGTGCCCGCATTGCGGTCACTATAACGGTCGCGAAGTCATCGCTGTCGGTCTCTGACCGACATTAGCCGGAGAACGCAATGAGTCTGCCGCGTATCGCCGTCGACGCGATGGGCGGCGATGAAGGCGTGCGCGTGATGATGGACGGCGCCGCCGAAGCGCGCCGCCGGCACGACAAGTTCCAGTTTCTGCTGGTCGGCGACCAGGCGCGGATCGAGGCTGCGCTGGAGGCGCATCCGAACCTGCGCGATGCCTCGGAAATCCTCCATTGCGAGGACGTCGTCGGCGGCGAGGAAAAGCCGACCCAGGCGCTGCGCCGCGCCAGGACCACCAGCATGGGCCTCGCGGTCAATGCGGTAAAGGCGGGCGATGCGGGTGCTGCGGTCAGCGCGGGCAATACCGGCGCGCTGATGGCGATGAGCAAGCTCGCTCTGCGTACCATGCCGGGGATAGACCGCCCGGCGCTCGCCGCGCTGATGCCGACGCTCGGCGAAAACGATGTCATCATGCTCGATCTGGGTGCCAATACCGAGGCCGATGCGCGCAATTTGGTGCAATATGCGATCATGGGCGCGGCCTATTCGCGTATCCTGACCGGACGCGACCAGCCGCGCGTGCGCCTGCTCAATATCGGAACCGAGGAAACCAAGGGTACCGACGCGTTGCGCGACGCCGCGGGGCAGCTGCAGGAGGCGACCGGGCTGGCGCTGTCGTTCGACGGCTTCGTCGAATCGGACAAGATCAACCGTGGCGAGGTCGACGTGGTGGTGACCGACGGCTTCTCGGGCAATATCGCATTGAAGGCGATCGAAGGTACGGCGCGTTTCGTCACCGATCTGCTCCGCACCGCCTTCACCAGCTCGTTCCGCTCCAAGGTAGGGTTTCTCGTTTCCAGGCCCGCAACCGAATTGCTGCGCCATCATCTCGATCCCAACAACCACAACGGCGCAGTCTTTCTGGGCCTCAACGGGGTGGTGGTGAAGAGCCACGGCAGCGCCACCGCCGCCGGGGTCGCCAACGCGGTCGCGGTTGCGGCGCGGTTGCTGGAGGAAAACCTGACCCGCCGGATCGCCGCGGATCTTGCCGAACTGGGCGAGGACCGGCTGCGCGAAGGGTCCTCCAAGTGATCCGGTCGGTCCTGCGCGGGAGCGGCTCGGCGCTGCCGAAACAGGCGGTCAGCAATGCCGAACTGGCGCAGCGGATCGACACCAGCGACGAATGGATCGTCGAGCGTACCGGCATTCGCCAACGCTACATTGCAGGCGAGGGCGAGACCACCTCGAGTCTGGCTACCGCCGCGGCGGAGAAAGCGCTCGAAGCCGCCGGGATCGCGGCACGGGATATCGACCTGATCATGCTCGCCACGGCGACGCCAGACCAGACGTTCCCCGCCACCGCGACCATCGTGCAGCACAATCTCGGCTGCAATGGCGGTATCGCGTTCGACGTGGCGGCGGTATGTTCGGGCTTCCTCTACGCGCTAGCGACTGCCGACTCGTTGCTGCGCACGGGCATGGCGAGCCGGGCGCTGGTGATCGGCGCCGAGACTTTCAGCCGCATTCTCGACTGGGAGGATCGCGCCACCTGCGTGCTGTTCGGCGACGGGGCGGGGGCGTTCGTGCTCGAGGCGCAGGAGGTCGAGCAGGACGGACCCGGCGTGCTCGTTTCCAGGCTGCATGCCGACGGCGAGCACAATGAGCTGCTCTATGTCGACGGCGGTCCCTCGACCACGCAGACCGTCGGGCATCTGCGCATGCGTGGACGCGAGGTGTTTCGCCATGCGGTGGTCAATCTCGCCGAGGTGCTGGGCGAGACGATGGACGAAGCGGGCATCGCCGCCGACGATATCGACTGGGTCGTGCCGCACCAGGCCAATGCCCGCATCCTCGACGCCACCGCGCGCAAGCTCGGCCTGCCGGCGGAAAAGGTGGTGGTCACGGTCGATCGGCACGCCAACACCTCGGCTGCATCGGTGCCGCTGGCTTACGACACGGCGGTGCAGGACGGACGGATCAAGCCCGGCGACCTGGTAATGTTCGAGGCGATGGGCGGTGGCTTTACATGGGGTGCGAGCCTGGTTCGAATCTGAGCGAATCGGGCATCGGCGGAGCCCCGCGCCGCTTTTTCCACCGCGGTTTTGTTGCGCTACAGCAACCCAGCGGCTAAGTTGCCAATGTTTTCAATCGCGGGTCGCACCGAAGGAGGAGTGGCGCATGATGCGTTCGGTGGGCACGCTGACTCGCGCGGATCTGGCGGAAGCCATCAATCGCAAGTTGGGATTTTCGCGCGCGGAATCGCTCGATCTCGTCGAATCGGTGCTCGCGCATATGTGCGAGGCCATGGGCAAGGGCGAGAACGTGAAGATCTCCGGGTTCGGCAGTTTCATCCTGCGCGACAAGAAGGAACGGATCGGCCGCAATCCCAAGACCGGGGTCGAGGTGCCGATCACGCCGCGTCGCGTGATGACTTTCCGTGCCAGCCAGCTGCTCAAGGAACGGATAGCCAAGGGATAGGGGCCGAGAGGCAGGACGATGAGCGCGCAATTCGACGACGGCAAGGAAGAAGGCGCGCTCCGCACTATCGGAGAAGTCGCCGCGGCGCTCGGCATCAAGGCGCATGTGCTGCGCTACTGGGAGCAGCAATTCCCGATGCTCGAGCCGCTCAAGCGCAGCGGCGGCCGGCGCTATTACCGCCCGGAAGACGTCGAACTGCTCGAGCGAATAGACCGGCTGGTCAACCGCGAGGGCTACACGCTCAAGGGCGCAAGAAAGGCGCTGTCCGGCAAACAAACCGTAGCCGGGGCGGGGCAGGACGGGCAATTGACCGAAACCGACGACGCGAAACCGACCTTGCCCGAAAGCCCGGATCTGCCTGCCGATGGCGGAGTCGATGCGTTTTTCGGTCGTACGAATCCCGAAGCGGATACCGATGCCGCGCCCGCCGAAGAGGCCGACGATACGGTTCTCGAGGCGACGGCGGAATTGGTCGCCGAGCTCAAGGCTATCCGCGGTCGCCTCGCTGAGGCGATCGGGGTCTAGCCAGACGGATTTTTCTCGCGCGCGACATCGACTGTCTCATAGAGGCTGACGATCTGCGGACCGCGATCGTGTGCGGCGATATGCAAAATAATGACCTCCTCGAGATCGACATCGTCGTGGTAGGCACATTCCCGCGCAAACCAGAGCGCATCCGCAAGCCCTTCATCGGCATGCCAAGTCGTCATGATGAAATGTTCATCCGGAATATCCTCGAAATCGAACCGTTCGAGATTCGCCCAGTCAATCGCATCGTGCCATGCCTCGCAGTCAATCCCCCACGCGACCGCGTAGAGGCAACCGGCTTCCAAAATCCATTCGACAACCGAATTCATCCACTCGGGTGTCGTCGTCATTTCGCTGACGATTACGACCCGCCTGGGGCGTTCGGCAATCGTAGGTATCTCGGTTTCCTCCGTCAGACGGAGGTAGACCGGGGCAGGTAATCGTGGGTATTCCGCGACAGAAGCGACTTTGTGCTCTCGCCAGCGCCAGGCAAGCCTTCTCAGCCAGCGTATCATTCCGCCGCCAGCAATTCCTCCGCCGCGCCGAGGTCTACGCTGACCAGCCGGCTGATGCCCTTTTCGATCATGGTGACGCCGAACAGGCGGTGCATGCGGCTCATCGTCACTGCGTTGTGGGTGACGATCATGTAGCGTGTGCTCGTTTCGCGCACCATTGCGTCGAGCAGGTCGCAGAAACGGTCGATATTGGCGTCGTCGAGCGGCGCGTCGACCTCGTCGAGCACGCAGATCGGCGCTGGATTGGTCAGGAACAGCGCGAAAATCAGAGCGATCGCGGTCAGCGCCTGCTCGCCCCCCGACAGCAGGGTGAGCGATTGCAGCCTTTTGCCCGGCGGCTGGGCGAAGATTTCCAGACCGGCCTCGAGCACGTCGTCGCTGTCGATCAGCGCGAGATGTGCCTGCCCGCCCTCGAACAGCCGCGTGAACAGCCGCTGGAAGTGCTCGTTGACCTCCTCGAACGCCGCCTTGAGCCGCTCGCGGCCCTCGCGGTTGAGATTGCCGATCGAGCCGCGCAGCCGGTTGACCGCTTCGGCCAGTTCGGCCTGCTCGGCGGCGTTGGCGCCGTGTTCTTCCTCGATCTTCGCCAGTTCCTCGGCGGCGACCAGATTGACCGGGCCGATTCGCTCGCGGCTGGCGGTGAGGCGGTCCATTTCCTCCGATTCGGCCTGCGAATCCCCGATCGCGTCCTCGTCGAACTCGAACCGCTCGGCGAGCATCGGTGGCGGGCACTGGAAGCGCTCGCCCGAAATGCGCGCCATCTCGCCGCGGCGGGCTTCCTCGTTCTCGGCGCGCGCCGCCAGCCCGGCGCGGCTTTCGCGTGCGGTGGCGAGCGCCTCGTTCGCCTCGGAGAAGGAGCTTTCGGCGGTATTGGCGGCTTCCTGCGCTTCTGCCACGGCCTCTTCCGCCTTGGCCAGTTCCTCGCCGAGCCGCTGGCGCAGCGTGTCGCCCTGTTCGATCTCGCGCATCAGCCCTTCGGGCCTGGCCGCGACCACCGTGCATTCCTGCTCGATTTCCTCGAACCGCGCCGCCATCCCCGACAGCCGTTGCGCCGCTTCGCCCGAGCGCGCCTGCCAGCTGGCGATGTCGCCGCGCAGCGAGGCGGTGCGCTCGCGCACGACGGCGATGGTCTGGTCGTGCGAGGCGAGTTCGGCGGTGGCGGCCTGCTGCGCGGAGCGCGCAGCCTCGTTCTTCGCCTGCGCCGCTTCGAGCGAAGCGCGACCGGTGGCCGGATCGGGCAAGGTGGACTTGCGTTCGCGCGCCGCCGTCAGTTCGGCCTCGGCCTGCGTGCGCTGTTCGGCCAGTTCGCCCGCCGCCTCGTCGAGTTCGGCCAGCCGCGTGGCGACGCGCTCGCGCGCGGCCTCGGCTTGGTCGAGCGCGCGCAAAGCCTGGCGCTCGGTCTCGTTCGCCTCGGCAATCATGCGGTCGCCGACGACCAGCTTCTGCTGGACCTCCGCTAGTCCGGATTGCGCCGAAGTGGCTGCAGCTTCCTGCCGCTCCACCGCTTCGCGCAATTCGGGGAGCTGCGCTTCGAGTTCTGCAAAGCGGTTTTCCGCCTCCAGCCGCGCCGCTTCCGCCGCGCCTTCGCCGCGCGCCACGAAGCCGTCCCAGCGGCGCAAATGCCCCTCGGTCGTGACCAGCCATTCGCCCGGTGCGAGCACGCGCCCGTCGTCCTCCTGCGCGACGTGCACGAGTGCGAGCCGCGCCGCGAGTTCCGGGGGGCAGGCGGTCACGTGGTCGGCGAGGCTGTTGGCAACCTTCGCCGGAGCGTCGCGCCCCGTCCAGTAGCGCCCGTCGCCCTGCGCCGAGCCGAGCGCTGCCTTGGCGTCGCGGCCCAGCACCGCTGCGAGCGCGCGCTCGTAGCCCTTCGCGGCGCGCACGCGGTCGAGCGCCGCGGGCAGGCCGCCGCGATTGGCCGCCTGCCGCTCGCGCGCCTCGCGGTCGCGCTGCAAGGCCCTGTGTTCGCGCTCGATTCCGGCAAGTTCGGCCCTTGCGGAGGCGAGCGCGCTCGCGGCCTCGTCGCGCTCGACCTGGAGCGTCTCCTTGCGTTCGCGTTCGCTTGCGATGCGCTCGCGGATCGAGGACAGCGCTTCGGCCGCCCTGTCGGCCTGGCGCCCGGCCTCCTCGACCTCCCGCTCCGGATTGCGGCCTTCGGTAAGCTCGCGTCGCGTATCGTCCCGGCGCGACATTTCGCGGTCGAGCCGCACCAGCCGCGCTTCGGCCTGCTCGATCGCCGCTTCGGCGACGCGCCATTCGGCTTCGACCCCGGCATGATCCGCGGTAGCCTTCGCCAGCGCGAGTTCCGCCGCACGGCCCGCACGCTCGGTATCCTCCAGCTTCGCCGCCAGCGCCGGGCGACGCTCGTCCGCTTCGGCGAGCGAGGCTTGGGCAGCGGCGAGTTCGCGTTCGAGCCGTGCCAAGGCGTCGGCGGCATCGCTGGTCAGCCGGTCGGCCTCGCCGCGATCCTCTTCGAGCCGTGCCTTCTGCCGATCGAGATCGGCGAGACGTTCCTCGGCGGCTTCCAGCTGGCTCGCCAGCGCGGCCATGCGGTGGCCGTGTGCACTGGTATCGTCGCGCCGGTCGGCCATCTCGTCGCGCGCCTCGGCCAGCGCCCGCGCGGCGGCGTGCTGCGCTTTCTGCGCCTCGTCCGCCGCGGTCTTCGCGCCGGCGACCCGCTCGTCCGCCGTTTTCGCATCGGCACGCGCGGCTTCGGCTGCTGCTGCCGCATCGCGCCAGCGCGCGAACACCAGCCGCGCCTCGGCCACGCGGATCCGGTCGGACAGCTTCTTGTAGCGTTCGGCCTGTTTGGCCTGCCGCCGCAGCGAGGCGATCTGGCTGTCGAGCCCCGCCATCATGTCCTCGAGCCGGGCGAGATTGGCCTCGGTCTGCCTGAGCTTGCTCTCGGCATCCTTGCGGCGGACATGCAGCCCCGCGATCCCTGCCGCTTCCTCGAGCATCTGGCGCCGCTCGGCGGGCTTGGCGGCGATCACCTGCGCGATCTTGCCCTGGCTGACGAGGGCTGGGCTGTGCGCGCCGGTCGCCGCATCGGCGAAGGTCAGCGCGACATCCTTCGCGCGCACGTCGCTGCCGTTGACGCGGTAGGCGCTGCCCGCGCCGCGTTCGATCCTGCGAGTGACTTCGAGTTCGTCGCCTTCGTCGCCCTCGGCCTGCAGCGAGACTTCGGCGAAATCGCGCGGCGGACGGCTGGCGGTGCCGGCGAAGATGACGTCGTCCATCCCGCCCGAGCGCATCGATTTGGGCGAGTTTTCGCCCATCACCCAGCGGATCGCCTCGAGCAGGTTGGACTTGCCGCAGCCGTTCGGCCCGACGACGCCGGTCAGCCCGGGTTCGATGCGCAGTTCGGCGGGCTCGACGAAGCTCTTGAAGCCGCTGAGCCTGAGCCGCTTGATGAGCATCGCCGTTCCCGAACCCCCGGCGCTGGTTACCTGGCGCCGGCGCGCTGGAGCGCGGGTTCGACGTCTTCCCAGCGGGTCTCTTCCAGCTGGCGGCCGTTGAGGAAGAAGGTCGGCGTGCGTTCGACCTCGTCGCGCCTGGCGGCAGCTTCCGTCTGCTCGGCGAGCGCCTGCACTGCGTCGAAATCGGCCAGGCAGCTTTCGGCCTGGTCACGGCTGAGCCCGCGCGCGGAGAAGAATTCGTACAATCCGCCCGCTTCGGCATAGGCGGGGAGACGCTGCTCTTCGGGCAGTCCCATGGCGCCTTCGAGCGCTGCCGTATTGGCCTGGATCCCGTCGAGGATCGGGTTGAGATTGGCCCACACCTGGTTGGCGAGTGGGTGCACCGCCTCCTTCGCGCCGCACGTAACCAGCTTGGTCAGCACCAGATCGGCGGCGCCGTGGATCAGCACGCTGCGAAACTCGTAGCTGACGCGGCCCGAATTGACGTAGTCTTCTTCCAGCTTCGCCGCGCCCTCGACTGAAAAGGCGGCGCAGGCGGGGCAGGTCAGCGAACCGTATTCGACCAGCTTGATCGGCGCCTCGGGATTGCCGAGGATGTAGCCGCCATCGTCCGAAACCGTCGTCGTGTCGGTCCATTGCGTGCCCTCGGGCGCGGAAATCGGCGCGATCGGCTCGCTCGCGGCGACGGTATCCTCCTCGCCCGAATTGCAGGCGGAAGGACCCAGCGCGAGGGGTGCGGCGAAGGCGGCGAAAGCGATGCGGCGGAACATGGTCATCGTGATCGGTTTCCCTTGCGGAATTGATGGAGGCTAGACGAAGGCGGGAAGGCGGTGAAGCGGTGCGCGGCCCTTTCCACAGCTTGTCCCGCGGGAAAACGGTCTATTTTGCGGCGATGAGCCGTTTTTCGAGCGCGGGCCAGGTGTGGACGCCGGCGAGCAGCGTACCGTCGAGGACAAAGCTGGGGGTTCCGGGGATGTTGTAGGCCGCCATGTCGCGCTCCGAATTCTCCGACAGCTTTTCTGCCATAGCGGTGTCGCCGATGCAGCGATCGATCTCTGTCCGCTCGTAGCCGCGCCCCGCCATGATCGCGTAGAAATCGAGATCGGAGGCGATCGCCCGCGCACGGGCGGGCCACTCGCCGGCATACCAGCGCTGCTGTTGCGCGCGGGTCGTCTTGCCCGCCCTGGCCAGCCAGTCGGGCTGTGCATGCATGAACGCGGCGTGGTTGCGCAGGAATTTCGACTTGTCGCCGCACCACGTCATCAGCGTCACCGTCAGATCGACCGGATCACGCACGAAATGGCGCACTTCGAGCTGCATTCGACCAGGACCGACATAGGCGAGCTTGAGCGCCTCGTCGCCGGTGCGCGCGAAGGTGCCGCAGTGCGGGCAGGTATAGCTGACGAATTCGGTCAGCTTCGTTTTCGCCTTCGGGTTACCGATCACATGCGCGCCGTCGACGCGCTCGACGCGCGTGTTCCAGTTGCTCGATGCCGCGGTCGCGAGGACTGCGGCCAGCGCCAGAATTCCCGTCGCGAGGCGTTTCGCGATCATTCCTCGTCTTCCTTCTCTCCGCCCATGCTGCGGGCGAGCGATTCGAGCACCGTGCGAAGCTCGGGATCGCCGATGTCGCGCAGGCTTTCGCCCAGCTCCATCGGGATAGGCTTGAGCGACGGCGGTGCGCTCGGTTTCGCTTCAGCAGCGGGCGGCTTAACCTCGCCTTGCCGGAGCTTGACCCGCGCGACCGCCTTGTAGCCGAAGAAACGGTTCACCCGCTCGATGATTTCCGGAACAACGTGCTGGATCAGCGGGGCGTGGGCGGGGATCACCACCAGCTGCAATATGCCTTCCGATTTCTCGCCCGGCGGGAAGCGGATCGCTTCGGGCATGCAGACCTTCGAATGGTGCTCGCCGACGATTTCGGGCCAGCGCGTGACGACGCTCGACTGGACGAAGCCGAAGCGACGGAAAGCCTGCCGCCCGATCTGCGGCATCAGGTCCGAAATCTGCCGCGCGGGGCCGCCGCGCGGCCGCTCGTAGGGCTTGGCGGATTTGCGAGTCTTTTTGCGGCCTACCGCTTCGCTACTTGAGGCCGGATTGCGGCCTGCAGCTTCGCTGCTCGAGGCCGGTGGCCGTTTTTTCGAAGGTGGATCGTCCCGTTCCATTGCGCTGTCGCCCATGCCATAGGCGCGGCGTGAGCGCCACCGCGACGATCCCCGACCTGCTGCTCGACTGGTACGACCGCCATGCGCGCGAACTGCCGTGGCGCGCGCCGCCGGGTGCTCCCGCACCCGATCCTTATCGGGTATGGCTGTCGGAAGTGATGCTGCAGCAGACCACGGTCGCGGCGGTGAAGCCCTATTTCGCCAGGTTTACCGAGCGCTGGCCGACCGTCGACGCGCTCGCCGACGCGCCCGAAGAAGAGGTCATGGCTGCCTGGGCGGGGCTGGGCTACTATTCGCGCGCCCGGAACCTGGTGAAGGCGGCGCGCGCAGTGGTCGAACTGGGCGCGTTTCCCGACACCGAGGAGGGGCTGCGCGAATTGCCGGGACTGGGCGCCTATACCGCAGCGGCGGTGGCTGCGATCGCGTTCGGGCGGCGCGCGGTGGTGGTCGACGCCAATGTCGAGCGGGTCGTCGCGCGGCTGTTCGCGATCGACGAGCCGCTCCCCGGCGCACGGAAGGCGATCCGCGAGAATGCCGACCAGGTCACGCCAGACAGCCGCGCGGGCGATTTTGCGCAGGCGATGATGGATCTCGGCGCGACGATCTGCACCGCGCGCGATCCGAAATGCCTGCTGTGCCCGCTCTCGCCGCAATGCGCGGGCAGGGCGCAGGGCGATCCCGTGCGGCTGCCGGTCAAGGCGCCGAAGAAGGCAAAACCGGTGCGGCAGGGATGCGCCTACTGGATCGAGCGCGGCGGTGCGGTGTGGCTGGTGACGCGGCCGGGCAACGGCATGCTCGGCGGAATGCGCGCGTTGCCCGACGACGGCTGGCATGCTCGCGCCGACGGCAGCGGCAGGCCGCCGGTTGCGGGTGAATGGGAGCATGCGGGAACGGTCCGGCACGGTTTCACGCACTTCACGATCGAACTGGCGGTTCACCGCTCTCGCGGCGACGCTGCGCCCGACGGCGATGGCGAATGGTGGCCGCTCGACCGGCTCGGCGAAGCGGGCCTGCCGACACTGTTCCGCAAGGCGGCGGAGCGGGCGCTAGCGGAATAAATCCTCCCCGTTTTGCCCGGATGGGCGAAATGGGGAGGGGGACCGCGAGACCTCAGGTCTCGTGGTGGAGGGGCGATGTCCTGCCATAGCCCCTCCGTCAGCCGCCTGCCCTTAGGGCAGTTTACCCTGAGCGGCTGGCCTGCCAGCCAGCCGAAGGGGCGTCTGCCACCTCCCCATCGCTTCGCGACGGGGAGGATCGTCGGATCAGATAATACCGCCGCCGAGAATCAGCCGGACCACCGCGATCGCGAGCACGATCAGGCAGAAATTGCGCCCGCCATTGGAGGAGGACAGCGCGCCCAGCCCGGCGCCGAGAATGGCGACGGGCAGGGCGAACCAGTTGCCCCAGCCGAGCAGCGGAATGGAGGATGGGATGACGATCACCAGCGCGACGATCCCGACGACAATCGAAAGAAGGTTCAGCATGTGTCTTATATGGGTATGACAGTGCGATTCGGCAAGAGGGCACGACGCGGCAATTGACCCTCCGCCGCATCTGCCGCAAACGGACCGGTGAAAAGATTGCAAAAGAGGACCCGACAATGGCGTTTCGCAATTTCGAACAGGCGGGAATGTCGCGGCGCGCGCTGCTGCGGGGCGGGGCGATGCTCGGGGCGGGGGCCGCCTTTGCGGGTGTGCCGTTCGGCCGCATGGCGCTGGCGCAGGATCCGGCAAGCTGGCCGAACGTGCGCGCCGCGGTCGAGAAGTATGTCGCCGAGGGCAAGGTCGCCAACATGCTCGCGACCTTCGGCTGGGGGCAGCAGGAGCCCGAGGTGATCGCGCGCGGCGTGCTCACGCTGGGCAAACCGGAAAAGGCCGATATCGACACGCTCTACCGCGTCTATTCGATGACCAAGCCGGTCACCGGTATGGCGGCGATGATGCTGATCGACGACGGGAAGATGGGCCTCGACCAACCGCTCGCCGAAATCCTTCCCGCTTTTGCAGAGATGCAGGTGCAGAAGGAATATGACGGCAGCATCGGCCCCGAGAACCTCGAACCGGCCAAGCGTCCGATCACCATCCGCCACATGCTCACGCATACCGCGGGGATCGGCTACGGGATCATCCAGAAGGGCGCGATCTCCAGGGAATTCGAGAAGCGCGGCCTGATCCCCGGCCAGGTTTCCAAACTGCCGATTCCCGGCCTCGGCCGCGGCACGCCGGTCGAGGGGCTGGAGGCCTTCGCCGACGGGATGGCGCTGATGCCGCTGGTCTACCAGCCGGGCACCAAGTGGAGCTATTCGGCGAGTCTCGACGTGCTCGGCCGGGCGATCGAGGTTGCCTCCGGCATGCCGTTCGACGCCTTCCTGCACGAACGCATCTTCGAACCCGCCGGGATGGACAGCACGTGGTTCCGCGTCCCCGCGAGCGAGGTCGGGCGCCTGACGACCAATTACGGCATTCTCGAGGGCAAGCCGCTGCCGATGGATCCGGCAGCGGCCTCGATCTATCTCGACGAGCCCGCCTTTCCGTTCGGCGGCGCGGGGCTGGTCTCGAGCCCGCGCGATTACGACCGCTTCCTGCGCATGCTGGCGGGCTACGGCACGATCGACGGCAAGCGGGTCATGGGTGAGCTGGCGGTGCGCGTCGGCACCTCGAACCTGCTGCCCGAAGGCGTAAGCACCGCTGGCACGTGGCTGGGCGAAAGCGGCTTCGGCGCGGGCGGCAGGGTGACCGGCAGCGCCTATGGCTGGGGCGGCGCGGCGGGGACCGCGGCCTTCGTCGACATGAAGAGCGGGCTGCGCGCGCAGCTGTTCACGCAATACATGCCGGCCGAGGCCTATCCGATCCAGCGCAGCTTCGCCGAGCTGGTGCAGAAGGATTTGGCGGCGCTTCAGGGTGGCTGATCGGCAAGCGCTGGCCTTCACCGGGTCGCGGCTCGACCGCGCCGACAATCTGCGCGCCGATCCCGACGCGCTCGCCGGGATGATGAACTGGAAGGCGCGGCTGCTCGCGCTCGACGGGCTGATGCCGGGTATGGACGAGAATGGCGGCCTGGTGTGGAGCACGCTCGCCGACGCAGCGGAGGATGCCGAACTGGTGTTCCTCGGCCTCGATGACGGCAAGCCGTGCTTCGCTGCGGTCCCGCCCGAGGGCGATTCGCGACCGCGCATGGCCAACCCGCAATTGTGGTCGCTGATGGCGACGCTGCGGCCCGACGACCTCGCGCTCTACGGCGGCGCGCGCAGCGTCACCGACTGGCATGCGCGCCATCGCCACTGCGCCGCTTGCGGCGGGTCGACGCGGATTGTCAAGGGCGGCTGGCAGCGCGATTGCGCCAATTGCGGCGCGCAGCATTTTCCGCGCACCGATCCGGTGACGATCATGCTGGTCGAACATGACGGCAGGCTGCTGCTCGGACGCGGGCTGGGCTGGCCCGAGCGCGCCTATTCGGCGCTGGCGGGCTTCGTCGAGCCGGGTGAGAGCATCGAGGAAGGCGTCGCGCGCGAAGTGCTCGAGGAGACCGGCGTGGTGGTGCGCGACGTTACGTATATCGCCAGCCAGCCCTGGCCGTTTCCCTCGCAGCTGATGATCGGCTGCCATTCCTATACCGACAGCGACGCGATCACCCTCGACGAGACCGAGCTGGCCGATGCGCGCTGGTTTGCGCGTGACGAGATCGCCGCGGCGATGGCGGGCGAGGAAGGCGCGCCGATCAACACGCCCCCCGCGCAGGCGATCGCGCATCATCTCCTCGACTGGTGGCTCACCCGATGACCGGAACTTCCCGCAAATTGACGATCGATATCTGGTCCGACGTGATGTGCCCGTGGTGCCTCGTCGGGTGGGGCAATCTGCGCCAGGCGCTCGACGCGCTCGACGGCGAGATCGAGGCGGAGCTGCGCTGGCACGCCTTCGAACTCAATCCCGACATGCCCGAGCAAGGCGAGAAGCGCACCGCGCATATCGCGCGCAAATACGGCCGCACGCCCGAACAGTCGAAACAGGTGCAGGACCGGATGCGCGAGGCGGCACAGACGGCTAAGGTGTCGCTCGATTACGAGGGTGAGGACCCTGCGCCCGAGGCGATGATGTGGAACACGCTGCTCGCGCACAAGCTGCTGACCTGGGTGGGCGAGGCGCACGGTCCGGCAAAGCAGACCGAACTCAAGCTCGCGCTGTTCGAGGCGCATTTCAACGCCCGCCGCCCGATCGGCGAGCGCGACGTGCTGCTCGATATCGCGGAGGAAGTCGGCTTCGACCGCGCGGATGCGGCGGCGGTGCTGGGCGGAAGCGAGTACACCGACAAGGTCCGTGCGGAGGAACGTGCCGCGTGGGACATGAACGTCACCGGCGTTCCCGCGATGGTGGTCGAAGGCAAGTTCATGATCCCCGGCGCGCAGCCGCCCGAGGCCTATGCCGACGCGCTGCGGCGGGTGGCTGAGAAGACGGAGGCCCGGACTGCCTAGGCTCGCGCTCGCCCTGCTGTGCTGGATCGCGCTGGTGGCCGCCACGCCGGGCGGCATCGATCCCCGCAACTTCATCTATACCGGGCCGGGCGAACTCGAAACGCATCTCGACCTGCTCGAGCGCCCCGATATCGACGGAGCGCAGGTCATCTACACATGGCGCATGCTCGAGCCCGAGAAGGGCATCTACGATTTCAGCGCGATCGAAGCCGACCTCGCGCTGACGCAAGCGCGCGGTAAGCTGCTGTTCGCGCAGATCCAGGATCGGTTCTTCCTGCCCGAGGCGCGCCGCGTGCCGCAATACATCCTCGACGATCCCGAATATGACGGCGGGCTGGCGCGGCAATACGACAATGCGGGCGAGGGCAAGCCGGTCGGGCAGGGATGGACCGCGAAGCAATGGAATCCCGCGCTGCGCGCCCGCTTCCAGGCTCTGCTGCAGGCGCTGGCGGAGCGGTTCGATGGGCGCCTTTACGGCCTGAACCTGCCCGAATCGGCCTTCGATACGGTCGCTGCCGACGGCGAGGACGGCTTCACCTGCGATGCCTATTTCGAGGCGACGCTCGACAGTATGCGCGCCGCGCGCGCCGCTTTCGCGCAGACGCAGGTGGTGCAGTACATCAATTTCTGGCCCTGCGAGTGGAACAACGACCGCGGCTATATGGAGCGATCCTTCGCGCTTGCGGTGGCGGAGGGGATCGGCGTCGGCGGGCCCGATATCGTCCCCAATCGCCGCGGGCAGATGAAGAACAGCTACCCGTTCTTCAACCGGTACAGGGACGAGCTGCCGCTGATCGCGATGGCGATCCAGGAACCGACGCTGACTTATACCAATCCCGAGACGGGCAAGCGCTTTACGCGCGAGGAATTCGTCGCCTTCGCGCGCGACTACCTCGGCGTGGATATCATCTTCTGGAGCGTCGAGGCGCCGTGGCTGGCTGAGCGTTTGCGCATGAGCGAGCTACCCTGACCCGTTCGTCCTGAGCCTGTCGAAGGACGGTGGCGGAGCGCTGGAGTGCTTCGACAAGCTCAGCACGAACGGATGTTGCTCAGGATCAAACGAACACGCGCTAGATCAGCCCGAGCTTCTGCAGCCTTCCCGCCAGCTTTCCGGGCAGCGCATCGCCGATATCCTCGCCCTCTTCGAGATCGCGCGGGGCCTTGTCGTCGGTGAGATAGCGCCAGCCCTGATGCGCGCGCTTGGGGGTCGGGTAGACGCGGATCAGCTCGGGTTTCAGGTCGATGTGCCAGCGCCCGTCCTTCGCCTGCGGGAAGCCGAGGATCGGCGAGCGCGCGACCAGCGAGTGGTTGAGGATCCAGTAGAGCGAACCGCCGACCATCTCCTCGTGCCGCTTGGGCAGGTAGCGGGTGGTCATCAGGAACCGCTCGCGGTTCTCGAACCAGCTCGCCAGATCGTCCCAGCTCTTCGCGCCGTAGGCGATCTTGGTCATGTGCAGCGGCATGCGGTCCAGATAGTGATTGCCGCGCGCGATGCGAGCGCAGTTTTCGCTGTCCTACACGCGGCCCGCCGGTCCATCGTGCCGCCATGTCCGCCGCCGCAGCCCGTTTCGGTCCCTTGTCGCCATCGGTCGAAAGGCGGCTGCGAAGGGCGGAATTTTTCCGCTCAGGACCGTGTAACACCCGGTCCATGTCTCGGCGTCTACCCCGCCAGACCGCTCGCCACCGCGAGGCCGAGGAAGGCGAAGAAGCCCATCGAATCGGTGATCATCGTCACGAACACGCTGCTCGCCACCGCCGGGTCCTGCTTGAGCCGGTCGAACATCACCGGCACCAGCACGCCCGCCAGACCCGCCGTCGCGACGTTGATGATCATCGCCACCGCGATCACCACGCCCAGCATCGGAGTGAAGATCGCGCCCGTGGCGAGTCCGATCAGCACCGCGATGGTCGCGCCGTTGAGCAGCGCGACGCGCATCTCGCGCCACAGGATCCGCCCGGTATTGGCCTGCGTCAGCTGGTTCATCGCGATCGCGCGCACCGCCACCGCCATCGTCTGCGTGCCGGCATTGCCGCCAATGCTGGCGACGATCGGCATCAGCACCGCGAGCGCCACGAGTTTCTCGATCGCCGCGCCGAACATGGCGATGATGAGGCTCGCGACCAGCGCGGTGCCGAGATTGGCGACCAGCCAGCGCACCCGGCTCGAATAGGCGTCGCGGATCGGCTCGTTGATGTCGCCTTCGCCCGCGCCCGACAGCAGCATGACGTCCTCGCCCGCTTCCTCGGCGATGATGTGGACCACGTCGTCGACCGTCATCTGGCCGACCAGCCGCCCCTCCTCGTCGATTACCGCGGCGGAGATCATGCCGTATTTCTGGAACATCAGCGCGACCTCTTCCTGGTCGAGCATGACCGGGATGAGCGTCTGGTCGCGCTTCATCACATCGCCGAGCGCGATGTTGCGCGGGGTGGTGAGGATCCAGCTGAGCGCGCAGGTGCCGACCGGGTGGTGCGCGTGGTCGACCACGAACACCTCGAAGAACTCGCTGACGAGGTCGCTCCGCCCGCGCAGGTAATCGATCAGGTCGCCGACCGTCATGTGCTCGGGCACCGCGACGAATTCGCGGCTCATCAGGCGGCCGGCGGTCTCGTCGGGGTAGGCGAGCGCGCTCTCGATCGCGACCCGGTCCTCGTCGTCGAGTTCGGCCAGCACCGCCTGCTGGTCGTCCTCGTCGAGATCCTCGATCAGCTGGACCGCGTCGTCGGTCTCGAGCTGTTCGGCGATCTGCGCCACCGCATCGGCGGGCAGCGCCTCCATCATCTCCTCGCGGACGTAGTCGTTGAGCTCGGCGACCACTTCCGAACCCATCAGGTCGGTGATCGCGGCGGCGAGCTCGGCGCGCTCGTCCTTCTCGAACAGCTCGATCAGGTCGGCGATGTCCGCGGGGTGGAGCGGTTCGACGAGATCGTAGACGCGCCCCTTGTCGCCCTCGTCGAGCGCATCGCGCACGCTGCGGACGTAGTCGGCCTTGAGCGTGTTCTCCTCGTCGAGCCGCTCGTCGTCGATCCGGTCGTCGGGGCGCGCGCCGTCGTCGGCCGTATCCTTTGGGGGCGGATCGGCCAGCATCACCACGTCTTCAGGGCGCTCATCGGACATGCGAGCGGGTCTAGGCGCGGGAATTTGAAAAGCAACCGTGACAGGTGCGCCTGGACTGCTACAGAGCCGCCACGAATGCGAACGGGAAATCCGTTCGTGCTGAGCTTGTCGAAGCACTGCCTTTTCTTCCGGCGCGGGTCTCGAAGTGAAAGACAGCCCTTCGACAAGCTCAGGGCGAACGGAAACTGGAACCAGCCGGAGAAAGCAAATGGCCGACGAAACGCTCACCCTCACTCTCGACACCGGCAATGGGGAGGGCGGCGATGTCGTGATCAGGCTGCGTCCCGATCTCGCGCCCGGCCATGTCGAACGTATCACCGAACTGGCCAGGGACGGTTTCTACGACGGGGTGGTGTTCCACCGCGTGATCCCCGACTTCATGGCGCAGAGCGGCGATCCGACCGGCACCGGGATGGGCGGCAGCGACAAACCCGATCTCAAGGCCGAGTTCAACGCCGAGCCGCACACGCGCGGCACCTGCTCTATGGCGCGCACCCAGGTGCCCGACAGCGCCAATTCGCAATTCTTCATCTGCTTCGAGCGCAACTACAGCACCGAGTCCCTCGACGGGAAATACACCGTGTGGGGCCAGGTCGAGAGCGGCATGGAGCACGTCGACGCGCTGCCCAAGGGCGAGCCGCCGAAGGAGCCGGGCAAGATCGTGAAGGCGAGCGTCTCCTAGAGTCCCGCCCCCACCAGCCAGTCGTGGAACAGCCGCACCGGGCGTTCCTCGAGCGCGGTCGGCTTGCATACGAACCAGTAGCTGTAGGGGCTCTCGACCTCGGCATCGAACAGCTCGGTCAGCCGGTCGTCCTCGGCGCGGCGCAGATGGTCGTCGTGCATGATCGCGATGCCGAGGCCCTGCGCGGCGGCTTCGAGCATCAGCTGCCCGGAATCGTAGTGGTCGATCGCGGCGGGTTCGAGGTCTTCCAGGTCGAGTTCGCGCTTCCACGCCTCGAAGCTCTCGGGCAGTTCGTTGTGGATCAGGAAGGTCTGCTTGGCGAGCCGGGCGCGGTCGGGTGCCTGCCCGAGGAACTTCGCCATCTCGCGGCTGACGATGGCGTGGACCTTGTTGTAGTCGAGCCGAACCGCGTGCAGCGCCTTGTCGGGCCCGCGGCTGAGGATGATCGCGGCGTCGAGCGTGTCGCCGACGCGGTCCTCCAGATGCGGGCCGGTGTCGATATCGATATGCAGGATGGGATGCCGCTCGCGCAGTTCGGCGAGGCGCGGGAACAGCCGTTGGCTGCCGAACAGCGGCAGCACGCCGAGATGCAGCCGCAGCAACGAGAGGTTTTCCGACTGCCCCTCGACCGCGCGCGCGAGCGCTTCGAAATGCGGGCTGACGGCCTCGTAGAAATGCTGCCCTTCGTCGGTCAGGCTCATCGCCTGCCGTGCGCGGGTGAACAGCTTCTTGCCGACGAATTCCTCGAGATTGGCAATCCGCCGCGACAGCGCCGAGGGGCTGAGCCCGAGCTCCTCCGCCGCCGCGCGGGCCGAGCCGAGCCGTACGGTACGCATGAAGGCCTCGAGCGCGCGCAGGGGAGGAAGGCGGCGGGTCGGCATGCCCCGCTACATGCGAGGCGGGAGCGTTCGTGTCGAGAGGTTATTGGTGCCTAAAGGTGTCTCGACTTTAGCCTGTCCTGAGCGCCTGCCTTGCAGGCAGTCGAAGGGCTCGACACGAACGGGTTTGGGAGGAGGATACGATATCCGTTCGTATCGAGCGGAGGCCGGAGGCCGTAGTCGAGATACCCAAGGGTGCTACTTCGCCTCCGCAACCACTTCCTCGGGCCGGTGCAGCCGCACGCGCTTGACATGCGTGTCGTCGCCTTCGAGCACCTCGATCTTCCACCCGCTCGGGTGGTCGACCACGGTCCCGACCGGCGGCACCTGTTCGGCCAGCACGAAGGTCAGCCCGCCCAGCGTATCGACCGATTCCTCGACCTCGGCGAGGCGCGGGTCGATCGCTTCGGCAACGTCGTCGAGTTCGACGCGCGCGTCGCAATCCCACATGCCTTCGCCGATATCGGCGATCAGTTCGACCGGGGCGTCGTCGTGCTCGTCCTCGATCTCGCCGACGATTTCCTCGACCAGGTCCTCGATGGTGATGATCCCGTCGGTGCCGGAAAATTCGTCGACCACGATCGCGAGGTGCATGCGCTGGCTCCGCATGTCGGCGAGCACGTCGAGCGCGCCGCGCGCCTGCGGCACATAGAGCGGCTGGCGCATCAGGACGGTCCAGTCCGCCGGCGGCTCCCTGCCTTCGGCGAGGTAGGAGAACACGTCCTTGATGTGGATCATGCCGATCACGTCGTCGAGCGTGTCGCGGTAGACCGGCATGCGAGAATGACCGTTCTCGGAGAAGGTGTCGACCAGCTCGCGCCACGTGGCCGCGGCATCGACCGCGACAATCTCGCCGCGCGGGATCGAGACATCGTCGGCATCGTGCTCGCTGAAATGCAGGAGGTTGCGCAGCATCTGCCGCTCGACGCCCGACAGGTCGCCGTCGGAGGGCGTCTCGGCCTCGTCTTCGCCGCTCTCGCCCTCGTGCTCGTCGATCGCCTCCTCCAGCTGAGCGCGGAGCGAGCGGTCGCCGTTACGGCCTTCGAAAAATGTCCGGATTGCGAGCCACAGCCCGCGTCTACTGTCCGCGTCTCCGGCGGAGGATGGGGAATCGGGCATGGCCCTTACTCGGGTACTCCTGTCAAACGTGGTCACCATATGGGTCTGCGATACCCAGTTTGGCAAGCGCTGCGATCTCGAGTTTTTCCATCGCCTCGGCGTCGGCGGGGGAGGTCTCGTGGTCGTAGCCCGCGAGATGGAGCAGGCCGTGGACCACCAGGTGCGCGGCGTGGTGTTCGAGCGCGATGCCCTTCCCGGCCGCCTCGCGTGTGCAGGTCTCCCACGCGAGCGCGAGATCGCCGAGCATTTCGGGGCCGCCTTCGGGCGCGAGACCGAGCAGTTCGTCGCGCGTCAGCATCGGGAAGGAGAGCACGTTGGTCGGCTTGTCCTTGGTGCGCCATTCGCGGTTGAGGACCTGCACCTCCTCGTCGAGCGTGAACAGCATGCTGGCGGTGAGGCGCCGGTTGGCGAGTTCGGGGGCGACGCCCTCAGCCACTTCCGCCGCGCGATAGGCGAGGTCTGCCCAGTCATAGGGGCCGGGCCAACCGTCAATTTCGATATCGAGTTCCATCACGGCATCCGTTCGTGCTGAGCCTGTCGAAGCACACTGGTGGAGCGCTGGCGCCCTTCGACAGGCTCAGGGCGAACGGTTGTGGAGTCAGTCACCGGAGCCCTCATACGCATCGACGATCCGCCCGACGATAGGATGGCGCACCACGTCGGCGCTGGTGAAGCGCGAGACGGCGATGCTCTCGACCTTCTCCAGTCGCCCGACCGCATCGGCGAGCCCTGACATTTTGTTACCCCCCGGAATATCCACCTGCTTCGGATCGCCGCACACCACCATCCGGCTGTTCTGGCCGAAGCGGGTGAGGAACATCTTCATCTGCTCGCGGGTGGTGTTCTGCGCCTCGTCGAGGATGATGAAACTGTCTGCCAGCGTGCGTCCGCGCATGAAGGCGATCGGGGCGATCTCGATCTCGCCCGAATCGATCCGCCGCTCGACCTGCTCGGGCGGCATGCAATCGTACAACGCGTCGTAGAGCGGGCGCAGATAGGGATCGACCTTGTCCTTCATGTCGCCGGGCAGGAAGCCCAGGCGCTCGCCCGCCTCGACCGCGGGGCGCGACAGGATCAGCCGCTGCACGCTGCCGGTGATCAGCTGGCTGACCGCCTGCGCTACCGCGAGATAGGTCTTGCCGGTGCCCGCCGGACCCAATGCGAAGACGATATCGTCGCGCGCGAGCTGGCGCATATAGGGGATCTGCCCCGCGCTCCTCGGCACGATCGTCTTGCGCCGGGTGCGGATCATGATCGGCGGGGTGTCGGGCTCGCTGTCCATGATACCCTCGAGCGTCGGCTCGTCGCTCATCAGGATCAGCGATTCGATCGCGCCGGCGTCGAGATCCTGGCCCATGGCGAGCCGGTCGTACATCTTCTGGATCACGTCGCGCGCTCGGGCGACGCTGTCCTCCGGCCCCTCGATCTGGACCTTGTCGCCGCGTGCAGAGATGAACACGCCGAGCCGGTTCTCCACCTGCACCAGGTTGGCGTCGAACTGTCCGAACAGCGGGATGAGGAGAGACTGGTCCTCGAAGCCCATCTCCGCCTTGGCGCGGCGAATCTCGCGATGCGGGCTGGGCGGTGGCGACACCGGCTTGGCGACACGTGCGGGTTTGCGTCCCATGCAGTCCTTCTGGTCATCGACCATTGATGGCTATGACAAGTCTAGGCCGAAACGCGCGAGAGGCAAGAAAGGGACCGGCATATCGCGGTGGATAGTCACCCGATCACAATATTGCGAACTTACCTTCGTCGAGCGTGATCGGCCTCATGTCGTGGCCCGATTGACTTTTCGGGTGTGACGATAAAGACGGCGGCCATGATACGCAGATCGTTGAAATTGTTCGCCATCCTTTCGCTTTCGGTGTGCGCGCCCGCGGGCATGGCGCAGGAGGCCGAGCCCCCCGAAAGTCGCGATACCGGCCCGGAAGACGAGATCATCGTGACTGGCCAGGCCGATCGCGAAGCGGTCGAGGCGCTGGGCAAGGCGATCACGCGTCCCTCCCGCGCCGGTCAGCCGGTTGCGCGTTTCGACGCGCCGGTCTGCCTGAAGGTGTCCGGACTTCCTGCCGACATGGCGGAACTGGTGGCGGACCGGATCCGCGCCAATATCGAAACCGTCCGCGGCGTCGAGGTGGCAGCGGATGGGTGCAGCCCGAACGCCTTCGTCGGCGTGCTGAACAACGTCAACCAGACGGTCGATACGCTGCGCGAAACCGAGACGTGGTTGTTCGAGGGGCTGCTCGACTACCAGGTCGACCGAATCTACCAGGGCTCGAACGCCGTACGCGCATGGCACGTCTTCGACCTGCGCAACCTCGACGGATCGCAGATCCCCGGCAAACAGCGCGGTACCAGCGACGAAAAGTCGATCGCCAGCGCGGTCAATACGGTAGAAAAGGCGAGCCGCATCAGTCAGTTGCGCAACAACCTCACTGGTGCGGTGGTGCTGGTGGAAACGGTCGCCCTGAGCGAGAAGACGTTCCGGCAGTTTGCCGACTACGCCACCGTCAGGATTCTCGCCTCCACCAGCGACGATATGGACACGCGCGAGGGCAACCTGCCGACCATCCTGACGCTGTTCGGCAGTGCCAATCCCCCGGCGGAACTGACCGAGTTCGATCGCGCCTATCTGTCGGCGCTGTACGAACTCCCGCCGAACAGCAGGGACGGCCAGGTGATCGCGGCGGCGGTGAGCCGCTATGTCGAGATCGTGGAAGGAACCCCGCCGGGCTAGGCCGCGACGGCCTCTCGCAACCGGCCGGCAGGCTGGTGCATTGCAAATCCGGGTCGAACGTAGCAAGCTGGGCATGGCAGCAAACGGGGAGCCAGCATGCGATTCCGCGCCGTGACCACTACCATCGCCTGGTGTCTTGCCTGCGCGGCGTCCCAATCGGTGGCGCAGGAGACCGACGAGCAGATCGTCGTTTCGGGCGAAGCGCTGGAAGAACCGGGCGCCGTTCGCGATCTGGTTCAGGAGATGGCGGCGGACCACGGGCCGGATGTCCCGCTCGCGCGATTTTTCGATCGGCTCTGTATTTCGGTCAGTGGGCTCAATCAGGTCGGTAATGATTATCTGGCAAACCGGATCGTCGAGAACAGCAGGGCCGCCGGGCTCGAGGCGTCGTCGGAATGCAGGCGCGCCAATGCGCTCGTCCTGATCTACGGCGAACCGGCCGCGCTGGTCGATCGCATCGTCGACGAGCAGCCGCAATTGCTTCCCGCGCAGCAACTCGGTCCGGTGCGTCGTGCGATCGAGCGAGGTGAGCAGGTGCTCGTCTGGCATAATGACGAGGTGCGCAGCAGGACCGGGCGGCGCATGGCGCATACCTCGCAAATTGTCGGGCACGATGGCGGCAGCGACGAGGCGTTGAGCACCAACACCAGGATTGAAAACGACAATTGGCCGTCGCGGATCGATCACGGTACGGCCCGCGGGATCGTCAGCGCGGCCATCATCTTCGACGGCGATATCGCCGCCGGGATGGAGATCGACCGGCTGGCGGACTATGCGACGATGCGCTTGCTCGCTCCGGGGCTGGTGCCTCTCGAGACCGACGCGAGCACCTCTCTCAGCGTCACCGCGCCGTTCCCCGTCGAGGGCGGGCCGTCGACGCTGACGAAGTTCGATACCGCCTATTTGCGGGCACTCTATTCGCTGCCCGCCAATTCACCGGCGATCCGCCTGCCGCGAGCGGTGGCGCGGGCGTATCTGGGCGAGGATTAAGCCGACACGCGGCCGAGCAAGCGACCCCCGAGCGAATTCGGCCCTGCTTCGACCAGCTCGACTTCAATCAGATCGCCGATCGCGGCATCGCCCTCGAACCACACCGATTGCAGCCACGGCGACTTGCCCAGCCACTGGCCGGGGAGCTTGCCCCTGCGTTCGACCAGCACTTCGCAGGTCTTGCCGGCACTCGCCTCGTTGAACGCCCGCTGGTCTCGGTTGAGCCGCGCCTGAAGGCGCTGGAGGCGTTCGTCCATAACTTCGCGCGGGACCTGCCCGTCCATCGTCGCGGCAGGAGTGCCGGGGCGGGGCGAGTATTTGAAGCTGAAAGCCTGCGCGTAGCCGACCGCGTCGACGAGCTGCAGGGTCTGTTCGAATTCGGCCTCGGTCTCGCCGGGAAAGCCGACGATGAAATCGCCCGACAGCGCGAGGTCGGGCCGCGCGGCGCGGAAGCGGTCGAGCAGGCGGAGATAGCTTTCGGCGGTATGGCTGCGGTTCATCGCCGCGAGCACGCGGTCGGAGCCGCTCTGCACCGGCAGGTGGAGATAGGGCATCAGCTTGCCGACTTCGCCATGCGCGGCGATCAGGTCGTCGTCCATGTCGGCCGGGTGGCTGGTGGTGTAGCGGATGCGCGCGAGGTCGGGCAGTTCGGCCAGCGCGCGGATCAGCCCGGCCAAGCCGACCCGATGCCCCTTGTCGTCCTCGCCGGTCCACGCACTGACATTCTGGCCGAGCAGCGTGATTTCCTTCGCGCCCGCTCCGACCAGCCTGTACGCTTCGTCGATCAAGGCCTTGTAGGGCCGCGATATTTCCGCACCGCGCGTGTAGGGGACCACGCAATAGGTGCAGAACTTGTCGCAGCCTTCCTGGATCGTCAGGAACGCGCTCGGGGCCGATCTGCGCCGCCCGGAATATCTTGCGGGGAGCGCGGCGAACTTGGCGTCGGCGGGCATGTCGGTGTCGGTCGCGCGCTCGCCCGCCACCGCCCTGTCGAGCATTTGCGGGAGGCGGTGATAGGCCTGCGGGCCGACCACCATCGAGACCGCAGGCGCGCGCGCCATGATCTCCTCGCCCTCCGCCTGCGCGACGCAGCCGGCGACCGCGATCAGCGGCTTGGTGCCATCGGGCTTCTTCAGCCGCCCGATATCCGAATAGACCTTCTCCGCCGCCTTCTCGCGAATATGGCAGGTGTTGAGCACCACCAGGTCCGCTTCCTCGCCCTCGGGCGCGGGGGCGATGCCCTTGTCGGCGAGCAGTTCGGCCATGCGCTCGCCATCGTAGACGTTCATCTGGCAGCCGAAGCTCTTGACCCGGTAGGTCTTGGGGGAGGCGGTCGGTTTCATGGAAGGCGCGCCCTTACGGCAAGTCGTCGCGCCGATCAAATCCTGCGTGGAGTGTAGGGCGTAGCCGCTTGCGAAGCCATAGAGTCAATAGCGCCCACACGGCAGCAATAGGTGCGATCATCGCCAAACCCATCATGAACCAGCCAAACGCATCATCGCCTCCACCGCTAGGCACGACGATCATGATGGCTAAGTATGACCAGAGTGGAAGCCACAGAACCGCCCAGAACTGGAGTCGGTTGACCAATCGAGAACGGGGCATGCTCATCCAGAGCATTCTACCTTAGTCGCACGCTATTCCAAGGGTATCTCGTCCTTGGGCGCATTGTAGCGCACGGGGACGACGTCGTGCTTGAACACGCGTAGCGGCTTGCTCAGCGCGGTCAGCAGCGCCGCCTCGATCGCAGCGCGGGCGCGGGCGCCGATCGCCTTGCGGCCGCGGAATTCCTCGGGGCTGAACGGTTCGAGGAAATGCAGCCGCACCGCGAACGTGCCCTTCCGCGACAGGATACGCTTCGCATTGTTCATCCCGCCTTCCTCGCCGATCCAGCCGATCTCCTCGCCCGCCGCGCCGTAATCGACCAGCACCGGCTGCACCAGCACGCCGGGCGGCGGCGGTTCGAGCACGCTCAGCATGCTGGTCTTGAACGGCAGCAGCGAGTGCCCGTCGGTGGTGGTGCCTTCGGGAAACACGGTGACCGACCAGTTGTCCGCCAGCGCCTCGCGTAGCGCGTTGATCTGTTCGGCGACGCCGAGCCGGTTCTCGCGTTTGACGAAGACGGTGCGGTTCAATGTGCACAGCCAGCCGATCACCGGAACCTCGCTCAATTCATGCTTGGCGACAAAGGCGGTGCCGCTTGCGCCCGCCAGCGCGAGGATGTCGATCCAGCTGACATGGTTGGCGACGAAGAACACGTCGCGCCGTAGCGGCACGCCGATCTTCTCGACCCGCGCGCCGGCGATCCACGCGACGTAGCGCAGGAACAGCATCGGGAAGGGCGAGCCGTAGGCGAACAGCCGGTAGAGATAGTGCAGCGGAACAAAGGCGATCAGCAGCAGCACCATTGCCAGCGCACGCACCGAGAAGCGGATCCATCCGGCGATCGATATCGGCGTGCTCTCACCGCGCGCTGCCGCCTCGCGCAACGCCGGATCGATCAAGCCTCGCGGTCCTTCTCGCGCCCGAGCTTGACCCCGTAGAGCTCCATCCGATGGTCGACCAGCCGGTAGCCGAGCTTCTCGGCGATGACCTTTTGCAGGGCTTCGAGTTCGGGATCGACGAATTCGACCACATCGCCGCTTTCGACGTCGATCAGATGGTCGTGATGCGCCTCCGGTGCGGCTTCGTAGCGGGCGCGCCCGTCGCCGAAATCGTGACGGTCGAGTATCCCGGCCTCCTCGAACAGGCGAACCGTGCGATAGACGGTCGCGATCGAGATCTTCGGATCGATCCGCGACGCGCGCTCGTGGAGCATCTCGACGTCGGGATGATCGTCGCTGTTCGACAGCACGCGCGCAATCACCTTGCGCTGCTCGGTGATCCGCAGCCCGCGGTCGGCGCACAGCTGTTCGAGGTCGATCCGTTGCGGCAAGTCACACTCCAGAAAAGAAAACGCCCCGTACCCTTAGAGGGACGGGGCGCTGTTCTCAAGCGAGGCGAGCGGCTCAGGCCGCCTTTTTCTTGCGGCCCCGCTTCTGGCCGGGCTTGCGGCCGAGGCCGATCTTCTTGGCCAGTTCGCGCCGCTTCTCCGCATAGGAGGGCGCAACCATCGGGTAGTCGGAGGGAAGATTCCACCGCTGGCGGTATTCGTCCGGCGTCATGCCGTAGGCCGTCATCAGGTGACGCTTCAGCATTTTCATCTTCTTGCCGTCTTCGAGGCAGACGATGTAGTCCTTCTTGACCGAAGAACGGATCGGAACGGCCGGCTCGGGCGGTTCTTCTTCCTTGCCTCCGGTGCCGTCGAGCGACGACAATGCACCGAACACGCTGGTGATAAGCTCTGGCACCTCGGTGACGGCCACGTCGTTGTTGCTGACATGCGCAGCGACAATATCCGACGTCAACGTGATGAGCGTTTCGGTCATGTCCTCATGAAGCTCTTCCATGATATTTTCCTTGGTTGCGATCGATACTTGCAGGTTGCGGCTATTGCCTTGCGACCTGCGGGTTCCATGCGTCAGCGAATCCCGTTTTTCAAGAGAAGCCTGTGCATAAATTTACGGTTACAATCCCGTTCGGAAGTCTAGATGCTCATTCCGAAGGTAATTGCGTCGAGCCTGCTGCCGTCCGACAGACGGTAGTAATTCCTCCGTTTTCCTATGGTTTCGAAACCGCTCGACCGATATAAGGCCTGCGCCGGATTGTTACAGCGCATTTCGAGAAAAACGCGCTCCGCACCGCGGACTTTCGCATCCGTTTTGAACATTTCCACCAGTTTTCGGCCAAGACCAAGCGTCCTCGATTCGGGTTCGACGGCGATCAACAACAGCTCTTCTTCGCCCGGCGCCGAACGAGACAAGACGAAGCCCGAGGTTTTACTGTCGCCTTGGGGCGCACGGCCCTCGCGGTCCACGAGGATGTAATGCGTGTTGGGCAGGGCGAGCGAATCCGCCACCTGACGGCGCGTCCAGGCCTCGCCCCAGGCCGGGTCGAAGGCGGCTTCCATCACCTCCATGATCCGGTCGAGATCGTCGTTCATGCCGGCAGCCTGGCATCCGGCGCGCGGCCGTAGACCGGCGAGAGCTGCTCGGACAGCAGCGTCTCCGCGATGTTTCGGGCGTACGCCGCTTCGGGCAGGAGCTCGACCGCCTTGCCGAAGCCGCGCAGATCGACGAACTCGCTCGCCCGCGATCCCGCGACGAGCGTTTCGTCATGTTCGCGCACCGCGCTTTCGGGAGGCAGCGAGCGACACGTGCTTGCCGGCTCACCCGCGGCTGAGAACGGCTGGACGAACCATTCGCCATGGCCTGCGTTCATGCACACCAGCATGGCAAGGGCTTCGTCGAGTGCGCCCGGATCGCGGCCGGCCATCGCGGCGACCAGCGCCAGCGTCGGATAGCCGAGCACCTGCGCTCGCCATGCTATGCCGAGCGCGCGGGCGGTCGCGATCCCGATCCGCACCCCGGTGAAGCTGCCCGGTCCGAGCGAGACGAGAATCCTGTCCGCACGTCCACGCTCGGGCAGTTCGGCGATCATCGGCACCAGCCGCTCGGCATGGCCGCGTCCGATCCGTTCGTGCCGTGAGGCGAGCGGGGCGGTGCTCTCACCCTCGAACAGGGCGACCGAACAGGCCTCGGTGGTGGTTTCGATGGCGAGCATGCGCATGGCGGCGCGATGCCTCACTGCGTGCGCGGCTGCAAGTGGCGGCTTGGGGGCCCGGGCCCGGTGCGTCGAGTGGTCAGGCTATGCGGTTGAACGTGTCGAAATCGGGCCGCGGGCTGCGCTCGAAGATCGTCGAGGCATCGCCGTAGCCGATCCCGCAGATGAAATTGCTGCGATGGCGCGGTTCGTCGGCGAAGAACGCCTTGTCGACGGCATCGTTGTCGAACCCCGACATCGGCCCGCAATCGAGCCCGAGCGAGCGCGCCGCCAGCATCAGATAGGCGCCCTGGAGCGAGGAATTGCGGAAGGCGTGCTGCTTGCGCCCGTCCTCGTCGCCCTCGAACCAGCTCTTCGCATCGGTGTGCGGGAACAGCCACGGCAATTCCTCGTGAAAGTCGATATCGTAGCCGATGATCGCGACGACGGGCGCGGTAAGGATCTTCTCCTTGTTGCCCTCCATCGCGAGGTCGGCGAGCTGCTGCTTCGCTTCGTCCGACTTGACCCATACGATCCGTGCGGGCTGCTGGTTGGCCGAGGTCGGCCCCATCTTGGTCAGCTCGTAGATCGCGTGAATCTGCTCCTCGCTCACCGCCTTGTCGAGCCAGCCATTGTAGCTGCGCGCCTCGCGGAAGACCTGGTCGAGCGCGTCGTCGGAAAGCGTGGTGCCGTGGAACTGCTTGGTCATGGAAATCCTCTGGCGAGAAGTGGAATTCAGGCTGCGCGGACTTCAAAGACCTCGGGCACGTAATGTTTCAGCAGGCCCTCGATGCCGTGCTTGAGCGTGGCGGTGGAGGAGGGGCAGCCAGAACAGGCGCCCTGCAGCGTGAGATAGACGACGCCGTCCCTGAAACCGCGATAGGCGATATCGCCGCCGTCGCCCGCCACTGCGGGGCGCACGCGGGTTTCGAGGAGTTCGTTGATCTGCGCGACGATATCGGCGTCGGCGGGATCGTCCTCGACCGCCATCTCCTGCTCGCCCGGCACTGCGATGCCGGAGGCGTCGCCGCCGGCGAACAGCGGGGCCTTCGACACGAAATGATCGAGCAGGATCGAGGCGACCTGCGGCTTGAGCGCCGACCAGTCGGCGCCGGGTGCGGCGGTGACCGAAACGAAATCGCCCCCGAAGAACACGTTGACCACTTCGCCGGTGTCGAAGATCGCCTGCGCCAGCGGGCTCGCTTCGGCCGCTTCTGGGGTGGCGAATTCGCGCGTGCCCGATTGCATCACCGTCTGTCCCGGCAGGAACTTGAGGCTCGCGGGATTGGGCGTGGTTTCGGTCTCTATGAACATGTTCCGCAATGTAGGTATCGCGCGATGGACCGGCAAGCTGCGATTCCCTGGCCCCTATTCACTATCCCTTCATGGCTTGGCCCCTTATAGGCGGCCCATGACCTCTCTCTCCCGTGCCGTGCGGCACCTCGCGCTTTTCCTCCCGCTTCTTGTCGTTGCACCGCAGCTTTCGGCGCAGCAGATCACGCTCAATCCGCCGACGGCCATCCAGACCGGCGAGGAAACGCCGTGGATCTACGAAGGCAGCGACGTCCCGCAGGACAGGGAATGGCTGTTCGGCGAGATGGACAACGGTCTGCGCTACGCGGTGCGCGAGAACGGCGTACCGCCGGGACAGGTATCGATCCGCATCCGTATCGACGCCGGCTCGCTGCACGAGCGCGACGACGAGCTCGGCTTCGCCCACCTGCTCGAACACCTGCTGTTCCGCGAGAGCAAATATCTCGGCCCGGCCGAGGCGATCCCGACCTGGCAGCGGCTCGGCGCGACCTTCGGCAGCGATACCAACGCGTCGACCACGCCGACGCAGACCGTCTACAAGCTCGACCTGCCCAATGCCTCGCCGCAGAACCTCGAAGAGAGCTTCAAGCTGCTCTCGGGCATGATCCGCGAGCCGGTGCTGAGCGCCGCCAATCTCGCTGCCGAAGTGCCGATCGTGCTGGCCGAGAAGCGCGAATCCGGTGGCCCCGAAGAGCGCAATTCCGAGACTTCGCGCAAGGTGCTGTTCGCCGGACAGCGCTTTGCCGAGCGTCCGCCGATCGGCACCGAGGCGACGCTGACAGGGGCGACGCCCGAGGCGGTGCAGGCCTTTCATGCGCGCTGGTACCGTCCCGAAAACACCGTCATCGCGGTGGCGGGCGATGTCGATCCGATGATCCTCGCCGCGCTGACCGAGAAATGGTTCGGCGACTGGCAGGTCGAGGGCCCGACCGTGCCGGCGCCCGATTTCGGCGATCCGGTGCCGCCGCCCGGCGCGACCGGCGACACCCCGATCGGGGAGACCGGCGTTCTCGTCGAGCCTGGTCTGCCGCGCGCCTATACCTATGCGATCATGCGCCCGTGGCGGCAGGTCGAGGACACCATCGTCTACAACGAGGGCAAGCTGCGCGACGAGCTCGCCGCGGCGCTGATCAACCGCCGGCTCGAGGCGCGCGCGCGAGGCGGGGGCAGCTTCCTCTACGCCTACGTCCAGAAGACCGATTTCATCCGCTCGACCGACGCGACGTTCGTGTCGATCGCTCCGTTGACCGAGGACTGGCAGGCGGCGCTGTCCGACGTGCGCTCGGTCATCGCCGACGCGCTCGCCGAGCCGCCGACGCAGGAGGAACTCGACCGCGAGCTTGCCGAGATGCGCATCGACTATACCAGCATGGTCGAGCAGCGCTCGGTGATGCCCGGCAGCGGCCTGGCCGACATGGTCGTCGGCGCGGTCGATATCCGTGAATCGGTCGCCGCCCCCGAAACCTTCCTGCAGGTGTTCAATTCGATGAAGGACACCGCGACACCGCAAAGAATGCTCGAACAGACGCGCGCCATGTTCGAAGGCTCGGTCATCCGCAGTTTCTACGTCACCCCTGCCGAAGGCGAGGCGACCGAGGCGCAGGTCCGTACCGCGCTCGCCGAAACCGCTGCGGCGGACGCCAATGCGCGGCTCGCGGCGCAGGCGATATCGTTCGACGACCTGCCTGCGATCGGCGAGCCCGGCACAGTCGCGAGCAGCGAGCGGATTTTCCTGCCCGGCTTCGGGCGGCCGCTCGAACGGGTCGAATTCGACAACGGCGTCACCGCCTTCCTCTCCGCCAACGGCAACGAGCCCGGCCGGGTCGCGGTCAAGGTCCGCTTCGGGGCGGGCTATCGCGCGTTCGAGGCGGACGACGCACCTTACATCTCGCTCGGCCAGCTGGCGCTGTTCGATTCGGGTATCGGCGAACTGGGACAGGAAGAGATCGACCGGCTCACCACCGGTCGCCGGATCGGGCATGAATTCGCCATCGACGAGGGCACCTTCGTGTTCGCGGCGCAGACGCGCGGCGCGGACCTTGCCGACCAGCTCTACCTGCTCGCTGCCAAGCTCGGCATGCCGAGCTGGGATCCCAATCCGGTGATCCGCGCGCGTGCCCTGGCCGAGCGGTCCTACGAAAGCTGGTCGACCAGCCCACAAGCGGTGCTCGGGCGCGATCTCGACTATCTCCTGCGCGGGCGCGATCCGCGCTTCGCCACGCCCGATCCGGCCACGCTTGCCACCGTAACCCCCGAAGGATTCCGGCAGACTTGGGAACCGCTGCTCAGCCAGGGTCCGGTGGAAGTGATGATCTTCGGCCAGTTCGACCGCGACGAAGCGGTCGAAACCTTGCGCCGGACCTTCGGCGCGCTGTCCGCGCGGGATCCCGTCTCGCCCGAAGTCGCGGCGCGTGCGCCCGACTTCCCTTCGGCGGCGTCCGAACCGGTCGTGCTGACGCACAAGGGCGATGCCAACCAGGCCGCGGCGGTGATCGCCTGGCCGGGCGGCGCGGGGACCGAAAACCTGCGCGAATCGCGCCAGCTCGAAATCCTGATGTCGATCTTCAACAACCGTCTGATCGACGAGATGCGCGAGCATGCCGGGGCCAGCTACGCCCCGCAGATCGGCTCCAGCTGGCCGCTCGACCTCGATGCGGGCGGCACGATCACCGCGACCAGCCAACTGCAGCCGGAGGACGTCCCGCTGTTTTTCGAAATCGCCAACGGCATTGCGCAGGACCTTGCGACCGAGCCCGCCGATGCGGACGAACTCGCGCGGGCGACCGAACCGCTGCTGCAACTGATCGACCGCGCTTCGACCGGAAACCTGTTCTGGATGTTCCAGGTCGAGGGTGCCGGTACCGATCCGCGCCGCCTCGAAGCGATCGATACGCTGTTGCCCGATTACACGCGGACCACGCCCGAAGCGATGCAGGCGCTGGCGCGCAAGTACTTTGCCGGCAATCCGGGCTGGCGGCTGGCGGTGATCCCGGAGGGTCAGACGCTGGCGAGCGGCGGGGGCAGTCGCGCGGCGGAGATCAGCGGCCGCTGAGCGCGTCGCGACGCTGCGCATCTTTTCCGGCGCCAACCTTATTTTTATTGCAGCGCAGCGCCGTTTGCCGTTGAATGGTCGGCACTATGGCTCAGAACTGGACTCCCGACAGCTGGAAGGCGCGCGAGGCGCGGCACTTGCCGAGCTACGACGACGCCGCTGCGCTGGCCGAGGCCGAGCAGACGCTCGCCTCCTATCCGCCGCTGGTGTTCGCGGGCGAGGCGCGCGCGCTCAAGGCCGAGCTGGCCGAGGTCGCCAACGGTGAGGCGTTCCTGCTGCAGGGCGGCGACTGCGCCGAGAGCTTCGCCGAATTCCATCCCAACAATATCCGCGACACCTTCCGCGTCATCCTGCAGATGGCGGTGGTGATGACCTTTGCCGGCAAGCTGCCGGTGGTGAAGGTCGGGCGGATGGCGGGCCAGTTCGCCAAGCCGCGCAGCTCGGACACCGAAACGCAGGATGACGTCACGCTGCCGAGCTATTTCGGCGACAACGTCAACGGGATCGAGTTCGACGCGGCGGCGCGCACCAACGATCCGCAGCGGATGATCCGCGCCTATTCGCAGGCCGCGGCGACGCTCAACCTGCTGCGCGCCTTCGCCGGGGGCGGTTACGCCAACCTGCGGCAGGTCCATCAGTGGACGCTCGATTTCATGGGCCGCAGCCCATGGGCCGACAAGTTCGGCGAGATGGCCGACCGGATCAGCGAGGCGCTCGATTTCATGGAAGCGTGCGGGGTCGACCCGGCGACCGTGCCGCAATTGCAGGGCACCAGCTTCTACACCAGTCACGAGGCGCTGCTGCTGCCCTACGAGCAGGCGATGGCGCGGCGCGATTCGCTTACCGGCGACTGGTACGACACCAGCGCGCACATGGTGTGGATCGGCGATCGCACGCGGTTCGAGAACAGCGCGCATGTCGAATTCGCGCGCGGGATCGGCAATCCGCTCGGCATGAAATGCGGGCCGAGCCTCGAGCCCGACGCGCTGCTCAAGCTGCTCGACACGCTCAACCCGGCGCGCGAGCCGGGGCGGATCACGCTGATCAGCCGCTTCGGGCACGACAAGGTCGAGGCCGGTCTGCCGCCGCTGGTACGCGCGGTCAAGCGCGAGGGGCATCCGGTGGTATGGAGCTGCGACCCGATGCACGGCAATGTCGTCAAGTCGGAGAGCGGCTTCAAGACGCGGCCGTTCGACCGCATCCTCAACGAGGTCCGCGGCTTCTTCGCGGTGCACCGCGCCGAGGGCACGCATGCGGGCGGAATCCATGTCGAGATGACCGGGCAGGATGTGACCGAATGCGTCGGCGGCGCAGTCGCGATCACCGACGAGGCATTGGGCGACCGCTACCACACGCATTGCGATCCGCGCTTGAACGCGGCGCAATCCATCGAGCTCGCCTTCCTGGTGGCCGAGCAATTGCAGGCCGAAACCGCCGAACGGCAGGCCAACGCCGCCTGACCGGCGGCGCCGGTGCAAACTTAATTTCGGAACAAGTCTTTAATCGGCAACCGATCTCTGCGAGGATCGTTGAGGACTGGACGACACGAGGAGGATGTCCGTGCCCCAGCCCGAACGCGCCGCCGCCCCTGCGGCGAGCTGCGACCTGCGAGCCGATTTCCATGCCACGCGCGCGCTGAGCGAGGCGCTGGCCGCGCCGCTGAGCGAGGCCGATGCGACACTCCAGTCGATGGAGGACGCCTCGCCCGCCAAGTGGCATCTCGCGCATACGACGTGGTTCTGGGAGACCTTCCTGCTGCGCGATCATCTCTCCGGTTATCGCCTGCACGACGAGCAATGGCCGTTCCTGTTCAACTCCTATTACGAGGCCGAGGGCGAGCGCCATGCGCGCGGGCGGCGCGGGATGATCTCGCGCCCGAACATGGCCGAGGTGCTCGACTATCGCGCGCATGTCACCGAGGCGATGGACGCGCTCCTCGACGATCCCGCGCATGCGGAGCTCATTGCACTCGGTGTCGCGCACGAGCAGCAGCATCAGGAATTGCTGCTGACCGATATCAAGCACGCGTTGTTCCAGAATCCGCTCGGCCCGGCGATGTGGGAGAGCGAAAGAAGTGTGAGTCCCCGCGAAGGCGGGGAGCTCAGGCCGCAAGCGGAGCGCCAAACTGCACGAGGTCCCCGCCTTCGCGGGGACTCACAATGGCACGCCCACCCCGGCGGGATCGCTCTGATTGGGCACGAGGGCGAGGGTTTCGCCTTCGACTGCGAAGGCCCGCGCCACCGCGTCCTGCTCGAACCTTTCGCCTTGGCGGACCGGCTCGTCACTAACGGAGAGTGGGCCGAATTCATCGCCGACGGCGGTTACAAGGACGCCGCGCTGTGGCTCTCCGACGGATGGGCCTGGCTCAACCAAAACGGCATCGAAGCTCCGCTTTATTGGCGCGACCACGAGGTCTTCACCCATTCCGGCTGGCAGGAGCGCGATCCCGACGCGCCGGTCACGCACATTTCCTATTACGAAGCCGATGCCTTCGCCACTTGGGCTGGCGCGCGGCTGCCGACCGAATTCGAATGGGAAGCCGTCGCGCGCGGCCAGCATGCCGAGGACGCGCCCGCGCACGATCCGGCAGGCGGACACCAGCTCGATGAGGCAGCGCCCCCGCTCCCGACAGGTGGCGCTAGCCTGTTCGGCGATTGCTGGCAGTTCACCCGCTCGGCCTACCTGCCCTATCCGCGTTTCGAGCCGGCCAGGGGCGCGGTCGGCGAATATAACGGCAAGTTCATGAGCGGGCAGTTCGTGCTCAAGGGCGCCAGCTGCGCGACGGTGCGCGGCCATTCGCGCGCGAGCTACCGCAATTTCTTCTATCCGCACCAGCGCTGGCAGTTCACCGGCCTGCGGCTCGCAAGGGATATCTGATGGCGACCGAACGGGGGCTGGAACTCGTCGACAAGGACGAAGACGGGGTCGACCGCGCCTTTCGCGCCGACGTGCTCGAAGGGCTGCGCCAGGCGCACAAGGCGGTGCCCGCGCGGTGGCTCTACGACGACGCCGGATCGCAGCTGTTCGAAGACATCACGCAGATCCCCGAATACTACCCGACGCGCGCCGAAACCGAGATCTTGGAGGCGCGCGGGAAGGCGTTCGCCAAGGCGATCGGGCCGGGCCGCGCGGTGGTCGAATTCGGTAGCGGCAGTTCGGTCAAGACCCCGCTGCTGCTGCGCGCGATCGATCCGGCGGCCTATGTCCCGCTCGACATAGCGGGCGATTTCCTGCGCGCCGCCGCGGCCGACCTGGCGCAGAAATTCCCCGGCCTGCCGGTGCACCCGGTCGAGGCCGATTTCATGCGCAAGGTCGACCTGCCGCCCGAGGTGGCGCAGATGCCCAAACTCGGCTTCTTCCCCGGCTCGACCATCGGCAACATGGTCCCGCGAACCGCGGTCGACCTGCTGCGCACGATGCGTGCGACGCTGGGCGAGGGCTCGATGCTGCTGATCGGCATGGACCTGGTGAAGGATCACGAGGTGCTCGTCGCCGCTTACGACGATGCGGGCGGGGTGACGGCGGAGTTCAACCTCAACCTAGCGCGGCGGATCAACCGCGAACTGGGCGGCACCATCCCGGTCGACGAGCTGCGCCACGATGCCCGCTGGAACGACGATTTCGCGCGCATCGAAATGCATCTCGAAGCGCAGCGCGATATCGCGTTCGAAGTCGCGGGCGAGCGTTTCGAAATGGCGGCGGGCGAGACGATTCACACCGAAAACAGCCACAAGTTCGGCCGCCGCAGCTCCAACACGCTGCTGCTCGCTGGCGGGTGGACCCCGGTGAAGCGCTGGCTCGATTGCGAAAAGCGCTTCTCGCTGATCCTCGCCGAAGCGACGATCCCGCGTACCGCGCCTTAATCGCTGCGTGTCTTGACCAGCGCCAGCGCCGCATCCGCGCGCGCGGCGATGGTCGAATGGTCGTCCCACACCTCGTCGATGGCGGCATAGAATTCGGCGCCGCTGCGCTGCGAGAGGCCGGTCGCCTCGTGATAGGGGACGTAGTCCGGCCCGAGCACCGACTGCGCTGCGCGCCCGACGCCGTAGAATTGCAGGTAATGCCAGAAGCGGTCGTTCTCGATCCCGTGCCTGTCGAGCGCCGCCTGCGCGACGGCCTTGAGCGAATCGTCCATCGGATCGGTATGCGCCGCCTCGTGGAACGCCATTTCGAGCGCATGGTCGCGGTACTCGGCCATCGCGGCGGACATGACCGTCTGGTAGAAATTGGTATAGGCGCCGATCCGGGTCGCATAGGGGACGAGATCGAGCCGCACCGGCTCCTCGCGCCATTCGCCGCCCAGCTCGCGCGCCACCGCGCGGCCCATCGCGTCTCCGTGCAGCGCGAGCTGCGCTTCGAGGTCGGCTTTCATGCTGCCGGTTATTCGCGCGTGCCGCGGTGCGAAATGCGCGCGATAGACCGGCACGAACCGGTCGAGCGCATCCTTCAGCTCGGGATCGGGAAATTCGACCTCCGCCCCGGTCAGGTTGCCGGCCATGAACTGCATCGCCCGGTTGAAGCCGGGATGCGAATCCAGATACGGTGCGAAGGCGGTTGCGACCGGCGCGAATTCGCGCTCGAACCGGGCGAGCAGCGCGGCGTCGTCTTCCGACAACGGCAACGGACTGCGGAACTCGCGATCGCTCAGGCCGCGCGCCGCATGGTAGGAAAACAGGAACAGCGCGAGCCGCTCGTTCGCATGGATATCGAACCCGATCGTCGATCGGGCGGCAGGGGCAGGGACCGCCTGTTGCGGTTCCAACGGTGCGCAGCCCGGGAAAGCGACCGCTGCGAACAGGGTTGCGGCAAGCGGAGTAATGCGGTGAAGGGCCATCACTGTATTATGTTCCTAAAACGGTGAAAAGCAAGCCGGGTCATGGCAGGGCAAGGCGCGATGCCCTATATGGGGCGAGTGGATCTCGACGGAATCCTCGAAGCCATCGGCAATGTGATCGAGCAGACCCCGCAATCGGGCCTGCTGATGGCGACCGTCGTCGCGGTGATCGTCAGCTGGATCGGTTCGGGGCTGGTGGCGAAGAAAGTTCCGTTCGGGCGGCTGGTGCGAGCGGCCGGCTCGCTCGCGCTGCTCGGCATCTTCGTCGCCGTGATCCTGCAGGTTTCGCGCTTCGACCCGCGCTTCGGCATGGCGGTGCCGCAGCTGGGCCTGCCCGAACAGGTGGTCGAGGGCAACGAGACGCGCATCCCGCTCGCGCGCGACGGACATTTCTGGCTGCAGGCGCAGGTCAATGGCGAGCCGGTGCGGTTCATGATCGATACCGGTGCGACGCTGACCGCGGTCTCGGCGAATACGGCGGATCAGGTCGGGCTCGAACCGCGCCCCGGCGGCATCCCGGTGATGCTGAGCACCGCCAACGGCACCATCTCGGCAGAAATCGGCACGATCGACGAGATGCGCTTCGGCAACGTCGTGGCGCGCGGGCTGGATACGGTGATTGCCCCCGGGCTGGGCGATACCAACGTCATCGGGATGAACCTGTTGTCGCGGCTTGCCTCGTGGCGGGTCGAGGAGCAGACGCTGATCCTCGTGCCCAACCATCCGCAGCCGGTGGTCGCGGAAACCGAATAGCGTTGCAGTAAGCGCAGGCTTGCGGCAGTTTGCCTGCCCATGACCAAGCGCGCAAAATTCGCCCGTATCGCCCTGTTCCTGTCGCTGCTGGCGGTGGTGTGGTTCGCCATCGCCATGCTCGGCGCCCGGGCCGGGCTGTGGAAACCGCTGACCGGCTTTTCGACCATGACGATGAGCGCGATGCGGCCGCTCGGCGAAGCGCTGCCTTTGCCGATGCTGCCGACCGTTCTCGGGGTTTTGGCGCTCGCCGCGCTGGTTGCCACGCTGGCAAAAGCGCCGCGGCAGGGCTGGTTTGCGGCGCTGATCGCATTCGCCATCCCGGCGGCGATCTTCGCCGGGTTGCTGGGGCTGCGCAGCCAGGCCGAGAGCGTCCCCTTCATCCACGACGTCGCCACCGACACCGCCGACCCGCCTGCATTCTCCGACGAGATGCTGGCGCGGCGCGAAGCGGACGAGGCGAGGAACCAGCTCAACCCGTACGATGTGCCGCTCGATACGCTTGAGCCGTGGCAGGGGCAGGCATCGGTCGCGGGCAAGACGATGGCCCAGCTGATCGCCGAGGGTTATCCCGATCTCGACCTCACCACGCTGACCAGCGATGTGGAGCCCGCGACCGCGCTCAAGGCGATCGAGCGCGCGATGGAGACGCGCGGTTTCAAAGATGTTGCGCGCGACGAGGACGCGGGACGGGTCGAAGGTACCGCAGTGGTGTTCTGGTACGGGTTCCGCGACGATGTCGTCGGGCGCGTGCGGCCAGGCGAGGACGGCGGTTCTGTGATCGATTTCCGCTCGGTCTCGCGCGTCGGACTGAGCGATCTCGGGGTCAATGCCGCGCGCGTCGCGGACCTGCGCGCCGGAGTGGCCGACATTCTCTCCAACGACCGGCTGCGTAGCGAACTCTCGCGCGACGAGGAGGAAACCGAAGAGGGCATTGTCGTCGAAACCGCGTCCGACGAAAGCGCGGAAGCCGAGACCGAATAGCGGGATTGGCTGGGGTGGCAGGGATCGAACCTGCGAATGCCGGTACCAAAAACCGGTGCCTTACCACTTGGCTACACCCCAGCAGCGGGCGTCCCTATAGCGGCTGACGCGGCGATGTGAAGGGCGATCCGAAGACGTCATCCCGGCGTAGGCCGGGATCTGCCTCGGCAGGGTCCGACTTTGCCGCACGAGATCCCGGCTTTCGCCGGGATGACGAGCAGTCAGATCTTCTTTCCCTCGAAATCCGCCGCCGAGTGGCGTTCGCGCATCTGCTCGGCCTCGTCGTCGCCCCACACCTTGTTGACGAGGCGACCGCGCCGCACCGCGGGTCGCGCGGCGATCTGCTTCACCCAGCGGCCGACATGTTCGTACTCGTCGATCGACAGAAAGGTCTTCGCCTCGCCGTAAATCTTGCCGGACACAAAGGGTGCGAGCCACGGGAAGGTCGCGATATCGGCGACGGTATAGTCCGCGCCGCCGAGATATTCGCTCTCGGCGAGGCGCCGGTCGGCGACGTCGAACAGCCGCTTGGTCTCCATTGCGTAGCGGTTGATCGGGTATTCGTATTTCTCCGGCGCGTAGGCGTAGAAATGCCCGAATCCGCCGCCGATGAAGGGCGCGCTGCCGACCTGCCAGAACAGCCAGCTCAGCACTTCGGCGCGGGTATGGTCGGTCGGCAGGAAGGCGCCGAACTTTTCGGCCAGGTGCATCAGGATCGCCCCGCTTTCGAACACCCGCACCGGTTCGGACCCGCTGCGGTCGAGCAGCGCCGGGATCTTCGAGTTGGGATTGATCGCTACGAAACCCGACCCGAACTGGTCGCCTTCGCCGATGGTGATGGTCCAGGCGTCGTATTCGGCCTCCGCATGGCCCGCGTCGAGCAGTTCCTCGAACATGATCGTCGCCTTCACACCGTTGGGCGTGGCGAGCGAGTAGAGCTGGAAGTCGTGCTCGCCGACGGGCAGTTCCTTCTGCTCGCGTGCGCCTGCGGTCGGGCGGTTGATGCTGGCGAAGCGGCCGCCGTTTTCGGCGTCGTGGGTCCAGACTTCGGGCGGGGTGTAGGTGGGGTCGGCCATCGCGCGTGTTCCTCCTGCTGGTTCGATGCGCAAGGTGGGGCGAGCGGGGTATCGGCGCAAGGTGCGGTGCCGGCGCGGCGCGGGCATATTCGCTTCTCGCGCTGGAAGGCGATCTTGCCCGACTGCCGGCCGGCGGGAACCGGCGGCCCCCGGGCGAGTCTTCCATGATGCAGCCATTTGCGGACGCAAGCCCATGGAAAAGCTCATTTTCGTCGATGACAGCCTGCCCGGCATCACCCGCCGCGGCGCGGGCAGGGGCTGGGCCTATTACGACCCCGAGGGCGCGCTGATCCGCGACCCCGCCGAGCGCAAGCGCCTCAACGCGATCGCGTTGCCGCCGGCCTATTCCGACGCCTGGTTCTGCCCCGCGCCCAACGGACATATCCTCGCCACCGGAATCGATGCGCGCGGGCGCAAGCAGTACCGCTACCATCCCGATTTCCGCACCGCGCGCGAGAGCGAGAAGTTCGACGGCTGCCTTGCTTTCGGCAAGCTGCTGCCGCTGGTCCGCAAGCGCGTCGAGGACGATCTCGGTGCGCGCAAGCTGACCCGCGAACGCGCCATCGCCAGCGTCGTCCGGCTGCTCGACATGGGCGCGGTGCGGATCGGGAACGAGGGCTATGCCAGGGAAAACCGCAGTTTCGGCGCGACCACCCTGCGCAAGCGCCATGCCGAAGTGACCGGCAATACCTTGCGGCTGCGTTACAAGGGCAAGGGCGGCAAATTGCGCGAGGTGACGCTGACCGATGGCACCCTCGCACGCGTGGTGCGCCGGATGCAGGACCTGCCCGGCCAGAATGTGTTCAAATATGTCGACGACGACGGCGATCTGCACGCGGTCAGCTCGTGCGACGTCAACGAGTATCTGCGCGAGACCATGGGCGAGACGTTCACCGCCAAGAATTTCCGCACGTGGCACGCGAGCGAACTCGCTTTCGGCATGCTCGCCGCGAGCAAGAACGTGCTGACGATCAAGGCGGTGCTGGAAGAGGTTGCCGGGCGGCTCGGCAACACCCCGGCGGTGACGCGCAAGAGTTACGTTCACCCGGCGGTGATTGCGCTGGTCGAGGTGCAGGAAGAGTGGCGCGAGAGCCTGCAACTGCCGCGCGGCACCAAATGGCTGACGCGCGAGGAGCGCGGACTGATCGAACTGCTCGAAGGCTCGCCCGCGGCGGAGGAACTGCTCGCTGCGTGACCGTATATCGCGGGTTAACAGCCGGATTTTATTGATTCGACCGACCCTGCGAATTGCGATATGCCTCTACCGCTCGCGGCGCCGGTCCGCGGGCGGTACGTCCACGGACATGCTGCGGATTTGCCTGGTCGCCGGCCTGGAAATCCACCTGCCATGCAGAGATTGGCCCAATTCGATGTCAGCCGTCAGTTTCTGACCCGCCGCGGCAAGGTCGCCGCGCAGGTGACCTTCGGCATCACCTGCGGCGCGGCGATGATCGGGCTGCGCGCACTGTTCGACCTGTGGGCGCCGATCTCGGGTCCGTTCGCGCTGATCTATCCGGCGATCCTGCTGGCGACGCTCTACGGGCACTGGCGAGCCGGGGTGACGGCGTTCATCGTCACCTTCCTGTGGGCGTGGATCTTCGTGCTGCCCGAGCGCTATTCGATCTTCTTCGCCGACCCCACCGACGGGCCGCGCGTGCTGCTCAACGCGGTGTGCGCGCTGGTGGTGCTGTTCTTCGCCGAGGGATTCCGCCGCGCCGCGCATATCACGGTCGAGCAGATTCGCGAGGCGGCCGACCGCCGGCTGACGCTGCTCGCCGAAATGGAGCACCGCACCAAGAACAACTTCGCGCTCGTCGCCAGCCTGCTCGAAATCCACAAGCGCCGTCTCAACCGCCCCGAACTCGACGGCCCGATCGACGATGCGGTCGGACGGGTGCGAACTTTCGCCGACGCTTATTCGGACCTTGCCGGCGAACGCTACGAGGACGGTGACGTGGCGATGAAGCCTTATCTCGACCATCTGCTCGACCGGATCGAGAAGGCTGCGCTGCCTGCCAACGTATCTGTCTACCGCGAGATTGAGGCTCTGCTGCTGCCGCGCGAGACGGCGGTCGCGATCGGGCTCTACGTCAACGAGGCGATCGCCAATTGCGCGAAATACGCCTTCCCCGACGCGCAACCGGGCACCGTGGCGGTGTTCTTCCACGTCAGGGACGGGAGCTGGCATCTCACCGTCGAGGACGATGGTGCCGGCCTCGATGCGGCCGCCGGCGCTTCCGGCGGACTGGGAAGCAAGCTGATGGAAGCGTTTGCCTCTCAGGCGGGGGCGAGCCATCGTGCCGGGCCGGTGCTCGGCGGTTTCCGCACCGAATTGCGCGTCAGCGAAGAGGAACTTGCGTAGAGTATCCGAAAAGGATACTCGCACGGCATGCATCTCGCAGGACAAAAAATCCGGGCTTGGCGCGAAGCGCAGGAGCCGCCGCTCTCGGCGGAGGAATTCGGCGCGCGTTACGGCGCGCCCGAGCCGTGGCCGAGCCGCACCGTCTATGGCTGGGAGGCAAAGGGCAGGATCGCTCGCGCCGCAGTGCAGAAACGGCTCTCCGATCTCGGCATCTGCGAGCCCGCGGACTGGCTCGAACCTGCCGAAGGTCCGTCCCGGTCCAGACAGAGAGGGTCATCGCGCATGGGCGATACGCACCGATTTTACGACCTGCACACGCACGGCTTCGTCCGCGTCGCGACGAGCACGCCGCAGGTCCGCACCGCCGATGTCGCGTATAACGCGGCGGGTATCGTGGCCGAGGCGCGGAAAGCGGTCGAGCAGCATGTCGACCTGCTGCTCTATCCGGAACTGTGCCTGTCGTCCTACGCGCTCGACGACTTGCATATGCAGGGCGCGCTGCTCGATGCGGTCGAGGCGCAGCTGGCCGACATCGCCGAGGCAAGCCGCGACCTGGCGACCGTGCTGGTTATCGGCGCGCCGCTGCGCCGGGGCGGACGGATATACAATTGCGCGATCGTCGTTGCGCGCGGCGAAATCCTCGGCGCGGTGCCCAAGAGCTACCTGCCGAACTACCGCGAATTCTACGAGAAGCGCTGGTTCGCACATGGCCGGAACTGCACCGGACTGACGATCGAGGCCGCCGGGAAGGATATCCCGTTCGGCACCGACCTGCTGTTCGCGCATGAGCACATTCCCGGCTTCGTCTTCGGGATCGAGATCTGCGAGGATTTCTGGTCGCCGGTCCAGCCGGGGACGCAGGCGGCGCTGGCGGGGGCGACGATCCTGCTCAACCTGTCGGCCTCCAACATCACCATCGGCAAGTCGGACGAGCGGCACCTGCTCAGCCGAGCGAGCTCGGCGCGCTCGGTCTGCGCCTATGCCTATTCGGCGAGCGGGCACGGCGAGAGCACGACCGACATGGCGTGGGACGGGCAGGGAATGATCTACGAACTCGGCGACCTGCTGGTCGAAAGCGTGCGCTTCGACCGCGTGCCCGAACTGTGCGTCGCCGATGTCGATTGCGCGCGCATCCTGTCCGAGCGGATGCGGATGCAGACCTTCAACGACGCGGCGGAGGCGGCCGGGCGGCCCGAAGACAGCTTCCGCACGGTCCGCTTCGACCACGCACCGGCGGCGGGCGACAAGGGGCTGCAGCGTCCGATCCGCCGCTTCCCCTTCGTGCCCAACCGGCAGCACAAGCTCGACGAGGATTGCTACGAGGCGTTCAATATTCAGGTCTCGGCGCTCGTCAGGCGGATCGAGGCGACCGGTCCCGAAGCGCTCGTGATCGGCATTTCGGGCGGGCTCGACAGCACGCATGCGCTGATCGTCGCGGCCAAGGCGTGCGACACGCTCGGCCTGCCGCGCACGACCATTCGCGGCTACACCATGCCTGGGTTCGGCACTTCCGAAGGGACGAAGTCGAACGCGTGGAAGCTGATGGAGGCGATGGGGATTGCCGCCGACGAAATCGACATCAGGCCGACTGCGAAAATGATGCTGGAGAATATCGGCCACGCCTTCGCAGACGGCGAGCCGGTCTACGACACGACCTTCGAGAACGTGCAGGCCGGATTGCGCACCGACTACCTGTTCCGCCTCGCGGGGCAGCATGGCGGCTTCGTGATCGGTACCGGCGACCTCTCCGAACTGGCGCTCGGCTGGTGCACCTATGGCGTCGGCGATCAGATGAGCCATTACGGCGTCAATGCCGGTGTTCCCAAGACGCTGATCCAGTACCTGATCCGCTGGTCCGCGACGACGGGGCAGTTCGAAGAGGCGACGGACAAGGTGCTGCTCTCGATCCTCGACACCGAGATATCGCCCGAGCTCGTGCCGGCGGGCGAGGACGGCGAGATCCAGAGCACCGAGGCCATGATCGGCCCCTACGAGCTCAACGACTTCTTCCTCCACCACATCATCCGCTGGGGGCAGAAGCCGAGCCATGTCGCCTTCCTCGCCTGGCATGCGTGGAAGGATGCCGATGCCGGGCAATGGCCCGAAGGCTTCCCCGCGGACGCCCGGCACGGCTACGACCTCGCCACGATCCGCAAATGGCTCGAGAAATTCCTCCGGCGTTTCTTCGAGTTCAGCCAGTTCAAGCGCAGCGCGCTGCCCAACGGGCCGAAGGTCAGCCCCGGCGGGGCGCTCAGCCCGCGCGGCGACTGGCGCGCGCCGAGCGACGCGGTGGCGGATGTGTGGCTGGCCGAATTGGAAGCGAACCTGCCCCCGGCTTGATGCCGGGGGGTGGAGAGGCGCCGCGCAGCCTGTTATATCCGCGCCGAGGAGATGGTCATGCGCATATTCGTTTCGTTTCTCGCGCTGTTCGCCCTGCTGGCGGTGCCCGCCCACGCGCAGTTCGGGCGGATCGTGCCGCGCGACGTGCGCAACGTCATGAACGATGCGCAAGCGAGCGACAGCGGGTGCGAGGAAGGCAGGAAAAAGTCCGCCGGCAGTCGCGTGCTCGGCGGCATCCTCGGGCGCACCGCGCGCAATGCGGCCAACCGGTCGGGCGTCAGCCGCTGGGTTCCCTCGGCACAATTCTCGGGCGAACTGACCGAAGCCATCGCCTGCCGCCTCGATCCGGAAGAGCAGGCGCAAGCCGCCGATGCCACTCTGCGCGCCACCCGCAGCGATCAATACGGCGAAGAGGGTGGCGAGGAAGACCTGCCGGCGATCGGATCCTCCGCCGCATGGACTTCGGCCACTCGCGACGACGTGTCGGGCACTTCCACCGTTACCGCGCGTGAGGAAACCGCGGGCGAGCTCGACTGTATCACGGTAACCGACGTGATCATCGTCGACGGTGAGGAAACCACCGCGAACAAGCGGATGTGCCGACCGCCCGGTTCGCGGCGCTACGCCATCGTGGCATGATGCGGGCTCGCCGCTCGGCGATAGCGCTGGCCGCGTTCGTGCTGCTTGCCGGTGCGAGCGATGCCGCGAGGGACCCCGACAACCCGACCTGCCCGGCCGAACCCGATTGGGGCCCGGCGACCGCCATGACGCTCACGCCCGCCGAGCGCGGCGGCAAGCGCGTGCTGCTCGCCGAAGGGGTGATCGACCCGTTCCTGCCCGACCGGCTCCACGACGCTATCGCCGGAGACGAGGATATCGAGGAAGTGTGGTTCCGCTCGCGCGGCGGCGATGCCGAGGCGGGCAATGCGGCGGGCAGGGTGGTCCGTTCCTTCCCCGGCGTACTCACCCGCATCCCGAGCGGCTGGACCTGTTTTTCGGCGTGCAATTTCGTGTTCATGGGCGGCCGAGGGCGGATCGTCGATCCCGGCGGGCATTTCATGGTCCACATGTTCACCTTCACCGGCCAGCGCCGGGTGATCGAGGAATCGGTCGAGAAGGGCGCCGAGGACACCACCGAACTGATCGGCGAGATCGAGCAATTGTCCGCTCTGCTGGCGAGCGAAGACAACGATTTCCTCATCCGCATGGGGGTGAGCCGCGACCTGCTGACCGAGGTGATGTACCGCCAGCTCGCCACCGGCGGGAAGGGCGGCAATGGCGAGCGCTATTGCCTGAGCCGGGACGAGGCACGCAAATACAACGTGATGAACGTCTCGGCCGACTAGCGGCACCGCACCATACATTCGGGCCGAGCCTTCTCCTCCCCCGTGCGGGGGAGGTCGGGTGGGGGCGTACGCCGCCGCTGGCCGGCAGGTGCCCACCACGAGCGCCGAACCCCCACCCCCAACCCCTCCCCAAGGGGAGGGGAGTGCCGGGCTGTTCGCTCGAGCGCGTGCGTCAGGCGGCGTCGACCAGCACCAGTTCGCTGTCTTCCAGCGCGGTGACGGTGATTTTGTCGAGCGCGGTGATCGCGACGCCGTCGCGGGCGTTGGCCTCCACATCGTCCACACGCACCTTGCCGGTCGCCGGGACGAGGTACAGGTGCCTGTCGGCGTTGCGCGGGGTGTAGGTCACGCTTTCGCCAGCCTTCACCGTCGCGCCGAGCACGCGCGCATCGGCGCGGATCGGCAGCGCACCGTCCTGAGCTCGGTCGTCGTTCGCAGCACCGCTCGCGAGCGGCACGAAGACGCCGCTGCGGTCGCCTTTCGGAAATTTGCGTGCGCCCCAGCCGGGCTCGCCGCCGCGTTCGTCGGGAATGATCCAGATCTGGAACAGCGTGGTCGCCTCGTCCTCGAGATTGTATTCGGAGTGGCGCACGCCGGTGCCCGCGCTCATTACCTGCACGTCGCCCGCTTCGGTGCGGCCTTCGTTGCCCATGCTGTCGCGATGCGTGATCGCGCCGGTGCGGACATAGGTAACGATCTCCATGTCGCTGTGCGGATGCGCCGGAAAGCCGCTTTTGGGCGCGATGGTGTCGTCGTTCCACACGCGCAGCGCGCCCCAATGCACCCGCGCCGGGTCGTGATAGCCCGCAAAGGAGAAATGGTGGTGTGCGTCGAGCCAGCCGTGGTCCGCGGCGCCGAGGCTGGCGAAGGGTCTCAGTTCGATCATGTTCGTCGCTCCTGGAGAGGTTTGCCACGATATGGGAGCCGCGGTGGCACTTCGCCAGCAGTGCGTTCCGCTTGCTGCGATCGGATCGGTGCATAGCAGCGATTGCACGGGCAAAGCCCTCGCCATAGACTTGCCGCACCCGAAGAGGATGGACGATGAGAACGACGCTACGCTGGATTGCCGGGGTTTTCATGGCATTGGCCGCATGCCCGGCCCTTGCCTGCGAAGGCGCAGTGGCGGTGTGCCCGGAAGCGCAGCCGGGAGCGTTTCCGCTGATCCATGGAGACAATGCGGTTGCGGTGGAGACGGGTCCGGACGCACATCCCGCGGTCGTGCGAGCGGCGCGTGCGTTCGAGCGCGACGTGGCGGCGGTGCGGGGGGCCGGAGAAGTGCCGATGCCCGATTTGGTCGAAGGGGCGGAGACCCTCGTCATCGTGGGAGAACTGGACGATCCGGCCATCGCCGCGCTGATTGCCGACGGCAAGCTCGATGGAGCGGCCATCGACGGCGCGTGGGAGGGCTACGTGCAGGCGGTCGTCGAGAACCCGCGCCCGGGCGTCGAGCGCGCGCTGGTGATCGCCGGGACCGACCCGCGCGGCGTCGTTTACGGGCTCTACGACCTGTCCGAACGGATCGGGGTCTCGCCGTGGCGCTGGTGGGCCGACGTTCCTGTCGAGCGGCGCGAGGCGCTGTGGCTGACCGCGGGCTCGCGCAGCGACGCGCCGGCAGTGCGCTATCGCGGCTTCTTCATCAACGACGAGGAACCCGCGCTCGGCAATTGGGCGCGCGAGAAATTCGGCGGCGTCAACGCGCAGTTCTACGATCGCGTGTTCGACCTGCTGCTTCGCCTCAAGGGCAATTATTTATGGCCCGCAATGTGGGGCAAGTCGCTGGCCGAAGACGATCCGGCGACGCTTGCGCTGGCGGCGGAAACCGGCGTGGTTCTGGGAACCAGCCATCATGAGCCGCTGATGCGCGCGCATGTCGATTGGGAGCGCGCCAAGGAAGCCGACGCGGCGCGGGGCGCATGGAACTATGCCGAGAACGGCGCGGTGCTGCGCGAGTTCTGGCGCACGGGGATGGAGCGCTTCGCCGGCAGCGGTGCGGACGGCGTGGTGACCATCGGGATGCGCGGCGACGGCGACGAGGCGATGAGCGAGGACACCGCCATCGGGCTGCTCGAGCGTGTGGTGGAGGACCAGCGCGAGATCATTGCCCGAACTACCGGACGCGCGACCGCCGAAACGCCGCAGGTATGGGCGCTCTACAAGGAGGTGCAGGACTATTACGACCAGGGCATGCGGGTGCCCGACGACGTCATCCTGCTGTTCGCGGACGACAATTGGGGTCAGATCCGCCGCCTGCCCGATCCGGAGGCGCCGCCGCGTGCGGGCGGCTACGGGGTCTATTACCATTTCGACTATGTCGGCGTGCCGCGCAGCTACAAATGGCTCGACACGATCCAGAACGGCAAGACCTGGCAGCAGATGGACCTCGCCTGGCAACGCGGCGCGCGCGATTTGTGGATCGTCAATGTCGGCGACATCAAGCCCGCCGAGGCGCCGCTCGATTTCTTCCTCGACATGGCATGGAACCCGCCTGCGATGACGCCCGAAGCGCTCGACGGCTGGAGCGAGCGCTGGGCGCAGCAGCAATTCGGGCCCGCCCACGCCGTGGCAATCGGCGCGATCGTCGAGGAATACGCCCGCCTTGCCGCGCGGCGCAAACCCGAGCTGGTCGATGCCGAGGCGCTGTCGCGGGGCGAATTGCATGCGGTTGCGGACGAGTGGGGCGCGCTGGCGCAGCGCGCCACGGCGGTCGCGGATGCGATGCCGGCACACCGGCGGCACGCCTATTTCCAGCTCGTGCTCCATCGCGTGCTGGCGCTCGGAAACATCTACCGGCTTCACGAAGCGGTCGCGTTGAACCGCCAAGCAGCCGCGGCGAACGATCCGGTGGCGAACGTGTATGCCGATGTGGTCGCCAACACCTTCGCATTCGACGAGCACATGTCGCGCACCTATCACACGATGGGCGAGGGCAAGTGGAATCACATGATGAGCCAGCCCAAACTGGGCTACACGTCGTGGGACGATCCCGATGCGGACATCATGCCAGAACTGGCGCGGGTCGAGGGAGCCGGAGCGGCATCGGGTCGGGGCGCGCAGTCCGAACCGTCGCCGTCGCGCGCGCGGACAATAACCGTCGACGCGCGGACGGATGCAGCTGTCGATTCCGGGGGGCAAGTCGGCTGGGTCGAGATTCGGGAACTCGGCCGCTACGGCAGCGCGCTCGTCTCGCTGCCGCAGGGGGCTGCGCCGACCACGGTGGCGGATGCAATCGTCGCCGAATTCGCCTTCGACGCGGAGGCGACGGGCGATCACCGGATCGAGGTAGCGTTGTCGCCGACGCTCAACACGCTGGGAGACGCGCCGATGCGGCTCGGGATTCAGGTCGACGATCGCCCGGTCGAAGTGCTGACTTACGACCTCGAAGCGACCGGAACGGCGCAGGACACGCCCGAAAAGCGCGCCTGGGCGCAGGCGGTGACCGACAATCTTGTACGGCTCGAAACCGTCGCGCGCGACCTGGCGCGCGGGTCCCATCGGCTCAGGTTGTACCGGATCGACGACAACGTCGTGATCGACCACATCGCCTACGAGCCGGTCGCCCGGCGCTGACCGTCAGTCGAGCCGCGTCACCCAGCCGTGCCGGTCCTCGATGGTGCCGAGCTGGATTCCGACCAGCCGCTCGCGGATCTTGCTGGTCAGCTGGCCGGGCCCGCCGCTGCCGATGGTGAATTCGCCGTCGCGTCCGGCGACCGTGCCGACCGGCGTGACCACCGCGGCGGTGCCGCACGCCATCGTCTCGAGGAGGCGGCCGCTCGCCGCATCCTCGCGCCACTGATCGATCGAATAGGGCTCCTCGCGCACGTCGAGCCCCTCCTCGCGCAGCAGCGCGATCAGGCTGTCGCGGGTGATGCCGGGCAGGATCGTGCCGGTCAGCGGCGGGGTGACGACACTGCCGTCCTCCATCACGAAAAACAGGTTCATGCCCCCCAGTTCTTCGATCCACTTGCGCTCGACGGCGTCGAGAAACACGACCTGGTCGCAACCCTGCGCGATCGCCTCCGCCTGCGGCACCAGCGAGGCGGCGTAGTTGCCGCCGGTCTTGGCCGCCCCGGTGCCGCCGGGCGCGGCGCGGACATAGTCGCGCGCAACCCAGATCTTCACCGCCGGCGCGCCCGACTTGAAATAATTGCCCGCCGGGCTGGCGATCAGCATGTATTTGTACTGTTTCGCCGGACGCACGCCGAGGAAGGCTTCGGACGCGAACATGAAGGGCCGCAGATAGAGCGAACCGCCCTTTACCGTCGGGAACCAGTCGCGATCCACCGCGATAAGGTGGCGGATCGATTCGAGGAACAGCTCCTCGGGGAGTTCGGGCATCGCCATACGCACAGCCGACTTGTTGAAGCGCGCCGCATTGGCCTCGGGCCGGAAGAGCGCGATGCCGCCGTCCTGCTGCTTGTAGGCCTTCATCCCCTCGAAGATTTCCTGCGCGTAGTGCAGCACCGCCGCGGCCGGATCGAGCGTGATCGGGCCGCGCGGCCCGACCCTGGCGGCGAACCACCCGCCCTTGGCTTCGTCGTAGTCGATCTCGACCATATGGTCGGAGAACAGCGTGCCGAAACCGGGATTGGCAAGCGCCTCGTCGCGCGTGGCGGAGGGCACCGGGGCGGGATGGGCGAGGGTCTCGAATTGCATGGCGGTGCGGGTAATGTGTGGCAGGGCGCGAAGCAAGGTAGAGTCTGTTTGGTGCGGAGGGGAGTCTTTGTCTTTCGCACCCGCCTCCGCGGGTGCGTCCTCGGTGCTATTCCTTCAGCTTCGCTACAGGGCACCTGCGGCTCGCGCGCTTGCGCTCGCGGTCGGCTGGTCGCCGACCGAACCATGCCAAGCCTTGTAGTTGCGACCAGGAACTAGGTCCGAACTGCGAGGCCAGGAATGATCCGGTTCGCGACCAGCGGACCGCAAGGGCGACCGCCCGCCCGCAGGTGCTCCGTAGCGAAGCGAAGGAAACAGCACCGAGGACGCAAGCGCGGAGGCGCTTGCATGAAACAAACAAATGAGAAGGGCGACCCAGCCCGTCGGTGGATCGCCCTTTTCATGGTCAGCGGCCAGGAAGTGCCGCTCACGAAGCCTTTATCGATACTGGAAGATTACCGATAATGCCTCGCGCGGAAACTTGCCGACCTCTCTGCTGAACCATGAGACATCGGATCACCTCCTTTCGCGCTTTTAAGCCAAGACCCGCCCGTTTCACCGGTGGCCGAGAACCGCGTTTGCCGCTGGCCTCATGTGCCAATTTGATTCATGCGATTCACGAAAACAAGCCTTGAAAAAAAGTTTTCCCGCGTCAGAATAGTTTCTTGTGGCTCGGGAGATTTCCCGGGCCTTTTTTGTTGCGTGGTGTTTGGTTTCCGGCGGTGACGAGGCCCGTCGCTGCTTGGCAAGTATCGGACCGCCGGGCGCGGCACCGGCCCACTCCCCCACCCTTCCACCCTTAGGTTACTAAAGTCGGGGTGGAAGGGTGGGGGAGTGGGCCGGTGCCGCAAGGGAAGCACGGACGTGCTTCCCGCACGCAACCAAGACTCCGGGTGGGGGCGTGGGATGGAACAGCCCCGGCGGTCCGATACTTGCCAAGCAGCGACGGGCCTCGTCACCGCCGGAAAGCCGGAAAAACCAACCCCTACAAGCAATCCTCGATCACGCGCGTCATCTCGGGCCAGGCGGGCACGTAGAGCGTCTCCAGGCCCTGCGTCTCGACCGCGAAGCGGCCCTTCGACAGGGCCATCGCCGGCAGCAGCCGGTCGCGTGCGGGCAGGTCGGTGCGCAGTGCGGGGAGCTGGTCGCCGACCTGCTGCGCGGTCAGCATGCGGTCGAGCGTCTCGGTGCGAATCCGCATCGGCACGTCGCCCGCCGCGCTGCCCGCGCGCAGGATCGACACGGTACGCCCCGCCGGATTGCAGCGCAGCGCAAAGCGCGGCTCGCGGCCCGGCTCGCCGAACCTCGCCATCGTCCCGGTCGAATCCGCCATGATGCTCCAGTCGCCCGGCGTCTGCGGAGCGTCCATCCAGTCGTCGTAAACCGGCTGGCTCACCACCGGCGGGGGCGGCGCCGGCGTGGGGGTGGGGGTCGGCGCGGCAACCGGCGGCGGGCTCGGCTCGGGCGCGGGCGGAGAGCAGCCCGCGATCCCGGCGCAAACGGTAAGGGTGAGAGCGCGCTTCATGTCGATACCCCGCAGGCGGTCAGTACGCGGCGGATCGCCGCCGAGCCGGGGACGTAGAGACTGTCGCCGCCGGGGCCGGAGATGGTCGCCGACTGGCCCGCCTTTGCCAAGGCGGCGAAAATCGGATGGCTCGCCGGAAGGCTGCCCGACACCCTCGGCAGTTCGGCGCCCGCGGGTGCCAGACGCAGCCCTGCGCGCTGTCCGCCGACCGAGATCGTATAGTCGCCCGCCGCATCGGCCGCACCGGCGCGGATCACTTCCATCGACTTGCTGCCCTGATCGCAGGCCAGCGTCAGCCGCGGCTCGCTCTGCGGCGGGCCGAACATGGCGCGCGCGGACTGCGCGTCCTCGGTGACGAACCACTTGCCCTCGGCATAGGGATTGCCCTCGGCATCGGCGGTCGGCGCGGCGGCGGTGGTCATCTGCGGCGCCGGGCCGGCCTGCTCGCCCGGAGCGCTGTCGCCGATACGCTCGGCGAAATCCTCCGCGCTGTCGCCTTCGCGCGGCTCCTGCGAACAGGCGCCCAAAGCAAGAGGAAGCGCGAGAGTGGCCATGATGGCGGTGGGGATCGAACGTCGCATTGCGGTTTTCCTTGCCTGTAGTTCCGAACAGCCACTGGCGCGGCTGGTTCCGGCGCTTTATCGCCGTTGCATGACAAAGAAGCGACGCCTCGACCAGATGCTCGTCGATCGCGGGCTGGTGGAAAGCCGCACCCGCGCGCAGGCGCTGGTGATGGCCGGCGTGGTGTTCTCGGGCGAGGCCAAGATGGACAAGCCCGGACGGCAAATGGCCGAGGATGCGCCGCTCGAAGTGCGCGGGCGCGATCATCCGTGGGTCAGCCGCGGCGGGATCAAGCTGGCGCATGCGCTGGAGCATTTCGCACTCGACCCGGCAGGTGCGGTGGCGATGGATGTCGGCAGCTCGACCGGCGGTTTCACCGACGTGCTGCTGAGCAAGGGCGCGGCGCATGTCTTCGCGGTCGATTCGGGCACCAACCAGCTCGCCTGGAAGCTGCGGCAGGATCCGCGCGTGACCGTGCTCGAGCAGACCAGCGCGCGCGTGCTCACGCGCGAGCAGATCGACCGGCCGTGCGAATGGGTGGTGTGCGACGCGAGCTTCATCGGCCTCGCCAAGGTACTCGAACGCCCGTTCGAACTGGCCGCTCCGCAATGCAGGGCAGTGGCGCTGATCAAACCGCAATTCGAAGTCGGGCGCGAGGAAGTCGGCAAGGGAGGCGTGGTGCGCGACCCGGCGCTGCACGCACGGGTGTGCGGCGAGGTGCGCGACTGGTTCGAAGCGGGCGGCTGGCGCGTGCAGGGGATCGTCGAAAGCCCGATCACCGGGCCCGAAGGCAATGTCGAATTCCTGATTTCCGCGCAGCGCGGGTGATCCGCCTCGGCGGGGAGGATTTCTTGCGCCCGCCGCACAGCCTTGGCAGAACCCGCCGAACTCGAATCGGGGAGTACGAATGACCGCACTTGCATCGCGCGGCCAATTGCGCGCCAGCTTCATCCGCTGGGCGCTGTTCACCGTGCCCGCCTGCGTGCTGCTCGGCTTCCTCGTCGGCCGGCTGGTGCCGAGCGGTCCCGACAACCCGTGGTTCGCGGCGCTCGAGAAGCCGGCGATCTTTCCCGATCCGATGTGGTTCGGGATCGTGTGGACCGCGCTCTACATCCTGATGGGCCTCGCGCTGGCGCTGGTCTGCGCGGCCTGGGGTGCGCGCGGGCGGACCGCGGCGATCGTCGCCTTCGTGGTGCAGTTCGCGCTCAACCTGTCGTGGACGCCGGTATTCTTCGGGATGCACGAGATGCGCATTGCGCTCACCATCCTCGGGACGCTGACCGTGCTGGTGCTGATCACAACGGTGCTGTTCTGGCGGGTTCGCAAGCTCGCCGGGCTGCTGCTGCTGCCCTATCTCGCCTGGGTGTGCTTCGCGGGGGTGCTCAATTACGAGTTCTTGCGGCTGAATCCCGGCGCGGACGGGGCGGAAGAGAACAACGCGGTCCAGCGGATCGAAATGTAGGGGGAGGAGTCTTTGTTGCGTGCGGATCGGACCTGCGTCCGATCCTTGCCGTTCCATCCCACGCCCCCACCCGGCCACCCCGACGATAGTAGCCTATGGGTGGCCGGGTGGGGGCGTGGGATGGAACAGCCCCGGCGGGCCGACGACTGCAAAATTGCGATAGGTCCCATCACCGCCGGAAAATCAAATGGACAAATCCCGCGCACTTCACCATCTGGAACCCCATGCAGAGCCAGAACCCGATGATCGCCGATTTCGTCAAGCTCATGAACGGGGCCGCGGGCACCTTTGCCGGCATGACCCGCGAGGCGCGCGAAAGCGCGCGCGAACGGGTGAAAGAGGCGATGGGCGGAATGGATTTCGTGTCCCGCGAGGAATTCGACGCGGTCAAGGCTATGGCCGCCAGGGCACGCGAGGAGAACGAGAAACTCGCCGACCGGGTGGCCGCGCTCGATGCGCGTATCGGCGGCGGCTGACCGGCCCCCCAGCCTATGCAAAGTTAACATTGGAACCGATCGCGTACCGGGACGATTTCCGGGGCGAAAGGAGGTCCGATGTTCACCCAGCTTGCCCCCGTAATCCCGCTCCACGTCATCGGCAAGGGCGACGGTTACGCGCTCGGCGTGATCGATTACGGGCAGGAGCACAACCTGATCTGGGTCACCGCTATCGACGCCAGCGGCGAGATCTGGTGCGCGCCCAATCCAACCGTCCGGATGCAGAAGAACTGGACCATGGGACGGCCCGAAAGCCTCGCCGTGCGCGCTTCGAAGGAGGAGGTGGCGGGCTAAGGCTCCCCAACGGCACTCCGGCACGCTAGGAGCCGGGCATGCATCTGAAAGCCCCCGCCATCCTCGTCGCCGCGCGCCCGCATGGCGAGACGGCGGTGATCGCGCGCCTGCTGACCGAGGAATACGGCGTGGTCGCAGGCTATGTCGCGGGCGGGCGCGGGCGGCAGCTGCGGCCGGTGGTGATCCCGGGCAACCTCGTCGAGGCCGAACTGCGCGCCAAATCGGACAGTCAGCTGCCCTTCGCACGGCTCGAACTGGTGCGCAGCCGCGGGCCGTATCTGACCGAGCCGCTGCCCGCCGCGGCGATCGGCTGGGTCACCGCGCTGACTGCCGCCGCGCTGCCCGAGCGGCAGGCCTATCCCGGCCTCTACGCCGCGCTGTCCGGCCTGCTCGAGGCGATCTGCCACGCGGGCTCGGCGCGCGACTGGGTGCGCGCATTGCTCGCCTACGAGGCGCTGCTGCTGCGCGAGCTCGGCTATGGCGGGGCGCCGCCGCCCGCCGAAGCCGCGCTTGCCCCGCTGCTCGAAATGCTTGGGCGCCAGGGGCCGTTGCTCGAACGCTACCTGCTTGCCGACCGGCGCGGCGATGTTATGGCCGCGCGCGAAAGGCTGCGCGAGCGATTGGGGCGGATGGTCGAGTGAAGGTAGCGGTATTCCCCGGCGACGGGATCGGACCCGAAGTAACGCGCGAAGCGGTGCGCGTGCTGGAGGCGCTCGACCTGCCCGGCCTGACTTTGTTCGAGGGCGATGTCGGCGGAATCGCTTACAAGCGCCACGGTCACCCGCTGCCCGAGGAAACGCGGGCGATTGCGCGCAGCTGCGATGCGGTGCTGTTCGGCGCAGTCGGCGATCCGGACTGCGATGCGCTCGAACGGCACTTGCGACCGGAACAGGCAATATTGGGATTACGCGAGCGCCTGATGTTGTTTGCCAATTTGCGTCCCGCGAAGGTCTTGCCCGGCATGGAGGCTGCGTCCTCCCTTCGCCCGGAGATAGCGCGCGCCATCGATCTGTTGATCGTTCGCGAACTCACCGGCGATGTTTATTTTGGGGATAAACAGCGGTTTGTCTGCCAAAACGGGGAGCGCGGCGGGCGCGACGTAATGGCGTATATCGAGAGCGAAGTCCGCCGCATCGCGCATACGGCTTTCCGCGCGGCTCGCGGCAGGAAACGCAGGCTGTGCAGCGTCGACAAGGCGAACGTGCTCGAAACCAGCCAGCTGTGGCGCGACGTGGTGATCGAGACGGCCGCGGAATATTCCGATGTCGAACTCGAGCACATGTATGTCGACAACGCCGCGATGCAGCTGGTGCGCGATCCGGGCCGGTTCGACGTGATCGTGACCGGCAACCTGTTCGGCGACATATTGTCCGACCAGGCGAGCATGTGCGTCGGCTCGATCGGCCTGCTGGCAAGCGCCAGCCTCGGCGAGCGGCAGACCGAATACGGCACTTTCGGTCTCTACGAACCGATCCACGGCAGCGCGCCCGATATCGCCGAGCAGGGCAGGGCCAACCCGATGGCGGCGATCCTGTCGACCGCGATGATGCTGCGCCACAGCTTCGGGCGCGAGGCCGAGGCGGGGCGGATCGAAGCGGCGGTGGCGCTGGCGCTCGCCGACGGGGTGCGCGGCAGCGACCTGGGCGGTCATGCGGGGACGAGCGAAATCGGCGATGCGGTGCTGGAGCGGCTTTGACGCTCAAGCTCGCCATCGTTCTCCCGACGCTCGACGAGCGCGACAATCTTGCCCCGCTGATCGAGCGGATCGGGGCGGCGTTGGGCGAAACCGGCTGGGAAGCGATCGTGGTCGACGACGACAGCGCCGACGGCACCGCGGACGAGGCGCGGCGGCTCGCGCAGGCCGACCTGCGCGTGCGCGTGATCCAGCGAATCGGGCGCAGCGGGCTCGCCTCGGCGGCGATCGAGGGCATCTGCGCCACCGCCGCGCCCTTCGTCGCGGTGATGGATGCCGATCACCAGCACGATCCGGCGCTGCTGCCGGCGCTGCTGGCAGCGGTGGAGAGCGACGAGGCCGATGTCGCGGTCGCCAGCCGCTTCGTCGCGGGCGGCGATGCCGGCGGGCTCGCCAGCGAACGTCGCGAGCGCGGCTCGCGGCTTGCCAATCGCCTCGCCCGGAGGCTTGCCGGCGTCGAGCTGAGCGATCCCATGAGCGGCTATTTCCTCCTCCGTACGGATCGTGCACGCGCGCTCGCGCCGCGTCTTTCGGGCATAGGATTCAAGATCCTGCTCGATCTTCTTGCCGCCTCGTCCGAGCCCTTGCGGGTGCGCGAATTCCCGCTGCGCTTCGCCGAACGGAGGGCCGGAGCGAGCAAGCTCGACCGGGCGGTCGCGTTCGATTTCCTCGTCGGGCTGTACGAGCGGCTGCTGGGCCGGATAGTGCCGACCCGGTTCGCGCTGTTCGCCACCGTCGGTGCGCTCGGAGTGGGGGTGCACATGACGGTGCTCGCGCTGGTCTATCTCGCCGCCGGCAGCGGCTTCGCGCTGGGGCAAGCGGTGGCGACCTTCGCCGCGATGAGCTTCAATTTCTGGCTCAACAACTGGCTGACCTATCGCGACCGGCGGCTGCGCGGCGCGGGCGCGATGCTGCGCGGATGGTTGGGCTTCTGCGCGACCTGCGCGGTGGGGGCGGTGGCGAATGTGGCGGTGGCGAGCCTGCTCGATGCGCGCGGGGTATACTGGATGCTCGCCGCGCTGGCGGGTATCGTCGTCGGCGCGGTGTGGAACTACGCGCTGTCGAGCCGCTTCGTGTGGGGGCGGTATTGAGGAGACATCGTTGTGTGCGGGCTGGACCTCCGTCCAGCCCTTGCGGCACCGGCCCACTCCCCCACCGGAGTTTGTGTTTTCCGGCGGTCACGCGATCTGTCGCTCCGTGGCAAGTGACGGACCGCCGGGACTGTTCCATCCCACGCCCCCACCCGGCCACCCATAGGATACTATAGTCGGGGTGGCCGGGTGGGGGCGTGGGATGGAACAGCAAGGTCAGGACGGAGGTCCTGACCGCACGCAACAAAAACTCAGGGTGGGGGAGTGGGCCGGTGCCGCTCCCGGCGGGCCGACGCTCGCGAAGCGGTGACAGGCCACGTCCCCTCCGGAAAACCTACCGCCAGCTGTCCAGCCACATCCACGTGGCGAAACTGCGGGAACCCTCCAGCGGAGCGGCGCTGAGGATCGGATAGAACCACGCGAACAGTGCGAGGCTCGCGACCGGTACGCCGAGCGCCAGCTTGCGCCACCCGCGCCGCCACATCTCGTCCAGCGCCAGCGCCAGCCCCGCAAGCAGGAAACAGCTCGGCAGGAAATAGTGATAATAGAACTGGATCGGCTTGTTCGCGACCATCCAGAAGCCGACGCCGGCGAGGTAGAGCACCGCCACCGCCAGCGCATCCCACCGCTGCCGGACGATCCCGGTCCATGCGCACCACGCCATTGCAGCGAGCCCGAGCAGCATGGTCAGCGGATTGCCGATCAGCAGCACGCCGCGCTGCGCCCCGTCGACCGGCTCGTAGAGATACCAGATCGCGCGGATGTTGAGCAGCCATTCGGGCCAGTTCGACTGGTAGGGATGCGGCTCGATCACGCTTTCCTGCAACGCCACGATCTCGCCGTGCAGGGCAATGAGTCCGCCCGGCTCGAGCGCGTTCCGCTCCAGGCCGTAGGCGGGCAGGAAGGTCAGCGCATAGACGAGCAGCGGCACTGCCCCCAGCCACAGCCCCGCTTCGAGCAGTGACACGCCGGGCACCGGAATGCCGCGCCGGCTCGTGAACAGCCGCCGCCGCCCTGCGCTCCAGCGCGCGGCGAGAAAGGCGAGGCCCGGCAGCACGGCGAGCGGGATCGCGTTCCACTTGCTCGCCATCGACAGGCCCAGCGCGACGCCCGCCAGCGCCAGCCGCCAATGCCCGGTCTCCGGCTCGCGCACCGCCGCCGCGAGCTGCCACAGTGCAAGCGCAAAGAAAGCGACCATGAAGATGTCGAGCATCGCGATCCGCGCGTGCACGAACAGCGCGAAGCCGCTCGCGAGCAGCACGCCGTAGGCGAGCGTGGCGAAGCGGCTTTCGCTAGCGAACCAAAGTGCGCGCATGAAGGCGTAGAGCGCGCCGGCCCCGGCGAGCGCGGAGAAGAACCGCCAGCCCCATGGCCCGTCGCCGAACAGCGCGATCCCGAGCGCGATGAATTCCTTGCCCAGCAGCGGGTGCTCGCGGTTGAGATAGTCGCTCCCGTCGAGCAGCGTGCGCGCCGCGGGCAGGTAGTGCAGTTCGTCGAAATAAGGCTGGCTCGGAATGCCCAGCCGGATCAAGCACATGCAGAGAAAAGCGAGCGCGACTGCGGCGCACCAGCCGATAGGGTCGCGGGCATGGACTGGCGCGTCGCTCATCGCGCTGCGCGATAACCCGTGCCGCGATTGCGGGCAAGAAGCGGCAGGCTTTGCAATTTTGTAACGTCCTTGCGGCAAAACTGGTATAATCGTTGCTGCGATAACGCGTCGAAAACACAAGACCGGTAGTAGCTTACGCTTGGGAGAGGATGGATGAACCAACCTCTGCACGGGAGTGATCATGTCCGACAGCCTGCTTTGCAAAATCCTGGGTCATCGCGTCTCGCGCAAGCGTGTGCGCCGTAGCGGCGACACGCTGGTTGGCCGGTGCGCACGGTGCCGCACGCGGATGGAGAAGGGCGCCGACGGCTGGGTCGTACGTAGCACGGCTCACGAACTCGATCCGGCCTAGATTTGTTTCGGCTTCGTTGAACCGGCACCGTCTCGGGTCGTGTCCGCGAAGCTTGTCGCATGCGCATACCCCGCCTACAGCCGCGCGGCGATGAAGAAGACCACCGGCACCGACCGTTCCGTCACGCGCAAGTGGCGCCCCGCGACGCAGGCCGTGCGCGGCGGCACCTGGCGCTCCGAGCACGGCGAGACCAGCGAGGCGCTGTTCCTCACCTCGGGCTATACCTACGACGACGCGCAGACGGTCGCCGACCGCTTCGCGGGCGAGGCCGAGGGGATGACCTATTCGCGGCTGCAGAACCCGACCGTGGCGATGCTCGAGGAGCGGATCGCGCTGCTCGAAGGCGCCGCGGCGTGCCGCGCGCAGGCGAGCGGGATGGCGGCGATGACCGCGGCGCTGCTGTGCCAGCTTTCCGCCGGCGACCATTGCGTCGCCGCGCGCGCCGCGTTCGGGAGCTGCCGCTGGCTGGTCGACCACCTGCTGCCGCGCTTCGGGATCGAAACCACTGTGATCGACAGTGCCGACAATGCAGCCTGGGAAGCGGCGATCCGCCCGAACACCAGGGTGTTCTTCTTCGAGACCCCGGCCAATCCGACGCTCGATATCGTCGACATGGAATTCGTGTGCGGGCTGGCTAAGGCGCACGGCATCGTGACCGTGGTCGACAACGCCTTCGCCACCAGCGCGCTCCAGCGCCCGCTCGAATTCGGCGCCGACGTCGTGGCTTACAGTGCGACCAAGCTGATGGACGGGCAGGGCAGGGTGCTCGCGGGCGCGGTGTGCGGCAAGCAGGAATTCATCGACGAGGTGCTGCTCCCCTTCCAGCGCAACACCGGGCCCAATATCGCGCCGTTTAATGCCTGGGTGGTGCTCAAGGGCCTCGAGACGCTGAGCCTGCGCGCGCGCAGGCAGAGCGAGAATGCGCTGCAGCTGGGCGAATTCGTCGCGAGCCGGGTGCCGAAAATCCTCCACCCCGGCCTTCCGAGCCATCCGCGCCACGACCTCGCGGCGAAGCAAATGGATGCCACTGGCCCGATCTTCGCCTTCGATGTCGAGAGCCGCGCCAGGGCCTTCGCGGTGCTCGACGCGCTCGAACTGGTCGACATCTCGAACAATATCGGCGACGCACGCACGCTGCTGTGCCACCCGGCGAGCACCACGCATGCCGCGATGAGCGAGGAGGATCGCGCCGATATGGGGGTGACCGAAGGCCTGCTGCGGATCAATGTCGGGCTGGAAGACCCGCAGGATCTGATCGAGGATCTGGACCGCGCGCTGGCGGCGGCCGCCCTGTAAACGAACCTAACCCGCCACCGCGCGTTCATACAGTTCGCGGCGCAGCGCATGCGCGGCGGACATGATGCGGCCGACCTCGTCGGCGTCGGTCAGCGCGGCGAGGAGGTCGAGTGCGGGATTGCCGATCGCCTCGATCATCAGCCCTTCGTCGCGCGTCATGCGCGGGGCGCAGCACGGGGCAATGGCGATGTTGCGCCGCGATGCCCGCGCCAGTTCGAGCAGGAAGCAGCGCAGCAGCACCAGCGGCTTGCGGAAACCGGTCCCGAACCGGTCGATGGCGAGCACGGTCGCGTTCGCGTCGTGCAGGCCGTGGACGGCCATTCGCCGCAACAGCACGAGAACCGTCTGCTCGGTCTCGCCGGAGGGGAAGGGGACGGGCAATCTGCAGCGCGGCGAAACCGGTTCGGACATGGGCTCTCCTCTTGATCGCTAATGATAATCATTCGCAATCATTGCCGCGTCAAGAGGGTGTCGTCGTCCTTGTGCAAATATTGTGGGGATTTGGTGCGCGTGACGACCGGCGGGCCGGGCCACGCCGACCGGCCGGCGCTGGCGACGCATGGATATTCGTCGGCGACCGGTCACTGCAAGCTGATCATGCGCCGGCCCCGTCGAGAGGCAGCCGCACCGTCACGCGCGCGCCGCCTTTCGCGCCGTCGCCGAGTTCGATCGTGCCGCCGTGCCGCTCCGCCACCTGCGCGGCGATGGCGAGGCCGAGGCCGCTGCCCCCAAGGTCCGGGTTGCGCGACACGTCGCCGCGTATGAACGGCTCGAGCAATTCCTCGCGGCCGGTTTCGGGAAAACCGGGGCCGTCGTCGCTGACGGTGAGAATGGCGAATCCGTCCTCGCGCGCGATGCGGATATAGGCCGATCCCCCGTAGCGCAGCGCGTTGTCGACGAGGTTCTGGATCATGCGCTGGAGCGGCACCCTCTGGCCGGGCAGGATCACCGCATCGTGCGCCATGCATAACGTGTCGTGGCCCGTTTCGCGCTCGCGCCCGGCGATCGCGTGCGCCATTCCGGCGAGGTCGACCGGCTCGAACGGGTCGGTCCAGCCGCGTGCCATGGTCAGCGAATCGGCGATCATCCTGCGCATGGTTGCGATATCGTCCTGCGCGGCCCGCCGCGCGTCTTCGGGCAGTTTTTCCGCGCGGAAGGCGAGCCGGGTGAGCGGCGTTCCCAGATCGTGCGCGATCGCCCCGAGCATCGTCAGCCGCTGCTTTGCATGGTCGAGGTTGCGCTGGTGCAGGTCGGCGAGCGCCGCGGCGGCGTGGCGGACTTCCGGGGAGCCCCTATCGGTCGCGATGTCCAGCGGATCGCCTGCGGATGCGGCCTGCGCCGCTTCGGCGAGGGTGCGGATCGGCCGCGCCATGCGGCGGGCGAGCCAGCCCGCGACGAGCAGGATGAAGCCCAATATCGCGCCCACGGTCAGCCCGGTCACAACCCACCATCGCGCGATCCTCGGATCGGCCGCGGTCTCGATCACCAGCCATCGGTCCGGCGCGAGGCGACGCGCGGCGACGAACTCGCCGAAAATGCTTGCCGGGGCGGACCGACCCGGTCCCGCGTCCTCGGCGAAGACGGCGAGCGAATCGGGCGATGTCGCGAGCCTTGCGGCGAGCGCGGCTTCGAGCCCCGGCGAACGGTCGAGCCCGGCCGGTTCAGGCGCCGACGTGGCGATACGTCGCCGCAACGGCCGACCTGCACCGGCAGCCAGTTCGGTACCGTCCAGCACTTGCGCGAGGTCCTCGATCCGGTGCGGCGCGGGCTTGGGCGGCGGCCCGCCGAACGTGATCGCCACCATCGCCGCGCTGGCGAGCAGCGTGGCGAGCGTGACCAGCAGCATGATCTGCACCGCGATCGGCCAGCGGTTCATCGCGCTATCCCCGCTTCACCGGGACCGCGAAGGCATAACCCTCGCCGCGCACCGTGCGGATGAGTCCGTCCCCACCGGCCGCTGCAAGCTTGTTCCGCAACCGGCTCACCGCGAGGTCGATCGCGCGGTCGAACGCCTCGTAATCGGGACCCCCGAGCCGCGCGGCGAGCGTCTCGCGCGAGAGCACCGCCCGGTCCGCCGCAGCGAGCGCGTGGAGCAGCCGGAATTCGCCGGTGGTCAGCGCGACCGGCTCGCCCGCCGGATCGCGCAGTTCGAAGCGGGCCGGGTCGAGCGTCCAGCCCGCGAAGGCGAGCGCGGCCTGCTCGGTATCGCCGTCGCGGGCGCGTCGGAGCACAGCGCGGATGCGCGCGAGCAGTTCGCGCGGGTTGCACGGCTTGGCGACATAGTCGTCCGCGCCCATTTCGAGCCCGACGATCCGGTCGGCATCGCCCGCCATCGCCGACAGCATGATCGTCGGCACGCGCACCTCGTGCGGCATCGTGCGCAGCGCCGCGAGGCCGTCTTCTTCGGGCATCATCAGGTCGAGCACCAGCAGATCGGGTTTCTCCTTGGCGAGCGCGGCGCGCATCGACGGCACGTCGGCGGCCTCGCGCACGGCGAAGCCATTCTCGCGCAGATAATCGCCGACCAGACGCCGCAGCTCGGCGTCGTCGTCGACCAGCAGGATGGTATCGCCCGTCACCGGTGGAGCATCGCCGCCCGGCTCGCCCGCTTCAAGCGGAAAAGCCGACAGGAGGGGTGTGGAGTCGCGGCAAGGCGGCCTCCGGCGACGGGCGATCTCAGGTGGCGATGCCGACGGTCGCGCCGCCGGTGTATCCGGCGGCGTTCGATCCCGACATCGCCAGGGTCATGGCATTCTTCTGCGCGGTGCTGTTGTCTCCGAATACATTGTCCGAGTTGATCGAGGTCGCGGCGTAGCGGCTCGCGCTGCTGCCGTAGCGGCTGTCGGCATAGACCGCGCTCGCGGTGGCCGCGGGGATCGCCAGCTGCGAGACCAGTACCGCGTAATTGCCGCGCGTGGCGTTGGCGAGGCTCGAAAAGACCTCGAAATGGATATGCGGATAGCGGCCCGCATAGCAGCCGGGCACGATCGTGGTGAAAGTGACCTGCCCGTTGGCGTCGGTCACCTGGATGCCGCGCAGGTAATCCTCGGTCGGCAGGTCGTAGAGCGAATAGCGGCCGAGCGCGTCGCAATGCCACATATATACCGCGTAACCGGCCAGCGCGGCGCAGGTGTTGTTCGAATCGACCACCGTGAGCGTGATCGTGGCCAATACGCCGTCCGCCACCGTGGTGCTGGTGGTCACGCTCGAGCGGATGTCCGAGCGCTGGAAGGATGCGAGCGTGAGGACGTTGGAGGTGTGGCCGTTCGACTGATTGGTGCCGTCCGCCGGATAGGGCCCGTTGGTTTCCTGCGCGTAGGCGGTGCACGATGCGGTGCCGCCGCCGCTCCCGGTCGAGGTGGCGGTCGGTGTCGGGGTGGGGGTGGCGGTCGGGGTGGGCGTCGGGGTCGTCGACACGCTGCCCGTGGAACCGTCGCCGCCGCCGCATCCGGAGAGGAGCGCGGCAGTCGAGGCCGCGCCGAACAGGCCGAGCGCGCGGCGCCGGTTGAGCGTGCGCAGCGTGGCGAGATCGTGCGCAAGGCCGCGATCGTGGTCGTCTGGGTGGGCGAGGGTGGTGATATCGGACATTGGGGGGCTCCGGCTTGGTTCCCCCACCGTTACGGCGCCTTTGCGACGCCGGTTTTTCGCACTTGTATCGGCGGTGTATCGCCGGGTGGCGCCGCTGCCCGCAGCGGCCTCAGAACCGGACGATCCAGCTGCGGTCGGTCGGGACGATCCGCCCCTCGCGGTAGCCGCCTGCGAGCAGGGCGCGGCCGTCGCCGAGCCGGGCAAGCGCCATGTAGTTCCACTGCCCGTCGAGCGAATAGGGCAGCAGCGTCCCCGTGCCCGAGGCGATGTCGAACAGTTCGGGCCGTTCGTCGCCCGCCGCAACCAGCACCTTGCCCGGCGCCACCAGCAGCACGCTGTCGGCGAGCTTGAAGCGCGGCCGCGCGAGCTCGCCCGCCGCCTCGAAGCGGCCGCTTTCCGGGTCGTAGCGCTCCACGCTCGTCAGCTTGCCGCCGTAATCGCGCTCGTCGGCGCCGCCCACCACCAGCAGGCCTCCGTCCGGCAGCGCGACCGCGCCGTGCTTGTAGCGTCGCTCGGCCATGTCCGGTCCGGCTTCGAAGCGACCCGTTTCGGGGTCGAAGAATTCAGTCGAGGCCACTGCGCGCCGCTCGCGGCTTTCGCTGTCGCTGCCGCCGACGAGCATGATGCGCCCGTCCGCGAGCCGGGTGGCGGTGGCAGCTCCGCGCGGCGCGGTCATGGCAATGGTGCCGGTAAAGCTGTCGGTCGCGGGATCGAAGATCTGCGCGTCGGCGCGCATCGACCGGCCGTCATAGCCGCCGGCGATCATCACCCGCCCGTCGGCGAGCGGCAGAATCGCCGGGGTCGAACGCGGCGCGGCCATGTCGGGTCCGGCGACCGACCGCCCGGTTGCCGGATTGTAGATTTCGGTCGTACGCGTCACCCGCCGCTCGACCCAGCCGCCCGCGATCAGCACGCGCCCGTCGGGCAAAGTCGCAGCGACCGGCTGGACGCGCTCGACGAGCAATTGCCCGGTCCCGAGCAACCGCTTGCCGTCGGCGGCGATGACGTCGACCGTCGCGCTCGCCGCGCCCGGTTCGCAGCCGTCGCGCACGCACCCGCCGATCGCCAGCACGCGCCCGTCGGGCAGCGTCACCAGCGCGTGCGTCGCGCGCGGTGCGCTCATCTGCGGACCGTCGGAGAAGGCGACCGGCGCCGTTCCCGCCGGGGGCGGTGCGGTGCCCGAAGCGCCGCAGGCGGCGAGCAGGGCGAACAGCGAAACAAGCGGGGCGGGGGCGCGGGTGATCCGGCGCATGGGCGTTCTCCTCTCATGGACGCGCATGCTATTGCCGTCGCGTCATCCCGGCAGATAGGCGGTCTTGCTTTCACGCAATATGAACGGCGGCAGGGGGAGCATCGGACGGAGCCGGTAGGCGATCTCGATCCGGCCGAAGCGGGCGCCGTTGCTGACCCCGCGGCGCAGCGTGAGCGCGGTGATGCGCTCCGCCTCGATCGCGGCCAGCCCGCCGCGCACCCGCTCGAGCACTTCGGCGTCGCTCGCCTGCGGCACCACACCGGCATAGTGGATGCCTTCGCCAAGCGCCTGCCGCACCGTGCCCGAGGCGTGGAGAATCTGGCCCATCTGCAGCAGCAACGGGATCGCGCAGGCGACCAGCGCTACAAGCGCGGTAACGCCCGCTGCCGTGTTTCCGACAAGGTCGTGTCCGGCTCTCTTTCGCATGGCGTTCCCCTCTTCGAGGTCCCCGGCATGCACGCGCATTCGCTAACGCGGCGGCAGCAATTGCGCTTTACCCGATATTTACCATGAGGGCGGGCCGGCGCCGCGTCCGTTTCAGCTCGGACGAAACGGAAATCTACGCCGCGAGCGAGCCGTCCTGCAGGCGGTCGTCGCGGGCCTGCGCGTCGGCGGCGTTCAGCATCCGCATGAGCCGCGAGGGGGCGAGCGGCTCGGCGAAGCGCAGGCCCATCGACCCCATGTCGCACCAGCGCACGGTGGCGTTGTCGAATTCCTCGCCTGCCATTTCGAGCGTGATCGGCTTGCCGACCGGCAATTCCTCGAGGCCGAACAGCATCGCCCCGGTCAGCGAGACGTTCACGACCCAGCATTCGCGCATTTCGCCGCCGATCCAGGCGGTGCCGACCATGTCGCACGGCACGCGCACGGAGCGATGCGGGAAGCGCGGACGCGGCGGAGCGCCCGCGACGAGATTCTGCACCCCGAACCGCCTGCCCTGGCGCCACGCGACGCGCGCCTCGATCGCGGGCACGCTCTCCCACGAATAACGGATCGTATCGCCCTTCCGGACTTCGATATCGGATTCGATCAGCGCGCCGCGCTCGGACATGTTGCGGATCAGGCCGATCTGCGCGCGCTCGTCGCTCTCGATGCAGCAGGGGCGGAAAATGGTGATCTCGCGCACGCCGCTGCGGCGGTCGGGCAGCGGCGGCCGCGGATCCTCGACGATATGCGCGTGTACCTGCACCCCGGGCTTGGGGTACGGAGTCAGGTCAGTGAAAATCGACATAGAGCGTGACCTTTTCTGTTCGGGTGCTCGTCTGCGATCTTTTCGTCCGCGTGAACCTGTGGTCGGCGATCGTTCCGCTGTCGTCGTACGCCGCCGCCGTGGCGGATTCTCTCGCGAAGGATCGGGACCAGTCGATCCGTGTCGCAGAGAGAATCCGGGCCGAGGCCTGGGACATGGCAACGACCTCTACGGCGGATCCGCCCGATTCCGCTTCCTTGGCGGCTGCTCCTGCGATCGGGACACCGAGGAGCAAAGCCGAAAACAAAAAACGGACAAGCAGATCCATGGCCGCGATTCTGCCGTCACAAGGACCCGCAGAACAGTTTCGCACGGTAATTGTAACGTTACGCGGCTTTTTTCCCAAGCGAATCGGGGGTGTTGGCGCAATGTTTCCGAGCTTGGTTAACCGATCTTAACACGGTTAAACCCGTGACTGTTACGCCGAAAACCGACCAAAACCGCTTCCTGAAGGGTGGTTCGCGGCTGCCTCCGGACCGGTGCGGTCGACCTTGTCCGGACGATCGGGAAGGCACGGTGGTGGCAATTGCGCATCCGTCCGGGCGCCGCTACCTTGGCGGGGTGATGAAAGATCTGTTCCAGCATTCCGCCACCACCGAGGGCATCACCGTGCGTGTCGCGGTCAATTTTCTGCCCGAACAATCGCAACCCGAGGCAGGCAAGTGGTTCTGGATCTACCATATCCGCCTCGAAAACGGGTCCGACGAGCGCGTGCAACTGCTGACCCGGCACTGGCGCATCACCGATGCGCGCGGGATGATCAACCATGTCGACGGCGAGGGCGTGGTCGGCGAGCAGCCGCTGCTCGATCCGGGCCAGAGCCACGATTACGTCTCCGGCTGCCCGCTGACGACGCCGCACGGCTCGATGGAAGGCTTTTACACTTTCGTCCGGCCCGACGGGTCGCAGCTGGAAGCGCGGATTCCGTTCTTCCCGCTGGCGGCGCCGGCGACGGCGGATTAGGCTCCGGCGAAACGATCACTCGGCGCGCCCGACGTTACGACCGTTCAGTCATCCTCGCCCAGAAACGCGCGCAGATGCTGTACGAAGCGGGGCCAGGCCGCCTCCTTCTCCAGCACCAGGTGGTTGGGACCGTCGAGTTCGACGAATTGCGCATCGGGAATCTGCGCCGCGAGATGACGGCTCGCCTCGACCGGCACGACCGCATCGTCGCGGCAATGCACCACCAGCGTCGGGACCGTCACCTGCGGCAGCAATTTTCGCACGTCGATCTTCGACAGCACCACGTAAAGCCGCTTGGCGGCCTCGGGCGAAGCCGAGACGCGCTGCAATTCGTTGAACCAGCGCGCCTCCTCGGCCGTCGCTTCGGGGAAATAGAGCGAGGTGTGCAGCTGGCGAAAGGCCGGATTGCCGCGCCCCCAGCCGGTCTCGATCGCTTGCCCCATGATTTCACGCATCGCGATCTCGTCGGGATCGCCGCGTACCGCCCAGCCGAGCGAATAACCGCCATAGAGCACCATCCGGCGGACCCGCTCGGGGTGCTTGACCGCATAGGCGATCGATACCGCGCAGCCCTGCGAGATGCCGAGCATGTCGAAGCGTTCGAACCCCGCCGCGTCGACCACCGTTTCGAGATCCTCGACGAAGGCGTCGAAGCTCAACTCCTCGACCTTCCAGTCCGATAGCCCGTTGCCGCGCTCGTCGTAGCGCAGAAGGGTGAGGCGCCCGGCCAGTTCGTGCAGCCAGTGGCGCCAGATCGGGCTTTCCCATTCGTATTCGAGATGATTGAGCCAGTTGGCGGTCTTCACCAGCGGCGGTCCGTCGCCGACCACGCTGTAGGCGAGCCCGGTGCCGTCCGGCGCCTTGCAGAAGCGCACCTGTTGCGGCGGGAGCGACGCGGCGGGCGGCGGAGCGTCTCTGCCCGACGCGGGAGCACCACCCTCGCGCGTCACTTCGGGCAGGAATCGCACACCCTTGCCGCGCACGGTGCGGATCATTGCCTGCCGCTCGCCGTCGTCGCCGAGCAATTGTCGCGCGCTCTTGAGCCGGCTGGTGACCGCCGCGTCGGACACCGCGCGCCCGCCCCACACCTGTTCGACGATCTCGTCCTTGGTGACCAGCCGGTCACCAGCTTCGGCGAGCAGCATCAGCAGCGACAGCACCTGCGGCTCCGCCGCCAGCGCCGCGCCGCCGCGCCGCAGCTCGAACCGGTCGGGATCGAGCTCGAATTCGCCGAATCGATAGCTCATCGGCGCGTTTCATAGCGAAAATCCGGCTCGCCTGCAGGCAATCTCCACGCAGTCTTCAAGCAGGCACCGCGCCGCGCTGTCATTTTCCACCCATCGACAACGCAAGGAGAACGACGATGTACGATAGCAAGAAGTTTTCGCCGATGGCCGCGCTGCTTTCCTGCGCCGCCACTTTCATCCTGATCACCGTCAACGACGCGATGTTCGCCGCCCAGGCGGGCGCCGCCGCGATCTGAGCGAAGCGGGCGGGGCATCCCCTGCCTGCGTTCGCCCGACCACCCGCAAGAAAGGAACCGTACCATGTACCAGGATCATTCCTACGACGGCATCCTCGCCGCCGCCTCGCGCGCCGCGTGGCGGATCGAGGACGTGCTGCCCGACGGCGCCGAACTCGATTTCACCCGCAATTTCATGCCCGAGAACCTCGCGCGCACTGCCGGGATCGCGTGCCTCGATGCCGATGAGCGCCGCACGCTCAACCAGATCCGCGGGCACGAATACCTCACCGTTTTCGGGCTGGTGGAGGAATTCATCCTCCCCTTCGTGCTCGACCATGCCCGCCCGCAATTGCGCGGCGACGACGCCCGCGTGCGCGCGCTGCTCAATTTCGCCGGCGAGGAGGCCAAGCATATCGACCTGTTCAAGCGCTTCCACAAGCGCTTCACCGCCGGCTTCGGCACGCCGTGCGAAGTGATCGGCCCGCCCGAGGCGGTTGCGGCCGAAGTGCTTGCGCACGACCCGCTCAGCGTCGCGCTGGCGATCCTGCACATCGAGTGGATGACCCAGCGCCACTATCTCGATTCGGTCCGCGACGACACCGCGCTCGACCCGCTGTTCAGGAGCCTGCTCAAGCATCACTGGATGGAAGAAGCGGGCCATGCCCGGCTCGACCGGCTGATGGTCGAGGCGCTCGCCGAGGGCCGCGACGAAGCAGGGATCGACGCCGCGATCGACGGCTATCTCGCGATCGGCGGCTTCCTCGACGAGGGCGTCAGGGCGCAGGCCGGGTTCAATATCGACGCGCTCGAACGCGCCATCGGCCGCACCATCGACGCCGAGGCCCGCGCGGCGCTTGCCGAGCAGCAGCACCAGGCGCTGCGCTGGACCTATCTCGGCTCGGGCATGACCCATCCCGAATTCGTCGATGCGCTCGAATTCGTCTCGCCGCGCGCGGCGGAGCGGATCGCGGAAGTCGCTCCCGTCTTCTGCTGACCACCAACCCCAACCGAAAGGACACTGCAATGCTCGACAAGACTACCGAAAACCGCGTCAACGGGCTCGACCTGAACGCGCTCGCCGAAACCGTCGACGCGATCGCCGCCGACCCCGCAAAGGGCATGGTCGAATTCACCGTCGCGACCGGCTGGACCGGCCAGACCCGCTCCGAAACGACCGTCACGCACTACACCATGGGCGGCGAGCGGATCGAGCGCGGGTTCAAGATCGTCGCCGACGAGCCGTTCGAACTGCTCGGCACCAACAGCGCGCCCAATCCGCAGGAGCTGCTGATGGCGGCGGCCAATGCCTGCATGACGGTCGGCTACGTCGCGCAGGCGGCGGTCAATGGCGTCAACCTGACCGCGTGCCGGATCACGATGAAGGGCGAGCTCGACCTGCGCGGCTTCCTCGGCATCGATCCCGCAGTGCGGCCGGGCTATGGCGCGATCGATTACGAGGTCGAACTCGAAGGCGACGGCACGCGCGAGCAGTACGAGGCGATCCACCGGGCCGTCCAGGCGACCTCGCCCAACTACTTCAACATGGCCAACGCCATCGAGATGCGCGGCACGCTGGCCTGACCCCTCCCGGCCCGCACCGCGCCGGCGCCGGTCCCTTCCCCCGGGGACCGGCGCCTCTTTTCCCTGCCCACCTTCCGCGGAGTCCTTGTCGCCCTATCGCTTCGCTACTTGAGGGAGTCTTCTCCGCCCTATCGCTTCGCTACTTGAGGGCGGGGGGCATTCCCACTAAGCAGCGCCTCCGATGAAGCGCACGCACCTGCCCTTGAACGCCCTGCGCGTCTACGACGCCGCCGCGCGGCACCTGTCGTTCACGCGCGCGGCCGACGAGCTCGCTGTCACCCCCGCCGCGGTCGGCCAGCAGATCCGCGCGCTCGAGGACCATCTCGGCACCGTGCTGTTCCGCCGCACCAGCAAGGGGCTCGAACTGACCGAGGAGGGCGCCGCCGGGCTCGACGCGCTGCGCGAAGGCTTCCTCAAGTTCGAGGAGAGCGTCCAGGCGATGCAGGCGGGGCAGGCGTCGGACCGCTTCACCATCGCCTGCCCGCGCGAATTCCACGCGCAATGGCTCGCCCCGCGGCTCGCCGCCTACCGCAAGCTTCACCCCGCCACCCGCTTCCGGCTGGTCGAGAACGAGAATGCCGATTTCACCGAGGCCAATCTCGACCTCGCGGTGCGGCTGGTCGACGGGCCGGGCGAACTGGAAGGCGTCGAACTCGCCCCCGCGCGCCGCGTGGTGGTCGCCGCCAAGGACGCGCCCGAGGAAGTGCTCGCGACCTGGATCGACTGGCCCGGCGCGCCGCTTCCCGAAGGGGCCGAGGCGGAGATCGAGGTCGGCAATGCCGGGCAGGCGTGGTCGAGCGCGGTCGCGGGCATGGGCAAGGCGATCCTGCCGTGGCTGCTGGTCGAGGACGCGGTCGGCGACGGGCGTCTCGAAGTGCTCGAAGGGCCCGACGAGGGCCGCCGCGCCTACTGGCTGGTCGCCCCGCTGCCGCAATGGCGGCAGAAGAAGGTGCGGCAGCTGGTCGGTTTCCTGACGGAGTCTTAGTTTTTCGCACCCGCCTCCGCGGGTGCGTCCTCGGTGCTATTCCCTCCGCTACGCTCCGGGGCACCTGCGGCTCGCGCGCGTGCGCTCGCGGCTCGCTGGTCGCTCGCCGGTCCATTCCAGGCCGGTCAGGTTCGTCCCGGTTCCTGGTCGCGGCAGCCAGAGCGCGACCGCGCGACGGCCGGTAGGCCGGAGTCGTAGCGAAGCGGAGACGGCACCAAGTGCCAACCCAAGCGGGCCGGACGGCCCGCGCCCGGCGTTTGAGGGCGCACAAACTAGCGCGGCGGATTGTCCTCCAGCTCCTGCAGGAATTTCTCCGCCATGGCGTGCTCTGCGTCGCCGTTGGGATAGCCGAAGCGCGGCAGTTGCGGGAAGCCGTCCTCGTCCTGGAAATCCCACGCATCCTGCGCCGAACCGGCATCCGGCCCGTGCTCGCGCGCCTGCCGCCACAGCCGTCGGCGGCGCCAGGTGTGGACCGCCATCGCGCGCGCGGTGACCTGCTTGCTCAGCTCGTGTTTGATGTCGGACAGCTGCGCGCGCGCCTGGGCGGCGAACTCCTCGTAGACCGGATGCCCCGGCCCGATCTCCTCCGCCGCGGGCCCGTATTTCTGCGGCAGGCGATAGCGCAGGAGGAAGCGCAGGAGGTGGTTGTCGGGCTTGTCCCACCAGCCGAGGATCTCGCCCTGCGAGACGATCGGGGTGGAAGTGCCCTGGATGGCGCGTTCGAGCGCGCAATCCTCCAGCCGCTGCACCCCGCGCTCGAGCGCCGCGTCCCACGCCGCGGCGAAGCCCTCCGCGCCGGGCCGGTGGCGCAGCTTGTAGAGCGCCTCGAGGCTCTTGCCGATCGACTTGGCGGCCTGCTTGACGATCCCGGTGGCGGCGAGCGTGGCGACGAAGCGGCGCTGGCGCTCGGGCGTGATCGAATTGGCCCGGGGTTGCTTGTGGCGATAGGGCGCGAATTGCAGCAGCGGATCGTCCTCCTCCGGCGGCGGCGCGACGTGCGCGACGGCGGAAGTGGCCTGGCGGGGCGTGGCGCGGGTGGGGATGGGCGGCGCAAAATCCTCCCCGGCACGGGGAGGGGGACCATGCGAAGCATGGTGGAGGGGCACCTCCGGCGGCTCCGGAGTTTTGTTATCCTTGTCCGCCGCGCTGTCGGTAGCGTCGGGCTCGGTTTGGTTCACGCAAAGACGCGAAGGCGCCAAGGATTCTGTCGAGGAATGTTCGGTCATAGGGCAAGCTCGCTATCCGGCGGTGTCATGCGAGGCGACCAGCCGAGCCAGAGCGCGACTGCGCGACGCGGCTTATGCCGCGAAGCCAAGGAGCGCGGACGCGCTCCACCCGGCGTTTGAGGGCGCAACAAAACGGGGTGCGGTCGCTCATGACCGCCGATAGAATGCACAAAAAACGCGTGTAGGAAAATGTTTTCTGGCGGGCGGTGATCCGGCGCGCGATCAGCGCGCCGCAAGGCCGACCGGCCGCCCGAGCTTATGCGAGGAAGCCAAGGAGCGCGGACGCGCTCCGCCCGGCGTTTGAGGGCGCAACGAACGGACTCTTAGGTGTTCGGGCATAGTCCGCAGGCAGATTGCAGATTTTGGGCGTGTAGGAAAATGGTTTTGGATGGGACACAATACAGGGTTCGCCACAATACCTTGGCGATCAGGCCCTCCCTGGTGAGTCAATTAGGGCCGTTCTGGGGACATCTCCTACTTCTGTCATTGCCAATGCGCGATTGCCTTGCCATTCAGGCTTGCGAATAAAACGGGAACATCATTTATGGGTAAGGTCATTAAGCTTCGCGGTGAGGAAATCGAACTTCCGCTGGCCGATAACAGCTCCGAAGCACTAAAAATCCTTAGGGCAGCGAACGAGCGTTTTCGTGAAGTGCCTTGGCCCTCTCCCTATTCGTCAACCGAGCATGAGCTTCGCCTAGGAGACGCTCGTAACCTTTCATTTCTTCCAAACTCTTCGGTCCACTTGGTGGTCACGTCCCCTCCTTATTGGACGCTCAAGCAGTATGAGGGTTCGCAAGGCCAGATGGGTGATGTGGAGGACTACGAGGAATTTCTAGTTGAGCTAGACAAAGTGTGGCGTGAATGCGCACGAGTGCTCGTTCCAGGGGGGCGAATAGTATGTGTGGTCGGGGATGTTTGCGTGCCCCGAAAGAAGGGGGGGCGTCACTATGTAATGCCTCTTCACGCTGATATTCAGGTCCGCACACGTTCGGTTGGCCTGGACTGTTTGACGCCGATCATGTGGCACAAGATTGCAAATGGCGTAACCGAGGCAGAAGGGAATGGTGCTGGCTTTTATGGAAAACCATATCAGCCCGGCGCTGTTGTCAAGAACGACATCGAATACATACTTTTCATGCGGAAAGGTGGTGAATACCGAAAAGTGGACCCCCTTCAAAAAGCTCTATCAATGCTCACGAAGGATGAAATGCAAAGCTGGTGGCGGAGTATTTGGACAGACATTAAGGGGGCTTCGACGCGAGCTGGCCACCCCGCGCCTTATCCGCCTGCTTTAGCTGAACGACTAATTCGCATGTTCTCATTTGCGGGCGACAAAGTTCTGGATCCCTTTGGAGGCACTGGCAGCACTGCAATTGCTGCGCTCCAAAGCGGTCGAAATTCTGTCAGCGTCGATATCGAGAAGGCATATGTCGATATTGCTAGAGCTAATCTAGAGAAGGCCATTTCCACGAAGCGCAAGGTGGGTGCCATTGACGCGCGACTGATCGATGCTACCCCTTCATCTCCGCAGAAGGAGCAGGCAGAGAATGAGCTACAAGGTGCTGGAAAGGTTTCAGTCCCTCTTTAGTGGGACTGTCTATCGGCATCGGGCATCTACCAATGGCGACAAAGTGGCTCTCGAGTTGTTTGAAGACCTTCTCGATCTAAAAAAATCAGCAAAATATCTTCTGCGAGTTCAAAATGGCGACAACGTCGTCAATACAAAGAACTTAATCACTGGGAGGGAGAGTCGCCGAGGTGACGGAAGCTTTGGTGAGCTTCTCCCACATTTAAGTCCGCAGGTTGTGAAAGGTTACAAGGTTCCCCGTGGGCCAATCGCGAACATTGAGATTGGAGTCGAGACAAAAATCTTAGCGAAGGCAATGATTAAGCAAGTCGACAGGGTAATGTCAGATTTGGAGAATCAAGCGCGTGTCTTTCGCGCAAACGGCAACCCAATCTGTGTGGCTATTGTGGGGATAAATCAAGCCGCGCAATACGTATCGCATGAGGGCGACAGATCGTTTCCTACCGACGGATCGGCCACTTATCGACATCCAATTGACGAGTGTGGCGAAGCTGAGAAGCGTATCAGGCAACGAATTGCTCCCCTCTACGACGAGCTCATCGTTATGCCGTTCGAAGCGACTAATGCTGCTCCATACAAATTCCGATGGCCAAATTTGTCGAAGGTCACGAACGAATATTCTGCCGCGCTTGTTAGGATATCTCAGGCTTATGAGAGTAGGTTTTGAGTCCGCCTCCCTTGACCCCCCACCCGAATCCCCCTAAGGGCGCGCCAACCGAAGCGGGGTGACCGCTCCGCCTCGGGCAATAGAGCTGAACATTGCCGGTCATGTCCCGGGGGCCTGGTGCAGCAGCACCGAGGCTCTTTTCTATTGGGTTTGCGCGGTTCGCTCCGGTCCTTCGAGACGCCCTCTGCCAAAGGCTTCGGGCTCCTCAGGATGAACGGGGTGGGGTGCGGGAAACTCGGGGCAGCCGTCAAAGTAACCCGGTGTCCGTGCCGGGTGGAGTGTTTCAAGCTCGCCAGAGCGCAGCCCCCGCGCAGGCGGGGGTCTCGGGCCGCAGGCGACACGCCGGTGGCATGAGACCCCAGCTTTCGCTGGGATGACGGACTGGCGATCCCCAATCACTCCATCCGGTATCGCGATGCCATCATGGTGAAGGGCCGACCCCTCCACCGTTCGTGCTGAGCTTGTCGAAGCACTGCCTTTTCTTCGGGCGCCGCGCCCGAAGCGAAGAGCAGCCCTTCGATCCTTCGACAGGCTCAGGACTAGGGCGAACGGGAAGAGAGCGAAGTCCGACACCGCACACGGTGAAGAGAAGAAAGACTCATATGCCGACGATCAACCAGCTGGTCCGCAAGGGCCGCGTGCCGCAGAAGGCCAAGTCCAAGGTCCCTGCGATGGAGCAGAACCCGCAGAAGCGCGGCGTCTGCACGCGCGTCTACACCACGACGCCGAAGAAGCCGAACTCCGCGCTGCGCAAGGTCGCCAAGGTGCGCCTGACCAACCAGCGCGAGGTCATCTCCTACATCCCCGGCGAGGGGCACAACCTGCAGGAGCACTCGGTGGTCCTCATCCGCGGCGGCCGCGTGCGCGACCTGCCCGGCGTGCGCTACCACGTGCTGCGCGGCGTGCTCGACACGCAGGGCGTCAAGGACCGCAAGCAGTCGCGGTCGAAGTATGGGGCCAAGCGGCCGAAGTGATCCCACGCGCAAGTTCGCCTCGCAGCATCCGTCATCCCAGCGAAAGCTGGGACCTCGTGCCGCGGGTCGAACGCCGGATGGGAAGTTTTTGAGACTGAGCGCCAGTGGAGAAAGATCCCAGCTTTCGCTGGGATGACGTTTGAAGAGTTCGCTGCGCTCACCAGTCTGGAGTTTTTGAAATGTCACGTCGTCGTCGTCCCGAGAAGCGGGAAATCCTGCCTGACCCGAAATTCGGTGATCAGGTGCTGTCGAAGTTCATGAACAACCTCATGTACGACGGTAAGAAGTCCACCGCCGAGCGTATCGTCTACGGCGCGCTCGACACCGTCGAGAACAAGGCCAAGACCGATCCGGTCGCGCTGTTCCACGATGCGCTGAACAACATCAAGCCGGCCGTCGAGGTCCGTAGCCGCCGGGTCGGCGGTGCGACCTACCAGGTGCCGGTCGAGGTGCGCCCCGAGCGCGCGCAGGCGCTCGCGATCCGCTGGCTGATCTCGGCCGCGCGCGGGCGGGCGGAAACCACCATGTCGGCGCGGCTCTCGGCCGAGCTCATGGATGCGGCGAACAATCGCGGCAACGCGGTCAAGAAGCGCGAAGACGCGCATCGCATGGCCGAAGCCAACCGCGCGTTCTCGCACTACCGCTGGTAAGGCGGTTCCCCGTCCACCGTTCGTGCTGAGCCTGTCGAAGCACATATCCGCTGCTTGGGGCCCGAGGGCCCTTCGACAGGCTCGGGGCGAACGGGAAAGGGGAACGGTCTTCACGCGGTCACATTAGTAACCATATGGGGGCGGGCCGCATCCGGCGGCTCCACCCAACACACCCGAGGAATTCATCATGGCCCGCGATTATCCGCTGGAGCGCTATCGCAATATCGGCATCATGGCGCATATCGATGCCGGCAAGACCACCACCACCGAGCGCATCCTGTACTACACCGGCAAGTCCTACAAGATCGGCGAAGTCCACGACGGCGCCGCGACGATGGACTGGATGGAGCAGGAGCAGGAGCGCGGGATCACGATTACGTCTGCCGCGACGACGACCTTCTGGTCGGCCGAGGACGGCAAGGGCGAGAAGCACCGCATCAACATCATCGACACGCCGGGCCACGTCGACTTCACGATCGAGGTCGAGCGTTCGCTGCGCGTGCTTGACGGCGCGGTTGCGGTGTTCGACGGCGTCGCCGGCGTGGAGCCGCAGTCGGAAACGGTGTGGCGCCAGGCGGACAAGTATAAAGTGCCAAGAATGTGCTTTATCAATAAGTTAGACCGCACCGGTGCCGATTTCTACTATTGCGTCCAGTCGATCATCGACCGCCTCGGCGCGACCCCGCTGGTGCTGTACCTGCCGATCGGCATCGAAGGCGGCCTCAAGGGCGTGGTCGACCTCGTCAACAATCGCGGCATCGTCTGGAAGGACGAGAGCCTCGGCGCGGAATTCGAATATGTCGACATCCCCGAGGATCTCGCCGACAAGGCGGCCGAATATCGCGAGAAGCTGATCGAAGCGGTCGTCGAGCTCGACGACGAGGCGATGGAGAAATTCTTCGAGGGCGAGATGCCCGAGCCGGCCAAGATCAAGGAACTGGTTCGCAAGGGCACGCTCGAACAGGCCTTCGTGCCGGTGCTGTGCGGCTCTGCGTTCAAGAACAAGGGCGTCCAGCCGCTGCTCGACGCGGTGGTCGACTACATGCCGTCGCCGCTCGACGTGCCGGCGATCCGCGGCGTCCTGCCCGACAGCGAGGAAGAAGCGTCGCGCAAGTCGTCCGACGACGAGCCGTTCTCCGCGCTTGCCTTCAAGATCATGAACGACCCGTTCGTCGGCTCGCTCACCTTTACCCGCATCTATTCGGGCAAGCTGGGCAAGGGCCAGGTCCTGAACTCGGTCAAGGACAAGAAGGAAAAGATCGGCCGCATGCTGCTGATGCACTCGAACAACCGCGAGGACATCGACGAGGGCTTCGCGGGCGACATCGTCGCGATCGCGGGTCTCAAGGAGACCACGACCGGCGATACGCTGTGCGATCCGGCCAAGCCGATCATCCTCGAGCGGATGGAATTCCCCGATCCGGTCATCGAGCTGAGCGTGGAACCCAAGACCAAGGCCGACCAGGAGAAGATGGGCGTCGCGCTCAATCGCCTCGCGGCCGAGGATCCGTCCTTCCGCGTCACCACCGATCACGAGAGCGGGCAGACCATCATCAAGGGCATGGGCGAGCTCCACCTCGACATCCTGGTCGACCGCATGAAGCGCGAGTTCAAGGTCGAGGCCAATGTCGGCGCGCCGCAGGTCGCCTATCGCGAGGCGATCAAGCGCGAGATCGAAGTCGTCTACACGCATAAGAAGCAGTCGGGCGGTTCGGGCCAGTTCGGCGAGGCGAAGGTGCGCGTGATCCCCGGCGAACGCGGCCAGGGCATCATCTTCGACGACCAGATCAAGGGCGGCAACATTCCGCGCGAATACATTCCGTCGGTCGAGAAGGGCATGCGCGAGCAGGCCGAGAGCGGCTACCTGGTCGGCTTCCCGATCATCGACTTCACCATCGAGCTGATCGACGGCAAGTACCACGACGTCGACTCGAGCACGGTGGCATTCGAGATCACCGGGCGCGGCGCGATGCGCGAAGCGGCCGAGCGGGCCGGCATCAAGCTGCTCGAACCGATCATGAAGGTCGAAGTCGTGACTCCGGAGGAGTATCTCGGCGACGTGATCGGCGACTTGAACAGCCGCCGCGGGCAGGTGCAGGGTCAGGACACGCGTGGCAACGCCATGTCGGTCGACGCTTTTGTGCCGCTCGCCAACATGTTCGGTTACGTCAACGAACTGCGTTCGTTCACGCAGGGGCGTGCGCAGTACACGATGCAGTTCAGCCACTACGACGAGGTTCCGGCCAACGTCGCGCAAGAGGTCAAGGAGAAGCTTGCCTAAGGCGAGCGATGCGTCTAGGGGCGGCGCCTGATTCAGCGGGTGCCGTCCCTGTCCCACTGAAATCCAATCTGACAGACAGAAGGTTACTAGAGAAATGGCGAAGGAAAAATTCGAGCGGAACAAGCCGCACTGCAACATCGGCACCATCGGTCACGTCGACCACGGCAAGACCACGCTGACCGCGGCGATCACCAAGGTGCTCGGCGCGCCGGTCGATTTCGGTAACATCGACAAGGCGCCCGAAGAGCGCGAGCGCGGCATCACCATTTCGACCGCGCACGTCGAATACGAGACCGACAAGCGCCACTACGCGCACGTCGACTGCCCCGGCCACGCCGACTACGTGAAGAACATGATCACCGGCGCGGCGCAGATGGACGGCGCGATCCTGGTCGTGAACGCCGCCGACGGCCCGATGCCGCAGACCCGCGAGCACATCCTGCTCGCGCGCCAGGTCGGCGTGCCCGCGCTGGTCGTGTACATGAACAAGGTCGATCAGGTCGACGACGAGGAAATCCTCGAACTGGTCGAGCTGGAAGTGCGCGAGCTGCTCTCGAGCTACGATTTCGACGGCGACAACATTCCGATCGTCAAGGGTTCGGCGCTGGCCGCTCTCGAAGGTCGCGATCCCGAGATCGGCGAGAACTCGATCAACGAGCTGATGGCTGCCGTCGACGAGCACATCCCGCAGCCGGAGCGTCCTGTCGACCAGGCTTTCCTGATGCCGATCGAGGACGTGTTCTCGATTTCGGGCCGCGGCACCGTCGTCACCGGCCGTGTCGAAACCGGCAAGGTCAATGTCGGCGACGAAGTCGAGATCGTGGGTATCCGCGACACGCAGAAGACTACCGTCACCGGGGTCGAGATGTTCCGCAAGCTGCTCGATTCGGGCGAGGCCGGCGACAACATCGGCGCGCTGCTGCGGGGCACCGGCCGCGACGACGTCGAGCGTGGCCAGGTTCTCGCGAAGCCGGGTACGGTTACCCCGCACACCGACTTCAGCGCCGAGGTCTACGTCCTGTCGAAGGACGAGGGCGGCCGTCACACGCCGTTCTTCGCCAACTACCGGCCGCAGTTCTACTTCCGCACCACCGACGTGACCGGCGAAGTCGTCCTCCCCGAGGGCACCGAGATGGTCATGCCGGGCGACAACGTGACGATCGACGTCAAGCTGATCGCTCCGATCGCCATGGACGAAGGTCTGCGCTTCGCCATCCGTGAAGGCGGTCGTACCGTCGGATCGGGGGTTGTCAGCAAGATCACGAAGTAATATAGGGCCGGCCAACCGACGGGGATTCGTCCCCGTGGCCGGACTTGCTTCGGTAAAAATTTGATTGTGCAGCCCCGCTCTCCCCCGAGACGGGAGGGGGCGGGGCCGCTTTTTTGTTTGCTCTTTCTCATCGGTATACGGACATGGAAGCCCAGAACATTCGCATTCGCCTCAAGGCGTTCGATCACCGCGTTCTCGACCAGGCGACTGGCGAAATCGCAGACACGGCCCGCCGCACCGGCGCGCTGATCCGGGGTCCCATTCCGATGCCGACGAGGATCGAGAAGTTCACCGTGAACCGCGGCCCGCACATCGACAAGAAGTCGCGCGAGCAGTTCGAGGTGCGCACCTACAAGCGGCTGCTCGACATCGTGCAGCCCAACGCCCAGACGGTCGATGCGCTGATGAAGCTGGACCTCGCCGCGGGCGTGAACGTGGAAATCAAGCTGGCTTGATTTCGTCATCCCGGATTCGATCCGGGATATCCGTCCTCCTGGTGGGACGTTAAATTAACCGGGGCAGTTTTCGGAAGTCGCACATGCGGCTCCAGATCCCGGCTTTCGCCGGGATGACGAAATAGGAAGATACCGCCGCATTCATGCGGGCTGCGTCTCCCGTCTCGCCTCCTTCCGAGGAGGCAATTCAGCCCGGACGGGGCGACGCATGACAATTCGGGCTGGCAAGCACGCGGGATGGTCCCGTGTGCCTCTGGATCAGGAGTTTACCGATGCGCACCGGCGTTATCGCAAAGAAAGTCGGGATGACCCGCCTCTTCCAGGAGGACGGACGGCACGTGCCGGTTACCGTTCTCGCGCTGGAGGACTGCCAGGTCACCGCCCACCGCACCGCCGAGCGCGACGGCTATGTCGCGCTGCAGGTCGGCTCGGGCGAGGCCAAGCACAAGAACGTCGCCAAGCCGCAGCGCGAAGCCTTCGGCAAGGCCGAAGTGCCGCTCAAGATGCGCGTCGCGGAATTCCGCCTCGACGACGAGGAAGGCCTCCTTCCGGTCGGCGCGCGGATTTCGGCCGAGCACTTCATTGCCGGCCAGAAGGTCGACATCACCGGCCACACGCAGGGCAAGGGCTTTGCCGGCGCGATGAAGCGCTGGGGCTTCGGCGGCTTGCGCGCGACGCACGGCGTCTCGATCTCGCACCGTTCGCACGGTTCGACGGGTAACCGCCAGGATCCGGGCCGCGTGTTCAAGGGCAAGAAGATGGCCGGCCACATGGGCGACCGTCAGCGCACCCAGCAGAACCTCGAAATCGTGCGCACCGACGCCGATCGAGGCCTGCTCTTCGTCAAGGGCTCGGTCCCGGGCGCGAAGAACGGCTGGCTGATCGTGCGCGACTCGGTCAAGGTCGAGCATGCCGATCTGCCGTTCCCGGGCGTGATGTATCGCAACCGCGAAGAGTTCGAGCACAAGGAAGCCGACGCCGGCATGGTGGAAACCGCCGCCGAGCACGAAGTCGGCACCGAGGTCGACGCCGAACTGCAGGAAAAGCTGCTCAAGGAACAGGAAGCCGGTGCCGAGGCGGATACCGGTTCGGATAGCGACACCGGCGCGTCCGACGACACCACCACCGATACGCCCGCAGCCGACACCGGCTCGGACGAGAAGAAGGAGGACTGACCCGTGAAGGTGAAGGTCCAGAAAATCGACGGGAAAGCGTCGGGCGACATCGAACTCAGCGATGCCGTGTTCGGGGTCGAGCCGCGTGCCGACATCCTGCACCGCGTCGTGACGTGGCAGCTCGAGAACCGCCGCGGCACCGCGCGCCCGACGCGCGAGCGTTCGGACGTCAATGTCACCGGCAAGAAGTCGGTCCGCCAGAAGGGCACGGGCGGCGCCCGCCACGGCGATCGCGGCGCTCCGATCTTCGTCGGCGGCGGCAAGGCGCACGGCGCGCGCAAGCGCGACTTCAACCAGTCGCTCAACAAGAAGGTCCGCGCGCTCGGCCTCAAGATGGCGCTTTCGAGCAAGGCCAGGGACGGCCTGATCGTGGTCGACAGCCTCACCATCAAGGACGCCAAGACCAAGGCGCTCAAGGGTCATTTCGACAAGAACGGCTGGAGCGGCAAGGTGCTGTTCGTCGACGGCGACAGCGTCGACGAGGGCTTCGGCAAGGCCGCGCGCAATCTCCCGGGCGTCAACGTGCTCCCGGCGATCGGCGCCAATGTCTACGATATCCTGAAGCACGACACGCTGGTCCTGACCAAGGATGCGGTCGAGAAGCTGGAGGCGCGTTTCGCCCTCCCGGGAGGGGCTAAGTAATGGCTAAGAAGCAGGAAATCGACGCGCGTCACTACGACGTCATCGTCGCCCCGCACATCACCGAGAAGTCGACTCTGGCCTCGGAGAACAACGCGGTGGTGTTCAAGGTCGCGGGCACCGCGACCAAGCCGCAGATCAAGGAAGCCGTGGAAGCTCTCTACGGCACCAAGGTCGCGGGCGTGAACACGATCGTCGTGAAGGGCAAGACCAAGCGCTGGAAGGGCAAGCCCTACAAGCGCAGCGACGTGAAGAAGGCGATCGTCACCCTCGCCGAGGGCGAAATGATCGACATCACCGAGGGTGTGAGCTGATCCCATGGCACTGAAGAACTACAAACCGACGAGCCCCGCGCGCCGCGGCCTCATCCTCGTCGACAAGTCCGGCCTCCACAAGGGCGGTCCGGTCAAGTCGCTGACGGAAGGCAAGCGCAAGACGGGCGGCCGCAACAACAAGGGCCATGTCACCTCGCGCGGCATGGGCGGCGGCCACAAGCAGAAGTACCGCTATGTCGACTTCAAGCGTCGCAAGTGGGACGTCGAGGGCACGATCGAGCGGATCGAATACGATCCCAACCGCACCGCCTTCATCGCGCTGATCAAGTACGACGACGGCGAGCTCGCTTATATCCTGTGCCCGCAGCGGGTGCAGGTCGGCGACAAGGTCGTCGCGGGCGAGAAGACCGACACCAAGCCGGGCAACGCGATGCTGCTCGGCCAGATGCCGGTCGGCACGATCTGCCACAATGTCGAGATGAAGCCGGGCAAGGGCGGGCAGATCGCCCGTTCGGCCGGTGCCTACGTCCAGCTGGTCGGCCGCGACCGCGGCATGGTCATCGTCCGCCTGAACTCGGGCGAGCAGCGCTACCTGCGCTCGGACTGCATGGGCACGGTCGGCGCGGTGTCGAACCCCGACAACCAGAACCAGAACCTGGGCAAGGCCGGTCGTCGCCGCTGGATGGGCAAGAAGCCGCTCACCCGCGGCGTCGCCAAGAACCCGGTCGATCACCCGCACGGCGGCGGCGAAGGCCGCACCAGCGGTGGCCGTCACCCGGTCACTCCGTGGGGCAAGCCGACCAAGGGCGCCCGTACCCGCAAGAACAAGCAGACGGACAAGATGATCATCCGTTCGCGCCACGCGAAGAAGAAGAGGTAAGACACGATGGCACGTTCCGTCTGGAAAGGTCCGTTCGTCGAGCTCAGCCTTCTGAAGAAGGCGGAAGACGCGCAGGACGCGAACAGCACCAAGCCGATCAAGACTTGGTCGCGCCGTTCGACGATCCTGCCGCAGTTCGTCGGCCTGACGTTCAACGTCTACAACGGTCAGAAATTCATTCCCGTCTCCGTTTCGGAGGAAATGGTCGGCCACAAGCTCGGCGAATTCGCGCCCACGCGCAGCTTCCCGGGTCACGCGTCCGACAAGAAGGGCAAGCGATAATGGGCAAGGCGAAATCCCCCCGCCGCGTCGGCGAAAACGAGGCGCTTGCGGTCGGCACCACCATCCGTGGGTCGGCGCAGAAGCTCAACCTCGTCGCCGAGCTTATCCGCGGCAAGAAGGCCGAGGAAGCGATGAACATCCTCGCTTTCTCGAAGAAGGCCATGGCGCGCGACGCGAGCAAGGTGCTCGCTTCGGCGATCGCCAATGCCGAGAACAATCACGACCTGGACGTCGACGCGCTGGTGGTGGCGGAAGCTTCCGTCGGCAAGTCGATCACCATGAAGCGGTTCCACACCCGCGGGCGCGGCAAGTCGACGCGCATCCTGAAGCCGTTCAGCCGGCTGCGCATCGTGGTCCGCGAAAGCGAAGAGGCGTAAGATGGGTCAGAAGAGCAATCCGATCGGTCTGCGCCTGCAGATCAACCGCACCTGGGACAGCCGCTGGTACGCCGAAGGGCGCGACTATGCCAAGCTGCTCAGCGAAGACATCGAGATCCGCAAGCACATCATCGACTCGCTGCCGCAGGCGGCGATTTCGAAGGTGGTGATCGAGCGTCCGGCCAAGCTGTGCCGCATTTCGATCTATGCGGCGCGCCCGGGTGTTATCATCGGCAAGAAGGGCGCCGATATCGAGAAGCTGCGCACCAAGCTCGCGTCGATGACCGAGAGCGAAGTCAAGCTGAACATCGTCGAGATCCGCAAGCCGGAAATCGACGCCAAGCTCGTCGCCCAGGGCGTCGCCGACCAGCTCGTTCGCCGCGTCGCCTTCCGCCGCGCGATGAAGCGCGCCGTGCAGTCCGCGCTGCGTCTGGGTGCCGAAGGCATCAAGATCGTCTGCGGCGGCCGTCTCGGCGGTGCGGAGATCGCCCGCGTCGAATGGTATCGCGAAGGCCGCGTCCCGCTGCACACGCTGCGCGCCAATGTCGACTATGCCGAGGCCGAGGCGCTGACCGCCTACGGCATCATCGGGATCAAGGTGTGGATCTTCAAGGGCGAGATCCTCGCTCACGATCCGACCGCGCAGGACCGGCTGATGATGGACGCGCAGACGTCCGGCGTCCGCCCGGCTCGCTGAGGTAAGAGACAATGCTGCAACCGAAGAAAACCAAGTACCGCAAGGCCTTCAAGGGCCGGATCAAGGGCGACGCGAAGGGCGGCACCACGCTGAACTTCGGCTCCTACGGTCTCAAGGCGCTCGAACCGGAGCGGATCACCGCGCGCCAGATCGAGGCCGCGCGCCGTGCGATCACGCGCCACATCAAGCGCCAGGGCCGCCTGTGGATCCGCATCTTCCCCGACGTGCCGGTGTCGAAGAAGCCTGCCGAAGTCCGTCAGGGCAAGGGCAAGGGTTCGGTCGAATACTGGGCCGCGCGGGTGAAGCCGGGCCGCATCCTGTTCGAGCTCGACGGCGTTCCCGGCCCGCTCGCGGCGACCGCGTTCGAACGCGCCGCGATGAAGCTGCCGGTCAAGACCAAGGTCGTCGCCCGCTTCGGCGATACCTCGCACCTGGAGGGTTGAAGATGAGCAAGATCGAAGACCTCCGCACGAAGACCGACGACCAGCTCGCCGAGCAGCTCACCGAGCTCAAGCGCGAGCAGTACAACCTCCGCTTCCAGGCGGCGACCAACCAGTTGGAAGCCCCGTCGCGGATCCGCGAAGTCCGCCGCACCATCGCGCAGATCAAGACGCTCCAGACCGAGCGTTCGAAGACTGCCGAAGGCGCCAAGGCGTAAGGAGCAGACAATGCCGAAACGTATCCTGATCGGGACTGTCACCTCCGACAAGACCGACAAGACCGTCACCGTGCTGGTCGAACGCAAGGTGAAGCACCCGCTCTACGGGAAGATCATCCGCCGTTCGAAGAAGTACCACGCGCACGACGAGAAGAACGAATACACGCTGGGCGACACCGTCCGGATCGAGGAGACCAAGCCGATCTCCAAGACCAAGACCTGGATCGTGAAGGACCGCGTGCAGGCCGGCGGAACGCAGGCCGTGGAAGCCGACCTCGAAGTCGAGGCAGCCGCCGCGAGCACGACGTAAGCCGCAACGAGATTTTTGGAACTGCCGGACTCGTTCCGGCAAGCCGATTGAGAAGGAACCGCATCGATGATTCAGATGCAATCTAACCTGGAAGTCGCCGACAATTCCGGCGCGAAGCGCGTCCAGTGCATCAAGGTGCTGGGCGGGTCGAAGCGCCGGACCGCGTCGGTCGGCGACGTGATCGTGGTTTCCGTCAAGGAAGCCCAGCCGCGCGCCAAGGTCAAGAAGGGCGACGTCCATCGCGCCGTGATCGTGCGGACGAAGAAGGACGTGCGCCGTCCCGACGGCAGCGTGATCCGCTTCGACAGCAATGCCGCCGTGCTCGTCAACAAGAGCGAAGAGCCGATCGGCACCCGTATCTTCGGCCCCGTCGTGCGCGAACTGCGCGGCCGCGGCTTCATGAAGATCATCTCGCTCGCACCGGAGGTGCTGTGATGGCATCCGCTAAGATCAAGAAGGGCGACGAAGTCGTCGTGCTCTCGGGCAAGGACAAGGGCCGCACCGGCACCGTCCAGCAGGTCATGCCGAAGGAAGGCAAGATCGTGGTCGAGGGCATCAACGTCGCCGCCCGTCACCGCAAGCCGAGCCAGGCCAACCCGCAGGGTGGCATCGACCGTTTCCCGGCCCCGATGCACATCTCCAAGGTTGCCGTGGCCGATCCCAAGGACGGCAAGCCGACCCGCGTCCGCTTCGAAGAGAAGGACGGCAAGAAGGTGCGCATCGCCGTCAAATCCGGGGAGACCATCGATGGCTGATAAATCCAACGTTACGGCCCCGCGCATGAAGGCGCGCTACGACGAGCAGATCGTCAAGGCGATGACCGAGAAATTCGGTTACAAGAACCGCCTCGAAGTGCCGCGGATCGCAAAGATCACGCTCAACATGGGCGTGGGCGAGGCGAGCCAGGACAAGAAGAAGGTCCAGACCGCCGCCGAGGAAATGGCGCTGATCGCCGGCCAGAAGCCGGTCATCACCAAGGCGAAGAAGTCGATCGCCCAGTTCAAGCTGCGCGAAGGCATGCCGATCGGTGCGAAGGTAACGCTTCGCCGCGACCGGATGTACGAATTCCTCGATCGCCTCGTGACGATCGCGATGCCCCGCATCCGCGACTTCCGCGGCCTCAACCCGCGTTCCTTCGACGGCCGTGGCAACTACGCCATGGGCCTCAAGGAGCAGATCGTCTTCCCCGAGATCTCCTACGACAAGATCGAGAAGGTCCGGGGCATGGACATCATCGTGACCACCACGGCGAACACCGACGAAGAGGCGCGCGAGCTCCTCAAGCTGTTCGGTTTCCCGTTCCCGGCCGAAGCGTCGGAAGAGAAGGAGGCGGCGTAAGCCGCTAGCAGAGGAACTTAAGTCCAATGGCGAAACTGAGTTCGATCAACAAGAACGAGCGTCGCAAGAAGCTCGTCAAGAAGTATGCCGCGAAGTACGCCAGGCTGAAGGCGATTGCGGATGACGAATCGCTCGACGACGGCGAGCGTCTCATCGCGCGCCTGAAGATGGCGGAAATTCCGCGCAACGCGAACCCGACCCGCGTGCGCAACCGCTGCTCCACCACCGGCCGCCCGCGCGGCTATTACCGCAAGTTCGGTCTCAACCGCATCGAACTGCGCGATCTCGGCAACAAGGGCCTGATTCCGGGCCTGACCAAGTCGAGCTGGTGAGGATTAGATAGATGGCAATGACCGATCCCCTGGGTGACATGCTCACCCGTATCCGCAACGGCCAGCAGGCGAAGAAGGATTCCGTCCTTTCGCCGGCGTCCAAGCTGCGTGCGAACGTGCTCGAAGTGCTCCAGCGCGAAGGCTACATCCGTGGCTATTCCGAGGACGAGAGCGGCAAGCACAAGGCGCTGCGGATCGAACTGAAATATTTCGAAGGCGAGCCCGCGATCAAGCACCTCGCCCGTATCTCCAAGCCGGGCCGGCGCGTCTATTCGGGGTCGAAGGACCTCCCGACCGTGCGCAACGGCCTCGGCATCACCATCGTCTCGACCCCGCGGGGCGTGCTGTCGGACAACGAAGCGCGCACCGAGAATGTCGGCGGCGAAGTGCTGGCGGAGGTGTTCTGATGAGCCGCATCGGCAAGAAGCCGGTGGCGATCCCGAGCGGGGTCACCGCCAATATCGAAGGCGACACGCTGTCGGTGAAGGGGCCGAAAGGCACCCTGACCATGGGGCTGTCCGACCTCGTCGAGTACAAGGTGGAAGACGGCGAGATCTCGATCAAGCCGGCCAACGACACGCGAAACGCCCGCAACCACTGGGGCATGCAGCGCACGCTGGTGTCGAACTTGGTCGAAGGCGTAACCGAAGGGTTCTCGAAGACGCTCGAGATTTCGGGCGTCGGCTATCGTGCGCAGGCGCAGGGCAAGAAGCTCAAGCTGCAGCTCGGCTATTCGCACGATGTCGATATCGACGTGCCCGAAGGCATCGAAGTGAAGACTCCCGACCAGACCACGGTCGAGATCAGCGGGATCGACAAGCAGGCCGTCGGCCAGCTCGCCGCCGAAATCCGCCGCTGGCGCAAGCCCGAACCCTACAAGGGCAAGGGCATCAAGTATCGCGGCGAATACGTCTTCCGCAAGGAAGGGAAGAAGAAGTAAGATGGCCAAGCTTTCCCTGTTCGAACGCCGCCGCCGCCGTGTCCGCACGGCGCTGCGCAACCGCGCCGGCGACCGCCCGCGCCTGTCGGTGCACCGCACCGGCAAGCACATCTATGCCCAGATCATCGACGACAAGGACGGCAAGACGCTGGCCGCTGCGTCGACGCTGGGCGGCAAGTCTTCGGGCGCCAATGTCGATGCCGCCAAGCAGGTTGGCAGCGACATCGCCGCGGCGGCCAAGAAGGCCGGCGTTAGCTCCGTCGTGTTCGATCGCGGCGGGTTCCTGTTTCACGGCCGCGTCAAGGCGCTGGCCGACGCCGCCCGCGAAGGCGGGCTGGAGTTCTGATCATGGCTGACAAGAAAACCGAAGATAAGGCCGCCGAGGCGAAGGACGCCAAGGTCGAGGACGCGAAGGTCGAAGAGACCAAGGCGGAAGAGACCAAGGCCGAAGCGAAAGCCGACGACAAGAAGGCCGCGGCCAAGACCGACCCCAAGGCGGACGCCAAGTCCGATGGGGCGAAGCCCGCCGCCGAAGCCGAGAAGGCCGAGGAAGCGGCTGCGCCCGAAGGCCCCGCCGAAACGCTCGAAGTCGCCAAGGCGAAAGCCGATTCCGGCGTGGTCGAGGCCGAATCCGGCCCCACTGTCGCCAAGGAAGAGCCCGCTGTGGCCGACACCCCGTCCGAAGCCGCCGACAACCAGTCGCCGGCGCAGGGCGCCGAAGGCCAGCCGCGCGAGCGGCAGGGCCGTGGCCGTGGCGGCCGCGACAACAATCGTGGCGGCGGACGTGGCCGTGGCGGTCGCGACAATCGCCGTGGCGGTCGGCGCGAAGAGGAAGACGACGGCATCATCGAGAAGCTCGTCCACATCAACCGCGTCAGCAAGACGGTGAAGGGCGGCAAGCGCTTCGGTTTCGCGGCGCTGGTCGTGGTGGGCGACGGGTCGGGCCGGGTCGGTTTCGGCCACGGCAAGGCGCGCGAAGTGCCCGAAGCGATCAGCAAGGCTTCGGCCGCTGCGCGCAAGAAGATGATTCGCGTCCCGCTCAAGGAAGGCCGCACGCTGCACCATGACGGCAACGGCCGTTTCGGTGCCGGCAAAGTCACCGTCCGCACCGCGCCTCCGGGTACCGGCATCATCGCCGGCGGTCCGATGCGCGCCGTGTTCGAGAGCCTCGGCGTCGCCGACGTGGTGACCAAGTCGGTCGGCACCTCGAACCCCTACAACATGATCCGCGCCACTTTCGACGCGCTGACCGACCAGACTTCGCCGAAGTCGGTCGCCCAGCGCCGCGGCAAGAAGGTCGCCGACCTGCTCGGCCGCGGTGGCGCCAGCGAGGCGGAGGCGGAAGCCGACGCCGCGGCGGTAGTGGAGTAATTCCGATGGCCGAAAAGAAAACCATCAAGATCAAGCAGACCGGATCGCCGCTGCGCCGGCCCGAGAGCCAGCGCAAGATCCTGGTCGGGCTGGGCCTGAACAAGATGCACAAGGTGGTCACCCGCCAGGACACCCCCGAGGTGCGCGGCGCGATCGCCAAGATCCCGCATCTGGTGACGGTGGTGGAATAAGAACGAGCCCCCGCGAAGGCGGGGGCCTCAGGCAGCGGGCGAAACGCCTGTGGCCTGAGATCCCCGCCTTCGCGGGGATTCACAACATCAGCGCGAACAAAGCGAAAGCGAGTGCAAGACTATGAAACTCAACGATCTCCGTGACAACGAAGGCGCCCGCAAGGGGCGCATGCGCGTCGGCCGTGGCATCGGCTCGGGCAAGGGCAAGACCGGCGGCCGCGGCCAGAAGGGCCAGAAGAGCCGTTCGGGCGTCGCCATCAAGGGCTTCGAAGGCGGCCAGATGCCGCTCCACATGCGCCTGCCCAAGCGCGGCTTCAACAACCCGTTCGGCAAGGACTTCGCCGAGGTCAACATCGGCATGGTCCAGAAGTTTATCGACGCCAAGAAGATCGACGCCAAGAAGACGGTCGATCACGACGCGCTCAAGGCGGCCGGCCTCGCGCGCGGCGGCAAGGACGGCGTCCGCCTGCTCGGCAAGGGCGAGTTGAAGGCCAAGGTCCAGTTCAAGGTCGCCGGCGCGTCGAAGGGCGCGATCGAGGCGGTCGAGAAGGCCGGCGGTTCGGTCGAAGTGACCGCTCCGAAGCCTGCCCCGAGCAAAGCCGAGGGGAAGGCCGCCGCCGAAGGCGACAAGGCCGAAGCCAAGTAATCATCCGTCATCCCGGACTTGATCCGGGATCTTTTGCCGCCGGCGTTTCGCTTGCGGAGAGAGATCCCGGCTCGGGGGCCGGGATGACGAAAAATCGGGACAGCGTTCGACAATCGCCGAACCCGTCCCTATCTAGCCTCCTGTGCCGGGAGGGACCGGCGACAAGTCAGGATTGAACCGTTCCGATGGCATCACGCGCCGACAGTTTCGCGAGCAATCTCAGCCTCGCCAATTTTTCCAAGGCCACCGAGCTCAAGAACCGTATCTGGTTCACGATCGGGGCGCTGATCGTGTTCCGTTTCCTCAGCTTCGTTCCGCTCCCGGGCGTGAACCCGCTGATCCTCGAAACGCTCTACTCGCAGACGCGCGGCGGCATTCTCGACATGTTCAACATGTTCTCGGGCGGTTCGCTCGAGCGCATGAGCCTGATCGCTCTCGGCGTGATGCCCTACATCACCGCCTCGATCGTCATCCAGATGGCGGCCGCGCTGCACCCGGCGCTCGCCGCGCTCAAGAAGGAAGGCGCGACCGGGCGGCAGAAGCTCAACCAGTATACCCGCTACGGCACCGTGTTCCTGTGCATCATCCAGGGCTGGTTCCTCGCCTCGGGCCTCGAGGCCTACGGCGCGCAGAGCGGGCTGCAGGCGGTGGTCGATCCGGGCTACATGTTCCGCATCGGCGCGGTCATCAGCCTCGTCGGCGGGACCATGTTCCTGCTGTGGCTGGGCGAGCAGATCACCAGCCGCGGGATCGGCAACGGCGTGTCGCTGATCATCATGGCGGGCATCGTCGCCCAGTTCCCCAGCTTCGTGTCGAACATGTTCAGCGGCTACACCGAGGGTTCGATCGGCGCCGCGCTGGTGCTCGGCTTTGCCGCCATGATCGTTATCCTGATCCTGATCATCTGCTTCATGGAACGCGCCCAGCGGCGGCTGCTGATCCAGTATCCCAAGCGCGCGACGCAGCGCGGCATGATGCAGGCGGATCGCTCGCACCTGCCGCTGAAGCTCAACACCGCGGGCGTGATCCCGCCGATCTTCGCCAGCTCGCTGCTGTTGCTGCCGCTGACGATCAGCCAGTTCGCGGGCAATTCGATCAGCACCGACAGCACCGCCGGCGGCTTCATCCAGACGCTGAACTTCTACCTCACGCCGGGGCAGCCGCTCTATCTCGCGCTCTATGCCGCTGGCATCATGTTCTTCGCCTTCTTCTACACAGCGGTGGTGTTCAACCCGGAAGAGACCGCCGACAACCTCAAGAAGAACGGCGGCTTCATTCCCGGCATCCGTCCGGGCCGGCGGACCGAGGAATATCTCGACTACGTCCTCACCCGCATCACGGTGATCGGCGCGATCTACCTGACGCTGGTCTGCGTCATTCCCGAATACGTCATCCGCCAGACGGGCATTCCGCTGTTCCTCGGCGGCACCAGCCTGCTGATCGTGGTCAACGTCACCGTCGACACGATCAGCCAGATCCAGTCGCACCTGCTGGCGCACCAGTATGGCGACCTGATCAAGAAGGCGAAACTGAAGGGCCGCATGCGCTGACGCGCCGCGCTGGGTTGAAGGGGACAAGCGCCGTGAACATCATTCTGTTGGGACCTCCGGGCGCGGGCAAGGGCACGCAATCGGCGAACCTCGTCGAGCATCACGGCATGCGCCAGCTCTCCACCGGCGACATGCTGCGCGCCGCGGTCAAGGCGCGCACGCCGGTCGGGATCAGGGCCAAGGAAGTGATGGATCGCGGCGAACTGGTCTCGGACGAGATCGTCTCCGCGCTGATCGATGCCGAGCTGACCGCGATGGCGCCCGAAACCGGCGCGATCTTCGACGGCTATCCGCGCACCGAGGCGCAGGCCAAATCGCTCGACGAGATTCTCGCGAAGCACGCGCGACAGCTCGACCACGTGATCGAACTCGAAGTCAACGAGGACGCGCTGGTCGACCGCATCACCGGCCGCTTCACCTGCGCCAAGTGCGGCGAGGGCTATCACGACCGCCACAAGCTGCCCGAGCAAGAGGGCGTATGCGACAAGTGCGGCTCGACCGAGTTCAAGCGCCGCCCCGACGACAACGAGGACACCGTCCGCACGAGAATGCAGGAATACCGCGCCAAGACCGCGCCGATCCTGCCGCTCTACGAATCGCGCGGCATCGTGCGCAAGGTCGACGGGATGGCCGGCATCGACGACGTCACCCACGCGATCGACGCGATCCTGACCTGATCCGGCGGGTCCTTGTCGCCGCCGTGCCAAACGCTACAAGGGCGCCATGATCAGATCATCCCAATTCGCAATCGTTGCCGCGCTGATGCTCGGCGTTCCCCTGTCCGCTCCGCTTTCGGCCGAAGTCGTCGAGGAAAGCGACAGCGGCTTCACCACGCGCGACAGCGCAGTCGTTTCGGCAGCGCCCTACGATGTGTGGCAGGCGCTTATCGCTCCCGGCGGGTGGTGGAACGATGGCCACACCTGGTCGGGCGATGCCGGGAACATGTATATCAGCGCGCAGGCGAATGGCTGCTTTTGCGAATTGCTGCCCGAATTGCGGAACGCGCCGCAGGGAGTGAGGCGCGGCAGTTCGCGTCATATGACCGTGCTGCTGGCGGACCCGCCCAAGGCGTTGCGCATGCGCGGCGGGCTCGGTCCGCTCCAGAGCGAACCGGTCGACGGCGTGTTGACCGTCACCATCGCCGAAGAGGACGACGGCACGCGGATCGTGTGGGAATATGTCGTCGGCGGGCATTTCCGCTACGAGGTGCCGGTCATCAGCAAGGCGGTCGACGGGGTCATGAGCCAGCAGCTGAACGGACTGGCGACGAAGCTCGGCCGTGTCGATACCGACGAAGCCGGGGACGCCGATGAACCGGCCGACGAGGAAATGCCCGGGGAAGCGCCCGGGGAAACCGCAGCGGCCGACGACGAGGGCGAAGCAGCCGGCGAAGCGCCGCGGATCTCGGTCGACGAGGCTTTTACCGATCTGGCCGACGACGACGAATAAGCGCCTTTGGCGCTTCACCGAACGTCGCTAGGATATCGCCATATTCATGGCAGGACGCGAGTCGCACTCGCGCCGCGTACAGGGTCGCTCTCGCCGGTCGCATGGCCGGTGCCGCTTTGAGGAGGGACGACCTTGGCTTCCATCTACGACCGTCACGTCGATCTCGAGCGTTTCATGGAAGGCGTGAAGAAGCGCAATCCGGGCCAGACCGAATTCATCCAGGCGGTGCAGGAGGTCGCGCAGGACATTTTCGCCTTCATCGAGGACAAGGAGGAATATCACGAGGCGCAGATCCTGCGCCGGATCGCCGAGCCCGACCGTGTCGTCAGCTTCCGCGTGTGCTGGGAGGACGACAACCACAATATCCGCGTCCAGCGCGGCTGGCGGGTGCAGAACAACAATGCGATCGGCCCCTACAAGGGCGGCATCCGGTTCCATTCCTCGGTCAACGAAAGCGTGCTCAAGTTCCTCGCTTTCGAGCAGACGTTCAAGAATTCGCTCACCGGCCTGCCAATGGGCGGGGGCAAGGGCGGGGCGAATTTCAACCCCAAGGGCAAGAGCGATGCGGAGGTGATGCGCTTCTGCCAGAGCTTCATGACCGAGCTCTACCGCCATATCGGCCCCGACACCGACGTGCCCGCGGGCGATATCGGCGTCGGCGCGCGCGAGATCGGCTACATGTTCGGCCAGTACAAGCGCATCACCAATCGCTGGGAAGGCGTGCTGACCGGCAAGGGCATGGAATATGGCGGCTCGCAGATGCGGCCCGAGGCGACCGGCTACGGCGCGGTCTATTTCCTGCGGAACGTGCTCGAGCATGCCGGGCAGGACGTCGAAGGGAAGACCGCGGTCATCTCCGGATCGGGCAATGTCGCGACGCATGCGGCGGAGAAGATCGTCCAGCTCGGCGGCAAGGTTCTTGCCATGTCGGACAGCGGGGGCTTCATTCACGATCCCCAGGGGATCGACCAGGACAGGATCGACTGGATCAAGCACCACAAGACGCACACCCGAGGGCGGATTTCCGACTATGCCGACGAGTTCGACGGGGCGACCTTCCACGAGGGCGAGCGACCATGGCACGTGGCGGCCGATCTCGCGCTGCCCTGCGCGACCCAGAACGAACTCGACGAAAGTGACGCGAAGGCGCTGGTCGAGAATGGCTGCATCGCCGTTTCGGAAGGCGCCAACATGCCGACGACGCTGGAAGGGGTGAAGGTCTTCCACGACGCCAAGGTCATGTATGCTCCCGGCAAGGCGGCCAATGCCGGCGGCGTCGCGGTATCGGGGCTCGAAATGAGCCAGAATTCGGAACGCATCAGCTGGAACCACGAGCGGCTCGGCGAAATGCTGACCGAGCTGATGGAGGGCATCCACTCCAAATGCGTCGAATATGGCGAGCAGGATGAGGGTTATGTCGATTACGTGAAGGGTGCGAACATCGCGGGCTTCAAGAAGGTCGCCGATGCGATGCTGGCATTCGGGGTGGTCTAGCGCCGTTTTCAGCGAAGCCGAAGCAGATGCGGCGCCGGCCCGGCAAAGCTCAAAGTCCCTCTAACAGGGTTTGTAAATTGACCTTTGCCCGCCCGAGGCGTCTCCTTGCCGTCGCGAAAAGGGAACTTCGATGAGCAAGGCGTTCCAGGCAATCGTGCTGATCCCGGCGGTATTCATCATCGGCGCGCTGGCGTTCAATTCGACCCAGGCGCAGGTGACCGAATCCGGGCTGAGCTGCAGCGACGCGCACGAATACATGGTCGCGCAGATCGATGCCGGGGTCGACATGTTCCAGGTCTTCGAACGCGACGAACTGGTCTGGTATCTGGAAACGAGCCAGAACGGCGTCGCCAATTGCGCGCCGGTGCCGGCCAACCTTGCCGCGCGCTATCGCGGCCTGCCGCTGCCGAACCCCGAGCACAAGCGCATGACCTGCCATCTCGCCGCCGACTACGTGCTCTACAAATACGGTCTCGACGATATTAGCGAATTCTGGGACGACGACCTCGCTTGGTTCGGAGACTATTACAACGGATTCGAGAACGGCCGCCGCTGCGAGGAGCCGACCGACCACCTCAAGATGCTCGCCAAGGGCTGGTCGCTGCGCGCGCAAGGCTTCGGCAACGAGCTCCTGACCATGGTCGAGACCATGGACGACGGTGATGCGGCGCTGGAGATCGCGATCGTGTTTCTCGAAGAGGGACAGCCCGACCAGGGCCTGCCCTATCTGTGGCGGGCGGCCGAGCTCGGCAGTCCGTGGGCCTATATGCAGATCGCGGCGCAGTATCGCGAAGGCACCGTGCTCGAACAGGATGCCGCAAAGAGTCACGAATACACGCTCAAGGCGGCCGAAGCGGGTCTCGCTTGGGGGATGGTCGCGGCGGGCCGGGACTTCGAGACCGGTTACGGGACCAGGCAGGATCACGCCAAGGCGCTCGAATGGTATCGCCGCGGGGCCAGCCAGGGGAACCTATCCGCCGTCGCGCTCGCGGCCAACCTCATCTATTCCGGCAAGGGCAAGGTCGACCGCGACGAGGAACTCGCCTTCGACCTGTTGCGGACCGCCGCAGGCACGGGCGACACCAATGCGATGGTGATGCTGGGCGGCATGCTGCTCGACGAGGGCAACGGCATCCGGCACGAGGACGAGGCGTTCGACTGGCTCTACGTCGCGCGATCGCGCGGCAGCGTGCTGGCGGCCGATTTCCTCGACAAATACGAGGACCGGGTGCGCGGGCGCTATGCCAGCGTTCGCGCCGCCCGCGAGCGCGCGATGAACCGCAAGCCGCTGGTCTGCAACAAGACCGTGAATCACTGCGTGAACTATGTCCCGGCGTCGGGCGGCACGGGGCGCAGGATCTGCAATAGCGGCCGCGACTGGTGGGGCTGTTCGGGCGGTTACTGACCGCCGCTCCGCACCGGCCTGCCGGCGCGCGCAGTGTCGGGTTTTGACAAGCCGTTCGGCATGTGTAGGATGCCTTGCATTCACCGGCTCGCCACCCATATGGGCGGCGTCGCTGGTTGTGCGCGCTTCTACGGTTGACCTCGCGGTCGAATCGCCCTAAGCGCGCCGTTCATTCGACAGTTTCGGACCGGTCCGGCAGGCGGCAGCCTTTCGATGCGCGCCATCCGGACTTTTTGCCGTAAGGCTCCGAAGCGTCGATGAATGAGCGTTGAGATAGGGGCGGCGCCCGCCGTAAACCCCTGTGGAGCATGGAGAAGTAAGTGGCTCGTATTGCCGGGGTCAACATCCCCACCAACAAGCGCGTGATCATCGCGCTCACCTATATTCACGGAATCGGTCGCACCACCGCGGTCCGGATCGCCGACAAGCTCGGGATCGACCACACGGTCCGCGTGCAGGACCTGACCGATGCCGAGATCCTGCAGATTCGCGAGACGATCGATGCGGACTACCAGGTCGAAGGCGACCTGCGCCGCGAGACCGCGATGAACATCAAGCGGCTGATGGACCTCAAGTCCTATCGCGGCCTGCGCCATCGCAACGGCCTGCCCGTTCGCGGCCAGCGCACCCACACCAACGCCCGCACCCGCAAGGGCAAGGCCAAGCCGATCGCCGGCAAGAAGAAGTAGGCGCGGACTCGGTCCGACGCTTTTCTTTTTTCCGATTCAAGAGGAATACGAACCATGGCACGCGAACCCGGCCGGATCAGGCGGCGCGACAAGAAGAACATCACCAGCGGCGTGGCGCACGTCAACGCCAGCTTCAACAACACCATGATCACCATCACCGATGCGCAGGGCAATGCGATCAGCTGGTCCAGCGCGGGGATGATGGGGTTCAAGGGCAGCCGCAAGTCGACCCCCTATGCCGCGCAGGTCGCCGCCGACGACGCCGGCAAGAAGGCCGCCGAACACGGCGTGCGCACGCTCGAGGTCGAGATCAAGGGTCCCGGCTCGGGCCGCGAGAGCGCCCTGCGCGCGCTGCAGGCGGTGGGCTTCACCATCACCAGCATCCGCGACGTGACGCCGATCCCGCACAACGGCGTGCGGCCCTCGAAACGTCGCAGGGTCTGACATAGGCGTCTGATCCGTACCTGCCCGGCGGGGTGACCCTCCGCCGATCTTTTCACGGACCGGACGCGCCTCCCAGCGCTCCGGTCCTGCCCGCATCCAAGTCCCAGGGGAAATCCATGTCCGTCAACACCAAGAACTGGCAGGAACTGAAGAAACCCAACGCCCTCGATATCAAGGAAGGCTCCGACAAGAAGCGCAAGGCGACCTTCGTCGCCGAGCCGCTCGAGCGCGGCTACGGCCTGACGCTCGGCAACGCGCTGCGCCGCGTGCTGCTCTCCAGCCTCCAGGGCGCCGCGATTACCTCGATCAAGATCGAGAATGTACTTCATGAGTTTTCCTCGCTCGCCGGCGTGCGCGAGGATGTGACCGACATGGTCCTTAACGTGAAGCAGATCGCGCTCAAGATGGAAGGCGAAGGCCCCAAGCGGCTGCAGCTTTCGGTTACCGGCCCGGCCGAAGTGACCGCCGGCGACATCGCCGTGACCGGCGACATCGAGGTGCTCAACAAGGACCTCGTGATCTGCCACCTCGACGAGGGCGCCAATCTCAACATGGAACTGACCGCCGATACCGGCAGCGGCTACGTGCCCGCGGTCGCCAACCGTCCGGCCGACGCGCCGATCGGGCTGATCCCGGTCGACTCGCTCTATTCGCCGGTCAAGCAGGTCAGCTACAAGGTCGAGAAGGCCCGCGTGGGTCAGGAACTCGACTTCGACAAGCTCAGCCTGACGGTCGAGACCGACGGCACCGTCACGCCCGAGGACGCGGTGGCCTATGCCGCGCGCATCCTGCAGGACCAGCTGACATTGTTCGTGCATTTCGAGGAAGGCATCCCGCAGCCGAGCGCCGCGATGATCGGCCAGGCCGCACAGCCCGAGGAATCGGACGCCAACCAGCTCAACCGCTACCTGCTCAAGAAGGTCGACGAGCTCGAACTGTCGGTGCGTTCGGCCAACTGCCTCAAGAACGACAACATCATTTATATCGGCGACCTGGTCCAGAAGACCGAGGCCGAGATGCTCCGGACGCCGAATTTCGGCCGCAAGAGCCTCAACGAGATCAAGGAAGTGCTCTCGTCGATGGGCCTGCGGCTCGGCATGGACATCCCCGGCTGGCCGCCGGAAAACATCGAGGAAATGGCCCGCAAGCTCGAACAGGAACTGCTGGGCTGATAGACACGGGAATGGGCCGGACCCGCAATTCCGGCCCGTACCGGGCTACCTGATACGGGCCCCTTACGAACGGAGTAGAATGAAATGCGTCACGGAATTTCGCAGCGCAAGCTGAGCCGCAAGTCGGGCCACCGCAAGGCCCTGTTCCGCAACATGGCCGCCGCGCTGATCAAGCACGAGCAGATCCTCACCACGCTGCCCAAGGCGAAGGAACTGCGCCCCTATGTCGAGAAGCTGGTCACGCTCGCCAAGCGCGGCGGGCTGAGCAATCGCCGCCTCGCGCAGAGCCGCCTGCTCGACGAAACCCAGCTCAAGAAGCTGTTCGACGTGCTCGCAGAGCGCTATTCCGACCGCGAGGGCGGCTACACCCGCATCGTCAAGGCCGGCTATCGCGGCAGCGACGCGGCGCAGATGGCGATCATCGAATTCGTCGACCGCGACCTCGACGCCAAGGGCCAGGACAGCGGCCCGGTGATAACCGAGGACGAGGATTTCGAGGAGGCGTGAGGCTCTTCCTAAGATGTTTCGAAAGGGCCGCAGGGAGCATCCCGCGGCCCTTTTCTTTTGACTGGCGGGGAGGGCGTGGCACAGTTGCGCTCATGATCCGCCATCTTCTCGCAGCCGCCGCGCTGCTCGCCGCCATTCCCGTGCAGGCGCAGAGCCAGCAGGACGAACTCGACGCCAGCTACGACCGCGCGCTCGCCGCGGGCTACAAGGCGCTGTTCCTGTGCAGCGCGATCGCCAATGCCGAACGTGCCGGTGTCGAACGAACGCCCGCAAGCGTCGAGCGTTGGGAACTGACCGGCATCCAGGCACCGTTGGACGGGCTTGTCGGAGAACTGCCTTACAAAATCTTCCGCACGCGGGAGGGAACGGGTGCGATCTCGCATGTGAGCGTCGCGTGGTCCGATGCGATGCCGCCCAGGCTTGCCTGGCACGAGGAGGCGGGCGGGTGTTCGCTCGGTCCGATCGGCGCCAGACAGCCGCCCGAGCGCGACTCCGTTCCCGTGGCGCCCGAGGGGACGTGGCGCAACCATAGCGAGCTAATCCTGAAAGGCGGGATCGCGCGCGCATTTGCCGGCGCTTCGAGCGGAGTTTACGGCGAGGGCACTCGCACGACCGCGCTTGTTGTCGCAGATTCGGACCGGGAACGGTACTGGAAGTATTACGGCGATTTCGGTCCGGCCACACCGCAGCGCACCTGGTCGGTCGCCAAGAGCATTGCCGCGACCCTGATGGGAGCGGCAGCGCAACGAGGCGATTTGGATTTCGATACGGCAAGTCGGAACTTTTCGGCCAGCCCGGAGATCCCGCTAATAGCGCTCGCCGGCGCCGAAGGCGGCCACGGGCGATCTTCCTACACGCTCGACCATATGCTTCGCATGGCATCGGGCCGTTATTCCGACACACCGGGAAACCGGACCGATATGCTCTATTTCGGGGGCTCCACCGTCAGAGAGACCGCCCTGCATTGGCCGATGATAAGCGAGCCCGGAACGGTCTTTCGCTACGCCAACAACGACACCCTTGCGGCGGTGGCGGCAATCTCCGGGACGTTTGCCGATCATCCGCCCGCCGAACTCTTTGCCGCGCTGGCGATGACGGACACGACAGCCGAAACCGACTGGCAGGGCGACTATATCCTCTCAAGCCAGGTCTGGTCGACCGCACCCGACCTGATGCGGCTTGGCCAGCTCTATCTGAACGACGGAATTGTCGACGGCACCCGCATCCTCCCCGAAGGTTGGGTCGATTACGTCTCCTCCCCCTCCGGCCCGCAACCCGACGGACCGCTCGGTTACGGTGCCGGTTTCTGGCTGTTCAACAACAGCGAGGGCGTGCCGCCCGACACCTTCGCCGCGATGGGCAATCGCGGGCAGTATGTCGTTATCGTCCCGAGCCGCGACGTGGTAATCGTGCGGCGCGGGGAGGACCCGGCGGGTTCACGGTTCGATATCGTGGCTTTCACGCGCGACGTGCTCGTCGCGCTGGAGGAATGAACAATCCGGGCCTAGAAAAGCCATATTCAGAAAACTGGCTAGTTTTCTGAATATGGCCTGTCGCGGGGGTTCAGCGCGACCTCATTGCGAATCGTTATAACGGGCCATGAAGTCGGGAACATCCCTGTCCCCGGCAACGAAGGAAGGCCCCATGAAGACCATTTCCAAAGCCCTGACCAAAGGGACGATCGGAGCCGTCGCCGCAGGTGCGATGGCAATGACTTCCGCCACCCCCGCAATGGCGCGCGACCGCGATGGCGGGATCGACGCAGGCGACGTGATCGCCGGCGCCGTGATTCTCGGCGGTATCGCCGCCGTCGCAGCCGCAGTGAGCAGCAACGATCGCGACCGGCGCTATCGCGGCAATTACCGCTACAACAACCGCTACGCCCGCTATGGCGGCAGCCCGAGCCAGGCGGTCGAACAGTGCGTCCGCGCCGTCGAGCGCAACGCCCAGCGTGCCGGCTATCGCTTTGCCGACGTGACTCAGATCCGCGACGTCGACGACCGCCGCAACGGCTGGCGCGTCAAGGGCCGCCTGGTGGTCGAAGGCAACCGCTATCGCGGCGGCTACAACCGCTACAATTCGCGCTACGACCGTTACGATCGCCGCGACCGGCGCGGCTATCGCAACCGTGACCGCGATACCGGCAACTTCACCTGCTATATCGATCGTGGCCGCGTCTACGACATCAACTATGGCGGTATCCGCGGGCTGTAAGCCGGGATGCCAACCCACCACCGTAGAGGCGGTTCAGGCTCACGACAGCCTGGGCCGCCTAGCCGTTTCAGTCATTGTGCAGCGACATGCTGCAATCTTATGAGGGGGTGACACGATGCCTCGGATTTCCCAGTCCTCCGCCGCGCTGGCGCTTGCCGCCGTGCTGTCAATGACCGCAACACCGGCCGCCGCAGTCGAACTGCCCGTCGGCAATCCGCATTCTTCGCTTCCCGAAGCCGGCGAAGCCGTGCCCGACGATGGCAGCGCCGACCGCCATCGCTACCGCCGCTATCGCCGCAACCGCGTCGATGCGGGCGACGTGCTCGCCGGAGTGCTGATCATCGGCGGGATCGCCGCCATCGCCAGCGCCGCCACCAAGGAGAAGCGGGCGCGAGACGACTATCGGTACCGCGACCGCGACTACCGTTATCGCAACGGCGAGTATCGCCCATACCGCGGAGACTCGCGCTACGATGCCGCCAGCGGGATCGACAACGCGGTGAACATGTGCGTGCGCGAGATCGAGCGCGACGTGCGGATCGACACCGTCGATTCCGTCGATCGTACGGGCGAGGGCTGGCATATTGCGGGTTCGCTCTACAATGGCGACGGCTTCACCTGCCGCATCGGCAATGACGGGCGTATCCAGGCTGTCGACTACGGCCGTCGCGGGGTGACCTATGACGGGTCCTCGCAGGACAACCAGTGGGACGACGACCGCTATCGCGCCGCCCGCGCGGATGTCGGCTATGCCGGGCCCGATGGCGCCGCGCCCGGCGCCGAGGACTACGAATACGCGCAGCCGGCCTATCCCGGCGGCCCGATCGACGGCGACTACGCCGACGACTGATCGCTTTCGTCCGTCGACCGCTTCTCCAGCTCGCGCTGTCGCTCCTTGTAGGCCGGCAGCGCAAGGCTCCACCTGATCGCCGCACTGCGCAGCGCGAAGCCGGCTGCCGTCGCGACGGCCCAGACCGGCGGGCGCGGCAGCCCTGCGACCTCTCCGGCGACGCACAGTCCGGCGGACAGCGCCGCTGCGGTGACATAGAGTTCGGGCCGCATGATGATCGACGGGCGCCCGGCGACCACGTCGCGGATGATGCCGCCGACGCAGCCGGTAATGATCCCCATCAATATCGCCGGGACCGGCGGGATGCCGTAGCTCAGCGCCTTGGCGCTGCCGAGCACCGCATAGCCGGTCAGCCCCGCGCCGTCGGCGAAATCCAACAGCTTGCCCTCCCACCATCGGGTCGGCGTGAACCAGGTCAGCAGCGCGGTCGAGAGGCATACCGCCGCCACCCACGGATCGCTGATCCAGAACACCGGCGCGCCGATCAGCAGGTCGCGCACCGTGCCTCCGCCGACCCCGGTCACAAGCGCGAAGAACGCCATGGTGACGAAGGTCTGCCGTTCCTTGGCCGCGAGCAGCGCGCCCGACAGCGCGAAGATCGCGACGCCGAGGATATCGAGCAGGTCGAGCACCGGGGTGGGGATCAGCTCACCCATCGGCGGTGACCCGCGCCTTGCGTCTGCGGAACATCAGTGTGCAGCCCAGCAATGCACCGATCACCGACAGCAAGGCGAACAGGATCAGGATCGGATGCGAGGTGTCCTCGCGCGTCTTCAGGTCCATGATGTGGAGGCCCCACATGAAATCGAACACCCGCCAGAACCGCGTGCGCACCGCGACGATCTGGCCGGTATCGCGTCCGACGTAGACGTGTGTCCCATCGGCGAGCGCGACCTGCCAGACGGGCATTTCCCGGCGGAAGTCAAACGGAACTTCGTCGGCTTCGTAGAACGTCACGCTCTCGACCGTGCCGCCGCCCTCGATACGCCGCTCGGCAACCGCGCGCGCAGCGGAGGCGTCGAGCGGAGCGATCGCTGCGCCGGTCGCCATGTCGCGGCGGCGCACCGAGCCGTCCATCATCGTCAGCAGCGCGACCGGGCGGCCGTCCTGCATGAAAGCGTGGATATCGCGGATCGGGCCGTCGACATCCCCATAGGCGCCGCCCTGGATCGCCAGCGGCTGCGGTTCGGCAGCGATGCGCAAATGTTCGCCGCGTACCTCCTCGATCGGCCGCGCGACCATCACCAGCCCGGTCACCGTCCACATCAGGATCGGTACCCCGACCAGCCAGCCGAGCCAGATATGCCAGCGCGCGAAGCGCTGCATCATGCGTTGTGTCGCCATCGTGTGCCTACCCGTGCAGTATGTCGCCGATATCGCGCGCCGCGGCGATGCAGTCGAGATCGGACCATTGCCGCCCGATCACCTGCATGCCGCAAGGCAGCCCGCCGCTTTCGCCCACCGGCAGCAACGTCGCGGGCAGGTTGGGAAAAGTGACCAGCCCGGCCCACGCGAGCGCGTCGGCGGCCCGGGTACTCGTGCCGTGGATATCGATCTCGCCCGCGAACAGCGCCTCGTCGCGATGCGGGAAAGCAAGGATAGGCGCGGGCGGGGCGAGGACGAAATCGTAGTTGTCGAACAGCGTCGACCACGCTGCCTCGTTGCGCGCCTGCGCGTCGAGCAGGTCGAACCAGTCGGTCGCGGTCGCACGCTGTCCGTCGGGCCCCGGCATGCCGCGCGCCATCGCGATATTGAGCATGCGCATGTAGTCGGCATGCTGCGCGGCGAGGTCGGGCAGCGCGTCGGTGCTGCGGTCGACGCGGAGCCCGGCGGATTCGAGTGCCGACAGCGCCGCTTCGACCGGCTCGCGCACCGATGAGTCGACCGCGCAGACGGGATGTTCGGTCAGTGCCAGCAGGCGGCATTCGCGCAGCGGCTCGCCGCTAGAGCGCAGCGGGATCGTCGCGGTCAGTTCGACCAGCAGCGCGAGATCGTGCGCATTGCGCGCCAGCGGCCCGGCGATTCCCAGCGCTCCGTCATGCGTTTCACCTCCGGCCATCAACGGATGCACGTGGCCCTGCAGTCCGACCAGGCCCCAGCTGGTCTTGTGCCCCCAAACCCCGCAGAAATGCGCCGGGACGCGGACCGAGCCGCCGATATCGCTGCCATATTCGCACGGCACCATCCCGCTTGCGACCGCTGCCGCCGCTCCGCCGGAAGAGCCTCCCGGGCTGCGCGAAGGGTCGTGCGGGTTGCCCGTGCGGCCGTAGACGGGGTTGAAGCTCTGCCAGTCGGCGAGGTCGACCGGCACATTGGTCTTGCCGAGCAGGACTGCACCGGCCGATTTGAGCTGGTGCACCACGCGCGAATCGCGCTGGGCGAGTTGCCCGCGGAACTGCTCGTGCCCCCAGCAGCTCGGAAGGCCCTCAATATCGAAGCTTTCCTTGATCGTCATCGGCACGCCGAACAACGGTTGATCCTCCCTCGGGGACGCGCCGTTCAGCGCTGCCGCGGTTTCGCGCGCGCGGTCGAAATCGGCCACCGCGACCGCGTTGATCGGTGCGTCGAGATCCTCGATCCGCGCGATCGCCGCCTCGACCGCTTCGAGCGGGGACAGGTCGCCCCCGCGAATCTGCGCGGCGAGTTCGCGTGCGCCGGGTTCGTCGGTCAGTGTCGGATAGGTCATGTATTCCCCGCGCCGTCAATGCATCCCGAGCCATGGGCCATATCGCAACTTGTCCACGGCGTCATAGACTATCGAAGATCCGCTCGGGAAACGTCAGGTCTGGTCGAGTACGGTTTCGGCCTCGCTCCAGAAGGTGCGGTCGATTTCTTCCCTCGCGACCATCCACTTGGTCCGGGCGGTAGCCAATGCGGTCACGAAGTCGGCATAGCCGGCCATGAAGGCCCCGGCAGCTGCGGCGAGCGCCGTTCCCGCGGAACCTGCCGCATTCGCTTCTGCCACCTGCACGGCCTCGACCGCGGCGACACGCGGTTCGGAGAACAGCGCCATGGCAAGGAGCTTCGAGTCGGAGTCGAGCCGGTTTTCATAGGAATTGGACGCGACGTCGATCGAATGGCGGAAGTCGATCTCTACCTCCGTCATTGCGTTGTCGAAGGCCTCGACCGCCCGTTTCCAATCGTCTCGCGCGGCCTCGTACCGTTCCAGCGCCTCCTGTCGCGCCTTCGCATAGCCGTACCTGGCCCCCTCGACGGAGGATTGGCGATCGCCGCGAAGCGAAGCGATACTGGAATGTTTCCGTCCGTATTCGTCCGCATCAAACGATTCCGGCGGTTCGGGCACGACTGCGTCGAACTTGCGCTGCAATCGCTCCTCGATACGGTCGGCAAGCGCTTCGGGATCGCGCTTGAAAATCGGTTCGACCGCGGCTTCCATCGCGTTGCGGATGCCGGACATTGCGTCGTTCGGTCTGCTGTCGGCCATTTGCAACCTGACTCCCCTTTTGACCGCGCGGCGGCGAGTTCAGATATGGATCGGCTTGCCCTGTACGGCCATCGCCGCTTCCTTGATTGCTTCGGAATGCGTCGGGTGGGCGTGGCAGGTATAGGCGATATCCTCGCTGGTGGCGCCGAATTCCATCGCCTGCGCGGCCTGCGCGATCATCGTGCCCGCGACGCTGGCGATGCACCATACACCGAGGACGCGGTCGGTCTCGGCATCGGCCACGACCTTCACGAAGCCGTCGGGCTCGTGATTGGTCTTCGCGCGGCTGTTGGCCATCATCGGGAACTTGCCGACCTTGACCGCCGCCTTGTCGCCGCCCGCCTTTTCGATCGCTTCCTCGGTGGTGAGGCCGACTCCGGCGATTTCGGGCCAGGTGTAGACCACGCCGGGGATCACATCGTGATTCACGATGCCGGTCGGCCCGGCGATGTTCTCGGCGCAGGCAATGCCTTCGTCCTCGGCCTTGTGCGCGAGCATCGGGCCAGGGACGACGTCGCCGATCGCCCATACGCCGTCGACGGCAGTGCGGAAATCGTGATCGGTCTCGATTTGACCGCGTTTGTTGGTTTCCAGCCCGATCTTGTCGAGGCCGAGCCCCTCGGTGTTGGGCCGGCGCCCGATCGAGACCAGCACGCAATCCGCCTCGATCTTCTGCTCGTCGCCGCCGGCGGCTTTCTCGACCGTCAGCGTGGCCTTCCTGCCCTTGACCGTGCAGCCGGTGACCTTGTGGCCGAGCATCAGCTCCATGCCCTGCTTCTTGAAAATCTTGGCCGCTTCCTTGCGGACATCCATGTCCATGCCGGGCAGCAGCTGGTCGAGGAATTCGACCACCACCACCTCGGCCCCGAGCCGCCGCCACACCGAACCCAGTTCGAGCCCGATCACGCCGCCGCCGATGACGACCATCTTCTTCGGCACCTTGGCCAGTTCGAGCGCGCCGGTGGAATCGACCACCACCTGCTTGTCGTTGTCGACTTCGACATTGGGCAGCGGAGTGACCGAGGAGCCGGTCGCGATGATGACGTTCTTCGCCGTAACCGTTTCGTCGCCGACCTTGACCGTATGCGCATCCTCGAACGTCGCGTGGCCCTTCTTCCAGTCGATCTTGTTCTTCTTGAACAGGAATTCGATCCCGCCGGTCAGCCCTTTGACCGCGTCGCGCCGCTGCGCGTGCATCTGCTCGAGATTGAGCTTGGGGTTTACCTCTATCCCCATCTCCTTCATCGTCCCGCCCTTGGCTGCGTCGTAATATTCCGACGCATGGAGCATCGCCTTGGACGGGATGCAGCCGACATTGAGGCAGGTCCCGCCGAGCGTCTCGCGGCTCTCTGCGCAGGCGGTCTTGAGCCCCAGCTGCGCCGCGCGGATCGCGGCGACATAACCGCCGGGCCCGGCACCGATGACGAGGACGTCGTAGTCGTAATTCTGGTCAGCCATTCTCTAACTCCGTCATCCCGGCGAAAGCCGGGATCTCAGGCCTCCTGGTCGTACTTTGCTGCACGAGATCCCGGATCAAGTCCGGGATGACGCGAAGCGTCACAAATCGATCAGCATCCGCGTCGGATCCTCGATCGCCTCCTTGATGATCTTGAGCGCGGTGACCGCCTCGCGGCCGTCGATCAGGCGGTGGTCGTAGCTGAGTGCGAGATACATCATCGGGCGCACCACGATCTCGCCGTCGACCACCACCGCGCGGTCCTCGATCCGGTGGAGCCCGAGCACCGCGCTTTGCGGCGGGTTGATGATCGGTGTCGACATCAGCGATCCGAACACGCCGCCGTTGGAAATGGTGAAGGTGCCGCCCTTCATATCCTCCATCGTCAGCGTGCCCTCGCGCGCGCGGCTGCCGAAATCGGCGATGTCCTTTTCGATTTGCGCGAAGCCCTTGGCCTGCGCGTCGCGGATGACCGGGACGACCAGCCCGTTGGGCGCACTGACCGCGACCGAGATGTCGACATAGTCGTGATAGACGATCTCCTGCTCGCCTTCTGGGCCCTCGATATAGGCGTTGGCGGCGGGCACGTCCTTGAGCGCGAGGCACGCGGCCTTGGCGAAGAAGCCCATGAAGCCGAGCTTGATGTCGTGCTTCTTGGCAAACAGCTCCTTGTACTTCTCGCGCGCCGCGATCACCGCCGACATGTCGCAATCGTTGAACGTGGTGAGCAGCGCGGCCTCTTCCTGCGCGCCCTTGAGCCGCTTGGCGATGGTCTGGCGCATCCGCGTCATCTTGACGCGCTCTTCCTTGCGTTCGCCGCTCGATGCTACGGGGGCAGGGCTGGGCGAAGGCGCCGGTGCCGAAGCGCTCGAAGCCGGGGCGTCACCCTTCTTCTTGGCGGCGGCGAGCACGTCTTCCTTGGTCAGCCGACCATCCTTGCCGGTGCCCTTGATCGTGGTCGGATCGACCCCGTGTTCGAGCACCGCGCGGCGCACTGCCGGGCTGAGCGTCTGCGTGCCCGAGCCGCTTTCCGGCAGGGCCTCGATTTCCTCCTTCGATGCCTCGTCCGCGTCCTCCGCCTGCTTGCTCGGCGTTTCGCTTTCGTCCTTGCGCGCGCGCGTTTCCTCGGGGCCGGCCTGGGCGACATCGTCCTCGATCGTCGCGATCACCGCGCCGACCTCGACCGTATCGCCGACCGCGGCCTTCTGCTCGGCGAGCACGCCGGCAACGGGCGAGGGGACCTCGACCGCGACCTTGTCGGTTTCGAGGCTGACGATCGGCTCGTCGACCGCGACCGCATCGCCGGGCTGCTTGAGCCATTCGCCGATCGTGCCCTCGGTGACCGATTCACCCAGCGTCGGGACGGTAATTTCCTTGGCCATAAATGCGTTCCTCAGGCCTTCTTCCTGCGTTTCGATTTGCCGGTGCGCGCCGCTGCGCCGCCATCGTTGAGTCCCAGCGCCATCGAGACGAGGCAGCGCTGCTGTTCCTCGTGGCGGCTGGCGAAACCGGTGGCGGGCGACGCGGCGACCTCGCGCCCGGCATAGAGTGGGCGCATGCCCTCGTGACCGGCCGCCGTCAGCGCGTGTTCGATCTGGTTCTCGACGAAGAACCAGGCGCCGTTGTTGCGCGGTTCCTCCTGGCACCAGACGACGCTTTCGAGATTGCCCATCCGCTTCAGCCGCACCGCGAGCGGTTCGCCGGGGAAGGGATAGAGCTGCTCGATGCGCACGATCGAGACATCGTCGACGCCTTCCTCGTCGCGTTTTTCCATCAGGTCGTAGGCGACCTTGCCCGAACACAGCACCAGCCGGCGCACCTTCTTGTCGGCGATCTCGGTCAGGTCGGACTTGATCCGCATGAAGTGTTGCTCGCCGAGGAAATCCTCCGCCGCCGATTTCGCCATCGGATGCCGCAACAGCGATTTCGGCGTCATGATCACCAGCGGCTTCCTGAACTGGCGCAACATCTGGCGGCGCAGCACGTGGAAATAATTCGCCGGGGTGGTGATGTTGCAGACCTGGATATTGTCGTTCGCACACAGCTGCAGGAAGCGTTCGAGCCGGGCCGAGGAGTGCTCGGGCCCCTGACCCTCGTAACCGTGCGGCAGCAGCAACACGAGGCCGTTGGCGCGCAGCCACTTGACCTCACCCGCGGCGATGAACTGGTCGATCATGATCTGCGCGCCATTGGCGAAATCGCCGAACTGCGCTTCCCACAGCACCAGCGTCTTGGGATCGGCCATCGCGAAGCCGTATTCGAAGCCGAGCACGCCGTATTCGGACAGCGGGCTGTCATAGACCTCGAACTTGCCGTGCGGCAGCTGGCACAGCGGGATGTATTTGCGCTCGCTCTGCTGGTCGACCCACACCGCGTGCCGCTGGCTGAACGTGCCGCGGCCCGAATCCTGGCCCGACAGGCGCACGCCGTAGCCCTCGGTCACGAGGCTGCCGAAAGCGAGCGCCTCCGCGGTGGCCCAGTCGAAGCCTTCGCCGCTGTCGAACATGTCCCGCTTCGCGCCGATCACCCGGCCGAGCGTCTTGTGGATTTCGAGATCGTCGGGAACGGTGGTCAGCGTGCGGCCGAGGCTGTCGAACAGCTTCTTCTCGATCGCCGTTTCGACATTGCGGCGCGCGTTTTCGGGATCGGCCGGCCGGGCCAGCCCCGCCCACCGGCCGCCGAACCAGTCGGCCTCGTTGGCCTTGTAGCTGCCGGCAGCGTCGAATTCCTCCTGTAGATGCGCAGTGAATTCCTCGCGCAATTGCGGGGCGGTGCCGCGCTCGATCACGCCTTCCGCGATCAGCTTCTCGGCGTAGAGGAAGCTGACCTTCTTGTGCGCGCGGATCGCGTCGTACATCTGCGGCTGGGTGAATTTGGGCTCGTCGCCCTCATTGTGGCCGAAGCGGCGATAGCACCACATGTCGATCACGATGTCGCGCTTGAATTTCTGCCGGTATTCGATCGCCAGCTTGCAGGCGAAGGTGACCGCCTCCGGATCGTCGCCGTTGACGTGCAGGATCGGCGCCTGGACGCCCTTGGCGACATCGGAGGGGTAGGGCGAGCTGCGCGCGAAACGCGGGCTGGTGGTGAAGCCGATCTGGTTGTTGATGATGAAATGGATGCAGCCGCCGGTGTTGTAGCCGTTGATGCCGGAGAAACTCAGGCTCTCCCACACCACGCCCTGGCCGGCAAAGGCCGCGTCGCCGTGGATCAGCACGGGTAGCACTTCGGCATGCGCGTCTAGATCGTCGCGGATCGCCTGCTGCGCGCGGGTCTTGCCGAGCACGACCGGGTCGACCGCCTCGAGATGCGACGGGTTGGGGACGAGGCTCATATGCACCTCGATCCCGTCGAATTCGCGGTCGGTGCTGGTGCCGAGGTGGTATTTGACGTCGCCCGAACCGCCGACATCGTCGGGATTGGCACTGCCGCCGGAAAATTCGTGGAAGATGACCTTGTAGGGCTTGGCCATCACGTTCGCGAGCACGTTGAGCCTACCCCTGTGGGCCATCCCGTAGATAATCTCGCGAACGCCGGTCGCGCCGCCATACTTGATCACCGCCTCGAGCGCCGGGATCATCGATTCGCCGCCGTCGAGGCCGAAGCGCTTGGTGCCGACATATTTCTTGCCGAGGAAATTCTCGTATTCCTCGCCGCGGATCACTGCCTGCAGGATCGCCTTCTTGCCCTCGGGGGTGAACTGGATCGTCTCTTCGGGGCTCTCGAACTTGTCCTGCAGGAAGCGGCGTTCTTCGGTGTCCGAGATGTGCATGTATTCGAGACCGACATGGCCGCAATAGGTCTGCCGCAGCGCGGCGTAGAGATCGCCGATCCGGACCCATTCGAAGCCGAACACGCCGCCGACATAGACTTCCTTGTCCTCCTGCCCGTCGAAGCCGTGCCATTGGAGCTGCAGGTCTTCCGGCTCTTCGCGGTGCGACAGGCCGAGCGGGTCGAGGTTGGCAGCCAAGTGCCCGCGCACGCGGTAGAGCCGGACCATCAGCATGGCGCGGATCGAATCGCCCGCCGCTTCCTCGATCGCCCTGGGATCGGTGCTCTTGCCCGCCTTGGCCGCGGCCTGCGCGACCGCCTGCTTCATCGTGGTCGGGTCGAGCGCCTGCGTGAGGTCCGCATCGCCGTCCGCGACCGCGGCGAGCCAGCCCGGATTGGCCCAGCTCGGGCCGGGCTGCGGGCCTTCCTGATCGGAGAGCGCGGGGAGGAAATCGTGCTGTTCGTTGCCCATGTCGGTTACTCGCGAGCCCCCGCGAAGGCGGGGGCCTCAGGCCGGTGGCGCTCAGTCACAGATCGTCCGCCAGATCGCGCCATGTTGGATTCATCTCGACGATACGCACCGCTTTCCATGCCCGTTTCCACTTCTTCATCTGCACTTCGAACGCGCGCGCTTCGTGAATGTTCTCGAATTCCTCGAACCAGACGAGGCGATGGCAGTTGAACCGTTTCGTGAAGCCGGCAACGGCGCCGCTGCGATGCTGCTCGACGCGTTTGGCGAGGTGGTCCGTGACGCCGATATAGAGGACACCCATCGGCTTGTTGGTGAGGATATAGGCATAGCCGGGTTTCACTGCGCCCCCGCGAAGGCGGGGGTCTCGGGTTCCATGCGAAGCGCCTGTGGCCCGAGGTCCCCGCCTTCGCGGGGACTCACAAAATACATCACCGTCATGCGAGTTCCTTCAGCATCGCGTCGAGCGTGGTGCCGAGTTCGCTGGGCGAGGGGGAGACGCGGATGCCCGCATCTTCCATCGCGGCGATCTTGTCGTCGGCGCCGCCCTGGCCGCCCGAGACGATCGCCCCGGCATGGCCCATGCGGCGGCCCGGAGGCGCGGTGCGGCCGGCGATGAAGCCGACGATCGGCTTCTGACGGCCTTTCGCGGCTTCCTGCTTGATGAATTCTGCCGCCTCTTCCTCGGCGCTGCCGCCGATCTCGCCGATCATCACGATCGACTTGGTCGCGTCGTCCGACAGGAACAGGTCGAGCACGTCGATGAAATTGGTCCCGTTGACCGGATCGCCGCCGATCCCGACCGCGGTGGTCTGGCCGAGCCCGACCTGCGTCGTCTGGTGCACCGCCTCGTAGGTCAGCGTGCCCGACCGGCTGACCACGCCGACCGAACCCTTCTGGAAGATGCTGCCCGGCATGATGCCGATCTTGCATTCCCCGGGTGTCAGCACGCCGGGGCAGTTGGGGCCGATCAGGCGCGACTTCGAACCTTCGAGCGCGGCCTTGACCTTGACCATGTCGAGCACCGGGATGCCCTCGGTGATGCACACGATCAGCTCCATCTCCGCATCGATCGCCTCGCAGATCGCGTCGGCGGCGAAGGGCGGGGGGACGTAGATGCAACTCGCGGTCGCACCGGTCTCGGCCTTCGCCTCGCGCACGGTGTCGAAATTGGGCAGGCCAATATGCGTCGTGCCGCCCTTACCGGGGGTGACGCCCGCGACCATCTGCGTCCCGTAATCGAGCGCCTGCTGCGTGTGGAAGGTGCCGGTATCGCCGGTCATCCCCTGCGTGATGACCTTGGTGCTCTTGTCGACGAGGATGGACATTCTATTCTCCGATAGCTTGGCGACGGTCACGTCGGCCAAATAGCTTTTTCAAATCGACGCCAATCCCGCCGATGTTTGGCTGCAGCATGACTGCGTCCGTCACTCGACCGCCAATGCGTTCGCCCCACGGATTTTCCCGCAGAACGTCGAATTTCTCTGCTCTGAAGTTGCGAAGCGTCAGGCCCTTCTCAAGATCATCGAAAATCGAACCTATGACGTGAAGGAAGTCGCTGGGAGAGGTGCAGAAATCTCTGAGAGGCAACAATGCTAGGTCGCGAAGCCCATCTGCCTCGCGCTCCATTCGACCTTCCATGAAATAACGAGGGTGGGTGTGTGTAATCAGAATAGCGGGCAAAATTTCTGAGGCATCGTGACCGCACACATGGTGCCAATCCAGAACCTCGTTCGCAAAGTGAACCCCGCGACCGCTCATTACCACCACCGCTTCAGTCTCAGAAGCGCGTTGGGAAAGATGCCCGAAATTATCACGGAAAAGCCGCTCGTATTCACCAGCGGGCCAACCGTAGTCTAGCAGGTAGACATACAGACTTCGATCTCCCGTCGGGAGCTCCTTCATGGTGCTGACGTAAAGGCCCATATGCGGCTTACCTTAAACTCTCGTCCAGCCCCTTGCACGCCTCGAGCAGTTCCTCGACCGCGTCGGTCGAGACCTTGAGGTTGGCGGCCTCCTCGTCCGAAAGTTCGATCTCGACCACGTCCTCGATTCCCTCGGCGCCGATCACCGCCGGGACGCCCACATACAGCCCGTCGACGCCGTATTTGCCTTCGACGAAGGCGGCGCAGGGGATGATGCGCTTCTGGTCGCCGAGATAGGCCTCGGCCATGCTGATCGCGCTGGTGGCGGGGGCGTAATAGGCAGAGCCGGTCTTGAGCAGGCCGACGATCTCGCCGCCGCCGCCGCGGGTGCGCTTGACGATTTCGTCGATGCGCTCCTCGCTGATGCCCTTGATCCTGGCGAGGTCGTTGACCGGGATGCCGCTGATCGTGGTGTAGCTCGTGACCGGGACCATCGTGTCGCCATGGCCGCCGAGGACGAAGGCGTTGACGTCCTTGACGCTGACGCCGAATTCCCACGCAAGGAAGGTGGCGAAGCGCGCGGAATCGAGCACGCCCGCCATGCCGACCACCTTGTTGTGCGGCAGGCCGGAAAATTCGCGCAGCGCCCATACCATCGCGTCGAGCGGGTTGGTGATGCAGATCACGAAAGCTTCGGGGCAGTTGTTCTTGATGCCTTCGCCGACCGCCTTCATCACCTTGAGGTTGATCCCGAGCAGATCGTCGCGGCTCATGCCCGGCTTGCGCGGCACGCCCGCGGTGACGATCACCACGTCGGCCCCGGCGATGTCGGCATAGTCGTTGGTGCCGGTGATGCGCGCGTCGAAGCCCTCGATCGGGCCGCACTGGCTGAGGTCGAGCGCCTTGCCCTGCGGCAGGCCCTCGGCGATGTCGAACAGGACGATATCGCCCATTTCCTTCTTCGCGGCGAGATGGGCGAGCGTGCCGCCGATCATGCCGGCGCCGATCAGCGCGATCTTCTTGCGTCCAACGGTAGTGGCCATTTCGGGGAGCTGTCCTTCCAAACGCGCGGGACCGTCCAACCAGCCGAATGGCGCGTTTCCAAGTCCCGCAAGGAGCCGCGCCCGGCGAACGGATGGTGGCCTAGGCGCGTGACAGGGGCATTGCAACCGCGAAACGGCATAGCTCGCCAACTATCTTTGCAAATAGTTCGCAATTGCAATAACATGTTGGATTGGGGGTATTCCCGTCTCGAACCGTCGGAGCGGCGAGAGGTTCCCGGCCGCTCAGGCGATCAGGCGATGCGGATTGCCGTCGTCGCGTTCCTGCGCCAGCAGCATGGCGGCGAGATAGTCGGGCACGGCGCGGCTGAAATAGTAGCCCTGGCCGAGCGTACAGCCGGCCTCGCGCACCGCCTTGACCTGGTCGATCGTCTCGAGCCCTTCGGCGACGATCTCCATGTCGAGCTGCGAGCCGAGCTCGGCCACAGCGCGGATGATCGCCTCCGCCTTGCGCCCGACATCAGGGCCGGAGACGAAGCTGCGGTCGACCTTGATCTTCTTGAACGGGTATTTGTTGATGTAGCCGAGCGAGGAGTAGCCCGTCCCGAAATCGTCGAGCGCGAAGCGCACCCCTGCCGAGGACAGTTCCTCGATGAAGAAATTGGTCGATTCGCTGTCGTCGAGGAACAGGCTCTCGGTCACTTCGAGCTCGAGCCGCTCGGGCGGCAGGTCGGCCTCGCGCAGCGCGTTGAGAATGCCGAGCGCCGCGCCCGGGGCGCGGATCTGCAGCGGCGACAGGTTGACCGCGATGGTGACGTCGTCGGGCCAGTTCGCGGCGGCCTTGGCCGCTTGCGCGGTGATCCAGTTGCCGAGCGTGATGATAAGGCCGGTTTCCTCGGCCACGGGGATGAATTCGTCGGGGCGCAGTTCGCCTTTTTCCGGGTGGAACCAGCGCACCAGCGCCTCGAAGGCGCGGATCCGGCCGCTCGACAGGTCGACGATCGGCTGGAAGAAGATCGACAGCTCGTCCTTCTGGATCGCGGCGCGCAGTTCGGCCTCGATCTCGCGCCGGCGGACCAGGTTGCGGGTCATCGAATCGTCGAAGAAGCAGGTCTGCCCGCGGCCGTTGACCTTGGCATGGTAGAGCGCGAGGTCGGCCGACTGCATCAGCTTGTCGGCATCGTCGCCGTCCTCGGGCATCACCGCGACGCCGAGCGAGGCGCGGATTTCCATCCGTTCGCCGTCGAGCCGCAGCGGACGCATGATCTCGGCATGCACTTCGCTCGCCAGCCGTTCGGCCTCGTGGCGATCGTCGACATCGGCGACGATGATGAATTCGTCGCCGCCGAAACGCGAGATGATCGCCCCGTCGGGGGTCACGCCGGTCAGCCGCTGCGCGATCTCGCCGAGCACACGGTCGCCGACGGTGTGGCCGAGCAGGTCGTTGAGCTCCTTGAACCGGTCGAGGTCGATCCAGAACAGCGCCACCTTCTGATCCTCGGGCAGGGCCATAAGGTGCTCGACCATCTCGTGGTTGAGCCCGGCGCGGTTGACGAGACCGGTGACGACGTCGGTGCGCGCCAGTATCCGCATCTTTTCCGCCATCTCGGCGCTCTTTTCGGCCGCGCCGATGCTGTCGCGCAGGACCTTGAACACGTTGAGCGTAATCGAGGCCATCGCGGGCAGCAGCAGGAACATCGTCGCGGCGAGCGCGAGGAAGGGCAGGGTGGCGATATAGAGCGCGGCGGCGATGATCGGCGCGCAGACCAGGAACAGCTGGCCGAGCGCGATCGCCGGCCGGCCCGCATTGCGGGCGCAAATGCCGACGCCGTAGCAGGTCGCATTGGCGATCAGCAGCACTTCGAGCGGCGCGCCGAGTTCCATCACCAGCGTCATCGCCGCGATCACGCCGAGCATCAGCGCATAGCTGAACGCCCCGATCTCGTAGACGATCTCGAGCGTCGAGGTGCTTGTGTCGTCGTCGTCGGGCGACAGGCCGAGCGCGGCGGTGACGCGGGTGACGGCGATGAAGCTGAGCACGATGCCGGCGATCAGGATCGCCTGCGAGCCGCTGAGCCATGCCGCGAGCACGCTGATGACGATACCGTTGACCGCGCCGATCGCGAGGCTGGTGGGCTGTGTGTAGAGGGTACGTACGAGGGTTCGGCGAACGCGCTCGCTCAACGCATCCGTGCCGGTCATTGAAAAGATCGTGCGGATCTTCTCTATGGGCTCGCTCCTCGCCATGGAGGCTGCATTAGAGCGAAACGGTCACCGTTTGGTTAACGGCGGAGTTACCATCTCGGCGGGCGCTTCACGCGCCCTTGTCCAGCCCCCCGTTTGCAATATCGCCGACCGCGCGGTCGAATTGCGCGGCCAGCCGGCGGTCGAGCGTCCTGCAGATGCCGAGCCACCAGTCGTATGCCTGCCTGTCGCCGGCGAAGAACGCCTGTTCCGCCTGCCTCCGCGCCTGCCGCGCGGCGCCGAGACCGTGCTCGGCGAAATGACGCAGGGCCGCGTGCAGCATCCGGTCGTCGGTCTCGCCGCCATTGTCGTTGGCCGCGCGACCGATCGCGCGCCTTGTAAGAGCGCGTGCGATCGGCGAGCCGGTCGTGGAACGGGCGGCGGCAAAATGGAGGGTCATGCAGGGATCGTCCCGGGTCGAATGAAGCGTTGGCCCGGACCTATGCGTGCACCCGCTAAGGTCCGGTTCCGGCAAAGGGTTTCCAGGCGATTAAGAGTTTGGGTGGAACGCCCGCTAACCAAGCGGTTAGGCGCGAAACACAGCCTTACTCGCGCGCTTTCCCGGGCTCGGCGATCCAGCGCCCGCTATTGGCGTATTCCTCTTTCACACCGCCGCCCGCGGGCAGGCTGTCGGCGGTGAAGATCGCGTCCCCGCCGCGCTGTTGCACCGCTTGCGAATAGGCCGGGGCGGGCTGGCGTGCGGGCGCAGTCCGGGCTTGCGTCTCGGCCTTGGCACGCTCGGCTTCGAAGGTCTTCTGCAGCTCGACAGGGTCGGCGGCGGCGGTCGCGTAGTCTTCGGTGCGGCGGACATTGGGCGCCGCGACCGGTTCGCCGCCGCGATAGGCCGCGCTGAATGCACCCGGCGTGCCGGCAACACCTTTCCATTTGTAGAAGCGGTGCGCGCCGATCGTGCCGACATGGTCGAGGCTGGGTGCCCAATAGGGGTGGATCCACACGGTGTGGTAATGCGTCGCGAGGCCGACGGGCTTGTAGACCTCGCCCGCGAGCGCATCCTGCGCCACCATCCGCGCGCGCGCCATGCCGCTCGCCGAGGCCGTGCGCCGCAACGACCCGTCGCAGGTGAAGCTGAACTGGCAGCCGGTCTTGCGCTCGCTGCCCTGGTAGACCACGCCGCACACGCTGTTGGGATAGCTCGGATGAGCGACGCGGTTGAGCACCACCTGCGCGACCGCACGCTGGCCGCCGAGCGCCTCGCTCGCCGCCTCGTAATAGACCGCGGTGGCGAGGCATTGCAGCGCGCGCGCCTTGTCGATGCCGGTGCCGGTCGAGAGGAAGCTGCGCGCCGCGGGTCCGGCCTCGCCGAGCACCGCCAGCGCGGCATCCTCGCTCCCGCCGGTGCCGGTCTGGTCGAACAGCACCGCGGGCGCGGCGTCGACGTCGTAGGCGAGGCGCCGCTCCTGCTCGATGAAGTAGAAGGCCGAGCCGGGGAAGCTGTTGCCCGGCTGCTCGAATGCCATCGGTTCGGGCGCGCCGGGGATGACGAAACCGGCCGGTTCGGGCTCCTCGAACGCGCGCCAGTCGCTCGGAGCTGCGACCGCCGGCACCGCCAGCGCTGCGGCCAGTGCGAGCAGAGCGCGTCCGCCTTTTGTGCCCGTCAGCCGCGCCCACAGCGATACGCGCGGACGGCGCTCTCGCGGCGTCGGCTGCGGGGTCGAGGGGGGCGAATGGGGCAATTCGAATCCGTTCGTGACTGTCGGGTGCGGCGCGCCACCGGCGCGTATCGGCGGCAAAGGTAAACCGCCACCGCCGTGCCGGTGTACGTCCCATAGCGGAACGGCTCGCAAGCGGCGGTTAAGCGGCACGGTGAAGAAAGCGTTGACGCGGGGCTTGCCGCGCGCAGCGGGCGGGCGTATCCGCGGGTCACGTCACGGGTTGCCCGGGAAACCGGGCCGAAGAGGGAAAGCGGTCCAAACCGCTGCTGCCCCCGCAACTGTGACCGGGGAGCGCGCGCTCCACATGCCACTGGGCCTGCGGGTACGGGAAGGCGGGGCGCGAGGCGACGATCCGGGAGCCAGGAGACCTGCCCGAGACGGTCGTTCCGCAGCCGGGCGGGGTGTACCGGAGGCAGATGGGAGAGCGTTCGAATTCGCGGCGCTCCCTCCGTCATGGGCGACATTCGCACATGATTGGAGGTTTTATGCGTAAATACTTGTTTCTTGGCGTTTCCTTGGCCGCGCTATCGGTCCCCACCATGGCTCAGGACGAGGCCGGGGCGAATGAGGGCAATGGCATCGTGCTGGAATCCTACCGCCTGCCCGATGAAGCGACGATCACCGTCACCGCCACCGGCACCCGAAGCGAGGTCGAGGACACCGGCCAGTCGGTCACGGTGATCGGAGAGGACGAGATCGAGTCCGTGCAGGGCGCCGATCTCACCCGCGTGCTCGAACGCGTGCCGGGCCTCACTTTCAGCCGCAACGGAGCGCCGGGCTCGGTCACGAGCGTCCGCCTGCGCGGCGCTGAGGGCGAACAGACGCTGGTGGTCCTCGACGGCGTGCGCGTGGCCGACCAGGCCTCGCCGGGCGGCGGGTTCGATTTCGGCAATCTGCTCGCGGGCAATCTCGACAAGATCGAGGTGCTGCGCGGTTCGAACTCCACCATCTGGGGCTCCGACGCGATCGGCGGCGTGCTCGTCGCTTCGACCAGTGCCGAGAGCGGGTTGCGCGCCAGTGCCGAATACGGATCGCGCGATACGGTGAACGCCGGCGTGTCGGGCGGCGCGAGCGGGGATGCCTATTTCATCGGCGGCTCGGCGAGCTGGTACTCCACCGACGGCTTCTCCGCCGCCGCAGCGGGCACCGAGCCCGACGGGTTCGAGCAATGGGCGGTCAACGGGCAGGGCCGGCTCTACCTGTCCGACAGCTTCGAACTGTTCGCGCGCGGGCGATGGGCCGAGGGCGAACTCGATGTCGACGGCTTTCCCGCGCCCGATTTCGCGCTCGCCGACACGCTGGAAACGCAGGACACGCGGCAGTATTCCGCCTCGGCAGGCGCGATCTACGATACCGGGCCGCTGTTCGTGCAGGCCACCTACAGCTTCTCCGACACAGAGCGGGTCAATCGCGATCCCGCCGTCGGCCCGACCTTCGCCAGCGACGGCCATTCGGACCGCATCGACCTGCGCGGCGAATGGCGCCCGATCGGACCGCTGATCGTCAATTTCGGCGGCGAGCACGAATGGAGCCGCTACGACACGCTGTTCGATCCGGGCGAGGACACGCGCATTTTCGGCGCCTACGGCCAGCTCGGGATCGAGTTCGGGCGGCTGTCGGGCCATGCGGGTGTGCGCTTGGACGATCACCGGCGCTTCGGCAGCGAGGTCAGCTTCGGCGGCGATCTGAGCTACGAAATCGCCGACGGCGTCAGGCTGCGCGGCAGCGTGGGCGAGGGCTTCAAGGCGCCGACGCTGTTCCAGCTGTTCAGCGATTTCGGCAATCCCGCGCTCGAGCCCGAGCGAAGCACGAGCTACGACATCGGCGTCTCGGTGGGCGAGCGCGCACTGACCGGGCGCAAATTCTACGGCGCGGTCACGCTGTTCCATCGCGATGCGGAGAACCAGATCGAATTCGCCGCCTGCGCCGATCCGGCCAACCCGCTGTGCCCCGACCGGCCGTTCGGCTTCTACGACAATGTCGGCCGGGTCCGCGCGCTGGGCTTCGAAGTCGAGCTGGGCGCGCGCCCGGTGGAGAATTTCACCGCCCGCGCGGTCTATGCCTATGTCGACACCGAGAACCGCACCTCGGGCGCGGCCAATCTCGGCAACGATCTCGCCCGCCGCCCCCGCCATGCGCTGACCGCCAGCTTCGACTGGGAGACTCCGCTCGCCGAACTGGCGCTCGGCGGCGATATCCGGCTGGTCGGCGACAGCTTCGACGATGCGGGCAATTTTACCCGGCTCGACGGTTATGCGGTCGGCACGCTGCGCGCTGGGTTCCCGATCGGCGGGCATGTCGAGTTGTTCGGCCGGGTCGAGAACCTGTGGGACGAGCAGTACCAGACCGCCGCCGGCTACGCGACCGCGGGCCGCAGCGGGCACGTCGGGGCGCGGGCGCGGTTCTGATGCGCGCCGCGCTTCTCGCTGCACTGGCGCTGGCGGGCTGCGCCCCGCAGCCGGCGCAGCGGGAAGCGTCCGTCCTGCCTACGGTCGTGAGCCTCAACCCGTGTACCGACGCCGTGCTGGCCGAGATCGCCGCGCCGGGGCAGATGCTGGCGATCTCGCATTACAGCCACGATCCGCGTGCTACATCGATGGATATCCGCACCGCGCACCGCTTCGCCGCGACCGGCGGGACGGTGGAGGAAGTGCTCGCCCTCGATCCCGATATCGTCGTGGCGGGGAGCTTCCTGCCGCCCGCCACGCGCGCCGCGTTCGACGATCTCGGCATCCGCGTCGAGACTTTCGGCATTGCCGCTACGGTCGAGGAGAGTGCGGATCAGGTCGAGCGATTGGCCGACGCGGTCGGTCGCCCGGCCGCGGGGAAGGCGCTGGCGGCGCGGATAGCGCGCGCTGCGGAGCCGGTCGCAGCTGCGAAGCCGGTCTCGACCGTGTTGTGGCAGCCGGGCGGGATAGTGCCGGGCGAGGGCGCGCTGGTCAGCGACCTGCTGCGCCGCGCCGGCTTCGTCAGCCACAGCGCTGCGCGCGGGTACGGACAGGCGGACCACCTGTCGCTCGAACAGGTGCTGGCCGATCCGCCCGAATTGCTGCTCGTCGCGGGCGATACACCGGCGCAGCGGCATCCAGCACTGCGCGAGTTGGACAGGACGCGAGCCGAGCGGTTCGATCCGGCGCTGCTCTATTGCGGCGGGCCGACGATCGAGCGGGCGATGGGACGGTTGCGCGAGATTAGAACCAGTCTGAGCCCCCTCAAAGGCCGGGACCTCGGGCCACAAGCGGAGCGCCAGACTGCACGAGGCCCCCGCCTTCGCGGCGGCTCAGTCCTATGAGCAAGGCCACGCTCACCTTCGCGGTCCTCCTCGCCATTGCCTTCCCGCTCTCGCTGCTTGCGGGCCGCGTGTGGATCGACCCCGCCGCAACCCCGAACGCCGCGATCATCCTCGCCGAGTTGCGCCTGCCACGCAGCCTGCTCGCCGTCGTCGTAGGGGCGGGGCTCGGCAGCGCCGGCGCGGCGATGCAGGGCTATCTGCGCAATCCGCTCGCCGATCCGGGACTGTTCGGGATTGCGCCGGGCGCGGCGCTGGGGGCAGTGGCGAGCTTCTGGTTCGGATATGCCGCGAGCGCCTGGCTATTGCCGCTGTTCGCGCTGGCTGGCGCAGCGGGGGCGATGGCGCTGCTGGCGCTGATCGCCGGTCGAACGGGCGGGATAGCGCTGTTCACGCTCGCCGGGATGATGATCGCCAGCCTTGCGGGCGCGCTGATGAGCCTCGCGATCAGCCTTGCGCCCAACGCCTTCGCCATGTCGGAGATCGTCACCTGGCTGATGGGCGCGCTGACCGACCGCAGCTGGCGCGAGGTGTGGATCGCGGCGCCGCCGACATTGCTCGGGATCGCCTGCTTCCGGTTCGCGCGGCGCGACCTCGACGCGCTGATCCTCGGCGACGCCGCCGCGCGCTCGCTCGGGATGCGTCCCGGCGCCTTGCAGGCGTGGCTGATTGCCGGCGTCGGGCTGACCGTCGGCAGCGGCGTGGCGGTGGCGGGGATCATCGGCTTCGTCGGACTGATCGTGCCGCACCTCGTCCGCCCGCTGACCGATCGCCGTCCGTCGCAGCTGATCGTGCCGAGCGCGCTGGCGGGGGCGCTGCTGGTGCTGGTCGCGGACAGCGTGGCGCGGGTGCTGCCGACGGTCACCGAATTGCGGCTCGGCATTGCGCTAAGCCTGATCGGCGCGCCGTTCTTCCTGTGGCTGCTGCTGCGGATGAGAAAGGGGCTGGCGTGATGCTCGCCGCGCGCAACATCACGCTAGCGGAACGTCTCGATGGCGTGACGGCAGCACTCGAGCCGGGTTGCATTACCGCGATCTGCGGCCCCAATGGCGCGGGCAAGTCGACGCTGCTTTCGGTGCTGGCCGGTCTGCTGACGCCGAATGGCGGCGAGGTTCTGCTGGGCGATACTCCGCTCGCCGCGCTCCATCCGCGCCAGCGTGCCAAGCGGATCGGCTATCTGCCGCAGGAGCCGGTCGTCGCGTGGGACGTTGCGGTGCGCAATCTCGTCGCGCTCGGGCGGCTGCCGCATGGCGATCGCGGCCGACGCCAGGTCGCCGCGGCGATGGAGACGCTCGACCTGCTGCCTTTCGCCGACCGCCCGCCATCGCAGCTCTCGGGCGGCGAGAGAGCGCGGGCCCTGCTCGCGCGGGTGCTGGCGGGCGAACCGGAATGGATCCTCGCCGACGAACCGCTCGCCGCGCTCGATCTCGGCCACCAGCTCGACCTGCTGCGCCACCTGCGGCGCGAGGCGGAGGCGGGCATTGGCGTGGTGCTGGTGCTGCACGATCTCGCGCTGGCGATTAATCATGCCGACCGGGTGCTGGTGCTCGACCGGGGCAGCCTCGCGGCCGACGGCGCATGCGAAGACGCGCTCGCCACCGAGGTGGTCGAGCGCGTCTGGGGCGTCTCCGCGCGCTGGATCGGCGATCCGGGCGCGCGGGCACTGGTTGTGCGAGGGTGCAGCCCCTCAACCAAGCTTCGCTAGTCGCTGCGCGACAAGCTACGCTATCCTTCTCCCTCGGGGAGAAGGATACGGAGACTTGGCGCCTTGGCGCCTAGTCGGAGTTGGATGAGGGGTGACGGCGCTATTCGCCCGCATCGCCGACGTTTGCGGGGCCGTCGTCCGACACTTCGCTGTCGGCCGCCTCGTCGCCCGGGATCAGCCCGCGCGCTTCGAGCATCGGGGTGACGTCGGGCCGGCGCCCGGCAAAGTTCTCGAACATCTCGAAATAGTCCATCGTCCCGCCGCGGCTGAGCACGGTGGCGCGGTAATGGTCGCCATTGGCGCGCGTCAGCCCGCCGTTCTCGCGGAACCACTTGCGGCTGTCGCGGTCGAGCATCTCGGTCCACAGATAGCTGTAATAGCCCGAGCTGTAGCCGGTCGGCGAGCTGAAGATGTGGTTGAAATAGGTGCTGCGATAGCGCGGCGGCACGAGATCGATCTCGAGCCCGAGTTCCTCGAGCGACCCGCGCTCGAACGCGTCGACCTTCGCCGGCGTATCGATCGCCGCAGCCTGTTCCGGCGTGAGCGCATGCCACTTCATGTCGAGCAATGCGGCCTCGACCACTTCGCCGAAATCGTAGCCCTGGTTGAATTTCGCCGCGGCCTCGATCTTGGCGATCATTTCGGGCGGGATCGTCTCGCCGGTCTCGTAGTGCTTGGCATAGTTCGACAGGATCGAGGGCCACGTCGCCCACATCTCGTGCACCTGGCTCGGATATTCGACGAAATCGCGCGCCGTGGCGGTGCCCGACAGGCTCTCGTAGCGCTGGTCGGCGAAGAAGCCGTGCAGCGCGTGGCCGAACTCGTGGAACGCGGTGTTGACCCAGTCGAAGCTGACCAGTTGCACCTCGCCCTCCGGCGCCTTGGGGATGTTGAGCACGTTGTAGATGACCGGCTTGTTGCTCCACAGATGGCTCTGCTCGACGAAATTGCTCATCCATGCACCGCCGCGCTTGGAAGGACGCTGGAACGGGTCGAAATAGAACAGGCCGAGCTCGGACCCGTCGCGGTCGAACACGGTGTAGGTCCACACGTCGGGGTGATAGACCGGGATGTCGGTACGGCGCTCGAAATTCAGCCCGTAAAGCTTGTTGGCCATGAAGAAGATGCCGTCCTCGAGCACCTTGTCGAGCTGGAAATATTCCATCACCGCGTCTTCGTCGAGATCGTAGCGCTCGGCCTTGATCTTGTTGGCGTAGCGGTACCAGTCCCACGGTTCGACCTCGTAGTCGCCGCCATCGGCCGCGATCGCCTCGTTGAGCATCGCCGCCTCGCGCCGCTGCGTCGCGGCCAGCGCGGGGACCATCGCTTCCATGAAGTCGAGCGCGGTCTTCGGCTTTTCCGCCATCCGATCCCACATCGCATAGGTCGCCCAGTCGGGTTCGCCGAACAGCGCCGCCTTCTCGGCGCGCAACTCGGCGATCTTGGCGATCAGCGTACGGGTGTCGATATCGGTGGTGCCGTCGGCGCGATTGTAGCTCGCCTTGAACAGCTTCTCGCGCGCGGCGCGGTTTTCCATCGCCGGCAGCGAGGGCTGCTGCGTCGTGTTCTGCAGCGCGATGGCGAACTTGCCCGGCTGGCCCTTCTCCGCGGCGAGATCGGCGGCGGACTTGATATCGGCCTCGCTGAGCCCGGCGAGATCGCCGCGGCTGTCGAAGAACACCGTCTGGTCGGCCATTGCGGCGCGCGCTTCCTGGCCGAATTCGGTGGTCAGCGTCGACAGCTCGGAGTTGATTTCCTTGACCCGTGTGCGTTGCGCATCGGTCAGCAGCGCGCCGGCGTGGACCATGCCCTCATACGTGTCCTCGAGCAGCTTGGCGTCCTCGGGAGTCATGCTCATCGCCGCGCGGTTGTCGTAAACCGCCTTGACCCGCCGGAACAGCACCGGGTCGAGCGTGATCGCGTCGAAATGCGCGGTCAGCCTGGGGCTGATCTCGGTGTTGATCTCGTCGAGCCGGTCGGTGGTGTTCGATCCGGTCAGCGCGAAGAACACGTTGTTGATGCGGCTCAGCATGCGGCCCGACTTTTCGAGCGCGACGATCGTGTTCTCGAAGGTCGGCGCGGCCGGGTTGTTCTTGATCGCATCGATTTCGGCGGTGTGGATCGCCATCGCCTGCTCGTAAGCGGGCAGGTAGTCGTCCTCGCCGAAAGCGGTGAAATCGGGCGCGTGGAAGGGCAGCGTGCTTTCGGCGGCGAAATAGCCGGTCGCTTCGGGCATGGCAGCGCTATCGCCGTCATCGGTCATATCGGCTTGGGCGACGGCCATGTCGGCGTCTTCGCTGGGCATGGTCTGGCATCCTGCAAGCAGCGCGCCGGCTGCGGTGGCGATCAAGAGGCGGGTTTTCATGTGAACTCCTGTCGAAATCTCGGTGCGCCGCTTCAACGACACATCAGTTACAAAAGCAACCATCGGGGGTCGCGGTTCCATGACGGCGGTCGAATACGGTCAGTCGTCGGGCGAATCCGAGGGCACAGCCGGGTCGGCAAGCGCCTTGCGCCGCGCCGCTTCGGCCGCTTCGCCGAGCGCCTGGCGGTTGACCGTCACGATCCGCGGCCGGGCTCCCGGCTCTGGCACGGCGAGCCAGATCGAGCCGAGTTCGAAGAATGCGCCCTGGTCCTTCTCCACGGTCATGTCGCCGAGCTCGATATTACGCAGCATTTCGAGCGTGGCGGGGTCGAATACCTCGTCGAACACCGCATCGAGCGTGTCGCCGTCGCCGAGGTCGCGCCGATTGCCCTCGGCGTCGATATAGAGCAGCGGGATGCCGATCTCGCGCAGCATCGCCTCGCGGTCGCCGCTGCGCGCGGCGGTTCGGATAGCCTCGATCGCATCGCGGAACTGGCTCGCGCTAGCTCCGGTCGCGCAGGATATCGCGCCGCCCGCAGTCTGGTCGTTGGCGCGGTCGTAATCGACTTCGGGCGCGTCCTGTCCGTCCCAGACGAGCAGCAGGCAGCTTTGCGCCGCCGAGCTGTGCGCGGCGGCGGGATCGGCCGGAACGGGGGTGGTTTCGGTGTCTGCGGCGCCGTCGCAGCCCGAAGCGAGCGCCAGCGCCGCGGCGGCGGCGAGCAGGCGTTCAGGTGCGCACCGTGTCGTCCGGTTGTTCGCGCGGATCCTCATAATTCGCGTCCAGGAATATATTGGCTCGCCGGTCGCTGCGATAGACCAGCCCGTTGGCCTTCGCACCCCCGGCATGATGATAGTGCAGTTCCTCGGCGATCGCCTCGTAATCGCTTTCCGCGATCGCCCGGTTGAGGCGCGGGCTCTCGCCGGCCGAGACGTTGCCTTCGCCGACATTGTACACGAGGTCGACCAGCGCGTCGAATTCGTGCTGGTAGAGCGGCAGGTGGCCGACCAGCGCGCGCACGCCGTCGGCGGCCTTGGCGATATCCTGGTGGAGGAACCGCATCGCCTGTTCGTGCGTGATCCGGTCGCCGACGCGCAGTCCGTCCTCGGGGAGGACGAGGTGGCCGATGCCGACGGTCGGATAGCCCGCGACATCGCGATAGACGGTGTAGCGAACGCCCTCTTCCTCCGCCATCGCCTCGACCAGTTCCTGGCTCGGCAGCAACAGCGCGGCGTCCTTGCGGATATTGTCCGACGGAATCGTATAGGCGCCGCGCTCGGGTCCGAAATCGAGCGGATTGATGCCCTGCGCGGCGATCGACATGCCCGCCGCGCCCAGCAGCAGCGATGCGCGGCTGGTCTTCGACAACTTGGGTGCCGCGGCGCGCGATTGCACGACCCCGCGCTTGGCGGCAAGGCCCGCAGCGATCCGCAGCGGTTCGTCCTTGATCCGCTGGAGCGCACGGCGCAGTGTGTCGCGCTTGCGGCGGCGCTTGCGTCTGACCGCGCTTCCGGTCGCACTTCGGGCGGCATGGAATGCGCCGAGTGTGCGGGCGGAATTGGGGGTCATGGTGCTCCTGTTGCGGGTCATGCCGGGGAAAGTCCGGCTTTTCATTCACCCAACCAACGGGTCAGCGGTGCGAAAGGTCCACGACTGGTCGACGCTGCGGAACGGATCGGGGCCTGTCCGAGGCGCGTCGCGGGTCAGGCCGCTTCGCTGACAACCTGGTTGCGGCCACGGTCCTTGGCCCGGTACATCGCCAGGTCCGAGCGGCGCAGCGCATGGTCGATCGTCTCGCCGGGCTCGCACGAGGCGAGCCCGATCGAGGCGGTGACGCGGATCGCGGAATTGCCGAGCTTGTCCGGGATGCGCTGGATGCGGCGGCGCAGCGCCTCGGCGAGTCCGGTCGCGGCGGCGCGGTCCACGCCTTCGACCAGCAGCGCGAATTCCTCGCCTCCGAGCCGCACCGCGCGGTGGCAATTGTGCGGCAGGGTGCGGACCACGCCGCGCATTTCGTCGGCGGTCGCGACCAGCACCCGGTCGCCGGTTTCGTGTCCGAAGCGGTCGTTGATCGCCTTGAAGTGATCGAGATCGATCGCGAGGATGTGCCGCAGCACTCCGCTGTGCTGCGCGGGCGCATCGTGTTCGAAGAAGGCGCGGCGGTTTAGCAGGCCGGTCAGCGGATCGTGTTGCGAGAGGAATTCGGCCTGCGCGAAGGCTTCGGCGAGTTCGTCGCCGAGCCGCCGGTTCTCGACCAGCATTTCGCAGGCCGCAATCTGCTGTTTCGCCGCGGCGAGGGCGAAGCCGGCGATGCCGGCCGAAACCGCGAGTACGGTAAGACACATTGCCGGCGAAACGTGGTCGAGATTCATCAGGATCGAGATCAGCAACGTCGCGGTGAACGTCCCGACCAGCGCGAACATCGGCCAGCGCATCGGGCCGTAGGTCACCGCGACCATCGCGACGCCGACGATGACGATCCCGCGTATGGTGCTGATCGAAGCGTCGCCGGGGCGGGGCGTCTCGAACGGATAGAGCAGCAGCGCCCAGGTGACGCCCGCCACCGCCAGCGCACAGATGGTGAGGCAGATATGCGGGCGCAGCTTCGCACCGCGCTCGAGCGCCTTGCGCAGCCGGTCGGTCGACCAGTGGCTGAAGGCGAGCGAGGCGAGCCGCAGCGTCAGCGGAACCACCAGCGCGTCGGCATAGGGGAGGGTGATGGCGGCGATCGCCAGCACGATCCAGGTCAGCAAGCTATAGGGAATCGCGCGTTGTTCGCGGTCGAGAACGGTGCGCACGACCTCGCACCGGACGTCACGCTCCCACGTCTCGTCGCGCAGGATATCGTGCAGCCCCTTGACCGGATTGGCGACCGTTCTTCCCAAGTTTTCCGCCCTTTGGCGGGGTGGAATGCACCCCGGGTTCCTGGCCGGGATAACGGCTGATGGTTAATTTGGAGTTGAGGGCAGGCCGCACACAATATTCCAACCGTTATTGCTGGATGATTTACTTGCTTTCGAAGAGTCTCGTCAGGTGATGCAGGTAAGTCAGTGCTTAACGAATACGCGTTACGTCGCCGGGAATGATCGACACCGAGCTTACCGGTAGAAGGGTCGACGACACGGGCGCAAACGCCAGGATCGCATGTTTCCTGGTCACCTATTTCGTCGTTACCTCGGCGACCATCTACGCGACTCGCTTCAGCGGCGGGCTCGCGCTCGTCTGGCTGGGTACGGGGATTCTCACCGGCCTGTTCGTCCATATTCCCTACAAGCTGTGGCCGCGCACGCTGGCCTATTTCACCGCCGCGAGCGCCTGCGCGACGACACTGTTCGGGTTCGGGCCGATGCCGGCCGTGCCGCTGGCGCTGGTCAATATCGGCGAGGCGGCCGCGATCGCGCTGGTCCTGCGCAAACTGTGTCCGAAGCTGGATTTCCTCGAAAACTACCGCTCGCTCGCGATCCTCGCCGTCGCCGGCGGCATCGCCGGACCCGCGCTCGCCGCCGTCCCGGGCGCGCTGATCGTGGTGACGCTGGCAACAGGCGGCACGTGGCTCGAATCCTTCGAACTCTGGATCGCCGGTCACGGGGTCGGCACGCTGCTGGTACTGCCGCTGGCGATGCTGGTTGCGCGCGGCAGTTTCATGCGCTTGGTTCACGCCGCGCCCGTCCGCGGCATCGTCGAGCTCGCACTGACGGCAATAGCGACGATCGCCGTTACGGTGCTGTCGCTGCTGGAGGTCGAGCTTCCGACGCTGTTCCTGCCGGTCGTGCCGCTGATCGCTGCGTGTCTGCTGTTCGGCTGGCTCGGGGCGGCGGTGGTCCTGTTGTGCATCGTCGTTACCTCGAGCACCATGCTGGCGATGGGTGCGGGACATGTCTCGGGGATCGAGGGCGGAATGACTGTGCAGGCGCTGTTCCTGCAATTCTATTTCGTCGTTCTCATGTTTCTCGCGCTGCCGGTGTCGGCCGTGCTGGCGCGCAACCGGAGCCTGCTGGCCAACATCACCAAGCGCGACGCGCTGCACAGGCTCATCACCGATCATTCCGACGACGCGATGCTGACCGTCGGTCTCGACGGACGAATCCACTTCGCCTCGCACGCCGCCTGCGCGCTTGCCGGGGAGGAGGCGCTGCAGGGCCGCAAGCTGACCGAGCTGGCGCTCGTCCGCGACCTGAAGGGATTGCGCCGCACCTTCCTGCTCGCTGCGGACGCTCCCGGCGAAACGATGATCCACGAGCACCCGTTCGGCGATTACGAGGACCGGATTTATATCGAGACCAAGGTGTGCGCCTATCCGGACGAGGACGGCAAACCGGCCGGTTTCGTGGTCGCCGCTCGCGATGTGACGCGTCGCCGCGAACGCGAGCTGGCGCACGAGAAGGTCGAACAGACCGACCCGCTGACCGGCCTTCCCAACCGGCGCAAGTTCTTCAAGCGATTGAAGGATGTGTCCGCCCATGCGGGCGATCGCCCGTGTTCGCTGGCGGTGTTCGACATCGACGATTTCGCGGCGATCAACCGCCGCTACGGCCGCGATGTCGGCGACCTGATCCTGCGCCATATCGGCAAGACGTTGCGTCTCAGGGGCGGCGACGAACTGTTCTTCGCGCGGTTGTCGGGCGAGGAATTCGGGCTGATCGCGACGGGGTACGACACCCGCGAGGCGGAAGCCTTGTGCTGGGGCGTGGCGGAGGAGATCGGGCATCGCGATGCGACGGCGAGCCGGGCGACCCCGCCGGTCGCGGTCAGCTTCGGGGTGGTGGAGCTACGTGCCGACGAAGCCGCTCCGGACGCAATGCGCAGACTGGACGACCGGCTGATGCAGGTAAAGACGCAGGTGGCGCGGAAAGTACGGCGGAGAGCGTAAGGGGCGGGGCTGCGGCGGACCGTCGCCCCTTCGGTTCAAACCGTCAGCGAAACAGACCAGTAGTGCGTCAAGAGTCCGCCGGTTCCGACACGGATGCGGGCAAAACCGTGATCGCCCCAATCCTCGCCGAAGCTGTTCTGAACCGTCGCGATGGCGTCCGCGTTGCGAAAATCCAGCCCCACCAAGCATAGGCAGTGCGCGAGTTCGTTGTCCGGATCGGGTTGTCGATCGAAGACGTTTCCGCCGGGCCAGTCGAAAAAAGGGCCTTCCTTGGTGATCCCCATCTCGACCACGATTGGCCCGTGATCCTTGAGATGGGAGAACGCCGTTGAGACGGAATCGACCCAATCCGTCTCCCGCACCTTCATCCGGTCATGAGACGCCGTACAGAAACCGTCAGGAACGGGAATTTGATCGTTATCGGCGACCGCAACGCCATCGTTGCGACACGCGTCGGCAGCGAATTTCGCGTTCAAACCGATCTGCGTGTCCCATTCGTCGGCAAGGCAATTGTGTATGAATGCCGGAGCGAGCGCGATGTCGGAACCTGTCGATATCCGGTGCTGGGCCTCCATCGCCGCCACGATTGAGAAACTCGTGCACAAATTGGTTCTGCCCTGATCGCGAACTCTGGAAAGCACGTCCTTGCCTTCCCAGCTGAAATGGCCCGTCGGCATCTCACGCGATCCGAAATCGGGCGCGAAGTCACCGGACAGGAGCAGTCCGGGATTGGGCGAAGCGGCGTTGCGGAATTGACGGCTGGCGCGGGCGCGCGCCCGAAGGGTGTCCTCAGGTTTCTCTTCGGTCATGATTGGGCCCTTCAGTCGCCCACGAGAGGCGAGTCGGATTTGGCCGCCTCCAGTTTTTGCCGTGCTTCGATGACGCCGAGTTCCGCTTCCAGCAATGCCTTCTCTTCGAGAAAGGCCTGGGTCGGCGTCTGTTCGCCAGCCAACTGATCTTCCAGACCGGCGATCTTCGCGCGCAGTTCGAGCTCGTCGGCTCGTGCCTTAAGCGCAGCTTGGTCGCGGCCGTCGAGTTCGGCCTTGAAGCCGGCGACCTGCGAAACGCCATCTGAAGCGACCTTTGCCAAGCCCTGCCCCGCAGTCGACGTGGTTTTCGATCCACCCTTGGTTAATTGGCCGTTCTCGTCAAAAGCGAGCGAACAGCCCATCGAAGTGAGGGCGCGGCTGCGACATGACAGCTGCCCGATACGGCCGAGTTGCAGCAGCGGATATTGCTTGGACAATAGCACTTTCTCTTCGGTCTTGGTGGTCCCGTCCGAAGCCGTGCTGACCGATTTCGGCTGAACGATCTTCAGCGTTCCCGGCCGGGCCGAACGATAGGGTATACCCCTCGTCAAATCGGTGTTTGTCAGCGTCGGGTGCTTGGGTGTCGGACCTTGCACTGGAGAAACGGCGTAGGTCACCGTCAAGCGTTCGGCCAAGCCGGGGTTGGGTACTTGTCCCGGCTTTACCCAGCGTTGCATCATCGCCGCAAACCGGGCCGAATTGAATTGCGAAATTGTTCCCGAAAAGGTCGATCCGTTTTCCGGCAAAGCGAATCTAACCTTGTGCGAAATCGGCTCGGCCAGCTTCTTGAGCTTGGTCTGGGCCGCTTCGAGTGATTCGGTTCTAAGTACCAGCAGGTCGTAGGCTTCGCGGTATTTCCTTGCCGTGTCGGGATCGATATAAGGGGCAAGCTTGTCGGCCTTTGCCTTTATGCGGTCGAATTGTTCGCTGGCTGTCTTGTGATCTGTGAGCCGCGAAGCAACCGTGCCCTTTTGCCGGTTATAGGCTTCCAGGGCCTTTGCCGTGTTCTCGTTGCAGAGATTTGCTCGCTCACTGCCATCGCCCGCTCCCGGTGCGGCGACCATCTTCGCGATGCCGAGCGCTGCCTGTAACCCGCCGGCGATGATCTCGACCGATTTGTCCTCGGCTGTCGCGTTGATACTCTTCACCATACCCGACGGGTGGTATTCGATATTCACTTCGCTGGTCTTGGCGAAGGACGAAAGACTGTTCGGGTCGACGTAGTATCGTTGTTCGGGATCGGGAAAGCGTTTCTTTTCTTCGACCGCCGCCGAAACCTTCAGGTCCAGGGTGTGGCAATCGGTCAGCTGGTAGACGACCGCGCCATGAAACTGATCGAAGTAGAGATCGTAGGGAAGACCGTTCTGAATGGCGTATGTGCCGTCGCTCTCCAGTGGTACAGCCTTGGTTAGCGTGAGATTGGTCGCACATCCTGCCAAGGCCAAAGAAATAATCCCCAGCACCGATAGCTTCGTTCGCATCATCATCTCCCCCTCGATAACGATCGAAACTATAATTGATCTGGCGTAGCGAGTCATACATTTTCTTCGACAAATGAACATCAGTAAACATGGACATCTGTCGGCTGGCATTCGTGAACTGTGCAGTAAAGTAGCGAGATTGCCGATCGACGGGTCTGACGCTACGGCACATGTCGCTTGTCGCGCGTGTGACAGATCTCTTTCTCGGCTTGTGGAGGTGGGCTTTTGGCCGACGAGCGTATCGCATTGCTTGCAACCGGATTTTGATCGGGAATGCAGCGTAGTCGGCTCTTGACCAGCACGAACATTTCCGGAACAGCGCTCAGCTATGCCCCTCACTACCATCTCCGTCCGCGGCGCGCGGGAACACAACCTCAAGGGGGTCGATATCGACCTCCCGCGCGACAGCCTGATCGTCATCACCGGGCTCTCGGGTTCGGGCAAGTCGAGCCTCGCCTTCGATACCATCTATGCCGAGGGGCAGCGGCGTTACGTCGAATCGCTTTCCGCCTATGCGCGGCAGTTCCTCGAGATGATGCAGAAGCCCGATGTCGAGCATATCGACGGGCTCAGCCCCGCGATCTCGATCGAGCAGAAGACCACCAGCCGCAATCCGCGCTCGACCGTCGCCACCGTCACCGAGATCTACGACTATATGCGGCTGCTGTGGGCGCGGGTGGGGGTGCCGTACTCGCCCGCCACCGGGCAGCCGATCGAGGCGCAGACGGTCTCCAACATGGTCGACCGGGTCATGGCGCTGCCCGAGGGTACGCGCCTCTATTTGCTCGCGCCGGTCGTGCGCGGGCGCAAGGGCGAGTACCGCAAGGAGCTGGCAGAGTGGCAGAAGGCCGGCTTCACCCGCGTGCGGATCGACGGCGAGATGTTTCCGATCGAGGAAGCGCCCGCGCTCGACAAGAAATTCAAGCACGATATCGAGGTGGTGGTCGACCGGCTCGCGGTGAAGGAAGGGCTGGAAACGCGGCTCGCCGACAGTTTCGAGACCGCGCTACGGCTGGCCGAGGGGCTGGCCTATGTCGATTTGGCGGATGGGACGGTGGCCGATGCGGCCCCCTCCGAGCCTCGCTCCGCTCCGCCCACCTCCCCCAGCGGGGGAGGATCGAAAGACGCAAATCCTCCCCCGCTGGGGGAGGTGGCAGTCGCGCAAGCGACTGACGGTGGGGGCCGGTCCGGCGGCAAGATGAAGGGCGCCGGCGTCCCCGACAACCGCATCGTCTTCAGCGAAAAATTCGCCTGCCCGGTCTCCGGCTTCACCATCGAGGAAATCGAGCCGCGGCTGTTCTCCTTCAACGCCCCCCAGGGTGCGTGCCCGACCTGCGACGGGATCGGCGAGAAGCAGCTGTTCGATCCGCAACTGGTGGTGCCGAACGAGGCGCTCACGCTGAAGAAGGGCGCGGTGGTGCCGTGGGCCAAGTCGAACCCGCCGAGCCCCTATTACATGCAGGTGCTGCAATCGCTTGCGACCGAGTACGGCTTCGATCTCGAAACGCCGTGGAACGAGCTGGCGGAGGAGCACCGTGACGTGATCCTGCACGGCACGCGGGGCAAGCGCGTGCCGCTGACCTTCAGGGACGGGCGCAAGCAATACACCGTCAACAAGCCGTTCGAGGGCGTGATCGGCAATCTCAACCGCCGCCTGCGGCAGACCGAAAGTGCGTGGATGCGCGAGGAGCTGAGCAAGTTCCAGACCGCGCAGCCATGCGAGACCTGCGGCGGCAAGCGATTGAACGAGAAGGCGCTGGCGGTAAAGGTCCCGAGCGCCGACGGCCCGACCGATATCGCGACGCCGACGAAAATGAGCGTCGCCGATGCGGTGGCGTGGTTCGGTTCGCTCGACGAGCACCTCAACCCGACCCAGCAGCAGATCGCCAAGGCCATCCTCAAGGAGATCAACGAGCGGCTCGGCTTCCTCGACAATGTCGGCCTCGACTACCTCAATCTCGACCGCACCAGCGGCACGCTCAGCGGCGGCGAGAGCCAGCGCATCCGGCTGGCGAGCCAGATCGGCAGCGGGCTCTCCGGCGTGCTCTACGTGCTCGACGAGCCGAGTATCGGTCTCCACCAGCGCGACAACGACCGGCTGCTCGAAACATTGAAGCGGCTACGCGACCTCGGCAACACGGTGATCGTGGTCGAGCACGACGAGGACGCGATCCGCAGCGCCGACCACGTGGTCGACCTCGGCCCCGGCGCGGGGGTGCGCGGGGGCGAGGTGGTGGCGCAGGGCACGCTCAAACAGGTGCTCAAGGCGAAGAACTCGCTCACCGCCGACTACCTCACCGGCCGCCGCGAGATCGCCGTCCCGGCCACCCGCCGCAAGGGCAACGGCCAGCATCTCACCGTGCACGGTGCGCGCGCCAACAATCTCAAATCGATCGACGCCGAGATCCCGCTCGGCACCTTCACCTGCATCACCGGCGTCAGCGGCAGCGGCAAGTCGAGCCTGGTGGTCGACACGCTCTACCCTGCCTCGGCGCGCGCGCTCAACAACGCCCGCGTCATCGCCGGGCCGCACGACAAGGTGACGGGCCTCGAATATTGCGACAAGGTGATCGAGATCGACCAGTCGCCGATCGGCCGCACCCCGCGCTCGAACCCGGCGACCTATACCGGCGCCTTCACCCAGATCCGCGACTGGTTCGCCGGCCTGCCCGAGGCGCAGGCGCGCGGCTACAAGCCGGGGCGGTTCAGCTTCAACGTCAAGGGCGGCCGGTGCGAGGCGTGCCAGGGCGACGGGCTGATCAAGATCGAGATGCACTTCCTGCCCGACGTCTACGTCACCTGCGAGGAATGCGGCGGGCGGCGCTACAACCGCGAGACGCTCGAGGTGAAGTTCAAGGGCCACTCGATCGCCGACGTGCTCGACATGACGATCGAGGACGCGGAGACCTTCTTCAAGGCCGTCCCCCCGATCCGCGACAAGATGCATATGCTGAACGAGGTCGGGCTCGGCTACGTCAAGGTCGGCCAGCAGGCGACCACCCTGTCGGGCGGCGAGGCGCAGAGAGTGAAGCTGGCGAAGGAATTGTCCAAGCGCTCGACCGGGCAGACGCTCTACATCCTCGACGAGCCGACCACCGGGCTGCATTTCGAGGACGTGCGGAAATTGCTGGAGGTGCTGCACCGGCTGGTGGAGCAGGGGAACAGCGTGGTGGTGATCGAGCACAATCTCGACGTGATCAAGACGGCGGACCATATCCTGGATTTAGGTCCGGACGGAGGCGTGCGAGGAGGCGAAATCGTCGCCGAGGGCACGCCTGAAGAGGTGGCTGCGACATCCGCGAGCTACACGGGACAGTATCTGAAACCTATGCTGGAGCGGACCAAGGAAGCCGCCGAGTGAATGTGATAGTTTGCCTTTGATCGAGCCTGTTCTGAGCGGAGCGGAGAACGCAGTTTGTAGCGCAGTCGAAGGGACCGCAGACCGTATCCTCGACCTCGGCCTTGAGGGCGAGGTGTGCAAGGGTGAAGTTATGGCGGAGGCGGAGCGGCAATCGGCATTCTTAGAGGCTGTCGAGTAAATGTAATTATCTGCGCCAGTCACCTAGTATCGATGACTATCGCCGCGCTCCTCTTCGAATAAAATCGGATTCATCCTCTGCCACTCTCTTCATCAATACAGTAAAACGAGTCTTAAAAAATTCTTGCCCATCGATCCATTGGTTCTCGAACTGATTCACTTTCACGTCCCCACCGAAATGTGTACGCATAATAGTTCGTGCTGCATATAGACCAATGCCAGAACCTCTGACATTATCACTCTCTGTCAACTCTCCGCGATAATTTTTCTCAAAAATTTTCTCTTTCTCGCTTTCCCGAATTCTTGGGCCGAATGACTCCACCCTAAAAATTATGTCAGTCTCGTTCTCTTCAATCCGGAGATTTATTGGTAAACGGCGTGGTGTATATTTTATTGCATTCTCAATAAGAACTAAAGGGACCATCTCAAACATGGGTGGACCATAGATATGGCCCCAAGCATGACCATCAAAATTAATCCGACATCCCTTTGAGCTGGCAAATCCGCTAAATGATTTTCTCACCTTATCTATCTTCTTATATGGAGATATCTTTTCGTCCGTCCATTTTGCGGTGGCGCCTGTTGAGTAGTCAATTATATCCAATCGAAGAGACATTAGTTGCTGAGTATTTACTGCATTGTCTAGGTGAAAGACTAGTTCATTATCTGAATTATCAGGAAGCAATTCCCGCGCCGAGCTTGCTGCATGGTAAATTTCTTTTGAGATTGCCCTGAGGTCATGAGTGATATTGGCGAGTTCCGTGTCGCGCTCGTCGCGAACTGACCCTGCCGTTTCCATGTAGGTGTTAAGGTAGTCTTCCAGCGTCTTGCGATCGAACTCCTGCGGCATATCAGGAAATTTTCGCCGCTTACGCCGCTCGTCCTTGAGGGTCATTCCCGGCAAAACCACCTTGCGTCCGAGCGGATCAAATTTGGCAAGCGTGCTGTACCCTAGCGGGCAAAATGCCCAGCCCGGTTGCATGGTGGAATAAAACGATTTCTGTGCCGGCGAGAAAAACTCCACTGGCAGCTTAAAGATCGTTCCTTGCTGCTCCGATGCGAAGCCCGAGTCGAACATAACCAATGCGAATGCACTCATTCATCCAATAACCAGTTTGAAAATTCCAGAAGCTACCAACGACTGGGCAATACCCCTCAAATCCGAACCTGACGCCATCTTTACAACAGCATTGCGATAGGGGGACTCGGTCCCTGCCGTTACGGAGCGAACGTAGGCATCCTCAAGTTTCAAAATGTCCAGTGTCGGAACGTCTCCGTCCACAAGTGCGACGCGTTGACGTTTCCAAACAAGGATAGGATTGGTCAAAAACCTAATTATTCGATCAAGATTATCTCGCCATTCTCCGAGATCGGCATCCTTTTTTAAAAATACATCAGCAGATTTTCGGGCTAGCTCTATAATACTAGCTTCAGCTCCACCTGTATAAGCTATTACAAATTTTTCTGGGTGGTTTCTTTTTATTTCGTCGATCAAATATCCCCCTTGGCCTACGTCATTTAGATGCTTGCCAACGCCTCGCAAATCGCACATGATTATGTTGTATTCTGCGATATCTGATATTTTAACTATGTCGCCCAGAAAGTCGATATTGTATCCGTTGTTTCGAAGCCGCTGTTCATGCCGGAAAGGATCATCGTCGATAACTGCAATTGGCACTTGCGCCCGGCGATCGAGATCACTGCGCTGGGCGTTGTGCGCCTTTTGATAAGTGTCGAGTTCGTCAATCCCGCGATAGGTCAGCAGTTTTTCGAACATTGGGCTTTCCTAGGTGTTGGTCGGTCGCGACGCTTAGGGGCGTGCGAACGAATGTTGATCTTCGAACATTCCTACATGACATTCATCCTAAGGCTAGCTTGGTGCCGTGTGCGCGCCATGATTTTGAACCGACTGCCTCAGTTTCATGGCTCCCCTCGCCGTGGTAAGTAATTCGGTTGGGCTCCCGAGGCGACAAGATTCGCCGCTATTGTTGGTGAAGCATGGAAATATGCTTTCCTACACGCCCCTCGGTGTATAACTGACTCGGTTCCCCTGCACGCAACCCACAGGTGAACCGATGACTTTCCAGCGAGCACGACAGGGCCGTCTGATCACGGCTGAGGAACTCAAGGCACGGCAGGTCGCGCAGGCCGCGGCCGAGGCGCGCCAGCGCGCGGAGGCGCGGGGCGGGGAGGGTGGGGGCGAGAGCGCCGAACCTCCCAAATCCGTTCGCCCTGAGCCTGTCGAAGGGCCGCACTTCACTTCGAGCGCTGTGCCGGAAGAAAAAGCAGTCCTTCGACAAGCTCAGGACGAACGGGGAGGGGAGTGTGGCTTGAGCTCTCGGGCTCAGTCCGAGTGCGATGGGGACGATGATCCGGGATTGCCCGAGACCCCCGCCTTTCGACAGGCTCAGGAGGGGCCCTCCGCGGGGGATCGGGAAAGCAAAGCGCAACCCACCCCCAATCTCCCCGCCCTGATCGCCTCGCTCCCCGGCGACCAAACCCGCGCCCCGCAGACGCAGTTCGATCGCGAGCGGCAGGTGACCTTCCTCGAAGCGCTCTCGACGTGGGGCAATGTGCGCGCGGCGGCGAGGCGGGCGGGGGTGTCGCATCAGAGCGTCTATCGCGCGCGGCGCGCCACGGCGGCGTTCAAGCGCGCGTGGGGTGCGGCGATGGTGGTCGCGCGCGGGCATGCCGAGGCGGTCGCCGGCGAGCGCGCCATCGACGGGCTCGAGGAGGACGTGTGGTATCACGGCGAGGTGGTCGGCAAGCGGCGGCGCTACGATACGCGGCTGCTGCTCGCGCATCTCGCGCGGCTCGACCGGCTCGAGGCGGACGACGACACCGCCGCGCTGGCGGAGGATTTCGAAAGCCTGCTCGACCGGATGCGCGATGGCGAGGAGATCGCGGACGCGGAGGCGTGCACTCATCGCAAAACCGTTCACCCTGAGCCTGTCGAAGGGTCGCACTTCACTTCAGGCGCGGCGCCAGAAGAAAAGGCAGGGCTTCGACAGGCTCAGCCCGAACGGCGGAAGGGAGGTTGCGCGGAGCGGAATATTTCTTCCCCAGGACCGTGTAACACCCGGTCCATGTCTCCCGCCGCCACGCGCGCCGCGATGCTGGCCGGGCTCGCCTGCGACTGCGCCGGTGCGCGGCACGGCACCGATGGCGGGTCGCCGCACTTCCGCATGGGCGCACACGGGCCCGAGCCGGTGTGCAATGCCGGCGGCGGGGCGGGGCCGTGCTGCGACGATCCGCGCTGGCCCGAATGCCGCGACTGCCCGCACTATCCCCGCGTCTCGCGGCTGCTCCACCTGATGGACGAGCAGCGCCCGCCCGACGCGCCGCCGCTATCCGAGCTGGACGATGCGGAGGCGGCCGAGGCGTGCCAGATCGCAGCGTTCGAGGCGGGCGACGACGAGTGGTGGCGCTATGGCGACGGGTTCGCGCTCTACGAAGCCGACGGCTCGGGCGGGTGGCGGATCGCAGGGCAGGGAGACGACGCCGACACCCGATAGCGGGGTGTCGGATAGGTGCCGCCGCACGTGTCGTTGGTCGGCCCGTGATCGATGCTTGCAGATCGCGGCTTGCATCGCGTGACATGTCGACTCGCACCCCTTGTCGACTCGTTCACCTGTCGTTAATGCTGCCGACAGGGTTGCGAACGGGGGGCCGGACCACGATGAAAGCGCGCGCTTTCGACGTCGAAACGATGTTCGCGGAGCCGTGCTTCAGGACAAACATCGCCGATGCGATCGCGCCCGAACAGGAGCACTTCGTCAAGGGCCTTGCGATGCTCGACGACCAGGTCAACCGGATTTCGGAGGAACTGTACCTGCTCGAGCGGCCCGAGATGGCGAGCATCAGGGCGGCGGTGCAGGAGGCGCTCGACACCTATGCCCGCGAGGTGATGGGGATCTCCGCCCGGCTCGAAGTGACGCGGAGCTGGTCGCTGACCAATCCGCCCGGAGTGGGCATGCACGGGCACACGCATTCGAACGCGCTGGTGTCGGGCTCGCTCTACTACACCGACCTGCCCGACCCGCCGGGGAACATGATCTTCGAGCGGCACGACACCTGTGGCCGGCTCGAAATCGCGGTGGGCGACACCGGGCGGAACGTCTCCGACGCGCAGCGCAACGCACTGGTGCCGGCCAGGGGCGACCTGGTGCTGTTCCCGAGCGCGCTGGAGCATTACGTCGAGACCAACACTTCGGGGGTCGACCGGCATTCGATCGCCTTCGACACCCTCGTGCGCGGCAGGCCCGGCAGCTCCCGCGACGTGAGCGAGCCGGAGCTCTAACCCGGTGTCGGAAGCTTGGCGGTGATGACGGCGAAGCCGACGCTGACGGTGATGAGCAGAACGAGCAGCGCGAGGTTCACCCTGGGCCGCCTGGTGAACATCAGCCAGATCAGCGCGGGGAAGAACAGCAGCAGCACCACCCCGTTGGCGAGCATCATGCCGGGGGACATTCCCTCGACCATCTTCTGCTGCGCAGCCATCGGAACGATGAACTGCGTCGCCACGATGCTGACGATGTTGATCCCGAGCACGCCGCCCAGCACCCAGCGCTTCTGCTGCCAGTACCAGACGTCGAAATCGGGCCAGTCGGCCGGCTCGTCGGGGAAGGTAAGGCTGGCGACGAGATAGTACCAGCCGATCACGAACAGAATACCGAGCACCGATGCGGCGTTGAAGATCAGATGGTCGCGCAGACCGTACATGTGGAGGAAGAAGGTCGACTGGTCGATGATCACCAGCAGGCCGAGCAGCGGCACCAGCCAGCCGATCCGGATGGCCGATGCGGCGGGGTCGATCCCCGCCTTGCGGCGGGCCCTGAGCTTGAGCACCCGCGCGAAGCCGCTCAGCACCTCCGCCATGGCGAGGCCCACGAGCAGGATGAACGCCTCGAACAGAAAGTTGAAACCGTCCATGCGTGCCCCCCAAGCCGCGTCCCTTCGCGCACGCGGATCAGCATGCGGCGGAGCTATCGGCTTGGCAAGTACCGGAAAGAGCGATGGCGCCGAATGTGCGCCCGGCGAGGGAGTGCTATCCTTCGACCAGCGCCAGTTCGACCCGGCCGTGTCCGCGGCGGATCAGGCCGATCTCCTGCGCGGCGGCGCGCGACAGGTCGATCACCCGGCCGCGGGAGAAGGGGCCGCGATCGTTGATCCGTACAACCACCGACCTTCCCGTGCGCGGGTTGGTCACCTGCACCAGGGTGCCGAAAGGCAACGTGCGGTGCGCGGCGGTGAGCGCGTGCATGTCGAAGCGCTGCCCGCTAGCGGTGCGGCGGCCGTGGAAGCGGCGGCCGTAATAGGACGCGGTGCCGCTGCCGAGCGATTGGGTGACTCGCGGACCCTCGGGTTCCAGCGGGGGCTCGATCTCGGTGATGTCGACCGCGTGTGCTGGCTGGAGATAGGGGCGCGGGGGATGGTCGAAGCGGGCGAAGCTGGTCTCGAACCGCTCCTCGGCCGCCTCGCCGGGTTCCGCGAGGACGACGCTGCCCGACCCCGCCGGCAGCATGGTCGCCGCGGCGAAGATCAGCGCGGTGCCGGCACGGATGCGGCGAAAGGTTCGAAGCCCGTCCATTGCGCGCGGATATAGCCGACGCGATGCAGCATCGGCACCACATGTGGGGCCGCCTGCCTTGTTATGGGCGCATTTCGTCGCGTTTGCCGGAACCATCGCGCGGCAATGCAAGATCGCGCTGTCCTACAGATGGAAGACCGTGCCATGTCGCGCAGTGCGATTCGCCGCGGTGCCTGGTACGCTCTTTGAAATGTCGATAATGCCTGTGCGAAGCGGTTGGCAGGAGCCGTTTACAGCTTCGCTGAACTGGTACCGGCCCGCTCCTTCCCGGGGCCTTGTTGCGTGCGGATGGGACCTCCGTCCGATTTGCTGTTCCATCACCCATGTCAACCCGGCCGACGATGGGCTACTATGGTCGGGATGGCCGGGGGATGAGGGATGGAACAGCCCCGGCAGTCAGACGACTGCCACGCTGCGACAGGCTGCCGATCGCCGGAAAAGAAATGTGTCCTGGAAGGCAAATGGGGCCGGCATTGCTGCCGACCCCACTCTCACCGGCCCGTGGTCTCGTCTTCCGGCGAACCTTCCGACGAGCGCTTGGCGCCCGATGTTTCCCCTTTTCTCCGGCAAGCCGGAGATCCGGTTCTGTCACCGGCGCTCGCGCCGGCATCCGGTTCCTCCCGCGGTCGGTTCGGTCCGAAGACCTCCCCTCGTCTGAAGAAACCGAGACCGGTCATCCGCTGTTGGCCCGGCATCTCGAGCGGTTCCGCGTTCGCCGAAGCGTTCGCGTTCCCATCGATGCCCGACCGGAACGTCCGGCCTGCAGCAGAGTGCTTTCGCGTTCCTCTCGAGCGGCCCACTTGCGTCCGGCCGAAGCCTTCTGCATGTGGTCCTCAAAGACCGCGCGGACAGTCTCCGCTACATCATCCGGGTTTGAAAAGTCCTTCGCTATCAGGCCGTTGGACCGTCAATCGAAGAGTCTTTCGCTCCCTTCCGATAAACAGAGACTGCTCCGGAGAAGCGAGTCGTTCAAGGTCGCAAAGGCCCAGTTTTCCACTTTTCAATCAATTCGCTGTGGACGAGCGTGGATAACTCAACGGTTTGGCGCAAACGTCCTCAACAAGCAAAGCGATAGGCAACCAACGCCTCCTATCGGTCCCGCTTCGCCAACAACCGCAAACGCAGCGCGTTCAACTTGATGAACCCTTCGGCGTCCTGCTGGTCGTAGGCGCCTGCATCGTCTTCGAACGTCACGTGCCGCTCCGAATAGAGCGAATTGGCCGACTTGCGCCCGACCACGCTCGCCAGCCCCTTGTAGAGCTTCACCCGCACCGCCCCGCTGACCTTCTCCTGGCTCACATCAACCGCAGCCTGCAGCATCTCGCGCTCGGGGCTGAACCAGAAGCCGTTATAGATCAGCTCGGCATAGCGCGGCATCAGCTCGTCCTTGAGATGCGCCGCGCCGCGGTCGAGCGTGATCTGTTCGATACCGCGATGCGCGCGGGCGTAGATCTCGCCGCCCGGGGTCTCGTACATGCCGCGGCTCTTCATGCCGACGAAGCGGTTCTCGACCAGGTCGAGCCGCCCGATCCCGTGCCGCCGGCCGAGCTCGTTGAGCGCGCTCAGCAGCTCCGCCGGGCTCATCGCCGCCCCGTTCAGCGCCACCCCGTCGCCGCGCTCGAATTCGAGCTCGATATATTCGGGCGTGTCGGGCGCGTCCTCGGGGTGGTCGGTGCGCGAATAGACGTAGTCGGGCGTCTCCTCCCACGGATCCTCAAGCACCTTGCCCTCCGAGGAGGTGTGGAGGAGGTTGGCGTCGGTCGAGAACGGGCTCTCGCCGCGCTTGTCCTTCGGCACCGCGATCTGGTGCTTCTCGGCCCAGGCGATCAGCGCGGTGCGGCTGGTCAGGTCCCATTCGCGCCACGGCGCGATCACGCGGATGTCGGGATCGAGCGCATAGGCGCTGAGCTCGAAGCGCACCTGGTCGTTGCCCTTGCCGGTGGCGCCGTGCGCGATCGCGTCGGCGCCGGTCTCGTGAGCGATCTCGACCAGCCGCTTCGAGATCAGCGGCCGCGCGATCGAGGTGCCGAGCAGATAGTCGCCCTCGTAGCGGGCATTGGCGCGCATCATCGGAAAGACGAAATCGCGCACGAATTCCTCGCGCAGGTCCTCGATGAAGATGTGCTTGTCGGGGATCCCCATCGCGCGCGCCTTGGCCCGCGCCGGCTCGATCTCCTCGCCTTGGCCGAGATCGGCGGTGAAGGTGACTACCTCCAGCCCGCGCTCGATCTCGAGCCACTTGGCGATCACGCTGGTATCGAGCCCGCCCGAATAGGCGAGGACCACTCTCTTCACGTCGGACATTCGCTGCGCACTCCGTCAATCGGTCCGAAGACCGGCGGCGCGCGTAACAGGGGCGGGGGCGGGGGGCAATCAAATCGGGCTTGTCTGCCCGATAGCCTGTGTCGGTGTGCCCGCTCAGGCGGCTTCGGACAGATCGTTCCGAAGCATAGCCTCGTCGAACACGGCGACGCGATTCCTGCCGCTGTTCTTGGCCGCATAGAGCGCAATATCGGCGCGGCGCAGCGGATAGGCGTCGCGAGCGTCTTCGAGCCGGTCGATACCGATACTGACGGTGAGCGGGCACGGTACTTTGTCGGGCGTGACGAAGCTCGACCGCTCGACCGCGCTGCGTACCAGTTCGGCCGTGGCAGCAGCTTGCACCAGTGAGGCCGCCGGCAGCAGCACGCCGAATTCCTCGCCTCCCAGTCTTGCGAGCATCGCGCTCTCGTCGAGCACCGATGCGATCGACCTCGTCAATGCCACCAAAGCCTCGTCGCCGACATGGTGGCCGAAGCGGTCGTTGATAGACTTGAACCGGTCCGCGTCGATCAGCAGCAGCCCCGCGCCTTCGCCAGTCGCACAGCATCGTTCGATGGCGGCGAGAAATGCGCGGCGATTGGCGATGCCGGTCAGCGCGTCGTGCGCCGCGTCGTGTTCGAGCCGCGCGTTGAGCTCCGCCAGCCGGGCCGACTGCGCGACGATCACCAGCGCGATCGGCAGGCTGCACAACAGCGGTACCGTCACTGCGAAACCGGCTGCCAGCGGCAACACGCTGTTCCCGCTCGGCAGGAATTGCAGCGCCGCGAGAACGCAGGCGAGCGACACCGCGACCGACAGCGCGCCGATCTTCGCCGTGGTGAGCAGCACCCTGCGGTCGATATGCAGGCGGTCGAACATCGGCCCATCATGGCGCGAAGGGATTGAGATGCTCTTAAACGCCCGGCTCCTACGGGTGCGACGCATGCCGCCCAGCCAAACCGCTGCGATCTGGGAAGTCGGGCTGCGTGCTCCTATATCGGGCGGGCAACGGGAAAGGGGATGCGATCAATGGCCGGACTTTGGGCAAAGGCGCGGAGCATGGCGGAGCAGGCGCCGCCCGAGCGCAACCGCTGGGTCGATTTCCTGCGCGCGCTGTCGATCATGGCGGTGGTGGTCGGGCACTGGCTGGTCGCCGCGCCGTGGGTCGATGCGGACGGCGCGGTGCAGGGCGGGCACCTGCTCGGGATCCTGGAGTGGTCGCAATGGCTGACCTGGGGGTTCCAGGTGATGCCGATCTTCTTCCTCGTCGGTGGCTATTCGAACGGCGTAAGTTGGGCGGCGACGCGGCGGAAAGAGGGGCACTACTCCGACTGGTTCGCGAGCCGCATCCAGCGGCTGATCAACCCGGTGTTCCCGGTGCTGCTGGTATGGGCGGTGCTCGCCTTTTTCGGCACGCAGTTCGGGATGGAGCGCGAGCAGGTGCGGATGGCGACCTTCCTCGCGCTGATCCCGGTGTGGTTCCTCGCGGTCTACCTGCTGGTGACCGCGCTCGCGCCGCTGACTTTGCGCGCGTGGGAGCGGTGGGGCTGGGGCAGCTTCGCCGCTTTGGCCGCAGCCGCGGTGGCGGTCGACTGGCTGACCTTCGCGGCGGGCGTGCCGTATTTGAACTTTCTCAACTTCCTGTTCGTGTGGGTCGGCATCCACCAGCTCGGCTATGCGTGGCAGAGCGGGCGCTTCGGCGGCGTCGCGATGCGGCTTGCGTGGTTCCTCGGCGGGCTGGCGGCGCTGTGCGCGCTGGTGTTCGCCGGGCCGTACCCCGTGGCGATGATCGGGGTACCCGGCGCCGAGATCACCAATTCGATGCCGCCGACGCTGGCGCTGTTCGCGCTGGGCGTGACGCAGACCGGGCTGGTACTCGCGCTCGAGGGGCCGGGGCGGCGCATGCTGGAGAATGTCCGGCTATGGACTGCGACGGTGCTGATGAACGGAATGATCATGACAGTCTATCTGTGGCACCTGACAGCCTTCGTGCTGGTGATGGTGGCCGCGTGGCTGGCGGGCGGCGTGGGGCTGGAGGTCTATCCCGGCACCGCCGGCTGGTGGCTCGCGCGGCCGGTATGGTTCGCGCTCTACATAATCGCGCTGTTGCCGCTGATCGCGCTGTTCGCACGCTACGAGCGCGGGATGGGCATAGCGGCGCGCGAGACGCCGGTGCCGCAATGGCGCCTCGTGCTCGGCCTGCTGCTGATCTGCACCGGCCTCGCGATGACCGCCGCGATCAGCATCGCCAGCCCCGAGGGGGTGACGGGCGTGCGGCTATGGGTGGTGGCGCTGCCGTTTATCGGCGCGGCGCTGGTGGGGTTCGGGCCGATGTATCGGTGGGTGAAGGGCGCCGGCTGACCCGATTCGATCCGATTCGCAGCATGACGATGCCCGTTTCGGGGGGTTTTGTTGATAAAGTACATCCGGCGTCGGCGCTTGTTGAAGCGGCGCGCGCGATTTCGTCGTCTATTCGGTTTTCAAAGAGCCGATGCGAACATAGCAGCGTCGGGGCGTGTAGGAAAATGGGCCGTGCGGCGGAGTGGTGGCGTGCTACAGGGTTCGGACTGAAAGGCGGAAAAGGCTATGACCAATAGCGAAGCGATCGCCGGCCTCGAGCCGGTCCACCAGGGTGAGGTGTTGAGCGAGGACGTGTTTCCCGAAACCGGCCTCACCAAGACCGAATTCGCCCGCCGCCTCGGCATGAGCCGCGAGGCGCTGCACAATATCTTCACCGGCAAGTCGGCGGCGACGCCGTTCGTGGCGCTGAAACTGGGCCGCCTGCTGGGGACGTCGCCGGAGATGTGGCTGAATTTGCAGCAGGCTTACGACCTGGTGGTGGTGCGCGGCGAGAAGGGCGACGAGATCGACAAGGTGGAGCAGTTGGCGGCCTAGCGGCTGGCGATGACTGCCGTTTGTGGGCGCGGCGCTGGTGGGGTTCGGACCGATTTATCGGTGGCTGAAGGGGTGAACAGGTCTTTCAATTCACATGACTTCTCTTTTAGCGGCTCTGCGAAACTCGTCGAACTGCATAAGCAATGCATTAGTTTTTTTGTGTAGATCATCGGAAAGCTCATCGTACTTCCGCATTTTTTCCGGGTCGTAGTCCCCTCCCCGATCGATGTTCCAATTGGGTTGCAGTGCGAAGGCCATGTCGTCACCCGGTGGACCATGTGTGAAGAACCTGAGACTGCAAAAGTTTCGCCACTCCCGCAAGGCGTCGATCAAGCTGTTGGCTTCCTGCGAGACCGTAGGGTTTAGAAACTCGTTATCCGTACTTGCGAGGTAATACTCCAAATCGTCCAGCATGTTCATCTGCGATCGCATGAAGAGGTGGTTTGTGTCGATAAATCCAAGGATGCTTTTCACCTTCTCGTCGGGAAACGCATTGATGAACTTCTCATATATTTGGAGATCATGGTTTCGGTTCCGACGCGCGTCTTCCTTTTTGACATCAAAGTCGAACCGCTTTTGGGTTAGCTCAAGGTAACTCACAATGACATGATAGATCAGACCAGCTATAACTAGAGCCGCGCCAAAAATGGGGGCAGTTGGCGGATCGACCTCGACGTCCAAGCGATTGGAAAGAAGCGCCCTTACGTACGGTTCCCAAAAGGGACCAGACAGAACCAAAATCCCACCGATCACGCAAGTCATTGCAATCCGATGGTGTGGAAGTCCTCGGACTACACGATAAATTCTGAGGGCAAGATCGACCTTGGTCTCTTTGGACGACTCCACAATTACTCCGCCGCTTCCCGCAACCCAGGATCGAACCGCCACCCCGGCACCTCGCCCAGCTCGCGCAACCGCGCGCTTTCCTCGTGGATATATTCGCGCGTCATCGGGATCGCGGCGCGGTCCTTTACGTATTGCAGCTGCCAGTTGACCATCATCCCGTTGCGGAAGCTCTGTTCGGCGCCGGCGAGGTAGAACAGCCACATGCGGTAGAAGGTCTCGTCGTACATCGCGGTGATCTCTTCGCGGTGCATCACCGTGCGGTTGTACCACTCCTCGAGCGTGTACGAGTAGTGGAAGCGCATCGCCTCCACATCGGTCACCTGCCAGCCATAGCGCTCGCTCTGCGTCACCAGTTCGGAGAGCGCGGGGATATAGCCGCCGGGGAAGATGTATTTGCGCGTCCACGCGTCGGTGAAGCCCGGAGGGCCGGCGCGGCCGCAGCAATGGCTGATCATCACCCCGTCGGGCTTCAGCAGCCGGTTGGTGTGCTCGTAGAATTGCGGGTAGTGGATCGTGCCGACATGTTCGAGCAGGCCGACGCTGGAGATGCGGTCGAACTCGCCGGTTACGTCGCGGTAGTCCATCAGGTGGAACTGCACCTTGTCGGCCACGCCCATCGCCTCGGCGCGTTCCTTGCAGAAGGCGATCTGGTCGGGCGCGAGCGCGACGCCGGTGACCTCGCAATCGTACATCTCGTGCAAGTACAGCGCCAGACCGCCCCAGCCGCAGCCGATATCGAGCACCTTCATGCGCTGGCCGCCATTGTCCTCCGGTCGCTTGAGATAGAGCTTAGCGGCGAGGTGCGCCTTCTTGTCCATCTGCGCCTGTTCGAGGCTGGTCGCGTGCGGATCGGCCTCGCGGTAATAGGCCATGGTGTATTGCCGATCCTCGTCGAGGAAGCGCTCGTAGAGCTGGCGGGTGAGGTTGTAGGTGTGCTCGGCGTTCCGGCGCGCCGAGGAGCGCAGATTGATCCCGTCGAGCTTCGCCACCGCGCGCTGGAGCGCCTTGCGGACCGGCCCCTTGGGCTTGAGCGAGGAATCGCCGAGCCGCTTGGCGTTCATGGTGACGAACAGCACCATGTCGCGGATATCGTGCGGCTCTTCGACCGTCAGCCAGCCCCACATGAACGCCTCGCCCGCGCCGAGTTGCGGATAGCGCACGATATGGTTTGCGGCCTTTTTGCTGGTCAGCCGAATGCGGATCGGGCCGGGGCGGCCGCCCGTCTCGGGCGGGTAGTCGCCTCCTCCGGGGCCATAGGTATATTCCTTGCCGTCGTAATCGGTGACGATCAGCCGTCCGTGATTGATCGCCTTGTTCAGGAACTTGTCGAGCAGGTACATAGGTGTTTTCCGGTCCCCCGTCTGGATTGCTGACAGAGTGCGTTCGAGGCGCTAGCGTGTCAATCGGGAGGATACGCGATGGCCGAAGCGAAGACGCAGATTACCGAAGTCGATCCACGGGATTTCATCGCCGCGGTCGAGCCCGCGGCGAAGCGCGAGGATGCCGAGGTGCTCGACGCGCTGTTCCGCCGCGCGACGGGGGAGGACCCGAAGATGTGGGGCCCCTCGATTATCGGCTACGGCGAGTACCACTACCGCTACGAATCCGGGCGCGAGGGCGATATGTGCCGGCAGGGCTTCAGCCCGCGCAAGGCGAAGCACTCGCTCTACATCATGGATTGCGGCGACGAGAGCGACCAGGCCGCCTTCGCTCCGCTGCTGGCACGGCTGGGCAAGCACAAGACCAGCAAGGCGTGCATCTACGTCAACAAGCTGGCCGATGTGGATCTCGACGTCCTGGAAGAGATGGTTGCGCTGGGCTGGAAACGGTCGCTGGAGAGGCATCCGGAATAGCGGGGCCGTCCGGCCCCTCATCCAACTCCGCCTAATTCGCATGCGCGAATAAGGCTCCGTATCCTT
>Ga0207829_100069_pt1 | contig 199149 bp, 155 predicted proteins | sample TtaePargueraPR_4_FD_187738 | JGI IMG/M metagenome (GOLD analysis project Ga0207829, IMG submission 187738) | Aerobic enrichment media microbial communities from Bioluminiscent Bay, La Parguera, Puerto Rico - Tt and P1 (SPAdes) | ecosystem: Environmental > Aquatic > Marine > Unclassified ... | reverse complement strand
TAACGGGGCGACAAAGGTAATTACTTTTTCAAAACCTCCAAAACTTTTTTCGCTTTTTTTGAAACTTTATTGCTAAAGTTTCTGCGGCTTTGACGCGGTCTTCAGTGCCGTTCCACCAGCCTTCCAATCACTCGTCTTTTACCCATCATCTTGTCACCTGAACGTCGCTTCGTTTCCAAAGCGGCTGCAAATGTAATTCTTAATTTGTTTCTGCCAAATACTTTTTAAAGTTTTTTCGAAACTTTTTTTTCGAACCGTTTCGTTGCTCCAAAGATCGAAATCTCTTTTCCAACTAACGGCTCTACCTTTGCCGTTCTGTATCCCACCGTTTCTATGAACATCGCTTCTCTCAAAGCGGCTGCAAAAGTAATCAAGGTTTTTAATAATGCAAGTCCTTTTGGGAAATTAATTGCAACTATTTTGGGGCTAAAATCGCAAGTAACTGAGAATCTGAATAGAGTGATTCAATAAATTTTTAGCGAGGCCGATTTAAAAAGACAATACACCCGCTGACCTTTCTCAAGGCACATACTTTTCTGTGATACTTCGGTCACCTCTACGATGATGTTTTCGCCTATATCGACGATACAAAACGCCAGGCCGTCTTTTAATAATACGTCTTTCATAGTGCCTTCTACCTGGTTGCGCAGTGAGATATTTTGTACTGGTTCTTTTGATAAAGCTATGCTTTCGGGCTTGATCAGGACTTTTAAGGCCTGGTTTATCGCCACGTCTTTTCCTATAGTTTGTGTTAAGGCCTGAATCTGCAGGTTACTTTTATTGCTTTTCAGCAGAACCATATTCTTCGATTCGAGGTGTGCAAAAACCGACAGGTGCATAACATTATACCAGCCCGACTCGTGCATCAACTCCAAATTCTCGGGTCGATCCAAGAGATCGGTAAACTTTCCGTGCCCCAGTAACTGTCCATTTTTCAGCAGCAACAAGTTATCGGTAAGACTTAAAAGGTCGGGAAGATCGTGGCTTACTATTAATATAGGGAGCGAGAATTTCTGGTGCACCCGGTTTAGATACGGAATTATTTCGCGGCGCAGGTTTACATCGAGTGCCGAAAACGGCTCGTCCATCAACAATATTTTCGAACCACTGATAATGGCACGGCCAATTGCGGCACGCTGTTTTTCGCCGCCGGAACACTGTTCTGGTTTCTTATTTAATAAATGTGCGATCTGCAACGTATCGACCACCTCATTGAAAAGCTCCGGATCGGGATTCTTTTCGCCATACAACAGGTTCTTCCTTATAGTATAGTGTGGAAAAAGTCGCTCGTCCTGAAAAACGTAGCCCACCCTACGCTGCCTGATCTTAACATTTTTCTTCTTATTGGTATCGAGAAGTATGTCTCCATTCAAATGAATATAACCTGAATCGGGCGTAACAATTCCGGCGATGGAATTCAGCAAACTGGTTTTTCCATGCCCCGACGGTCCGAAGATACCGGTAATCCAATTCGGTATATCAGCTTTTACATCGAGTGTAAAATCCTTTCGCTGCAGTTTTATATGAAAACTCAATGCCGGAGTCATGCCGTTTTACTTTTAATTACACGTTTGTTTAAGAACTCGGCGGCGATCATTGCCAGCAGCGATAATATAACTGATACCACAACCAAACGCATGGTTGAAGCTTCTTGTCCCGGAACCTGCATTTCAGAAAATATGGCCAGCGGAAGTGTTTGTGTTTTTCCTTCAATGTTTCCGGCAAATGAAATGGTGGCTCCAAATTCTCCCAGACTTCTGGCAAACGAAAGAATGAATCCACTGATTACTCCGGGCAGTGCCAACGGAAGTGTGATGGTAAAAAACACCCGGAGATTGGAAGCTCCCAAAGTGCGTGCAGCCTCTTCCAATTTCTGATCGACCAGTTCAATGGATAAACGAATGGATCGCGTAACCAATGGGAACGACACAAAAATGGCAGCGATTACCGCCGCATAAAACGAAAAGGCAATTTGAATTCCGAACGTTTCGTAAAAGAATTTACCGATAACTCCGCGGTTTCCGAAAACCAGTAATAATAAATAACCGGTTGTAATGGGAGGTAAAACCAGCGGTAAATGTATGATTCCTTCAAGTACCGACTTGCCGAAAAACTTTTTGCGGGCCAGAAACCAGCCCACGACTATGGCCAGCGGCAAGGTTATTACAGCACAAATTAGCGCAACATATAGCGATAATTGTATTGCCGACCACTCGCTTGCTGTATATTTAAAAAGTTCACTCAATCTTAAATCCGTGTTTTATCCAGATGTCTTTTGCTTCTTTCGAGGTCAGAAAATTATAAAAAAGCCCGGTTTGTTCGTTGTTTTTGTTCTTTAAAATGGAGGCATAAAAACCAATTGGCGGATGCAGCTCTTCGGGAACAATGGAAACGATCTTTACTTTTTTCGATTTCAGCGCATCGGTTTTGTATACAATTCCCATTTCCACTTCGCCCAATTCAACCACCATTAAGGCCGAACGCACATCTTTTGCCGGCAGAATCCGATCGTATAAAACATCGGCATAACCACCGCTCTCGATTGCTTTCCATGCATAGTCGCCAGCAGGAACATGTTTCGGATCGCCAATTGACAGGCGACCATTAAACTTCTCCGGAAAATGATCCGAAAATGTAATGGTATCCGTTTCACTATCGGAAGGAACGATTACTGCAAGGGATGTTCCAACAACTTTCTCTTTTGATTCGGGAACAACCAAATCCATATTAATGAGGTAGTCTACCCATTTTTCGTTGGCAGAAATATAAACTGAAGGTTGTGCTCCCTGTTCAATTTGCCGGGCCAATGTTCCCGACGAGGCAAAATTCAATTTGATGTCGACGTCATTTTCCGTTTTGTAGATTTCAGCCAGCTCAGAGACAACATTTGTCAATCCGGCTCCACTGAAAACCAACAGTTCTGTCGATTGCTTTTTTTGCGATTTTTGGGCACATCCAAAAAACAAGAATACTATTAATATATATAGTGAAACTTTTCTGTTCATTATTCGACCGCTAAAGTTAGGCAAATTGTAGCTTCAACAAGTATAGATGCTTTTATTAAAAGCACCATTCGCGTCTAAAGCAGTCCTGAAAATCCTAAATGGACTCTTCTTCAACTAGTGCTGCATTACAATATTCTTTCAATGCGTTGGTAAAATCGAGCATTCTCGACAACTCTTCGCGTGTCGGCTCAAGCGTTTCCAGCACTTCCAGCGAGCAGAAATTCATGAACCGATTGAGAAACCGCGCCTCCACAAGAAACTCTTCAGGAATTTCCATTTTCTTACCAACCTGCCTTAACATGGCTGTTATTCCCGAATGTTCGGGCAGTTCGCCGGTACTTACACACAAAGCCGTCAGATAGTTTTCCACTGCCATGCTTAATACATTGTATACTACCAGGCTTCCCAATTTTTCTTTTTTGTACGAACCAACTGCTGCTTTTGCGTAGCTGTCGGCCTCATCCATGTACTTTGTCCAGTTTGCCATAATTTCAAATTTATGTTATTCAACCTTGTTGTATTATTATGTTGTAGATGTTTTTAGCCTCCTGAATTAAATATTCGACGAAATCAGGTTTTTCACCTCGTTGAAATGCAGGTCGCGCTTTAACTCGGTCGACAGCTTTTTGATTTTAGCGACAAGAATGGCCAGTTCATTTTTAGGCAGAAAAATATTTCGTTTTTGCAGCATCTCATCAACTGCGCCCATTCCAGAGTGTTTTCCGATAACCAACTCGGTCTGTCGGCCAATTTCGTTCGGATTAAAAGGCTGGTATGAAAGTGGATTTTCTTTTAGGCTGCGGCAGTGAATTCCGGATTCGTGCGAGAAAACCAGTTCTCCCGACACGGGTTTCGATAATGCCAACTTTCGCTCTGAAGCCTGTTCCACCAGTTTCGAAAGCTGAACCATTTTCTCACCTTCTAAATTAAAATCATAGCCACAGGAATATTTCAGGGCAAATACCACTTCTTCCAAGCAGGCATTTCCTGCTCGCTCACCCAATCCGTTTACCGTAAGACTCACACTTTGTGCGCCCGATTGTAATGCCACAACATGGTTGGCGGTTGCCATTCCCAAGTCGTTGTGTCCGTGAAATTCAAAATCTACATCAACAAAATCGTTGCTCAACTGCGTAAACAGGTTCTGTGTGGAAAGTGGATTCAGAATTCCTACCGTATCGGCAATACGCACACGTTTGGCGCCGTATAAAGTTGTTAGATAGATGTATTCTTTAAGGAAATCGTAATCGGCACGCGAAGCATCCTGCGCACCAACGGCCACAAATTCGAAATGATTCGTGGCAAAATTCATTATCCCGGGAAGGTTTTTTCGCACCCAGTCGCGCGACTTCCCAAGCGTTTCAAGTTGTATATCGGAAACAGGGAACGAAAGGTTGACCCTGTTTGCTCCTGTAGCCAGGGCAGCTTCCAAATCGTTGAAAGTTGCCCTGCACCAGCAGGTAGAAGCGAAGGAAAATCCCTGGTTGATCAAACAATGAATGTCGCTCTGCTCTTTTTCACCCATGGCCGGAGTTCCGATTTCCAATTCCGGGACTCCAATTTCATCAAGCTTTTGAGCAATTTCGAGTTTCTCTTTCAGTGAAAATACTACACCCGGAGCTTGTTCTCCGTCACGCAGCGTAGTGTCGATCAAATATGGGAACTTCTCATCCTTCATAATATATAATTGTTATTGGTTTTCAATCTGATAAAAGTACCCCCGGCACAAGCCGGGAATACTATACAAGTTGAAGTTTGATTAGTTCTGGTTCTACCGATGAGAGTTTATTTTCAAACATCTATCGGCATTATCCATTGTAATTTCAAAGCTTCACCAAGGCTCACTCTGAAAAACAATTGGATAAGAGGGGAAAAACAATTGAGCACGCAGTTTAACTTATTCGCTTATGAGATAATCCTCAACGGCCTCCCCCTCCTCCAGTGCATCTAAAATTTCGTCGATTTTCTCTTCATTAATTCCTCCGTACCAATAGTTATTTGGGTGAATAACCATTACGGGCCCCTGAGAGCAAACGTTTAAACAAGCGGTGGAAGAGACCGCGACGTCCATGCCGCGGTCGTTACATTCTTCCATTATATATTGAATTAAATCGGATGAACCGTTTTTGTTACAATAACCTTGTGCATCGCCGGCAACCCTGTACGAGTTGCATACTAAAATGTGAAATTCTGGTTTTTTCATCTCATTATTATTTAAAGTTTTTATTTGTATTCGATGTAACTCGCCAGGAATAATTTTTCTATAAAAGAATTGTATTATTCGCTCGTTTCATAATTGATTTCTTTAGTCGGAAGCCCCCCTCTCCCGATGAATCGGGATCTCCCCTGAAGTGGAGAAAAGAACACCTCCGATGCGTTATACTTTTTATTTATTATTATTTACACTTTCCATTACAACTCGAAATCTGGTCGATATTACACGAACATGGTTGCACAATAATACCTTTGGCTTTTAGGGCTGCCTCTGGTTTTTCTCCAATTTGAAGCGTATACACCTTATCGCAATCTTTTATTCGTTCGTAAACCACTGACAGCCTGTCTCCTGAAAACTTATGATCCTTGTCCGGCATTTCCTCTGTATTTGATTTGCAATAGGAATCTACCATTCTGGTTTCAATAAGTTTTACCTCGTTGGCTTTTACATCGTAGATCGAAAAACTACGTGCTTTTCCAAAATGCTGGTCAACTTTTACTCCACTGGTTGTTGTTACTGCTATTCTCATTTTTTAACCTCTCCCCAGCCCTCTCCAAAGGAGAGGGAGTCTGGTCTATTAAATTTATAATTGAATGCATCCTTTATTCCATGTCCTAATTCCTCCCCTTTGGGGAGGTTAGGAGGGGTAGCGTTAACCGCAACCGGTTCCTTTTCCAGAACATTCTGATCCGCATTTAAAAACATCGGCTTTTTTCAGTGTCCGGAGTTCTTTACCTTTGTAAACTGCATCCAAACCTTCGTCAATCAAACCGGTCATCTCAACGATCTTGATTCCTGCGCGTCCAATAATCGACGATGGCGATGGTCCGATTCCGCCAACCAACAAGGCCCTGCAATCATCTATCACATCTGCCAGTACTGCCCAACGACTATTTCCGGCTCCGGGTTTTGGTGTAGCGCGCTGTTCAACCATTCTATAACCGTTTGGTGTTTCCCGGAAAATGTATAGTTGCGTTGCTTCGCCCAGGTGCTGATTTACTAACAGTCCCTCGTGGCTGGCAACAGCTACATATGGTTTTGTTTTGTCAACATTCACCGATAGGTTCGACACTTCCGACAAAATTTGTTTTGCTTCTGCATCGTCTTTTCCCAACAATCCAACAGCATCAGCGCGACAACGTGCACAGTGTGTCATCGGAGGCAAATATTCTTTTATCCCATTTTGTAATTCTTTCATTCGTTTTGGCGAAGGCTCTTCAAAATCCTCGAAAGGAGTTCCTTCAACCGGATAGAGCGGAATTGTATTCATAATATCCACGTCCATCTCTTTCATTTTTTTTGCGATATCAACGATCACATTGTCATTGATTCCGGGCACTACAATCGAATTGATTTTTACGGTAATACCTGCGCGTTTTAATGCACGAATTGCTTCCATCTGGTTCCGCAGCAGAATTTCAGCTGCCTGTTCTCCAAAATATCCGCGCTTTTCGAAACGCACCCATTTATACAATTGCGATAATGTTTTTGTCTCGGTTCCGTTCAGTGTAATGGTAACGTGGCTAACTTCCAGTTCCTTTAATTCATCAACATACGGCAATACATTCAGCCCGTTTGACGAAAGACAAAGGATCATTTCAGGAAATTCTTTACGAATCAACCGAAGTGTTGTCATGGTTTGAATTGGATTGGCGAACGGATCGCCGGGGCCGGCAATTCCCACAACCGACAAATGCGGCATTTTTTCTTTTAACCTGATGGTGTAGGCAAGTGCCTGCTCAGGCGATAGTACTTCGCTGGTAACACCAGGGCGGCTTTCGTTTACGCAATCGTAATCGCGTTTGCAATAATTACAATGAATATTACATTGCGGTGCCACCGGGAGATGCACGCGGGCATATTTGCCTTTTGCATCTTTATTGAAACAGGGATGTGTTTTAATGTCGATCATAACTTTCCTTTTTAGTTTCGAGCTTCTAGCCTCAAGCTGCAAGCGTTGCCCGCTTCTTAATACTATTTACCCATTTTTGTTACTACATATATTTATAGCCTACCGGCGAAATACTTTGTTTGTGTTCAATCAGTGCATTCACTACTTTATCGAATAGTTCCTGCGTTCCTGAATAACCAAGGTGTTTTATGCGTTGTCCGCCCACACGGTCGTGAACCGGGAAACCCACCCGAACGATCGGGATATTTAGTTCACGGGCGATGTAGTAGCCTTTGCTGTGCCCGATCAGTATGTCAGGTTTATTTTCGAGGCTCCACTCGCGGATACTTTCAAAATCGTATCCTTCGCGAACCACCACTTTATCTTTATTCTCAGGACAATATTTTTTTATTTCGTTCTCCAACATGCCGCTTTCGCCGCCTGTGGCAACAAGCGCCAGTTCAATTCCTATTTCATCGAGGAAAGCGGCCATGGCAACAACAAAATCTTCTTCGCCATACACCACTGCCCGTTTGCCAAAGGTGTATTTATGTGCATCAACATAAGCATCTACCAGGCGACCGCGTTGTTTGCTATATTTTTCAGGAATTTCGTTGCCCGAAAGATTTTTAAGCTCCTCAAAAAAGGCATCGGTTTGCGTGATACCAATTGGCATTGGGATATTTACCAACGGTACATCCATTTCGTTTTTCAGGAATTGTGCCCCGGTGTTCGACAATTGTTTGCTTTTTACCCGGCCTGATAATTTTCCTTTGTTCAGGATAGTACCGAATTCGATGCTGGCTTTGGCTGAACCACTTTTTACGACATCCTCTTTTGCAGTCCCTCCTTCGGGAATTCGGTGATAAGTATCCCAAACCGGGTTGTCGAGGCTTTCAGAATAATCGGGCATCATAATGTGCTCCAATGAAAAGTCGGCCATAATTTCTTTCAGCAAACGCAAATCTTCGGTTGAAACAAAACCGGGAAAGAGATTTAAATGCTCTTGCGAAAGGCCTTTCTTGGCGTAATGTTTTACCACGCTGGAAACTGCTTCGTGAAATCCGTCGATGTGCGTTCCCTGGTAACTGGGTGTTGAAGCCATTACAAAATCAGTGTCGATTTCAGGATGCTTCTCCAGAAAATGGTGCAGAAAAAGACTAACATCGTCGCCAATGGTTTCGCTCAAACAGGTTGAGGCAATACCGATAATTTCCGGTTTATATTGATTGATAATATTAAGGACAGCCAGTTTGAAGTTTTCGTCGCCACCAAAAATGGTAGCATCTTCAGTAAAATTCGACGAGGCAATGTCGATGGGCTCTTTGTAATGCGAGATCAGGTAGCGGCGAATATAAGTTGCGCAACCCTGCGAGCCGTGAATTAGCGGAACACAGCCTTTAAAACCTTTGTAGGCAACGCTGGCTCCCAGCGGCGAACAAAGTATACAGGCATTTTGTGTTGCCTTGTAATTTTCTTTTGCTTTTGGTACTGAATTGAGTTCAAACATCCGATTTGTTTTTATTCAATATTTTTTCCGATTCGTTAAAGGGTCGCCCCTTTCTAAAAACACAATCACGGCCTGTAACTAACCGATTTGTGCTGGTATCACTTTACGAATTTCCACACCGGGCTTGTAACCGAGGCGTAAACTTCTTTCGCAAAATTCATCATGCCGACATAACCGGCCAGTGCTTCTTTTCTTTCGTGGTTGTGATCGCAAAAACCAAGGCCGAGTTTATGGGCAATCGGGCGTTCTTTCACGCCGCCGATAAACAGGTTGGCACCAGTTAGCTTCACAAATTCAGAAAGTTCATTTGGATTGGAATCATCAACAATGATGGTTCCCTCATCACACAAGTCTTTTAGTAGTTTATAGTCTTCCGCATTTCCGGTTTGCGAGCCCACAACAACGGTTTTCATCCCCAGCAAACGCAATGCTTTTACCAGCGAGATGGCTTTAAACGCACCACCTACATAAATGGCTGCTTTTTTGCCTTCCAGCTTTTGGCGGTAAGGTTGCAGCGCCGGTAATAATTTCGAGATTTCGTTGGTAACCAGTTCGCGGGCCTTGGCCATCATTTCATCGTCTTTGAAAAATTTGGCCACTTCGTATAAGGCTTCCGACATATCTTCGATTCCGAAATACGAAACCTTCATAAAAGGAATGTCGTATTTTTCCTTCATCTCTTTCGCCAGGTGCATAATCGAACCCGAACACTGCACCACGTTCAGCGAGGCTTTATGTGCACGGCGAATCTGTTCAACACGACCATCGCCGGTCATACACGAAATAATTTCAACACCCAGTTTTTTGTAATATTCGGTCAAAATCCACAACTCTCCGGCAAGGTTAAAGTCGCCAAGAATATTGATTGAATATTTTGATGGAGTGTAGTCGTTGTTCGTTCCAACTAATTTCGAAAGTGCGCCACAAGCTATTTTGTAGCCGTCTTTTTTGGTGCCGTTAAACCCTTCCGACATTACCGGAATAACGTCGATGCCTTTTTCTTTTGTAACCTGGCGGCAAACGGCTTCAACGTCGTCGCCAATAACTCCGATTATACAGGTTGAAAAAACAAAGGCAGCTTTTGGTTGATGTTTGTCGATTAATTCAATAAGGGCATGATACAATTTCTTTTCGCCACCAAAAACCACGTCTCTTTCTTTTAAATCGGTGGTAAAACTCAGGCGGTGCAATTGTGGTCCCGATGAAAGCGAACCACGAATATCCCAGGTATAAGAAGCGCAACCAACCGGTCCGTGAATAACATGCAGCGCATCGGCAATTGGATACAGCACCACACGTGATCCGCAAAACACACAGGCTCGTTGCGAAACTGACCCTGCCAGACTTTTTTTGTCGCAGGAAATTTCTGCAGCGTCGTTTCCTTTTGTCAGGATTTGGCTTTCGCGATCTTTTAGATAGTTGCTCATAATTCAAAAGTTAAAAGATGGACGAAGTTGCCTGCAAGCAGGTTTTATCGTAATTACAATTCTTATTTATTATCTCTGATTCTTTTTATGTAGTGCCAATTATTTCGGGTGAAGTACAGCTGAGAGCGACTCAGCTGAACTCACCTCGAAATGATTTTTGAATTATATTGCAACTACATTGTCAATTCGAACGACTCTTCAGGAGACGTAGCATCGATTTTATCCATAATCGCACTAAGCATGCGCTCAAGAATACGGATACCACCCAGATAACCTACAGTTGGGAAATAACTGTGGCCAATACGATCAATGATCGGGAATCCTGAACGAACGAATGGAATACCTTCGTCGCGGGCAATGTATTTACCGTAGGTGTTACCAATCAGCAAGTCAACAGGCTCTTCTTTAATCCACTGGTGCATCAGGAACATATCGGCAGAAGCTCCGTTGCGAACTTTTGCTTCAGGAACTTTAGCTTCCAGAATTTCCATTGCACGTGCCGAGAATTTTTTACCAGGTGTTCCGGAAACCACGTAAACGGGTTTCATATCCATGTCAACCAAAAACTCGATCATTGGCAACAAAGTATCAGGATCTCCCCAAAGAGCAACACGCTTACCATACAGGTATTGGTGCATATCGGTGATCACGTCAACCAGCTTACCACGCTCTTCGGCAATACATTCAGGAATGGATACTTTTCCGGCAGTGGAAAGTGCCTGGATAAAACGATCGGTTGCTTTTAAACCGATTGGCACATCGGTCAATTCAAACGGAACTTTACATTTGTTGTCGAGTGCAACAGCTGCACTTTTTGTTGCCCACTCACCCATTGCAACAGTTTTCATGCTGTCGCCCATGCTTACAATTTCTTCGCGTGTTGTTCCGCCTTTCGGGTACATTTTATATGTTCCGTCCATTGGTGTATCCAAAACGTCTGAAGTATCGGGCAGCAGAACTGTTTTCAGTTTCATTAAACCGGCAATACGTTTCAGCTCGCGCATATCCGATGGTTCAACCCATCCCGAAAGCATGTTTACCTGGCGTAATTTTTCGTCTGTTTTAAACGAGAAGTATTTTACAAATGCCTCCAGCATGTTGGCATAACCGGTAACGTGCGATCCTACATAACTTGGTGTTGAAGCCTGAACAACAAATTTTCCTTCAGGAATTTTTCCGTCGTCCTGAGCTTTTTTTACGATCTGCCCCAAGTCGTCACCAATTGTTTCTGATAAACAGGTTGAGTGTACGGCAATGATATCAGGATCGTAAATTCCAAAGATATTATCGATCGCCTGCAGCAGGTTAGCCTGCCCACCGAAAACTGATGATCCTTCGGTGAATGAACTTGTTGCAGCCATTACAGGCTCTTTATAGTGTCTTGTTAAAGTACTTCGGTGGTATGAACAGCAGCCTTGCGAACCGTGACTGTGTGGTAAACAACCGTGCACTCCAAGAGCAGCGTACATGGCACCAACCGGCTGGCAGGTTTTTGCCGGGTTAACCGTTAGTGCTTTTCTTTCTTTTACTTCGCTTGTTGTATGTCGTAATAACATGATTTCAATTTTTAATGATTATTGATTATCGATTTATGGGAATCCAAGAATCCGTTTATGCCCCGACGAACTCCGTTGCCGGGACTCGTTCGACTTAATGATTTTCAGTCGTCTTCAGACTCCCAAAATCATAGTCTCACTAAGCGTCAACGGTTACACTTCCAACAATCTCCGGCTCGTTCTTCCAGGGTGCATCAACCAGTTTCCAGATATCGGTAGCCAGCATACGTTCCATTTCTTTGTAGAAATTTATTGCACCGCCAAAGGCAGCGTAAGGACCACCGTAGTCGTAAGAGTGAAGCTGTTTTAATGGCACACCATATTTCTGTACCACATATTTCTCTTTAATACCTGCACAGAAAAGGTCAGGTTTGTAGAACTCGATCAGCTTTTCAGTTTCCCAGTGGTTTACATCGTCGATTACCAGCGAGTTTTTCTGCATATCAGGCATCATACCTTTGTATTCTTTAAACTCGTATCCTTTGGCTTCCAGCTCAGCTTTTTTCGCAACCAGGTCGTCGCGGAAATTTTCTTCGTCTTTGCTAACCACAAGGTCTTCGATGTTACGTGTATCGGCGTCGATTTTAATGTTCGGAATTACTTCACGTCCTTCGTAGTCGTCGCGGTGAGCAAACTCGTATCCTGCAGAAACTACACGAACACCCAGTTCGGTAAACAGATCCTGGTAGTGGTGTGCACGCGATCCACCTACAAACATCATTGCCAGTTTACCTTCAACTTTTGGTTTAACAGCTGCGGCAACGGCTTTAACTTTCAACTGCTCGCGTTCGATAACCTCTTCAACTTTTGCAGATAATTCCTCATCTCCAAAGTAATCGGCAATTTTGCGTAAGGATTTTGCTGTAGAATCAGCACCAATGAAGTTTACTTTAATCCACGGAATACCGTATTTCTCTTCCATCATCTCGGCGATGTAGTTGATTGAACGGTGACACATAACCATGTTAAGGTCGGCAGTGTGCGAGTAGGCAAAACTTTCAACGGTTGAGTTACCACTATATGTTGAAAGCAGAGTAAGACCACATTCCTCGAAAATCCGTTCAATTTCGAAAGCATCACCACCAATGTTGTACTCACCCATCAGGTTCACCTGGAATTTACCGGTACGCTCGCGCTCGGTGTTACCTACAACGTGTTTGAAAATTCCGTTGTTGGCAATGTGGTGACCAGCCGACTGTGATACTCCACGGTAACCTTCGCAGCTAAATCCAAATATGTTAATTCCAAGTTCAGCTTTCATATCGCGGGCAACAGCGTGAACGTCGTCACCAATCAAACCAACCGGACAAGTTGAGAAAATACCGATTGAAGTTGGTTTAAACATATCGTAAGCTTCGCGAATTGCGTCTTTCAATTTTGCTTCGCCACCAAAAACGATGTTCTCGTCCTGCATATCGGTAGAAAAAGCGTAAGTCATAAAGTTGGGCTCACCTTCAGCAGGCCGGGTTTGGTTACGCCGGGTTAACCAGGCATAAAAACTACAACCAATCGGGCCGTGTACCAGGTTGATGATGTCGCTTGTCGGTCCTAAAACCACACCTTTACATCCTGCATAAGTACACCCGCGCTGCGTGATAATACCCGGAATCGTTCTAATGTTAGCACCAATTTCCTGGCTCTGGGCAGGATCATTGATCACCATTCCCTTCGACCTTTTCTTGGCTACTTTTCGCGGATATTTTGCCAGAATCTCTTCCTTCAGCTTCGAAGGATCGGGCAATCCGTTTGTATAATCTATTTTATTAGGCATAATTTTGTCTTTTTAATTAAAGGATTGTTGTACCCGTTTCACCCGTACGAACCCTGTAGGTATCATCCAACGGAAGAACAAATATTTTTCCGTCGCCGGGAGCCGGTGTCTGATTCACTTCGATAATCGTATCAATCGTTAACTGTACATTGTGGTCGGAAACCGCAATGTTAAGTACACGCTGAGGTCTCAGTCTGGGTTCTTTTCCGAGGTGGGTAAGTGCTTCAGGCATATCCTGTTTTGCACCTTCCAGAACCTGCGCATCCCAAAAGCCTTTTCCGCGTCCGAAAACTTTTCCGGTTGCCGTCATCGAGGTGATTCCGGCTGCGGTAAGAGCCCGTTTAGTTGCATTCATTTTATCGATCCTGATGATCGCCAATACCATCTTCATAGTCGTACAGTTTTAAGATTATAATTCTTTTGTTCCACGGCTGATGGTGTAGGCCTCTTCTACCGAGGTCACAAATATTTTTCCATCACCAAATGCTCCTTTTGGCTCCGAGCGGGCAGCTTCCATAATGGTGCTGATTGCAAAATCTTTGTCTTCGTCTTTAATTACCATGATCAACATCTCTTTCGGAAGTTCATCGTAGGTAACATCACCGATTTTAATACCGCGTTGTTTACCACGTCCCACAACAGGGATTTTTGTAACGGCAATGTAACCGGCCTCGAACAGGGCTTTCAGTACTTTACTTGATTTCTCCGGGCGTATAATAGCTCTTATCATTAACATAACTTCAAATTCTTTAATGGGTTAATACTTAATTAGCTGGCGATACCGAAATCGATTAATAATTTCTCTAATTCCTCGATTTCCAGTGGCTCCGGAATTACGAATAATTCGTTTTCATCGATGGCTTTTGCAAGAGCGCGATACTCATCTGCCTGTGGATGATTTGGTTCGTAATCGATAACTGTTTTACGGTTAATCTCAGCACGCTGAACCATGTTGTCGCGAGGTACGAAGTGAATCATTTGAGTTCCCAAACGCTTAGCCAACTCTTCAATCATTGCTGATTCGTTGTCTACTTTACGAGAGTTACAGATCAATCCGCCTAAACGAACACCACCTGCCTGAGCATATTTCTTAATACCTTTACAGATGTTGTTGGCAGCATACATTGCCATCATCTCGCCCGATACTACAATGTAAATTTCTTCGGCTTTACCTTCGCGGATTGGCATGGCGAAACCACCACAAACAACGTCACCAAGTACATCGTAGAAAGTGTAGTCAAGCTCGAATTTTTCGTCCCACGCACCCAACTGCTCCAGCATGTTAATTGAAGTAATGATACCACGACCGGCACATCCTACACCTGGCTCAGGACCACCTGATTCAACACAACGAACACCGCCGTATCCTACTTTTACAATGTCTTCCAACTCTACATCCTCGCCTTCTTCGCGAAGTGTATCCAACACTGTTTTCTGAGCCAAACCACCCAACAATAATCGGGTCGAGTCAGCTTTAGGGTCGCAACCCACTACTTTTACATTTTTACCTGCTTCAACTAATCCTGCTACAGTATTCTGGGTTGTGGTTGATTTACCAATTCCTCCCTTTCCATAAATTGCAATCTTTCTCATGATTCTTGTATTTTTAAGTTTAAATCGTTTGCTTTCCTTAGTGCCATAACGATGCCAAAAAACATGCTCGACAACATATTTTTCGAATTCAAACCACGCCTAATGCATTGATTATCTGCAACTAAAAAAATATTGAAAATTTTATTCCCAGCAACATTCATGAGGATTAATCCTACATTTTTGTAGGATGAAACCGTAATACGTACAATAAGGTGGAAGATTTTAAGAAGCCCATGTTTAAAGGGCATTCGGGGTGTTAACATTGAGGTAACCTACATTTTGGTAGGAAAGCAAAATTTCCCCATCAACGGGCTACTTTGCTTGGTAAATTTACACTATATACTACTGTTTAGTTTCAGTTAACAAACCCGACAGTTTTTACCCCACTAATTATCAATATGTTATATCTTATTTAGAATTTGTTAAAATAAATTTCATGAAACTAGTTGACTTTTGCAACTATTTTGTTTTAGCTTTGTGCCACAGAAACAGAAAAAGTTATGAAAACGCAAGAACCGTTAACCTATTTGCTTGGGCAAACCATGAAACTGGTGCGCCACAAATTAATGGCGAAGTTTAAGGAAAACAATTTAGAGATAACCCTTGAGCAGTTTGTAGTATTACACTATATCAATCAAAATTCAGCATCTACACAACAAGATCTTGCGAAGCATTTTTTACGCGACAAATCAATTGTTACGCGCCAGATTAATACACTTATTGATTTGGGTTATGTGATGCGTACGCAAGATGATGACGATAAACGAAAGAAACATTTGCAGCTAACGAAGGCAGGACTTGAGATGTTTGAGTTACTGAAAGCCAAATCAATAGAAGTTTCATCAGAGCTTTTAAATGGAATTTCGCAGGAAGAACTCACAAATTTTGAAAACGTGATCGCAAAAATACAGTTAAACACAGGTTTTAAAGATTGCCTGATGTGCTGCTAAAACATTGTATTAGAAATTAAAAATTATAGATACGAAAACATGAAAACAATTGCACAATTTACAAGCTTGGCATTGCTTGCCATTCTTTTACTTTTTTCGTCCTGTTCGAACAAACAACAGGGAAGTAACCCAATGATGGGAGGACAGGTTGGCGAGTACCTGGTTCAGGAAATTACGCCGCAAAACATAACGCTTTACCAGGTTTTCCCGGCAACACTTGAAGGGGAACAAACCGTAGAAATTCGCCCCAGAGTTGCAGGCTACATCGAGAAAATTTTTGTTGACGAAGGCGATTACGTAAAAAAAGGACAGATTCTTTTTCAGTTAAATGCCAACGATATTCGTGCGCAGGTCCGATCGGCAGAAGCACAGATAAAAGTTGCCGAATCGCAGGTGGCCACAGCAAAAATAGAATTGAAAAAAACCGAGCCGCTGGTAGAGAAAAATATTGTCAGCGACTTTCAGCTCGAATCAGTAAAAACAAATTTACAGTCGGCCGAAGCACAGTTGGCACAGGCGCAGGCTAATTTAGCCAATGCAAAAGCCAACCTCGAGTATACCATGATTACCAGCCCAACAAACGGATTTATCGGAACTTTCCCCTACCGCGTTGGCAGTTTGGTAAGCAGCTCGGTTACGCAACCGCTTACAACTGTTTCGAATACATCAAGCATGCGCGCCTATTTCTCGGTAAACGAGAAAGCGTTTTTGCAAATGACCAAAGAACTGCCGGGAAACAACACCCGCGAAAAACTGGCCAACCTGCCCGAAGTTGACCTGATTTTACCCGACAAATCAACATACGGAGAAAAAGGCAAGATTGAAATTGCCAGCGGAATTGTTGATCCGCAAACCGGAGCAATAAATATGCGTGCTTCATTCCCCAATGCCGAAGGTGATCTTCGCTCGGGTGGAAGCGGAAATATTCGTTTGCCCGAATACCACAAGAATGTTTTGCTGGTTCCGCAGGATGCGAGTTACGAAATTCAAGGGAAACACTTTGTATATGTTGTTAACAGCGAAAACAAAATTGTAAATACGCCCATCGATGTAATTGTTGGCGACCTGAAACAGCTTTTTGTTGTTACATCAGGATTAAAAGCCGGCGACAAAATTGTTGTTCAGGGAATTACCAGCCTTCGCGACGGCATGGAAATTAAACCCAAATTAACCAAACAACAAGCGCTTGCAGAAAACAGTCAACCTTCAAACAATTAATTACTAAGAGCCAAAAAGTATGTTTAGAAAATTTATAGAAAGACCGGTTCTCTCAACCGTTATTTCAATCTTATTGGTAATTCTCGGAATACTGGGAATCACCACTTTGCCCATCGAGCAATACCCCGATATTGCTCCGCCAACCATTCGGGTAACAGCCAACTACACCGGTGCCGATGCACAAACCGTGTTAAACAGTGTGGTTATCCCGCTTGAGGAGCAGATCAATGGCGTTGAAGACATGATTTACATGAATTCAACAGCGAGTAACACAGGTGGCGCAACCATTGAGGTTTATTTTAAACAAGGTACCGATCCGGATATGGCTGCCGTAAACGTGCAAAACCGGGTAGCCCGTGCCAATGCACTTCTGCCTGCCGAAGTTACACGTGCCGGTGTTATTACTGCCAAGCGCCAAAACAACATGTTAATGGTATTTTCGCTGTATAGTAAAGACGGGAAATACGATGAAACCTTCCTGCAGAACTACGCAAAAATTAACTTGCTGCCACAGGTGCAGCGTATTAATGGTGTAGGAGAAGCACTGGTTTTTGGCCGGAAAGACTACTCGATGCGTATTTGGTTAAAACCTGATATTATGTCGGGGTACAACTTAATGCCATCGGATGTGGTAGCTGCGTTGAATTCGCAAAACCTTGAAGCCGCTCCCGGACGTTTTGGTAGCGAAAACGACCAAAGTTTTGAGTATGTAATCCGGTATCGTGGAAAACTTACACAACCCGAAGAGTTTGAGAATATTGTTATAAAATCAGACGAAAACGGTAATATTTTGCGACTTGGAGATATAGCTCGGGTAGAACTGGGATCACTCGATTATACCATGATGAACCAAACCCAGGGACAGCCGGGAATTAGTATGGCGATATTCCAATCAGCCGGTTCGAATGCCCGCGACGTAATTCTTCAAGCTCAACAGACATTGGAAGAAGCTTCAAAATCATTTCCACCGGGAGTCGATTACCTGGTGCTGATGAACACCAACGATTTCCTCGATGCATCAATCGAAAAAGTATTGCACACCCTGCTCGAGGCATTTATCCTGGTATTTATTGTTGTATTTGTGTTCCTGCAAAATTTCAGGGCAACACTTATTCCGGCAATCGCCGTCCCGGTATCAATCATTGGTACTTTTTTCTTCCTGAATTTATTTGGGTTTACCATTAACCTACTTACCTTGTTCGCACTGGTACTGGCCATCGGGATTGTGGTGGATGATGCCATTGTGGTGGTGGAAGCGGTGCATGCCAAGCTCGACTCGGGAGCAAGAAGTGCAAAAAACGCTGCAATTTCGGCGATGAACGAAATTTCAACAGCAATTGTATCAATTACCCTGGTAATGGCGGCAGTGTTTATTCCGGTTACATTTATTACCGGAACAACCGGAGTTTTCTACCGACAGTTTGGTATTACACTTACCGTAGCCATTATACTTTCGGCCATTAACGCACTTACCCTAAGTCCGGCACTTTGTGCGCTTTTTCTTAAACCACACAGCGAAGAAGAAAAAAGCAAAAAAGGAGTGATGAAACGTTTTTATACGGCTTTCAACACGGCTTTTGAAACCATGACCGGAAAATATAAAAAGGTAACCCACTTTTTTATCGACAGGAAATGGGTAGCCGGAGGATTGATCGTAATTTTTGTTGGATTGCTCGCTTACCTTATGAATACCACATCAACAGGTTTTGTGCCGGAAGAAGATACCGGCCGGATGTTTGTCGACATTGCCATGCCACCAGCAACATCAGCTGAAAAAACAGCTGAACTTGCGCAGCAGATTGACGAAATTTTGGCAACAGTACCCGAAATTAATGGACGATCGGTAATTACCGGTTTCTCATTTTTGGGTGGACAGGGAAGTCCGTATGCCATGATTATTGCCGGTTTGAAACCCTTTGACGAACGAAAAGGAGAAGGTCAGGATTTGAGTAGCATTGTACAAAAACTGTATATGCTTACAGCTCAAATTAAAGGTGCGCGTATTATTATCTTTTCACCACCGATGGTTCCGGGCTTTAGTGTTACCGGAGGTCTCGAACTGAAACTGGAAGACAAAACCGGAGGTGAGATTCACGATTTTGAAAAAATTGCAAACGGTTTCCTTGGAGCATTAAATCAGCGGCCCGAAATTCAGTATGCGCGTACCGCATTTAATACCGGGTTCCCGCAGTACCGTATCGATGTTGATGCGGCACGATGTATGCGTTCGGGGCTGCAGGTAAGTTCAGTTCTATCCGCCATGCAAGGTTATTTTGGCGGCTATTATGCATCCGACTTTAACCGCTTTGGTAAGCAGTACCGTGTAATGGTGCAGTCGGAAGCGCAGTATCGTGGTAATCCTGAAGATTTGAACAACATTAAAATACGCACAGGAACCGGCGAAATGGCCCCTATCTCAGAGTTCATAACACTTACCAGAGTTTACGGACCGGAATCCATCAACCGTTTTAATATGTATACGGCAATCTCGGTAACCGGAAATCCAAACCCGGGTTTTAGCTCGGGAGATGCCATTGATGCTGTTCGCGAAGTGGCGGCAGAACATCTGCCAACCGGTTACGATTATGAATTCTCGGGAATTACGCGCGAGGAGATTAATGCCGGTAATCAAACCATTATCATCTTTATTTTGAGTTTGATTTTTGTGTACTTCCTGCTGGCTGCACAATACGAAAGTTACATTATGCCACTTTCAATTATTGTATCGCTGCCAATTGGTATTGCCGGCTCGTTTATTTTCGCCCGCATAATGGGAGTTGAAAACAACATTTACCTGCAAATTTCGCTGGTAATGCTTATCGGGCTTCTGGCAAAAAACGCCATTCTTATTGTGGAGTTTGCCCGACAGCGACGGGAATCAGGCATGTCGATCATCGAATCTGCTGTTGAAGGTGCCACTGCCCGACTTCGCCCGATTTTGATGACTTCGTTTGCATTTATTGTTGGATTGATTCCGCTTGTGATTGGAACCGGGGTTGGTGCCAACGGTAACCGCTCCATCGGAACCGGTGCTGTGGGTGGTATGCTTATCGGTACTTTGATTGGAATTTTGGTTATCCCGGCCATGTTCGTGGTTTTCCAGATTTTGGAAGAAAAAGTGAAGAAACCGAAGGAAGTGCAAGAGATTTCAGAAATGAACAGTTTGGGTTAATCCGCTAGAAAAGATTAGATATGAAGACAAATTCAATAAAAAATATACTACTGATTGCCCTTGTTTTGGTGTTGATCAGTGCGTGTAGTACAACAGATCAATACCAGCGAAGCCAGGAGCTGACCGACGGATTGTACGGAGAAGCAAAGACTGCCGAAAGCAACCTGGCAAACGAAAGCTGGCAAAAGCTGTTTAACGACCCGGTTCTTGACAGTTTAATAGCCGAGGGATTAAGAAATAACCTTGATTTACAAGCTGCAGTTCAGCGTGTTGTTGCTGCCGAGTCGTACTTCTTTCAAAGCAAAGCTGCACTGGCGCCCTCGTTATCGGGACAAGCCGGCTACACTTACGTAAAAAACTCAGAATCAACCAGCCCGAATGGCCCCGATCATTACAACGCATCGCAGATAGCTTTGCAAAGTAGCTGGGAAATCGACTTTTGGGGAAAACTGAGCAATGCCAAAAAATCGGCCTACGCCAATTACCTGGCCACCGATGCCGCACACAAAGCAGTACAAACACGTTTGGTTGCCAACATTGCGTCGGTGTACTACAGCTTGTTAGCGCTGGATGCCAACCTGGCGATTACAAAAGAAACGGTAAAAAACAGTGCCGAACTGGTTGAGACCATAAAAGCACTAAAAGAAAGTGGCAGCGTAACGGGTGCAGCCGTTGTACAAAGTGAAGCTGCACGTTATGCCGCAGAAGTCACGATTCCGGATATTGAACGGCAAATAAGAGAAAACGAAAATACACTTTGTATTTTGTTGGGCCGGACTCCCGGAAAAGTAGAACGCGGTAAACTGGAAGATCAGCAAGCGCACGAACTGCTGGAAGTTGGTGTGCCTGCCGAACTTTTGGATAAACGCCCTGATGTGATGCAAGCCGAATACGGTGTGATTAGTGCCTACCACATGACCAACAGTGCCAAAGCCTACTTTTACCCATCGGTTACACTTACGGCACATGCAGGTATAGAGTCGCTGGCGTTTGAAGACCTGTTTGATCCGGCATCGTTTGCCGCCAATTTTGTGGGTGGTTTGGTTCAACCCATTTTTAATAAACGGGCCAACAAAACACGTTTGGAAGTAGCCAAAGCACAACAGGAAGAGGCGCTGCTAAACTTTAAAAGTACTTTGCTAAATGCCGGTGCCGAAGTGAACGATGCCCTTAGCATGTACGACGCGTCGATGCAAAAGATCGAGCTGCGTAACAAACAACTGGATGCCCTGGAGAAATCGGTTGATTACACCAAAGAATTGCTGGTTTACGGCTCGGCAACTTACACCGAAGTTTTAAATGCACAACAAAGTTTGCTGAATGCACAACTGAGCGACGTTAACGACAAGGTGCAGCAGTTAAATGCGGTGGTATCACTGTATCGCGCACTTGGTGGCGGATGGGAATAAAAAAGCAACAAATAAATTCAGCAAAGGGGTCATTCGGAAACGGATGGCCCTTTTTTATGAGAGTCTCTCCTGAAAATCAATAGCAAAATCCGGTACAAAGTTTATAGACGCAGACTGATTGCACCTACAACACAATCGTCTCTCTGTACTTGCAGCTACCCTTTATCCACAAATATTTTACGCTTAATTTTCGAATAAGGCCTCTATATGAGGCGCATGACACGTTTCATTTTCAATATGCTTTTGCATTTGCGCCTTTTATAATACTTAACATTAGCCCCGGGCGACACTTTCAGCCATCCGGCGGTTCGTTTGCCCGGGGCTAAATTACTACGGACTTTCAGCCCTATAGCATAATTCTTTTGGATTGTTGTATAAAAAAGAGCGCTGAAAGTGCGTTTTATTATAGCCCAGGGCAAAGTAATTCAACGAATTACGTCGCCCTGGGGCAGGATAATTTGATTTAAACCGTCCGGCGAAGAAAAAATGATCGAAGTTAATTGGTTCCTCCGGACGAAATTTAACGGCAATATCAATAAAATGAAGAGTATAAAAGGTAGCTACTTGTAGAGAGGGAATGAGGAAGAGTTAGCCCAAAATTTATAAACTTTCCATTCCTGTTGATGATTCCCATGAATCATGAATGTTTTATTTATAGCTTCTGTTCCAAAATGTATATTGTTGCAGTTAAAGGGCAGCATTTTTTTACCCAAACGCATCTCTTTGTATGCAAAGGGCATCGTTTTTTTGAAAAAATGTATGATTATAAGTGCAAAAGGATGCACTTCTTTGCAAAAATGACCTCCTTTAATTACAAAGGGCAGCATTTTTTGAAAATAATGGTCTCCTTTAAGTGCAAAGGGCAACGTTTTCTTGAAAAAATGCCCACTTATAACTGCAAAGAGATGCATTTTTTCAAAAAAGCGGCCCTCTTTGTAATTAACAATATATCACAAGGCCACCACTGGTTTCAAGGAAAAAGGTAAAAGTTGAGAGTAGCACTGCTGATTGAAATCCCGACCGGAGCGTCGGGAGCAAAAGTAAAAAGTATAAAGAGTTACAGATTTTTAGAATCAGCCCACTCCGCCATTCCAATATTCCAATACGCTAACATTCTAACTCTCCTAAAGCTTGTTTTCCCAGAAGAAATTATTGGGCTCGCATTCTTTAAATCCGGCCTTGCGGTATAGGTTTTGGGCTTTAAAATTATCGTGGCGGACCTCGAGGTTTATGCGGCAGTATCCGTTTTCTTCGGCATACTTTTCAATGCCTTTTAGCAGAAACAGACCAACTCCCTGCTGGCGAAAATCGGGCGATACAATTAAATCGTGGATATTAATTAACGGACTTGCTTTCCAGGTTGAAAAATTCAGGTTACAATTGGCCAACCCTGCAAAATCATCTCCAATACAAACAAAAAAACCCATGTATGCCGAATGCCGTCTCAGGCCTTCAATAATTTTCGGGCCAAGACCTTCGGGCATCGATTCGCGAATTCCCATCTCATCTTCCATGTAATCATTTAAAAGATGAACTACCTGCTCGCAATGAACGGGATTTTGCAAATCAACCTGAATGAGTTTCTTTTCCATTTATAAATGCATTAATGATTAAATGCGTTAATGCAATAATAGTTAAAAATAAGCACTTTCGCATTCCAACATTCTAATCCTCCAATATTCCAATATTGTCTCAAACCTTATATCTCCAGGCATCAATTTCGTATTTTTTCAGGCGCGTGCCCAGCATCCGTTCGGTTATTCGCAGCTCTTCGGCAGCTTTGGTAATATTTCCTTTTGTCGATGTTAGTGCATCGCGAATCAATTGTTTCTCCACCTGCTCAACGGTATACATCATGCCGCCTTTCGAGCTGGTATTCGACGAATGAGCTGTTTGCAACGACGGTGGTAAATTGTAACTGTGAATCACATTGTCGGTACTTAAAATACACGCCCGCTCTATACAGTTTTCCAGCTCGCGAATGTTACCCGGCCATTTGTACACCATCAGCATATCGAGTGCAGAAGTGGTAATTCGTTTAATTTTTGTTTGGTTCTCTTTGTTGAATTTGCCAATAAAATGATCAACCAGCTGAGGAATATCATCGCGGCGCTCGCGCAACGATGGAATATAAATCGGAAATACATTAATCCGGTAATACAAATCTTCGCGAAACTCTTCGTTTTCGATCATCTCTTCGAGTTTCCGGTTGGTTGCACAGATAATCCGCACGTCCGACTTTATGGTTTGTGTACCACCTACCCGCTCAAACTCGCGCTGCTGGATCATCCGCAAAAGTTTCACCTGGGTCGACAAGGGGATATCGCCAATCTCATCCAGGAAAATAGTGCCGCCGTTGGCCAGCTCAAAACGACCTTTGCGTTGGGTGTCGGCACCGGTAAAAGCTCCTTTTTCGTGTCCGAACAGTTCACTCTCAATTAGCGATTCGGGCAAGGCCGAGCAGTTTACTTTTATAAAGTTTTTTCCTTTCCGGGTACTGGCTTCGTGAATGGCATCGGCCACCAGTTCTTTACCCACACCACTTTCTCCACGAATAAGAACGGTTGAACTGGTTTTTCCAACCATTTGAACCAGCGAAAATACATCGCGCATTTTCCCTGAGTTCCCGATCATATTCATGTGCTTTCGCCCCGAAATCTTGCTTTCCAGCTCCAGGTTTTTTTGCTTCAGCGTCTCCAGTTCTTCCAGTCTTTCCTGGCGGTGTAAAGTGGCGCGTATCACCATCGAACCGATAATAGACAGTAGCCGTGTCCCCTCATCAACACTGATATAGGGATTATAAACGCGGGCAAAACTCAATGTTCCGGTAACTCTTCCTTCATCAATAACCGGCACACACACAAAGGTTAGTTCTTTACCGTCTTTGTAAAGCTCCTGGTTTGTACGATTCAAAAACAACGATGACTTAGATATCTTTTCAACCACCACAGGCCGCGCCATTTCCACCACTTTCCCAATGATTCCTTCGCCCAGTTTATATTTCGCCCGAGCCTGCTGGCTGGTATTTACACCGTAGGCGGCTTCCATATAAATATGTTCGTCCTCGCGGTTTAAAATGGTTAAAAAACAGCGTTCGGCACCAAGGTACTCTGCCACCATTTTTACAATGGTATTCAAGTCATTTTTGAATTGTTTGCTCTGAATTAATCGCTGACTTATATCAAAAAGCAGCGTCATTTCACTCAGACCATAACATTCTTCACCGCCCTTTCTGCATTTAATTTCCATAGAAAAGCTATTATACACCTATTCAACTCCAGCAAATTTCACTAATAAAACAGATATATGTAATCATTTCAATTTCTTTTCAATCATTTTAACACTTTATTAATCTTTTACATACCATTTAGAAAGCCACCAGCCATCTATTTTATCAAACTAACATTAATGCACCATCGGAATTAATGATTGCCAAACGATTTGGAATTCATCCAAAAACCGTATTTTCGTTACTATATTCAAATACTCCAGAAAAGTGTCAAAGAATTTAGTAATCATTCCAACCTATAACGAAAAGGAAAACGTTGAAAAGATGATCCGCAAGGTGTTCTCTTTGGAAAAGCCTTTTCATTTGCTGATTGTAGAAGATAATTCGCCTGATGGAACAGCTGACATTGTTAAAGGCCTTATGAACGAATTCCCGGGGCAACTCCATATTCTGGAAAGAAAAGGAAAATTGGGTTTGGGCACAGCTTATATTTCCGGTTTTAAGTGGGCACTGGAAAGAGGTTATGAGGCAATTTGCGAAATGGACTGCGATTTTTCGCACAACCCTAATGATCTGCTCAGGCTTTTTGATGCTATCGACAACGGTGCCGATGTGGCTGTTGGTTCGCGTTATATTACAGGAATAAATGTGGTTAACTGGCCCCTTGGCCGTGTACTGATGTCGTATTTTGCATCGATGTATGTGCGTATTGTTACCGGCATGAATGTGCGCGACACCACCGCAGGATTTGTATGCTGGAAACGTGAAGTGCTGGAAACCATCGACCTCGACGAAATAAAACTGATCGGTTACGGGTTCCAGATTGAAATGAAATTTACGGCCCACAAATTTGGGTTTAATATCAAGGAAGTGTCGATTGTGTTTACCGACCGCCAGGAAGGAACATCGAAAATGAGCGGTGGAATTTTTAACGAAGCACTTTGGGGCGTATTAAAAATGAAGTTACACAGCTTCTTTCGGAAATACGAGCGAACAAATTAAGGATTAACGATAATTGAATAAGGATAAATAAAGACTGCCAGGTGCAGTCTTTTTTATTGTGCACAATTCTCTCCCGAATGTGAACAATGAGCTACAAACAACGTTTGACAAAGGGTTACTAAAATTTCGTGGTGTGCAGACAGGAAGGGTCTCGGCGTATTTTAGTAACTTTGTTATAAATCAAAAACCGAGGGGAAATGAAAACGCTGATTAAAGACGCAACGATAGTAAACGAGGGATTAAAATTTAAAGGAAGTGTTTTAATTGATGGTGAAAAAATAAAAAAAGTCTTTCCTCACACTGTCCCCGCCGATTTTGATACCAGCCACACCGAAGTTATTGATGCGACAGGGCTTTTGTTGATACCCGGAGCAATTGACGACCAGGTACACTTTCGCGAACCGGGCTTAACCCACAAAGGCGAAATTGCCACAGAAAGTAAGGCTGCCGCTGCCGGCGGTGTTACTACTTACATGGAAATGCCCAACACCAATCCGCAAGCCGTTACGCAAGAAGAATTGCAGAAAAAATTCGACAGGGCTGCTGAAGTTTCGGCAGTTAACTATTCGTTTTACATGGGTGCCACCAACGACAATCTTGATGAAGTGCTAAAAACCGATCCGACAAAAGTATGCGGTATAAAAGTTTTTATGGGCTCCTCAACCGGAAATATGTTGGTTGACGACGATGCAACCTTATCGGAGATTTTTAAAAATGCCCCAACTTTGGTTGCGACCCACTGCGAAGACGAAGCGACCATAAAAGCCAATACCGAAATTGCGCGTCAGCGTTACGGCGAAAACGTTCCTATTTCGCGCCATTGCCACATTCGCAGTGACGAAGCTTGTTATAAATCATCGTCGAAAGCGGTTGAACTGGCCTCTAAATTTGATACACGTTTGCATATTCTGCACCTTTCGTCGGCAAAAGAGATGAGTCTTTTCTCGCCGGGGAAAGTAAGTGACAAAAAAATTACAGCCGAAGTTTGTGTTCATCACCTGTGGTTCGACGAGCGTGACTATATCGATTACGGAACGCGCATAAAATGGAATCCGTCAGTAAAATGCGAAAAAGATAAAGTAGCACTATGGGAAGCCTTGCTGGGTGATAAAATTGATGTAATTGCCACCGACCATGCCCCGCATACTTTGGAGGAAAAGAATAACTCTTACTTTAAAGCTCCGTCCGGCGGACCATTGGTTCAGCACTCGCTGGTTGCCATGCTCGAACTAAGCAAAAAAGGATTTATTTCAATAGAAAAAGTAATTGAAAAAATGTGCCATGCTCCGGCCGATCTTTTCCGCGTAAACAAACGAGGCTACATTCGCGAAGGCTATTTTGCCGACCTTGTTTTGGTTGATCCGAATAAAAGCTGGATTGTTGCACCAGAGAATATTCTATACAAATGTGGTTGGGCACCATTTGAGCGAACTGAGTTTTCGAACCAGGTAGTAAGCACTTTTGTAAATGGGTTGAAAGTGTTCGACAATAACCGGATCATTCATACAAATTACGGACAGGCAGTTACGTTTAATTACTAGTCCGTAGAATCATTCTAAAATATTCCCCAGGGTAAACCTATTTCGTATTTATACGTTTATGACTGCACGACTTATTCGTTAAATAAGTCACACATTCATAAGGTGGTTTCTTCATTGGAAATCACCTTTTTCCGTTAATGAAATTGCGGAAGGCCGATGATCTAACTTAGCTATTATAAACCGGACATTCTGCGTAACCTGCAAGGAAACTCTACTCCTCCAGCATTTTTTGCGGTAATTCTTTGGTAGCTTTTGCTCCCAGCTTTTTAATGTTCTCTGCACGACGCACCAGGTTACCGGCACCGGTATGCAACTTATTTACCGCCGATTCATAGGTCTTCTGTGTGGTTGCCAGGTTTTTACCAATGTTTTCCATGTCGATAATAAATCCCACAAATTTATCGTAAAGCGCACCACCCTGTTTGGCAATTTCAATGGCATTTCGGGTTTGATTTTCCTGCTGCCAGATGGATGATATGGTACGCAAAGTTGCCAGCAATGTGGAAGGACTTACGATCACCACTTTCTGATCCCAGGCATACGAAAACAATTCATGGTCTTCCTGAATAGCCACACTAAACGAAGCTTCTATAGGAATAAACAACAGCACAAAATCAGGCGAATTTAACTTACTCGCCGTTTGATAATGTTTTTCGCTCAGGCCTTTAATATGAGTTCTCAAACTTAAAAGATGCTCTTTTACGAACTTCACTCTATCCTCGTCGTTTTCGGCATTTACGGCGCGTTCATAGGCAATCATCGACACTTTCGAATCGACAATAATGTGTTTGTTATCCGGCAGGTTGATCACAATATCGGGCTGAATACGTTTGCCCTCCTCTGTCATATCGCTAAACTGTTTTTGGTAGCCTTGTTCTCCTTCATTTAATCCAGATCGTTCCAGAATACGCTCCAATACAACTTCGCCCCAGTTTCCTTGCTTTTTCACATCACCTTTCAGCGCCTTGGTCAGGTTGTTGGCTTCTTCACTTATTTTGTTGTTCAGATCATACAGTTTTTTCAGCTCCGCTTTTAAATCAGTTTGATCTTTTAAACCTTGCTTATAGGTGTCATCTACTTTTTTCTCGAAAAGTTGAATTTTCTCCTTTAACGGATTTAATACCTCGCTAATATTTTTCTGGTTGGCAGCCGTAAATTTCTCGCTGTTTTTCTCCAATATTTTATTGGCGACGTTCTCAAACTCCAGCGTAAATTTCTTCTGAATTTTTTCCAGTTCCTCTTTCTGCTCGCTTAACTTTTCTTCCTGGTTTTTAAACTGCACTTTGGCGTTCTCGAGGCGTACATTTAAAGCTTTGTTTTCTTCGCGATAAGCCTGTAATTCTGCTTTCCATTCATCGGCTTCGGTTTTTAGTGCATTGTAACGCTCCTGCCAAACCAGCCCCTGTTTTTCAATTTCAGCTTTTTGTGCCAAAAACTCACTTTCCTTTTCAAAAAGTAATTTCCCTGCATCGGCCTGCCCACTTTGCGCTTTCAATTTTAGAAAAAGAAAAGCAACAATTCCACCAACTACCACTCCTGCAACCAGATAAATAATTTCCATTTTGATTTTGTTTGAATCCTAAAAATACAAAAATGCAAAGAAGCCCAAGGCTTGCGGCGAAAAAATAGTTTATTGAATTTTTAGGGCAGTTAATTTTTCTATTTTTAGCAGATAATTACACGATTTTTATGGAGGTTAAAATTGAAGAAGGCTGGAAAAACCAGTTAAACGAAGAGTTTGAAAAGGATTATTTTAAGGAGTTAAGCGCGTTTGTTCGCGAAGAATATAAAACGCAACGTATTTACCCTCCCGGCAAACTCATTTTTAATGCTTTTGACCAATGCCCGTTTGAAAAGCTGAAAGTGGTTATCATCGGTCAGGATCCTTACCACGGACCGGGGCAGGCACACGGCCTTTGTTTTTCGGTGAACGACGGTATTCCGTTTCCTCCGAGTTTGCGGAATATTTTTAAGGAGTTGAACAGCGATGTGGGCAAACCCATTCCCGAAACCGGCGATTTAACCGATTGGGCACGTCAAGGCGTTTTGTTGTTAAATGCCACCTTAACGGTTCGTGCACACCAGGCTGCTTCGCACCAAAAAAAGGGTTGGGAACAATTTACCGATGCCGTAATCGAAAAAATAAACAAGGAGAAAGAAAATGTGGTTTTTCTGCTGTGGGGAAACTATGCCATCAGCAAAAGTAAGTTTATCGATCAGGAGAAACATTTTGTGCTAACATCGGTGCATCCGTCGCCACTTTCGGCAAGCCGCGGATTTTTTGGCAACAAACATTTTAGCCGCACCAACGAGTTTCTGGTTTCAAAAGGACTGGAACCTATCAACTGGTAAAACAGTGCACAAAAAAAACCGATCCATCAAACGACAAATCGGCTTTTTATATAATAATCTAGTCGCTTACCACTTATAAACAATGGAATTGATGTTCATTCCTGCACCCACCGAACAAAGAATGGTGTAATCTCCTTCATTCACTTCGTGACCTTCCATTTTTCCTTTCAATACCAAATCAAGAAGAGTTGGCACAGTAGCGGTTGAAGAATTTCCCAATTCGCGGATACTCATTGGCATAATTCCTTCAGGCGCTTCCTTTTTACCGTACAACTTTAAGACACCGGATAAAATTGCTTCATCCATTTTTTCGTTTGCCTGATGGATAAAAATCTTTTTAATGTCTTCTAATTCCAGTCCTGCTTTTTCAATGCTGTCTTTTACCACTCCGGGAACGGTTGTAATGGCATAAACATACAATTTATGTCCGGACATTTTTATAAATAACTCATCGCTTTCGTAATCAGGATTATCCGATTCGCCCAAAGTAAGCAGATTGGCATATTTAACTGAATCTGAACGGCTTGAGTGAGACAGAATTCCAACAGGCTCTTCACTTTCAATAGCTTCAACAACAGTTGCTCCGGCTCCGTCGGCATAAATCATCGAATCGCGATCGTGCGGATCGGAAATACGAGACAGCACATCGGCACCAACTACAACACCTCTTTTTCCAAAGCCACTTTTTATGTAGGCGTCGGCGGTAATCATTCCCTGTGTCCATCCCGGGCAGCCCGAAACCACATCATGGCAAATGCATGTAGGATTTTTTATGTGTAGCTTCATCTTCACCTTGTTGGCCAAACTTGGCAAAACATCGGTGCGCACATTTCCGTGCAGGATATCGCCAAAATTATGTCCAACGATAATAAAGTCGAGGCTTTCCATTGAAATTCCGGCCGACTTGCAAGCGTCTTCTACCGCCATAGCCGCAATATCTGAAGTCACCAAATCGTCGGCAATGTAGCGTCGCTCTTCAATATTGGTAATCTCCTGAAACTTTTGAATAATCTCCTCATTACTTTTATCCTCAATCTTTTTCTTCGACGGAGTATAAAACTCATTCTTCAAGAAATGTGTATTCTTAATTATTTGAGATGGAAGCGTACTTCCGGTACCAATAATTCTAGTATATATTTGCTTTGCCATAATTCGCTGTTAAGCTTTCGCTTCGTCTTTATATGTCTTTAATTCAAAATTTTCGCCATCGAACACACCGTATGAAAACGCTTTTATCCAGTCGCCAAGTATAATAAACCGTGTTTTTTCGTTCATTTTTTCGTTTACCAGCTTATGCCGATGACCCATCACAAAATAATCTATAGGATTTGTCTGTAAAAAATCCGCGGCAAATTTATACATTCCATCTTTATTTGCCATAAAATCTTCGTCATAATCCGCATTTGATAACCTACTGGATGCAGACCATTTATGTGCAATATGAAATGCAAAATTCGGGTGCAACCTCGAGAAAAGCCATCGCATGGTTGAATTGGTAAATATCTTTTTAAGAAAGATGTAACCCGTATCCGATTCGTCGAGCCCATCGCCGTGCGCCAGGAAAAATCGTTTCCCGTGTATTTCGCGTATTATATAATCGTGATGAACGTTAATCCCCGTTTCTTCGGCCAGGTAGTCGTATACCCACATATCGTGGTTTCCCGTAAAAAAATGCACCGGAATTCCTTTGTCGGTAAGATCGGCAAGCCGCCCCAAAATTCGCGTAAATCCGCGTGGAACCACCTTTTTATATTCGTACCAGAAATCGAAGATATCACCCATCAGGTAGAGTTCTTCAACATCGTCGCGAATATTGTCGAGCCATGACGCGAATAGCAACTCACGTTCCCGGTTGTTATTTAGTGCCGGTGCACCTAGATGTACATCGGAGATAAAATATATTTTCCGTTTTTGTGTCAAATTACCGGTTTTATACTAGTCGAGAAGTTGAGCCAACGCTTTATCCAAAGCCGGCCCTTTAAGATTTTTGGCAACAATTTCGCCTTCCTTGTTTAGCAAATAGTTAAACGGAACGCTTTGAACATTGTAAACAGCTGCAGCGAGTCTGCTTCCTTCCATGTCGCCAACATTAATCCAGTTTAGTTTATCCTGATCGATAGCATCCACCCATTCGGCACGGTTAACATCAACACTTACCTGGTAAATCTCGAAACCTTTACGTTTGTATTTATTGTAAGCTTCAACCAACACCGGATTTTGAATCCGTGAAGCACGATCGACAGCTGCCCAAAACTGCAGCAAAACAACTTTGCCGCGTAACGACGAAAGCGCCACTTCGTTTCCGGAAGGATCGGGCAAAACAATGTCAGGACTGTTGTCGCCTTGTTCCTGTATAAACTTTTTCATATCGGCCGACTGCTTTTCACGAACAATCTGCAATGTATTGTTATAAAGCGCCTGCACCTGTTCCGATTTTGGGTAAATCGAGTTTAATGCCGAAGCAGCAGTTTTCATTACCTGCAAATCACGAACTATAAATGATGGATCATCAGTGCCAAACTTTTGATAAAGCGCAAGAACACTGGCCATTGAAAAAGGATTCTCGCGAACAAAATTTGTAGAGAAATCGATTTGCTCCTGAACAATTTTATCGTATTCTTCAGCCCAGCGTGGTCGTACACTATCGTACTCCGGATTTCCCTTATAAAGATTATCCAATGATCTGATCGAATCCAGTTTATGACGGGTTTCTTTTAATTTCGAATCAAGTAATTTCACCTGTTCCGAACCCGGTGAACCTTCAATGTTATATTCGCGGTCGAAATTAGCGGCATCGGCTTCAACGGTAACTGTTTCTGCCGAGTCAACCAAAAGTGTAATAAAACTCTGATCGTTAAGTTTCAGAAGGTAAAATGTAGGAATTCCGGTCATTGCCGAAATCTCGAACTCACCTTTTTTATTGATTTTTGTTTCTGCTATCTTTTTTAGCGTAGTAGTATGCAATTCTTCCAGAACGATAGTCTGATCTTCGGCGTGCGTAATTTTACCACGAATTGTAAACTCCTTTTCTTTCTTACACCCACCCAATACAAGCAGGGCAGCTACTAAAAAAAATAAAACTCTGTACGTCATGTTTTTTAATCTGATTAATGATAATCTACCAAAAAGGTATCGTAAACGTGCAAATTGGTTTTAAACTTAAGTACTATACCAATGATGCCCGTATTGTATAAAGGCCGTAAAATTAACAATTTTGCATACATCGAAAATAGCAATCCAAGAAAATAACAATTTTTATCGTTTCAATTGAAAATAAAGGCAATTACAAAAACACAATCACGGCGACCGATTTTATAGTTTTTTTTTGAAAAATGGTTAAAAAAGGTCTTACCCGGCCTATAATTTTAACCCGATTCGGCACACCGACTTTAATAGCTTTAAAATTTTCAATAGGTTTGTAGCGCAAAACATTTATACAAAACCAGTGAAGATTCATTATTCGCTCGACGATTTTAATGCCACCAACCCTGTAGTAACCATCGGCACTTTCGATGGGTTGCACAAAGGACATCAATCGGTTGTTGAAGAACTAAAACAACTGGCCAGAGAAATGAATGGCGAAACGGTAATCTTTACTTTTTACCCGCACCCGCGAATTGTTACTTCGCCCAACGAAAAAAGCCTGCGTTTGCTAACCACCAAAGAGGAGAAAATTAAGTTATTCGAAAAGTTTGGTGTCGATCATCTTATCATTTATCCTTTTAACAAAGAATTTGCAGAGCTATCGTACACCGACTTTGTAAAGGATATTTTGGTGAATAAAATTGGCACCCGTTGTTTGGTTGTGGGCTACGACCACCGCTTTGGCAAAAACCGCGAGGGTGGTTACGAATACCTGTTGGCATGTGCCGAAAAAAACAATTTTACGGTTAAAAAAACCGATGCACTTTCGGTTGAGGCCGAAAAAGTGAGTTCTACAAAAATAAGGGCGGCATTGCAATCGGGCGACATAAAAAAGGCCAACCAGTACCTGGGCTACGAATTTACTTTGCACGGAACCGTTGTAAAAGGCATGCAACTGGGCCGCAAACTGGGTTTCCCCACTGCAAACATTGAGGCTTCGGATAAATACAAAATTATTCCGGGTTACGGCGTTTATGCTGTTTTAGTTGAAATTGAGAACAAGCAGTATAAAGGAATGCTGAACATTGGCACGCGCCCAACCTTCAACAACAATGCCGACAACCGAAGTATTGAAGTGAACATCTTTGATTTTTCAGGCGATATGTACGGCGATGCTGTTACGCTGATTTTTATCGACAAAATCAGGGAAGAGCAGAAATTCGCCGGTATTGATGCATTGGTGGAGCAACTGAAAAGCGATAAACAGGTAGCACTTCAGCTTCTTACCGATTATTAGTCTTTCTTTAACAAACTGCAGCTTATTGGCAAATGATCGGACATTCGATAATCGAGTGTCTCAAAATTGTACGACTCAAACCCGTCACCATGCAAAATATAATCAATACGAAACGAAGGCAACTTCCCAATGTAAGTGCGTCCTATTCCCTGCCCCGAATTAACAAAAGCATCGGTTAAACCATCGGCTAAAGTGTGGTACGAAAAAGAAACCGGCGTATCGTTAAAATCGCCGCAAACAATTACGTTATGTGGCGACTCATCGATGTATTTACGGATTTCGCGCACCTGCTTGGCACGCAACTGAAAGGCCTCTTTAAATTTCGCTCCCATTTCTTTCACTTCCTCAATGTCTTTTTCCTCGTTTATTCCCGGCGATTCAATAATCGAATATTTAGTCGGGTCGATGTGATACGATTGCAAATGAATATTGAAAATACGAACCGTATCCGAATCGATCAAAACATCGGTGTAAATGGTAATATTTCTGGAATTTTCAAATCGTATTTCGCCCATGTTTAAAATCGGATAGCGGGTCATGGTAACCGAACCATAACTTGTGCTCGAACGCGCAAACTGGTAGTGTTTTATTGATTCCAGGTCTTGTACTGTTTGGGCGAGATTGAAAATGTTGTTCTTTCGCAATCGGGCTTCCTGCAAACAAATAATATCTGCGTTTTGCTCAGCTAAAAATGAAATGATCTTTGTTGCATTTTCTTTCTGTGTTCCGCTGGTGTCGGCCACAAAATGTTTTACGTTATAGGAAACAACCTTGATATTTGCCTCTTCGCTGCTTCTGCCCTTTAGCTGCATAAATCGCGTAAAATAGCCCCAGCCAATTAATAACATTGCCACCGACAAAAGTGTGTATCGCGGTTTAAATAAAATCCAGAGAACAATAAACAGGAGATTGCCACCCAGCAAAAACGGATAAGCCATCCCCAATAACGACGGCAGCCAATACTTATCGGGCGGAATATACACCGAAAGGTACGATCCCGCGAGGGCCAACGCCAAAAGACTATTGACAAGAAACAATATGTTACGGAGTGCTTTTCTCAAAATGTTGATTTAGTTAACTGCAAAATAAAAAATCGTTTGCAATAATTAACGCTAAAAATTCATTTTCATGATGCAGCAACCATTTATTTTTGACATCGGAGCATGCGGTTTTTACCGTTCAAATCGCGACGTAATTCTATCGACTTAAATCCCAATTGTTTAACAAGCGCCACCATTTCATCTCCTAGGTTTTCGTTGATCTCAAAAAACAGGTAGCCATTTTCGTTTAACTGTTTTGAAGCAAACTGCGCAATAGTACGATAGAAGATCAGCGGATCGGTGTCGCACACAAACAAAGCCAGCGCGGGCTCGTGCTCCAACACATTGGCCTCCATCTGCTTTTTTTCGCGTTCCATTACATAGGGCGGATTGCTAACGATAACATCAAATTGCGGCCACGAACGTTCGTGCCACTTTAATATATCGACGCGATCAAATGACACATCAAGCTTATTTTTTTTCGCATTCTCAGTAGCAATTGCCAATGCATTTTCTGATACATCAACAGCCATGACATCTGTAGCGGGCAGTTCATTTTTTAACGCCAGCGGAATACAACCACTTCCGGTGCCTATATCAAGAATTTTTGCAGATTCTGGAAGTTCCGTTTTACAGATCCACTCTACCAACTCCTCGGTTTCAGGTCGCGGAATTAAAACGTCCGGCTGTACCTTCAATTCTAAGCTGTAAAATTCGGCAACACCCAGAATGTATTGAATGGGTTCGTGTGTTTTAAGTCGCTCCACAATCGCTTTTATCCGGTCCGATTCGAAGGTTTCCAACACCCGGTCTTTTTCAATAATCATTTGCGTGTACGACAAACCCAACACGCTATTCATTATCATTTGTACAAATCCGGAAATTTCGGTTTCGGGATAAAACGGCGCCAATTCTGCCCGGATATATTGAATAGTTTTCTGCATTGTGTACTTTTGTTGCTGCAAATTTAGTCTTTCCTTGAAAATGACAACCGAAGAAAAATACATGGCTCGTTGTATCGAGCTGGCCCGAATGGGTGCCGGACATGTTTCGCCCAACCCGATGGTTGGTTGTGTTATCGTGCATTCAGGCCGGATTATCGGCGAAGGATTTCACCAGAAACACGGGCAGGCACACGCCGAAGTAAACGCCATAAACTCGGTTACCGATGCAGCGAAACTAAAAGAAAGTACCATTTATGTTTCGTTGGAACCTTGTGCACATTACGGTTTAACGCCACCTTGCTCCGATCTGATCATACAGAAACAAATTCCACGAGTGGTAATTGGCAGTATCGACCCGTTTGCAAAAGTCGCCGGAAAAGGAATTGAAAGACTAAAAAATGCAGGAGTTGAAGTAAAAACAGGTATTCTGAAAGAAGAGTGCGACGAGCTGAACCGGCGCTTTTTTACTTTCCATCAAAAACAACGGCCTTACATTTTGCTGAAATGGGCGCAAACTTCTGATGGTTTTATTGATAAAGACCGAAGTGCTGAAGACTACGGAGAGCCAACATGGATTACCGGGCCGCGGGCACTGTTGCGGGTTCATCAAATGCGGGCCGAAGAAGATGCGATTATGGTGGGCACCAACACGGCGGAGAAAGATAATCCATCGCTAACCGTTCGGCTAATAAAAGGGAAAAATCCATTGCGTATTGTGCTCGACCGCCAGTTGCGTTTGGATAAAAAGCTGAACCTGTTCGACAATTCAACCGAAACAATCGTTTTTAACGGACTTGAAAATCACAGCTACAAAAAAACTGAATACATTAAAATTGATTTCACCGATCAGCTTCTTCCACAAATTCTTGAGGTGCTTCACCAAAAAAATATACTCTCGCTCATCGTTGAAGGCGGACAGCAGTTACTTAAAACCTTTATCGATGCCGGTTTATGGGACGAAGCGCATGTTTACACCGGGCACACCTATTTTGGCAAGGGTATAAAAGCACCTACGCCACCCGGAATTACCGGGCAATCGGAATTAATTGGGAAAGATAAACTGGTAGTTTACCGAAATACGGCTACTTAAGCACCACGTGCGGGCCTCCGGGAATGATCTTCTTTTTCAGCACATTTTCAACGTACATAAAATAGTAGAACAATTTGTGGTTCATTTCAAAACCATAATCCTCGGTCGGATCGTAACCAACAACAGGTTCAAAATTCCAGTTTGGCGACGGTGATGCACATTTCGCATTCCACGCACTTACATATTGCCGGTTCCAGTTTTCGTAATACGCTTGCGACCGATAGCTGGCGGGTGTATTTTGCCGCTGATACCAAATATCGAAATTCGCATTAAATGTTTCCACATCGTACTCTACACTGTCTTTGCCCGTTACCTCAACACTTGAATTCTGGCTTTCAGCAACTTGTTTTGCACCCGAACAAGCATACAAAAACACGGCTCCCCCAACGAATATCCACAGTAATATGTATTTTGTTTTTGTCATCGCTACCTTTAACTACGAATATGAAGCAAATATTGTTTTTACTCAAATAAATTTAGAAATTTACGAGTACAAATAAACAAAATATGTCTGATTGGAGTGAATTCTGGAACTGGTTTTATCTGATCTTTCTTATTACGGCAATTCCCGTTGCACTGATGATCATTTTAGAAAAACGATCGCCATTTAAAACGGCTGCCTGGATATTAGTGCTGATTCTGATCCCCATTTTTGGAATGATTTTCTACCTCGTTTTCGGGCAGGAGTACCGCAAACGAAAAATGTTTTCGCGGCGTGGCATAAAAAGCCTGAAAGCCATGCGTCGCCTGAGTGCCGAGCAGTTAAAAAACATCGAACAAAACAAACTTATTTCGCTGGCCGGATTGCACCACCAGGCACCAATTATCCGGCTTTTGCTAAATAATTCCGACTCGCTGCTTACCACAGGAAACAAACTGCATTTGCTGGTAGACGGGCAACAAACATTCGACAGAATTATTGAAGCCATTGAAAAAGCCAGGCACCATATTCACATGGAATATTACATTTTTGCCGACGATAAAATCGGAAATCGAATAAAGGATATTCTGATAAAAAAACGGAAGGAAGGTATTGAAGTACGCCTTATTGTTGACGATGTGGGTAGCTGGGGACTAACCCGGAAGTTTTTTCGCGAATTGCAGGCGAACGACATAGAGATTTATCCTTTTATGGAAGTTCGTTTTCCACGCTTTACCTCGCGGGTAAACTACCGTAACCACCGAAAGATTATTGTTATTGATGGAAAAACGGGCTTTATTGGCGGCATAAACATTGCCGACCGCTACATTGAAGGTATGAAAGGGCTTGGGCACTGGCGCGACACGCACCTTCAAATTGGTGGCGATGCAGCCACCACCCTACAGGTAATTTTTGCTGCCGACTGGTATTTTATTACCAAACAAAACCTTTACGGTTACCGCTATTTCCCTCCTCTTTCCGATGCTCCGGGTGTTCCGGTGCAAATCTCCGCCAGCGGCCCCGATTACAGCTGGAAAAGTATTGAACAGGGCTTTTTTGCCGCCATTACTACAGCGCGAAAAAGAATTCACATTGTTACGCCCTACCTGATGCCGCCTCCCGAATTAAAAACGGCACTAAAAACCGCAGCGCTTAGCCAGGTTGATGTACGAATTATTATTCCCGAGAAATCGGATGCTTCGCTCTCGAGATGGTGCTCGTTTTCGTATGTGGAAGAGTTACTGGAAGCAGGAGTACGCATTTATTTTTACCAGAAAGGGTTTATTCACAGTAAATACCTTTTGGTCGACGATTATATATCGAGCGTAGGAACCAGCAATTTCGACTTCCGTAGTTTCGAGACCAATTTTGAAGCCAATGCTTTTATCTACCAAAAAGAATTTACCAGCGAACTCGAACAACACTTTTTATCCGATTTACAGTATTGCCGCGAGATACGTTACCGGGAATGGCGCAAACGACCGCTCTTTGATAAGATTCGCGAATCGCTGGCGCATATTATTAGTCCGATGTTTTGACTCTGGATCCTGGATACTGGATCCTGGATACTAGATTATTGATACTGGATCGTTGGATATTGATTATTCGAAATTGATTATTGGATATTCGATGCTGGATGCTCTGGATACTGGGTGCTCGATACTGGATAGCTGTACTTAGAGAAAGGATGTCATGTTTGTATATGTTAAAAATAAAGATGACATCCCTGAGTTGCTGGATCCTGGATGCTGGATACCAGATACTAGTTGACTCGCGACTTAAAACCCTAACCGTTGGATATTGGTTATTGAATATTGATCATTGGAAATTCGATTCTGAATGCTGGATGCTTGATTCCAGATTCTAAAAATCTTAACGAAGAATGGAGCTGTAGTTCGCCTCCAGGTTCTGGCTGCAACGAAGTATCATAAAATTTTAAAACGGCAGCTTCCCTAAATCCAGATTACCGCCCGAAAGGATAATACCAACCTTTTTGCCCTGCACAGCCACTTTCTGTTCAAGGATAGCTGCCAGTGGTACTGCCGACGATGGTTCGATAATAATTTTCATACGCTCCCAAATCATACGCATGGCTTCCACTATACTATTTTCAGACACGGTTACAATGTCGTCTACCTTGTCGAGAATAATGGCAAAGTTCCGCTCGCCCAATGAGGTTAGCAAACCATCAGCAATTGTTTTCGGATTTTCTGAAGGTACCCAACCTTTCGAATGAAACGAACGATAAGCATCATCAGCTCCGGCAGGTTCGGCAGCAATTACTTTGCAGGCAGGCATTAAATGTTTGGTAGAAATGGCTGTTCCGCTTAACAAACCTCCCCCACCAACGGGCGCCATAATTAAATCAAAATCGCCTTGGTCTTCAATCAATTCTTTAGCGGCAGTTCCCTGCCCTGCTATTACATGAAAATTATTGTAGGGGTGTATCTCCGTTGCTCCGGTTTCTTCAATCACTTGCGCAAGCGTACTTTCGCGTGCCTGTAGCGTAGGTTTGCAAAAGGTAATTTTTGCACCGTATCCGGCAACGGCTTTCTTTTTTATTTCCGGTGAGTTTTCGGGCATAACAATATGCGCAGCTATTCCACGCATACGTGCTGCCAGCGCCAACGCTGCCGCATGATTACCCGATGAATGTGTAGCCACTCCTTTCCGTGCATCTTCTTCACTGAGCGAAAACACCGCATTACACGCCCCGCGAAATTTAAAAGCACCTACTTTTTGCAGGTTCTCGCACTTAAAAAACAGCTCGGCTCCAACAATTTGGTTAATGCTCACCGATGACAAAACCGGTGTGCGATGTGCATATTTTTGTACGATTTCGTGTGCTAATTCAACGTCGGTAAAAGTCGGAATATTCATGGTTTTGTGTTACTCAGTTTTTCATTTAACAAATCGTAGTTGGTGTTGTATATCGACTGTCTCGACAATTCGCGCAAACGTTTTAATCCCGAAATGTACAAGTACACCACAAAACCCACAAAAACAATGGTTAGCCAGCCAATCTCGGTGAAAAGAATAAAATCGTAAATGCCATGCAAAAGGATGGGAAACAGCAGTGCCTTCTGTTTCAGGCTTTGACGTTGTTTTTCGTAAAACTTTGCCAGCCCGAAATAAAAACCCATTGTAATTCCAAAAATTGCATGAGCCGGAACGGCAGTTATTGCCCGCATAATTCCGGTAGTTAAGCCGCCATCCATTACATAAAGCACATTCTCAACGGCAGCAAATCCAAGCGAAACATAAACGGCATAAACAATGCCGTCGAACTTTTCGTTAAACTCAGGGCTTTTCCATATCAGGAGATACAATGCGAGGTATTTAAACAGCTCTTCCGAAAAAGCTGCAACGGCAAATGCTTTCCACGCTGCGGCAAACAACCACGGAAACTGCAGCGTAAAGCGGTCTAAAAAACGTTCGAGAAATAAGATAGGGATTACGGTTAATCCTCCTGCCAGCAAAGCAAATAACAACAAACGCAAAGGCTCTTTTTCATATTTATCGCGGAAATAAATATAAGCTGCAATAATTACCACAGGAGCAAGCGCAAGTACCAGGAGGTTCATATCGTGTTAGTTTACGTCGTTGAAATAAAAAGCCTGCACACCTTTCACTCCCGGGCGGTATTTAAAAACACCTCCCGCATGTGGCCATTTTTCCAGATCCTCGTCGCTGGTTGCTTCCCTCGCCGAAGTAATGTAGAGTGTTCCCATATCTTCGTCGCCAAAAGCACACGAGGTAATATTTTTTGCCGGCACTTCAATTTTGTCGACCAGCTCGCCGGTTGCAGGATTCCAGCATCCCACAGCCGAACCGCCCCAAAGCGCTACCCATAAGTTATCGTTTTCGTCGATGGTCATACCATCGGGCGATCCCATTTCACGAGGTACGTTTACGGCAACCTCCGGATTTGATATTTCGCCGGTGGCATCGTCGTAGTCGTAGGCCATTACTTTTTGCGTAGGCGTATCGATGTAGTACATTTTTGTTTTATCGGCCGACCAAACAATGCCGTTCGAAATGCTAACCTCATCCACCATTTTATGAATTGTGGTATCCGGATCAAAACGGTACAAGGCAGCAACGCCCCTCCCGCCTTTTGTGCTTATTGTTCCTGCCCAAAACCGTCCCGAGGGATCGCATTTCCCATCGTTAAAACGGTTATCGGGTAAATCCGCTTCGGGATGAACCAACAATTTTTTCGCCCCGGTTTCCAGATTAAAATGATAAATTCCGTTTTGCAAAGCAACCAGTGCATTGCCGCTTTCGGTGGGCACTACCGTACCAATCATTTGACCCGTAAACATTTCCTTGTTGTAACCGGTAGCCGGATTATAAATGTTCAGAATTTCCTTTTTAATGTCGACCCACATCAGTTCTCCGGTTTTATAATTCCAGATCGCACCTTCGCCAAGTGTCGATTGTGTGTCGAGCACCAGCTCGGCCTGTTTTGTTTTTGTTTCCGAACAGCTAAACAGCAACAATACTGCTAAAAGAAATAAAACGGTATACTTCATAATTATTGGTTTTCCGGTTATCGATGTTCTACATCACCCAAATGTACTAAATACTTTTTATGAGGTCGCGCATAATAAGCGTCATTTTAGGCTCGGCTTTCATGGCAACTTCCTGCACTTCCTCGTGCGAAATTTCAACAATCTCGCCGGGCACTCCGCTGTCGGTAACAATCGAAATTCCAAAAACACGCATATCCATGTGGCGGGCGACAATTACCTCGGGCACGGTTGACATACCTACAATGTCGCCACCCAAAATGCGGAACATCTTGTATTCGGCAGGCGTTTCGAAAGTTGGTCCTGATACGCCAACATAAACTCCTTCTTTTACATCGATATTATTTTGCAGCGCAATCAATTTTGCTTTGTTGCGCAGGCGCTGACTGTAAGGTTTGCTCATATCGGGGAAACGCGGCCCCAGCTCATTCAGATTCTTTCCGCGCAAAGGATGTTCCGGGAAAAAGTTAATGTGATCGGTAAGCAGCACAATCTCGCCAACCCGCCAATCTGGATTTAATCCACCGCTGGCATTCGATACAAAAAGGTTGTTTACCCCCACAAACTTCATCACACGCACCGGGAAAGTCACTTCTTTCATGTCGTAACCTTCGTAGTAATGAAAGCGGCCCTGCATGGCCAACACTTTTTTATCGCCCAGTTTTCCGTAGATCAATCGCCCGGCATGCCCATCAACTGTTGACACCGGAAAGTTTGGAATATCGGTGTAGGGAATAGAATCGATAATCTCGATTTCATTTACCAGCCCGCCAAGACCGGTTCCCAAAATAATTCCCACCTCAGGACTTGCCTGAATTTTTTCTTTTATGAAGTTCGCGGTTGCTTTTATTTTCTCCAACATAATTCAATATCTTCTTATTAAACGACTTTTTTTCTTCTTCAAGGAAATCAATTTTTACCGGCAGATAATACATGGCTTTTTTCAGTTCATCGCTTATCTCACTGATGTCTTTAAAACGCATGGCATCTTTTTCGGTTGTTACAATCAACTTTCTTTCTGATTTTATTTCACTGAACTTTTTCTCGATCTCGCGAATATCGGTCATACTGTACGAGTGATGATCGGAAAAAGTTAATGTTTCCATATGCGTTCCCATCTTACGAATAAAGGAATGCATTTGTTTTGGCGAGGCAATTCCGGTAACTACCAACATGTGGCAGGCTACATCTTTATAGCTTGCCTCATCAATTTCAGGAGCATCGAACACCGGCTGCAGCGTACCATAAACCAGACGGGTAAAATACAAACTCTGGTAGGGCAACAGGTTTACATCGTTTTGCAAAATACGGCGCATAATTGGCGTTACCTCTTCGGGGCATTTGGTGAAAAGAATAATATTTGCCCGGCGCATTTGCGAAACACCTTCGCGCAAACGGCCAACCGGCAGCAATGAATCGTTTTTTATCTGACGGTTGTAATCAATCAATAAAATGTTTATTCCCGGCGAAATTCTGCGGTGCTGAAAAGCATCGTCGAGCAACACCACATCAGGCGTTTTATCGTTGTTACCTTCCAGCAATTTTTCCACTCCCGACACCCGGTTTTCGCACACCGAAACAGTAGCCTCCGGAAATTTGTTTTTTATCTGCAGCGGCTCATCGCCCACTTCCTGTGCCGTTGAATTGGTTTCAACCAAACGGAATCCTTTTGTTTTTCGTTTGTATCCCCGGCTTAAAGTGGCCACCTCGTATTTCTCCTTTAATAAACTTACCAGGTACTCAACATGCGGCGTTTTTCCGGTACCTCCAACAGTAATATTCCCGATGGAAATTACGGGCACATCAAACTCCTTTGAATTCAGAATTTTAAGATCGTAGGCCCGGTTACGCAGATAGACAGCTATTCCGTATAACCAGGACAGCGGATATAATAAAATTTTTATCATAAATGTTCTTCAAAATAGGTGGCTAAGATAACAAAAAAGGATGCACCATTAATAAATGACGCATCCTTCGGTTTTATTGTTGTACAATCTTAATTCAGATAAATATCGTATGGCATACGAGCGTAAATACCATTCATTTCTGTTGCTTTTTTCAGGTGTTCGTAATAGCGGTATTTTTCACCTAATTCGCTTTTCAGAATACGAGCTTTTACGTTTCCGCCCAGCTTAAACATTTCTTCAAACGGGCTGGTTAATGCCGGTAACGAAACGGTGCGATAATCTTCCAAACCTTCCATCTCAACGGCCAGCTTTATGGCGTCTTCCAATCCACCAAACTCATCGATCAAACCAATTTCCTTGGCGTTTTCGCCACTCCAAACACGGCCCTGGCCTATGTTATCCACCTCTTCTTTGGTCATGCCCCGTCCATCGGCAACATGCGACAGAAAAGTATCATAACCAATAGTAATATAATTGGTCATGCGTTGTTTTTCGTAGGGAGTCATTGGGCGCATTAACGATAAAAAGTTCGAATGTTCGTTGGTACCAACAGCATCAGTCGTAATACCAAGCTTGTCGTTCATCAGTTCGCCAAAGTTTGGAACCTGTCCAAAAATACCGATCGAACCGGTGATAGTATTTGGGCTGGCAACTATTTTATCGGCCGGGCACGAAATATAATAACCACCCGATGCCGCCACGTCGCCAAACGATACCACCAGTGTTTTCTCTTCGGCGGCCAGTTTTACTTCGCGCCAGATGGTTTCTGAATCGAATACGGCTCCTCCGGGAGAATTTACACGTAACACAATTGCTTTATACGAACTATCCTGGCGCACTTTACGAATTTCTTTACCCAGTTTATCACCGTTAATTCCTTCGTCAGCACTTACGGTAGTTCCAATTTCGCCACTGGCATAAATTACTGCAACTTTGTTTCGGCTGTATTTTTTGCTGTGTCCTTTCACCGGAACTTTAACATAGTCTTTCACGCTCACTACCGGAATACCTTCTGTTCCTTCAATTCCGGTAATTTCGCGCATATCATCAAGCACCTCGTCGCGAAATTTCGCTGCATCGATCAAACCGTTCTCCACCATATCCTGGGCTTTTTTGTAGGTTTGTGCTTCATCGGCCAGGGCATTTAGTTTTTCTATCGAAATATTACGCTTTTCCGAAATCCCTTTCAGCATATGATTCCACAAACTATTCATGTAAACCAGTCGCTGCTCGCGGTTTTCCTCGCTCATCTTATCCAGCATAAAGGGTTCAACAGCTGATTTAAATTTGTTGTTTGGCCCACGAATGATCTGCATTTCAACACCCAGTTTTTCAAGGGCATTTTTGTAAAACATCAGTTCGCTGCTCAAACCACGAAAATCGAGTGTTACTTCCGGGTGCAAAACAATCTGGTCGGCTACTGTTGCCACATAATAACCTTTCTGGTCTAACATCATCTGGTCGGCAACAGCGTAAATCGGCTTATCGCAACTGTCTTTAAAAGCAATCAGTTCATTTCTGATTTCTTCAACCGAAGCAAAACCACCGTTTGTTATCGACAATTTCAGGTAAACACCTTTTATTCGATCATCGTTGGCAGCTTTCTTCAATGACTCGCTAATGTTATCCAGCCCAATTGTTTTTATCGAGCTAAAAATTCCGGGCAGTTCAAGATCTTCAAAAGGATCGTTCGGGGCACGGTCTACAATACTTTGGCTCAAGTCAATTACCAACATCGATTGGTCGGCTACCGTAATCTCTTTATCGGCCGAGGCAATAATGGCCCCAAAAACGATAAACATCAGAAAAATACCAATTAACGAGATGGCCAGAAAACCAACAATGGTCGCTAATACGTATTTGAAGAATTCTTTCATATTTTTGTAATTTTATTAATGTTCCAGTTTAGTGAATGAGTACCATTTTAAGCAAGGAATTACAAATATAAGATACAATGAACAAGGTGTTTCTTGGAATAGGCGGAAATATTGGTGACAAGCATAAAAATTTTAAACTTGCCCTCGAATTGATTGACCAAAAATTAGGTAAAATAATCCAAAAGTCATCGGTTTACGAAACGCCGCCGTGGGGTTTTCATTGCGATGATGTGTTCTGGAACCAGGTTGTGGTTATTGAAACCAAACTTGAGGCCGAAGAATTACTTTGGCGCATCCACGAGATGGAAGCCGATTTTGGCCGGGAACGTGGTAATGAACGCTACTCATCGCGCGAAATGGATATTGATATCCTGTATTTTAACGACGAGTTTATGGAGTCGAAAGATCTGATCGTTCCTCATCCGCGCATTCACGAACGTCGTTTTGTTCTCGTTCCGCTGGTTGAAATTGCCCCGGAAATGAAACACCCGCTTCGGCGTTTAACCAGCATTGAAATGCTGGAAAACTGCCTCGACAAATCGGTTATTAAGAAAGTTAAAATGGACGAATGAATGATGAATTTCGATTAACGATTTTTGATTGAGGATCGAAAGGCACAGAAGACTTCCACGGCTGACAATACATTGCCAAACCCCATATTCTATCAGACGAATTACGTAAGCCTGCACTTTCATTTTATGGGAGCAGACTAAAAGAATCAGGGTTATTCCTGAATTCCTTTTGTCCAATCTTCGTTATACAGGAAATCGTTATACGGGAATCGTTGCGAATGAATTCCTTTCACTTTTTCGTACAATTCTTCTTTAAACTCTTCGATATTCGTTTTGTCTTTTGCTGAAATAAACAAAGCGGGCGTGTTACTTTTTGCCATCCACGAGCTTTTCCACTCTTCCAGACTGAAATTGTCTTTTGTGCGTGGCGAAAGATCATCCTCATCTTTTTCCTCGTAAGTAAAAGCATCAATTTTATTGAAGATGTAATAAGTTGGCTTATCGCCGGCATCGATTTCTTCCAGTGTAGTATCAACTGTTTCAATCTGCTCCTCAAATCCCGGGTGCGAAATATCAACCACGTGCAGCAGAATATCTGCTTCGCGAACCTCGTCGAGTGTTGATTTAAACGACTCAACCAATCCGTGTGGCAGCTTACGGATAAATCCTACGGTATCAGCCAAAAGGAAAGGCAAGTTTTCGATCACCACTTTTCGTACCGTAGTATCGAGTGTAGCAAATAGTTTATTTTCAGCAAACACTTCCGACTTGGCCATCATATTCATAATGGTTGATTTACCAACGTTGGTATACCCTACCAAAGCCACGCGCACCATTTTTCCACGGTTTTTGCGCTGGGTAGCTTTTTGCTTATCGATTTTTACCAGCTGTGTTTTTAAACGGCTTATTTTATCCAGGATAATACGGCGGTCGGTTTCAATCTGAGTCTCTCCCGGACCACGCATACCGATACCACCACGCTGACGTTCAAGGTGAGTCCACATTCGTGTTAGACGCGGCAATAAATACTGGTACTGCGCCAATTCAACCTGTGTTTTTGCGTGAGCTGTTTGTGCCCGTTTTGCAAAAATATCGAGGATAAGATTGGTACGGTCGAGAATCTTACACTCCAGCTCGCGTTCAATATTTCGCAATTGTGTTGGTGTAAGCTCGTCGTCGAAAATTACCGTATCGGCTTCTACAACCTTTATGTATTGATTAATCTCGTCGAGTTTACCCGGGCCAACAAATGTGGCTTTATTGGGAATATCCAGTTTTTGGGTGAATTTTTTTAATACTTGCGCACCCGCAGTATCGGCCAAAAACTCCAATTCGTCGAGGTACTCTTTTGCCTGACGTTCATCCTGATCCTGGTTGATCAGTCCCACAATAACCGCTTTTTCTGTAATAGGTGCTGTTTCTATCATTACTTTATTTTTTTCAAAAAAAAACTCCTGCTTCGAAAGAAACAGGAGTGCAAAAATATTGTTTTTTATTTGTTACTGCAACACGAAGTTAATTGGTACCGTGTACGATACATTAACCGGTTTTCCTCGCTGTTTACCTGGCTTCCATGCAGGAAGCGCATTTACCACACGAAGTGCTTCTTTATCCAACGAAGGGTCAACACCCCTTGCGATTTTAGCATCGGTAACTTTTCCTGTTTTACTTACAACGAAAGTTACATATACTTTACCTTGAATACCGTTTTCCTGTGCAATTACAGGATACTTGATAGCATTGGCAATATATTTACGCAATGCAAGGTCTCCACCCGGGAATTCCGGCATATCTTCTACGATAAAGAATACCTGAGCTTCTTCCTCTTCTTCTTCGTCAGCTGTTTCGATAACAGGAGCAACGTCGATTACTGTTTCTTCGTCGGCCTCAGTATCTTCAATTTCCAGCTCGTCTTCAATCTCTACATCATCGTCAACAATGTTCAGCACCTCGATAACTTTTGGTGGTGGAGGTGGTGGAGGTGGTTTCACCTCTTGCTCACGAGTAATAGGGATGATCTCTTCTTCAACTTCCGCAGTTTGGATCTGACCAAGGTCAGCAGCTTTTGATGGTTTCGTAGTCCACTCAAAAGCCAGAAGCGAAAGCCCCAACGCGACAACTAATCCAATCAGCCAAAACATATTCTTTTTGGCTTCCAGATCAGCTTTTGGTGTTTTTTTAAGTTCCATACTTAACTATTTTATTTGTTTTATTTGATTTTTTTGCCCTTCAAAATCGGGGCTTAAAGATAAAAAATAATCTTCACATGCAAGTGAATTTTAAATTCATTTCAATTTTCTATTGCAATATAAAATTAATGGGTACAGTGTAGCGTACTTTCACCGCCTTGTTGCCCTGTTTCCCGGGCTTCCACCGCGGCATCGATTTAACTACGCGAATTGCTTCACGATCAAGCGATGAGTCGACTCCACGAGCCAGAGTAACGTCATAAATGTTCCCATTTTCATCAACTACAAAGGTCACAAAAACCTTGCCTTTAATTCCATTCTCCTGCGCAATTGCCGGGTACTTAACATTTTTCGATAAAAAACTTAATAAAGCAGCATCTCCCCCCGGAAATTCGGGCATAGTTTCAGCAAAGTCAAAAATTCCACTCAAATCCTCTTCTCCCGGGTCTTCCCCCGGCTCCATAATGCTTCCAATATCCAAAATCACAGGATCTTCCGGATCTTCACCCAACCAAACAAATTCTTCGTTGATTTCAACTTCATCTTTAAGAATCTCAAAATTCGGCACTTTTACGATTATTTCTTCGGGCTTAACTTTTTCAGCCTGTGTACTTGGAATAACCAAATCTTCGGGAGGCATATAATCTCTACTCCCCTGAACAATCATGGCTTTTCGTGCAGGTTGTTTCCACTCGAATGCAAACAATATAAAACCAAGTGCAACTACTAAACCAATTAAGAACAAGGTAGTTTTTTTACTCTCAAGATCAGCTTTCTTTGTTTTTTTAGATTTCATGGGTTCTAATTTTATTGGATTTTTAAATAAATCAAAGAACGCCGGCTTCTTGTTTTCTGCAGTTACATTTAATACTAGCAAAAACTTTACCAAAAAAAATATTTGATTGATTCTGAAAAATATTTTTATATTTGCAGCCACGATTTGGGGGATTAGCTCAGTTGGCTAGAGCGCTTGACTGGCAGTCAAGAGGTCACCGGTTCGACTCCGGTATTCTCCACATAAAAGGAGCAGTTCGAAAGGATTGCTCCTTTTTTTGTATCTGTCACAAACTAACATTCGCTAAGTCAGAGCTCAGTGGTAAAATCCTCATGGGCTAGACATTTAAGCAAACAATTAGGACTAATAACTTCAGAACAAATTAATTATGAATATATAAATTCCCTTCGACAATTGTTTTTTTGCATAACTTTTTGGGCTCAACACTTAAATTGAACTCCGTCTCCGGTCCGTACCATTTCCACGCCAGTCCGTCTTCTAGTCTTCCGGGAGAAGATAAATCATGAACTTTTACAAGAATAAACTGCCCAATTCTGCAATTTTTACCTTTTAAAGGATTGCCCATTCCTGTTCCTCCGGGTGTCCCATGGTCACCAACGTTTTCATCAGTTTGTCCGTCCGAGCAAGTGTCACCCTCTGAGTGATCATCTGTGCAACCTCCGTCATCAGTTGAATCATGGCTACATCCATCGTCATGCGTAGCATCATCTTCACATCCCCCATCGGCATGATCATCACCATCCTGGCATCCGGTTTCATGCCCTCCTGTTTCTCCTCCGTTACATCCTTTACTATCGGATGTTACCTTCGCATAAAACCACCCTTTACTTTGCTCCGAATCAACTTTCACGTCAATCACGCTCGCCTCTATTTCCCGGTGAACAGTTAAATTCTGATCAGTAACAAGGAACAACACATTTCCCTTTGCTTTGCTGTATTCGGTTGCCTCATGCGCATCAAATTCAAAGAAAGCACGTAAATCTTCCGGCTGACTCATTATTGCTCCGCCCATATCATTTCCCTTTTTACCTCCCTTCCAGATAATTTCAACAGAACCGGTTGCTTTTTTTGCATCTCTGATGCTTTTTAGATTAGTATCACTGGAATCAAGGTTAACACTAAATTCAGGTTCTTCAACACAACCAACTGTTCCCAATAAAAACAGAAGAATAATGAATGTAAATTGACAAATTTTCATTTCGTTCGAATCTAATAGTTTAATTTTTGGATTTTGTTTAAGAAATAAGACACTTAACGTGTAGTAAATTGAATATTCATTGGGTCGGATGAAAGAGTAAAGTTCCGGGATATCAACACTCATAAATTGCTGAATTCATAAGGGTACATCCCGCAACTTTTTCAGATCTTAACTGAAAGAGCTTTAGATTTCGCTATCTGCTAATAATCACAACATTATTGCGTCTGAATTTAATGCAAGTTATTCAAAATATTTCGAAAACGCCCAATTATAGACCTAGTTTTCAAATGCTTACATCTACTCTCACTTATTAAAACACAAAACCTTCTGTCCTTTATTTTTTTCTTCGAATTCAAAGGCTTATTAATAGAAGTAAAAAAATTCAAAAATATTCCGAGGATTAACTCAGTTGGCCGCAGCATCCCCGATGCACTCGGAAATATCATAGGTATTGCCGATGTATCGAGACCATTATTCTCCTCGAAAAACACAATAAATTCCTGCTCTTTGCCTCTTTCTTATACATGGAAAGCTTCTCCGTATCACCTTTTTCACCCGGTCCTGGAAGATCAGCCTCAAAACATGTAAGATTTCATATTAAAACCCCAATAACATTGTAGAAAACCGTATAACCCAAGGGAGCACGGACCACACCTAAACTATTGTATATGTGACGAGTAATGCTTAACTTGTTATAAAAACCGAAATTTCAGCAAACGATGAAAAAAGTATTGTTTATTAGTATTTTCTGTCTGTTTTTTGTAGGTATTGGCCATGGACAAAAAATGTATTCTTTTGAAAACCTTGAACAATCTACTCCTGAGAATCTGGAGACATATTTAACTTTTGCAAAAAAACAAAAGAAAACGGGAGCGATATTACTTAAAACCGGACTACTGACCGCAGGAACAGGTTTTGTAGTAGCGGCTCTTAGCTATGACAATGATGAATGGATTGGAATTAACACTGGCACAGCTATTGGTGCCTGGATGTGCATATTGGGAACAGGGGCTGCCCTAGTAGGGTTACCAATTCTTATATCTGGTTCTTCCCGGATTAAACGAATTAATGAGGTAATATCCCGTAATTCTGCTCATTTCCCTGTAGAAATAATTCCATCTTGTTTTTACGACAACATTGCTCAACATCAGCAATACGGCGCAACTATCCGAATAAAATTTTAACACACTATCCTGAGAAATCTTATTTTACACATCTATTTGTTCGTTGTTGCTTTCCCTCTTTCGGATAAAACTTACGGATAATCACACCGAAAGCATAACATCAGTAAGCGAATCTTCAGGTTGGAGGTTGAGCTTTTTCCTTAATTTGTAACGGTGGTTTTCAACGCCACGGATGGAGATTCCAAGCAGCGGTGCAATTTCTTTCGACGATAAATTCATCCGCAGATAAGCACACAATTGCAGGTCGCTCGATGTAAGATCGGGATATTTGTCCTTCATCTTATGGAAGAACTGTTCGTGTGCCCGCTCGAAATTGTTTTCAAAAATCTGGCGGTCATCGCGGCTCGATATATTTTCGTCAATTTTGTTGTTTAAGTAATTAAAATACTTGTCGGGGTAACGCGATCCCAGCTCTTCTTTTTGTTTCCGTATAATGTTTTTCAGGTCGATCAGAAATTCGTTTTTACGAATTATCGCCATGGTAGAGTTGGCCAGTTCTTTACTTTTAAATCGCACTTCGCTTCGTAGTTTATCGTTTCGCAGGCGAATGAGTTCTCGCTCGCGTTTTTCGTGTTGCAATTGCTCTTTCTTTTGAGTTTGTTTTACCCCCCACCGCCGGAATAGCAAAAGCGCTCCGATTAAAATAAACATATACAGAAATATGGCCAGTTTGGTAGCCAACAGTGGTGGCAGAATTTTAAAATTGAAGGTGTAAAGCTGACTTTCGTTACCCCAGATATCAACAGCTTTTACCTGTAACTGGTATTCTCCGCGTGGTAACCTTTCAAACTGAAATTCGGGGTCGGTCACACTTCCCGACCAGCCCAGATGTAATCCTCGTAAAAAATACTTGTACGATACCGGAAATTCGTTTAGCATAGGAAAAGAAAAGCGAAATTTTACGTTGTTCAGCGTGTTTTTAATCTCGGGTTCATTGGTGTTAAGTGGCAAAAATACCGATCTCCCACCGTTGCTTTGCAGCTCAATACTTCTCACTTCCGGAGCGTACCGTCCAACCATACTTGTGGCGGAGTCGCTTACCGAAGCATCAAGAAATGCCAGGCCGTTTTGCAAACACAAAATACCGGTGTATTGATTTACCGGAAGGATATTTTCGAATCCATCAACCAGTAACGGATCGTTGAACAACGACGTTGGGAACTCTTTAATCAGTTTAACATCGGTTTGTACAATGGAGAACAGACCTATTGATGTTGGTTCGATAAACCAATAATAATTGTTGGGCGCTTTTATTATCCGGTTGGACGCCGCATATTTTCCCAAACTGGCGTTTATTGTATCGTAAGGAAGAATGGTATTGGTAAGATCGTCGAAGGTATATAACTTTTCGCCGGTAGTAAATACAATGCGTTTTTCAATTTTAAAAACATGTATTGAATGGTCTTTTCCAAAAGTCTCCTCTCCGAAATATTCAGGTTCGTCCACCGCTTTTGTACGCTCTTCATCCACCTGAATTTTAAAAATCCCGCGGTGCATGTGGCTGGCCCAGATATTTCCTAAATGATCGAATTCAATATAACGGATCAGGTTACTAAAATCCTCGATGTAGTTTCGAAACTCAATTCCCTTGTTGGTTTTGTTGTATACAACAATGCGGTTATAGGTTGATTGCAAAAGCAAATCGGGATGAAACGGATCCTGCACAAAATTAAATGCGCCTCCTTCCGAGGATATTGCTCTTTTTTCTCCATTCCTCAGCGCAAAACTCCCCTGGTTGTGCCCTATTAATAGTTCGTCGTCACTTACTTTCAGATCCCATATCTGGTCTTGTGTGCCTGGCACAAGTTTAATATCATCGCTATTCAAATCGAGCGATCTTTCAAACAAACCCTGATTTGTACCAAGGTATAGTTTGTTCTCGAAAATGGCTGTGGAGTAAATGGCACCCGCTCCCGGTAACTTTTTAACCACAAAACTCTTGTTGGGATTGTCGGCAACAAAACCAATTCCAATATCAAGTGCCAGCCAGGTATTCCCGCGTTCATCGTTAGCAATACCCAACACCGTGTTATTCGGAAGCCCGTTTCTTGAATTTACATGTGTTATCCGTTTCCCGAACCGATCAAATACCACAATTCCGTCAACCAGCGAACCAATAATAAATTGTCCGTTTTTATTTCGGCTGGCCCGGTTGAGCTCGTTCTCAATAAAATACGAGGTCCAGTCATCGTTCCATTGTTTTAGCCCGGTTCCATCCCAAACAAAAATTCCTCTGTCGGCAGTACCAATCAGCAGGTTTTCGTTATTCCCGGGGATAATAAATTTAACCGTTGTTCCGATAAGCGCATCATCGAAAATAATTCGTTTTACTTCATCCTTTTTAACCTCCCAGATTCCATTGTCTCTGATCGCCACCAAAACACGGTCGTTTACCTGGTTCATTACCGAAATACCACCACCAAGGTGCAAAGAATAAATACTGTCGTTATGGTAGGTAAGTATATTGCCAAACGATTGAAAATACACATGATCGTCTTTTACCGCGATGTTCCAAAATTCCAGGTTCGGATTATCCTTAAAAAAAACGGCTGCTTTCGGGTTTAGTGATTTGTAAACCAGTTCGCCCGTTGGAGTTGGTTTCCAATAACCCAGCTCCATGTATCCACCGGTATATACAATCGAGTCGCCAACGGCTTTTACCGAGCGTACAATTGTATTATTTGGTAACCGGTTCATCGTCCAGTTGGTACCGTCGAAGGAGAGAAGTCCCGCATGATTGGCAACATAAACAATACCATTGTTGGCGATACTAACACCCCAGTTTTGCCGGGCCCCTTTATAGATGGTCTGATCAAACTTTACCACTCCCGTTTCCTCCTCCAAAGCCATGGAAGTGATAGCCCAAACCACCAAAAAGATGGTACCAATGATCGATTTTGTTCCGGTTTTTAGCATCGAATGTTAATGATTTAACAGATGATAAATGGATGTAATTCCTCTGGTTTCTACTCTAAACCCCATTTTTTACGAAATAAATAAAATTAAATGTATAAAAAAATAAAAAGAATTCACAAACAAACAACCATTTTAAACCCTGTTTTACAACTACTTACAATTACTGTTTATTCTACAGGATGAGGTAATGATGAGGTTGCTAAAGCGATTCACTTTAGCAGAAAGTATCAATAGTGTATTTATTTGATTGTTTTCCGCCTTGCCGACACCATACCTTTGACATCAAACTAATTCAAATTTTAAAGTTATGCGAAAAACATTCTTTATTGTATTTCTCCTTTTTTCGTTTTCAACCCTATTTGCGCAGGATAGAATTTCTATCTCCGGCTCGGTGGTTGATGCAAACGGAATAACTCTGCCGGGAGTATCCGTTTTGGAAAAAGGGACAACTAACGGAGTTGTTACAAACATTGACGGCAACTATACCTTGTCGGTAAAACAGGGAGCCACTGTAGTTTTTAGTTACATTGGTTTTCTCCCTCAGGAAATTAATCCTCAACAAGCAGGAACGTTTAACATACAGTTGCAGGAAGATGTAGTTGGACTTGAGGAAGTTGTTGTTATTGGTTACGGATCGATGAAAAAAGCCGATCTTACCTCTTCAATTTCCACGTTGAAATCAGACGAGCTGGTAAAAACACCTGCCGGACAGGCCATGCAATCGTTGCAGGGAAAAGTCGCCGGTGTTCAGATTGTGAATTCCGGATCGCCTGGTAGTTCTCCAACAGTTCGTATTCGCGGTATCGGATCATTTCCGGGAAGCAGTAATTCATCGCCTTTGTATGTTGTTGACGGAATGTATTTCGACAACATCGATTTCCTTAACCCATCGGATATTGAAACCTTATCGGTTTTAAAAGATGCTTCGGCATCGGCAATTTATGGTGTTAGGGCAGCAAACGGCGTGGTACTTATAACCACCAAAAAAGGTTCATTAAACACGCAAACCAGTATTACCTACGAAGGATATTACGGTATTCAGGTTCCGCAAAATGTAATGCAAATGGCCAACGCCGAACAATTTGTTGATTACGTTTATCAAACCGGATCGGCAGCCGACATTAGTTTTGTTGAAAATGCCATGCAACGTTATGGCCGTAGCCGCGTGAACCCGAATGTACCAAACGTAAATACCGACTGGTATGCCGAGATTATGAAGTCGCATGCCCGCCAGCAAAACCACTCGGTTTCTGTGTTGGGTGGTAACGACAAAACGTCTTACTCGATGGGAGTGAATTATTACGATCAGGAAGGTTTGCTTGAAGCGGAAGATTCGTATAAAAGAATGAATATTCGTGCATCGATCGACCACCAGGCAAACAGCTGGTTAAAAACCGGGGTTAACTTTAATGTAAGTAACGGAACCCGCTACATTGCAAGCGATGCAGCCTGGTTTAGCGCATATCATGCTGTACCAATCCTTCCGGTTTACGACCAGCAGAATTATGACGATTTGGTAGCACAGGGAATTGATTACCCCAGTAACTATTCGAGTGCACAGTTATTGGATTACCGCGGTTCGCAAAACCCGTTTTTAAATCTTGCTTATAACGATTCGCGTCAGGATATCAGAAAAATACTTGCCGGTATTTATGCCGAGGTTGACATCCTTCCAAATCTGTTGACATTTAAAAGTGCATACAATTCTTCAATGATGTTCCTGAAGTCTCGTAGTGTTGGATTGCCTTATTACATCACTAACTCGACACGAAGAACTTTATCTTCCATTTCATCATCGCGAACCACCAATGTAAATCATTTCTTTGATAACACATTGACATATACTGACAGTTTTGGCGACCACAATATTACCGCAATGGCCGGTATGTCGTATCGCGACGAGTGGTATGATTATCTGGGCGGTTCGGCCGAAGATATTCCGCTGAACGAAAATGCATGGTACATAAACCAGTCGCAGTCGGAAACATCAAAACAAGTTGGCGATAACGGAGAGCGTCTGTACGGTGTTTCTTATTTCGGGCGTTTATCATACAACTACGATAACAAATATATTGCATATTTCACCATCCGTCAGGAAGGAACACAAAAGTACCAGGAGAAATGGGGTACTTTCCCTGCCTTTGGTTTAGGATGGGTAGTTACTGAAGAAAGTTTTATGGAAAATGTTGGTTTTCTTAACTACCTTAAATTAAGAGGTGGATGGGGAAAACTGGGTAACGATAAAATTGCCCGCCAGGATGGAGCAAACACTACCAACCCGGTATTTTTGGCAATCGACGATATGCAGGTTGACGGAACAACAACAACAAGTACTTTTGGTTATTTGGGTTGGGAAACCGTTACCGGAACAAACGTTGGTTTAAACGCCGAATTGTTTGACAACCGTTTAACCATTGATGCCGACTACTTTATCCGCGACACGGAAGATGCTGCTATCCCGGTAAGTTTGAAATTGCAATCGGGAAGCGTTTTACGTAACGTTGGTACCATCCGTAACTCAGGATTGGAACTTGCAGTAGCCTGGCGAAACGAAATTAACAGAGATTTTAGCTACAACCTTGGTGTGAACATTTCAACACTGAAAAACGAAGTTCGCGATCTTTATGGACAATCGTACATTAACGGAGGTCAGGCAGAATTCAGACAACGTTCTCAGGTTGGCGAGCCATTGCTTTCATTCTATGGTTACGAAGTAGCCGGAATTTACCAAAACGAAGCCGAAATTAATGCTGATCCGGTAGCTGTTGCCAATTCACTGGTTCCGGGCGATTTCAGGTTTGTCGATCAGAACAATGATGATGTGATCAACGACGACGATAAAGTATTCCTTGGCTCGTACATTCCAACGTTTTCTTACGGTGGATTTATCGGACTGAACTATAAGGATTTCGAATTCTCGATGAACATTATGGGCCAGACAGGCAACAAAATTCTTAACCGTAAACGTGGTGAGATCATCTGGACAAACGACACCAACATCGATGCTGATTTGGCCAACGGACTTTGGACAGGCGAAGGCACATCAAACAAATATCCATCGGCTTCGGCACTACGTCGCGGATGGAACCAGAACTTTAGCGATTACCTGGTTGAAGACGGAAACTTCTTCCGCATCCAGAATATTCAGCTGGCGTACAACATTGATGGCAAAAAGCTGTTTGGTGCCGGAATGCCCGATGCAAGAGTTTTTGTAACTGCTGAAAAGCCGCTTACTGTATTTAAATACAACGGATTCAATCCTGAAGTTAACAACGGTATCGACCGCCAGTTCTATCCGGTTCCGGCCGTTTATACAATTGGGGTAAATCTAAAATTCTAAACACTTTAAGACATGAAGAAGAAACTATTAATAAAATATTTTACACCCGTACTATTAAGCGGGTTGTTATTGGTGTCGGGAATTGGATGTACCGACAAACTGGATCAACCTTTTGAAAACGAATCGTTTACCAGCGACGTAGATTACACCATTGGCGAAAATATGATTTTACCATTACTGGGAGCCTATCAGGGTTTGTACACCCGCGCATGGGAAGAGCCATTAACACTGGGAATCAGAGGTGACGATGTAAATGCCGCAGGCGACCAGGTTCCAATGCAGGAACAGGATAATTACATGTACCAGGCCAGTCACTGGAATCCAAACTCGGTGTGGCAACAACATTACAACGACATTGTAAATGCATTTACTGCAATCGACGAGATCAATAAGTACCGCGAAGCATCGGGGAACAATGCTATGGCCGATCAGTACATCGCCGAATGTCGTGTAATGCGTGCTTACCTATACCTTAACATTGCACGAACTTTTGGAGGCTGTATCGTTATCGACCAGCTGGATAATATCCAGAATACACCGGTGAGTAACAAGGCACAGGTTATGCAGTATATTGTTGACGAAATGACCGATGCAATTCCAAACCTTCCGGATATGCATCCAAACAAACGTTCTGATATTCCTGGAGGTATGACCACTTACACTGCTTATGCAATTCAGGCTTTGGCTTACCAGGAAATGAAAGATTACCAGGGTGTGGTAAATGCAACGTCGCAAATTATCAACTCGGGCGAGTTCAAGTTAGCCGACGACTTTTATCACCTGTTTAAAAAGGCCGGTAAATTGGATGATGAGAATATCATGGAATTCCAGTATTCTGATTTCAACCAGGGAGAAGGCGACCGTTTTGGTTTCCTGTTTGCCCCATTTGGTATTGGCGGATGGACACCCGTTGTTACCGGTGCCGGAGCAGGTTGGGGATTTTATGAGCCCACACTGAAATACATCGAATTTATGCTCGACAGAGGCGAGAGTGTACGTCTGGAAACCAGTGTAATTTTCACTCCCGACGGAATTACCGAGTTGAGAAATGACTATGGTACAATTCCTGAATGGATTACCAATACCAACCGCGAAGGTGATATTTTTAACAACAACGCCCGCATGAATTTTGTGAGTGGAAAACACAGCCAGCCTTCTACTGAACTGGTTCCCGGAAGAACATCTTACGGAAGTAACAAAAACTTTATCGTTATCCGCTATTCAGAAATGTTGCTGATGTACGCCGAAGCGATTACCCGTGGTGCATCAAGCAGTATTTCAATGAGTGCCGACGATGCAGTGAACATGGTTCGCGCACGTGCCGGATTAACCAACTTGTCGGGTGTTACAACACAAGATGTACTGGATGAAAAATTTGCCGAACTGGCAATGGAATGGGGTACCCGCTATTACGATATGGTGCGTACGGAAAACACAAGTGCCCTTTCGTATGGTGGAAGAACATTTACGATGGACAAAGCCTATTTGCCATTTCCGGCCGATCAGGTTGCTGAATTACCACAATTGGAAGAAGGAATTGACTAAAACGATATAACATGAAGACTTATAATAAATTATTTATACTTGCATTGATACTTTTTGCCTTCAATGCATGCGATCAAAACTACATCGATGGAATATCGGCTGTAGATCCGGGAGCAGATGAAACAGCTCCTCAGGTAACCATTAACTTTCCGCCCGAAGGTTACGAAATTCAGACCAACGCTGCTATTGCTTCGGTAGATATTGATTTTGAAGTGCGGGACGATATTGAAATCGGATCCATTAAGGTAAATATCGACGGTGCTGAAATTGCCAGCTATTCGGAGTTTATGGATTACCGCGTAGCAATGCGAACTTATACATACGATAATGTTACAACAGGCTCGCACATATTAAGCGTAACAGCCACCGACCTCGACGGAAAAACAACAACGGCAACGGTAAACTTTGCCAAGTCGCCACCATACGTACCACAATACGAAGGTGAAATTTTCTACATGCCGTTTAACAACGAATTCCGCGAAATGAACAGCCTTCAACTGGCAACAAAAGTTGGAAATCCTACATTTGCTGACGGTATTCAGGGAGGACCTGGTTATTTGGGAGCAGCAGAATCGTATCTGACTTTCCCTTCTGCTGCATTGGCTCAAGGCGAAGAATTTAGTGCCAGTTTCTGGCTGAAGATTGATGCTTCAGATACGCGGGCTGGCATTCTGTCAATTGCTCCGGTCGAACCAGGCAGCCCTTCTGATAAACCCAGTGGTTTTGGATTTATCAGGGAAGGCAGCGGAACCAGCCAGAAATTCCTGTTGCTTGTTGGTAATGGCACCAATGCATCTTGGTTTAATCCGGGAGCCCCGGCAACCATTGACCCTACCGTTCAAAACGGCTGGATTCACTTTGCCATTTCAATTTCAGCTACAGAGGCCGCATTCTATATGAATGGTGAACAAGTTAGCCAGGGAGAATTTCCTGGTATCGACTGGTCAGATGTTGGCCCTTTATCAATTATGTCAGGCGAACCAAACTTCGCAGGCTGGGATCATAAAACAGAAAAGGGAAAAATGGATGAATTAAGATTATTCAATAAAGCTCTTACGCAAGACGAAGTTAAAACCATTATGCTGAAAGAACAAGCTGCATTCTACATGGATTTTAACGGCGATTACAAAGATAACATTACAAGTACAGATGCGACAGTAGTTGGATCACCTTCATTTAGCTATGGAAATGGAATTTCAGGAGATTCATATCTGGGAGCTACCGAATCTTATCTGACCTTCCCTTCTGACGCATTAGCTCAAGGCGAAGAATTTAGCACCAGTTTCTGGTTAAAAATTGATCCTTCCGATACAAGAGCCGGCATTATTAATATAGCACCGGCTGAACCTGGCAGTCCATCAGATAAACCCAGCGGTTTCGGATTTATCAGGGAAGGAAATGAAACGAGCCAGAAGTTTTTGTTGCTTGTTGGTAACGGCACCAATGCATCGTGGTTTAATCCGGGATCCCCGGCAACTATAGACCCAACCGTTCAAAACGGATGGATTCATTTTGCAATTTCCATTTCATCCACAGAAGCAGCATTTTACATGGATGGCAAGCAGGTGAGCCAGGGAGAATTTCCTGGTATCGATTGGTCTGATGTAGGACCTCTGTCAATTATGTCAGGTGACCCAAATTTCTCCGGATGGAATCATAAAACAGAAAAAGGCCAAATGGATGATTTGTATATCTTCAAAAAAGCACTTTCTGCTGAAGAGGTGACTTTAATGATGCAAGACGGTTTATAGAGTAATACAAGGTAGTTTAAGAATTGGCCCACTGTGATATGCAGTGGATCAATTCAAACTTTTTTTTTGAATTTTAACAACACGCTTATCTGCATATATTGATGCGAATTTTCCATAAATTATTATTCCTCTTGTTGCTTACAGTAACGATCGTTTCCTGCAGCAAAGATGATTCCGAGGTAGAAAAACCAGGTGAAAATCTGGCAATTACTTACGCCTACATTGGCGAAACAGCACTTACCGCAAGTGGACAAAACACAAACATCGCCATCGACGAAACGATTGAGATCCGTTTCAACGCTGCGGTGAATATGGTATCTGCCGAGGCAAGCATCAATCTATTCGATGCAGCTAATAATCCCCTGGCATTAACTTTTTCCTATTTCAACAATAACCAGTTGGTTAAGATCGATCATCAGGACCTGGATGAAAATGTAACTTACACCTTAACAATCTCATCCGGATTAAAAGGGGCAAACGAAGAGCCTTTTAAAGGACAAACGTATACATTTTCCACACTTACATCACCATTGGTTTTGGAAAGTGTACAAATTGATGATGTGGCTTACAATCCGTTGTCACGAATTTTAAACATCAACCGCAAACCGCTTATCCGGCTGCAATTTAACTCAGCTGTTTCAAAAGACGACATTTCCCCTTATTCATCATATTCCAGCAATGGCGCGTCGGTAGCATCAACATTTAACCAGCTAGACGAACAAACAATTTCTGTTGAGATTTCGCAGGAAATGGAAGGTTTTAGTAAAACCGTTTTTGCCATTTCATCAAACATTGAAAATCGTATTGGAAAGCCATTCGACGGGCTGGAACTGAACTTTTACACACAAGCCGATACTACTCCAAAATTCCCTGTAATTTCTGACGAAGAATTATTAACGCTGGTTCAACGGCAAACTTTCAACTATTTCTATGATTTCGCGCATCCGGTAAGCGGATTGGCACGTGAACGAAATACTTCGGGAAATACGGTTACTACTGGCGGTTCCGGTTTTGGAGTGATGTCGATACTGGTGGGAATCGAACGCGGATTTATTACCCGCCAGCAAGGAGTTGACAAACTGGAAACCATTGTCGACTTTTTAACCAACGCCGATCGTTTTCACGGTGTGTGGCCACACTGGCTTAACGGCGAAACCGGAAAAACCATTCCGTTCAGCACAAACGACGATGGTGGCGACCTGGTTGAAACCGCATTTATGATGCAGGGATTACTGACCGTGCGTCAATACCTGAATGCCGGCAATTCACAGGAATCATCTCTGATCGATAAGATCAATACGCTTTGGGAAACCATCGAATGGGATTGGTACACACAAGGCGGACAAGATGTGTTGTACTGGCACTGGTCGGCCAATAACGACTGGATAATGAATATGAAGATAAGAGGTTGGAACGAAGCGCTTATTATTTATGTTCTGGCTGCTTCGTCGCCAACGCACACCATAAGCAAAGACGTGTACACCAAAGGCTGGGCGCGTGATGGCGACATGATGAACACCGGTAACAATTCGTATTACGGTTATACTTTACCATTGCGCAGCGACATGGGCGGACCGTTGTTCTTTTCGCACTATTCTTTCCTGGGGCTCGATCCGCGAAATCTTTCCGATCAGTATGCCAACTACTGGGAGCAAAATGTAAGGCACACAAAAATAAATCAGGCTTACTGCGCAGATAATCCGCAAAACTATGTAGCCTATTCCGATAAATGCTGGGGACTTACGGCCAGCGATGGTTATTCGGGGTATTCGGCACACTCGCCAAACAACGACCGGGGCGTTCTTACACCTACCGCAGCGCTGTCGTCGATGCCTTACACACCTGAAGAATCGATGGAAGCTTTGCGCTATTTCTACTACACGCTTGGAGATAAATTGTGGGGAGAATATGGATTCTACGACGCTTTTGATTTTACCAACGGCTGGGTGGCCGATTCTTACCTGGCTATCGATCAGGGGCCGATTGTAGTAATGATTGAAAATTACCGGACCAACCTGCTTTGGGACCTGTTTATGTCGTGTCCCGAAGTTAAATCCGGATTGACAAAACTTGATTTTACATATTAGCATGAAGAAGATAATATTTCCAATACTATTAATGGCATTGATTTCTGCAATTGTTTTTTCGGGATGTAAAACCGGAAGCCAAAAATCAGCTGAAGAGATACAGGAAGCCAAAAATTCACTTAAGGATTCGTTGCTGAATTTGGTGCAATACCAAACCTTTCAGTATTTCTGGGACGGTGCAGAACCGGTTTCAGGAATGGCACGAGAACGCATTCACATGGACAATGTATATCCGCAAAACGACCAGGATGTGGTAACACTTGGCGGTTCAGGTTTCGGAGTGATGGCCATTTTGGTTGGTATCGAACGTGGATTTATCACACGCGAGCAGGCGCTGGAGCGTTTTCAACGAATTGTGGCTTACCTCGGAAAAGCCGATCGTTTTCACGGTGCGTGGCCACACTGGCTCGACGGACCAACAGGTAAAGTAAAGCCTTTCAGCAAAAAAGATGATGGCGGCGATTTGGTGGAAACAGCTTTTATGATCCAGGGTTTATTGGCGGTTGCCGAATATTATAAAGGAGGAAATGAAGTCGAACAGCAGCTGGTTGCCGATATTCAGCAACTGTGGGAAGACGTGGAATGGGACTGGTACACGCAGGGAAAAGATGTGCTGTACTGGCACTGGTCGCCCAATTATGGCTGGGACATGAACTTCCCGGTGGGAGGTTATAACGAGTGCCTGATTATGTATGTTCTGGCGGCTTCGTCGCCAACGCATCCAATTTCGCCGGCCGTTTACGACAAAGGCTGGGCGCTTAACGGAGATATTGCAAAAGACACCATTTACTACGGTCTGAGTACCGTGCTTAACTTTTACGAACACAACGACGATCCGATCGGGCCACTGTTTTGGGCACATTACTCATACCTTGGTCTGAATCCGAAAGGGCTAAAAGATAAATACGCCGACTACTGGAAACTGAATGTAAATCATGCCACAATTCATTATCGTTATGCCCTCGATAATCCAAAGAATTACAAAGGTTATGGCGAAAATCAGTGGGGATTTACCTCAAGTTATTCCATGCGCGGTTATGCAGGTCATCGTCCCGGAAATGCCGACCTGGGAGTGATTTCTCCAACCGCAGCACTTTCATCGTTTCCATATACGCCAAAAGAATCCATGCAATTTCTGAAATACTTGTATCTGGATGCCGATTCACTGGTGGGAAAATACGGGCCTTACGATGCATACAGCCAAACAGAAAATTGGTATTTGCCTCGTTATCTGGCAATCGATCAGGGACCAATTCCGGTGATGATTGAAAATTACCGCAGCGGACTTTTGTGGAACTTGTTTATGAGAAACGAAGATGTGCAGACAGGGCTAACGAAGTTGGGATTTGAAACACCATAACAGATAGATTTAGAAGCAATGCAAACCTTAAAAAAACTCATTGGAACAACTTTATTTGCCCTGCTTATAATCAGCAGCGGTCAAGCACAAACTATTGTCCCAAATACCTACTGTAATCCGCTGGATATAGATTACACCTACATGGTTTACAATTCGGCCCGAAATATTTCTTATCGTTCGGGTGCCGATCCGGCAGTAATTGAGTTCCGTGGTGAATACTATATGTTTGTTACCCGCTCCTTTGGATACTGGCATTCATCCGATCTGGTGCACTGGGATTTTATTAAACCTCAGCAGTGGTTTTTCGAAGGATGCAACGCTCCTACCGCTTTCAATTACAAAGATTCGCTGGTGTATTTTGCCGGCGATCCGGCAGGCTACGGAAGTATTCTTTATACCGACGATCCAAAAAGTGGCAAATGGACACCTACCCCATCCATATCGAATAATATTCAGGATTCGGAACTTTTTATTGATGACGACGGAAAAACCTATTTGTACTGGGGCTCGTCGAATTTGCATCCGATTCGGGTAAAAGAGTTGAATAAAGATGATCGTTTCCTGGAAACAGGTGTAAAAAAAGATCTGATAAACCTGGTGGAAGAAGAACACGGCTGGGAACGTTTTGGCGAGAACAACTTTCACCCAACCTTAAAAGAAGGTTATATGGAAGGTGCCTCAATGACCAAACACAACGGGAAATATTACCTGCAATACGCAGCGCCGGGCACTCAATTTAATGTTTATGCCGATGGCGTTTACGTTGGCGATTCGCCACTGGGGCCTTTCTCGTATATGAAAAATAACCCCATGAGTTTTAAACCGGGAGGTTTTACCAACGGTGCGGGCCACGGAATAACAGTAAAACAAACCAACGGGCAATACTGGCATTTTGCAACTATGGCCTTGGCTTCTAATGCACAATGGGAACGCCGTCTGTGCATGTTTCCAACTTATTTTGATGAAGATGGTTTGATGTACTCGAATACGGCCTATGGCGATTACCCGCGTTTTGGCCCCGATCATCCCACAAAAGCCGGCGAGCATTGCGGCTGGATGTTATTGTCGTACAAAGGAAAAGTTACCGTTTCATCATCGTTGCAACAGATTATGAAATTTACCTCAAATAACGATGAGGTTGAGGTACATGAATTACCCCTCGAAAAAAACGATAAAGATGAAATTACCGCCAATGTGTTGACCGATGAAAACCCGAAAACATTTTGGGTAGCCGAAGCCAACGACGATAAACAATGGATAAGTATAGAGATGTTGAATCCCGGAAATATTTATGCTTTTCAATTGAATTTCCATGATTATGAATCGGGTATTTATACACGCACCGAAGGGTTGCGACATCGGTTTATTATCGAAGCTTCAACAGACGGAAGTAACTGGCAAACCGTTGTTGACCGTAGTAACAGTTACAAAGATTCACCAAACGCTTACATTGTGCTGAATCAGCCGGTGGAAGCAAAAATTGTTCGTTATAAAAACATCGAAGTTCCGGGAAACAACTTTGCCATGAGCGAGATTCGGGTATTCGGGTTGGGACTGGGCAAGAAACCTGCCGCAGTAAAAGATTTTAAGATAAAACGCGAAGATGACCGCCGGGACATTTCCTTCTCGTGGAAACCGGTAAAAGGTGCGCAGGGATACAATATCCGCTGGGGAATTGCACCTGACAAGCTGTACCAATCGTGGCAGCTCTATGATACCAACGAGCATTTTATGCGCTGCCTTGATCGCGATACACCCTATTATTTTTCGATTGAAGCATTCAACGAAAATGGAATTTCGGAACAAACGAAACCCGTTAAAATTGATTAGAAACTATAAAATTGGTTAGATATGTCACGCTTTTTATTATTTGTTGCAGTACTATTTTTATTTGCAGGATGTGGAACACCGACGAGCAACTCAGGTGATTCTGAAATGGATGTTTTTGTTTCCGATTTGATGGGGAAAATGACCATAGAGGAAAAAATTGGTCAGCTGAACCTGATCACCCCGGGAGGTGGAATTCCCACCGGATCGGTGGTTAGTACCGGTGTTGAGGAGAAGATAAAAACCGGAAAAGTAGGTGGTATTTTTGGTGTTTACGGACCGGAAAAAACGCATCAGGCGCAGCAACTGGCTGTTGAAGAAAGCCGCCTTGGCATTCCGATGATTTTTGGTTCGGATGTGATTCATGGTTACAAAACTACCTTCCCGTTACCTTTGGGATTAGCCAGTACCTGGGACATGGAACTAATAGAAAAAACGGCACAGATTGCTGCCAAAGAAGCGACTGCAGACGGTATTTTCTGGAACTTTTCGCCAATGGTTGACGTATCGCGCGATCCGCGTTGGGGACGAATTTCTGAAGGAGCCGGCGAAGATCCGTTTTTGGGGTCTGAGATTGCAAAAGCAATGGTAAATGGCTATCAGCAAAACGACCTGACCGCAACTACAACGATGATGGCAACTGTAAAACACTTTGCGTTGTATGGAGCTGCCGAAGCCGGCCGCGACTACAATACAGTTGATATGAGCCACCTGAGAATGTTTAACGAATATTTTCCGCCGTACAAAGCCGCTATCGATGCCGGTGTTGGTTGTGTAATGTCGTCGTTTAACGATGTTGACGGTTTACCTGCCAGTGGAAACAAGTGGTTACTGACCACCGTATTGCGCGATAGGTGGGGATTTGATGGTTTTGTGGTTTCAGATTATACTTCGGTAAATGAAATGATCGCTCACGGTTTGGGCGATTTGCAGGCGGTTTCGGCCCTTGCATTAAAAGCCGGATTGGATATGGACATGGTGGGAGAAGGATTTCTGACCACCCTTGAAAAATCGCTGAAAGAAGGAAAGGTTACCGAGGAAGACATTAATACAGCGTGCCGCAGGGTTCTGGAAGCGAAATACAAACTGGGTCTTTTTGAAGATCCGTATCGTTACTTCGACAACAGCCGCCCTGAGAACGATATTTTAACCGCAGAACATCGCAAGGTCGCAAGAGAAGCTGCGGCCAGTTCGATGGTACTATTGAAAAACGAAAACCAGTTGCTCCCGCTAAAAAAATCAGGAACTGTGGCTTTGGTTGGCCCGCTGGTTGACAGTCGCAGCAACATGCTCGGAACATGGGCACCAACAGGAGATTTTAATCTGGCGGTTACCGTTTTGGAAGGCTTTCAGAATGTGGTTGGTGACAACGTGAATATTCTTCATGCAAAAGGTGCTAACATTTGTAACGATCCTGAGTTTGCAAAAAAAATAAATGTGTTTGGCCCGAAAATTTTTATCGACGAACGTTCGCCTGAAACCATGTTGCGCGAAGCTGTTGCAGTGTCGCAAAAGGCTGATGTAATTGTCGCTGTTGTGGGAGAAGCCACAGAAATGACAGGAGAATCATCAAGCCGCACGGATATTACCATGCCGCCAAGTCAAAAGAAATTACTGAAAGAACTGGCAAAAACAGGTAAACCGCTGGTGCTTGTTAATATGAGTGGCCGCCCGATGCAGATTGCTGAAGAAGTGGAACTGGCGGATGCTTTCCTACAAATGTGGCATGCCGGTGTTGAAGGCGGGAATGCGCTGCCCGACGTTCTGTTTGGTGATTACAATCCTTCGGGAAAATTAACGGCGACTTTCCCTGTAAATGTTGGTCAGGTGCCAATTTATTACAGCGTCAGAAATACAGGTCGCCCGCAGGATGGCGATACCTTTCAAAAATTTAAATCGAATTACCTGGATGCACCCAACTCGCCACTTTTCCCGTTTGGATATGGGTTGAGCTACACATCCTTTGAGTTTAAAAACTTAAGTATTGACAAAGCAACAATCACCAATAATGACGAATTAAAAGTATCAGTTGAAGTGACCAACACCGGCGATTTTGATGGTGAAGAAGTGGTTCAGCTGTATATCCGCGATATGGTAGCCAGTACTACTCCTCCGCTACGTTTGCTGAAAGGATTTGAAAAAGTTTCTATTTCAAAAGGCGAAACCAAAACGGTGGAATTTACCATTACCAACGAAGATCTGGCATTTTATCATTCCGACCTTTCGTTTCATGCCGAACCCGGTGAATTTGAAATTTATGTCGGAGGTGATTCAAACGCCTCGCTGGCAACAAAATTTACATTGCAATAAAAACCTAAACCAACTAAAATGAGAAGTTTTTATGTCATAGTTCTTTTTGCATTTGTTCTCCTGTTAGGAGCCTGCTCGCAAAAAGAAAGTACACCGCAACGTCCGAATATAATTTTTATCATGAGCGACGATCATGCGTACCAGGCCATTAGTGCTTACGACGATAAATTAATCCAGACGCCAAATATCGATAGGATTGCCGACGAAGGAATGCTGTTTACCAATGCCTGTGTTTCCAACTCGATTTGTGCTCCGTCGCGGGCAACCATTCTTACCGGAAAACATACGCACATACACGGAAAGATTGACAATAATTTTCCTTTCGACACAACCAATGTAACTTTCCCGCAACTATTACAGAATGCCGGCTATCAAACCGCTATGTTTGGCAAGCTGCATTTCGGAAACAATCCAAAAGGTTTTGATGAGTTTAAAATCCTTCCCGGGCAAGGCGATTACTACAATCCCGATTTTATTACCAACACCGGCGATACAACCATTAAGGGCTATGTAACCGATGTAATTACCGACCTTACAATCGACTGGATGGATAACCGCCGGCAAAACAACAAGCCATTTTTACTGATGTATCTGCACAAGGCACCTCATCGCGAGTGGTTCCCGGCCGAACGCCATTATAAAGAGTTTACCCAAAAATCTTTTCCCGAACCCGAGACATTATTTGATGATTACAAAGGCAGAGGATCGGCAGCCAAAGAAGCCGAAATGAATCTGTTAAAACACATGACGGTTTCGGCCGATAATAAAATTTATCCTGAACTGGCAAAAGATCTTGGAATAAAGGAAATGTCGGAATGGGGATTTAACGTTTTTAAAAGCAAATATGCCCGTTTTACCGATGAACAAAAGGCAAACTGGGATGCTGTCTACGGACCGATAAACGAGGAGTTTGCAGAAATGTACCCTACCATGAACGACTCGGCATTTATGCGTTGGAAATACCAGCGTTATATGCAGGATTACCTGGGCTGTATTGCATCGGTTGACGAGAATGTTGGTCGGTTGCTCGATCATTTGAAAGAAAAGGGACTGAATGAGAATACTATTGTTGTTTATACTTCCGACCAGGGATTTTATTTGGGCGAACATGGTTGGTTCGACAAACGTTTTATTTACAACGAATCGTTTAAAACACCGCTTTTGGTAAAGTGGCCGGGGAAAATTGCTCCGGGATCGGTATCGGATGAAATGGTGCAGAACCTTGATTTTGCCCAAACTTTTCTGGAGGCTGCCGGTATTGAAGCACCGTCGGATATGCAGGGCGAAAGCCTGATACCGCTGCTGGCTGGCGACACCGCTTCCTGGACCCGCGATGCGGTGTATTACCATTATTACGAATATCCGGGTTTCCATATGGTGAAACGCCACTACGGAATTGTAACCACCGAATTTAAACTGGCGCACTTTTACTACGATGTTGACGAGTGGGAATTGTACGACCGCAAAAAAGATCCGCTGGAACTTAATAATGTGTACAACGATCCGGCTTATGCGGATGTAGTTACAGCATTGACGAAAAAGTTACAGGATTTGCGTGTGCAATACAAAGACTCGGAGGAACTGGATCAGGCTTTTATCCAAAAGTACAAAGACCGGGGATTGATAAAATAAATCGTTCTATCACCTTTTTTAATAAAAAATATCGGCAAGTTGCTATTTTACCAGCTTGCCGATATTTTTTATCGTAATTTCAGCTTTTTAAGCAAGGTAACTACCAATTTAAATGTGCAAAGATTTTATTGCAACTGAGCGTTAGAAGGATCTTCAACCCGAATAACATCGCCTTCGTTAACACCTGAAATAATTTCGCAGTAATCTTTACCAATGGTTCCCAAAACAATTTCGGTGCGTATAACCTCATCTTGTTTTTGAAGCAAAACATCGAAATGTTGCGACAAGATCATTCCCGGTAATTTTCGTATGCGTAGTACATCTTCTTTATCATTGGCTTTTACCAGAAGCTCAACATTTTCAGCTCCGTTAAGTTTTTGCTGATCATTTTCAGCAACAAAAACATCAAACGATACCGACTCCGAATTTTCATCGTCGTATACCTGGCCAATAGTTCCCATAAACGTCTCATCATTCACGGTCACTTCCACTTCTCCCCCCGCCTGAATACGATCGAGTTTATTTTTTCCGGCAGTTCCAACAATTTTAGAGGTGCTTTCATCGGCAATTTTTACCAATGCCTGGTCAAGCGAAACATAGTCGCCAACACTACCTGCTATTTCCAGTAAAACACCCGAAACAGGTGCTTTTACGTCCGTTTTTTGTAAAATGGTACGTTGTGTATTCAGACTTTTTTTAAACGATTCGATTTGTAAGGCCAGGTTGCGCTCATCCATTTCCAGCTGCTGCAAACGTAGCGAATTCTTTTCGGCCTGGTTGTTTAAATCCTGCTCAGCCAGCAAAAGGTTTTGTTTTATTTGATCGACTCTTGCCTGTGATGTGCCGCCTGCTTCCAACAGTTTTTCCTGCTGCTCAAGCGAATGTTGCATATTCAGAACACGTGCCTTTTTTGCCTCTTCGCCCTGGTTAAGATCAAGCTGAACACTTTTTACATTTAAGCGGTTTTTCTCAAGCGAATTTTCTTTTTGTTGTATCTGGTTATTCAGATCGGCAATTTCTTCCAGTAACTGTGCTTTGCTGAGCTGCATAATAAGCTCCCCTTTTTCAACCCGCTCGCCGGGCATCTTGTGAACAGCAACCACCGAGTTTCGCAAAGGATTTAGCAATGACACCACATTGGCCGCACGCACACTTCCCTGGCATTTAAACGAAGCCACTACCGGGCCGCGATCTACAACTTCGGTTTTAATTTCTGATTTGTCTGAATTTCCTTTACAGGCAAACAATACGCTGGCCAAAATTGCCAGAAGGCTAAAAACAAATAATCGGGATCTGTTATACATAATGGTTCCAGTTTTATACAAAGTTAACCAAATGTACAAAAATGCAGACACAAAAAAAGGCAGCAAAAATTCTGCTGCCTTCCTGTTATCTCAAATACTGTTACTAGTCAATCTTATCAACATATAATTTTTTAATGGCACTCAGGTAGTTCACATCCATTTTGTCTGAAAAAATACGTACGGCTTCAACCAGCTTGCCATCGATATAAAATGAAGCACTGGCGGCATCAAACTCGTGCCCTTCCCAGTTGTACTTTACATCCATCGAAACTTTAATAAACTCTTCCGAGTCGAGATATTTTGGTACCTCAATATAAGCAAAAGTTGGATCCTGTGAGTTCAGGAAAATGCCATCAGCCAGTTTCTCCAGCTCAAGGAATTTAACGATTTTAACATTGGCTTCCAGTTTACCTTTTAGTTTCTTTTTCATCAGAAAATGAATCCCCTGATCCACATAAGCCTCCTGAATTTTCACCAGCAAATCAAGCGATGGCAGGTGTTTGATCCGAATCGCGTTAAGAAAAGTTGAGCCGATAGACATGTAGGCTTTTCCGGCATCAAAATTCCAGTCGTACTTTTTTTCTATGGCCTGAGTCGCTCTCAGAACTTCCTCCAACGGATATTGCTTATCCAGCACCAGGTAAATGTACATTGACCCCGGATCGGTTGGCAGATTATGGTAGTACCCGGGAAACGGATTTAACGATTCAAATACCAGGCTTTCAGGAAGAATTTTTTCCTCAACCGAAACAACCATATCTTTTTTTGTGAGGTTTACGAAAACCTCCATCTTTTTATTTCCCATGATTGATATCTTTGATTTTTTATTTTTAACAATAACATATGGCAAGCCAAGTAGTTCAATTGAAACATATAGGCAAGGTAACATTTTCTCAGAACCAGCGATCTAAAAATATTAAACTTAGCGTAAAACCCGACAAATCGGTGCTGGTTTCTTTTCCTTTTTTTATCACAGCAAAAGAGGCAATGGCTTTTGTGGTAAAAAACGAGCAATGGGTTTTAAAGCAGCAGGAAAAGATGAAAGCCCGCTCAACCAATATAACTCCGGGCACCGAGATTGAAACTAAGCTGCATAAAATTCGCATCGTTCAGGGCGAAAAAAACCATGCCAAACGAAAAGGAGATATTATTACAATTTCGGTTTCGGATTTTGAAAATGAAGATTCCATCGCTTTTATCGATCAAATTGTAACTGCTGTTTACCGCCACGAAGCCAAACGTTTGCTTCCTGCACGAATTTCTGATCTGGCAAAAAAATACGGCTTTAAGTACAACAAAGTTACCATACGCGATAACCGGCGTAACTGGGGAAGTTGCTCATCAAAAAACAACATCAGCCTGAATTTGCAAATGATGAAACTGCCCGTAAAACTGATCGACTATATTTTGTTACACGAGTTGGTACATACCGAGGTAAAAAATCATGGTCCAAAATTCTGGGAACGGCTAAACCAGATAACCGATGGCAGGGCACGCGAACTGGCGCGGGACGTAAAAAAATACTCCACCTACACACTGTAAAAAATGTATCTTTACAAATGCGGAGTTAAATAAACCTCAATTTTCAGCACTATTGCAACGGTAGGGTACAAGAGCTGAAAAAGAGAATCTAACTTTGCCGTGTAATTTTAAAAGCCAAGATTTGAGAGCACTATTCATACTGCTTTTAATTTATTTTCTGACAGGGATACTGCAGATTACAGGAGACCATACTTTTGCAACAAAAGACAGTGGCTATTCTGCAGAAACCTGCGCTACAGAAATTGAATGCATCGTGTCGTCGGATTTTGATTTGTGTGACTCCATACTTGAAAATCTGGAAGATAACGACAACAAGATCCTGGCATTCCAAATAAAAAACACAAATTCCGGAACCTTCCCGAGAAGTATAAACAGCTCATCCAAACATACAACAACTGCTGTTTTTAAGGCTATTCTTATTCTTCATACCAACCTCCCCCCTCCCGCTTTTACCGCATAAAATTTCGGATTGCTGCAATATCCTGAAAATGAAGGGATGATTCGATTGGCTAAACACTATTTCATTTTGTAAATTTATATGGCCATCGCAACACATTCATTTCGAATGTAACACGCATTTTTAGATCGAAGCCAAAAAAATGTGAAGCAGCAAGTTTAAATTCATTGCCACATTGTAAATATCCTTTTGTAATAAATGAAGCACTTTAAAATAAATATCGCTTTAATTTTACACATCATTTCGATCGTAATTACGTTCGAAAGTCTTTTTATGCTCTTTGCGCTTATTGTCTCATTTATTTACAAAGAGAGCGTATTTCCCAACCTGTCGCACACTTTTCTGATCACCTTTATTTTTGGGGTTGTTTTAAACCTGCTTACCAAAAAACAACGGCAGGTAGAGCCTTCATTGCGCGAGAGTTTTATCATTGTTACGCTTGCCTGGGTGGTAATGGCTTTGGTGGGTACACTCCCCTATTTGCTAACCGGTAGTATCCCCACTTTCACTAATGCTTTTTTCGAATCGATTTCAGGATTTACAACAACCGGATCGTCGATTTTGGCCGATATTGAAGCCTTGCCCAAAAGTGTTTTGTTTTGGCGTGCCGAAACCCACTGGATTGGCGGAATGGGAATTATTGTTTTGGTGGTAGCCATTATGCCCTTTCTGAAAATTAACGGTATTTATCTGTTTTACTCGGAGGTATCGAGTGTGGCCACCGAAAAAGTATCGACACGTATTCGAAAAGTGGCGCGTCGGTTATGGCTCATTTACATGGGGCTAACCTTTGCCGAAACCATTATTTTATGGATAGGCGGCATGTCGCTCTTCGATGCGATTTGCCATTCGTTTGCAACCATTGCTACAGGTGGTTTCTCAACAAAAAATGATAGTTTGGCCAGTTTCTCGCCATTTTTACAATACACGGTAACCTTTTTTATGCTGCTTTCGGGAATCAACTTTGTAGTGCATGTTTTCTGGTTGAGGGGTGATTTTAAAACTGCCTTTAAAAACGAAGAACTCCGTTTGTATTTAAAAATAATTTTGGTTGCCGGAACGATCATTACCCTGTCACTTTTCTTTCATCACCAGGATATGGGATTTGAACCGGCTTTCCGTCACGCCTTTTTCCAGGTGATTTCCATTATAACTGCAACCGGTTTTGCTACTGCCGATTATTTGCAGTGGCCTTTACAATCCATCGGGATCATTGCCATTCTGATGTTGATTGGGGCTTCTTCCGGATCAACCGGCGGTGGTGTAAAAGTTATTCGTCACCTGGTTGTTTTTAGGCATATACGCACCCTGTATAAAGAATATTTTGCGTCAAACACCGTAGTGCGTGTGGTGCATTACAACAAAAATGTGGTACGCCCCGAGCTTATAAATCGGGTATTCACTTTTGTTCTTTTTTACTACCTCATCCTGATAATTGGCACCATGATTATGATGTTGTGGACCAACGACATGAAAACCTCGTTTGGAGCCGTAGCAACCAGTATGGCAGGCATTGGTCCGGGATTTGGAACTGTTGGCCCGGTAAGCAACTTCCTGCATTTACCCGCCGGAGCCAAATATTTCTTAACCGCGCTAATGGTTATTGGCCGTTTGGAAATTTACTCGGTACTGGTACTTTTCACCCCGTCGTTCTGGTTGGACTAAGGAGAGTTCAAGAATTTCTTATACATTCGTGCAAGAATTTTTGAGACTATGGATTGGAACACACTTCTTTCGCCAAAACGATTGGGCAGCAAGGGAACTTTAGGCCCGGTAACAAACGAAGACCGCACACAATTTCAGCGCGATTACGACCGCATTATTTTCTCGTCGCCCTTTCGGCGGATGCAGAATAAAACGCAGGTTTTCCCGCTGCCTGAACATATTTTTGTGCACAACCGCCTTACGCACAGTCTGGAGGTGGCCAGTGTGGGCCGATCGCTGGGGAATTTATTGTCGGAATACCTGCTGGAAATCCATCAGGATAATCCGTTGATCCACGAAATAGGAACAATTGTTTCAACGGCTTGTTTGGCGCATGATTTGGGAAATCCACCGTTTGGGCATTCGGGCGAAGCAGCTATTTCGAACTATTTTAACAAAGCCTGCGGCCAGAAATTCAAAGCACAGCTTTCGGAAGGCGAATGGAAAGATTTCACCTGCTTTGATGGGAATGCCAATGCTTTTCGCACACTCACCCACCAGTTTAACGGAAAACGCGAAGGTGGTTTTGCCTTAACTTACTCAACGCTGGCCAGCATTGTAAAATATCCGTATGAGTCGGTAAAAGCAACCAAACCAAAGTTTGGCTTTTTCCAGTCGGACAAAGAAAATTACTACCACATTGCCAATGAGCTTGGAATTGCACAACGCGAAGATGGAAGTTTTGCCCGACATCCGCTGGTATACCTGGTGGAAGCTGCCGATGATATTTGCTACCAGATTATGGATTTGGAAGATGCTTTTAAACTGGGCATTTTACACTACGACAGAATTCGTGCACTTTTCCAGAATTTCTTTACAGAAGAACGTATTGAACGTTTCGAAAAAACCTTTACCCAGGTAAGCGATGTAAACGAGCAAATAAGTTACCTGCGCGCCAACGTTATCGGCGAGTTGATTTACTGCTGCATAGATATCTTCAAAGCCAATTACGAAACAATTATGGCCGGAACTTTCGCCGGCAGTCTTATCGATGAGCTTCCCGGTAAGCAAGCCGCAGCAATGAAAGAAGTGCAACGTATTTCGTTTGGCGAAATTTATGCACACCGTTCGGTTGTTGAGATTGAAATTGCAGGTTACAAAATTATCGGAACGCTGCTGGAAGAGTTTGTGGATGCAATTATGAATACCGACAAAAAGGATAAATACAGTCAGAAAATATTATCGTTGCTACCCGGCCAGTTTAAAACTGATGAAGATTCGGTGTACCTGAAAATACAGTCGGTGGTTGATTTTGTATCGGGAATGACCGACATTTTCGCACTCGATCTGTACCGAAAAATTAAAGGAATAAGTTTGCCGGGAGTGGTTTAATCAGTTCACAGTATTCAGTCTCAGTTTACAGTGAAAAACTGATTACTGAGACTGAATACTGGAGACTGGATCTATCCTTCCAGCAAATTATCGAGCAACCCGCCACGTGCTTCTTTACGGGCGTTTCCTCCTGCCGGCGACAACTCAGCAATTAATTTCCGTATTGGCATACTTTGCAACCAAACTTTTCCGGTTCCGCGCAACGTAGCCAGAAATAATCCTTCGCCACCAAAAACCATCGAACGCAAACCACCGGCCTGTTCAATACTATAATCTATCGAGGTTTCAAAACCAACAATACATCCGGTGTCAACACGCAAAGTTTCGTTGTTTAGCTGCTTTTCAATTACAGTTCCTCCGGCGTGGATAAAAGCTCTTCCGTCGCCATCCAGCTGTTGAAGGATAAATCCTTCGCCACCAAAAAATCCGGCACCCAGTTTACGGTTAAATGTTATCGAGATTTTTGTGCCCAATGCTGCACACAGAAAAGCATCTTTTTGCACAATAATCCTTCCGCCAAAATCAGGCAGGTTAAGCGGAATAATAGTTCCCGGATAAGGAGCCGAAAATGCCACATGCTTTTTCCCCCATCCATGGTTGGTAAAATGGGTAAGAAACAGCGACTCGCCACTTATTAAACGCGATCCGGCAGATAATACCTTATCAAAGAAACCGGCACGTGGATTCGATCCGTCGCCCATTCGGGCCTGAAAATCGATGCCATCTTCCATATACAACATGGCACCCGCCTCGGCAATTACCGTTTCGGCCGGATCTAATTCAATTTCAACCAACTGAACATCGTGACCGATGATCTTATAATCAATTTCATGCGAATTCATAGTTCTAATTTTATGTTTGAGCCCCGAATTTAAGTGAATTCAGGGAAATAAAATTCCAAATCAGAAAATTTAGCGATCTTTGCACAAAATAATTTAGCAATGCGCAAGAATAACAACAGTAACCGGGGCAGTTCACAAGGTAAATCATCCGGCAATTCGTCAAAACGTTCGGTGAAGGCACCTTCTGGAAAACGTGTTGGAAAATCACGGGTGATAGAAAAATCGGAACCCAAAAAAGAATTCAAACCCGGGAAAAAATATGGCAAACCGGCTGAAAAGAAAAAAGAAGCTGCCGGACCAAGGCCAAAACTAAAAACACTTTCGGCCGAAGGAATGCGCCTGAACCGTTTTATCGCCAACGCCGGCGTTTGTTCGCGCCGCGAAGCCGATACTTTTATTACTGCCGGAGCGGTAACCATTAACGGACAGATTGTTACTGAACTGGGAGTACGTGTGCTGCCGGGCGACGAAGTACGTTTTGACGGACGGAAAATTGAAGCCGAGCGCAAAGTGTATATTTTGCTGAATAAACCAAAAGATTATGTGACCACCACCGACGATCCGCATGCGGATAAAATTGTGATGGATCTGATAAAAGACGCCTGCGATGAGCGCGTTTACCCTGTTGGCCGACTGGACCGAAATACAACTGGTTTGTTACTGTTTACCAACGATGGCGATCTTTCGAAAAAACTAACCCACCCAAAACATAATAAAAAGAAGGTGTACCAGGTTACCCTCGACAAACCTGTTGAGCGTGGACACATGGATATGATTGCCGCAGGAATTGAACTGGAAGACGGCCCAATTGCTGCCGACGCCATTAGTTACACGCACCCTGATGATAAAACCGAGGTGGGCATTGAAATTCATTCAGGTAAAAACCGCATAGTTCGACGTATTTTCGAGCACTTTGGTTACCGGGTTAAAAAACTCGATCGTGTGCTTTTTGCCGGCCTCACCAAAAAGAACTTACCTCGTGGGAAATGGCGGATTCTTACCGAAAAAGAGGTGAAGTTTTTAAAAATGATGTAAAAAAAAGTTGGAAGACTGAAGCCCGGAGCCGGAAGAAAAGCTTCTCCTACTCCGGCCTTCAAACTTCCTATCAATAAAAACTATAGCTGTTTGTTAACCATCAGTTGTAATTATTCTCTCTACCAGTTACTAATTAAACGATTTTGGAAAAGGAATTCTTACACATAATCCAGAAAAACCAGGGCATCATCCACAAAGTTTGCAACATTTATTGCGACACGGAAGATGACCGAAATGATCTGTTTCAGGAAATAGTGGTACAACTTTGGAAGTCGTTCCCTAATTTCAGAAAAGAATCAAAGGTTTCTACATGGATGTATCGTGTTGCGCTGAATACCGCAATTACTACGTTCAAAAAAAGTAAAAGAAGACCTGACCAAAACAACCTGACGTACGAAAATTTTCAGATTGAAGATGAAAAGTACGATACCGAAACCGAAGAGAATATTAAAGTATTGCACAAAGCTATTCAGCAGCTTACCGGAATCGAAAAATCGATTGTGCTGCTGTACCTCGAAAACAAAAAGTACGAGGAAATTGCTGAGATTACCGGAATTACCCAAAACTATGTGCGGGTGAAAATGAACCGGATTAAGAAAAAGCTGAAGAAGCTTATGGTAACTGAAGAGTAGTAGTTATGGAATTAAACGAGCTTAAAAAAACATGGAGCAAAATAACCCCCTCCAAAGAGCTGGACGAAAACCAGTTGAACACCATGCTCAGCAAACGAACCAAGAACCTCATTGAACGAATCGACCGTAATATCCGTATTGGATTTATTATTCTTCTGGGGCTGATTGTTTTGTTCACGCTTGATGATTTTATCTTGTCACCTGAAACCATTGAAAAACACTACAGCGATCTGCCCATACCCAATTGGGTACTTTTTATGGGCGTTTTTGGCAATGTGCTTATTGTTACCACCTTTCTGTATTTTGTTATCAAGTATTACCGGGTGAAAAAACAATGCGATGTTGCTTGTGATTTAAAAGGCACGCTCAAAAAAATAATTGAAACACTATCACTCTATCAACGCCTTTTTTACCTGGCACTTGCCACATTGTTACTCAGTATGGCCTCAGCTTTTATTTCGGGGATGTTTATTGGAACCGAATACAATGCCGAAGCGCAGGGGATGCATTTATCGGATATTGAAACAAGCCAGATCATTTTAACGGTCGGAATAACAGTGCTTCTTGTAGCTGTTTTCGGTGGTGCGATATTCCTTTTCCTTCGCTGGGGATTCCGCAAATTGTATGGCAACTACATCAAAAAATTAAAAGCCACACTGCGCGAACTGGAAGAGTTGGATTAATTCTTCAGCAAACCGGGCATGGGGCAAAGTGCATGGAGCTTTCGGTATCTATTGTGAGGATCGAGTTACGAGTTGCGAGTTGCGAGAATCAGGTATCCATTATCAAGAATCCAGAATCCAGTATCCGGCATCTGTCAAACGAAGCACATTCTTCCAACATATTGGCTGGTTTTATCGTTTATGTGTCGTAATTCAGAATCGACTTTTTATCTTTACGCCTCAAACTGAACATTAGATTATGACATTAATAAAATCGATCTCGGGAATACGAGGTACCATTGGAGGTAAACCGGGCGAAGGTTTAAGCCCGCTCGACCTGGTAAAATTTACTGCAGCCTACGCCACCTGGGCAAAAGAAAAAGCAAACAAAGAAAAAATTACAGTAGTTGTTGGACGCGACGCACGAATTTCGGGAGAAATGGTAGCATCAATCGTTGTTTCAACACTCTCGGGGATGGGGTGCAACGTGGTGAACATTGGGCTGGCAACCACGCCAACCACCGAAATTGCCGTTACCGAAGAAAAAGCTGATGGCGGCATTATCCTCACGGCCAGCCATAACCCAAAACAATGGAATGCTTTAAAACTACTGAATTCAGCAGGTGAATTTCTTGATGCTGAAGAAGGAGCAAAAGTACTGGCAATTGCCGATGCTGAAGATTTCAGCTTTGCCGAAGTGGATGACCTGGGAACTGTGGTGGAAAAAGACTATACCGATATTCATGTGCAACACGTTCTGAACCTCGAATTGGTGGATGTGGAAGCCATTAAAAAAGCCAACTTCTCGGTGGCTGTTGATGCCGTTAACTCGGTTGGAGGCGTTGCCATGCCGGCACTTTTTAAAGCACTCGACATTAAGAATATTGTTGAAATAAACTGCGAACCAACCGGTCATTTCGCTCACACTCCGGAGCCAATTCCTGAAAACCTGGTGGAAACAGCGGAAATTATCAGCAAGAATAAAGTTGATGTGGGCTTTGTGGTCGATCCTGATGTTGACCGTTTGGTGATTATCAACGAAGATGGCAGTATGTTTAACGAAGAATACACGCTGGTAGCCGTTGCCGATTATGTGTTGAGCCAAACTCCCGGAAATACCGTTTCCAATCTTTCATCGAGCCGTGCGCTGCGCGATGTTACGGAGAAACATGGCCAAAGCTACTCGGCCGGAATGGTTGGCGAAGTAAATGTCGTAGCCAAAATGCGCGAAACAAATGCCATTATCGGTGGCGAAGGAAACGGCGGAATTATTTATCCTGCCAGCCACAGTGGCCGCGATGCCTTGGTTGGAGCGGCACTTTTCCTTTCTCATTTGGCCAAATCGGGTCTTAAATGTTCGGAACTACGTAAAACCTACCCCGATTATTTCATCTCAAAGAACAAAATTGAACTGACTCCGGAAATCGATGTGGATGGAATTCTTGTAAAAATGCAGGAAAAATATGCACACGAAGAAGTTACTGCAACCGACGGTGTAAAAATCGATTTTGCGGATTCATGGGTGCATTTACGAAAATCGAATACAGAACCGATCATCCGGATTTATGCCGAGGCAAAATCAAGTGCTGAAGCAGATAAGCTGGCTCAGCAAATGATCGACGAAATGAAAAGCCTTTTATAATTGGCATTACAGAAGGTTATACCAATTGTTTTTCAGTGTGAGCCTTAAGTGAAACACTGGAATTACAATAGCCTGTCCCGAATTTCTTCGGGAGTTAATACCGATTGAAAACGGAAATTGTATGAGATAAGGCTCATCCTGATTTCACATCGGTATTACTCAAATGTTAAGCAATCCTTTGGTGTTGGGTGTAGAAATTAAGTTTGAGCTAAATTTATGTTATAAAACATGTCTTAACTATTCCCTTATTTAAAAACGATCTACATTTGAACCGAAAACAATATTCAGTACAGTAGTTTACTGAATACAAAACATGAATAATGAAAAGAAAAAAGAATATAGCGATCGTAGCACACGATAACCGCAAAAAAGATATTATGGAATGGGTGTCTTTCAACTGGAAAGAACTGGCCCAACACGACTTGATTTGTACCGGAACAACCGGGAAAATGGTTGAAGAGGCGCTTGCAGAAAGCTGCCATAAACATGGCACTGTGCCTCCAACCGTTACACGTTTGAAATCGGGGCCACTGGGTGGCGACCAGCAGTTGGGAGCAATGATTTGCGAAGGCAATATTGATATGCTCATCTTCTTTTGGGATCCGATGCAACCACAACCGCATGATGTTGACGTAAAAGCCTTATTGCGTATTACGGTTTTATACAATATCCCAACAGCATCAAACCGTTCTACGGCCGACTTTATGGTGACATCCGAATTATTTCACGAGCAATACGACCCGATTATAAAAGATTATCGCGAATATATTGCCCGCGACGTGAATATGGCATAAACCTTTCTTAATTTTTTTAAAAAGATCAGGTATTCTTGATAATTTTTTCAATATTTTTGTCGTTATTGTCCGACATTAATAGTGATTAATCTATGCGAATTATCAGGAATGCCTTCCTCATCACACTTTTTACAATCAGCAACCTGGGCTCATCGGGGCAAGAGGTACCGGAGAAGTATGCCCGCCTGTTTACAGCTCCAAACACCTATATTGCGGGACAAAGTAACACTGCCATTACGATTGACGGACAAGCTAACGAACCAGCATGGAAAGATGCTGCATGGACTTCTGAGTTTATTGATATTCAGGGCGCCAACATGCCTCAACCCACTTACCCCACGCGGATTAAAATGCTGTGGGATAAAAATAACCTGTACATTTTTGCAGAATTAAAAGAGGAACATATTTGGGCATACTACAATAAGCAGGACATGATCGTTTACCACGAAAATGATTTTGAAGTGTTTATCGATCCCGATGGCGACACGCACAACTATTACGAGTTTGAAGTAAATGCCCAAAATACCTTATTCGATTTATTTCTTGACAAACCATACCGCAATGGCGGGAAAGCCAATATTGAATGGAATGCGAAAGGTTTTAAAAGTGCCATTTATGTGGATGGCACGCTGAATGACCCGACCGACACCGACAAAAAATGGTGCATTGAAATGGCCATTCCCTTTTCATCGCTTACTACTGATGGCAATTTTATACAACCAAAAGCCGGTGATGTTTGGAAGATCAACTTTTCGCGCGTGCAGTGGCAAACCGAAATTATTGACGGGAAATACACCCGAAAAACAAACGACGACGGCAAATTGATCCCAGAAGACAATTGGGTTTGGAGTCCTCAGGGTGTAATAAACATGCACTTCCCCGAACGTTGGGGGCTTATTCAGTTTTCTTCTGAATCTCCGAAATCAACACATGCTTCTTTTCCACTTCCTGAAGAGGAATTGCTGGCCCAACATCTGTGGCATGTGTTTTATGCGCAACGCGATTATCAACGCGAGAATAAGGTCTATTGCGATGACCTTTCTGAACTTGGAATTCAATCAAGCGGAAAAGAAAACGACACCAGTTTCTGGCTGGAATTAAAGAACTTGGGGAAAACCTATACCGCAACTATAACAACCAACAACAACCTGATGATCTCTATCGATCAGGATGGCTTATTACGCATACATACTGACAAATAAACAAACTAACGATGAACAAAAGAGATTTTATTAAAACCACAATGCTGGCCGGAATGGGCCTTACCGTAGCAAGCGCCTGTGCCGGCGAAGCAAAAGCGGCAGCGGCTGAACAAGGCTTGAAACACTGGGTTTGGGAAAACCCAAATCATGAGGAAAGCGACGAAGACCTGCAAAAGAAATATAGCAGTTATTACGAAGCCGGTGTGCGCGGTATGTTTTTCGAGCACGACAGCGAACGCCACTTTCGGATAGCAAAAAAGGCCGGGCTGGAAACACACCGTTGGATGTGGACCATGAACCGTGGCGAAAAAGAGCTGCTTGCCAGTCACCCGGAATGGTATGCCGTTAGCCGCGACGGAAAATCGTGTGCTGACAATCCTCCTTACGTGGGTTACTACCGCTGGTTGTGCCCATCGAAACCGGAAGTGAAGGAATACCTGGCTCAACGCTCAAAAGAAATTCTGGAAAAGGATTATGTTGATGGCCTGCACCTGGATTATGTACGTTACTGCGACGTAATTCTGCCGGTAAACCTTTGGGATAATTACGGCATTGACCAAAGTAAAGAATTGCCCGAGTACGATTTCTGTTATTGCGATACCTGCCGCGAGAATTTTAAAAAGAAAACGGGTAAAGATCCGCTGGAAATGGAACACCCCGATCAAAGTCCGGCATGGCGGAAATACCGATATGAGCAGGTGAATGGTATTGTTAATCATCTGGCAGAAATTACTCACTCATACAATAAACCAATTACTGCAGCGGTTTTCCCGACACCGGAAATTGCACGTCGCATTGTGCGTCAGGACTGGACCAACTGGAACCTCGATGCCGTTTGCCCGATGATCTACCACGGTTTCTACCGCGAAACAGTAAGTTGGATCGGCGATGCTGTTGAGGAAGGCATGCATTTCCTTTGCGGGAAATTCCCGATTTATGCCGGTCTGTTCCTGCCCGATTTTAAATCGGATGAAGAGCTGGAAGAAGGAATTCGTGTAGCCATTAAAAACGGAGCATCAGGAGTTTCGTTGTTTGGGAAGATCGATGAAAAGACTTTGGGGATATTGAAGAAGGCTTCTAAATAAGAGACATAAAAGAATTGGGTTCTGCCCAAAGAAATGCGCTAAGCGGTTTAGAACCGCTTAGCGCATCTTTCTCCGACACACTCACTATTTACATTACCCCTCACCCTGTCGGGAGCTGCCCTCAGGAGGGGAGCTAGCGCTGATCAATTTTAGCGATATTCAAAATCTCCGGCATTGCTTTGCAGCTGTTTCCCTCTTGAGGGGAAATGGCTACAGCCAAAGGGGCATATTCTTGCTTTTTGACTTTCAGCTTTTTCCATTACATTTGCAGGCCAAAATTTTGAGTATTAATTGAGCAGGTGGCATAACCCTGCACTTTAAAAATAAAAAAATGCAAAACGAAATCTTATGGCTGGCCATGTTGCTGGCAAATTTCCTGCTAATTATTTTAGCCTACCGTTTATTCGGAAAATGGGGCCTTGTAATGTGGATTCCCATCTCGGTAATTGTGGCCAACATCCAGGTGATACAAACCGTTGAGCTGTTTGGCCTTGTAGCCACGCTTGGAAACATTGTTTACGCCACATCGTTTTTGGTAACCGATATTCTGTCGGAGAACTACGGAAAAGAGGAAGCTAAAAAAGCCGTCTGGATAGGGTTCTTCAGTCTGATATCAATGACATTGCTGATGAACCTGGCACTGGAATTTCTGCCGCTGGAAGGCGACGAATTTGCCGGAATAAGCCACGAAGCAACCAGCACCATTTTTAGCCTGATGCCGCGTATTGCCATCGCAAGTTTAGCAGCTTACCTGTTGTCGCAGCGCCACGATGTTTGGGCTTATCATTTCTGGAAAAAACGTTTTTCGAAAGACCATCAGATCTGGTTGCGCAACAACCTCAGTACAATGGTTTCGCAACTAATAGACAGCGTAGTATTTGTTGCCATTGCCTTTTGGGGCGTTTACGAATGGCCGGTGCTGATTGAAATTCTGCTTACCACCTATTTCCTGAAATGGATTGTTGCAGCCGCCGATACACCGTTTGTGTACTGGAGCAAAAAAATTCACAAACGCAACCGCTTTTGGATGGAATAGGATGGTTGTCATTGGTCATTAGGCATTGGTCACTGGTCATTAGGAAAAGGATCCGATCTTTATAAATTAACGTAGATACAGATCGGATCCTTCTTTTATTACAAAAACTGAATTAACTATGCCGTTTGTTGAGGTGCGTTTTTCTTTATTCTAATCAGAATTTCTTTTTTATTTTCTCTTTCTTCCTCAATATCATAATCATCTTGTAATCCGAGCCAGAATTTTGCAGAAGTTCCTAAATACGATGCTAGTCTCAGTGCAGTATCTGCAGTAATTCTACGTTTACCTTTAATGATTTGAGAAATTCGGGTTTGTGGAATATCTGTATCTTTTGACAACCGGTAAGCAGAGATCTCAAGAGGACGTAAAAAATTCCTCTAATAAAATTTCTCCCGGGTGAATATTTGCTAATCTGTCCATTTAAAATCCTCCATCTTTTAGTGAGAATCCATTATCTCCACATCGTGTGCACTATTATCAATCCAGCGAAACACGATTCGCCATTGGTTATTAATTTCTTTCAAAAACAGGAATGAAAACGGAAACAAGCAGCACCAAAGGTGCTAAAGCAACAACACAGGGTAACGCCCTGTGTATCTAGCAAAGTTCACTCACCGCTCTGAAAGAGCTTTAGCTAAAGGTGATACCGATAATAAACCGGAAACTGAGGAATTAATCCCACGCAGTGTAATCCGCACCAACGGTGCGTAAGCAATAACACAGGGCAACGCCCTGTGTATTCAAGCGAGTTCACTCATCGCTCTGAAAGAGCGAAAGCATTCAATCCCAAACATATCTTTCATCGAACTCAATCTTATATTTTTTTAAAAAGGCACGAAATTCATCTTCAAATGTTTTCGTATTATGGTGTTCGGCTTGTTTAAGTATATATTCTTTAACAACATCAATTTCTGAAGGATTAACAGAAAAAATACCGTACCCGTTTTGCCAGTAAAAATTATGGTATTTATTATCAACGGTTTTAATCCATTTCGATGATTCCTTTTTTAGCTTTTCGAGCAGAATTGACTGCGTTGTACCCCGGGCCAGTGTACATAGTATATGCACATGATTTTTAAATCCTCCTACCTGAACAGGAGAACAATCGAGCCCTTTGCAAATACCACCCAGATAATGAAAAAGACGTTGTTCAATTTCGGTGTCGATGAGATTTTGTCGGTTTTTGGTACTGAATGTAATGTGGGTGTAAACTTTCGATAGTGATTGAGGCATAATTGTGTTTTTATGTGGTTATACTTTTGCCCCTTCAGGGCGATGTTCCAATCTACTTTTATTTCACAGGGCGTTGCCCTATGCTAATGCTCTTAGCCCCTTGGGCTATTTCTAACAATGATACCCTGAATTTAGTAATAAATTTTGATTTGCCTTTTATTTACAAAGAGGTAGCACCTATAGCTCGGCAATAGCGAGTTTTTAATCCAACTGCAGTGTAAGCAGCACCAAAGGTGCTTCAGCAACAACACAGGGCACCGCCCTGTGTATCTAGCGAAATTCACTTACCGCTCTGAAAGAGCTTTGTTCTGCCCCTCGTTTGCAACTGCCAGTTCCGAAGTAATCGGGAAGGGGTTTCTAATCTTGTTGTTTGTAACGACCTTATGAATGACATTGTAAATGCCAGGAGACATTAATAGTTATCCTTGCAAAAAAACATGCCTACATTTTCACAAAAAACACACGTCTTTTTTTAAAAAACACACTACGTTTTTGTAAAAACGTAGTGTGTTTTTTGTATGCTTCTGAAAAGCCCTGTTATCAGGCCTTTTCGTACTTCAGTTTTTTAGCTGTTTTTTCAGCCCCGCTGCCCCTCGTTTGCAACGAGGGGTTTCTAATCTTGTCGTTTTTAACGCCATTTATAAATGGCATTATAAATGCCGGGAGATCTTACCCCTCGTTACAAACGAGGGGTAGCGGGAGAATCGGCTGAAGCTACCGTGGAAGAATAAAAACAAAAACCGTGTATGTGTATCAGAAAGCATCCTTCCGTTGTGTTGGGTGCTTTTTTGTTGAGCTTAAGCCACGCGAAGCCCCGAAGCTTCGGGGGCACAGTAGCGAATGTTTTGCACCGTCCTTTAGGGCGGTGATTTTAGATAGGATCATAGCGCACAGGCTTTAGCCTTTAAAACGACATTAACGGCTAAAGCCCTTTTGCGGAACTGCAATTTTATCACCGGGCTAAAGCCACGGTGCAATAGCAAAAACAATTGCTAACTCCTGCCCCTCGTTTGCAACTGCCAGTCCCGAAGTAATCGGGAAGGGGTTTCTAATCTTGTCGTTTTTAACGACATTTATAAATGGCATTATAAATGCCGGGAGATCTTACCCCTCGTTACAAACGAGGGGTAGCGGGGAGCCACGCGAAGCCCCGAAACTTCGGGGGCACGGTAGCGAATGTTTTGCACCGTCCTTTAGGGCGGTGATTTTAGATAGGATCATAGAGCACAGGCTTTAGCCTTTAAAAGGATATTAATGGCTAAAGCCCTTTTGCGGAACTGCAATTTTATCACCGGGCTAAAGCCACGGTGCAATAGCAAAAAACAATTGCCCGCAATCAGCGCCACCGACCACCGGCAGGGATTGCAGCGGTAGCTTGCCGCAGCTTTTGCTTGTGACACCCGGCTGTTGGGAGCGACCAGAGGGAGCTACCCAACAGCCTTTGGTGGAACCGGCAAAAGGTGTGGCAACTTTAGCGGAAAGCCCGGCTGCCGGTAAAGAGGGAATTAGTCACTGGGCATTAGTCATTGGGCAGTGGAAAAGGTTTGGATTGTTTAATGGATGAATTTGTGGGTTCAACCACGATGCTTTTTCACATGCACCGTAGCAATAATGATGATCATCATGAGTAAAGCCATAACGGCACCCGACAGGAAACTGGCTTCCAGGCCGCCAAGTGCATAAAACACGCCTACCAGTAAGGGGCCAAAGGTTTGTCCGCCACGCAACACCATGGAGTTTAGCGACATAAAGGCTGCCCGCTCGTTTATTGCCGCGTAACCTACCAGCATATTTTGAATGGACGGAATGGTAATGCCGTGCCCAAAACCAAATACGATGACCGCCACGCCCAACATTAAATACGAATTGGCACCAAGCATAAGCAGCGAAGCCAGCATGTAAAATGCGCTTCCGATAATGAGCTGCCGTTTTTGCCCCAGCAGGCGGTTAAGGCGTGCCAGTTGCGAGCTCATAATGGCTGTGGTTACCGACATGAGCGACATCATTAAACCAATTCGCGAAGAATCGGCGCCCAGGCGCTTCTCCATCATCAGCGGGAAGTAGGTAAGATACGAACCGTAAAGGATCAGGAAGAGGATAAAGTTGACTGCAAAAAGTCCCCAAACCGTGCGCTGATTAATGGTTTTCCACACGCGCCCGAAATACGACCGTAGTTTAGCCTTGTTCTTTGGCTCGGGGTTATTCAGCCCTTTCATTACCCAAATGCCCAGCGGAATAGCAAGGATTGGGAGTGCAAAAATATACTGCCAGCCAAAAATGGCGATCACGCCACCAAGGGCCGGGTACGATGCTGTGGCTATACTCAGCACACTGGCATTGTAACCCATTACGGCCGTGCGTCGTTTCCCTTCAAAAAGGTCGCCCACCAGGGTAATATTCATACTCGATAATGAACTGGCTCCAACCCCCTGAACAAAACGAAGTGCCAGCAATCCGTAAAATCCGGGCGCAAACATACAGGCAAAACCGGCAATTCCGAAGATAAACAAGGAAGGTACCAACACCACTTTCCGGCCATAACGATCGGCCAAAATGCCGGTAAACGGCGTAAGAAAAATACCGGGTAGCGTAAAGGCAACAATCAACCAGCCCACCTGCTGCGGACTGATACCGAAATAACGGATAATATCAGGGAAAGCCGGCGTAATGCTTGCCACGCCCATCATTGCGATAAGCGTTACCCCAAAAATGAAATAGAGATTTTTATTGTGAAAGACAGATTTTTCGGTCATAGTAACTTGATTGCTTGCTGTTAAAAGTAATAAAAATGTAGGCTAAACAGTGATAGCATGACTTAGAGTCATACTATCACTACACCAAAATATGCTGGTTATTAACTTTTTTCGCCCTCCAAACCTCTGGCTCCCCTCGGGAGGAGTTTCCTTCGACTGAAGGATGAGGGGTAAAGTAATACCAATGTGAAATCAGAATGAGACTTATCTCAGGCAATTCCTTCTTCAATTGGGATAACTTACGATGTCTGAGATTACCACACGACCCTTTTGTCTATCGACATTTCCCCTTGGCAAGGGGAAAGCGCTTTTATGTTACGTTAGAAACTGGATTGTGAGTTTCAGGAACAGAGATAGCATGACTTAGAGTCATACTATCTCTACACCAAAATATGCTAGATTTTAACTTTACTTTCCCATTCCAAACCACTAATATCAATCAGTTTCAGCGTGTAATCATTTGCATTTCGCAAATCAATTGCGCGTAAATCAATTGCCAAATCGGCCTTTGCTCCCAAAGGAACGATCAAACTGTGTTTCCCCGGTTTTACGTGCGTTACATAGTGATTGGATATTTGATCGACCGGAAACTTAGCCAGATCTTCCCCTGTTTTTTCGAGCAAAATATTTCCTTCCGAATCCAGCAATTGAATCCCGATCAGGAACGAACCATACACATCAACGCCTTCGGTGCGGTAAATTTCAAACTGAAGAATGTTGTTTTCGATGGAGGCATCGCTGATTTCAATTTTAGGTTTTACCGATTTATTATGCAGTTTACCATAAACTCCGCCATGAAAAACCTGGTTGGTAAACAGTGTTAGAAACAAAATGCCCAGCGAGCCAACAAGCGCAGCCGGCTTCAAATTACTGATGGGAAGTTCGCCCGATCCCAGCCACACAAACCAACGGTTTTGTGTGAACCTGTGTCTCTTATTCAGCAGCAACTGATCGAGCGAATATGCTCCGCTACCGCTAAAAAAAAGGGTGAATCCGGCTGCAATTCCCAGCACACCGATTTGCCATTCATCGAGGCAGGTTGTTCCGATCCAACCCGAGCCCAACAGAATTCCGGCGGCGAGGCCAAAGACGCCAACGCTCACTAAGCGGGTAAAAAGCCCCAGCATCATAAAAAGCCCTACAACAGCTTCAACGATAGTAAAAACTACCATAGCCATCCACAACTGCTCGGGATGCGTAACCAAGTGCTCGATTATCGGTTTTATTCCCAAAGCGTTGGGCAGAAAATGATTAAATTTTTCGCCGATGTAGCCAACGCCTTCCGGATCAAGTTTATCAACAAGTACAACACGGCGCCAAAAGGCAGAAAAGTAAGTCCAGCCAACTACCAGCCGGAGAGATAAGGTGAAAAGGCCGGCTAAGTTTGCCGACTTATTCGCAGATTTATTCATGTAAAAATGTATTAACGGTTATTAAAATTGACAATATTTGGTGTACGGGAAAAGCGATTACACCATGTCGAATTTTAACCGTTTATAAAGAATGTACAGCCGGGTGTTTTCGGCAACAATTTCCGATTGCAGAAATGAATATTCAGAAAAAGATGTTGACTGTAAAAGCAATTCATCACGCTTAACTGCAGTGCCAAAAAGCTTGTGATCTGAGTTCCGGAAATTACTGCTGATCCGATAATCATCGGGCGAAGTTTGGCAGTAATGATCGAAGTTCGGGGTGGTTTTTGTTTTATTTAACGGACGCTGGTATTCGGCACCAATGGCCTTAAACAAGGGCTCTTTTACCGAGCACGATGCAAGCGAAAACAACGCAATTACTACCAGCAATGCATGTTTTACCCACCTAAAATATTGTTGAATGCGATCCATTAATTCCAAAAACAAAGGTAAGAATAAATTGTTTGGTGCCCTGCCTGGCTTGTCTGGTTATATATCCTGAAATCCGATTAGTTTCTGCAGCTTTTCGTCCCATAAACGTAAACGCAAAGTTTTGAGGCTTGAGCGAAACGTTACCGGCTTCACCTCTCTGAAAATTTTATTTTCGGCGTAACATTTTGGCAAATTGTAGTTGGGGATACGCGCATTAATGTGATGAATATGATGAAACCCGATATTGCCGGAAAACCACTGAAGCAGTTTGGGAAATTTGACAAATGAACTTCCTTCGAGCGCCAGTTTTGTGTAGTTCCAGTCATCGCTTCTAACCCACGACACATCTTCATACTGATGTTGCAGATAAAACAACCACAGTCCGGCCATGCCAGCCAGGTACAATATAATCAGCTGAAGAATAAGATAGGTGAAAAAACCAATGGCAACACTCATTCCCGCAAACAGGATAACCAACGCAACATTGGTGACATAAACATTGTTTTTCTGCTTTTGCGTCATCCATTCTTTCGTCAGCCTGTTTTGAATAAGAAATACATATAGCGAGCCAATTCCAAACATCACAACCGGATTCCTGTATATCCGGTAATAAAGCCTCCTTTTTTTCGAACTGGCCAGATACTCTTCCTTTGTCATGGTCCATACGTCGCCATCTCCACGTTTATCGAGATTACCAACAGTAGCATGGTGTTTCCCGTGTAAGCTGTGCCATTTATCGAAGGGAGTAAAAGCCAAAATGCCAAACAACATTCCGATATACCGATTGGCTTTGTATGATTTGAAGAAAGAGCCGTGGCCGCAATCGTGAAAGATTATAAACAAACGAACCAGTAAACCGGCGGCAATAATGAGCAAAAATGCAGTGAGCCACAACGAAACCGACAAACTATAAACCAACAATATCCATACGCCAACATACGGAATAAAAGTGTTTATGATTTGCCACACGCTTTTTAAGGTATCAGGCTTTTGATAGGAAGCCGAATTTTTTATAAAGTTTTGCCAGGGATTATTTGGGGATGTTTCTTTCTGCCGGGTATTCATTGATCTACTCTCCATTCTTAATGTTCCGTCTATTTAAACGAATAACAGATAGTAGATGTTCGGCAAATTTTCACTATCCCAAAAGCGGGAGCCTGATTTCAGGTCAGGCTCCCGCTTCTATGATGTTATTTCAGATTCTCTTCAAACAATTTAAATATACGTTTGTATTCGTCTGTCCAGCTACTGGGCTCCACAAAACCATGAGCTTCCACGGGATAAACCGCCAGTTCCCAGTTCTCTTTGCCCAACTCGATAAGGCGCTGTGTAAGGCGAACAATATCCTGAAACTGCACATTGTCGTCTACCATTCCGTGGCACATCAATAAGTTGCCTTGTAAACCTTCGGCAAAATTTATGGGTGAACTTTTTGCGTAAGCAATGCTATCCTGTACCGGCGTGTTCAGAATATTGGCCGTGTAACCGTGATTGTAATGTGCCCAGTCGGTAACCGAACGCAAAGCTGCTCCGGCTGAAAAAGTTTCCGGTTCGTTAAACAAAGCCATCAGTGTGATGAAACCTCCGTATGAGCCACCGTAAATTCCAATTCGCTCCGGCGAAACATCATATTTATCCGTCAACAGTTTGGCACCGTCAACCTGGTCCGACAGATCGAGGCCACCCATCCAACGGTAGATTCCGGTGCGCCAGTCGCGGCCATAACCGGCACTTCCGCGGTAATCGATATCCAGCACCGTGTAACCATTGTCGACTAAAATATTGTGGAATTGGTACTCGCGAAAATAGCTGCTCCACCATTTGTGTGCATTTTGCAGATAACCGGCACCGTGTACAAAAATCACTGCGGGGCCATTTTGCTCCGGCGACTCAGGGCGATACAATCGGGCATACACTTCGGCACCATCGGCAGCATTAAAAGTAATGAACTCAGGAATTCGCCAGTTGTATTTGTTAAAAGCATCGGTGGTTGAATTTGTCAGCTGCTCGGCTTCAGCTCCGGCTTTGTTCGCCTGCAAATAAAGTTCCCAGGGTTTGTTGGCCTCGGAGTGACGAATGGCCAGATATTTCTCATCGGGAGAAAGCGATACTTCATTTCCGCCTTCCAACGATGTGATTTGCGTAAGCTTACCACCCCAAACCGGCATTTTGTAAAAGTGTGTCACGCCCGGGTGCACTTTATTGGCAATGAAATAAAAACTTTTTTTATCGTTCGAAATAGATGCTTCCGAAACTTCAAATTCGCCTTCGGTAAGGGTTGTTTTCTTTTTTGTTTTGCAATTTACGGCATACAAATGCGAGTAGCCCGACTCTTCGGAATGAAACCACACCGATTCGCCATCGGGCATCCAGCCTATATCTCCTGTCGACATTCCCCAGCCGCCAATTCCGGGGCCGCCAATCCACGCTTCGTCGCGCTGACGATCGAGTAATTCCAAATCACCTGTTGCAGGATCAAGCAACATAATCCAGCGGTCTTTATTGTCATGAGACAGCGCAACAACCACCGCTAGGTCTTCCGTTTCATTCCACATCGGCCCCATCAGGTTCACTTCGCGGTCTTCAACTTCTTCTCCCTCTTTTGGCATACGTTCCGGGTAATCGCTCAGGTAATCGGGCAAATCTTTAAGGCCGGGAATTTGTGTTTTATCAATCGTTACGAGCTTATTGTTCTTCACATCAAAAATCCTCATTTCAACCGACGCCTGCGGGCTTCCGACTTTTGAACGGGCATTCTTTTCTTCGGTGTACCCCGATTCGGTTACATGATGCGTAACCGAAGTAGCTTTTGCATTCGAGGCCCTTTCGTACAAACTGTAAATAATATAGTCGCCGGTAGGGCTCATCGAAATATCGTTCAGAAACTTACTACCGGTGTATATTTTTAATGGTTCGGTTTCTTTCTCCTCCTCCCCGCGGTTTTCGCGTGCTTTACTTTTTGCTTCGCGTTCCTGCAAAACCACAAACAATTCCTTTTGTTGCTGCTCCAGCCACTTGGCTTGCTCCGACGAAGGCTGTTCCTTTTTCTCACTTCCCGAGACAAAATTGGTCAGCTGCGTGATCAACCCGGTTTCCGGATCGATGGTGAACAGATTATTGTCTTTAGTAAAGGCTATTTTCGAATCGCCTAAAACAAACTCGGGCGATGAAACACGCTCCAGCCAGGCAGTAAGTTGTTTCTCTTTTCCGCTTTTACAGTCGAGCAGAAAAAGGTTACCATTTCGGATGTATACCTTTTTTGTTTTGTCGCTGTTGTAATCGCCACGACGACCGGGTAATGTCTTCTTTTCATCTAAATTTACTTTCTCTATTTCTTTGGTCGCCAAATCGTAAGCAAACAACGACTCGAGCGTGTCTTGCTCCGGATTCCACTGAAAATAGATTTTTGCGCCATCTTCGCTCCAGCGAATATCTTCAGGCGAAGTGCCGATCCATTTGGCCGGATCCTGCATAATTGTTTCGATAGAAAGCGAACTTTTATTAAGTTGGCTTACCTGGCAAAATCCTGAAAAAGTAAACAGAATAAAAAATGAAAGAATAAAATGTCTCATGAGTGCAGTTTCTTTTTTAGTGTTTTTTTTGAAGGCATCTAAATTAACATTTTTAGTAGAATGATTTCCCTGATGAACATGTATATTGTTAATTCAAAAAAATATAGTTTTGCAAGGTTAAACAGCTCGTAGCGCATTGCTCAAAAGCTTTAAATGAATTTTTGATGAAGGTATATAAATTTGGAGGTGCATCGGTAAAAGATGCGGCCGCAGTAAAAAATGTATTTGAAATTATTAAAAGCGAAAGCGGAAACCTGAGCGTGGTTATTTCGGCCATGGGGAAAAGTACCGATTTGCTGGAAACATTGATAAAAGCCTACTATAACAGCCACAACGAAAAGTGGACAATCTTCAATAACTTTAAGAACTACCACATTGAAATTATCGGCGATTTGTTTGGCGAAAAAGGAATGCCACAGGGTGTTTATGAATTGTTTAGCGAGCTGGAACACAAATTAAATTCGCGTCCGTCGTACGATTTTAACTTTGAATACGACCAGATTATCTGTTTCGGCGAGCTCATTTCTACCCGCATTGTTAGCGATTACATTACCGCCACCGGATATAAAAATAAATGGATCGACATTCGCACCTGCCTTAAAACCGACGATACTTTCCGCGATGCACATGTTGACTGGGAATGGACCGGCGAACTGATTCGCGAGGAGTTCAATTTTTCTGATACCAGCTTATACATCACGCAGGGATTTATTGGCTCAACCACCACTAACCTCACTACCACGCTGGGGCGCGAGGGTTCGGATTTTACGGCTGCCATTATTGGTAGCTCGCTGAAAGTTGAAAGTGTGTCGATATGGAAAGACGTACCGGGAGTATTAAGTGCCGACCCGAAAAAAATGAGCGACACGGTAATGATCAACGAGCTGTCGTACAAAGAGGCGGTGGAGATGACGCATTCGGGAGCAAAGGTAATTCACCCGAAAACCATGCAGCCACTGCACAACCAAGGAATTCCGCTGCTGGTAAAATCGTTTGTTGAGCCTAAAAATCCGGGCACGGTTATTCATAAAATCGATCATAAAATTGAGCTGCCTCCGATTTTTATTCTGAAAGAAAACCAGGTGCTAATTACCCTTTCTGCTCTCGATTTCTCAATAATCTCGATTAGCGATATTGAGCGGGTGGTAAATTTTCTGATGGAAAAACTGATAAAGGTTACATTGATGCAACAATCGGCCATCGACCTTAACATTGTTGCCGATGCTTCAGACGAAAACCTGGAGGATATTTTCAGCGAACTTTCGGGCGATTATAAAATACGTTACAACACCGACCTTACGTTGGTAACCATTCGTCATTACACCGAAGAGGTGCTCGACTGGATGGTAAAAGAAAAGGATATTTACCTGGAACAGCACAGCCGCTTAACGGCACGGATGCTGATTAAAGAATAAGAAAAGGCTACCGGAAATGTTATTTCCGGTAGCCTTTTTCTTTTAATTTCACCCTTATTCAGAAAAGCGATTGGCAGCCGATTGATAATTAATACCGATGTGAAATCAAAATGAGTCCTATTTCAGTGAATTCCTACTTTCAACCGGCATTAATCATTGCAATTTCACCGTTTCGCTCAAGGCTCACACAGAAATACAATTGGTATAATTTACAGGAATCGATTTTTCTTGTAATTTTAGAAACCCATTTCTTACCTATAAACAAAAACAGCTAACTGAAATGAAGCAAAAAAAGACATTGCCTTATATAATTGGAGTTGCGGTTGTAATTATTATTGTGCTTATCGTGGGCAAAAAGCAAGGATGGCTTGGCAGCGATGTTAGCGTAAAAGTGTCGACCGAAACGGTAGAAAGTAAAACCATTACCGAGTTTATAACCGCCAACGGAAAAATCCAGCCGGAGACCGAGGTAAAAATCAGCCCTGATGTGGCCGGTGAGATCGTTGAACTGCATGTTGAAGATGGCGATGCGGTTGAGCAGGGAAAATTACTTTGTGTGATAAAACCCGAAATGTATGTTTCGGCAGTAAACCGGTCGGAAGCCGCCGTAAACTCATCGAAAGCAAGACAGGCTCAAGCCGAGGCACAACTAATTGAAAGCGAACTTTCGTATAAACGCTCCAAACAATTGTATGAAAAAGGTACGATTCCGGTTTCTGAATTCGAATCGGCAGAAGCAGCCTACAAAGTTGCACAGGCTGAAGCTCGTGCCGCACAATATTCGGTTTTAAGTGCTCAGGCATCGCTTGATGAAGCCGAAGAGCAGCTGATAAAAACAAAAATTTATGCACCAATTACAGGAACGATTTCGGCATTGAATGTGGAAAAAGGTGAACGCGTAGTGGGAACCAGCATGATGGTAGGAACCGAAATGATGACCGTTGCCGACCTCAACAAAATGGAGGTGCAGGTTGAAGTGAACGAAAACGATATTGTAAAGGTAATGAAAGGCGATACCGCACTGGTAGAAGTTGATGCTTACCTGAACCGCAAATTCAAAGGTATTGTTACCGAAATTGCCAACTCGGCGAGTGTTACCGGAACCAGTTCCGACCAGGTAACCAACTTCGATGTAAAAGTGCTTTTGCTAAAAGATTCGTACGAAGATTTGATCGATCCTGAGAATGGTAACCTCTACCCTTTCCGCCCCGGAATGTCGGCTACCGTTGATATTCTTACAGAAACCCGCGAAAATGTTATTTCGGTACCGATCTCGGCAGTTACAACACGGATTAAAAAAGAAAACGGCGGCACCAAGGAAGTTGATACGGATTCGGAAAATTCTTCGGATGACGAAAACACTACACAGCGCGATGAAAAACAGGAAGTTGTTTTTGTGTATGCCGATGGCCGCGTATTAAAAACTGAAGTAGAAACCGGAATTCAGGATAACAACAGCATTGAAATTCTGAAAGGAATTAAAGAGGGCGACGAGGTAGTTACCGCGCCTTACACCATTATTAACCGCACGTTAAAAGACAGTATGCAGGTTAAAAAGGTTAGTGAGGAGGAGTTGTTTACAGCTGAGGATTAAAATAACTATAGACAAATAAAAACAGGGTTGCGATTTGATTCGCAACCCTGTTTTTATTTATGATTCTATCTCTTATTCTCCGGGGAAATAATCGCGCGAATCAATAACAGTAAGGTTATTGGTGTGCGCCCGGGTCATATCCAGCACGGCTTGCTCCGAAACCTTTTCGCCTTTGTAAGTGTAGGTTTTATCCAGCGCCACACGTTTTAGCAAAAGGTTTTTATAATCCACTTCAAAGGTGTAAAGCACATCGGTAAAATAATCCGTATTGTTTTGCCCGATTGCCAGCGCCCTGCCCTGACGGTTATTTTTTGGCGCCACTGCTTCTCCTTCAATTTTTAATATCGAATAATCTTCTTTATTAACGGTAATTTTTCCTTTAAACGTACCGGCATAATAATCGCCTGTAGTTGCCAGCGAAGGTACTTTCGAGCTAAAGGAAATCACCCAAAATTCTTTTCCTTCTATTACGGGTTGGCTTTCCAGTGCCAGCTGATAATCGTTTAACAACGCAGGGCTTAAAACACCCGATGCCGAACGCACCCAGTCGAATCCCAACAAATCGTCGAGGTATAATTGTGCGCTTGAAAAGCTGTAATCTGCGTCGCTCTGCTCTTTTGTAACCGAATAGTTCCGAGCCTTAAAAGCATCAGCTTTTGAAGGACTTGTGTAACCTGTTTCGTCGTAAAGCAATACCGTTGCAATTTGCGGCGATTTCACCTGCCCGTTAACCGCCTTTTCTTTTGAATAAGCAAAGTGCATATTAAACGGCCCCGAACCATAATTGTATTTAATATTATCTGAAGCCAAACGTAAAATGCGAATCAAAACTTTATTTTGAGCAGCAACCCCCACCTCTTCAACGTCGTACGATTGCGACTCTAATTTTATCACTGCAAATTCTTTTGAAAAAAGATCTTTTACCGGAAATTGTTTGTTGGTAAAACCCACTGCCGAAAAGTAAATGGCTTTATCCACCATATCTTCAGGAATCTTCAACTCAAAATTTCCTTCGCTGTCGCTGGCGGTACCAAAAAACGTACCTTCCAGTCCAATATTGGTATACGAAACCGGGCGATTTGTATTGGCATCAACCACTTTCCCTTTAATGGTGTGTGCTACCTTCGATCCGCTTTGCCCCAACGCCGTAAGGGCTACAAAAACTGTAAAAATGAGTATAATTGTTTTCTTCATGACCATCAATTTTAAAAAATAAAAGTAAGAAATAAATACCATTCCTCCCTAGTTAAACGTTGTATTACCCAATTATTATTGTGTATCTTTGTTTTGAACATAAAAAGATCGTTATGAGTAGAAAATATATCATTCTTGTTATCAGTGTAGTTTTGATCGGACTGTCGTCGTGTGTATCAAAAAAGAAATACCTCGAAATGGAAGCCGGCAGATTAAAAGCCGAAGAACTTTCGAGAAAACTCGATGCCGAGAACAATGCCAAAGCCGAACGTATTAAAGCTTTGATTGCCGATTTTGAGGCCATGAAAAACGAGTTAATGGAAAGCAATGCCATGAAGGAGCAGGATATTGCCGAGCTGAAAAAAGAAGTGGCCGGGCTGAATGAAGAACTCAGCAGCAAACAGGAATCGTTGCAGGAAACCAGCTTTAATCTTGATTTTGAAAAACAACGATTAACCAACGCGCTGGAAAGCAAAGAAGCGTCGATAAAATCGTTACAAAACGAAGTAAACACGCTGGAAAGCGAAGTTTCTGAGAAGAACTCGGCCATCGATCAAAAGAACTTTGAAATTAACCGGTTAAACCAGGAAGCAAAAGTTCTGGAAGGAAAAATTAAAGCTGGCGATGATAAGCTAAATACGCTGCAGGGACAACTTGATAATGTTCGTTCGGTAACACAGCAATTGCAAAATCAGCTTAAAGAAAAGGATGAACAGATTACCAAACTTACCAACCAGGTTAAGTTGCTGAAAAGCGAGATTGGCAGTTAATTCTTTTTGTTTAACAGGGCCGGAACGTCAAAAAAAAATCTGAAAAAAAATTAACAAAACGAGCACTTGCTTGTTTAAAGAGGTTAGAATAATGAGCCGTTTTAATTAACTGTGTTTATTATTTGATTGCAAAAATTAATGAAAGTTTACCCTTTCATTGGGAAGGCCTGGTCATCACCGGGCTTTCTTTTTTACTTCAACTTTGTAAAGGGAGAAAAAAAGGTACCTGCAACGCAAATACCTTTTTAAGTGTCTGAATCTAACATGCTTCTATGAAAAATTGCGTTTTGCTATTCCTCGTCATTATCAACCTTGGCGGTTGGTGCGTCACCCTGCTCGAACCACATTCGGTTACCAACGCTATAATACCTGTCAGCTAATTTAGGATTAGCCTCCAGCTCAGCAGTTGAATAGGGTAAATAAGGCACAATTACGTCGTCGCCTTTTTCCCAGTTAGCAGGTGTGTATACAAATTTCGATTCGGTAAGCTGTAAAGCTTCTACCATCCGAACAAATTCATTCATATTTCGTCCAACTTCTACCGGGTAGAAATTCACCGAGCGTACAATATTTTTATCATCGATAATAAATACGCCCCGAACATCACGGTCAGTGCTCTCCTCATCGTGTAACATTCCGTACAAACGCGACACCTTTGCGTCAGGATCTTCAATTATCGGGAAATCGATATTAACCGTCCCGCGTTGTTTATAGTCCAACTCCTCCAGATGAGCTTTCCACATCTTATGTAACACAATATCATCTGTGGAAACTACGGCCAGCTCAACACCCAATTTTTTGAATTCTTTTTGCAGGTGTGCCAATTCCAGTAACTCAGACGAGCATACCGGAGTGAAGTCGGCCGGGTGGCTTAGCAGGATTTTCCAACTACTTCCGAAATCATTTGGAAAAGTAATTTTTCCGTTGGTTGTGTTTGCACTAAATTTTGGAGCTTTTGATCCTATTAAGGGGATTTTGTAGTCGCTTGCGCTTACTACTCCCACGGCCAGAATCACAGCCAAAAAGGTAAACATTAATTGTTTCATAACTTTGAATATTAAATGATTGCGACACTAAAATACAATCATCATATCCGCCATTTTATGTTGAAGAACATATTTTTAATGTGACCAAAAACATTGCGTTTGATGCTTCGCCAACACCAAACCCATTAATTAACGAGATTGCAAGCAATATCTTGTTTTTGATTACACTTTAAAGATATTTATATCTTTTTATATTCAATATGAAAGTTGAGGAATGTGCAAATTAAATACTTATTTGTATTCTATTAACAAATCATTGATTATTTGTCGAATTTTTGGTTCAATTATTCGAGTTCGTAATCCAGCTTAAATAATTTGGAATACTGCACAATCGACTCCCTCACCTGGTATTCCGTGGCTGTGTACGGAAGTACATTTTGCCCGTTAAACCACATCATAAAAGTATCGGCATAAGCCTCATTCAAACCGGTAAGCTTCATCACCATTTCTTTATTGTAGTTTCTCGAATGCATTTCCCAGTTTTTCATTATCGCCATATCCTCGCGTACCTGGCGTTTGCGTTTTTCGCGTTTACCGTAATATTGTGCAAACGATAAAGGACTTACCAGCGCCGCAATGATCGGAGGTTTTTCATTAAATGCATCGCCTCTCAAGGTTGGGTCAAGGTCTGTTGGATTTCCGTGGTCGAAATAGTCCAGCTGCCGGGCTTCACCTTCAACGGTAACTTCGCCTACATTATAAAGTACAGGATCCATATAAAAGGTTAGCATTTCGTAGCCGGTGTAATAGGATGGCACTTTCAGGATAAAAGTTTTGTAACCCACAGAAGTAACTTCGAGTGAATCGATATTAAGCATCTCCAGCGTAAAAATCCCCTCACCGTTGGTAATTGTTCCGCTGTGTGTACGGTGGTTAATAATGTTGGCATAAGGTACTGCTGAACTATCGGAAGAACTCAGGATTTTTACTTTCAGTTCAATCAACATCGGATCAACCGGATAATTCTCATCCTGAGCCCAAACTGAAAAACTCATCAAAACGATTAATAGCAGCAGTAAATATTTATACATAAGTGCGTAATTCTATTCCGTTTGCAAATCTATGCAAAAGAATTTAACCATTTTGAAGATAACACTATTTAACTGGTTTTTAACAGATGTTAAGGGGATATAGGGAAATAGTCATAGCATGACTTAGAGTCATACTATGACTATATTAATTATTTCATTGAAGCGATGCGCTCTTCCAAAACTTTAATATTGGCTTCGGCATCGGCTTGTTTTGCTTTTTCTTTGGCAACAACCGCTTCGGGCGCGTTATTTACAAAACGTTCGTTACTCAGCTTTTTCATTACCGAATTCAGGAATCCTTTGGCGTATTTCAACTCCTCTTCCAGTTTTTCCAACTCTTCTGCCACATCAATAAATCCATCAAGCGGAATATAGAAACTGGTTGATTTTACACGGAACGAAGCTGCTCCCTTAACTTCTTCGTCAACAATAGTGAGTTCAGTAAGATTACCCAGTTTTATAAGAATGCTGTTGAATTTGGCATCAAAACCTTTGTCGCCTTTTTGCACCGAAAAATCGATAGCATCTTTAAAGGCAATATTTTTGTCTTTACGGATTTTACGAATTCCCGAAACCGCTTCTTTTACATCTTCGAAAGTGGCAAGCAGTGTAGCATCGTAGCTGGTATTAGCCGGCAACTGACTGATCATGATACTTTCGCCTTCTTTGCGCTCATCAAGCAACTGCCAGATTTCTTCGGTAATAAAGGGCATAAACGGATGCATCAGTCGCAACATCTGGTCGAACAGCTCAAGAATTTCTGCATAAGTCTTGCCATCAATCGGTTGCTGATAAGCTGGTTTTACCATTTCAAGCAACCACCCCGAGAACTCGTCGCGAACAGTTGTGTAAACCGTCATTAAGGCTTCCGAAATTCGGAAAGCATCAAACTGCGTATTCAACGTTTCTACCACCTGAGCCAGCTTATTTCTAAACCACTCCATGGCCAGTTTCGAATGTTCCGGTTGTTCTATTTCGTTTGAAACCTCCCAGTTTTTCACCAAACGGAAGGCATTCCATATTTTTGTAGAAAAACCGGCTCCCTGTTGCGGCAAACTTTCGTCGAAAAGTAAGTCACCACCTGCAGGAGAACAAAGTAACATTCCCACACGAACACCGTCGGCACCGTACTTGGCAATCAAATCCAGCGGATCGGGTGAATTACCCAGCGATTTCGACATTTTACGACGTTGTGCATCGCGCACCATTCCGGTAAAATATACGTTCTTGAACGGGAAATCATCGCGGTATTCGTAACCGGCAATAATCATCCGGGCCACCCAGAAGAAAATAATATCGGGCGCTGTAACCAAATCAGAACTTGGGTAATAATAGTTTACCTCTTCGTTCTCCGGCTCACGAATTCCATCGAAAACCGCAATCGGCCACAACCAGCTCGAGAACCAGGTATCCAAAGCATCTTCGTCTTGTTTTAAATCGGCAGCAGTCAATTCTACATTTCCCGATTTTTCTTTTGCCAGCTCCAGCGCTTCTTCGGCTGATTCGGCACAAACATAAGTTCCGTCGGGCAGGTAGTACACCGGAATTTGGTGTCCCCACCACAACTGGCGGCTAATACACCAGTCTTTGATGTTGCCCATCCAGTGTTTGTAGGTATTTTTAAATTTCGGAGGATGAAAACTGATAGTATCGTTCATCACGTTCTCCAAAGCCGGTTTTACCAGTTCTTCCATTTTCAGGAACCATTGCGCCGACAATTTTGGCTCGATGATCACATCGGTGCGCTCTGAGAATCCTACCTTATTAGTGTAGTCTTCTATTTTAGCCAGGTTTCCTGCTTTCTCCAGTTCAGGAACAATTTTATCGCGAACAACAAAACGATCTTCGCCGACAAACAACTCAGCTTTTTCGTTTAGCGTTCCATTATCGTTAAAAATGTCGATGGAAGGCAGGTTATATCTCAGGCCGATTTCGTAGTCATTAATGTCGTGGGCCGGTGTAATTTTCAAACATCCGGTACCAAATTCCATATCTACGTATTCATCCTCGATGATCGGGATTGAACGGTTGATCAACGGTACCAAAACACGTTTCCCTTTCAGGTGCGCAAAACGTTCGTCGTTCGGGTTTACACAAACGGCAGTATCACCCAAAATTGTTTCCGGGCGTGTTGTTGCAATGGTTACGAAACCTTCTTCGCCTTCAATTTTATAATTCAGGTAGTAAAGTTTACCCTGCATTTCTTTATAGATCACTTCCTCATCAGAAAGTGCAGTTTTAGCTGCCGGGTCCCAGTTTACCATTCGTACACCGCGGTAAATCATTCCTTTATTAAACAGGTCGACAAAAACTTTGATTACCGATTCGCTGCGGGCTTCATCCATGGTAAAAGCTGTACGATCCCAGTCGCACGAGGCACCCAGTTTTTTCAGCTGCTCGAGGATAATACCTCCGTGTTTATCGGTCCATTCCCAGGCATGTTTCAAGAATTCGTCGCGCGAAAGATCGTACTTGTCAATTCCTTCAGCATTTAGTTTGTTTACCACTTTGGCTTCGGTAGCAATCGATGCATGGTCGGTACCCGGCACCCAGCAGGCGTTTTTACCGGTCATTCGCGCACGGCGGACCAGAATATCCTGAATGGTATTGTTAAGCATGTGCCCCATGTGCAACACGCCGGTTACGTTTGGCGGCGGAATTACAATCGTGTAAGGTTCGCGCTCGTCGGGTGTGGAGTGGAAATATTTGTTATCCATCCAGTATTTGTACCATTTATCTTCAACCTCGGCCGGGTTGTACTTGCTCGGAATTTCCATCTGACTCATCTTGAAATATCTAGCTAAAAATTTGAGGTGCAAAAGTACAATTAAAAGTTTAGAGTTCAATGTTCAACAGGAAGAGTTTAGGTTCTGAAGGTTGAGAATTAAAATATACTGTGGTTAACCCTCTGTTAGATTCATCGAATGCCTATTAGCCTTTTCTTTTTTCAGCACTATAAACCGCGCTAAAGTACGGTGCAATCCTCAACACCCACAACCCGCAAATTGCTGACATATAGAGTCCTGCTAAGTTTTCACCCGTCCAGTAACATTTTTACCCTCCCTGTTAAACAGGAACAGCTGATTCTCCAACAGGACACTCAAAAAGTTAACAAGACGGCGATAAAACCTGCAGGAAACAAAAAACCACGAACAGGGTAGTTACTACTACACCGTCCGTGGCTGAATTATATATGTTATCGGTTTTTCTTATTGTCGTGCAACCTCACCATGGTAGCCCAGGTCGAGGCCTTTCTTTTCGTCCATGCGTCCTACTTTTACAGGCACAAAGCGATTAATTGTTTTTAACATGCCCCAGGTAAATACAAAACCCCAGGCCGACGCAAAAACTATTGCCGTAATCTGTTTCAGGAAGAAGCTAAATCCACCTCCAAAAAACAAACCGTCGGCACCATTGGCGTTAACGGCTGTGGTTCCGAATAAGCCCAGAAGAATGGTTCCAAGAACACCTCCAATTCCGTGCACACCCCAAACATCAAGGGCATCGTCCCAGCGTTGACGCTCAACAAATTTAACTGCCTGGTAGCACACCATTCCGGCACACAGGCCAATAAACATAGCTGTTCCGAGCGTAACGTAACCTGCAGCAGGAGTAATTGTTGCCAGTCCGGCCACAGCACCGGTCATTAACCCTATAAAAGTAGGCCGTTTTTTGCCGGTGGTCCACTCAATTCCCAGCCAGGTAATAGCTGCCACCGATGCGGCCACATCAGTATTTAAAAAGGCCTGTGCGGTAACAGCATCCACGTCCAGCTCGCTTCCGGCGTTAAAACCGTACCAACCGAACCACAGTAAACTGGTTCCGATAGCCACCAGCGGAATATTGTTTGGGCCGCTGCTCTTTTCGGCGCGTGCACCAACAAAAAATACCGATGCCAAAGCAGCAAAACCGGCGGTTGCGTGCACCGTAATTCCACCTGCAAAATCAAGAACTCCCCATTCGGCAAGGATTCCACCTCCCCAAACCATATGCACAAAGGGATAGTACACAAAGATTTGCCAAAGAACCAGAAAGATGACGTAAGCCTTAAAAGTTACCCGGTTGATAAAAGCTCCGGTAATCAGCGCAGGAGTAATAATGGCAAACATCATTTGGTAGGCCACAAAAATATATTCCGGGAAATTACGATCGGCCGACAAGGGCGTACTCGATGTAACTCCGTTCAGAAAAGCTTTATCGAAATTTCCAATGATGCCGAAAAAATCGTTTCCGTCGACCAGGGTTCCACTAAAACACATAGAGTAGCCAAAGCTTATCCACAGAATAGTTGTTATACCTAACGACACAAAACTCTGCATCATAATACTCAGGATATTTTTTTTACAGCCCAAACCGCCGTAAAAGAAAGCCAGTCCGGGAGTCATTAACATTACCAAACTGGTAGCCACAATCATAAAGGTAGTCAGCCCTTTGTCAAACATCATATTCTTAATTCTTTTTTGATTTCGATGACCAAAAATAGAATATGACTTTAATAATTTGACAGTTTTAAAGCTTTCCGAAAATCATTTATTTACTTTTTCGCGCATTTTTCTGACATTTTAAAAGTCCGCAAATACATTTTACAACAACTCATTAAAACAGGGTCCAGGTTTCGAACGATTCATTTTCAACCCGGATTTTTAAATTTTGGACGGGGTGAATTTTTTATCGAACAAAAAATAGCTGCAAAATTTGAAATTGAATGGGGTTAAAGTCAAATTCAGAAAAAAGGAAAAACATGAAAAAGCAGTGAAAACGATGACAAATCTCACCTTTTTTAAATTCGCTCTAAATTAGTACCTGTTAAACTTGAATTAATATTAGCCACACTTATCAGTACCAATTTGCCGAGCTCGCGGGATAATCACGACTATTTCAGCTGACAAAAATTCCAACGCGGATAAAAAATTAATGCTATGAAAAGGAAAGGCGTAAATCTCTTGTTCAATTATTCCGTTTAGTTAGCTCTTTACGGGAAAACAGAACAAATTTAAAAATTCTGTATCCCTGTACAGTTCTTGTTTAAGCCTGATTTTTGAGAACAAAATTTGCCCTAAAGAATTAAATACTCTTTTATCTTATTTATTTTTTCCATAACTTGTTAACGATAAACACAGTTTTAAGGAAAGGAACACCATTAAATCAAACCATTCCGAATTATTATCCATTAAACACAAACTCTATTTAACTATGTATTCATACCGGACGCAATTTACAACACCATTCTAAAAATAAATAGCATTCATCATTAGTCGTTGTCTTCACCAAAGAAAGACAAGACTCCATCTATAAATCCTTACATAATACATTATGAAAAACTTTACTTATCCGGAAGTATTACTTCCAAGTTGTTTAACCAGAAAAGTCGGCAATAAAATTGCGTTATTGCTGGCTTTTACTCTACTATTGCCTGTATTGGCAAGCGCTCAGAGAGCATACCCTGACTTGGTTCTAACCGCATCTTCGAATGGATCTGATTATCAAATCAGCTTTTCGTATACCGGAGGAGGCGTTGTTGAATGCCAGGAAAGTGAAGTGTATAAGATCGGAATTTATTTGAATTCCTGGGAAACCGGTCTTCAAAAGGAATTTACCGGATCAGGCTATAAAAGCTCCTGGTCTGGAACTTTGGCAGTTGGCCCTTCAAAGAGTGGCAGTTGGCGTGCCCGTTATCAAATTAGCGAAGATTGTGGATGGGCCTGGTGTAACTGTGTAGCCTGGGCGTGGAGCGACTGGAAATCCGCAAGTACAACTGCTATTAAATCTCCAACAAGTATTACAGCTTCCAATCAGGAATTTTTCGATAAAATCGTTTTGAACTGGTCCAAAGGAACTAATATTCCTGATGCAAACGTTGGCTACAATATATACAGGGGAACAACCGCCTACGACCGAACCTTGGTTGCACAGGTTGCCGGAAATGCTCGCACCTGGACCGATGAAACAATTGTTCCAAACGATGTATATTATTACTGGGTAACCACCTTTACCGACGATTGGGGAAATCATGAATCACCAAGAAATAGCTCAAACGCCGTTCTTGGAAAAGCAAAAACTTTTAACGTTAACGCATCCGACGGAACATATACTAACCGTGTGAAAGTAGAATGGGACGACTTGTCGGAATTTGCAGAGGAATTGCGTATTGAGCGCAGTGTACCTGAAAGCAGCCAAAAGGAAGAGCTGGCGATTTTGAGCAAAAACGCCCAGGCTTACAGCGACGATGGTGCCATTCCTGGTTACAAACATACCTATTATGTAACACCAATTCACGCAACACGAACCTTCCCTACCCTTAACGACGATGGATACTCCAAACCAAACGGCACCATTAAAGGTACGGTTAAGTCGATTTTGAGTGTTGGAGTAGAAGGAGTTCAGGTATGTGCGATTCCGGTAACACCAAATTTACCGGCCGGAGCATTGTCTATTCCTTCAGGAGGATATTGTACAACTACCGATGTTGACGGCTACTACGAAATACGCAACATTTATTATTACGATGAAGCTGAATTTATAGTGGTACCTTACAAAGACGGACCAAACGGACCACATATTTTTACTCCCGACACCATAACCCGTGTACTCGACCTGAATTCGAAACTTAGTTCGGGCGCCAACTTTACCGATGAGAGTGTTTTCTCTATGGCCGGTAGAGTTGTGTATCCAAAATCAACCGCAGCCGAATGCGGTGTGCCTGAGGTTGAAATTCTGATTAACGGAGAAAGCCGGGGAATTTTTACCGATGCCAACGGCGATTGGAGTTATGCCATACAGGAAGAAGGAGATTACACCTTTACTCCCGAGTTTTTGCATCATACTTTTGAGAATCCATCAGGACAACCTTCTACCTCATTTTTTGTGGCCGGCGATTCGTTGAACATCAATTTTACCGATACACAAACCGATACCATTTTTGTGAAAGTACAAACGGGGTGCGAAACTCCGGTAGCCGATTCAGTGAAAATACAACTTACTTCGCCGGGCAACTGTTTTAATACCACTTATTATACCGATGCAAATGGTTTGCTTACCATTCCCGATCTTCCGGCACGTGAATACGATGTGCAGGTGGTTGAACTTGATCCGGTGAATTCGAACATATTCGACCAAATTGGTTATAAACCAATACGTATTGACCTTACCGTGCGGGATACAGCAGATATGGTGGTTGAACGCGACAGCCTGGACATTACACCGGCCGATACCATCTTCCTGCCCAATGGAACAACAAGTATCACTCCTGCCGACACTACATTAGTGACGGTTACCGATACAACACGAGGGGAAGTGATTCCTGAAGCGAATTTTATTTACCACTCACCTCTCAACATTCAGGTTGATTTTGCCGATGCAGGCGCACAAGTGGTTAATTGTAGCAGTGGAGCGATTACTTTAATGCAGCAAAACGATACTTATACCCTGGTTTTTGAAGTGAACGAGTCGATGGGCGACTGCCCCGTAAATGAAGGATATTTGCGCATTTTTGACTTTGTTGCCGACCGTGGAGATGAGCCAATTGAAGTGCCTATTGTAAACGGTTTTGCAGTTTACACCACACAAGCCGGATTACCCGAAATTGCGGAGAGTGCCGAGCACAATCATGAAAAACTGTTGTATGTGGTTCCTGAAGTTGGATTTTTAGACGCCACTCCGCAGGAATACTGGATAATGGTTGAAGGTGTTAAAACACAGGCGCCGTCATTTATTACAAAATCTCCCGAGATGCCAATGCTGGTATTACACGACCCTCCCGGAGACAACAGTTATTCGTACGTTCAGGAAGGCAAATCCTACAAAAGCTTTAATACATTCGAAATGCTTGTGGGTGGAGAAGCAGGAGTTTATGCGAACCTGTTGATCGGAGCTAAAGTACTCACTCCTTTTTCTAGCAATGGATTTGGAACTCAGATTAAATTTAGCGCAGTAGCCGGAAGGGATAATTTTAACCGCAACGGTGTTGAAACCACTATCACTTTCAATGAAACCTTTTCAACTTCCGATTTGGAGAATCTTACCGGAAATGATGGTGATGTGTACATTGGTGCTTCGTTTAACCAGGAATATGCACTGGGAGACGAGCTGACCTTTAATACAGCAACCTGTCAGGCAGAAATAAAAACTGTTCCGACTATTGATGTAACCGGTTTTGCGACAACTTTTGTTTATACCGAAACACACATTAAGAACACCTTGCTTCCAACTCTCGGAGTACTGCGTAGCGCCTTGATTGCCGGTCGCGATACCAGTCTGATGTCACCAGAAGAAAAAATGCAGGCTAACCAGTTACTGGCTGATAGTTTGCACTGGGAGGAAGTGTTGGCACAAAATGATTTGAACAGAGGAGAAGATGCCGTATTTAAAGAGAATATTTCGTTTAGTGCCGGTGCGCCGTATACCAACGAGTATACCACCGACACCACAAATTCTGCATCATTCGAATACTCTGCATTTATAAATACAGAATTAGCAGCGGGAATAAAACTTGATAATGAATCCGGCGCCTGGTTTGATAGTGAGATTGGAGTTATGGCAAAGTTCAGGTGGGCAAACACCTTTAATCAGGGCAACGATACCACTTATTCCCGAACCGTTGGATATATTCTTTCCGACAACGATATTGGCGATTTCTTTAGTGTCGATATCCTGGAGGATAAAGCCTATGGTGTACCTGCTTTCAATCTGAAACTGGGAACTTCAAGTTGCCCGCACGAACCCGGAACACAACCGCGCGATGATGCCCGAATCACTGTGTATCCACCACAGATTAACAACGTTCCGATAGGTGGACAGGCGGTGTTTACAGCCAATTTGTTAAACGAAAGCCAGAGTCGGGAAACCCGTGAATACCACGTAAAAGTAGTATCTACCACAAATCCTGATGGTGCCGTTGTAAAATTAGGTGGTACATCAATCACCAATAGTGGAGCTTCCTATTTTCTGCAATACAACCAAACGGCAAACATTGCACTTACCGTTGAACGCGGACCGATGGCTTCCACTTACGATTCGATTGGTATTATGATGTATCCGCCATGTGAATATTCACTATGGGAGGATGGCGGCAGTGTTACAAGCGCCGATACGGCCTGGATTTTTGTCGATTTCCAGAGCGAGTGTTCAAATGTAGCCTTGCACCTGCCGGGCGATAACTGGCTCGTGAACAGCAACAACGACAACAAACTGGATGTGGCTTTTACGGGCTACGACCGCAACAACGAAAACCTGCAAAGTATTACCCTTCAGTATAAACGTCAGGGTGAAGGCTGGGTTGATGATGTTACCATTGACAAGGAATTACTTTTGGAAAACTTTTTCGATTACGAGTTTGATGTTTCCGGCCTTACCGATGGCAACTACAGTTTACGCGCCAAAGCAAATTGTGGAATCGAAGGTGGAATTTCATATTCTTCCGAGCAGTGGGGAATTATCGACCGTTCGTCCATTGCTCCTTACGGAACGCCTTCGCCGGCCGATGGCTACCTGCGGTACGGGCAGGAAATAAGTGTTGTTTTTGATAAAGACATCAATTGTAATTTTGAAAGTTATTCAGGTGCAGCACCAAACATCCGCCTTTTCCTTGAAGATTCCACTGAAATTCCGATAACTGTTCAGTGTTCTCAAAACGAAGATGGAATTATTCTTGCGCCCAACGACGATCTTTTTGCACAACCATCGCTCGAGGGGAAACGTGTTTATGCCGTAGTGGAAGGAGTTCAGGATATTTTTGGGAATGTACAAGACTACAAAACCGAGTGGTCGTTCCTGGTGAATGTTAGCCCGGTGTCGTGGAATCCTGAAGAGGTTCATATAACCGCAGAAGAAACAGAGCTGGTGGTACTGAGCGCAAATCTTGACAACAGCGCCAATATAAGCAAATCGTTTACCATTGAAGAGTACCCCGACTGGCTGATGCCTTCGGTAACTTCGGCTTCGGTATTGGGAGGAAATAGTTTTACCGTTCAATTCTTTGTTGTCGAAGATTTGTTACCCGGATTTTATGAGGGAGAAGTAACTGCCATAATCGACGGTTCGCCCGAAGTACTCATGGTATCGCTTGAGCTGTATGCCGAAGAGATCGACTGGAGTGTAAACCACCCCGATTTCCAGTACAATATGAACATTGTGGCTCAGTTTAGTTCTGACGACAGCGATGAAAACCTGTCGACCGGATTACGCGATAAGATTGCGGCTTATGTTGATGGTGAATTGCGCGGTGTTGGTAACATCATGTATGTTCCTGAACTCAGCAAATACGCCGCATTTATTACTATATCGGGAAATCTGGCAGGCGAAAACGGAAGTTTGCTCGAGGCCGAAGATTACGTGGATGACCTGAGTGTGCAGGACATTACTTTTACCGAAGATGGCAAAACGTATGAAGCCACACGTTTTAAGAAAAACAACTGGATCGACTTTGATGTTTATGCAACAAAACCAGGCATTTTCACGGCCGAGTTTAAAGCTGCAGGAAGCAAAGCCGGCGATGTTGATGTTTATGTCGACGGAAATCCGGGCACAAGCCTAACGATCCCTGCTACCGGAAGTACCTATGCAATATACACTGCTCACTTCGAGGTTCCGGCCGGTGCGCATACACTGCGCATTCAGTCGACCAGTGCTGAATTCGATCTCGACTGGATCAATTTCCCCGAGTATCATGTTCGGAATCAGCATACTACTGAAGTCATCAAATTCAGAATGTGGGATGGTTTAAACGGCATTGAATTTGGCGCTATTGAAGAACTCACCTTCTTTAATGACGGAGTGGTTGGAAACGCAGAAGAGCCTTTCATTTTACATCCGGCAGGAGGTATTCAGCAACGAATGCTGGCAAAAGGATGGAACTGGATATCGGTAAATAAAGAAAGCAACGACATGAGTGTAGGCAAAGTGTTCGAGAGCCTTACTCCACCAACTTCGTTAAACGATATTACACTGAAATCACAGTCGGGATATTCGCAGTTTAGTCAAATGACTGGCTGGCAGGGAACACTCTCTGATGTTGATATCAAAACGGGTTATATGATATTCCTGAGTGCCCATGGCGACACCCTGAGCCTGATTGGAAATGAACCTGAAACGGATGTAAGTATTCCGTTAAATCCGAAGTGGAACTGGATCGGCTATCCAAAATCAGAGATCTTACCCATTGATAGCGTGTTGGAGCTGCTTTCGGCTGGACCGGGAGACGTAATTAAAAGCCAGTACGAATATGGCGAATACAACCAAAGCACGGATTCGTGGGTTGGCGATCTGAAATTCTTCCAACCGGGACTGGGTTATAAGTTGTTTGTTGGAAATAGCGACAACATCACAATAATGAAATCGGGTAATACAGATGAGCTCTTCCTGAAACACGAGTATAACATGACCCTGACAGCGATTGTTGATTTTGGGGAATTTCCAACTTCCGACAGGTACAGGATTCAAACCTATATCAACGATCAGCTGCGTGGCGATGTTCCGCTTTCGTACCTGAATCCGATAGACGAATACATGGCATTTGCAATGGTTTACGGTGACCGTTCAGACATTGGCGAAACGGTTAAAACAGTGTTATGGGACGAATACAACCAGAAACAAATTCAGCTGGTTTCGCCTGACTTAAACTTTACCATCGATAAGATTAATGGTACGGTTGATAATCCGGTTATTCTTTCGATAGCTGAAGACGAACTACTTCCCGAGGATGAAGGACAGTATAACTTTAATAACTATCCAAATCCTTTCCGAAGTAATACTACTATTCAGTACACCATTCCGGAGGACACGCATGTTATGCTAACAGTAACAAATTCTGTTGGCAGAGAAATCAAGCGTATTGTTGATGTGGAACAAATAGCAGGGCAATACAGCTATGATTTCAATGCGGCTGGCCTGGCTGACGGTATTTATTATTGCACACTTAAAACAAATGATTTTGTAGAGACTAAAAAACTGATTCTGTTAAAGAAATAGAAGCGTTTGTTTTGAAATAGAAAAAGGTGGCCGTTTTGTTCGGCCACCTTTTTTATGTGGAAAAATATCTGCTAAAGATTAATTTTGATCGCCAGGACCTAAGTTTGGATTCGCATCAATTTCTTCTTGCGGAATTTTAAATATCCACTCATCATTAACCGATGGTTTATCTTGCTGGAATCCGCTTTGGTACAAACCGGCAGAAGCACCGGAACCACCATCTGCAGCATGGTCAATTCCTTCGTCCCAACGTATCTTATCCGTGTAAAGAAATCCTTCTCCCCATAATTCTAAAGCTCTCTGGAACTTAATGTGCTCCATCAATTTTTCTTTAGTATCGTACATAGTAACATCATAAGCGCTGTCGCGTTCTTCGCCCAACGGTTTTAATGCATTTTGTGCAGCTTCAATATTGCCTAACATGGCTTCTGCTTCTGCTTCTATCAAATACATTTCAGAAGAACGCATTAAAATAATATCATCCGGATCAGTCGTTCCAGGCGATTTTTGTCTCATTTTTACGTGCATATACGGATGCGTATTATGCCGGGAAGTCCACCCGTAAACACTGGCAAGTCTGTCAATTTCTGCTTCAAATTCTTCTTCTGTTGTATACAATGGGTTGGTATTATTATCCCAGCCGCCCATTCCGTTAGCCGCAGAAGTATTTGAGTTTGGAGCATCTTTTAAGAACAACCCTTTCCTGTAGTCAGTATCCGGAATTTGAGCGTATAACCGCTTATCCATAATTTTAGGATTATTTCGATTTTGGCTCCCATTAAATGTATTACACATTAAATAAAAATACGAACGGAAAAAAGTTGTTTCAGTACTAATTACATTACTTCCCCAAATAACTTCAGGAAGTAAGGTTGAATTAAAGCCTGAATAATAATCATCCTTATCCATAATTGGATAATTCTGACGTGCCATCACCGCTGCATCCGCTGCTGTTCTCCATTCCCCCATGTTTAATGCTATGCGAGCTTTTAAACCATACGCAACGTCAATATTTAGTTGAGATTTGTCGGATGCATTACCGGTTGGCCTTGCAGTTGCTCCCTCAAAATAACTTATAGCACTATTAATATCTGATACACACTGATCATAAATTTCTTTTACTGTAGACCTGGGCTCACTTGTAAAAGGAGCTTTGGAAGCAAATAATAAAGGCACGCCTGGATCTGTGGCCGGGTTGCCAATCAGATAGCCTTTAGCAAAGTGCTGAACCAATGAAAGATAGGCATATGCTCTGTAAGTATAGGCTTGTCCTATAATTTCTTTAAATTTTGCATCTTCAGCGATAGTGCCTTCAGCTGCTTTATTTATAATGGCGTTGGCACTGGCAATGATATGATAGCGTTGATACCACAACTGTTTAGTTGTTAAAGATGTTTCCTGATTATGAGAAATCCATTGTGTATCGTCTTGCCAACCCAAATTGTTTGCCCTGGCACTGTGAATTACACCGCCTGCTAAATTATCTCCTAAAGGAATCCAGTAATGATTTCCTGACCTTTGGCTATCTCCTCCCGAAAGCATGGTTTGTGGCTGAGCATATAATAAACGATGCAGGCCATTTAAAATAAGTGCCATATTTTCAGCAGATGCCAATGCATCACCAGAAGAAATAGCATCTGTTGGTTTTGTTTCCAAAAAGTCTTCCTGACACGATGTTGTTGCAATAGCTACTATTACAAGTAACAAGATTATCTTTTTAAACATAGTTATTATGTTTTAATTATTTTTTATGATTAAAATGTAACATTCAATCCAATCGAGAATACTCTCGATGGGTTAAAATCATTACCCTCAGGTGTTCCTGACAAGTTGTATTGAGGATCGAGTCCTTTCCGCTTACTTTTTAGATATAGATTCTCTCCGGTAAGTGATAATCTTAAATTGTCAACACCAATTCTCTCGGTAACAGAACCGTCAAAAGTGTAGCCTAAGCTAACATTTTTCAAGGTCCAGAAAGACGCATCTGTTAAAAAACGGGAAGACTGTGTTTGCACTAAATCAACATTTCCGTTTTCCATTCTGGGCACATTGGTTACATCGCCCGGATTTCTCCATGCATCCAAAATATCAGGATGAAGCGATCTACCATAAGTACCACTATGCATCATATTAGCATATCCATAGTCCAAAAATTTTCCGCCGATACCATATGTCATTAAAACATTCAGGTCGAATCCTTTATAACTAAAATAATTCGATACTGATCCTAAAACATCAGGTATGGAGTTGTCTCCTGTGTAGGCTCTTTCAGTTTCTTCCCAGTCATTTGTGGTTTCCTGATTCCCATTATCATCCAAAACAGGTACACTATTACCATCTTCATCAAATTCAAACATCCAAAACAATTGATCTCCTGTATCCGGATCTACACCTGCAGTTTGAAGGATATAAAAATCATAGATTGATCTACCTTCTGCCCATCTTTTTGAACCATCGATAAAAGGATCTGGAATTTTCGTAATCTCATTTTTAAACGTCGATGCCTGTACTGTCATATCCCATTTAAATTCCCCCTTGTCAATGATATGTCCGGTTAATCCTATTTCAATTCCTGAATTATACAGATCGGCAATGTTCGAAGGCACAGTATTTAAACCATTACTTAAAGGAATAGGTAAATCATAAAGCAGATCAGTTGAATTTTTCTTGTAATATTCAACCGAACCATCAATAAGGTTATTGAATAAACCAAACTCCAGGGCAACATCGAAACTGCCAACAGTTTCCCATTGCAAGTCGGCATTACCAATTTCTGACCAATAAATAGCAGGTTCTCCTGCGTTTGATGTCAATCCGTATCTAGGCTGAGATAAGAAGAAGTCGCCCAAATCATCGTTACCTACCTGACCATATGAAGCGCGGAGTTTTAAATGATTAACCCAGCTTACGCTTCTCATGAAGTCTTCCTGATCTATTCTCCAGGAACCGCCTACTGAATAGAAGTTACCCCATCTTGATTTTTTATCAAAAACAGATGAAGCATCTCTTCTTACTGACGCACTGATATAATATTTACCGTCGAAATTATAGTTGGCCCTTAAGAAGTAACCTTCAATAGTTTTTTCAGTAGTAGCACCACCTAAACTAATTGGCTCGGCAAAATTGTCAAATTCATAAATACCTGTAGCAACTTGTTTAATCGATGTACCATCGATACCCGAATAAATTCGCTGGAAGCTTTCATGTCCTGCAGTTATATCTACACTGTGAACCTCATTAAAGTATTTTTTGAATGTTAAAATCTGGTTGAAGTTTTCAACATCTCTCCTGTACCTGTCTTCTCCATATCTTCCGGTTGGTTGGGCATCGCCAATAATATGGTTTTCATATTCTTTTTCAAGACCTTCATTTATATCTCTACCGTAATTCAACCTAAGATTAAGCCCCTCAATTATTTCGAAGTCAGCAAAGAATCGAACTCCGTAGGTATTATTTCTTGTAGTTTCATCATTTAACATCAATTCCTGAAGAGCATGACGACCTTGATTTATCGGCCTTGAACCAATATTGTATTCAGAATAACCTTCACCGGCATCAAAAACAGGCTCTCCTCCGGCATCTAATACTATGTTTCCATCCAGGTCATTTACATATACAGGGTAAATTGATCCTATGTTTTTAGCAAATCCGAAAGGGTTTACAATACTACCTGTTCCTGCTGAAGTTGGACCGGCAGATTCGGTAAGAGTAATGTTTGCACTACCTCCTAGTTTTAACCAATCGGTGGCATCGAATTCGGCATTTAAACGCGAAGTAATACGATTAAAATTGGTTGTAACCACATATCCTTCTTCATCCAGGTACGAAGCAGAAAAGAATACTTTATGCCTGTCACCTCCTCCGGCAACATTAACATTGTAATTTGTTCTCAACCCGGTTTGTTCCATTTCATCATACCAGTCTAAGCTCTTATAAATTACGCTTGCTCCCGGATTTAACATTCCGTCAGTTCCAACAATTTGGTTATTGGCCACATTAAATGGGTTGTACCCTAAACTGTTGTAAATATTTGCGGAAGCATAGGCCGCATCTCCGCCACCAGCACTCGAATTTTTTAATGCCTGCCACATCATTTCATAGTACTGCCCCGGAGAAACTTCATCGTAGCTCGGAATACTCCGGCTAACAATACCTACCTGGGCAGATACAGAAGTTTTTATATCACCTTTAGTACCATTTTTAGTAGTAATTAAAACTACACCATTAGCAGCTCTTGATCCGTACAATGACGTAGAAGCAGCATCTTTGAGGATTGTAAAAGATTCGATATCTTCCTGGTTAATTGTATTTAACGAACCTTCATACTGTATACCATCAACAATATACAACGGATCAGAACTTCCATTAAGTGTTCCTACTCCACGAATAACAAGATTAGGTGAAGAACCAGGTTGCCCGGAGGCAGAAGTAAATTGTACACCTGTTGCTCTACCCTCAATTGCTGCAATCGGAGAAGTAACATTTCGTGATGATAATTCTTCAGCCCCCACTACATCGGCAGAGCCGGTAAATGCCTGCTTAGTTGATGTACCATAAGCAGTTACAATCACTTCATCAAGTCCTAAAACATCCGACTCAAGGTTAACATTAATTACAGAACCTGTTGCCGGCATTTCAACTGTTTTCATACCAACAAACGAAAACACAATTGTTTGCGCATCTGTTGGAATGTCGAAGGAATAAACACCATCAATATTGGTTACTGTACCAACGGTGGTTCCTTTAACACTTACTGATACACCCGGTATTGGAGTGTTGTCTTCAGAATTTAATACGGTTCCGGAAACGCTCCTAACCTGTGCACTTGCTATTTGTACACCTACTATAAGAGTACAAATAAGAAATAGCGTCAGTTTTTTCATTGAAAATAAATTTGATAGATTAATGAATAATTATGTATTGCACAATTATGTGCACATATACAATAGAATTAGTTGTACAGCCTAAATAGTTTTTGTTTTAAGTTTTAAATCCCATGAATATTCGGGATACCCGCAAATGAATCATTCGATTCAACCACATTCACAATTTACAATCATACTCGATTGTATTTTTTATCACTCTTATTTGCTCACAATTGTTAGACAATGCTGTAACCTTTTACCCCTAAAAAAGTTCACATTTAATTCTTAAAAGAGTTTCGATCTAATTGTTTACTACACGAAAACTCGTGTGATGCTGTGAGCCACTGTTTATATTTTCAATTTAAAATACGAATACACTGTTGTTCAACAAAATGCAACCAGTAATAATATACAGAGAATGAAGAAAAACGTTACAAATCTTACTCTTTTTTGCATGATACAATAACATTCTTTTTGTTTGCAAGCATTTGAAATGCCGGGAAAAATACAATTGAGAAACTTCGCAATATGAGGATTCAGCTAAATTGGGTTAGAAGTTCATTTACAACTGCAATGAAGGGATGAATAAATCGAAACCTATTATCCTCACCTACAACTTAAAAGAGAAACAATAGGATTTCATCAATAGAGAGGATGTAGAAATGGAATTATTATTTGAAGTAATGTATAAATGATCTGACAAGGACCTTGAAATGTGAAGGAGAAAAATTACATCTGATACTCTCTGTTGAACTAATATTCTACTCTCATCCGAGTATCGCACCTACTATTGCAACCTAGTCAATATTTTACTACAGACAAAGAATAGTCGGTCCAAATATCATTTATAATACCATTCAATTGTTCAAGAAATTAATAGTTTCAGAAAAGAATTCTTCAGGCTGCTCAATAAAAGCCCAGTGGCAACAATTTTTAACTTCGACGAGTTTTGAATTCGGAATCTTTTCACTCAAAACCTTTGAACCATTTATAGCCATTGGTAAATCTTTATCACCATAAGCAATTAAAGTGTTCGTATTGATTTTAATTATTTCATCAGTAATATCATAATTAGGGTGTTCGAAATTAAACTGTTGTTGTGGAAGCAATGAAAAGAGAGTATTTTCCATTATATTCTCAAATATATCTTTGTGCTTACTATAATCATGAAATGTTACAGTATAGGTATTCTTCCATTTTTCTTTTAATTTATCCACCGCACTAAGATTTCCTTTTTCAATTTCTTCACTTCGTTTAATCATGGTATCGAAACCACTTCTTTGCGATACCCAATTGCTCCAACTTCCTGAAACTTTTGGCCAAGTAGACATAACTATTAAGTGACTTAAATTCTCTCCATACTTTACGGCATACTTTAACGAAATCATCCCTGCATAACAATGACCATACAAATCAAATTTTTCAATACCTAGTTTTCGCCTGAAGTTTTCAAGTTCTTCTACATATTTGTCCATGCTATACTCGCTCATGGAATCTAAACGTTCTGACTTACCAAGCCCCCTTGGTTCCAGATAAATAACTGTTCTTTCCTCTTCCCAAGGTGATAGATATTCAACATAAACAGAACAATCACCTCCCCAGCCAGCAGAAGAAGGATAGACAATGAGTATTGGTCCTTGACCGCGAACTAAGTACCAAAGTTTTACTCCATCTATTTCAATATAATGTTCTCCTTTTAAAAGCAAGTCACTACTGTCATTTTGAGAGAAAAGACTTAATGTAACCAATAAAAGGCAAGAAAAAATTAATGCTGTTTTTTTCATGATGATGGGTATTTAATACATAATTACTATCAAATAATTATTGTGGTGATACAATATCTTTATTTAAGAGATTTTCAATAAAGGTAAATTGATATTTTATCGCCTCATCCCAGTAAGTTATAGAAGAGTGGCCCCCAGGCATTTCTATGTAAACATGAGGTATCTCACTGGTCATTAAGTCCTTGTGAAAACTCGAATTTATTTCATATAAGAAATCATCATAGCCACAACATATTAATAATCCAACTTTCTTTTCTTTTAATATATGAAGCATATTCAAAACTGAACATTCTTCCCAATTCTTAGGGTACGTTTCTGGGGAGCCAAGAAGTTTCGTTAATCCAAAATTATTAGGATCTACATTTAATTTGTAAACAGATAATAAATCGGGGGTTCCGCTTAAGCTTATAGCAGTACTCCATATTTCATCAGTTTTAGTTGCAAGATACATGGCGCCATAGCCCCCCATACTTACTCCAAATATAATTCGTCCATTTTTATTTGCTCTTGTGTTATATTCCTTATCAATATTGGTAATAAGCTCTTTACTTATGTATGTTTCATACATAATTCTACTATCAACAGGACTATCTATGTAAAAGCTATTTCCTGCATCAGGAAAAACGATTATAATTTTATTTTCATCCGCAAAATCTTTGAATATTGGGAAATTCGTTAACAACGAACTGCAATCGCGGCCAAAACCGTGAAGTCCATACAATACTCTAAATGAGTCACCTTCACTTTCATAACTATCCGGCAATACAATGACATTTTTTATGTCCTTTTGCATTGAATTACTGTAAATAGATAGGGTGTCAACTGTTGCCCCAAATGAGAGAAATGAGTGAATTAAAAAAATCAACAATATTATTTTTTTCATGATTTTAAGTTTTGGGATTATTTTTTTTCAACATTAGGCTTGAAAGTCACTTGTAAGTTGTCGTTTTGGATTGCATACAATTTTCTGTATAAAGATTGATTGATAATCAGTAGTTCCTTATTGGCCTATTCAGTATAAGATTCGTGAACTCTTAAAGCTTTCCATTCTCCACCTATTTCTTTAAATAGAGCTGAATAATAAATATGATAGTTCATCATTTCTTCTCCAGTTTTAAGTTTTAGATAGAAATTATATTCTCCAATAAGGTGAGCATATTCCTTTGATAAAGGAAGAACCTCTCTTTTAGTCCAGTTTAAGTTCGTTGAGTCAATACCAACAGAATAAAAGTCTGCAACTCCTTTTTCTAGTTCTTCACCAGGCAGGTGAATTGTTGTATTTTCTACAATGATGAAATCAGGATTATAATAATGCCAAAAGTTTAATATCCCTTTTGTATCCAGTTTATTATTTGCATTTGCAAATAAGTCAGTTGCTTCAATTACTTTATTTACAATTTGAATACTATCTGACTCAGTAAGTGAGTTTTTGACAGTATGTGGTTTAGAATTGAAGTTACAAGATAGACCAGCTACCAAAATGGCCATAAGCATAAAAATGAATTTTAGTTTTTTCATTTGATGAGTTTTTATTTTTCAGATTAGTACTGTCGCTAACGTTCAATTGTATGTGGACGAGCGGAATTTCGAGAAGGAATCCAGTCAGACCCCGTGGGACAGTGGGTGCAAAGTATGACTTATCATATCGCTTAAACCCCGCCTGCCATATGACAAATTGTTAGCATTTCGCTTTTATTGTCTTTTCATTTTGATTCAATCATAAAATCTTATGAATTCTTAGTCCATTTCATTAAACAATGGTCGTGTCCTTGCATAAGAGTTTTATCACGCTCACAAGTTTCATTATTTATCCTAGCATTAGCATAATCTGCATAACATACTAAGGCATATCCAATATCACCAGCTTCTGCCTCACGAAATAAATTTGCCCATAGACAATTTTTTATTTTGTAGGTACGTGTACTAGCCGAATTTTCCAATACTTCAACATCAATGACATTGTTCCAGAAATCTGCCGGAACATTTGAATTAAACCTTTTCATGAATTCAGGATCTGAATAGACATTATCTGTTGCTTTTTTAAGCATTTCCAAGAATTTGTCTTTTCCTATTTCCTTCGAAAGTTCTTTAAGCTGAGGTATGATTAAGTCTCGATATGCCAATATAAATGTTTGGTGATATGACATATCTGTTTTCAGTTGTATTCTTTCCCGAAAGGATTTTATTTGTTCTGTATTTTGTGCGGAAGCAGTTTGAGTCAACAATGAAGAACAACCAAGACTGCAGGAAACTCCGGCAAACAAGCTTTTTGTAACAAAATGTCTTCTGTCAATTGATTTTTTTATTGCGTTTTCCATTTTCAAACCTCCTAATTATTTAAAAGATTATTTAATTAAAATCACGCTAACGTTCACTTGCAATTTGTCGCTGCGGATTTCGAATAGCGTCAGCATCCGCAGGACTAATACAGTCAAGAAAGGAGCAAAGACAATGAATACCACTGCATCCGCATTAAATTTGATATTTTGTTAGCTGGTATCATTATTCAATATTTGTCTTTTGAATTGCATATTCATATATAGTCACCTGACAATCATGAAAAACAGTCAGCTTAAACCAACCATACAGAATAGATCCATCATCCTCTTTCTTAAATAATATATATTTATCGAATTCACCAATCCAGTTTCCATACACAACTGAACGTTCAGGGGCGATTCCAGAAGAAATATCATAATAGCCAAGGGTCATGCTCTCGCTTCCCCATGCTTCTGTGTGGCTTAATGTATCTCCTGCTGAATATATTTTGGGATATGAATTAATTTCTGCAGAAAAAAAAGAGTCTAGTCTGTTTCTATCACAAGGGTAGTAGTGGTTGTCAGTATAAATGACAATAATATTGTGTGCAGTATCGATACATTGATAAAGAGTATCGGTAATTTCAATTACTGAGATTTTAAAATCGGAATTGGATACCGAAATCTCTGCTTCCATTATCCAATACCCATGTTCAGTTTTGACATATCTATCACTCAGATAAAAATCCACAACACTATCTTTATCCACATCAAATCCAGCTTTGCCAATACTAGTACTACTAGAGTCATCCAATAAATTGATTGATACACCATTTCCCGATCCAAATGTTATAATATCAATAAACCCGTTATCGTAGCCAGTAATAAATGTAGGATCATAGTCTGCCTCCTCCTCCTCAAAATCACAGCTAATTAGCAATGTCAAAGCAAATAGAAAAAGCGTTAGTATAGGTGTGCTTGTTTTCATTATGGCAGTTTTAGTAAAGTGCAAAAAAATATGTAGGGAATAATAGTACAGTTTTAGATTAATTATCTATGGTTTAGATGTTTTTTTACGAGTGATACCTGAAAAGGTTTAATTCTCTGCCCACCCTTTTTAGAATTTAGCCACTTTTTTCGCCTGGTTAATTTCTAAATTGGCGCTAGAGGTTCTGACATTAAACACAAGCTAGCAGAAATTGAATAGAAATTCAATTTAAGAAAGTAAAAATCATGAGGCAAAATCAGAAAGGTTCACCTATGAGCATTTGTTCGACGAATAATCTCTACTACTATCCAAGTATCATCCCAATAATAGTAGCACTCATCAACGAGGCCAAAGTTCCGGCCAACAGTGCGCGCATTCCGTATTGAGAAAGCAGTACCCGACGTTTTGGTGCCAGCGCTCCGATTCCGCCAATCTGGATACCGATGGATGAAAAATTGGCAAAACCACACAATATATAAGTCGCCATAATAATCGACTTGGTTTCGGCAAACGCACCGGCGGCTTTTAGGTCGGCCAGCGAAACATAACCGATAAATTCAGTCAGAATCAGCTTCTCGCCCAGCAAACGACCAACCACAGCAATATCCTCCGGGCAAACACCAATCAGCCACATTATGGGAGAAAAAGTATAACCCAATATAAACTGCAGCGACAACTCATCGTATTTTCCATCGGTAATATTGGCAATAACATCGTTTAAATGAGTGATGGCACCCACTTTGGTAAATATAAAATTGAACATGGTAATAAAAGCAATAAAAGCCAAAAGCATTGCAGCCACGTTTACAGCAAGCTTTACGCCTTCTGTTGTTCCGTTTGTAATGGCATCCAGCACGTTGCTTCCAATTTTATCGCGGCTTACGTCAATGGTTTTATTAATTGCGTCGGTTGGCGGTACAAGCATTTTCGAGAATACTATAGCTGCCGGAGCTGCCATAACCGAAGCGGTAAGCAGGTGTTTGGCAAATTCCAGCCGAAGTTGCGGATCATCGCCACCAAGCAAAGCAATGTATGCCGCTAAAACACCTCCTGCAAGCGTTGCCATTCCACCGGTCATTACCAGCAGAATCTCTGATTTACTCATTTTATCGAGGTAAGCTTTAATCATCAGTGGCGATTCGGTTTGTCCAAGGAAAATATTACCGGCAACAGAAAGTGCTTCTGCTCCTGAAATTCGAAGGACTCTGGTAAACACCCAAGCCAGCCCGTACACAATTTTTTGAATAATGCCCCAGTAGAATAACAAACTGGTTAAGGCCGAAAAAAAGATAATTGTTGGCAACACCTGGAAAAGAAAAATATAACCATAGGTATCGGCATCCATCAGGTCGCCCAAAAGAAATATACTTCCCTCTTTGGTAAAGTCGAGCACCTTAACAAATATTTTTCCGAAAAACTCAAACCCGGTTTGTACAACGGGTACATACAAAACACCAAGCGCCAGCAAAATTTGCATGGCCAAACCAATTCCAACGGTTCGCCAGGGAATGTTACGGCGATCGGAACTAAATATATAACCAACAAAAACCAACACCACCATTCCTAACAATCCCCGAAAAAGGGTCATAATTGAGAAAGGCGTTTGCCGTTCTTTTGCCAGGAGAATATTTGAAGTATCGGTTTGTTGTGCTGCCGCAAGCATTGTTTCGCCGGCATGTGCCGCCAACGGTTGTATAAAGAAAATGCCGGTAATTACTACCAGCAACATTATCATGCGTTTCATATGAATATATTTCTTCTTTTTTCACCCCTATCCCTGCTTCGCAGCGATTGTCCCCTCAAGGGGACAGGAGCCCAAGGGGCGACAGGGGTGATTTTGAACTTCTTATAATCGGTTTACTTCTCTCGTTTATTCAATTCATCGCGAATAATCGATGCCTTTTCATAATCTTCGTCTTCAATGGCCTCGTTAAGCAATTCCTGCAAATCACTTGTTGAATATTGCGAATACGAAGAACCGGTCGTTTCGGGCTCTTCTTCATCCATCATACTGCGCACCGGAGAATCTTCATCATCCGATTCCAATACAATTCCGGCTTTCTGTAAAATTTCTTCCGAGGTATAAATCGGGCATCTGAAACGTAGTGCCAAAGCAACCGCATCCGATGTGCGCGAATCAATCCGAATCTCTTTGCCGTTCATCTCACACAAAAGCTCGGAATAAAAAATACCTTCTTCCAGCTTATATATGGTTACCTCCAGCAAAGCGATATCAAACGCCAGAGCAATATTTTTTATTAAATCGTGAGTAAGTGGCCGCGGAGGTTTTAACCCTTCCAACTGAATGGCAATTGCCTGTGCTTCAACCGGTCCGATAATTATAGGAATTCTGCGTTCTCCATCTTCTTCTGCCAACACCAACGCATAAGCCCCCGATTGGGTTTGACTTACCGATAATCCTAAAATGTTTAAGCGTATTTTTTGCATGCTAACGTTTGCCCTGTATCTTTTTTTCGATGCAAACAAATATAATAATCATTTTCGTTCCATTCCATTTATTTTGCCCGTTTTAAAAGTATCGGCCCTAAAACTGTGCTAAAACCGGCCACCAAAAGATGAAGGCCAATTGTATAAACAGAGATATTTACTAATTTCAGAATCCCTGTATCGTAAGCCTCGTAAAGGGAATACAAAGTATTTTATAAAAAAAATGATCTGAAGTTGTAGTTTTTTACCTGCTTTTACGACATACAGGGTGAAGAGCAAAAAATGAAAAACCAAATTGCAAATAAAACTGAGTTTAGCGAGCTGATTGAGAAGCACCAGGCAATAATCCATAAAATAACGCTGGTTTATGCCAACGGACAAACGGATCGCGAAGATCTTTTTCAGGAGATTTGCCTGCAACTCTGGCGCTCGTTTCCCAATTTTCGGAACGAGGCGAAATTCAGCACCTGGATGTATCGCGTGGCACTAAATACAGCCATAAGCGATATACGAAAAAAGAAAACGGATATTCATTTTGAGCAGCTGCGAGATAACGATCGTATGGAAACAGAACCTTCTGACGAGAAGGAACAGGTTAAACTACTGTACCGGGCTATTTCAAAACTCAACCGAATCGACAAAGCGCTGATTTTGCTTTGGCTCGAAGAAAAAAGTTACGAAGAAATAGCTTCGATACTGGGAATCTCAAAAACGAACGTAGGCGTTAAGCTGGTTCGTATAAAACAAAAACTGGAAGAAATGATTTTCAAACTTCAGTAAAAAGCCATGAACGACAAAAAATTAAAAGACATGTGGAATAAAGCAGAAACCCTGATGGGAGCTTCGGATTACGAAAGCCCGGCCATCGAACAATTTATTTCGGGACGCTCGAATGATACTACCCAAAAAATAAAGAACATGATTATTTTCGACCTCGTGTTGAAAGCGCTGGCAGTATGTGCACTGGCAGTAGATTTTGTTTTTTATTTTGGCACCGCTAACATAATGGCAGTTACTGTTGCTGGTGTGGCAATACTTCTACCATTGATTTTTATGCAATACAAATTGCTGAACCGCTTTTTGGAGGCGGCCGATAACGGACAAACAACCCGCGACAAACTGGCCTCGATGCTCACTTATCTGAAAACAAAATTCTTTACTACTTTGCTATCCGTTTCGGGCACTTATCTGTTTGGTTTTATTGCCGGATCGTTGGTCTATTTTTACACGACATACGGCTATGTACGACCGCTCGACGGTGTAGATTTTGTGGTGTTCTTAACTTTCATTCTTATAGGAATAGTCCTCAATTTCGTAGTGAACCAGGGACAAGTAAAATACCACATTAAACACCTCGAAACCTGTTTAAAAGATCTGAATGATAAAAACCTGGAACTGGTTACGGAAAACATTGAACTGCAACGAAAAAGCGACCGATCGAACAAAATATTGCTGGCCCTGGTCCTCGTTCTCGGAATTTTACTACTTGTTATCGTATTTAAAAACATTGGTTTTATCGTCAAATAAAACAGTAATGTACCCAATACAAAACGGGGTTAAATTAATTCCAGAAATTTGTAAGAAAATAGAAATTAAGGAAGCGGGATGGTGAAATGAAATTCCGCTCCTTTTCCCTTTTCGCTTTCGGCCCATATTTCACCGCCATGTTTTTCCACCAGCTCTTTACAAAGAACAAGGCCAAGTCCGGTACCCGATTCTTCGTTGGTACCAGCTGTTGAAAAACTTTCGTCGACTTTAAACAATTTTTTTAAGTTTCCCGGGCTGATTCCAACGCCTGTATCGGCTACGGTAAAAATATGTTTCCCATTTCTGAATTTTGCCGAGAACGTAATAGTACCACCCTCGGGAGTAAATTTAACGGCGTTGTTAAGCAGGTTGCGAACGATGGTACAAAACATATTCCTATCGGCTGTCAATTCCGTTTTTTCAGGAATTAACTTCACAAGGTTTAGATTTTTATTGAGGGCACTTAACTCCAGAATCTGAAAAATTTCATCCACACAACGCTCCGCATCAATTGTTTGAGGCTCAAAGGCGACTTTGCGTCGTTGCAGATTAGCCCAATCGAGCAACTCATTTAGCAAATTATAGGTCTTCAGAATACCACTATAAAGATAATGCGTGTATTCCTTTAAATGCTCTGTGTTTTCATTATCAACCTCTTCTTTCAGCATTTCGCCAAACCCAAGCATCGTGTTAAACGGGCTTCGAAGGTCGTGTGCAATAATCGAGAAAAACCTATCTTTAGTAGCATTCAACTCCTGCAGTTTCTCAAGGTTTTTGTGAATCTTTTCTTCTGCCAACTGCCGTCTGTAAATCGAGCGTGCCAGCACCCAGGATCCCCAGCCGCTGAGAGCTATTAACAACAGGTATACGATTAATAACTGAAAATTTCTTTTCTCCTGACTTTTATACAATTCAGCTTGAGGAACAAACGATACTGCTTTCCAGTAATAATTTTGGGCAGCATGAAATGCTTCCTGCTCAGTCCAAACTATTTCAGGATCGTTGTTTTCTAAGGGATAGATAGTATTAAACGTAAAAAGTCCCCGTTCATTTTCGAACTGCCCCGAAGTTTGTGACGAAATTATTTCCCACTCCTCAGGATAATATTGCTGAAAATTTACGGCTTTTTTATCATCAAACATAAAGCCCCACTCCAGTTCCGCATCGGGAGCCTTTAACCAGTAGCTATCCTTATTCAATAACATAAAGTGCTCCTTAAAACGCCTGTTTCCCAGCGCCTCCGAATTCCGAAGCATGTATTCCCCCAGGTAATTAAATACCAGTATTCCTTTCTTCTCCCCCTTTTCATCAAACATGGGTGTAGCAAAACGCAATATCGGTTTTAACGGAGTTTCAATCGTATCATTTTCAATGTTTAAATCGAATTGAGACACATAAATCTCGTCGCGATTAAGTTTAAATGTATTGGGGAAATAAGGACGCTGGCGTTTGTTTTGCAAATCTCTTTCAGCAACCACCCCGGCTACACTATCCTTAAAATTTACCCGTATTATTTCATCGCCCTCACTGTCAATCAAACGAATTTGATCGTAAAGCTTCCTTTCTCTGCTCACTTTGAGAAACACGGTTGAGATGGTATTTTTTATCGCTGCGTTGTAAGGTTCGCGCCACACATCATGAAAAATATTCAGCGCAGCCATAATCTGCAAATCACCAATTATAAAATCGAGATCGCGGTGAATGATTTCCGATTTCTGGTTGATTTCGAATTGTTCTGAGCTTAACGAAATCTGCCGGTCGGAATTGTCCTGAGTTTTCTTAATGGTAAAAACAACACCTGTAAACAGGATAAAAAGAGGTATAAAAATTCTAAAAAAAGTTCTAAAAATCCGTTTATTCATATGCGAATTAAAAACGTCGAAAAACTTTATGTTGACGTCAGCTTTGATATATTTTTTTGACATTGGCAAAATTACGCCTTAAATCCTGATTTAAAAACACGCATCATTGATTTAAGAATTTCTGAAGTAACTTTTAAGATTTTCAGCAGATTAAAGATGTAAAATCAACATCAAAAAAATGGTAATTATTTGCTAATTATCTAAAATTAACTACTTTTGCAGTCCGAATTTTGAATCGATCAGGCTCGAATAAGTGAAATCCGATGCGATATCCGCCTGACGGTGTAAACATTAAAAGTGAAATTATGTACGCGATTGTTGAAATTGCTGGACAGCAATTCAAAGTAGAAAAAGACAAGAAACTTTTCGTACATCACCTGGATGCAGAAGAAGGTGCATCGGTTGATTTCGATAAAGTATTGCTGGTTGACAACGACGGTAAAATAGCCGTTGGAACACCAACCGTAAAAGGTGCTAAAATTACAGCCAAAGTGCTGGAACATGTAAAAGGCGAAAAAGTGATCGTTTTCAAAAAGAAACGTCGTAAGAGTTATCAGAAAATGAATGGTCACCGTCAGCAATTTACTCAAATTCAAGTAGAAACCATAGTTGGATAACGAATAAAAGAAATTTACCATGGCTCACAAAAAAGGTGTAGGTAGTTCGAAAAACGGACGCGAATCGGAAAGTAAACGACTTGGAGTAAAAATTTACGGAGGTCAGTTTGCAAAAGCTGGTAATATATTAGTTCGCCAGCGTGGTACTCAACATTTTCCTGGCGACAATGTAGGTATTGGTAAAGACCATACTTTATTTGCATTGATCGACGGAACTGTTGTATTCAGAAAGAAAAGAAATAACCGCTCATATGTATCAGTAGCTCCTATTGTTGATGCTGATGTTGCAGTTGCTGAAGCTCCTGCAAAAGCTGCTCCTAAAAAAGAAGCTGCTCCGGTTGTTGAAGAAGTAAAAGAAGAAGCTCCTAAAGCTGAAGCAAAAGTAGCAGCTGAAGGCGACGATCTTACAAAATTAACTGGTGTAGGACCAAAATTAGCTGAAGTATTGGTTGAAGGTGGTTTTACAACTTACGCTGAAGTTGCTGCAGCATCTGTTGAAGCAATTCAGAAAGTTCTTGAAGCTGCAGGAAGCCGCTACGCTTCAAAAGATCCACAACCATGGATTGAAGAAGCTAAAGGTTTAGCTTAAGATATTGATAAACCAGAGGGTTTAACCTCCCTCAAAGGAAATACGAAACTCCTGTCGTTACCGACAGGAGTTTTTTTTATGGGAATTTTAGCGTTGCTACTTTAGGGCTTTATCCAGAAAATCAACCATTATCTGAATCACTTTCGGATCGGAAAAATGACCACCGCCATGATTTGCTCCAACTATCGCATACCGGGTTGATTCTACACCTGCTTTGCGAAGTGCATTATGCAGCAATACGCTTTGGCTTGGAGAAACCAATGCATCAACAGTTCCATGAATTAAAAGAAACGGCGGGTCGTTTTTGTCCACATAATTTACCGGATTTGACTTGGCAACTACCTCCGGTTTATCCAGAATAGTTAACCCACTGTTTTTACCATGTACAAACATGGCTTCAGGTGCTTCTTTTGTGTAGTGTGCTTCTTCGGCTGCTTTATCATAGTCGGCACCAATTTTTGTCAGGTCGCTTAATCCGAATACCATAATAGCCGCCTGTACATCGCTGCTTTGATCAAGGTTCTCTCCCACTTCAAAATCTTTTTCGCCATTTGTAGTTCCGGTCATTCCGGTTAAATAACCTCCTGCCGATTCTCCCCAAACAGCCACTTTATCCGGATTGATACCATATTTTTGCGCATTGGCACGCATAAAGCGAATAGCCGCTTTGGTATCTTTTACTGCATCGCTGTACAATCCGTTGCTTGCCACATGATACTCAATACTTGCAACAACATATCCGGCTTTAGCAATTTCGCAGCGGTTGTACAAACTGCTGTTTTTGGGAGCAAACATAAAACCACCACCGGTTAGAAATATAACGCACGGATAATCTTTATCATCAGCCGGTCTCACAATATCCATTTTCATCGACATTGGATCGCCATCAGAACTTTTGGTTTCGTGAAAAATCACATTTTCAGTAAGCGTAAGATCTTCTGGAACCTCCCTAACCATTTTGGGAGCACCCGAAATATCTTCGAGCACAATACTGGTACTGTTATCACAAGGTTTTATTTCTTGTGGCATTAACAAACCTCCCATTCCGGGGATAGCTTTTCGTTCTTGTTTTTCTTGCTGAGCAAAAAGAACGTTTACAGAGCCTGTTAATGCAATTACAGTTAACAGGAAAAAAGATAGTCTTTTCATAATTTTTTTATTTGTTTTATAAAAATAGCTGATTAAGTAAACACCCCTAAAAAAAAGCGGCGATTTCTTTATTTCACAATCAGGGTTTTAAACTATTGCTATTAGATAGGAAATTAGAAATAGGTTTAATCATAAAGTGCCAATTCATTTATTAAATTTGCAGCCTAATAAATGGAAAAGACATGCTCAACTTAAAATTTATTCAAGACAATCCGGAGTTAGTAGTAGAAAAACTAAAGCGAAAGAATTTCGATGCTTCGGAAATTGTTTCAAATATTATAGATCTTAATACCAAAAAAAATAAGCTGCAGGGCGAAGCCGATTCGGCAAAAGCCGAAATGAATAAAATTTCGAAAGAAATTGGAATGCTTTTCCGCGAAGGCAAACACGAAGAAGCCAACGCCGCAAAAGAACGCACTGCCGAGCTAAAAGAAAACATTAAAAACTTTGATGCTGATTTTGCAGCCATCGAAGAGAAGGTTTACGAATTGCAGGTTTTATTGCCTAACTTACCTCACGAATCGGTTCCTGTTGGAAAAGGAGAAGATGACAACGAGGTGATAAAACAAGTTGGCGAGATTCCGGCAATGGACGAGAAAGCACTGCCTCACTGGGAGCTGGCAGCCAAATACAACCTGATTGATTTTGAGTTGGGTGTAAAACTTACCGGCGCAGGATTCCCCGTTTACCGTGGCAAAGGAGCTCAACTGCAACGTGCACTTATCAATTTCTTTTTAGCCGAAGCATCAAAAGCGGGTTACGAAGAAATTCAGCCTCCACTGGCAGTTAACGAAGCATCGGGTTTTGGAACCGGTCAGCTGCCCGACAAAGAGGGCCAGATGTACCACATTACCGAAGACAACCTGTACCTGATTCCTACAGCAGAAGTTCCGGTAACCAATATTTACCGCGATGTAATTTTGGACGCCAAAGACCTGCCCTATAAAAACACTGCCTATAGTGCCTGTTTCCGTCGCGAAGCCGGTTCGTACGGTAAAGATGTTCGTGGTTTGAACCGTCTGCACCAGTTCGATAAAGTGGAAATTGTACAAATTGCACATCCCGAGAAATCGTACGGAATTCTGGACGAAATGGTAGCACACGTTGAAGGTTTGGTGGCCAAATTGGGTTTGCCTTACCGTATCCTTCGTTTGTGTGGTGGCGATATTAGTTTTGCATCAGCATTAACTTTCGATTTTGAAGTATTCTCGGCAGCTCAGGAAAAATGGCTGGAAGTAAGTTCGGTTTCTAACTTCGAATCGTTCCAGTCTAACCGTCTGAAATTACGTTTCCGCGAAGAAGGCGTAAAAAAACCACAAATTGCACACACCCTTAACGGAAGTGCACTGGCATTGCCACGTATTGTTGCGGCATTGCTCGAAAACTACCAAACTCCTGAAGGTATTAAAATTCCTGAGGTTTTGGTTCCGTTTACCGGTTTTGATATGATCAGCTAAAAACTCTATTCATCGGATGACTATTCGTTACAACTTATAGTCATCCGATGAATTCTCCAAGAAATAAAAAGCCCGGAAGAAAAAATCTTCCGGGCTTTTTTATGGTGAGTACCAGCGTACTCTGCTTTTATCACTTAACTTATTAAACTTCTCCGTTGGCTACCAGCCACTCTGCAATCTGAACGGCATTAAGCGCTGCTCCTTTTTTAATCTGATCGCCAACACACCAGAAAGTAATGCTGTTCGGATCAGTAACATCCTGGCGGATACGGCCAACATACACATCGTCTTTACCCGAAACGAACAACGGCATCGGATACTCGTTTTTCGCCGGATTGTCGATCACTGTTAAACCTTCAAATTCTTCAAAAGCTTTTGTTACAGCCTCTGCAGAAAGTGGTCCTTCTGTTTCTACCCAAATTGCTTCAGAGTGAGCACGAGCTACCGGAATACGCACACAAGTTGCACTTACCTCAGCATCGGTATGCATAATCTTTTTAGTCTCCCAGTTCATTTTCATCTCTTCCTTGGTGTAATCATTATCAAGGAAAACATCAATGTGCGGGATGATATTCATGGCCAGCTGATGTGCGAATTTATTTACAGTAACCGGTTTTCCTTCCACTACTTCTTTGTTTTGCTGTTCCAATTCAGCAATTCCCTGTGCACCGGCACCACTTGCGGCCTGATATGTTGCCACACGAACACGTTTGATCTTCGACATATTTTCGATAGGTTTCAGCGCCACAACCATCTGAATAGTTGAACAGTTCGGGTTCGCAATAATATTGCGCGGACGAACTTTTGAATCTTCAGGATTCACTTCAGGAACTACCAACGGCACATCGTCATCGTAACGAAATGCGCTCGAATTGTCGATCATAATTGCACCGTGTTTGGTAATCGTTTCGGCATATTCTTTCGAAACGCCGGCACCTGCCGAAGTCAGTGCAATATCAATATCTTTAAAATCGTCGCCATGTTTGAGCTCTTTCACTGTTAGCTGTTTACCCTTAAATTCGTAAGTTTTGCCGGCACTTCTTGCCGATCCAAAAATTACTAACTCATCCATAGGGAAATCTCTTTCAGCAAGCACTTTCAGGAACTCCTGTCCAACAGCGCCGCTCACTCCAACAATTGCAACCTTCATGTTTTTTTAATTTTTAAAAATTTAAAGTCTTTTTCTGTCTAAATGTGCGCCAAAGTTAGTATTTTGCTTCTAATTGTAAATGCTATGAAACCCAATCTTCTAAAATTATTAACATACTCTTTCATCCTGTTTTTCAACCCGATAAATGCACAGGAAATCTGGCACGAAAGTTTTTCTATCCCCGACAAAGGCGTTTGGGGAAATAGCGATGGAACTGGTGTCAATTCAGACTTCATCGGCATTACAAAATGGACACTCGATTTTAGCCAGGTCGCCCTCGAAACCGAAGACGATTATGCCAAAACAGTTACAACTTCCGGCGGGCGTTTTGAGTGCTGCGACATTAATGGAGAAGTAGTTTGGCGCTCGGAAATTATTGATATTACTGCCTTTAAGAATATCACCATTCAGCTTGATGCCAGCGAAACCGGCAGCAGTACCAATGAAGAACAGAAATACCTAAAAGCATTTTTTATTCTTGATCAAAGTGAAGAACAATCTTTTGAAATCAACGGCGATAATCGGGGAAACTGGGGGCAAACCGTAGCCCAACAATCCGGGCTTGTTGGAAATGAATTACAGATAGTGGTTTACATGAATAATCATTATTCGTCGAACAAAGTGATTTTGGATGAAGTGATTGTTTCGGGCGAAGAAAAGAATCCGGTTATCATCGAGCCCGGCGACATTGTTTTGAATGAGGTACTTTTTAACCCGGTTCCGGATGGTGAGGATTATGTGGAGATTTACAACAACTCGGAAAAAGAAATTCCGCTGAATAAACTTTACCTCGCCTCGCGCGACGGCGATTTGGACCTTACACAAGTTTATGCACTAACGAGCGAAAAACAGAAATTGCTTCCCAACGAATATCTTGCGCTAACAAAAGACACGCTCGGTGTTTTCCCTTGGTTTAGTATTTCTTGTCCCGAATGTTTTCTGCAAATGGAAAAATTCCCTTCGTTTAATAACGATGAAGACTACGTGGTTTTACTAAACAATGAAATGGAAATCATCGACGAATTTTACTACTACGAAAAAATGCATTTGCCATTTTTTTACGACCGCGAAGGTATTGCTCTCGAACGCATTTCCTTTTCGGCGCCAACAAATGACGTGCAGAACTGGCATTCAGCATCCACACAATCGGGTTATGGAACTCCCGGCTATCAGAACTCTCAATTTATGAATGAGGAAGCACAAAAGATAGCCGTATCTTTTCAGCCTGAAGCATTTTCGCCAAATAACGATGGTTACAACGACAGTTACTCAATTGATCTTTCGATGGACAGCCCCGGCTATATTTGCAATATTCTGGTATTCGATTCCGCCGGGCGCCGCCTGTGCAAACTTGCAGATAACGCTGTTTTGGGAACACACGAACAAATATCGTGGAACGGAGAAGATGAAGCAGGAAACCGCTTACCAATCGGCCCCTACATTGTAATGGTTGAAGTTTTTAATACCGACGGAAACGTTGAGCGTTTTAAAGATGGAATAGTTTTAACCTACCGATTTGAATAATAATTTGTAACTTTTTCAAGTTCCGGCTGACCAACAAATAAGAAAAACAAAAAACAATAACCTCATAATTAAGATGAAACGAAACTTCTTCTACTTTGCCTGGCGTGAATTTCTCCGTTCGGCATCAAAAAACAAAAACATGGCCACCAAAGGTGTGCTCATCTTTTTTGCCATTTACTTTTCGCTGGTTGCTTTTTTTATGGGCTTCCAGCTTACCGAAAATTTAAAAGACCTTGAAAACCCGGTGCAGGCATTTAATGCGATGCTGCTGATTTATTTTGGCTACGAGCTTGTGTTGCGAATTATGATCCAAAACCTGCCCACCTTTGGATTTCAGCCGTTCTTACTTTTACCGGTAAAACGTAAGCGAATTGCACGTTACATGCTCAACAAATCGTTGCTGCATTTTTTTAATGTTCTACCCATAATATTGGGGCTTCCATTTGTTCTCCGCATTGCAGCACCAACACTGGCTCCCCCTGTTTTCTGGGCCTGGCTGGCAGCGCTGTTTTTTATGATCTTCGTTAACCACTTTCTGGCGCTGTATATTAAATGGCGAACCAACGAATCGGACATCCTATTCTACAGTTTCCTGGGATTAGCCGCCGGCTTTACTGCAATCGACTATTTTAATATAGTTGACCTAACCGGAGGTTTTGGAAAACTCTTCGATTTTGTTGTGGCAAATCCATACGCTGCAATAATCTTCCCTCTTGCAATTGTTGCTTTGTACTTTTTAAATCAATCGTATATCAACAGTCGTTTTTATCTCGACGAACTCAGCAAAAAGAAAAAACAGGGAGCTACGCACGATTTCTCGTGGTTGAATAATATTGGCGACTATGGAAAAATGCTGTCGCTGGAGGTGAAAATGATTATGCGTAATAAACGCCCGAAAAATACAGCCATGATGTCGGTGCTGTTCCTTTTTTACGGTCTTCTTATCTACAAAACCGATGGAGCAGAAGAAGTGCCGGAATTCATTCTCGTTCTTGGCGGCATGTTTATGACCGGTGTTTTCAGCATGATGTACGGACAGTTTTTCCCGGCATGGCACGGCAAATACTATCCTTTGCTCATGGCGCAAAACGTACGAATGAAACAAGTTATCCAATCGGCCTTTTTCCTGATGGCAGTAACTAACGTTGTATATTACCTGCTTTCGCTGGGATACATGTACATTACTCCAAAGGTGCTGTACATTCATTTAGTGGTAATGCTTTACAATGTGGGTGTAAACTCGTGGGTTATTTTTGCACTGGGCCTCAACAGTAAAAAAGCAATCGAATTAAACCAGCGGGCAGCGTTTAACTACCAGGGTGTTGGCGCTACTCAATGGTTGATGAGTTTTCCAGTAATTTTTAGTCCGGTGGCACTCTACGGATTACTTTCGTGGGCATTCGGAAGCATCGCTGCTTATGTCGTTTTTGGTTCGCTGGGATTGATCGGAATCATCCTTCACCCGCGTTTAATCGACTATTTTACCAGGCAGTACCTTAAACGTAAACATAAAATGATTTACAACTACAAATCAACCTAAAAAAGAATGGCTCGCAGATAGCGCTGATTTCGCAAAAACCATGATAAATAAAATCTGCGATTATTTGCGTAATCAGCGAGAAAACAATCAGAGTTAGAAAAAAAATAAAAAATTAACCATATGCCGGAAACGCGAATCTTCAAACTTCGTTCTTCCAGCTTCAAACTTTTTAAATCATGATACAAGTAAAAAACTTACAAAAAATATACAACGGAACTACTGTTCTGAATCTCGAAGAATTAAACATTGCCAAAGGCGAAGTGTTTGGCCTGGTTGGTAATAACGGTGCCGGAAAAACAACTTTCTTTTCATTGGTCCTTGACCTGATTAGAGCCAATAAAGGAGAGGTAATTATTAACGGAATTCAGGTGTCGAAAACCGAAGAATGGAAAGAACTGGTAGCTGCTTACATCGACGAAAGTTTTACAATTGGCTACCTCACCCCCGACGAGTATTTCGAATTTATTGGCGAATTACGTGGGTTGAATGCCAAAGACGTTTCCAATTTCCTGGTAGATTACACCGACTTTTTTAAGGATGAAATTTTGGGTAAAAAGAAATTTATTCGCGACCTGTCGAAAGGAAACCAAAAGAAAGTTGGCGTAGTTGGTGCACTGCTTGGAAATCCCGAAGTAATTGTTTTAGACGAACCTTTTGCCAACCTCGACCCATCGTCGCAATACCAGCTTCGGAATATCATTAAGGAATTTTCGAAACAAAAGGAGAAGACACTTTTGATCTCGAGCCACGATCTCGACCATGTTGCCGATGTGTGTTCGCGCATAGTTATTCTGGATAAAGGCGAAGTAGTTCGCGATGTGGAGAAAACAGAATCGACACTGGCCGATTTGGAAGAATTCTTTACCGGAGTGCGCAAAGAAGAATCGTTTGCCGACTAGTGTTGTGTCATTTCAAAAATGACACAACACCAGAGAATACCCCCACTCACCATATATTATATGCTGTACAATAGGAGAATAGGATTAAGTTAGATTTTTCACTATTTTTATTTTCCTTTAAAAATGGTTTTGAACGAATGGAAAATCACGATCAGCAAATTGAACAGGCCTATTCTAAAATGGCACAACTCTGCAGCCGTTCGGAGCAATGCTCTGCAGATATCCGTAAAAAAATACTGACTTACGAGATTGTAGATGAAATTGTAGATGAGATTATCGAAAAACTGATCGCTGAAAAGTACATCGACGACGAACGATTTGCCAGAGCCTATGTGAACGACAAATTCAAATTTAACAAATGGGGCCGCGTAAAAATGCGCTTTTACCTGCGCCAAAAAGGGCTTTCGGATGCCACCATTGAAAAAGGCCTTGAAAAAATTGATGAAGAGAAATACATAAAAGTGCTGGTAAAAACCATGAAAGACAAAGCCAAAACCATTAAGAAGAAAGACAAATTCACCAAAATGGGGCAGATCATTCGTTACACGCAAGGACGTGGTTTTGAACCTGAATTAATTCATCGTTATATGAATGAAGTTTTGGAATAAAAGTATATTGTTAAACATATATTTTCACATTATTTTTCCCTTGCGAATAACTAATATTACTCCCGTTTAATTCATTTTTCTCTAAATAATGTTTTGCATAAATCCGACTAACATGCGCACCTGCTTTTTTATTCTGTTTCTATTGTCGTTCCATTTTGTTTTTTCACAAAACCAAATTAAAAAATCACCCACGCCCAATTGGGTTAATTCTATTTCGTTTGAAGACAAAGATGTAAATTCTGAAAATGGCGGTTTTCAATACCTTCTGCTCGACTATCAGGACAATTTTCCGGAAGAGGCTTCCTATAAACATATTGCAATAAAACTGTTTAATTCAAATGGAATTCAATCTAACTCTGATGTATCGGTTGTATTCGATCCCTCTTATCAAAAAATATATTTCCATTCATTGCAAATCATCCGAAACGGAGAGGTTATCGATAAGCTGAATCTTAACAACTTTCAAATCATTCAAAGAGAAACCAGTCTCGACAGATCGTTGTATGACGGTTCCTTAACTGCTTACGTAAACCTTACGGATGTAAGAGAAAACGACATAATTGAATATTCCTACACAACAAAAGGATTCAACCCGATTTACGATGGAAAAGTTTCCGGTACTATTTACCACCAATATGCAATTCCGGTTAATCACATTTATACACGGTTGCTAACAGATATACATGGTCATTTCGATTTTAAATTGTATAACAATGCAAGTAACCCGGAAATTAAAGAATATTCAGGTTTTCGCGAATACGTATGGAATGTGAATGCGCTGGATTTTAAACTGTATGAGAATAATTCTCCGCCATGGATAGACATTCACAAAAAAGTATCGTTCACAACCATACGAAACTGGGAAGAAGTAGTAAACTGGGCACTACCCTTGTATACCTACCCTAAGGAATCAGTAAAAGAAATAGCGCGTTCGATTCCGCAAAAGAAAGACACAAAAGCTACGATTACTTCGTACATCCGGTTTGTTCAAAATAAAATCCGGTACCTTGGATTCGAAGACGGAATCAATGCATTCAGGCCACACAGTCCTGAAAAGGTTTTTAACCAGAGATTTGGAGATTGTAAGGATAAATCGCTGCTCTTGGTTTCGCTGCTTCGAAATATCGGCGTAGAAGCTTATCCGTGCCTGATAAATACTTATTTAAAGGATTCCATATTTAGCGAACTCCCTTCAGTAAATGCATTTAACCACTGCATTGTAAATTTCAACTACGAGGGTAAAACCTATTTTGTCGATCCAACTATCTCGGATCAGGAAGGAGATCTGGATAATTTATCGGTGCCTGATTACACCTACGGGCTCTTGATTAAACCAAACGAAACAACACTTACAGCCATTCCCCCTACCCCAAATCCGAGCGTTAAAGTTAAAGAAATAATAACCTTAGATTCAATTAACGGGAACGCCACCTTTTGGGTAACAACAACCTATACAGGTTCTAAAGCCGATGCAACCAGAAGTTACTTTAATTCAAGCTCCAGAGAGTCGATAAAACAGGACTACACTGAATTCTATCGTCACCTGTATCCCAGAATTGAGACTGCCAACATTGTCGACATTATTGAAGACGACAGCATCAAAAATACAGTTGTCGTACGCGAAAGCTATACGATAAACAAGATATGGGAAAATGGAACTTCGGGCAATACCATTTATTGCGACATTTACCCGATTGTACTCGAACCCTACATCGAATATACAAAAGCCGCCAACCGCAAAATCCCTTATTACCTGGGAGATCCGTTCACGTATAAACAAACCACTGAAATTAATATGCCAGAAACATGGAACGGAGATAACATGGAAATTTCGGTTGATGGTAAGTATATGAAATACTCGAATACGACTAATTGCAAGGGATCAAAGATTACAGTAACACACGATTATGCGTTGCTTCAGTCTACTGTTCCGGGCGATTCAATTGAAACCTTTTTAAACCATATTGAAGAAATAAAAAACGAACTTCATTATTACCTTACCTACGATCCTGATCGCGCCAAATTTAAAGTGAGCTGGATCTCTGTATTGCTGGTGTTACTTTCAGTTGGGTTAACCACTTCTTTGTCTGTATTTCTTTACAATCGTTACAATCCAGCTCCCCAGGAACCTGATACCGACAAAGCAATTGGGGGATGGATGGTTTTACCTTTAATCGGGTTATGTCTTACTCCTTTTTTGCTTCTTTTTCAGATTTTCTCACAAGATTTCTTTAACCACAACATCTGGGTCGGAGTGTATAATGCAGAAACAGACCTTCCTTCGACATTTTTATTTGTTCTTGGAGGAGAATTAATCTATAACGTATTTCAACTTACGTTTTCAATTTTTCTTATGGTTCTGTTTTTTAAGAAAAGAACCTGCCTCCCTCATTTGATTTCTCTTTTCTACATTATAATTTTGGTTGGTGCCGTAGGAGATTTTCTTGCACTAAAATTTTTACTTCCGGATTTATATGCACAATCCGATCCCGAAGAAAGCTTTAAACTGATTTTAAGAGCTTTTGTAGGAGTGGTAATATGGGTTCCGTATTTTCAAATTTCAGAACGCGTTAAAGAAACCTTTACTAAAACTAGCAAAAACAAAACACGGGAAATAAGTACTGTACAAAATCAAACCATTTAAAGCCTTTATCTTTGCAGGAAAGACTTTAAACTCCGAACTTTTCATCGTACATTTGCGTCCTATTAAAAAACGTAAACAATGATTTTAAAGGAACAGGTAAAAGACCTTGTTGAGCGCCGGGATGCGCTGAGGAGGCATCTTTGACTACGATGCAAAGTTAATTGAGCAGGAAGAAGAAGAATTAAAAACCCAGGATCCTGAATTCTGGAATAATCCCAAAGAAGCCGAAGCCCAAATGAAAAAGATCCGCACCATAAAAGTGTGGACCGATGGCTTTAAAAAAGTACACGAAGCCACCGAAGATTTCCTTGTGCTATACGAGTTTTTCGAGCTAGAAGAGGCCAGCGAAGAAGAAGTTGATAAGGCTTATACCGAAACGCTAACGTTGATTGAAGAGCTGGAAACACAAAATATGCTTCGTAACGAAGAAGACCGCCTGGGAGCCGTGTTACGCATAAATGCAGGTGCCGGTGGTACAGAAAGTAACGACTGGGCCGACATGCTGTTTCGGATGTATACGCGCTGGATTGAGAAACAGGGCTACAAAATGAAAATCGCCGACATGCAGGGCGGCGACGAGGTGGGTATAAAAAGCTGCACCATCGAAATTGAAGGTGAATTTGCCTACGGATATCTGAAAAGCGAAAACGGAGTTCACCGCCTGGTTCGCTTGTCGCCATTTAATGCCCAAAACAAACGAATGACCTCATTCACTTCGGTGTATGTGGCACCACTGGTTGACGACACCATCGAAATAGAGATCAATCCGGCAGATATTACTTGGGATACTTTCCGAAGCGGAGGTGCCGGCGGGCAGAACGTAAACAAAGTGGAAACCGGCGTACGCTTACGACACGCTCCTACCGGAATTACCATTGAAAATACAGAAAGCCGCTCGCAACTGGGTAACAAAGAAAATGCTTTAAGGCTTTTAAAATCGCAGCTTTACGAAATGGAACTGCGTAAACGCCACGAAAAAACAGCAGAAATCGAATCGGCGAAAAAGAAAATCGAATGGGGCTCGCAAATTCGCTCGTATGTGCTGCAACCCTACAAAATGGTAAAAGACTTACGTACCAATTTTGAATCGGGAAATGTTAACGCAGTACTCGATGGCGATCTCGACGGATTTATCAAAGCCTATTTAATGGAATTTGGCGGGCAATAAATCGCCGAAAACCCGCTTTATTCTTGCTTTTTTCGCTGTCTTTTTACATCTTGTAGAGGTCGTCTTGTAATTTAATAACTGTTCAATTCTTCATTCATTATGTACTCAAAAGAAAAGTTTATAAACCGCGAAATAAGTTGGTTATCGTTTAACGAAAGAGTGCTTCAGGAAGCTCAGGATCCGGAAACACCGCTTTTCGAACGCATTCGTTTTATCGGAATTTTCTCGAATAATCTCGATGAATTTTTCAGAGTGCGTGTGGCGGCTGTCCGACGGATGGTTGCGCTTGGTCGTGATGAAGAAAACCTTCTGGGAGAGATGACACCGGAAGAGTTGCACAACAAAATACAGGAGATTGTATATGAACAGCAAAATAAGGTTCAGGAGATTTATGCCAATATTCTGGAAGAGCTGGAAGAGAACAATATTTTCATCATTGAAGAAAAGGACCTGACCGAAAAACAAGGCGAGTTTGTGCGCAATTACTTTTACGATAAAGTATTGCCCAACCTGGTGCCAATAATGCTGAGCAAAAAGAATAAGTTCCCTTATTTGCGTGATCGTTCGGTTTACCTGGCCGTTAAGCTTTGGAAAAAGGAAGACCCTGAAGATCTGGCCTATTCACTGATCCGAATTCCGGGCCGTTCAGTACCGCGTTTTTTGGTGCTGCCGGAGGAAAACGGCAAACAGTTCGTACTTTATCTCGACGATATTATTCGTTTCTGCATGGCCGATATTTTCTTCTACTTTGATTACGACATGTATGGGGCTTATACCATAAAAATAACGCGCGATGCTGAATTGGACCTGGATGATGACATCTCGAAAAGTTTTGTGGAAAAAATGAGCCACAGCCTGAAAAAGCGCAAAAAAGGAAAGCCGGTTCGTTTACTTTACGACCGGGAAATGCCCGATGATCTGCTCGATTTTTTACTAAAAAAGATGAGGTTGGCAAAGAGTGATGCAGTCCCGGGTGGTCGTTACCACAATCATAAGGACTTTATGAATTTCCCCGAGATCGGCAAAAAAGAACATTACTATACTAACCTGCCTCCTTCCCGACACAAAGACCTGCCTCCGTTTACCAGTATCCTGAAAATGATGCGACAAAAGGATATTCTATTGCATTTCCCGTACCACACATTTAATCATGTTCTCGATTTTCTGCGCGAGGCAGCAATCGATCCTCAGGTGAAAGAAATAGGACTAACGATTTATCGTGTTGCCAGCGACTCGAAAGTTGTAAATGCACTTTTAAACGCCGTAAGAAACGGGAAAAAGGTTACCGTAGTTGTGGAGCTTCAGGCGCGTTTCGACGAAGAAGCGAATATACTATGGTCCAACAAACTACAAGAAGAAGGTGCCAACGTAATAAACGGTGTTCCCGGCATGAAAGTACACAGCAAGTTGGTGTGGGTTCAGCGAAAAGAAGAGGGTAAAATGCGTAACTACGCATACATTGGCACAGGGAACTTCCACGAAGGGACAGCAAGGGTTTATACCGATAAAGGCTTGCTTACAGCCGATTCGCGACTGGCTGACGAAGTGGAAAAAGTATTTATGTTTTTCAAACAAAACTACCTGCATTTCGGATATGAGCACCTGGTAGTAAGTCCATTCTCGATGCGCAAACACTTTATAAAAAATATAAATCGTGAAATAGAGCTGGCCAAACAGGGAAAACCTGCGTGGATGATCCTGAAAATGAATAGCCTTATTGATCCAAGAATGATGATTAAGCTGTACGAAGCTTCCCAGGCCGGTGTTAAAATACAGCTGATTATACGTGGCATTTTCGGAATGCAGATAGGATTGGAAGGCTATAGCGAAAATATAACTGCCATTAGCATTGTTGATAAATACCTTGAACACACACGACTGTTCTTGTTTGGTGCCGATGGCGAAGAAAAAATGTACATCTCATCAGCCGACTGGATGTCGCGCAATCTGAACCGAAGAATAGAGGTGGCCTGCCCTATTTACAACGAGTCGATTAAAGCGGAATTAAAAGAACAACTGCTCATTCAGTTAAAAGATAATTCAAAAGCCCGGATACTCGATCCGAAACTATTAAACACTTACTCCGACGGAGAAACAGATAAAAAATACCGGGCGCAGGAGGACTTCTACAATTACATTAAATCGATTTCAGATACAGAAACAGAAAATAATTAAATACTGAATAAAACATGAAAATATATCACAATCCGCGCTGCTCGAAAAGCCGAAAAGGGCTGCAATACCTTGAAGACAAAGGTTGTAATTTTGAAGTTGTAAGCTACCTGACTGATGGCTTAAACGAAAAAGAACTTACGGAGCTGATTGCCAAAACCGGCAAAAAACCTTTTGACTTTGTTCGTCAGCACGAAAAAGACTACAAAGAGCAATACAAAGGAAAAGTATTGAGCGACGAAGAATGGATAAAAGTACTGGTTGAAAATCCGAAATTGCTGCACCGCCCTATTGTGGTGAACGGCGATAAAGCGGTGTTGGGGAATCCTCCTGAAAATATTGATGAAATTCTATAAAACATTCATAATTTCCGGGAATCACCAACAGTGATGAGAGTCATTAAAATTTTTATCGAACTCTCCCTCATTCCCTCTCTTTAAAAAGAGAGGGACGATTGTGTCGAAGGCACAATCAGGGTTAGTCTATAAATTTTGAAGCAGAGTTTGCTACTAATTTTTATTGGACTTTCAGATAAAAACAAAGCCGGTAAAATTTTACCGGCTTTGTTTTTATGTCTATCTAAAATATTACAATCCCAACTTTTCTTTTACCAATCCCGGAATCTCGCGTGGCTCTTTTGCTACCGGTACATCAGCAGCTTTAAAAGCTTTTATCTTTTCTTCCGCAGTTCCCGATCCACTTGAAATAATAGCACCGGCGTGTCCCATACGTTTTCCCGGAGGCGCTGACTGCCCTGCAATAAACGCAACCACAGGTTTAGTCATTTTCTCCTTGATAAAACGGGCTGCCTGCTCTTCTGCATCACCGCCAATTTCACCAATTAAAACTACGGCTTCGGTTGCCGGATCGTTTTCATACATCTCCAGCAAATCGATAAAATATAAACCTGAAACAGCATCGCCACCAATTCCTACGCAGGTAGTTTGTCCAAGTCCGCTTTCTGTCAACATATTTACCACTTCGTAGGTTAACGTTCCCGACCGCGAGATTAAACCAACGTTTCCTTTTTTAAAGATCATTGCCGGAAGAATACCGATCAAACACTCCTCAGGAGTAATTAATCCCGGACAGTTGGCTCCAATCAGTTTTGTACCGTGTTTCTTCAAAACCGGAGTAACTTTAATCATGTCCTGAACCGGAACATGTTCGGTAATACAAACCACCAATTCAATTCCTGCGTAGCTGGCTTCCATAATGGCGTCGGCAGCAAAAGCCGCCGGCACAAATATTACAGAAGCATTGGCACCCGTTGCTTTAACGGCATCTTCAACACTGTTAAAAACCGGCACGCCTTCTACTTCCTGACCGGCTTTACCGGGCGAAGTTCCACCAACAACATTGGTTCCGTAGGCTTTCATCTTTTCGGTATGGAAAGCTCCGTCGCGACCGGTAATTCCCTGTACGATTACTTTTGTATCTTTATTTATAAGTATGCTCATTACTTTTTGACTTTTTACTTTAAACTTCAGCCTTACTTTTTACTTAACTCAATTGCTGTTTGAGCCGCTTCGCGCATGGTTTCAACAACCGGCAATCCTGTTTGCTTAATAATCTCCAAACCTTCTTTGGCGTTAGTTCCCGACAAACGAATTACAATAGGCACATCGGTTTTTATCTGATCGAGGGCGATTACCAAACCGCGGGCTACATCGTCGCAACGGGTAATTCCACCAAAAATGTTAATCATAACAGAGTTTACATTCTGGTCGCTCAGCAAAATATTCATCGCATCCACCACCTTTTGCGGATTCGAAGAGCCACCAATATCAAGGAAGTTGGCAGGTTCACCGCCATACAGTTTAATCATATCCATAGTAGCCATTGCCAAACCGGCACCGTTTACCATACAACCGATATTTCCATCGAGTTTAATGTACGAAAGACCTTTTGCATTAGCCTCAATCTCTTTCAGTTCATCTTTATCGGCCTCGCGCATGCTCAAAATTTCTTTCTGACGATACAAAGCGTTATCATCAAAATTCATTTTACCGTCGATTGCCAAAACCTGTTTGTCAGGTGTAAGAACCAGCGGATTGATCTCTGCCAATGAAGAATCGGTTTCAATATACAAGCGGTAAAGTTTTACCAAAATATTTGCACACTGTCTTATTTCTTTTGGATCGGCAAATAACTGAATGGCAATTTTACGTGCCTGCCAGGGCATTAATCCCATCGACGGATCGATAGGCATTTTAATAATTTTCTCCGGCGAAACTTTTGCTACTTCTTCAATTTCAACACCACCTTCGGCACTGGCCATCAACGTTACCGACTTGGTGTTTCGGTCGTTGATCAGACCTACGTAAAATTCCTTCTCAATGTCAACAGCATCGGCAACCAAAACTTTTTCAACTGTAATGCCTTTAATTTCCATGCCAAGAATTTGCTCAGCTTTTTCAACGGCTTCGGCTTTTGTATTCGCCAATTTTACACCACCGGCTTTTCCGCGTCCACCAACGTGTACCTGCGCCTTTATAACACGCAGCTTGTCTTTGTCCGACACATTTTGTTTTACCTCATCAACCGTATGGCAAACAACACCTTCCGGCACAGGAATCCCGTACTTCCTGAATAAATTTCGGGCTTGATATTCATGAATTTTCATATATATTAATTGTTTGTCGTCGAAAGCCAACTATAACAACACCAGGAGCAAAAACAGGTTTAAAGCACTAGTTCATTCCTAATTGACTTTCAGTTTTTAAAAATTAATGTTAAATGTAACGATTATTTAACCGCTAAACCCTTCATTTTGTTTTGAATTTTTATGACTTACAACACATTTTTTCTGTAACCAAAATCACTTGATTGTAAAATTCTGCTAAAACAGAAATGCTGTACCAAGCCACTTCTTTTTTTTCAGTAGATTTGCAGCACTTAAACAGATTACAATGAAGGAAGCAATCAGACAAGTTATTGAACACGAAGCAAAAGCCATTCAGGCTATTCCGGTAGAAGACGGGATGCTTGATGCTATTGAATTGATACACCGCCATGTACACAAAAAAAATGGAAAACTGGTAACCAGCGGCATGGGAAAAGCCGGGCAAATTGCAGCCAATATTGCAACAACATTTAGCTCAACCGGAACACCGGCGGTTTTTCTTCACCCCAGCGAATCGCAACATGGCGACCTGGGTGTGCTGCAGCAAAACGATGTTTTGCTGGTGATCTCCAACTCTGGAAAAACACGTGAAATAATTGAGCTGATTGAGCTGGCAGAAAATTTATATGCCGGGCTTCCGCTGATAGTAATTTCAAGTAATCCGGAAGGTGTGCTGGCAAAAGCTGCCGATGCATTTATTTATACCGGAAACCCACAGGAAGTTTGCCCGCTGGGACTTTCACCAACTACATCAACCACGGTAATGACCGTTATTGGCGATGCACTGGTGGTATCGATGATGAACAAAATTGGTTTTTCAAACGAAGATTATGCCAAGCGCCACCACGGAGGATATTTGGGAAGCAAATCGCGTTTACAGGCCGAGAGTGAGAGAAGGATTGATGTAGATTGATAGAAGATTGAATTAGATTGAAGAGAATTATAACCCGAGATTGAAGATGAGAATTACAAAAGAAAATACGGTTGGATTAGTTATCGATATTCAGGAGCGGCTGATTGTTGCCATGAACGAAAAAGAAACACTGTTAAAAAATTGCGAAACACTAACACAGGGCTTGAAAGAGCTGGAAGTGCCAATGTTGGTATCGCAGCAATACACAAAAGGCCTGGGTGAAACAGTACCCGAAATTCAGGCTGCTTCTGATGAATTCAGCTACTTTGAAAAGAAAGACTTTAGCTGCTACGATGTTCCTGAAATTGCTGAAAAATTAAAAGAGCTGAACGCGAAAAACATTATCATTTGCGGAATTGAATCGCACGTGTGTGTGTTGCAAACTGCTGTTGATTTAAAAGCCGCCGGTTTAAACCCGATCGTAGTTATGGATTGTGTTTCATCGCGAACTGCTGCGAATGTTGAATTGGCAAAAGAGCGTTTCCGTTTCGAAGGAATTATGATGAGCTCATACGAATCGATCTTGTTTGAATTAACAGGTTCAGCCGGCGATTCTTCGTTCCGTGCCATTTCAAAACTCGTAAAATAAAAAACATCATAGTCATCGCCTGCATCAACCCGGGCGATGACAATTAACAAAACAATATGCTCGAAATTTGCGCCATCGCATCAGGAAGTAACGGAAACTGCTATTACATTGGCAACGAGAATTCGGCGATTTTGGTCGACGCCGGAATTTCTACCAAGCAGATTCTGAAACGTATGGATGAACGTGGTTTGGATGCAAGCAAGTTACGGGCACTTTTTATTACCCACGAACACAGCGACCACATGCGCGGTGCACGGGTTATGGGGAAACGGCTTCAGATTCCGGTGTACATGACCGCCAAAACCTACGATGGTTCGTATAAAAATCTTCGCCCCGATTTCCCGAGGTTTTTTACCTGCGACGAAACCATTATTGTCGACGATTTTACGGTTCACCCGGTTCAAAAATTCCACGATGCTGCCGAGCCGTGTTCTTTCAGAATCAGCTACAACGACATTAACATTGGCGTTTTTACCGACATTGGCGAGGCGTGCGACAATGTAAAAGAGCATGTAGCAAAATGTAATGCTTTGTTTCTGGAATCGAACTACGACGAAAAAATGCTTTGGGAAGGCCGCTATCCGCAGTTTCTGAAAGAAAGAGTTGCCTCAAAGGTCGGGCACCTGTCAAACGACCAGGCTTTTGAACTGCTGGATAAACACACCAATGGCGAATTGAAATGCGTATTTCTGAGCCACATATCGAAAGACAATAACACCCACAAAAAAGCTTTGGCAACCATGCAGCCGCTTAGCAATCGGTTCGAAATAACTATTGCATCGCGTTTTGAGGCATCGGAAGTTTATCAACTTACTTCTACGGCCGGCCATAAAAAACAAATCCCGAACAATCCCCAAAATTTAAAACTCCAGTTTCCAGAGTTTTAACCAGCCACGAAAGCTGTTTTGGATCTTATTCGAGATTCGTCGTTATTCGGAATTTCTTCCGTTACAAGCCATTCAATAAATTATCGCTTAAAGCCTGCAGTGTTTCTTTTTTACGCTCCGTTGGCACCAAAATCGAAATATTATGGCGGCTTCCTCCGTACGAGATCATACGAATCGGAATTCCATCCAGGGCATTAAACACCTTCGATGCAAAACCATGTTCTTCCTGAATGATATCGCCAACGATACAAACAATAGTCATATCCTGATCGATAATTACCGTACCAAAATTATCCAGTTCCTCTTTTATTGATTCAAGATTCCGGGTGTCATCAATTGTTAATGAAACGGCCACCTCCGAGGTAGAGATCATATCGATAGGTGTGCGGAAATCGGCAAATATTTTAAAGATCTTCGACAGGAAACCATAGGCATTTAACATCCTTCCTGAACGAATTTTTATCGCCGTAATATCATCTTTGGCAGCAACCGCTTTAATTCCGCGACCATCCGATTCTGCCGTAATCAGCGTACCGTCGTCAGTCGGATTCATGGTGTTTTTCAGGCGAACCGGGATATTCTGAACACGTGCCGGCAAAACGGTTTGCGGATGCAGAATTTTTGCTCCGAAAAAGGCCAGCTCAGCCGCTTCGTTGTATGACAGCTGATCGATTTTTTTAGTATTGTCAACAAAACGCGGATCGTTGTTATGAAAGCCGTCAATATCCGTCCAAATCTGAATTTCATCGGCATCAATGGCAGCACCAATCAACGAAGCGGTGTAATCGCTACCACCTCGTTGCAGGTTGTTAATTTCACCGTCGGCATCGCGGCAAATAAATCCCTGTGTAATATAATATTTTGCATCGCCAACCTCTTTTATAACCGGCTTAATGTGCTCGCGGATATAATTCAGGTCAGCAGCTTTATCCTCATCAATTTTCATAAAATCAAGCGCCGGCAATAACTTTGTATCATGCCCGTTTTCGTTCATCAGCAAGGTTACCAGGTTGGTTGAGATAATCTCGCCCTGTGCCAGAATCGTATTTTCGCCAACTTCGCTAAAAGTGCCTGATGTAAACGATTTTATGGTTTGAAAAACGTCTTTAATGATCTTTAAGCCCTTCTTCTTGTTTTCTTCGGAAGTAAAAAGTTCAGCAACTACCTTTTTATAATTCTCCTCCAGGTTACCGATAAAAATACGCGCAGTATCTTTATTCTTCTTTTTAAGGTAATTTGAAATTTCTACCAAAGAATTGGTTGTTCCCGACATAGCTGATAACACAACTATCTTTTGCTCTCCATCGGTTACCAAATCCATAACGGCCCTCATATTCTCGGGCGAGCCAACCGATGTTCCTCCGAATTTTAAAACTTTCATTTCTTGCTTTTTCAAAAATTTAGTGGTGCAAATATGAAGAATTTTTGAATCATTAGAAAAGCTTTCTTTGTGGCATGCATATTTATTCATGCATTTTGCATATTTATTAACGTTGCGCTATGATAAGTATCACACAACAGCTTAAAAAGCATTGTGATGCAACAAGTACTTTTGGCCAAAACTAAATCAGTAATAAAATGAAAAGCATTTTTCTATTAACCCTTATCTACCTTTTTACCTTTTCGGCAATTCAAGCACAAGACGAATCGCCCTATCTTCTGATCAACAAATCGGATGAATCGTTAGCCAAAGGAATCACAAAAATTAAATCGGCACTAAGCGAATCGGGATTCAAAATACTTGGAGAATACAACCCGGCGCAATCTGAAAATTTAGCCGTAGTTTGTTATACACACCCAAAACTGGAAGAAATTGCGCTTAATTTCAGCGATCGCGGTGCTTTGGCATCGGCATTAAAAGTTGGCTTGAAAAAAGAAGGCGAAACGCTGAAAATAAGCATGACAAACCCGATGTACCTGTTTTACGCCTATTTTGTTGATGGTGTTGATGAACAGGAAAAGGCATTGCGTTCGATATCAGACCAGGCCATTAAAGCCATGAAAAATATCGGAACAATGGAAGTACCTTTTGGAGGAACACTAGAGAAGAAAAAACTACAAAAATACCACTACAAGGTAATGATGCCCTATTTTACCGATGCTGAAGAACTGAAAACCTTCGATTCGTTTGATGAAGGATTAAAAACCATTCAGCAAAACCTAAAAGCCGGTAAAGGTGAAACGGAGAAGGTATATGAATTGGTTTATACCGACAAGGAAGTGGCTGTTTGGGGTGTTGCATTAAAAAATGCAGAAGACGGAGAAGCCCATTTTTTACCGATAATTGGCGACGAGCATGTGGCAGCAATGCCGTATGAAATCATTCTTCAGGGAAATACGGCTAGCATACTTCCGGGAAAATACCGCATTGCGCTGCATTGGCCCGAACTTACTATGGGTACATTTATGAAGATTATGAGTACTCCCGGTGATATTAAAACAACAATGGAAAAACTAACGGAATAAAAATTGAGGCTGTTTGTGTGCAAACATGAACAGCCTTTTCTATAATAACTTTTCGATAAAAAATTCAACCACATCTTTTCCCGACGGATCTGAAATTCCTATAGAAGGAGCATAAACAATTGCCTCGGCACCAACTTCTTCTGCACGGTCTTTTAGTGATTTGGCGTGCAACGGATGATGATGCAATTCATCTTCGTTGGTTGGGATGCCACCTTCGTAATGATTGAAAACAAAAAACGGCACCGCATCTTTTGTCATTTTTGCAAGAAAATCGAGTTCCGAGCGAATCTCCTTTTGTGCTAAAAGGTCAACACCATCTGCCGATTTCAATCCAAAAACCCGTGCAATGGTTAACAAGTCTTCAGGGTTTTTATACGGTGGAATTCCAATCAATTCGGGCCAGCGTAATATGTCGTAGGTTGATTGTGTTGAAAATGCTGCCGCACACGAAATAGTTGTTGATTCCCTCAAAACAGGGTCGTCACTTTCGGCATCAGCCATATCATCTGAAAAAGCCAGCCATAAGGAGGTTCCTGCTCCCGCAGAGCCACCACTGCAGGCAATGCGATTTTTATCAATATTATACTTTCCGGCATTGGCCCGAATATATTGCAGGCAACGTTTTGAATCGTTCATACTACCGAGTATTCCGTATGGCGGCTCACTCATAAAACGGTAATTTATGCTGGCAATGGATATCCCGGCTTCGAGCAAACGCACCCAATCTTCGGAATCGTAATAGCGGCTTTTGTCGCCACCAATAAAACCTCCGCCATGAATATACATAACGAGCGGAGTTGGTTGATCTGAATCGGCCAGCCAAATATCAAAAGTATTTCGTTCGTGATTGCCGTAGCGTTCGTTGGCAAAAGTTGCAGGCACGCCGGCAGCGTTTACAGCCTGCGGCAGATCTATATTTTCAGTCATTTTTGTTTTAGTTTTATTGGTAATTCCGCAAATCAGACGAATGGCAATATTCGCTTAGTACATTCGCAGCGGTTGCCCGATTTGCAATACGGCGTTTTCCGAAATATTGTTCAGGCGGCACAACTCCGTAATTGATGTTTTAAACTTCCGCGAGATCACCCAAAGCGAATCGCCCGAACGCACCTTGTAATATTCGGGCACGGCAACATTTGTTGAGTAGCCTTTTGGTTTTAGCTTTTTGTGTAGCGCCATTAAACTTTCCGTATCCAAGGCATCATCGCGTATCTTTTCTTCTTTAAAATCAAAAACAAGTTCGGGATCAAAAGGCTTTCCGTTTTCGCGCATCTCAAAATGCAAATGTGCTCCGCGTGCCCGCCCTGTACTTCCGGCTAAACCAATCGGCTCCCCTTTTTCCACTTTATCTCCTTTATTTTTGAGAAATGACGTAAGATGAGCGTAATACGTTTCAATATTATTTCGGTGTTGAATAACCACCAGCCGGCCAAAACCATAGCCCCAGTTGGCGCGAACAACAACTCCGCTTTGCGCGGCCACCACAGTATCGCCTTTATACATTTTAATATCGGTGCCATAATGCATTCGCCCTGAGCGCGGTCCAAAACGACTGATAATATACCCGTCGTTTCCGGGCACTAGAAACTGTTCAAGGTAACCTTTTTGTGCCGATTCGGGGAAGCTGTCCAACGAAGCTATGAAACCCTCGGTATTTATATTACTTTCCACATTGGGCACATCCAATGTATTAACCGTTATATTTTGCCCAAAAGCAACAGACACTGCAAACAGCAGCAAACAAAAAATTCCCCCTCGCCTGATATTCATGCTACAAAAAAAGTCAAAAGATTCTGGAATTGAAAACGACAAAGCGGAAAGAATATTCTCTGAGTATACAAATTCATCTGTATTAAAATGTATTTCTTTCCCGATATCCAGCAATTAAGGGAGATTTCGCACTGGTCTATCGTCATCTCTCTATGCTAAAATTTCATTCGTGTGCTCATTTCATGTTAACAAATATGCTGAAATACCGGAAAAGAAGTGCCTCCGAAAAATCATGCTTATCTTTGCAACACTTACTAAAACAAAACTGATCGCCTGTATAATATTTCAACCTAAAAAATAGAATAAAGATGATTTATTTGGCAGACACCGCAGACATTCAGGCATTAAAAGATTTATACGATTTTTTTCCGCTAACAGGGGTAACAACCAACCCTACCATTTTAAAACAATCGGGCTTAAAACTTTCAGAAGCCATTCAAAACATCATTGATATTGTTGGCAAAGGAACTGTTCACGTTCAGGTGATGAGCGATAAGGCTGAAGAAATGGTTAAGGAGGCAAAAACCTACAAAAACTACTTTAATCTGGGAGATAATTTTTATGCTAAAATTCCGGTATCGATAGAAGGCTACAAAGCCATGCGCATACTAAAAGATGGAGGCATAAACGTTACGGCAACGGCTATTTTCACACAGCAACAGGCATTGGTGGCATCGCGTGCCGGAGCCGATTTTGTAGCACCATATGTTAGCCGATTAGACAATATCTCGTCGCATGGGATTGAGGTAGTTGGCGACATTGTTAAAAACACCAAAGAATTTAATCTGGACACAAAAGTACTGGCAGCCAGTTTTAAAACAGTCGACCAGATTCACCGGGTAAGTATGGTCGGAGCACAGTCGGCAACAATTAGCCCCGAGTTGCTTTTTCAACTGATAAAGCACCCGATGACCGACATCAGCATTGCACAGTTTGAAAAAGACGGAGAAGGATTATACAATATTTTTTAACGAAAAGAGAATTAAAGGCGAAGCCCTGAAAGCAATTCATCCTTGTTTCCCATAATAATGTGTGGATTGCTTTTGGGATCGAGCCATTTTAGCACCCTTAGCATGTTTTCTTCAGTAATGGCCACACAACCTGCGGTTGACTCGTTGCCGGTTTTATTCAGGTGAAAAAAGATGGCACTTCCTTTACCTTTTACCACCGGATTTGTGTTGTATTCAATTACCATACAATATTTGTAGGCATCGCTTTTTAGCAGCAGGTTTTCGTATGATTGTGCATCGGTTTCGCCCTGTACGTAACGATTGTAATTTTCCGATTCCGGGTCGTCGATCCATTTATCTTCGGCAGTGGTTTTCTGAAAAGCCATTTTTGTGTCGGCACTATCCAGGTAGGTAAACAATTGCCCGAGTGCAAAAATACCAGTTGGCGATTTCCCGTCGCCTTCAACCTTTTCGTTGATTGGGGCAAAACCTTTTTCGCCGATACCCGCCTGCATCACCTCAAAAACAGGCTGCCAGCCTTCTTCTGTTTTTTCGAACGTTAATAGATTTGCATGATGATCAGCCGAGGCAGAATTAAAAACCACCACTAACTGACGTACATCCGGCTGATCCGGCCATTGAATGCTTTCAAGGATTTTCTGTCCCACTTTCTCCGGTTTTTGCGGAGCTGTTTTACAAGCTGCCAGCGCAAAAAAAACTCCGAACAAAATGGCTAATTTGTTATTCTTCTGAATCATTAAGAGGCAAAGTAAATATAAATTTGCTTCCTTTTCCAACATCGCTTTCAACACTTATTTTACCGCCGTGTTTCTCAACAAATTCTTTACAAAGTACCAGTCCCAGTCCGGTGCCTTTTTCGCCACTTGTTCCGCGGGTAACTTCGGTACTTTCAATACTAAAGATACTTTGCAGCTTTTCTTGTTCTATTCCTATTCCGTTGTCCTTGATTTTTACTTCACACCAACTGTTTTTCCTGGCAACTGAAATCGCAATTTCGCCGTCGTTGTGTGTAAACTTTACGGCATTGGCAACCAGGTTGCGTATAATAGTTGAGAACATATTTACATCGGCATTGGCCACCAGCTCTTCCTTAGCAAAAACCTCAATCAGGATATTCTTTTTTAAGGCGGCCTCCTCATGAAAACGCAATAACTCCCTTATTTTTTCGGTAACATTTATGGGCTCAGGATTAAAGGTGATGGCATTTCGTTGCACTCTTGCCCAGGTTAGCAAATTACCCAACAAGTCGTTAGCCTGTATCGACGATTTGTAAATATTTGAAATGTGCCTTTCCCGGTTGGCTTCATCCATGTTCCTGAAACTCATCAGCATGTTTTCAGAAAAACCTATTATGATATTAAAATGATTACGAAGATCGTGCCCGATTATGGAAAAGAACTTGTCTTTTGTACGGTTTAACTCGTTCAATTCTTCGTTTTTAGCCGTAATTATTTCGTTCTGCTCTTTAATTTGAATGGTACGTTCCAGCACCTTTTTCTCCAGCCTTACTTTTTCCAGTTTCAAACGCCTTTCGCGAAGTTTTATAAATACCCAAATAACCAGAATAACCAATATTAGATAGGCCAGATACGCCACTTTACTGCGCCACCATGGAGGAAGTACGACAATTTGCAGACTCACTCCTTCCTCATTCCAAACCCCGTCGTTATTTGACCCTTTAACCGAAAAGGTATATTCACCGGCAGGCAAAGCAAAAAACGGTACAAACTTACGGTTGGCAATCTCATTCCATTCGTTTGAAATGCCTTCCATTTTATAAGCATAACTGTTTTTGTTGGCGTTGGTAAACTCAAGGGCTGCAAATTCAATGGTAAACGACTGTACATCGTGTTTTAAAACCACCTTCGATTCATTTGCAACATTAATTTCGTGCTGTTGATTGTTGCTGGTAGTTGTAAAGGCGGTAAACACAATAGTTGGCACATAAGGATTGCCTTTCAACGAATCGGGGAAAAAGGTGTTAAAACCATTCATTCCGCCAAACAGCAGTTCGCCGTCATCAGCACAATAAGCGGCACGCAGGTTAAATTCAGAACTCTGCAAACCATCTTCAGGCGTAAAAACCTGTATCTCTTTTTTATCCAAATTGTACCGGCACAAACCATTGCCGGTGGCAAACCACAAATCCTGATTCTTGTCTTCAACAATTTCGTAAATGTAATTACTGGGCAGGCCATCTTTCTCGTCCAAATAGCTAAACTGTTGTGTGTTTTTATCAAAAATATTGAGTGCCGTATTGGTTCCAATCCATATCCGCTGCCGGCTGTCTTCGCACAACGAAATCACAAAATCGCTGCTCAGTTCACCTTCCGCTTTTTTGTAATGAATCAGTTTATCTGTTGCCGGATTATACACATCCACCCCACCGATGGTAGCTATCCAGATCAATCCGTCAGAATCTTCCAACAGAGTATAAACCAGGTTCGAACTAATTTTTCTCGAAGCTTCTTCCTGCTGATCAAAACGTATAATTTCTGCCGATTTCTTGTCGACAAGATAAATTCCTAAAGAGGTAGCAATCCAGTACCGATCGTTTTTATCCTGAATGATGTGATAAATACGGGTGTTTTCAAACGCCGGCCAATCGGGGCGATCAAAATATTGCCGCCAATCTTCAAATAAGTTTTTCTGTTGATTCCAAATAAAAATTCCATCACGTGATCCTAACCAAATATTGCCCTCGTTATCTTTAAAAACCACATGTACAAAATCGTTGGGCAGATAATGATTGCCACTTTCCTGCGACGAGAAATGTTCCACCTCATTACTCTCCGGATCAACAATATTCAGCCCCTGTCCCCAGTTTCCGATCCACAATTTGCCATCGTCGTTTTTTAACATTCCGGCAATTACATTACCCTGCAAATTAACCGATGCCGGCGAATTGCTATGTCGGAAAAGCCGAAACTTGTCCATCTTTAAATCGGTTTTGCTGATACCTGCCAGCGTGCCAACCCACAGGTTTTCCGATTTATCGATCAATAAACTCTGAACAATATTATGCGTCAGCCCGCTGTTTTCCGAAGTCAGATTTTCAATGGTATAGTGCCCGTTTTCATCGGTCAGAATATAAATCCCGTTTCCTTCTGTTCCCACAACCAGTTCCCCCGATTTGGTTTCCGCGATGCACCGAACACAGCTTCCAAACGAAAAATCTCCGCCCGATGCAAGTGCAAAAACCTGCTCCTTAAACACATTCTTTTCACGATTAAAGAGAAACAATCCTTCCGTTGTTCCTGCCCATATCCTTGATTTCGAATCCTGGAATAACTCCGTAACATTCACCTGTTCCAATGTATCGCCACTAATGAATAAAAACGGATAGCAGGAAAATTCTTCATCTGCAAAAGAAAAGACTGCTATACCTTCTGTGCATCCAGCCCAGAGTGTGCCATCGCGATCTTCCAACACCGGAAGTTTTACGTCTTTTATGGCAGGATCGAAAGGAAGGTTGCTTTGAAAGTGTGTAAAATGTTTCGCTTCGGGTTCAAAAACAGAAACCACCGGAGGAGTGTGTACAAGCATCTTTCCGTTGCTTAAAAGCAGGTTATTATAACTGTGAGTACTGACCTCAGGATCGTAACCGGTGTGATAATTTATTCGTTCAAAACAGTCTTTTTCGCGCAGGTATTTATTTAGTCCTCCTTTAGTGCCAACCCACAAATTTCCCTGCCGGTCTTCCGAAATGGCATAAATCCAGTTATTGGAAATGGAAAGCGTATCGTTTGGCAGGTATCGATAAACCTTGAAATTTTCGCCATCAAAACGGTTCAGCCCGTTTTGTGTACCAATCCATATAAAGCCCAGAGAATCCTGAAACATGCAGTTTACAACACTTTGCGACAGCCCTTCGTTGATTGAATAATTGGAAAAAGTAAGTTCGCGGGGGTAAGCAAATAGCAGCAGCGCAAAGTTAAAGATCAAAAGACAGCACAATCGTTTCATGGTAAAACAAGTAAATTACTATTCGTTAACCAGCGCGATGCGAAGTTCGTGATAACTTGGGTTATTTCAAAATTTGTCTTTCAATCCGCTAATTCATTACAAAATTGGCATTAACGTCATGAATAAAACAATCATGATTCCCGGGAACCACCAACAGGAATGAAAGCAACTGATATGAAATTTAACTCTCCCTCATTCCCTCTCTTTTCTGAAAGAGAGGGACGATTGTGTCGCAGACATAATCAGGGTGAGTTTAAATATCTTGAAAATACTTTACTGGAATTACCCGGAGGACTTTCAGAAAAAGGAAAGAGGCTGACCTTGCGAAGCCAGCCTCTTTAACGAATCCCACTAAGGACGGATCCTCAGCCCAAAGCCTGACAGACTTTGGTATTATTCATGATAAAAAATAAGGGTCAAAATCATTCTTTGTAGATAATTCTACCCATTTGGAGTTTTCCATCCAAATCCAAACGATAGAGATACATTCCGGTAACGCCATGTTCCGGTGCATATTCTATCCGATTCATAACTCCAGCCTCAACCGGACGATCAAGTATTCTGGCTACTTTCTGACCGGTAATGTTGTAGATCTCAAGTACTCCGTAAGCATCAACTCCTGAAACGAATTCGAAAGTTACTTTATCAGTAAACGGATTCGGGTAAACTTTCAAATCGCTTGGAGCTAATTCTGCTTCAATCTCAGCCTCAGCAGTTGCAATTTCTCCTGATTTTTGCGGATATGCACAAGGAATTGGCATATCATTGTAAGTCATACTTCCGGAGTTAGACTCTGGTGCTTCCTGCGTTCCAGGCAAGTAACAAGCCACAGCATGAGCAATGAGATAGAAATCACCTAAATTGATCGCACCAAGTTTCGATGCCGGGATAGTGATGGTGTAATCCGTTACATAACTCAGGCCAGTGATGTTAACGCTGTATTGACCAGGAGATACTGAAACTCCGCCGTTGTCTTTAACGGCAAATGGCCAGCAATTAACATTCAGGTGAATCTGACTCATGTAGAAAGGACCGAAGGTAACATAGTGAACAACCAAATCACCGTTATTCAAACTTACCGTTACTTCTCCCATTTTTTCAGAAATAATATCGCAGGATGAATTACCTGCATACACATCTAAAATAACAGGGAAATTAGCAGCGTTCATGTGATTACTCCATCCCCAATTGCTAAACGTGTAACCGGTAGTATTATCCAGGAAGCAAATGCTATCCGGGTATACTCCGTAGGCAGTTTCACATTCTTCACACGCAGGGAGTGTAAATGTACAGGTAACCGAGTCTATTGTACAATCATCCCAGGCTTTATATTTAAAGGTGAGTGTACCTCCCGTGGTCAGGTCGATTTCAGACAACAGCGGAACATCCGCTATATTTGTTGAAACCTTGCCTACGCAACCACCTGCATAGGTAAATCCATCAACCCATGCCTGGTATGCTCCGGCAATATCGATAGCATCACATTGAAGGGTAGTGCTATTACAACTTACGGTAATCGAATCACGTGCTGATACACCAAAGCTTGCGCGAACGGTATCGCTGGTACATAAGTCTCCAATACCATAAACAATATTAACGGTATCGCCTGAACACAGATCTGGTGTTTGAACGCCTGACAGATCAGGTTCCTGAACATTACATTCGTTGCTAAGTACTTTAAACATCGCCAGCCAATTGGCAAATGTGGTGTCCAAATCTACCTGATCGGCAAAGTCACAACTGGTGTGGTACTCGGTTTGCGGACCTTCTACATCAACGGTATCACGAGCTGATACACCAAAGCTTGCGCGAACGGTATCGCTGGTACACAAATCTCCTATGCCAAATACAATATCGATTGTATCGCCCAAACATACATCTGGTGCCTGAATGCCTGACAAATCAGGTTCAGGAACATTACATTCGTTGCTGAGTACAACGAACTTATCGATCCATGCTTTAAACTTGGCATTCAAATCATCCTGATCAACATACTCACAACTGGTATGGTATTCTGATGCTGGACCATCCACATCAACGGTATCACGAGCTGATACACCAAAGCTTGCACGAACGGTATCGCTGGTACATAAATCACCTATGCCAAATACAATATCGATTGTATCGCCCAAACATACATCTGGTGCCTGAATGCCTGACAAATCAGGTTCAGGAACATTACATTCGTTGCTGTTTACTTTAAACATAGCCAGCCAGTTGGCAAATGTGGTGTCCAAATCAGTCTGATCGGCAAAGTCGCAACTAGTGTAGTGTTTAGTTTGAGGACCCTCAACATCAACTGTATCACGGGCCGATACACCAAAGCTTGCGCGTACGGTATCGCTGGTACACAAATCTCCTATGCCAAATACAATATCGATTGTATCGCCCAAACAAACATCTGGTGCCTGAATGCCTGACAAATCAGGTTCAGGAACATTACATTCGTTGCTGAGTACTTTAAACATAGCCAGCCAGTTGGCAAATGTGGTGTCCAAATCAGTCTGATCGGCAAAATCACAACTGGTGTGGTACTCGGTTTGCGGACCTTCTACATCAACGGTATCACGTGCTGATACACCAAAGCTTGCGCGAACGGTATCGCTGGTACACAAATCGCCTACACCAAATACAATATCGATTGTATCGCCCAAACATACATCTGGTGCCTGAATTCCTGACAAATCAGATACAGGAGCATTACATTCGTTGCTGTTTACAACAAACTTATCGATCCATGCTTTAAACTTGGCATTCAAATCATCCTGATCAACATATTCGCAACTGGTGTGGTATTCTGTTGCAGGGCCATCCACATCAACTGTATCACGTGCCGATACTCCAAAGCTTCCCCTTACGGTATCGGTGGTACATCCGTCGTAGATTGAATAAACAACATTAACGGTGTCGCCTAAACAAACATCGGGTGCAACCAAACCTTCCTTACCTTTTCCTACCGAATCGCAACCTCCGTTATTGGTAACTACAAACAAATCAAGCCAGTTCTGGAATGTGGTATCCAAATCCGTTTGATCGGCAAAGTCGCAACTGCTGTAGTAAATGCTGCCAGGTGCTTGTGCACTAACAGCTTCCGGTGTAGGAACCGTAAATGTTCCGGAGCAGAAAGTATCCAATCCACAATAATCAGAAATATAGATGTATACTTCAATTTCACCTCCACATTTATCCGGTGCTACCAATGTATCTAAACTAACGGTATCTACACCAACCATAAATACAGTATCGAGTGGATCAGTTCCTCCGGTTGCTGTAAAGTTTGTTAACCAGGCACTAAAAATGTTATCAATCTCAGCCTGAGTCTGACAACTTTCAAGTGTAGTATCCGGGAAACAAACCAGCTCAAGTGGTTTGTATGGTTCTTGTGTTACTTCTCCACCACAGAAAGATCCATTTGGATCAAAAGCATCATAAACCTCTGCGGTATATATTCCCGGTTCCAGTCCATATAAAGTATCTACCAAACTCGAAGTTGTTGTGGTATCGTAAGGAGCTCCGTCTTTAGACCAGTAGTAGGTATAAGGAGGATAAGCCCCATTCGGATTAGGTGTAACCTCACACCATGCCATTCCGTCGGCCGCACCAAAACACTCAATATGTGATGTAAAAACTTCACAGGTAGGCGCTGTTGGTAAGTGGTCTATCGTATCATTACAGGTCGACACACAACCGAACGCATCGGTTACGGTTACGATATAAACGCCACTACCCAAACCTGTTAACATACTATCAGTTTTTATGGAATCTGCAACTGACCCGCCGTTCGCTGCTTCCCAGAAGTAAGTATATGGTGCAGTTCCTCCGGATGGTACTACTGTGGCCGTTCCATCGTATGCTTCAAAGTGCGACTCATCGGTAACCAAAACTTCGCAAGTTGGATTTTCATGTACTGTAAGTACTGCTGAATCCGCTCTTGTACATCCGGTTCTAACATGCTCTACTTCCAGCCAGTATACGTAGCCATCCATATCCAAATCAACGGTATTGATAACCAGTGAATCATCTGTCTCTCCGGAAAGCAATGTTGCTCCCTGATACCATTGATACGACCAGTTCTGGTCGGTAGGATCAATATTTTCGGTTACAATCTCTGACCTGAAAATCACTGGTCCCAGATTATCGCATGTATCTCCGTCATTCACCACTACATCAAAGTCAATTGCATTACCAAAACGATACGGTCCGGCAAAGTCTTTCAACTCGGCTGTAAACTCTTGCGAAGAACGGGTTTTAACGATTAATGTTCCCAACAAATTAACACAATCATCGTTTTGTCCCTCCCCGTACTGAGTATCCAGGCCAAAGGCGGTTAAATCGATGGCCACTTCAGTAATTTGGTATTGAAGATAGCTTTGAAATACTTTTCCCTGTGATCCGGCCAAAGTCCCCCATGGAGGAGCGGCTGTGGTTCCTGAAACATTAACAGTTGCCCACACATCAGGATCTTGAGTAGATTCTCCGGTGACAGTTCCCTTAGGTGCAATTTCAAAATAGCCATAAGGTGCATCATTCGGATCTACATCATAAATACCGGTTAAATCGAAAGGCCTGTTCACTAAATTATTAAACACCGAGGTATCTCCATCGGCTACGGCAATCCATACCCTGACTGAATAAGTCGGGTTTTTTCCTCCCTTTTCAAAATCGGTAGAAAATACGAGGTCTCCCGCAACTAATCTTGTTCCATCAGTGTCAAATGTCCAGGCAGTATGCCCCATGGTTGTGGCGTCCAGGTTTCCAAACATACCAAGATTTGGGTCATAACTAAGGTTTCGTCTGAAGAACTCAAAGTCGGTGTGAGAAGAACCATCTGCCGATATGGTTGATGCTGCTCCATATGCAATCCTGTGCTCATCGCCACTGGTTCGCTGCCTGATGTAGCCAAATACATCGACCAAATCATTTTTTTGCGGAGATCCCTTAATTCCCAGATTCCAGGTATGCGGATCCTGTGCATTTTTATCTTTGGTTCCGGTGAAAGTTGTTGAATCGGAAAGACCACCAACAGACACGTTATCGCGGCCGTACACTCCGTCAATCCATTCATAGGTCATACCATCATCTGATTGCCACAGCGACCAACGCGGTACACTCATACGAAATTCGAAAGATTGATGGTTTGCAATCCAGCCAAGAATTGTAGAAGGGCTGCTGTCCCATAGAGAGGCATCAATAACTCCCCAACCCGGAAATCCGCCGCCGTCTTGAGGATCGTCTCCAAACCAGTCGTCCGAATTAAAACCGGGAGCGGGTGCTTCCAGTTCTTGGGCTGCCCATACATCACCATCTACACCAAAAGCGGCCACAACTTCGGCCGATTTTGTATTTTGCCCAATCGCGGAATAATTAAATAGAAGCATTGCCATTACCACCAGTAATGGCGTAAAACAGCATAAACGCCAGTAACGGAGTCTACGCCATTTTTGTCCGGACAACATCTCTATATTGTCCGCAATTTCAACGTAATTCTTTCCCATAATCTGATAATTTTAAAGTTTAAATGTGCTTTAGTCATTATCAAACCATCCTCAAAAAAAATTACGCCCTCAGAAATTGTTTTTCATAAAATTGGTTTTTCGGAATTAATTCCAGGGGTATGGAGTTAATCCTGTTTCTAGCTTCAATTTTTATGAATAAAAAGTTACGAAAGGAAGGTGCTGAAGTCAATCGGTTTTTTTACTGATTTATTCGCCTGAAAACATGTTGTTCGAGGCCTTTCTTTTTGCAGGTATCTAAAGTATAAATTAGCTCATTTAAAGGTACTACAACACGATTGGCAAAGACAAAAAAAGACATAAATGAGGTACATTTCATCTCCTAAAAACGGATAATATTTAGCTGCATTAAGCAGGGCATCTATTCTTGAACAACAGTTCAGGTATCAGGACAATATATTATTTCGATAAGCATATTTTATCATGTCGGCAGTAGAGCGTATTTTCAATTTAGCCAGGATATTGCGCTTATGTGTTTCCACAGTGCGCGGGCTTATATTCAAGTCAACGCCAATCTCTTTATACGACAGGCCCTTGGTAAAAAGTTTTAGGACGGTCATTTCCCTTTCGGTGAGTTTGTTGCTTTCGATATTTTTTGCTTTTGCCTTTCGTGCCCTTATCGTACTTCGGAAGATATCCCAAACTTTCATGGCAAAATACTCTTCTCCGTTTTTTAGTTTCTTTATGGCCTTTATCAACTCCTTACCCGACGAATTGTGAAAAATAAAACCTTTTACACCAAGGCGGATATATTCTTCAAAACAATCAGCATAGTGATTACTTACAATTAATAATACCGGTACTCCAGTAAACGTTCGGTTAATTCGCTTCAATACTTTTATTCCTGAATTGTCATCGTGAATGATATCGAAAATAATCACATCCGGCTTCTCCATTCCTTTACCAGCAAGTAGTTTGTTAACTGAATCTGCCTGGATAACAACGTTTAATTGATCGGCTTCTTCAAGTATTGATTTTATTCCTGAACCAAAAAGGTTAAACTGTTCTAAAATGGCTATTCTGCACATGGCTTCTGACTTTTTAGGGATACAATCCCTATCCACCTGAGTTGCAAGCTCAAACAGACAATATTTTCATGTTGTGTTCTCTCGTACCTTGATTAATTTCTGTTCTGAAACTCCCTATTTCAATAAAAACTAATCAAGTTTCAATCATCTTAAGAATAAATAGCGCATGTGGTTAACTGGTTTGTGATAGGATTGCTTCCAGTTTTCTACGGATATACAAGTTACTAAATAATTCATATGTCTGTCAATCCGTAAAACTCCGTACTTCATTATCGGAAATTACGTAGATTAATACTATTTCATCCTTATTTTAAATGTAGTGAAAAGGTCAGATCCTGAAAATTTACGAACAAAAAGTTTGATTTCAGTCCCGGGAAACGAGACTGATTACTTACAATTTTTTAAACTAAATACATGGGAGGAATCTAAACGATATGTTGCTATTCGTGTTCGAATTTTATTCTGACCTTAATAATGAAGATTCAGATGAAAGCGCAATTCAGTTAAATTTAAATGACAAAACCCTGGATCTGACGATTCGATCGAATAAAACCATACTAATTAGTTGGAACCTTCTCCTTCGCGCTCCCAATAACTCAAGCCAATCCGCAACTCGCCATAACTAACATCGTTACCAAAATGCGATTTTGCTACCCCAAAGGATTTGTCCTCCGCTTTTTCGAAATAGTCAGCTATTTTTTTCAGTTTCTCCTCTTCCACCAAACGGGTAGCCTCCAGTTCTCCCAGTTTTATGTAGTGCGCTAAATGGCTCTCAATGGTATTCGCTGAAAGAGCCCGTTCTTTTGCAATCTCTTCAATGGATTTCCCTGAATTAAACAATTCGAAACTCAGCAGCTTTGTATCCACTTTCTCCTTCTTTTCCTTTTTGGGTTCCTGAAGCGGGATCTCCCCTTTTTCAATTTTATTTTCGTTACAATAATGCTGAATTATTGCTGCGATCTCGGTACCAAACTGTGTTATTTTCCGAGGCCCCAAACCATTAATCAGTTTTAACGCTGCGGCGTCGGTAGGCAGATAAGTGACCAATGCATAAAGTACCTTTTGCGAGAAGATCATAAACGGTGGTATCTCCAGCTCGCCGGCTTTTTCTGTTCGGTAATTGCGCAATTGCTCAAACAATTCGGGATTTGGAATATTTTCGAAATCAGTTATTTCTTTGGCCTTTTGCTTCCCTGAAGACTTGCTTTGTTTTACCAGCGTTTTCGCACGCGAATCCATCAGGCGCTTTACATCAAATCCTTCGAGACACGATTCAAATGCAGTCAGTTTCAATTGCGTGTCATCTTTCAAGTCGTTCACGTAGCGTTTCAACTGGCGTTTTATCTCCTTGTTATCAATATCCAAGTCGATCTTTTTAATTCCGTCGGCCAAAATATGCTGCACCTTTTCGCCAAAATAAGCGGCCGCTTTTTTTGTGCGCTCCTGCAAAGCATCATTTTTATACACATCGGGCTGTTGACGTAACAGATCAGTAATCTGCTTATGGAACTTGGCCGCCACAGCAACAATTTCGTTATCGTGGCCGTTGCGCATTTTTTCAACTTGAATAATGGTAACTTCAGGGAAACTCCCTTTGTTCTCGTTCATCAACTTTGTCATATTTCGCAATAAGTTTTCCGATCGGTAAAAACGAAATATTTCTGTCAGCTGCTCTTTTTGAAATTCCAGTTTTGCTGTATTTAATTCCGGCTCGCCGGGTTGGTTCTCTTCCACCTCGCGAATAAAACCACTTACTTTCTGATCGTTGATAATACTTTTGCCTGCAATTGGCGATGAAAGTACCATCCCTTCCAAAGTTTTACAACGACTGAGCGCCACATAAACCTGCCCGTGTGCAAACGACGCTTCGGCATCAATAATTGCTTTCTCGAACGTTAGTCCCTGGCTTTTATGAATGGTAATTGCCCACGCAAGTTTTAACGGAATCTGGGTGAACATACCTTCCATTTCTTCGCGAATATCGCCCGATTCTTTATCGATTGAGTATTTGTAGTTTTCCCAGTTTTGCGGCTCCACTTCAATCTCCTCTTCTTCGCCGGGGCACAGCACATAAACTCGGTCTTTATCAATCGACTGCACCTGCCCTATCTTTCCGTTATAAAAACGTTTTTCAGGATTAGAGTCGTTCTTCACAAACATTACCTGAGCACCAACTTTCAGTTCCAGTTTAAAATCGGTTGGGTATGAATATTCAGGGAACTTACCCTCAACCGAAGCAGTAAACACTTCCTTATTACCGGCTAAAGCACTCAGTTTTGAATCGTTAATGCGCTGCGCACTTACATTATGTGTGCAAAGTGTAATGTAACCGTCCTCGTCGCCGGGAACAAAACCGGGAATATGCCGCGTATTTAAAAGCTGCCTTGCTTCTTCATCCAGTTTATTCTCGCGCACTTTATTCAGCAGCGAAATAAACTTCTCATCCTGCTGACGGAACACCTCGGTAAGCTCGATACTCACATGCGGAAATTCGCGCAGGGCTTTACTACTGAAAAAATAGGGTGTATCGTATTCGCGGCGTAACAGGCCCCACTCTTCGTTCTTTACCACTGGAGCCAGCTGTTGTAGATCGCCAATCATTAAAACCTGCGCACCGCCAAAAGGCTTTCGTTTGTTTTTAAAACGCCGCAGTGTACGGTCAATCGCATCCAAAACATCGGCGCGAACCATACTTACCTCATCGATCACCAACAGATCGAGGCTTCGCATAATATTTATCTTTTCTTTGGAAAACCGCTGTTCACTGCTGAGTTTACTTTCATTCCCCACCTGCGGGGCAAAAGACAATTGGAAAAAAGAATGAATGGTTACCCCCGCTGCATTTATAGCCGCCACGCCCGTTGGTGCCACCACAACCATTCGTTTGGGCGAGCGTTCTTTCAGGCTTCTAAGAAAAGTGGTCTTTCCGGTTCCGGCCTTTCCCGTCAGGAAAATATTCTGTCCGGTGTATTGTACAAAATCAAAAGCTAACTGGAGTTGTTTGTTGGTCTTCATTTTTATTCAAGTAAAATTCGAAAATCCGGTTTGTCTATGTTTGAAGATTAAATATAAGCAGAATTTATTTATTGGGCTGCAACACCAATTCATCATATTCATCACTGCTGACAACAGCCTCAATTACAAGGGGCCCATCGGCAGCGAATGCTTTTTCCAACGCGTTTTTGTATTCAACGTTGTTTTTTACACGAACTACCGGAACTCCAAAATAATGATTGGTTGGTTCATCGCTCAACACTTTTAAATCCGTTCCGTAACCGTTATCAAAAGTCTTTTTCGTCTGCTTTATACTTATCAACGATAAACTATCGTCGTAAATCACCACAAAAACGATGTTGAGGTTAAGACGTTTTGCCGTTGCCAGTTCTCCGACCATCATCAGGAAACCGCCATCGCCCATTAATGCCACAACAGGAAGATCAGGATTACAAAGTTTGGCCGCCAAAGCTGCGGGAATAGCAAATCCCATACTCGACCAACCATTTGTCATCAACAATTTGTCGGGTTTGGGTGTACGCCACTGTTGCCCAACCAGGTGCAAATGAGCGCCAACATCAACCGCTAGTATTCCCTCGTCCGGAAGAACTTTTCGCAGTTCATCAACCACCGCCAGCGGCCCAAAACTACCCGACTTGGGTGTTAACTTTTTGAAGATTTGTTGTTTATTCTCCTGCAGAAACTGAAGGTCCCATACTTTTGGTTTGACATCCAGCTTAAGCATTTCATTTAAGGCAACTTCAAGTGCTCCAAGCACATTAATTACTTCCGGAATTTGCCCCGCCGCCACATCGGCTTCTTGCTGATCGATATGAATTAACGGAACAGAAGGCATCCAGTCTTCGTAATTAAACTCCACCGGATCGTAACCAATGCCGATAACCAGATCGGCTTGCGAATATACTTTTGCAACCTGGTTCGATAAGGCATGGAAAAGCACTCCTGCATACAATGGATGATTTTCGGGGAACAAACCTTTTGCCATTGGAGTAAGTACCACCGGTACCTGAAACTTTTCGGCCAATGCAATAAGTTGCTCGCTTACCTGCGCATGCACTGCCGATAATCCAACGGCAAAAACAGGCTTTTTACATTTTTGAATGAGCTTTTCAACTTTGGCAATCTGATCGGCAACCAATGGCGACCATCGTCTCTTTTCCAAACGCAGGTAATCCACATCTGCCTTCACTTTCTGCACCGGATTTCTGCCAATTCCGGCTGGTATTCCGATATGAACTGCTCCAGGCTGATCGTCAGTTGCAATTCCTGCTCCCTTTAAAATAATTTCTTCAACATTATTCTCATTCAGACGGGTTGTCCACTTCGTTATTGGAAAAAAAAGTTGCTGATGATTGATATTCATCTGAACGGTGCGCTTTAACAAATCATCAGGCATTTCGTCGGTAAAAGCCAGCAGCGGAAAGCGGTCGAGCTGTGCGCCGCCCACGCCTGTGCTTAAATTGGTTGCTCCCGGCCCAAAGGTTGCAAAACAAACGCCCGGCACACCGGTAAGCCGGCCACAAACTCCGGCCATAAAAGCAGCGGTTGCTTCATGCCCCACCAAAATAAAATCGATACCGTCTTCTTTTCGCAAAGCTTCCACATAATCGATCATGTTTCCACTGGGTACTCCAAAAACATAGCGTACCCCAATTTCCTTTAATGTATGAGCAAAAACTTCTGCAACTGTTGACATGCTTCTTGTATTTTATCAAGGCAAAAGTAAAAAGGCAAAAGAACCAGCAAACAAATTAAACTTCCGGACTATAATTTCCTTTGCATTGATATTTGACCAAATATCAGACTAATTTAAAGCGTATTTCGCTAGAATGCAAAAGCAAAAAATTATGGAAAATGAAAGACCTGAATTACGAAATCATTTCCTGAAGCTGATCCAGGCTGAAATCGGGTTCGGTAATCTCATATTGTGCCTGCGAATAAAATTGCTTCCGTTTCTTTAATGTTTCATCAATAAAAGCAACCAGTTCTTCGCGCGATTTTCCTTTAATCAACGGCCGTTCGGTTTTCGACTTCAACAAACGGTCGGCCAGAATAGCCGGGTCGATATTCAGAAATACGGTCTTACCGGTTTTGTTCATCAGGTCGATATTATCAAAAAAACAGGGTGCTCCGCCACCGGTAGCAATTATAACGTCGGTGAATTCGGCCAGTTCTTCCAAAGCTTTGCGTTCCCTTTCACGAAAACCATCTTCGCCGTGGTCGGCAAAAATCTGTGGCACTGTTTTGCAGTTTCTTTCTTCAATGTAATCGTCCATATCGATAAACGGCACGCCCATGTGTTCTGATAAAAGGCGCCCTGTTCGCGACTTCCCGCATCCCATGTATCCAATCAAATATACTCGCATCTTTTTCTTCTGTTACTTGGCTAAAACAAAGAGCCTTGTCCGTCATCTTCCTTTTTGGGTCGGGTTACCTCAAACGGAATATCATCAACATCCTCTTTTTTCTCTGCCTTGCTATCCTGTTCTTTTTCCGGTTCGTCCTCTTCCTCTTCATGATGATCGTAATCATCTTTTATTACCGGCTCAATTTCTTTAATATTATCCACCTCGTAATTACTGAGTCGTTTACCTTTCGCCTTCCACGATTTTACGCCGATAAACTCGGCCACCTCGATAATCTCATTTTCACGCTCGGCATTTTTCCCGCCAAAAGTAAGCTCCAAACGTGGATAATGTACCCAGGTTAAACTAATCAGTTTATTATCGGGATTATCGCCAATAAAACGTATCAGTTTTCCTTCCGGTTCATCAATTTCAAAACGTTTTACGTAGTAATATTTCTGTTCGGCATCGTAATAAACTGCCGACAAAATTTTACGTTGATCAAATTTCTCGATAACCAGAATATCTTGCTGGAAGTGGTTACTTAAATCGTAATTATACAACTGGAACTCGCCGTTTTTGTAGATGACCAGTATTTTGTCTTCGCCCGAAAATTCGCCTAAGAACGTTCCCCGGTTATCGGCATTCAGGCGCAATACATCCGGATCGAACCAGATTTTGCGACCGCCAAGCGTAGAAACTCCCCTTTCTTTAAGGGTAATTTTATGAATATCGTTTTTACTTAAGATATTTCCCATCGACTGACGACCTTTAATGGCCAATTCGCCCAAATCTTCTTCAAAAACAAGCTTTTTAATTCGTGGCTTTGGCTTCAAAACAATACGTAAAATTTCTGCTTCGCCATTCGGGTTGGCCGAGAAATAAACCACACGCGAGCCCTTGGTTTCTTTTGTCAGGTTGTACTCTTTGTCGCGGGTTACGCCTGTAACAAAAAAGCGTTTCATATAGAAATTGCCCGATTCGCCGTCTTTATACACCACGTTGTAAATGGTGCGTTTATCGTTTTTCTTAAAAACAGCCAGGTGCAAAATATTTTTACCGATAAAAGCTTTATCCGAAACTTTGGTAATAAAATACGAACCATCGCGGCGGAAAACGATTATGTCGTCGATATCAGAACAGTCGCAAACAAATTCTTCTTTCCGAAGCGATGTTCCCATAAATCCTTCCTTCCGGTCGACATACAGTTTTTCGTTTTTCACCACCACTTTCGCGGCTACAATATTTTCAAAACTGCGGATTTCTGTTTTACGTTCCTTGCCTTTACCGTATTTTCTTTTCAGGTGTTTAAACCACTCAATGGTATAGTCAATAATATTTTCGATGTTCTTTTCAACCTCTGCAATTTCGTCTTCTATCGATTTTAGCAAGTCGTTGGCTTTATCCTTGTTAAATTTCAGGATGCGCGCCATACGGATCTCCATCAGTTTAAGAATATCTTCGCTGGTAATTTCGCGCTTCAGTTTGGGTTTCCATGGTTCCAAACGGTGATCGATATGCGCTACCGCCTGATCCATGTTTTCCGAATCTTCAAACTTTTTATCCTTGTAAATGCGTTCTTCGATAAATATTTTCTCCAGCGAAGAAAAATGCCACTGCTCTTCAAGTTCCGATTTACGGATTTCCAGTTCGAGTTTCAGTAGGTCTTTTGTTGAATTGGTCGAACGCTTCAGAATTTCGGAAACGCCAATAAAGTGTGGCTTATCGTTTTCGATGATACAGGCATTTGGCGACAGGGAAACCTCGCAATCGGTAAATGCATAAAGCGCATCGATGGTTTTATCCGACGAAACACCTGGTGCCAGATGAACAAGAATTTCAACATGCTCGGCCGTGTTATCGTCAATCTTTTTGACTTTGATTTTTCCTTTGTCGTTGGCCTTAATAATCGACTCAATCAGCGTAGTGGTTGTTTTTCCGTATGGTACCTCGGTTATCACCAGAGTTTTATTGTCGCGCTTTTCAATTTTTGCACGAACTTTTACCGAACCACCGCGCAAACCATCGTTGTATTTGCTAAAATCGGCCGATCCTCCGGTTGGGAAGTCCGGATACAATTCAAAATCCTTTCCCCGAAGGTAATTTATTGAGGCATCAATAAGCTCGATAAAGTTATGCGGAAACAATTTTGACGCCAAACCAACAGCAATACCATCAACTCCCTGCGCCAACAGCAGCGGGAATTTTACAGGAAGTGTTACCGGTTCCTTTTTACGGCCATCGTATGAGAGTTTCCATTCGGTAGTTTTCGGGTTAAAAAGCACCTCCAAAGCAAACTTGGTCAGTCGGGCCTCAATGTAACGAGGTGCTGCTGCCCCGTCGCCGGTGAGAATATTCCCCCAGTTTCCCTGCGAATCGATCAGTAGTTCCTTCTGCCCAATCTGCACAATAGCATCGCCGATAGATGCGTCGCCGTGCGGGTGATATTGCATGGTTTGCCCGATAATGTTGGCCACTTTATTGTAGCGTCCGTCGTCCATTTCGCGCATGGCATGCATAATACGCCGCTGTACTGGTTTTAGTCCATCATTAATGTACGGAACCGCCCGCTCGAGTATTACGTACGAGGCATAATCCAAAAACCAGTCGCGGTACATACCCGAGAGATAGATTACTTCATCTTTTACACTATCGTCCTGAATTTCTTCCTGATTTAAATTCTCTTCTGACATTCTATTCTTTGAAATTTACCGTGCTTCCTATTTGAAGATCTTGCAATTACATTACTTCGTCTTTTTCAACATACAGGTTTTCGATGATGAATTCCTGTCTTTCGGGGGTGTTTTTACCCATGTAGTAGGATAACATTTCTGCCACCGATTCGTGCTTTTTCATTTGCACCGGATCGAGACGGATATCCTTACCAATGAAATGTTTAAACTCGTCGGGCGATATTTCGCCCAGTCCTTTAAATCGGGTTATTTCGGGTTTGCCACGTAATTTGTTTATGGCTTTTACCTTTTCTTCTTCTGAATAACAATAGTACGTTTTTTGCTTGTTGCGCACCCTGAACAGTGGCGTTTGCAAAATATAAACATGGCCCTTCTTAATCAACTCGGGGAAAAACTGCAGAAAGAAAGTGATAAGCAGCAAACGAATGTGCATTCCGTCAACGTCGGCATCGGTAGCAATAATTACCTTGTTGTAACGCAGGTCTTCCATGCTTTCTTCAATATTCAACGCCGCCTGCAAAAGGTTAAATTCCTCGTTTTCGTAAACCACTTTTTTGGTGAGCCCAAAGGTGTTCAGCGGTTTTCCTTTCAAACTAAAAACGGCCTGAGTATTTACATCGCGTGATTTGGTGATCGATCCACTTGCCGAGTCTCCCTCGGTAATGAAGATGCTCGATTCTTCTTTCCGGTCACTTTTTTCGTTGAAATGAATACGGCAGTCGCGCAATTTTTTGTTATGCAGGTTGGCCTTTTTAGCACGTTGCCGGGCCAGTTTTTTCACCCCTGAAATGGCTTTTCTTTCGCGCTCCGACTCCACAATTCGTCTCAGCAGCACTTCTGCCACTTCATGGTTTTTATGCAGGAAATTATCCAGCTCGGTTTGCAGGAAATTACCAACATGTGCTCGCACCGACGGCCCATCGGGGCCAATATCTCTTGATCCGAGTTTGGTTTTGGTTTGCGACTCAAATACAGGCTCTTCTACTTTAATGCTAACAGCCGCCACAATCGATGCCCGTATATCCGACGGGTCGAAATCCTTCTTATAAAAGTCCCTGATCGTTTTCACTAAAACTTCGCGAAAAGCCTGTAAGTGAGTCCCTCCCTGGGTGGTGTGCTGACCGTTAACAAACGAATAATAATCCTCCCCGTATTGATTACCATGTGTTATGGCAACTTCAATATCTTCGCCTCTGAGATGTATAATTGGGTAAATTGGGTCGTGATCCATATTTTCCTCGAGCAAATCACGCAATCCGTTGCGCGAGTAAAATTTTTCGCCGTTGTACTCAATGGTTAAGCCAGCATTCAGGAAGGTGTAGTTTTTCATCATATTCACGATATAATCGTTCATATAACGATACTTTTTAAACACTTCCACATCGGGGACAAACCTCACCTCTGTTCCATTTTCCTCGTCGAGATTTTGATAATCTTTCTCGCCGGTTTTAACCCCCTGGCTAAAATATACTTCTTTAGCCACGCCTTCGCGCACTGCTTTTATAGTAAAATCGGAAGACAGGGCATTTACTGCTTTTATACCAACACCGTTCAATCCCACCGATTTTTTGAAAACCTTGTTATCGTATTTTGCGCCGGTATTCATTTTGCTGACCACATCCACCAGTTTCCCCAGTGGAATTCCACGGCCATAATCGCGGATGGTAACCAAATCCTGATCGACATTTACAAGGATCTTTTTACCATGCCCCATCATAAATTCGTCGACAGAGTTATCCATCACCTCTTTCAACAAAACATAAATACCATCGTCGGCAGAAGTTCCGTCTCCGAGTTTACCAATATACATACCCGGACGTCGCCGGATGTGCTCCTGCCAATCTAATGTTTTAATTGCACCTTCGTCGTAGTTTGCGCTCATACCTCAATCTCCAGAATCAACTTTCGAATTTTATATGAACCCTGTGTTTTCAACGGTTTTGTGCTTACGGGACTTGGTTTTTAATTTAAGAAACACAGAATTCACCCAATTGTCACAAATATAATCAAATCATCCACTTTGCAAGGGGTTTCGCGCCTGCAATAACTAACAATCACCCGTTGAAAAAGTGTGGATAAAAATAGGGATATAAGCGGGCGAAGAACCGCAACTCTTTTTGGTCAGACCTATGAATTCGCAAAACAATTTGCAGAGATCATAACTCGAATTTCTTACTATTAAACAGCAATTTTTTATTGATAAACAGAAGAATTATGGCAAAATACACCCCAATCTGCTCCATATTTACAGTCCCTCCCGACAATACAGGCCTGCGAGGTACTACTATTAATACGCGAGGGATGAATATTGACATGCGAGGGACTGATTAACCCTCGCGAGGTTACTATATATACATGCGAGGTACTTTTGTTCACATGCGAGGCTACCTTGCACACTATTTTTCATCCCTCGCACCATTATATTTATACCTCGCACTACATTTTTAGTAGCTCGCAAGGCAATTTTAGCTGCAGGGGAGAATAAAAAGGAAAATCGGGTGCCATTTAATATCAATTACATCTCGTCGTGAGCCTTAAGCGAGACAATGAAATTATAGTGTTAATGTCGATCAAAAGGAAAAATTTTCAGAAATAAGGCTCATTCTGATTCCTCATTGGCATTAAATACTACGACATATGATTTTCAGGCAAAGACAGGAATACCCGAAATTTCCGGTGGATTTATTTTTGAAACGCCTCCGGATATATTCCGCTTTTTCCCTGCCGGGGGCCTTCATCTTTGCCTTAAAGCAAAGACGAAGCAGAAAATTCAAGGCTGCTTTTGGCCCTTCCCCTGCGTTTTCATAAAACCTAAATTCGGACGGGTGATCTCCTCGCGCACTCGGAGCTTCCCGCTCTCATTAAGGTTTCATTTTAACTCCGGGCAACGACCAAAAGAGGCCGTCCACTGACGCAACGTCAACAACATAGCAGCCTGGCCTCGTACGTCAGCTGACGGATTCTGAACACAGAGTCTTACTGACTAAATAATCCCCATTTTTTTCATCAGGAAAGTGGCATTCATGGTTTGGGTAACACCATCCGATAATTTGTAGTCAAAAATCAGTTCGTTGTTCTCGATCCGGATTTCGAAACATTTATTGAAAACGTGTTGCGGAAGTTCGTTTTCCATTTCACTCAATTTCAGGTCGTGCGTGGCAATCATTGCCGCACATGGCTGTTGCGCCAGCTTTCGCACCAACTCTTTCGAGCCGTTTAGTTTATCAACCGAATTGGTTCCTTTCAACATTTCGTCGAGAATTACAAAGATTTGCTCGCCAGCCGCCAAACGATCGAGCACTGCTTTTATCCGTTTTAACTCGGCAAAAAAATACGATTCATCTTTTAGCAACGAGTCGGTTGTACGCATATTGGTGTACAAATCAACCGGCCTTACTTTCATTGATCTGGCACAAACCGGCGTGCCAATTCCGGCCAACAAAATATTTGTACCCACGGTGCGCAGGAAGGTACTTTTACCGGCCATATTTGCCCCGGTTACGATCATTATTTTCGACCAGCCCTCTATTTCAATGTCATTATTTACCCGCTTGTCTTTTTTCAGCAGCGGATGCCCCAATTCGGTCGCACATAACATAAAATCCTGATCAGTGATTTCCGGATATACAAAATCGCTGTGATTATTGGCATAATTCGCCAGGCTGATTAAAGCATCCAGTTGGGCGATAATTTCGAGCCACTCGGCCAGCCGGTCGTGATTTTTATTGTGCCACACCCAGAGTTTGTATACACAACGAATATCCCAGATTAGAAGTCCGTTCAACACCACTCCAACCAAAATATTCTGCCGGTATTCGAATTCTTTCACCAGGCTTTTTAATTCGCCAAACACTTTCCCGGCCGACGGTTCTGTAACTTTGTTCTTCAAATTGCGGAGATAAGGAGATTGAAACTCTTTCTCTTCAATCTTTCGCAGCAACTGCATGTATTTGGCAAGCAGCTCAGATTTTCGACCAAAAAATCCGAAGTAATAATTCACCGGTTTTGTAAAGGCAAATAATAGCAGAAACTGCACAAATACCATTGTCACCAGGTAAAAATTACTCCCCCCCATTATTGCTGGAATTGCGGCAAGAACAGTGATTGCCGGAACAATGCGGATCAACCATTTCAACAGCTTTGAATGCTTCAGTCCGAGCTCCATTTCCGACCACGACCGAATTTCATTGTACTGCACTTCGGTTTCTAGAAAAAGGTTTCCTTCGGTTAAAAAGTCGAGCCGCCACAAGGGCATTCCTGCCAATTCTTTAATGGCTTCCTGGCGTTGCTCAATCGCCTCCTTTTCCTTTAATGGCTTTTGCAACCAATCAGCCAGGCGTTGACGCCCTTCAACAGTTGTCGTGCGGTTTAGGTACTGAAACAGTGAACCTTCGCCAAACAAATCCAGATCGTAAGCAAACGGATGCTCCACGTTTAGAAATTGCTCGCCATTTTCAAAATGCAAAAAAGAATGATCCAGGGCCTTTAGCTCGTCTTCCAGCAATTTCGTTTTAACAACAAGGGTTTGCTTCATCTTATCGAGCTGAAGATTTCTTTTGATCAGCCAGAAAAAAAGCACAATTAAGGGAAGCGTGCCATACAGTGCCGTAATTTCCCAGCCAAGAATAATAAGCGGGAGAAATATGCCAACAAAGGCCACAAAACGATACCAGGCAAAACGTTTTACTTTAGCCGATATGCGCTGCAATTCATCGGTGTAAAACAAAAGTCGTTCGTAATAAAGTCTGGCAGGTTCACCCATTTATAAAACCTTATGAAAATATAGTTGACTAACCACAAGAATAACCGTAAAAACCGACACAAAAAACACTAAAGCCATAGCTCCGAATTGTTTGCGCGACAGTATCGTTTTTTCAATTTTTGGCGAGCGCGCAAAGAAGAAATGGTTCTCGACAAACATCATCAGCCGGTACAAGGCCCAACCAATAAACCAACCAATTAGACCTCCGCAAATCAGGTCGAGCGGATAATGCACACCTACATAAATACGCGAATAACAAAAAACCAGCACCCAAGCCAGGGTTAAAAAATAGTAACTGCGATTTTTGAAAATTCGTGATGTTAACACCAGAATTGCAACCGAATTGGCCGCATGTGCCGATACAAAACCAAACTGTCCACCTTTCCCGAAGAATATGTGAACCAGATGCGAAATTGCCGGATCGTGTGTTGGTCGCAAGCGTTGAACAGAATCTTTTATCACATTCGAGAACTGATCAGTAGCTGTAATTAACAGCGCTATAGCAATTAATATCAATATTGATTTGCTACGGTAATTCTTGAAAATATAAAACAAAATGCTGGCAAAAAACGGAATCCATGTTTCCTGACGTGTTATCAGTATTATCATGGTATCCCAAAATTCATTGTGGATTCCGTTCAGAAATAAAAAAACATCTTTATCCAGCTCCAGTATTGGTTGTAATAACTCCATTAACTATTTAAAATTTCCCAGATTCGGTCTTTTAATTGTTGAATATTAAATCCTGAAACGGCAGAAAAAAACAAGTGCGGAATATCGCCCAGCTCCCTGCTAATTTCCTTCATTAGCTCTTCATCCAGCATATCGGCTTTACTGATGGTTAAAAAGCGCTGCTTATCGAGCAGTTCAGGATTATATTTTTCAAGCTCGTTGAGCAAAACTTTATATTCTTTCAGGTGGTCTTTACTGTCGGCCGGCACCATAAAAAGTAACATCGAGTTTCGTTCTATATGCCTTAAAAAGCGTAGTCCCAAACCTTTACCTTCGTGTGCGCCTTCAATAATTCCCGGGATATCGGCCATTACAAACGAACGTTGTTCGCGATGCCCCACAATACCCAAATTGGGCACAAGCGTGGTAAACGGATAATCGGCAATTTTTGGCTTTGCTGCCGAAACTACCGACAGCAATGTTGATTTTCCGGCACTTGGAAACCCCACCAAACCAACATCGGCCAGCACTTTCAGCTCCAGTATTTTCCAGCCTTCTACACCTTCTTCGCCGGGTTGCGCAAAACGAGGTGTTTGATGGGTAGCCGTTTTAAAATGATCGTTTCCCAAACCTCCGCGGCCACCTTGCATCAGAATTTGCTCTTCGCCGTGTTTTGTAATTTCAAACAGGAATTCGCCGGTTTCCACATCGCGGGCAACAGTTCCCAGCGGTACCTCCAGGTAAATATCTTCACCATCGGCACCGGTACTTCTTTGCTTCCCTCCCGGTTCGCCATGTCCGGCTTTAATATGTTTCCGGAATTTCAGATGCAGCAATGTCCACATCTGCTCATTACCCACAAGGATAATATGGCCTCCACGACCACCATCGCCGCCATCGGGGCCACCTTTGGCCACAAATTTCTCTCTGCGCAGGTGCGCTGAGCCGGAACCTCCGTTACCCGACTGACAATGAATTCTTACGTAATCAACAAAATTGGTCTCTGCCATCTGATTTTTCCTGTTCGTTATCTGTACAAATATAAAAAAGGTGAGACACCTGTCCTACAACAGGCTTCTCACCCTTATAAGTAGATGTTATAATTTTTCTACAACTTCTTGTAATCTACCTGCAATTTCCTCAATGGTTCCCATTCCGTTAATATCGAAATGTTTTCCCTGTGGTTTGTAGTATTCGATTAGAGGAAGTGTTTTTTCGGTGTAAACCGTGATGCGGTTTTCAATAATCGACTGGTTCTGATCATCGGAACGGCCCGAAACTTTTCCGCGGCTCAATAAACGATCGATCAATTCCTGTTTTTCAACCTGCAGGCAAAGCATACCCGAGATTGGCGTACCATTTTCGTTCAACAAAACATCCAGTGCTTTGGCCTGGTCAACGGTGCGCGGAAATCCGTCGAAAATAAAACCTTTCGCTTCTTTGTTTGCGTCGAGTTTACTTTTAATCATTCCAATCACCACTTCATCAGGAACGAGTTCTCCTTTATCCATGAAGTTTTTGGCTTCAATTCCAAGTGCTGTTCCTGCGGCAATTTCGCTTCGCAGCAAGTCGCCGGTCGACAAGTGGATCAATCCAAATGATTTAATAAGAAATTCGGCCTGGGTTCCTTTTCCTGCCCCCGGTGGACCAAACAATACGAGATTCAACATAATTTTTGGTTATTTTTTATTTCACTACCGTGTAAATATCGATCAGATTTCTACCGTAGCCGTCGTAGTCAAGTCCGTAACCTACGATAAAATCATTCGGGATCTCTATTCCCACATATTTAAGATCTACTTCTTTCTGAAGCGCATCCGGTTTTAGCAACAAGGTTGCCACCTGCACTTCTTTTGGTTTCATTTGCTCCAATTGCTCCAAAATGTTGTTGATGGTAATTCCGGTATCAACAATATCCTCCAAAACAACTACGGTTCGTCCTTCAATTTTTTCATTTAACCCAATCAGTTGTTTTACTTTTCCGGTTGTTGAATCGCCCTGATACGAAGCCAGTTTTACAAACGAAATCTCCGACTCAACAAAGTCGATCCGCTTATAAATTTCAGCGGCAAACATAAACGATCCGTTTAAAATGCACAGAAAAAGCGGGTCTTTGCCGGCCAACTCTTTATTCATTGTGTCGGCCATTTGCTCAACAACTGAACGAATCTTCTCATATGGAATAAATAACTCAAATTCTTTATCCAGGATTTTAACCTTCTTCATATGTGGATTTGATTTTTATTAATTGCTAATTTGCTGTATTTTCGTGCTGAAAATAAAAAGATACAAAGTAACAAATAAATTATAAAACATGACTCCAAAAGTTAGCATTATTATGGGCAGCACATCGGATTTAACGGTGATGGAAAAAGCTGCCAAATTGTTTGATGAGTTTGAAATTCCTTTCGAGATCAATGCTTTGTCGGCACATCGCACTCCGGAAGAAGTAGAACGCTTTGCCAAAGGAGCCAAAGACCGTGGTATTAAAGTTATAATTGCGGGTGCCGGAATGGCGGCTCACCTACCGGGTGTTATTGCTGCAATGACTCCGATTCCTGTAATTGGTGTTCCGATTAACGCCAGCTTATCAGGGTTTGATTCAATTCTTGCTATTTTGCAAATGCCTCCGGGGATTCCGGTAGCAACTGTTGCTGTTAACGGAGCTATGAATGCGGCTATTTTAGCCACACAAATGATGGCCACCGGCGATGAAGAACTGATGAACAAACTGGTTGCCTACAAAGAGAACCTGAAAGAGAAAATTGTAAAGGCCAACCAGGAGCTTTCGGAGGTAAAGTACAGATTTAAAACAAACTAATTGTTGTTTAAAATATTTTACTTAATTTTAAAGAGGTATTAATTAATACCTCTTTTTTTATGCTTAAACCCTTTTACATACTGCTGGTATACTTTACCATAATTGCTTCTACAGCCTCCTCGCAAAACTACACAGGAGGAGCACGTTCGGCTGCCCTTTCAGATGCTTTTATTTCTGTTTCCGACACCTGGAGCACCTTCCATAACCAAGCCACTTTAGCACAATTAAACCGGTTTTCTGCCGGTGTATATTACGAATCGAAATACGGAATTGATGAATTTGCACTGGCAGCCACGAGTGTGGTTTTGCCAACCGGTGCCGGAACTTTTGGTTTAAGTTTTTACCAGTTTGGAAAAGGGACATTCAAGGAACATAAAATCGGTTTCGCCTATGCCAAACAACTTTCCGAACGTTTTAACGCTGCCGTACAATTCGACTACCTTGCACAACGTATGCCCGAAAATGCGGATGCCTTTTCGTTTGTTACGTTTGAGATTGGGGCAACTTATCAGCTGACTGAACAAATTACATTGGGAGCCCACACTTACAACCCGGTAAAAAACGGATACAATTACCCTGAAGAAAAAATAAAACTTCCTGCAATTTACCGACTCGGTGCTCATTATGCTTTTGATGAGCATGTGCTGGTGAGCGTGGAAACACAAAAAGAATCAGACCGCGATGCTGTGGTAAGAAGCGGACTGGAATTTATGCCGCTTCAGAATCTGGCACTACGTTTTGGGATTTCGGGCAGGCCGGTTCAATATACTGCCGGACTGGGCTATAGTTTAAAAAACATCAGTACCGACATCGCATTCAGCTACCACGGTAATTTAGGATTTACACCATCAGTTTCTATTCAATACCACTTTAAATGAGAAAACTGATCCGACATATCGTCTTCGTCCTGCTCCAACTGTTCGTTTTGGCGACATCAGCACAAAACGAGTCGCCGGATCAATTGATTGAATCGATACTGGAATCGCATCTCGATAAAATTGAAGAAGGTACGGATGTGGCACTGATCATTCAGGACCTCGAATATCTTTTGGAACATCCTGTAAATATCAACGCAACAAGTGCTACGGAACTGGCACGGCTTTATTTGTTGAATGAAATACAAATTCAGAAATTGCTGGAGTATATTACCACTTACGGTCCGGTTTATTCCATTTTCGAACTCAAAACCATTGACGGATTTACGCCCAACCTACTGCAAAAACTACAATATTTTATTGAGTTTGGCCCCGAAGAACAGCAACCGAAAACTTTAAAAGAACAGCTAAAATACGCTGACAATCAATTGTTGTTACGAACACTTGGAAATTTGCAAAAAGCTCGCGGTTACAAAGAAAAAGACGATGGTACCATCCCGTACGAAGGCAACCGGTTTCGCTACTACACGCGTTATAATTTCAGGGCCGGCGACAAACTTTCTGTCGGGTTAACCGCCGAGAAAGATCCGGGTGAAGCCTTTTTTACCGGCTCCAACAAAAGTGGGTTCGATTATTACTCGGGGCATATCAGCTTTAAACTCAATAATACTTTTGAAAATATTTCTCTTGGCGATTACCTTGTTCGATCCGGGCAAGGCCTGGTGCTTTGGCAAGGTTACACCACCGGTAAATCAGAGAATGTTTTGGGAATAAGCAAAACCGGTCAGGGTGTACGGGCATACACTTCGGTAGATGAAAACTTTTATTTCAGAGGAGCGGCGGGAATAGTAAAACTGGGTAACTCGCGATTAAGTCTTTTCTACTCGCACAAAAATACCGACGGAAATTTGGAATACAATGATTCTGTTGCAACTCATTTCACCAGCCTGCAAACATCAGGTTACCATCGCACAGAAAGTGAAATAGCCGATGAAAAAACCGTAAAGTTCACCAATGCAGGTGGTGTTTTCACCCATCGTTTTAATCACCTGAAACTGGGAGCGACTGTGGTTTTCCAGCAATTCGACAAACCGTTTATTCGCAGCGACCAGCTTTACAACCAATTTCGTTTTCGGGGAACAGACAATTACACCGCCGGTGCCGATTATCTTTTTAGCAAAAACAACTACACACTTTTTGGCGAAGCTGCCATCTCAAAATCAAAAGGCAAAGCGGTAACACAAGGAGCGATCGTTCATGTAAACGATCAATTGGGATTTTCGGCCTTGTTTCGTCATTTTGATAAAGACTACCATGCTTTTTGGGCCAACACCATGGCCGAAGGCAGCAACATCAGCAACGAGTCGGGGCTTTATGTTGGAGTGCGCTTTTTACCCGCCAAGTTTGTAACACTTTCGGCCTACTCCGATGTGTACCAATCAGAGTGGTTTAACTATTCCACTGCCGGCCCGGCACGTTCGTGGGATATTTTTACACAGGCCAATTTTCAGATCAGCGAAAAACTCAGTGCCTACCTGCGTTTAAAAAACGAGGAGAAGGATCAAAAATTCAAAAACGAAAATCGTTATATCAATTTGCCTGAACGCGTTCAAAAATTGCGTTTTCATATTCAGTTTCAGCTTTCGGAAAGCATTTTGCTAAAAACACGCGCCGAACATGTTTATTACAAAGGCGAGGAAAGTGAAAATGGGTTTATGCTTTTTCAGGATATTCAATTTAAGCACAAGGAATTTCCACTGAATCTTGCGGCGCGACTGGCCTGGTTTCATACCGAAAGTTACAACAGCCGCATTTACGCTTATGAGAATGATATTTTATATGCTTTTTCAATTCCGGCGTATTATGGTGAAGGATTTAGAACTTATCTCAATTTAAAATACCAACCTGCAAAAAAAATCGAGTGCTGGTTAAAACTGGCAAATACCTGGTGGACCGACCGTGAAACCATCAGTTCGGGCTACAACGAGATTGCCGGACAGCACAAAACAGAGCTAAAATTTCAGTTAAGGTTGAAATTTTGATTTTGAATACCTTACTTTGTCAGGTTAAAATTTAAATAATGCGAGACATTGATTTTGATGATATTCGCCCCTACACCGACAAAGAAGTTAAAGCTAAGATCAGAAAATTAGTTAAGGATAAAACCTTCGACGACGTTCTGCATCACTTGTTTAAAAACCGGCCAAAGGTTGAAATGGTAAAATTTCAGTTGCGCCGGGTAAGCAGCATCAAACAGCTGCAAGGCGTATTTATTTACGACCTTTTACACTGGCTGGTTGACAAAACTTCCGACGGATTAAAAGTTACCGGAATTGACAAGCTGGACAAAACCAAACCGTACCTGTTTATTTCAAACCACCGCGATATTATTCTGGATGCCGCTTTATTGAACTTCCTTATTTTCGAGCACGGCATGAACACCACGCAGATTGCTATTGGCGACAACCTGTTGCAATACGAGTGGATAGAACATACGGTTAAGCTGAACCGTTCGTTTGTAATCAGGCGAAATTTGCCACCACGCGAACTGATGATGGCCTCGAAAAAGGTTTCGCATTTTATTCGCAAATCAATTACCGAAGACAAACTTTCGGTATGGATTGCACAACGCGAAGGCCGCACAAAAGACGGCAACGACAAAACACAGGAAAGTGTTTTAAAGATGCTGAACATGAGCAACAAAGGGGGCATTTCGGATGGATTTAATGAACTGAATATTGTTCCGGTATCCATTTCGTACGAGATTGAGCCTTGTGGTTTGCCCAAACTTCGTGAACTGATAAAAAAAGAACATTACGGACGCGCAAAACAGAGCAAGGACGATTTGAAAGCTATGTCGATGGGAATGTTTGCTCCAAAAGGAAGAATGCGTTTTGCTTTTGGAACACCGATTGAAACCCACTTTGAGCTGGCGAAAAACAACGAACAGCGCAACGACTATATCCGTCGATTGGCAGAAATGATCGACGACCAGATTTACAAAAACTACAAACTGTGGCCAAGCAATTTTGTGGCTTACGATATGTTGATGCAAGAGCACCGCTTCAAAGACCGCTACACCGCCGAAGAACAAAAGAAATTCGAGATTATGGTGGAGCAGGCAATGGTGCACATCGATTTCCCGATAACCGATATCCAGGAACGTTTTCTGAAACTGTATGCCTACCCGGTAATTAATAAATTCGACAGGCCTAAAAAGTAATGGAATAACATGCAAACGATTATCTGGGACTGGAACGGTACGCTGCTAAACGATCTTGACTTTTGCATTTCAACCATAAATGTGCTGCTGAAAAAACGGCAACTCAATCTGCTTGATCATTATTCGTATAAAGAGGTATTCTCGTTCCCGGTAAAAGATTGTTACGAATCCATCGGTTTTGATTTTTCAAAAGAGGATTTTTCCGTTTCGGCGCAGGAATACATGGACATTTACAATGCAGGAGTTTCCAATTGCAAATTACATTCCGGTGCTACCGATGTACTGGAGCATTTTAGGAATATGGGCTATCGTCAATTTGTGCTTTCGGCCATGCAGGAAGATATGTTGGTGCATACCTTAAAACACCAGAATATTTTTGATTATTTTGAAGGAATAGCCGGGCTGAATGATCATTATGCGGCTTCGAAGATTGAACGTGGAAAACAATTTATCAGCGAATTGAATATCGATAAAGCACAGGCAACCATTATTGGTGACACCAACCACGATTTTGAGGTAGCACAACAACTGGAAGTTGATTGTATTTTGGTAGCCGACGGGCACCAGTCGAAAGAGCGCTTAGAAGCAACCGGCGCTAAAGTAATTGACGATTTGCAGCAGCTTAAAACACTTCCGTTTTAATCGGAGAACGCTCAATCTTTTAATTAACTACTGCGGTACAAATCAGTGAAGAGATTAACTTTCATTTTTTCTTTTGTACCCTATTTTCCTTCTGGTTACAGGTTCTTCCTGTTTCTCAATTAATTCGTCTAAATATTGAAAAACCAATTCTATGTTTTTGTCCTGATTGGCAAGTTTGTTTTTGATTTCCTCAATATCAAGTTTCATGCTCAGGTTATCGGTCAATGTTTCACGAACTTTTGTGAATATCCGCATAATTTGGATGTTGACTTTAATTGCTTTTTCACTATTCAAAACACTCGAGAGCATCAAAACACCATGTTCGGTAAAAACGTTGGGCAGTTTGCGACGGCCTCCCCAACTTGATGTCGCAAATTGCGACTTCAAGTTTTCAAATTCAAATTCCGACAACTGAAACATAAAATCCTCCGGGAACCTGGAGATATTTCTTTTTACCTGTTCATTTAATCGCCGTGTTTCCACGCCATACAACTCTGCAAGATCACTATCAAGCATCACTTTCTGTTCCCTGATAAAATAAATCTTGTTCATAATTATTTCATCGGGGAGCATTGAACTCTCTTGCTTTTTTTCGGCCATTTGGTTGTTATTTAGTTAATTATAAAAATAACATTTTAAAACGTTAAATCATTAACTACACAGTTTGGGTAAATCTCCAAACGGATGGAATGCTATATATTTATCATGTTGTATGTGTACTATTTTCACACAAAACAACCGGAACCGGCAACACCAGAAATGATTTTGAGGTAGCACAACAACTGGAAGTTGATTGTATTTTGGTAGCCGACGGGCATCAATCGAAAGAGCGACTGGAAGCAACCGGCGCTAAAGTAATCGACGATTTGCAGCAGCTTAAAACACTTCCGTTTTAATCTAAAAATTCACGTTTTTTGATATCCCGAATAAACAACTGAAGATTGGTTTTACCGCGGTACTCGTTTTCGTTTATCGAATAACAAACATCAAAGGGCGAACCTGAAGTAATTACATCGTAAGCATCCGATTGATTAAATGCAATTCCCGGGAATATGCCGGAATTTACATCGGGCTCTACCAGATCAAGTTTAAGGTGCTCCTGGTTTTTTCCAACCAGTCGGCTGGTACCGGCATCAAAAACATCTTCGGTAACAAAAACAGGAGTCATATTGTGCGGACCAAACGGAGCAAATTGTTTTAGAATACGATAAAAGCGCGGCGTAATTTCGCTTAGTGCGATTTTTGCATCCACCTCAATGGTTTGAATTTGCTGTTTGTCGGTAATTTGTTTGGTTACTATTTCTTCAAAACGCTGTCGGAACTCAGGAATATTTTCAATTCTCATGGTCAATCCTGCAGCATACATGTGTCCGCCATACGATTCCAGCAAATCGCTGCACTGACCGATGGCTTCGTACAAATCAAAATCGCGCACCGAACGTGCCGAACCTGTTGCCAAACCATTCGATTCGGTTAAAATTACCGTTGGCCGGTAGTAATGCTCGGTAACCCGCGACGCCACAATACCAACCACACCTTTGTGCCAGTCGCGGTTATAAAGCACGGTACTGTTTTTATTCTTAAATTCCGGACTGTTTTCGATAGTGTCCAGGGCATCCTGGGTAATATCTCGGTCAAGCGTTTTTCGTATTTCGTTAAACGAGTCGATCTCCTCTCCCAGCAGATCAGATTTATCTTCATCGGTTGAAACCAATATCTGCACCGACTTTTTACCGTGTTCAATACGGCCCGATGCATTTAATCGTGGCCCGATTTTAAACACAATATCGCTAATGGTGATTTCGGTTCCTGAGATACCGGCAAAATTAATAATGGTTTGCAAACCAATTCCCGGATTCGAGTTCAGTTTCTTGAGACCGTAATACGCCAGAACCCGGTTTTCGCCGGTTATCGGAACAATATCGGCAGCAATACTTACAGCTACCAAATCGAGCAGATCGTAAATTTCTTCGTAATCAATTTCGTGTCTTTTGCAGTAAGCCTGCAACAGCTTAAATCCTACGCCACAACCCGAAAGTTCTTTGTAAGGATATTTACAATCCGATTGTTTTGGGTCGAGCACTGCCACAGCCGGCGGCACTTCATCATCCGGATTATGGTGATCGCAGATAATAAAATCGATCCCACGTTCCTTGGCTTTGGCAATCTTTTCAACGGCTTTAATTCCGCAGTCGAGTGCCACAATAAGCGTTACTCCTTTTTCAACGGCATAGTCAATACTTTTGGGCGAAATTCCATATCCCTCGCTGTACCGGTCGGGTATATAATATTCAATATCTTTTATGCGCTCTTTTAAGAACGAATATACCAGCGCCACCGAAGTAGTTCCGTCAACATCGTAATCGCCGTAAACGATTACTTTTTCATTATTTTCAATGGCCTGATCCAGTCGGATTACCGCCTTCTCCATGTCTTTCATCAGAAAGGGATCGTGCAGGTCGCTTAGTCGGGGGCGGAAAAATGCTTTGGCTTCAGCGTAGGTTTTTATACCCCGCTGTACCAGCAAGCGCGCTATCACCATATTCACATTCAACGCCGCTGAGAGGTGCTTTACCTCGTTTTGGTCGCCTTGTTTTTTTAAGTTCCAAATTCTATCCATGCTGCGTTTTTGTGTTTTCAAGATGTGAATGCGCAAAGATACAAAATGCAACCGCATATGGAAATAAAACATTCACCCTCAACATTATTTTTTAATTGATTCAGTGTTACAACAACAATTACAACCGATCTGTTTTATTATCTTTGCCCAAATTTTTTTAAAGGATTCGGGAAACTTTTCCCGGACAATAAATTGTCATTTAAACAAAAGAGTGACAGCAAAATAAAAGTGAAGAAAAAATGAGTCATCAGGAATTAAGCGAACAAGAGATCATCAGACGAAATTCGTTGCAAAAAATGCGCGAGTTGGGGATCGACCCCTACCCGGCGGCACAGTACCACGTAAATACCAACACCAAAGAAATAAAACAGAACTTCAAGGAAGAGGAGAAGAATTTTCAGGATGTAGTGATTGCCGGCCGTTTGATGAGCCGCAGAATTATGGGAAAAGCTGCGTTTGCTGAGATCCAGGACCACGAAGGACGTATTCAGATTTACGTTAACCGCGACGAGATTTGCACCGGCGACGATAAAGTGATGTACAACGAGGTGTTCAAGAAATTGCTCGACATTGGCGACATCATCGGTGTAAAAGGACATGCTTTTATTACCCAAATGGGCGAATTAACCATTCATGTTACTGAATTTACAGTGCTGAACAAGTCGTTGCGTCCCTTGCCGATTGTAAAAGAAAAAGACGGCAAAACCTTTGATGCTTTTACCGATCCGGAACAGCGTTACCGCCAGCGTTACATCGATTTGATCGTTAACCCTGAAGTGAAAGAGACGTTCAAAAAACGGACAATCATATACAACACCATGCGCCAGATGTTTAACGAGTATGGTTATCACGAGGTGGAAACACCGATTTTGCAGCCTATTCCGGGAGGAGCTGCTGCGCGTCCGTTTATTACGCACCACAATGCGCTGAACATGCCATTGTATATGCGTATTGCCAACGAACTTTACCTGAAGCGACTGATTGTTGGTGGTTTTGAAGGCGTTTACGAGTTTGCCAAAGATTTCCGTAACGAAGGTATGGACCGCACCCACAACCCGGAATTTACGGTGATGGAAATTTACGTGGCCTACAAAGACTACAAATGGATGATGAGCTTTACCGAAGAGATTTGTGAGCGTGTGGCCATGGCATTACACGGAACCACAAAAGTTCAGTTGGGCGACAACATTATCGATTATAAAGCACCATACCCACGTGTTACCATGGCCGAGGCTATTTTGGAACACACCGGTTACGATATTACCGGTAAGTCGGAAGACGAGCTGCGCGAGATCTGCAAAAAGCTCGATATTGAAATCGACGAAACCATGGGTAAAGGAAAACTGATTGACGAGATATTTGGAGAAAAATGTGAGGGCAACTATATTCAGCCAACCTTTATTACCGATTACCCGAAAGAAATGTCGCCGCTTACAAAAATGCACCGCGACAACCCTGAATTGACCGAACGTTTTGAGTTGATGGTTAACGGTAAAGAGCTGGCAAACGCCTACTCGGAGCTGAACGACCCGATCGACCAGCGCGAACGTTTTGAAGACCAGCTGAAACTGTCGGAAAAAGGTGACGACGAAGCGATGTTTATCGACCAGGATTTCCTGCGTGCACTGGAATACGGTATGCCTCCTACATCGGGAATGGGAATTGGAATGGACCGCTTAACGATGTTTATGACCAACAGCCCGTCGATTCAGGATGTACTGTTTTTCCCGCAAATGAAACCGGAGAAAAAAGCAGTGGAACTGACCGAGGACGAAAAAGCAGTTTTCGAATTGCTAAAAGCGGAATCGCCGATTGAACTTAATGCGCTAAAAGACAAAGCCGGATTGAGCAACAAAAAATGGGATAAAGCCATTAAAGGCCTCACCAAAAAGAAGGTGGCTAAGGTTGAAAATACGGATGCCGGTTTGTTGGTGACGGCGTTGTAGCCTCCAAGGCAAAAGGAAAAAGTTGAGCGTAGCGAAATCCCGACCGTAGCGTCGGGAGATAAAGGCAAAAGTCAAAATTAAGATAGCAAAGCCTCTTCGTTTTTCGGGGGGGCTTTTTTATTGTTTGAGAAAGTCCCAATATTCAATTCCCAATATCCAAATTTTGAAGATTGGGAGTTGGGAATTCTACATTGGATATTTCTGGGATTCGTGGTTCTGGGTGTCACTCAATTCGCATCAAGACGAATATAATTACTGCAATATAGAAAGCAGAAAAAAGCCTTACTGTATACAAACAGAAAGGCTTTTTTTAGCTACAGGCAATACCCGGATTATTTAACTTCGAACCAATTTCCCCAACGATTCTAACAGTTGAGGTTTATCTTCCATGGCAATTTTAGCTACGGCGTAAAATTCGCTCATCCAGTCGTCCATTCTTTCAAATGCCGCGTCTTTGGCTCTTGTTGCCTCCTGCGATTCGCCTTTTTCCCTTAGGTATTCGCCCCGGGCTGCTTCCAAATCGGCAATCAGGCCCATTGCGTTTGTTATGTCCTCGGCTGTTATCTTAAGCCGTAGTAATTTGGGCTGTATTTGAGCATCTCTGCTACCTGCCACGTTATAAAAACGCCTCACCGTTTCCAACCACTTTATATACGCGTTCGACAAACTGCCGGTAAGCGCAAGTTCTTCTAATATTTGAGGATCGTTTCGGAAAATAACCTTTGCCTTTTTTCGGTGCATCCGATACGTAGCATCAAGTTGTTCTTTTAAAGTTTGAAAAGCTGCATAGGCTTCCGAAGTTTCATCGTCTTCTGTTTTGTTTAAGTCGAAAATTTGGCGGGTTTCGGCCAGTAGCGTTTTACCTTCGGCAATTACTGTCGTATCGTAACCAAATTCGGCCATGCTTGTAGCCAACTCAGGTTGAATTTCGACATTTGTTAACGATACGCGATACTGTTCGAGGGCTTCTGCCTCTGAAAGTGTTTTTTTAGTTACCATTTCAATTAATTTTAAGGTTTACATTTATGTTTATCAACTCTTTTTGAGTGATTGCCTGTTGCTTCCCCCTACTGTCCTTAACGCTGTTCATCCATTTTTCCGGCTCCCCACGCATTCCTTAAGGTTCTCCATAAACTCCTTACAACTTCTCATATATTCCTTATGGTCACTCATGCGTTCCTTACAGCTCCCCATGGGTTCCTTATGGCCCCCGATGAGCTCCTTAAGGCCTCTGATGCGTTCCTTATGGTTTCCCATGTACTCCTTACAACTTGCCGCGAACAGAATGTGATTCCTCACTTATTCCTAACGCCAGCCCGGGGTTGCCTTTAAATTTTGTATGCTTATTTTGCCTGGGCGATGGTTATTTTTGATTCGTTTTTTGTTAAATAGTGTCTTCAATTTATGGAATTCTTACCAATCATCCTAATCTTCTAATGCACTTGTGCTCATTTTCAACACACATAACACACAGACAAGCAAGCATAAACAGGCATAGAACACCCCGACTTTTAAAATTCACACCAAGGCCTTTAACCAGGTAGCCTAACTTGTGTAACTCAATACCTTGGCCTCCGTATACAAAACCATTCTAATGAATTAATCTTAAATCACAAGTCATGAAAAAAATCGTAGGTATAGCAGCGGCTTTTCTGCTGTTTGGCTTATTTGCCGGCGCACAAACCATCGAAAAAGGAAGTCTTATCAGCATCCACACCATCGAGCTTACCGCACACCAAAGCATTCCGGTTGACCGAATAATCAATTTTCTTGAAAACGAACTCTATCCGGCTTTTGCAAAGGAACTGGGTTGCGACATTAAACTGATGAAGGGATTAAACCGGGAAACCGAGAACAAAATTGGCGTGGTCTATTACTATTCGTCAAAACAACATTTTAACCGGTTTTGGAACGACAACGGCGACCCCACCGAAGAGGGGAATAAAGCGTTAAGCCATGTGGAACATTTAAGGGTGGAATTCAGAGAATTGGGCGAATCAAAAATTTTAGCCATCCAGGACTGGAGCGTTAATTAACCAAACAGATGTAACCCTTGGTTTTGTATGCTTTACACCATATTCAATTCTTTTGAAAGCCGTTCATTTTCGCGTAATTTTATTCGGATAAAATCTTTTTAACGGATTAAATGTTATTTAGATATGGAATACCGGGATTTCAATAAGGACTTTCATTTGAAATTAAGTGCCGAGTTTAAGCGCATCGATCAGCTTTTTGAGCAATTTCATCGCCATTTTATTCGCGAGCAGTTGCTTATAGCCAACGAATATTCGGACTTAAACCTGCCAAAAGATGAATTAAACAAAGCGCTAAAACAATATGCCGCCCACTTGTTTAATTGTGCCGACTCGGTAGCCGACAAGGATGAAAACTACAACGAAATACGATTGGCGCTGGAATTGGAATCTATCACACGTGCAACGGATAAATATCCTTTGCGTTTCCGGGAATCGGAATTTGCCCAACGAACACATCAAAAAGCCAAAGAGTTGTTGATTCAGTTTTTCCCGGAACTTATGGAGCTCTCGGCCAACGGGTTTCGCCTTCTGGAGAAGTTTAGTCTGTTCTATAACCTCGATTTCATTTCGGTAGTGGAAGAAAATAAAACAGCCATTGATTAGTAGAACTTCTTTCTCCGATGATAAATATGCGCTGCTTTTTATGCCTCGTATTGTTTTTGGGCATAACCATTATCGGCAAAAATATTTTATATTGTAACAGGCAGGCCTCTTTAGCTCAGTTGGTAGAGCAGCTCATTCGTAATGAGCAGGTCGCGGGTTCAAGTCCCGTGAGAGGCTCTTTTCTCACTATCTTTTACTGGTCGCGGGCCCTGACGTTTCAGTCAGGATGCTGATCAAGGCATCAGCATTCAAGTCCCTTGAGAGGCTCTTTTCTCACTATCTTTTACCGGTCGCGGGCCCTGACGTTTCAGTCAGGATGCTGATCAAGGCATCAGCATTCAAGTCCCGTGAGAGGCTCTTTTCTCACTATCTTTTACTGGTCGCAGGCCCTGACGTTTCAGTCAGGATGCTGATCAAAGCATCAGCATTCAAGTCCCGTGAGAGGCTCTTTCCTTTTATTCTGACTTGCCTCGCTTTCAAACAAGTTGAAATACCGCAAATAAAAACACCGACCAAAAATTATGGCCGGTGTTCCTTTTATTTTAATTGTATTTTTTAGTACAAATACGGGTTTTGTCTCAGCTCGAAGGTAATTGGTATTACTGCCAGTGAAGCAACTTCCACTCCTTCAACTTCGGCAGGGGTCCATTCACCAGAGGTTTCGTGCACAGCGTCGATTGCCTGTTGTTCCAGGTCGTCAACGTAGCGTTCAACCGGAGATTGGATATTTGTACTGGTTGTTACAAATGGTATTGTACCATCATCATCAACAATCATTTTTATAAATATGGTTCCTTCAACACCCCAGTCTTTTGCTCCTTCCGGATACTCAAGATTGTCAACTAATTCGTCGGAAAGTGCTTCCTGCCCGTGTTCGTACATCGCTTCTTTATCAATATCGTAAAATACGCCAACTTGTTCGTTGGTTTGTTTTACCATATTCCGATGACTGTTTAGGTCGAACAGCACAACTTCCAGTCGTTTTCTGTCTATCTCGTTATCAATTCCGGTTACAACCACATCTTGTACTTCACCGTTTTCGATACCGTATTTAAATGTAAAAGCCGGATATTGTTCAACGATTTCTTTCAACTGATCGGTATATTCCATATCCTGATCATGCATGTCGTTTGTGGTGTAAGCCGTTTTTACCTTTTTATCCTGCGCCTGCAATGGCAATACCGCCACTGAGACCAAGAATCCAAGTGCTACTAAAAATGTTTTAAAATAAAATTGTTTTCTAAATTGTTTCATAACTAAATTTTCTCCTTTTCTGTTTTATGTGTTAAAAAGTTGATTGAAACAGGCCTGCCTTCACGAACGTTTAAATCTGTTGTCCGTAGCTTGTCCGCCTGTTTCGGGCTTTTATTATAATAGTTAAAATACCGTGCCACAATTCTGAAAACAATTAGCTAATTCATAGCCATTTTATGTCTGTTTTCGCTGTTTTCATAAAGGGGTTTAAATATTATCAGAGACACTGTATTCTATAACATTTTCATTCCTTCATCGTACTAAATACAGGCTATTTAGAATGAATCTAATTTGAAAGTTACTCACAGAAAATACAGTCGGCTTTTATTTTTATTTGTGGCTCATTTACAGCAAATAAAAATAAAAGTGCTATCATTTTTCCAATCCGATTTTACCGTTGAAATCCTTCTACACTAATTCTTTGATTTTCTACACCTTGCAAATTTCAACCCATAAAAAAACCGAAGACTGTTGCCTTCGGTTTTTCCATTTCCCAATTTTGATTATCCCATTCTATTTCCTTTTACCGTGATAGTCGTAAAGAACTTCCTCAAACTCGGCATTTACTGCATCATCCGGGTTATATTCCGGCGAGTCTTTAATGGCTTCTTTTGTCATATCAACACGGGCTTCACGATCCGAGAAGCTAATCTTATCGATCACTTCAATCGGAAGAATTACTTTTTTACTCCAGGGGAATAAATTATTCGTGTCGACCACAAAGTACAGAATTTGCCAGTCGGTGTCGTCAATAATCAAATCGGAAATATGTCCGAATTTGTCATCGGTGGCGTTAATTCCATAACCTTTAATCTCGCTAAAACTACGCAAACTTGTATCAATGTCTTCTTCCTTAATTACCTTACGCGGTGCTCTGAAAGCTACGCCCGGGTAAAAAACAACTTCGTTTCCGGCAAATGCGGCTGAATCGACCATCCAATACGGATAATTGATTCCGTAATAATCGGCCAGTTTTCGCTCGTAAATTCGCGATACCGGCATGTCGAAACTTAAGTTTGGCGACCGTTTAATATTGTCGACACTCAAGTTAATTTTGAACGTCTTTTCTTCCCAATCGGGCTCTCCAAGGAAATTATAGGGCACCAATACCCTGTTCGCCTTAAAGAAATTTCCCAGGTCAACTTCCACATACCGTATTATCCAACTCTTTTCGTCGAATAAAAAATCATTTACTTTTCCTTCTTCTCCATCCTTTGCCCTAACGGAGTATCCTATCAATTCTCTTAAACTACGTTTCATAATACCAGATTTTATATTTTGTTGTGCACTATTGCACGCTATTTCCCTGAACAGTTCTTATCCCTTACGATTTATAGCTATCGCTTTGCTTTTAATACTAATTCCAAAGATGTGCCACAATACGCCACACAATAAATCAACACATCTCATAAGGCCTGAAATGCTGGCACTTACACCAACGGGATAGGTTTATGAATCAAGAATAAATATGAATTTACTGTGGAAAAATGTCACAACAAGTGTGGAGAAATGTTACTTATCGATAAGAATATTAACGGAAAAATGAAAGCTCCCGGTAATGTACATGATGCGATAATTAGAATCGGTTTGAAGGAAGATTTTTTTGAAAAGGGGGCAGAAATCCTTATAACAGATTTTCACAAATCCGTTTCATAGCCAAGGATAGCATTTCAACGAGTGACGATTAAACAGAAATTAATGATTTTGTTTCACATCAAGGTAACTTCTGTACATCATTATAGAGATCGCCATCAGAAATAAAATACCATAAATAATTACTGCCATAACTTTTTGTTTTAAAGTATAGATGTGGTTACGGCCTAATACAGCAGTTGTTTCGCTTTAAATGAGATAGTTATCAAAAGTCGATTGTTAATATGTAGCAGAATATTAGTGATTAAGAGACTTAAAAACAGTGTGGCGAAATAAGTACAGACTTCCCCTCTTATGGCATTTACTCCATTCAATCAGTGGTATTTCACGGGTGCAGCCCCATACCAAAATACTTTTAGCTATGTTTTACATCCCGATAGCATAAAATCAATACTGCAACGATTATAGCTATCACGACGCTTCCATAAAGAAAAATTGCCATAATAACTGGTTTTTAAACTATTAACTATTTCAACTGCTCTACAAGGCAACACGGTTTGCCTTGCAAACAAATTCTCTTCCAACACTACTTTCATAATATTCCGTTTATGTCAAGTCAATTAGTTATACGCAAAAAACATGCAAAAAGATTACCTTTTCGTCTTTTTTAGAATATTAATATAAGGACGTAAACAAAATTATTTAATACATGTTAGGGAATTTCAACCGGACAAACGTTTGTTGAACTTGGTTAACATGAATTGCTGTAAATTAATTTGTTTTATTTATCTCGTGGCGGACGCAGTAAGCATAAACAGTTGTTAAAACAGTGTATTAAACGATCGGAGCAACTGGCACTACGAAAGGCTTGCATTCCGGGTTCTAAAATACGATAGCTATCCGCGAGATTCATTACGTATTGAATAACAAGCTTTCCTCAACATAAAAACTTGAGCCTTTTTCAGAAATTATTTCTGATAAGGCTCATTTTTTTAGTCGTCTTAAAGTAGATTAAATGACGTTAAAGATATTTCCCCACCCCTTGCGACTAGCCTTAACTATTTTTCTTGGAGAAAATTCAGGTTCTTGTTTCCCTTTATTTCTTTCGCTCAGCACCTTTTTACAATAGTTTTATCACTTAGTTATCGACGGTGTGAAAAGTACTTAGTAAGTAAATTGTAAATATTACTACAAAATGCTAAATCTCTTGGCAGAGATTATTAATATGCGACAATTCTATTCTACTGCCACCCATAGCCTATTTTAGCACATTTTACATATGTACCGGGCTTCATACCATGCTAAACGTATTACCCTTTTTTTGTAGCTAACAACCGTGTTTCGCCGTTTTATTTTAGGATCCCGACATTTATCCTCGGGACTTCACTTTATTCCATAAAAAAACCTGGCTCCTCTAAAGGAACCAGGTTCTAATTTAAATTGGCAGCGACCTACTCTCCCACTTTTACGCAGTACCATCGGCGCTGACGGGCTTAACTTCTCTGTTCGGAATGGGAAGAGGTGGTGCCCCGTCGCTATAGCCACCTAAAATCTTTCGTTCTGTTCTCAACAGGGAGAACGAAACTTCATGGCTTACTTTCTTAACTCTTACGTTAGAAAATACCAATAAAATATTTTAGCAGTTGGGAAGAGAGTACAAATTCTCAATACAAGGACAAACTAAATTGTAGAAAGTCTTCGGGCAA